>Ga0209344_10000069_pt1 | contig 212275 bp, 204 predicted proteins | sample Cruoilmetagenom6_FD_187293 | JGI IMG/M metagenome (GOLD analysis project Ga0209344, IMG submission 187293) | Oil polluted marine microbial communities from Coal Oil Point, Santa Barbara, California, USA - Santa Barbara Oil Seep Sample 6 (SPAdes)... | ecosystem: Environmental > Aquatic >...
CTCTACCTCTACTAAGTATGTGTATACCCAATCGTGGTTGTTACCCTCACAATCAGCATAGTTCCAAGTATAAGTTATAGTTCCTTCACAACCATCGTAAGTTCCTCCTACTGTTGGTCCCGTTGGGTTAATTGTGTTGCCACAATTATCTTCTACTACTGGTGGTACTGGCGCTACAGCATCTACCTCACAGGCAACTTGACTGCCAGCATCATCCGGCATATCAAAGTCCTCTACCTCTACTGTAATCGTTTGTGTTACGTCTATAAATAATCCGCAACTATCAGTGACACGATAAGTCCGAGTGATAATTGGCTCACAAGGATCATTATTCGATTCATCTCCCATGTGTGATACAGATGGTGTTCCACAATTATCCATTTCGTCAATAACAACTTCCACATCAGGATCTGGAATTGCTGAAATACAAGAAACATCAATTGGTTCAGGATTCGAAGCCGTTGGAGCTTCATCATCTGGTAGCACGGTAAATGTGCTTTCACACATCTCCATTTGCTCACATTCATCTGTCACAGTAATTTTTATAACTACACTACCTCCTTCACAAGAATCGAATTGAGGTAGTTCATAAGTATTAATATCTATAATATCTCCATTAATTGTATAGACAGCAACTGGGTTGGCTCCTCCACTAAAACTAAATCCATCAAACCAAGCATCTAAAGCATCGTCTATTTCTTGTTGAGAGGAACAAGAAGGTATTGTATCATTATCTGGACAATCTACTTCTAAAGGATCAGGGTCTAGCTGACCCACTTCAAATGAATCCGTAGAAGAACATCCTGTTCCTGGTCCATTTATTCCTGGTGCAGTTACCTTAACCCAATAGGTTCCTGGAACTGCAACTTCAAAAGTTGATTCATCTGCTCCTGGAATCGGTTGACCGCCATTATCTGGATCACCATCATACCATTGATAAGTACAACCATTACAGGTTGTAGAAGTTGTTGCTGTTAATATAACTGGTGGAGGATCCTGTCCACATTCAAGATCTTCACCATCAATTGTAACGGAAACCTCCTCAAGATCCCCAAAAGGGAAAGGTCCGGCAAGATCCTTTAACTCAGAAGTAAAAGATGCCGATGATCTTGTTTTAATGATCACTCCGCCAAATAGGGCACCGCACTCTTCGCCATCAATTGTAGATTGATCGAGTCCAATTCCGGTTAAGTTTAAACCAAATTCAACAAAGGATTCTTGGTTATAAACATTTGTCTGGCCAGCTTGAGGACCAAATACAGTTCCCCAAGGTCCAGCTTGGACATTGGCAGCATTTATTGATGCATAAGCTACTGTTTCATTTCCTCCATTAAGTTCTATTTCAGCATATCCATATCCATCCGCACCATCACCTGACTCAAATATGGGTTGTCCATTACCTCCAATTGCGAATTTCCATTCAAACGAACCAGGGATTAACGCATTGGCAGCAATTATACTTCCTCCCGGTAATTCACTAGGTTTAACCCAAGCATATATATGACCAATAATATTGGTTCCACCATTTTCAAAGTTTAGTGAAATAATTACATCTCCCAATTGGGTCGTTGACCAACTAGGATTATTAGTAAATTGCCATGCGGTATGACCTCCGTTTGGACCAAAACCACTTAAGGTATTCGTGCCTGGGTCATAGTTTAAATCTGATCTATATAATTCGAAATCAATATATGCAGAGCCATCCGACGAACGTGTAGATGCCCCAATAAATGCCCAAAGATCATCCTGAACCGTTACGCCATCTCTACGCAAATGTCCCATAATATCAATAAGGTCATTCTTTTGAGGATTTGATCCTGTAATAATTTGCCAAGTGGCAGGATTATCAGCATTCTTATTAGAGTTTCCTTTAAAAATCGAAAAGTCTTTATTGTTCCCAGCCCAGTTTGGATCTCTTAGATATACGGCGTCAAGCCATAACTTTCCGTCAATTTCCGAAAAAGGAGCCTGTGACATCCCACTTGAATAGGTATTGTTGGCTGCAGGGCCTGGGCCACTAACATCAATTACACCTCTAGCAGGGGCACCCCCAGTAGGTCCATTCTCGAACCAGTCGTCTGAATTGGGATGTGCATTATCTGGTTGTAATACCCCATTAGTATCATATATGTATTCGGTAATTCCTGCCTGAGCATCTCCATCAGTTCCAAAATCGGCACTAGCAGAACCCGATTCAACTATAATTTGTGAAAATACTTGCTGTTCTGAAAACAAGAAAAGCATGAGGACAAACATTCCTATCATGCTTCTTTTTAAATTCATCCAAGTACTAGTTCCAGAAGATGTTTTTCCTTTGGTTGGCGACGCTAATTTCTTCAAAATTAGTTCTCCTTTGTACAAATGTTTCATAATCAATCTTTTACGTTATAATGTTGATTTATTACATAAAAAATTAAGTTCTATCTCAAGGTAATAGCTATTGCTTTACATAAGATTTGTAGAAGTTTGGGACTTCAATTTTTCACAAATAATCCATTTTTAGTGAAAATCTATTTGTAAAAAAATTTTGGGGAATATGAAATGTAAAAAATATCCTAAAGAAATCATAAAGTTTTAGACGTAGTGCAGAAAAAAAAGCCATAAAACACCTTTTTATCTACTTTATTGAGAATATTTGGAGCCACGTAACGGCCTGAACATCAATAATGTAAGAATTATCCTACTTGAATTTGCTTGAGTACAGGACGAATTTAAGGAGAAATTTATTGGTCAAAATAAAATAGCACAACTTATTAATTGTGTGAATTATTTGCGTTCTCTATTCAACACTTTGTACTCTTCATAGCATTCGCTAATAGCGTCCAAAATTTGCAAATCATTTGCAGAACGAATAAAATCTGAAGAATAACTACAGTTATTTAAAATTTCATCAATATCGACACGCTCTAATTGCAAAACGGCCATCAATGTTTCCCTGTCAAACTTGCTCTGTAAAAGGTTTCGGATATTATCATCCTCCTTCATCTGGCGTAGTTTCCGCATCTGTTTGGGTCGCTTTCCGAAGACATTATACAAGAAGTCGGCGGGATTAAAAACGGCGTTTAAAACCTTGTTTACAGCGCCAGGTTGTTTGCTTCCACCTTCGTAACCAGTCCCCAAACCGGCAATTCTATAGCGATAGTTGTCGTAAATAGGAATAATTCTGGCATCCACCTCAACATAACCCGTTAATTGAATTGGCCGTATAACCACTTCTTCTAAAGCAATTCCCAACTCGGTCATCTTAATTTTAATCTCTCCAAATTTTAGCCAATCATTTGTAACCCTTACTCGAATAGATTTAAATCCTAAATACGAAAAATAAAGGGTATCATTAACGGTAGCGCGAATGGCAAAATCACCCTCACGAGTAGACGTTGTTCCCTTTACACTATTCAGATTTACAATATTCACATTCTCCAATGGGTTATCATTGGCATCATTAAGCACCTTCCCATTAATTACGATATTCTCTTGAGACCAAGCGAATCCTGATAAGATGCAAAAAATAAAAAGTAGGGTACGTTTTTTCATAGGGATCGTGTCTTCTTTTACGAAATTAGACGATAAATTCGTGCCAAGGTTTAATTGATACGAATTTTAATAAAACTTTATACTCTTCTACGGCGTTTACCACCTGTTCCTTTAGAGTCTGGTTTGTCCGTTCTTCCACGACGTTTTCCTGAAAACTTAGGTTTGTCGTTTCCATGACCACTGCTTCGTTTCTTAAATCCGCCTCTATCGCTGCTTCCTCTATCACTTTCTCCTTTAAAACCTCCACGGTCACGGTCACTTCCTCTTCTTCTATCGCCACCACCGCTTCGGCCACGATCTCGATCACCACCTCTTCTTCTATCTCCGCTACTTCTTCCACTTCTACCGCGTCCGCCACTTCTTCCACCTCGACCTTTATTTTCAGAAATTTCAACAGATACTCTTCTTCCTTCCAATTGAAATTCACTAAAAACGCTCATCACCATTTCTTGATGCTGATTATCCGTATTAAAGAAAGAAAAACTATCCTTAACATCAACTTTATACACATCATCTTTTCCTAGATTCAAAATATCTTTCAAGAAATCCTTCAAAGTCATCCAGTCAAAATCATCCTTCGAGCCTATGTTTATGAAATAACGCGTACTGTCTTTTTGATCCTCTTCATAACTACTTCGTCCACCCTCAATATTAAGATCCTTAGACTTTTTATAATAGTTATTGAATCGTGTAAACTCTACTGAAAAGAATTTCTTTATCAATTCCTCTTTGCTAAAGTCAGCTAAGACTTCATTTAACTTCGGAAGGTGCGCATCAATTTCGTGATTGATTTCTGTCTTAGCAATGTTATTTGCTAAATGATACAGCTGTACCTCACATATCTTATCTCCAGAAGGAATTTCCTTTTTCTCAAATTTCTTCTGAATCTTCTTTTCTATACTCGATATTTTACGAACTTCACTTTTTGAAACAATTACCATCGAAATCCCAGTTTTCCCTGCGCGACCTGTACGACCACTACGGTGTGTATAGGTTTCTATTTCATCTGGTAATTGGTAATTAATTACGTGCGTAATATCGTCCACATCAATTCCACGAGCCGCAACATCTGTAGCTACTAGCATTTGAATTTGTCTGTTTCTGAAAGAACGCATTACCATATCACGTTGGTTCTGACTCAAATCACCGTGGATTGCTCCTGCATTATACCCATCCTGAATTAATTGCTCTGCAACTTTCTGAGTATCCCTTTTTGTTCTACAAAATATAACCGAAAAAATATCCGGTTGCGCATCTGCCAAACGCTTTAAGGCCAAATAACGATCTCTTGCGTTCACTAAATAATATTCATGAGAAACCTGTGAAGACCCCACGTTTGCAGAACCTACCGTAACCTCAATTGGGTTATGCATAAATTTCTTAGCAATGGTTGACACCTCTCTTGGCATCGTAGCACTAAACAACCAAGTGCTTTTATCGTCTGGAGAATACGAAAGGATTTCTGTGATATCCTCATAGAATCCCATATTCAACATCTCATCAGCTTCATCTAAGACACAAAATTCAATTTTCGAAATATCGATCATATTTCTACTTATCATATCTTTCATACGTCCAGGGGTTGCAACAATAACCTGCGCTCCTTTCTTAATCGCTCTGGCTTGGTCTGTAATGCTTGCTCCACCATAGATAGCAACTACATTCAAGCCTTTCATATGCTTTCCATAGTTCTTCATCTCATTGGTGATTTGAAGACATAATTCTCTTGTTGGCGAAAGAATCAAACCTTGAGTCGTTCTGCTACCAACGTCTATTTTCTGAAGCATTGGAAATCCGAATGCAGCAGTTTTTCCAGTTCCAGTCTGCGCTAGCGCAACTAGATCTGTATCTTTTTCTAATAAAATTGGAATTGTTTTTTCTTGTACTTCCGAGGGAGTTTCGAAACCCATATCGGAAATAGCTTGCAATAGTGTATCGTTAAGACCTAACGATTTAAACTTAGTCATAAAGTAATATTAAAATGTTATCTGTGCTCATTGGAAGTATGTCGACACATAATAACCCTATCACTTCTTGCAGCACTACCTCACCCTGAGGATTTTGAAGCTGCAAAGGTACTCTTTTATTTATGATCTACGCTATGTAGATTATTTATTCTGAAAGGTATGCTATCAATTTCCTTATAGCGCTGCCCCTGTGGCCTATTTCACCTTTTTGTTCGAGAGACATTTCGGCAAAAGTACGATCAAAACCTATAGGTTGAAAAATAGGATCATAGCCAAAGCCGTCAATTCCTCTCCCAACTTGTGTAATTCTTCCTTCGCAAATACCTAGAAATAGTTTTTCTTCCCCATTGTAGACTAATGAGATTGCGGTTTTAAATCGGGCCGTTCTGTTTTCTTTTTCTGAAAGATTAGAAAGCAGTTTATGCATATTGGCTTGCGCATTATTCTGAGGGCCTGCGTAACGTGCACTATAAACACCTGGCTCGTTGTTTAGAGCAGTAACCTCAAGCCCAGTATCATCTGCAAAACAATCGTAACCATAATTTTCCTTAACATACTTCGACTTTAAAACTGCATTGCCTTCAATCGTAGTTTCAGTTTCTGGTATGTCTTCATTACAATCAATATCTGTTAAACTTAATAATTCGATATGCGAAGGCATTTGTGCCTTTACTTCTTTAAATTTATGCTGATTGTGAGTTGCAAAAACGAGTTTCATTTAGATTGTTGATTGTTGATTGTTGATTGTTGATTGTTGATTGTTGATTGTTGATTGTTGATTGTAAAAATGCAATTTTTAAAACTTTGCCTCTTTGCCTCTTTGCCACTTTATTTTTTTTAGACCTTTATTCTTTCGAGTACAAAGCGACTCTATTTCCTTCAGTATCGATAAAAACTGCCATATAACCATGTTCGGGAGAAATCATGGTCTTTCCTTGCTTTATTTTGCCGCCTGCCTCTTCAATTCGATTCAATTCATTTTGCGCATTCTCAGAACCAAAATAAACTAGGGTTCCTTCTTCACTTGGAACATAAGCTTTATTTTGTATTAAGCTTCCCATTGCGCCAGGGGCATCTTCTGCGGGTGGAAACCAACCCATTTGCACACCTCCAAAATCCTGTACAGATATTTTGATGTTAAAAACAACCTCATAAAATGTTTTGGCTCGTTCCATATTTGTCACGGGAATCTCAAACCAAGCGACCATATTTTGTTTCATAGCCTTATTTTTCTAGTTCAATTTTTAAATCAGAAAGCCCTTCTTCAAAATCCTTGCCTACCAATTTATCCATATTTAAAAACAGCATCATTACATTCACTGGTACTTTATGGTTACCATAAAATCCCCAAGTCACTTTAGTACCGCTTCCTGTCTCTTCAAGATCAAAAAAACCCTGGCTAACACTTTTAAAAGGTTTTAGAAATCGCAAGGTAGCTTCGATGCGCTTGTTCTTCTCCAAATTCGAAATTTCTTGTTCTCCAGACCCAACTTGTTTATGATCACTATCCCAATGCACCGTAAAACCAATAGTGCCATCCACACCTGTATCTGTTTGAACCATATTAGGGTCTCGTTTTTTCCAAGGTGACCAATGGTCTTGATTTTTAATAAACCTAAGATATTCATAAACCTCATCGATAGATTTGTTGATTTCAACACTACGACTAACATTGTATTTTTTTGGTGCTATTATGGTTAGTAAAAAAAACAGCACAAGAATTGCGAGAATTACATAAAGCGCGATATACATAATTGAAGATTTTTTGGTGATTCTATAAAATTACGGATTATTCGTTGAAAAATAACGATCAATAATCTCATCACTACTTTTAATGGTTTTTTTTGTCCAATCGAATTCAATCTCTAGTTTCGCTGCTTCGGAAAGTTGCCAAGCCACATTCGATTGCTTCAGTTTGGTAACAACCGATTGTAATATAATGGCCGCCGACACAGAAATATTTAAACTTTCAGTAAAACCATACATGGGGATTTTCAGAAATCCATCAGCTTCTTTTAAAACTGTATCACTCAATCCGTCTTTTTCCGTTCCGAAGAAAAACGCTGATTTTTTCGAAACATCGAAATCGTGAAGCATTGTGGAATTCTCATGAGGTGTGGTCGCAATTATTTGATACCCTTGTCCACGCAAGCTATCCATACATCCATTTATAGAATTATATCGATGGCAATCTACCCACTTTTGGGCTCCCATCGCAATTTCTCGATCAATCCGCTTCCCCAACCGTTCCTCAACCACATGCAAATCCTGAATCCCAAAAACATCGCAAGACCGCATTACGGCACTTGTATTGTGCAATTGATACACATCTTCCGTGGCAACAGTGAAATGCCTCGTTCTTTTTGAAAGTACTTCTTGAAAGAGATCTTGGCGTCGTTCCGTAAGGAAGGTTCGTAAATGAGCTAATAATTGTAAATCCACGGGAATTAGGTAATTTTATGACGAAGATAAAAAAGTAATATGAAAATAGCCGTACTCACTGGAGCGGGAATGAGTGCCGAAAGTGGATTAAAAACATTTAGAGACAGCAATGGTCTTTGGGAAGGACACGACGTGATGTCCGTTGCTTCCCCCGAAGGATTTGCAAATAATCCAGAGTTGGTCTTAGATTTTTACAATCAGCGACGCCGACAATTAGTAGAAGTGAACCCCAATGTTGGACATATTGCTTTGGCAGAATTAGAACAAAGCCACGAAGTTATTATTATTACCCAAAATGTGGATGATCTACACGAAAGAGCTGGAAGTACAAAAGTGTTGCATTTACACGGCGAGCTTTTAAAAGTAAGGTCAATCCATAATGAAACTACCGTGCTTGATTGGCGAGAAGATTTACATTTAGGTGATCTCTGCAAGCAAGGCGGTCAATTGAGACCACATATTGTGTGGTTTGGTGAAGCTGTTCCGCTTATGGATACTGCAATTGATATCGTTCAAAATGCTGAAGTGATTATTATTGTTGGAACTTCTATGCAAGTGTATCCTGCCGCAGGACTTATTCAATATGCGGCCGAAAATACGCACATCTATTTTGTAGATCCAAAACCTTCCGTTAATCCTTCAAAAAGAATTACGGTTATTGCCAAAATGGCGACTTCTGGAGTATTAGAAGTAATTTCTCAAATTAATAAAACATTATGAAAATGATTGAATATTTATATGGAGGAATGTTGTTGATTTCAATTGCTCTTATCTATTTTGCCAACAAAAATTATTATAGCACTAGAGAATTGGTAAATCGAGGTGTTAAAACAACAGCAACAGTAATTGATTTAATGGAAATTAAAGGTGATGATAGTTCTACTTATAAACCAGTTTTTAAATATACGGATATAAGGGACAAGGAGCATACGTTTAAAAGTCTGGTTAGCTCAAGACCAGCTCCATACAAAATAGGAGACCAAATACAAATAATGTATTCTAAAAATGGCGAAGAAATAAAAATTATATCTTTTTGGGGGTTATATCGTGGGACTATTATCCTCCTATCAATAGCTTCTCCTCTGCTAATTATTAGTTTCGGGTATTTTATGTATACCAATGGATATATTTAGGTTAAAATTAAGTAAATGAGTGCTTCAGGACTTTTTAAACAGATTAATTATAAAAAAGCCTATCGAATTAACCGATTGGGGGCAGCAAACTGGGTCTTGGACAATCCCGAAACTTTTGAGGAGTTGCTCACCTATTGCTTCGGAGCAGATAAAGAATTGGCTACAAAAGCAACTTGGGCACTTGAATTTATTGCCCGGAAAAAACTAGCGGTGCTGTATCCATATCTCGACTTCTTTTTTACTAATCTTCCAAAAGCGGAAGGCCACGGTGCTATGCGATCGGCAGCTTTAATCTGTGAGTTGCTTTGTATTGAACATTTTAAAAAAAGGAGCAAAATTCTTGGTAACGCATTTACTGAAAAGCATAAGGAAATTATGACCGAATGTGCTTTCGATTGGATGCTTACCAATCAGAAAGTCGCTTGTCAGGCGCGGGCCATGACTTCATTGTACTTTTTAGGAACAGAGCAAGATTGGATTCATCCAGAATTAGCTCAAATAATACAACAAAATTTGCATCAGGGAAGTGCCGGATATAAATCAAGAGGGCAGGCAACTTTAGATCTTATCCTTAAATTTAAGTCAAATCGATAATTTAAAAATTTCAAAACACACGGCTTATAAACTCCTCATGGTTTTGTACCTTTGCAGCTTCAAATTTTAAGCCATGAATACAAACGCTTTACAGGCGATTTCGCCAATAGATGGAAGATATGCTTCAAAAACTGCTTCGTTAATTCCTTTCTTTTCTGAAGAAGCACTTATTCGTTACCGAGTACAAGTAGAAGTTGAGTATTTCATCGCATTGGTAGAGCAACCCTTACCGCAACTACAAGACTTTGACACTAATTTGTTTCCGAAGTTGCGAGATTTATATTTGGAATTCACAGTTTCGGATGCGCAGCATATCAAGGATACTGAGAAAGTTACCAATCATGATGTAAAGGCGGTTGAGTATTTTATTAAGGAAAAATTTGATGGTCTAGGACTTCAGAAATACAAAGAATTTATCCACTTCGGATTAACCTCCCAGGACATAAACAATACTGCAATTCCTCTATCATTAAAAGACGCAATAAATACGGCCTATGTGCCTTTATTGTTTGAATTAAAAGACAAACTAAAGGAGCTAGCTTCAGATTGGGCAAATATCCCCATGTTGGCACGTACCCACGGACAACCAGCTTCCCCTACTCGCTTAGGAAAAGAAATTGAAGTCTTTGTAGTTCGAATTGAAGAACAATTTGATTTATTAAATGATATTAAAAGTGCCGCTAAATTTGGTGGTGCTACAGGAAATTTCAACGCTCATAAAGTTGCATATCCAAACATTGACTGGAGAGCTTTTGGTTCTCAATTTGTACAGGAGAAGCTAGGTTTGCACCACTCCTTTCCAACTACTCAGATAGAACATTATGACCATATGGCGGCTTTGTTCGATACCTTAAAACGTATTAACACCATAGTATTAGATTTAGATAGAGATATTTGGACCTATGTTTCTATGGACTATTTCAAACAAAAAATTAAAAAAGGGGAAATTGGCTCTAGCGCTATGCCTCATAAGGTAAATCCAATCGATTTTGAAAATAGTGAAGGGAACTTAGGAATTGCCAATGCAATTTTTGAACACCTTTCTGCTAAACTACCAGTAAGTAGATTGCAACGGGATTTGACAGATAGCACAGTGCTTCGGAATATTGGAGTTCCTATTGGACATACCTTGATTGCTTTTCAATCGACTTTAAAAGGATTGAATAAATTATTACTGAACGAACCTAAGTTCGCCGAAGATCTAGAAAACAATTGGGCTGTGGTTGCGGAAGCCATTCAAACAATTTTAAGAAGAGAGGCCTATCCAAATGCATATGAAGCATTGAAAGGCTTAACGCGAACCAACGAAAGAATCAACAAGCAATCTATTTCAGATTTTATAGACACTTTAGAAGTTTCTGAAGCGATAAAAGCAGAAATGAGAGTGATTACACCAAGTAATTATACAGGGATATAAACCTACTAGCTTACTAACTTATATAGAAAAAGCCCCTTTAAAAGGGGCTTTATTTTTTACATAAAATCAATATGTTACATATCAAGGTTGAATAGATCTCCTATTCCTGAAAGTTTAGAAACATCTAGATTACCATTATCAATTGAATTCATCAATTTAATCATCTGGTCTGGTCTCATATTATCACCTAGCAATCTAAAAACAGCAAAACCCTGCTCATTATCACTAGCAAAAACAATTACCTCATCTATTGCATCTTCCTCGCCTAGATATTTTAGGGTAGCGCCTCTATTATTGGAACCAAACTTCATTAGGGTTTTGTACTTCTCCTGACCAACAATTTGGGCTAACTCCTTTTTCTCAGTTTCATAGTCGGCTGTATTTCCATCTTGGATTTTATAAGCCACTACATTCACTTTCTTGATTGTTTCTAGTATTTCATTTTCCTCTTCAGTAAATGAATTGTCATTAGACTTTAACAAGCTAGTGGCTATATCGACTTTTAAAAACTTATCGTCGTCTTGTTTATCCACTAAGTATTTCTGAAGTGATTTTTCGTTACTACAACTGGCTAACGCAAATACTGCTAAAACAAGCGCGATTATATATTTTGCAAGTACCATAATTATCCTTTTTTCTTGTTTTTGTCAATATTCTTCAACTCTTCACTTCCAGGAACGTTGAGTTCTGAAGTAAGTTTAGATATTTGCTTTAGATCAATATTCCCAGTAATACTCATAATTACTGTCATCTTCTTACCATCTATATCACCATTTAAGTGCATTAATAGCTCGCTTACAAAATTCTCGTTCTTACCATCCTTAGAGTAAAACTTGATGTTTTTCCCATCATCCTTAACACGCATTAACTCTCCTAAGCCTTTAGAACTTGCCACGTATTTCGCAACCGATGCATCCATACGTTTTGCTACTTCAACGTTCTCTGTGGTGAAAATCTTAATGTTATCTAAGTTATCCACCATTGCCAAGTACTCCTTAGCTTCAGGGTCTGTTGAATCTAAATCCATTTTGCTCAATAACTTGAACATATTTTTGGTAACCACTACCGAGGTTACATCATTCTCATCTTCAAAAGAATCGAAGGCGTTTTGAGCCGAAACTAACATTGGTGCTAGTACTAGGGCTATAATTATTGCTATTTTTTTCATTTTCAATTTATTTAATTAGGTTTATTTTAATATTCTATTTTTCGTTTCTGTGAACTGACTTACAAATGCTAATTGTTCAGTTCCTTTATTTAAGTTTTCTGAAAGGAAGAGCAACGCCTCTTTACTCTCGTTTAAGGCAGCCAATGCTTCCTTCTCTTCTTGTGTTATTGATGGGTTTGAAAACATAAAACCTCCAACCACTAAAATAACTGCAACCGAAGCTGCTATACCATACCACCAACTATTTTGAAAGTTTCTGGGCTTTTCAGGAATCTCAACATCTCGAATTGAAACCTCTTTACGTGCCATTTCCAAACCAGCAAACAAAGGCTGGTATTGTTTCAAGCTAACTGCAACCTCATTATTCCTAAAATAATCTCGTAGCAATGCTTCTTCGGCTAGTGAAGTGTTCCCTTCAAAATAAGCCTCTAATAGCGCTTCTATCTTAGCTAATTCCATAATTGTACTTTTTAATTAGTTGTTCTCTTAATGTTTTACGAGCTCTTGAAAGTGACACTCTTATAGCAGTTTCATTACTGTCGAGCATCTTGGCAATTTCAGCAAATTCAAATTCTTCTACATCTCGTAATTGTAAAATTATTTTTTGTTGCTCCGGAAGTGATTCCATTAGTTTAAAAACCAGTTCAACTCCGTCATTCGCTTCAATTTGCTTTTCTAGATTATCTGAATTCTGGTAATTACTATGAACAATCTTTAAATTAGACGCCTGTTTCGATTTTAATCGGTCGAGACAATAATTCTTTGTCATAGTAATCGCAAAGGCTTCAGGGTTTTTATAATTCTGAATCTTTTCTTTTCCTTTCCACAATTTCAAATACACTTCCTGAACGGCATCTTCTGCTTCATCGTTAGAAACAAGAATTCGCTTCGCTATACGATACAATCTATCCTTAAAAGGAAGTACTGTTTCTATGAACTCATTCTGTTTCATATTCATTTCCCGTTTTAACTGGAATCTTTAGTGGTTAGTGTTGCAATTGGTATGCCGTTCTATAATTAGGACGAGCCACCTTAGATTTTGTTACAATTTATTTTAATTCCGCAATAATGTCCTTATTTTCGGAGTTTACAAGAAATACCCTAAATAGATTTTAATGAAAAAGAAACTATTCCTATTCCTATTCGCTACTTCTGTTATTTTTTCTTCCTGTTTTAAGGATCTAGACGATGAAGAGCAGTTTGCTTCGGTTGAAGAAATTCAAGATTTTATATATCGTGGACTTAACTTCTTTTATCTCTATAAGGCCGATACACCAGAACTAGCAAATGATGCGTTTGCTTCCGAAGACGAAAAAAACAACTTTATAAGTAGTTACGATTCTCCACAAGCGCTTTTCGATTATTTAAAATCTTCTCAGGACAGATTTAGCATTTTAGTAGATAACTATATCGAACTAGAAAATGCGCTCAACGGTGTTACTCTTAATCACGGAATGGAATTCGGATTGGTTAAATATCCGGATAACGGCGGAAATGTATTTGGCTATGTGCGTTATATACTGCCTAATTCTAGTGCATCATCCACTTCTTTAGTGCGAGGAAATATTTTTAATACTATTGACGGACAACAACTAACGGAAGACAATTTTAGCAGTTTACTAGAACCAGAAACCTATACTATTGGACTTGCAACTTTTGATGGGACCACCGTCACACCAACCAATGAGACGGCTACATTGACTAAATCTCAATATTCTGAAAACCCAATACAGATTGCAAAAACTTTTACAATCGACAATATGAAGATTGGATATCTAATGTACAATGCTTTTACGGCAGAATACGATTCTCAGCTAAATGCAGCCTTTGCTCAGTTTCAGGCAGATGGTATTACAGACCTAGTATTGGATTTGAGATATAATGGAGGAGGTTCGGTACGAACAGCGACCTATCTAGCGGGTATGATTACTGGACAAAATACAGGGCAAATTTTTTATACTGAACAATGGAATGAAGACCGCCAGGCGGAATATTCTGAATATGGCCCGTTTGTAAGCAGTTTTGAAGGTGGTGAGCCAATTAACAGCTTAAACCTAGGAAGGGTTTATGTGCTAACCTCTGGTAGAACGGCTTCCGCAAGTGAATTAATAATTAATGGACTATCTCCATACATCACCGTGAATCAAGTGGGAGGCACCACAACGGGAAAATTTCAGGCCTCCTTTTTGTTGTATGATGCTCCAGCGCCAGGATTTAGTAAAAGTCAGGCGAATTTAGGTCATACTTACGCTATGCTTCCATTAGTTTTTAAAACAGCAAACGCAAATGGCGTTACAGATTTTGTAGATGGCCTTGTTCCTGACTTCCCATTGAATGAAGACTATAGTAATTTAGGCACTTTAGGAGAAATAGACGAGCCTTTATTGGCTTTAGCGCTTAATGATATCCTTCCTACTCCAATACCGCTTAGAACAAGCTTTAATGTGTTGGAAGAGGTTTCAGAGAGTAAAGCGAATTCTCCTCTCTATCAAATAATGATAGCTGAACACTAATAAAGTTTGTTTAAAATTAAAAAAGCGCCAATTCTAATTAGAATTGGCGCTTTTTTATTGATTTGAAATTATTAGTTACTCATTAAAATAAATTCCACCGGGAATAATACCTACGGTAAAAGATTGAGTTTCTGTATATGTTGCTAAATCAAAAATCTTCAAGCTACCATCACTTGCAAAATCTCCTGCATCTGTTCCGAAAAGCATACCATTGTGAGTGGTCATTCCGTAGAAAGAACCAGAAATTATTAAAGTTTGTGGAAGTGTATTACTTGAAGTTCTCATCTCATAAACGCCACCATTTAATCCATAATAAAGGTTTGACCCATCTAGGCTTAATCCACTTGGGTGTTCTGTGTCTCCAAAAGCCAGAGTTTCAGACACTGCATTGGTAGCTGTATTTATTTTAATCAAGTTTCCATTAGTTTCGGCTCCAGTATAGGATGGTTTTCCACCACATAATACCCATAAATCCGATCCGGAAAGCACCATAGAATTTGGCACGTCTCCCACGAGAATTTCACTTTCTACAGTATTGCCAGCCGTATCAACAACCGAAACCAAGTTGTTCTGGCCGTAGGCTCCTTGATGTGCAACGTATATCTTGGCTCCACTAACCACCATTTTTTCTGGTCCAAAAGAAACTGGAATAGTAGCCGTTACTGTACTTGTTAGAAGATCGATTACCGCGATAAAATCATCCGTTTCACTTCCTGTATCTCCCCAATTTGAAACATAACCCGTATCGCCTACAGCGACAAAAAACCTTGGGTTGTCCAGGCCGGTGCTAATAGTTGCAATTGCTTCAAAGGTGTTACGATTTACCACATTTATTTGATGTGAATTGTTTGACACTATATAAGCCAGGTCACCAGCAAATCCCATAGATTGCACTACATTCCCTAAATTTGAATTATTAACCGCAGCAAAGATCGATTGTTCTACCGTTGAATAATCTTCAGAAATAAAAGAAATTGTACCAGATCCTGTTCCAAATGGGCCTTCGTTGGTTATCAAAACACCATTTTCATAAGCTCCTAATGGTGGGACTTCAATTATTGGCGCAGCATCATCATCGCTGCTACAAGATGCCAAAACAATGGCGGTGATACATAAATAAGCAAGTTTTTTTAAGGTGTTCATTTTGTTTAGAATTTAAAATTTAGGAATGTTTGAATATTAATGCCCGGCATTGGCCTAGAGGCAACATTTTCGTAATACGTATTAAATATGTTATTCGCTTTTACACCGAATGTAATTGGAAATTCGAATGTTTGAAGTACATATTCAACGCCTATACTAGAGACAGTATAGGAATCTACTGTTCCTTTATTATCTGAAGTAGTAAATACTTTACCTGTATAGAGTGATTGAAACGAGACGCCTAGATTGCTATAACTGTAACTTAATACTCCTGTTGCCTTATGAAATGGCACATAGATGAGCTGTTTCTTTTTTTCTGAATTAATTGCCTTTGTATACGCATAGTTTGCGCTCAATGAGAATTTGTTTTTCCTGAAAGATCTCGAATATACTACAGTCGTCTCGGCGCCATAATTGATCACTTTAGCCACATTGATAGGAGACCAAGCCCCACTCGTATCTGGACGCCATTGAATAAGATCCTTTGAGTTAATATAATAAGCCGATATTTCTATTTTAAATGATTTAAAACTAAATACATTCCCTAACTCTCCTTGGAGCGAGGTTTCCGGTTGTAAATCAATATTTCCTCCTGCATTCCAATACAAATCATTAAAGGTTGGAACCCTATAGTTCCTCGAACCGTTCATTTTGATCGCATACCAAGGATTAATTTGATATTTCCCATCCACCGAAAACAAAAAAGGATTTTCAAAATCATTTAAAAACTCCTGCCGTAAATTCACGCCATAGCTCAAATTATCTGTTACTTGATGATTTAGCAGAAATACTGCCGATAAGGTGTTTCGTTCATCTCTCGAAAAACTTGCGCCTTCTCCTTCTATTCGAGTAAAATTAACAATGGTAGTTGTTTTAATAGCATTGGAAAAACGATATTCTAAGCTATAATCACCAATAAAACTGCTTGATTTCCCAAATGTAAAATCGGAAGTATCCTTATTAGCATAATAGCGATATCGTTCAAAAAGGTGTGCCACTTTCAAACTAGAAATAATTTGCTTTGAGTCTAGACTCCAACTCAGCAAGTTTCGGGTATTCGCATTTTTATAGTTATCGTTCGACGGAGCCGTCAATGAACCTGAAAAATTTCGATCTCCATAAAAATAATTGGTATTCCATTTTATGATATGTTTTTTAAATTTAAAGCCTAAAGTTGCATTCGTATTAAAGCGTGAAAAAGCTCCATTATTATTTTTTTCTGAAGAATTAACATCTTGATAATCATTACTTGAAGATACTACACTTGTACCAACACTATAAAAACTATTCTTTGTTGAAAACTGTGTTTTGAAATTCCCTTCGACCGTTGAAAAACTACCGTATTGAAGGCGAAGATTGGTCTTTTCTCGCTTCGTGAAAGAAACATTATCATTTAAATGAATACTCCCACCTATTGCCCCACTTCCGTATTGCACACTTCCCCCACCGCTTCGTATCGTAATGTCATCGAACGATTGAAGCGCAATCGTATTAAAATCGGTTTGTCCGTTTAGATTTGAATTAATAGGAATCCCATTCCAAATAACGGCAGTTTGGGAAGCATTTGTTCCTCTAAATGAAGGAGAGGAAACCATTCCATAACCATTTTCCTTGAAGTATATAGCGCTGTTGAAGCGCAAAACATCCGTTAGTGAACTATAATTTTGTACGAGCGAGTCAGACAACTTTTCCAGTTTAAATCCGTCGGAATAATCTTTCAATTTGGAATCGGACAATATCACTGCATCAAGCTGTTGTATAGTATCGAGTTGCGCATACAAAGATGTAGCACTTAGATAGAATAAAAACGATATGACGATATATAGTTGCCTCATAAAAAACCCTTATCCCGAAGGTTTACGATTGTGAATAAAGGCAGGTCTCCTGGCTTGTCTTTTATGCTACCTTCCCATCTCGATATCTATAGAGACAGTGGTTTTGAAGTTTTGCACTCTCCGCCAAAGGCGGAACGACTTACAGTTGCGGGAACAGCTTCGGTATCTCACCGAATTCCCTTTTAAGGAAAATAATTACATATTTCCACCAAAATTCAATACAAAAATAAGCTATTTAATTGATAGCTAAGCCAAACAAAAACTATTATTTTTGGGGATGCAAAAATGGTACTTCATAACAGGAATCTTCCTAATTTTACTTTCTTGTAAGGAGATTAAAAAGTCAGATTATTCAAAAGAAATATTTAAAGAAACAGTTAATATAAACTACGCTAAAGGATTTGAAATCAACAAACTTAACGGATATAAAATAATTACACTACACAATCCTTGGCCTGGGACGGAAACTGAATTTAGATACGCTTTAAAAGAGAAAGGCACAACACTTCCTACTTCGGAAAAATTTGACGCGGTGATCGAAATACCCGTTTCAAATATCGTGGTAACATCAACTACACATATTCCTTCTTTGGAAATGTTGCATGTTTCGGAATCATTAGTCGGATTTCCAAACTTGAATTATATCTCTTCAGAAATAACAAGGAAACGAATAGACGAAGGGAAGATTATTGAATTAGGCAAAAACGAGGATATCAATACCGAAGTTCTTATTGATCTCTCCCCAGATGTAGTAGTAGGTTTCGCGGTTGACGGCAATAATAATGCTTTCAACACGATTCAAAAAACGGGAATTCCTGTAGTTTATAATTCAGATTGGACCGAAACCTCACCTCTTGGAAAAGCAGAATGGATTAAGTTCTTTGGCGCTTTATTCAACAAAGAAAAAGAAGCAGATAGCATCTTTAAAACAATCGAATTTCAATACAATTCAGCAAAAAAAACTGCTGCACAAGCAGTTTCAAAACCAACGGTACTTTGTGGTGCTATGTATAAAGATGTTTGGTATTTACCGCAAGGCAATAGCTGGACAGCACAGTTTATAAACGACGCCAACGCCGACTATCTATGGAGTGACTCTAATGGAACTGGCAGCCATTCGCTAAATTTAGAGTCGGTGCTTGAAAAAGGACGGACAGCCGATTTCTGGATTGGCCCTGGGCAGTTTACAAGTCTGCAACAAATGAAGGATGCTCATAATGTTTACAAAGAATTCGATGCCTATAAAAACAAACAGGTTTTTAGTTTTTCTAGCAAGGAAGGTGCTACAGGGGGAGTTTTATTCTATGAGCTTGCTCCCAACCGTCCCGATTTGGTGTTAAAAGATATTATTAAGATTTTACATCCCGAATTATTGACCAATTACGAACCTTTCTTTTATACTCATCTAGAATAATGCAAACTAGAAAAACATATAAGGGTTATTTTATTTTTCTAGTAGTTTTTCTAGTGGTAACAGCACTTTTAAACCTAAGTCTCGGTTCGGTAAGTATTCCAATAGAGGAAGTAATTTCTGGTTTAACAGGAGGTGAAACTTCTAAAGAGTCTTGGCGCTATATTTTGATTGATTATCGTTTGCCTAAGGCAATCACAGCCATACTTGCTGGTGGCGGTTTGGCAGTTTCTGGTCTTTTAATGCAAACATTGTTTCGCAATCCGTTGGCCGGGCCTTTTGTACTTGGCTTAAGTAGTGGAGCAAGTTTAGGAGTAGCGTTGTTAATTCTAGGTGCAGGTTCTTTTGGAGGAGTTATAAGTGGTTTATTATTAAACGAATGGAGCTTAGTGGCAGCTTCAGCTTTAGGTAGCTTTCTCGTCTTATTAGCCGTTTTAGCGGTTACTTTTAAAATAAAAGACACCATGGCAATACTGATCATCGGATTAATGTTTGGAAGTGTTACTGCTGCCGTGGTTGGCGTATTATCCTACTTCAGTAGCGCAGAACAACTCCAACAATACATTTTTTGGTCTTTTGGTAGCTTAGGAAATATGTCCTGGCAAGGTGTGCTAGTGCTTGGTATATGCTCCATAACAGGTTTTGGATTGAGTTTTGCTAGTTCCAAATCATTAAATGCCCTACTTCTTGGCGAGAATTATGCTAAAAGTATGGGCTTGCAGATTAAACGCACGACGTTACTTATCATCTTAGCCACAAGTATTCTCGCTGGAGGCATCACAGCATTTGCAGGCCCTATTGCCTTTGTAGGATTGGCGGTTCCTCATCTTGTGCGCCAGTTTTTCACAACCTCAAATCATTATATATTGCTTCCCGCTGTATTGCTTTGTGGAAGTATTTTAATGCTACTCTGCGATACACTAGCACAACTTCCTTTTAGCGAATACACATTGCCTATTAATGCAATAACTTCTCTGGTGGGAGCGCCTGTAGTTATTTGGTTATTAGTTCGGAAACGTAAATTGTTATTTTAATGACTTCGGAAAAATTAAATATCGTACTCAGGGCAACAGATTTGACTATTGGTTATGCCAGTAAGAAAAATACAGAGGCAATTGCTTCAGCTATAAATTTTTCTATTTCCGAAGGAGAACTTGTAGGTTTAGTAGGCGCTAATGGTGTTGGAAAATCAACTTTACTCAGAACATTGGCCGGAATGCAAACTGAATTAAAGGGCAGTGTATTTCTGAATGGAACCACTTTAAAGGAATATTCCACGCTCCAAATGGCAAATCAGTTAAGCGTTGTCCTAACTGAAGCTCCCGCATCAAAAAACCTGACCGTAGAAGAGTTGATATCGCTTGGACGGCAGCCACATACTAATTGGTTTGGAAAACTTTCTGAAGCTGACATTGAAGCGATTGAATTTTCACTGAGAGTTACAGAAACCGAAACGCTTAGGGAACGCAAGTGTTTTGAACTAAGCGATGGACAACTACAGCGGGTTTATATTGCAAGAGCTTTGGCGCAAGACACTCCCTTGATCATTTTAGATGAACCAACTACGCATCTGGATTTATATCATCGTGCCTATGTTCTAAAGTTATTGAAAACCCTGGCCAAGGAAACTAAAAAGACCATTTTATTTTCTACGCATGAGATTGATTTGGCAATTCAATTGGTTGACAAAATGCTAGTAATGACGTCGGAAGGAACACACTTTGAATCTCCTTGTAAACTTATTGAAGCCGGAACATTCGATTCACTTTTTCCGAAGGAAACCATCGATTTTGACAAGAAAACTGGGAGGTTTAGGGTGAAAAAATGATTTCAATTTCATTTAAAACTATTGTTTATTTCTTATTTTTATTTGAAACCTTAACCTCACAATTTGTGGTTATATTTACTTTTGAAAAAAAACAAAGCATCAAACTACATTTAACAATTAAATGAGCGAAACATTTCTTTTTTTACTACTTGCAGCTATTTGTCTTTTAATTGGGGCTTTTATAGGCAATCTCATAGCTAAATTAAAAGGTAAGTCTGAAACTAGCAAGCTAGAAGCTCAGCTGGAGCAATCGTATTTACAGGAAGAAAAACTTAGTGAACAATTCAGTAAAATAGAATTTGAGAGGGAAGAACTACGAAAGGAGAAGGATTTTCTAACTGTAGCGCTCACAAAACGTAATTCTGAATTGGATAACCTGGAGTCAAAATTGCGCGAACAGAAGGCTGATGTAGAAAAGCTTCAGGAGAAATTTACCAATGATTTTGAAGTACTGGCCAATAAAATCCTTGAAAGCAAATCAGAAAAATTTACTAAACAGAATAAGGATAATTTAGATGGAATATTAAAGCCCCTTCAGGAAAAAATAGAAAAGTTTGAAAAGAAGGTAGATGAAAGTCATAAAGAAAGTATAGATCGTCATGCTATGCTTCGACAGCAAATTATTGGATTAAAAGAGCTTAACGAGCAAATGAGCAAGGAAGCAACTAACCTCACCAAAGCGCTTAAAGGAGATAGTAAAACACAAGGGAATTGGGGTGAATTAGTTTTGGAGAGAGTCCTTGAAAAGAGTGGGTTGGAAAAAGATCGAGAATATTTTGTTCAAAATAGTTTTACTACAGATGACGGGAAACGTGTGTTGCCAGATGTTGTGCTTCATTTGCCAGACAGTAAAAAAATGATTATCGATTCAAAGGTGTCTCTCGTTGCTTATGAACGTTATGTAAATGAGGATGACAAGGATATTCAGACACAATATTTAAAAGAGCATTTAGGTTCTTTAAAAAAACATATTGAGCAGCTTAGTGAAAAGAACTATCAAGATATTTACAAAATTGAAAGCCCAGATTTTGTACTTCTTTTCGTTCCTATTGAGCCGGCCTTTGCGGTTGCTTTGAACGTTGACAATAGCTTATATAATTGGGCTTTTGAAAAGAACATTGTTATAGTTACACCTACCACCCTCTTGGCTACCCTACGAACCATTGATAGTATGTGGAACAATGAAAAACAGCAACAAAACGCTTTGGAAATTGCCACACAAGCTGGAAGGTTATACGATCAATTTGTTAACCTTACAGACGATTTGATAAAAGTTGGCAACCAACTCAATACCGTTAAAGGGAGTTATGACGGTACGATGAAAAAACTAACAGGAAAAGGAAATCTCATTACGCGCGTCGAGAAATTAAAAAAGCTTGGTTCTAAAGCAAGCAAGCATATCAATGAAAAACTTATTGAGAAGGCGTTAGATCAAGGCGACGACTTGGAATTATAAAAATACAAAATGAAAAAAATCCTCTTTATTATCCTTGGAAGCCTCTTAGCAATCTACTTGCTTTATTTTGCTTTTGTGTATTACGTGCCTTATAGCGAAGGAACACGAGCTGGAGAGCTCATTAAATTTAGTCACAAAGGAGTGCTTATTAAAACATACGAAGGTGAGATAAGCCAAGGAATAAGCGGCGCACAAATTTTTCCATTTTCAGTACTAGACGAAGAAAAGGAAGTGATTGAAAAAATGAAAGAATATCAAGGCAGATATGTAAAACTCACCTATGTTGAGCGTTACAGCACTTTTTTCTTTTGGGGAGATTCTAAATACTTCGTGACGGATATATCGGAAGAGAATTCACCTCATTTTAGAGGGAACTAGACTTTTCAGTATTTCGAAACATAAAGGGGTTAAAATACGCGACTAATATTAAAACCGAAGAAAATATCACCATCACCCCAGTCTCCTTGTCCGTTTACAATAAAACTATCTTCGAACATGGCCTGCGCATTTGTAAAGTGCATTTGAAATACATGACCTCCTGTTTCTATGTCTACACCAACAGATAATGGATTTCTAAAGCTAGAATTCTTGTGTCGATTTAGATGCACAGCATAGTCCACGTTAATACTCCAACGCGTAGATAACTTATACCTTCCTCCTAGTCCAACAGCAAATTGATTTGGATCCTCATCATAATTTAAAGTAACATCTGAAGAAACAACTTCCACGCTTCGAGTTGATAAATTTTCATGTATAAAAGTAGGGGCAATCAAAAAAGAAAACGACTCACTAAACTTTCTGGAAACCAATAGTTGTGTGGTATATGTTAATCGGTCACTAAACTCTATTTTAGGATACTGTTCCTTATCCAAAGAGGAATTCACTGTAATAAGGTTATAGCCAACTAGGGTAACAGGAAACCCATCTTTTTCTTGTGGTAAAAGTCGGTACTTTGCATGAACTCCGTATTTCTTCTTAAAGGAACTTCTAGCTACTCCAATATTCAACCATTCATTAAATCCGTAAATAAATTTAAGCTGTGTTACGGCATTGTCCAAACCAAAAAAATCATCAAACCCATATTTTACTGAACCAAAACGATGCGCTACCACAAAAAAGAAATCTTTTTTACTTGCAAGTTTCGTAGACTCAAGATTGACAATTTTAAGCCCTTTAAAAGCTGAAACCACTGTCTTATCTTCAACTACCTCACTTTCAAGTTGGTTTAACAAATCATCTTGAGAAAATAGATGTAAGGGTAAAAGTAACAAGAGAAAGATTGTAATACACCTCATTTTTAACTATTTAACTATTGTACCCTGATCCAGTTTTACTACTTCAAAAAGATCATCATAACCGATGCATCTTCCTTTAATCACTATTTTATTTCCTTTAACCAGCCCCTTTGACCCATCAATTAACTGACATTGCACACTAGAATCTAAGGTAACTGTTCCCTCCTCTGTTTGCGTAATTATTCCATCCACAGACATGGTAGCATTTAAAAGAGATTCAGCATCATCTTTTTTAAATCGCTCCAATAAATAAGGAGCAGAAATTTCGAATTTAGAAGTTTCAGTACTTATGTCTCGATGATCCTTATACATATAATTATAGGCAAAATACCCTCCCATCAAGAGAAGTGAAACGGCGATCAACAAACGTCTTCTTTTAGTCATAAAAAATTTTTAAAACTACTGTTTCAATGAAAAATCGGCTGTAACTTTAACTTCTTCGGCGATTTTACTACTTACAATTTTAGGTATTTTTATATCGAATTCTTCTGGTTTCAGAATAAAACTAAGTTGTAGTAACAAAGTATCGTTTTCTTGACTCACAGTGAGAGGTAGTTCCAATTCCTTATTAACTCCATGAAGGTTTAAAACTCCTATTACCTTGAGTTCTTTTTTTACTTCGGAAATTTCTGAAATATTAAATTCTTTAATTATTCCCTTAAAAGTCGCTTTTGGATATTTAGAAGACTCAATATAATTTTCATTAAAATGCTCTTCCATTAAGGCTACTTTAAAGCGGAAGCCTTTTATTAAGGCAAGCGCTGCAAATTCACCTGTTTCAGGATTTAAAATAGCGCTCACACCATTATTCCTAGCCTTTACCTCTTCAAAGGAAGGTACAGAAGCTTCAAATAATATTTCTCCTGCTTTTGTTATATATTTCTCTTGTGCCGATAGAAAAGACACACCTGCGAACATAAATAAAAGTACGATTCTCATTATTTTCATCACATCAATTTTCTAAAAGGCCATCCTCATTCCATTGTACAATTAAATCAATCCCTTGTTGCGACAATCTAGGGCCTCCAAAAGGCATCAATCCAGTTTCGCCTTCATTTCGGCTTATACGATCAATCAATCCTCTATCTAAAACAGCGTTCATAACATCATTATAAGAGGTCAATTGCATTGGAGCACCATTTTGTGGTGGATTTGAGTGACAACGTAAACAATTATCGATAAAAATAGATTCCACATCCACATAGGTCACAACTTCTGGCTCATTATCTTCAATAATAGGAGTCAAATCATCGATAGTGTTGCTTGTACATCCAAACAATACTATTCCAGCCATCATAATAAATGGAGCAATCTTCTTCATAAGCTATAAAAGTTAATTCTTACTTCTTAACAATTTTTGTTGAAGCGATACCCGTGCTCGTTGAAACCTTCAACAAGTAAATTCCAGCGGTAAGTTTTGAAATATCTAGTACGGTACTTTTATGGGAAGCGATATCGGTTTGTACCAACTGACCTAGCATAGAATAAACTTGCAAGGAAGTATTCTCATCGTTAAAATTATCGATTGATACAGTTACTAAATCCGACGCAGGAACTGGAAAAACCGAAAGGCTATTTGCCAACGCCTGGTCTGCTACCCCCAAGGTAAGAGGAACTACTATCGCTGCTTTATTATTAGCTCCGTGATAACCAAATGTATCTGTATTATCTCCATGCGCCCAGACCAAACTTAAACTTGTCGCGGTATTATCAAACACATAGTCTGATGAATCGGTTCCCATCACAGGTCTAGTAACAACTAAAGTTCGTTCTCCTCCACTCACATCGTTAGTTATAACCGTCCAGTCTTGTGTATCTGTTGATGGAGGTGTTCCAATTCCCAAAAATTGACGATCGTTAAACCCGGTAGAATCATGTGTAATTACATCTTCACCACTGGTCATTGAACTTACACCAAACCCCATACCAAGCCATAGATTGGAAGGGCCAATAAACGTTACTGTAACATCCGTGGCATTAATAACTATTTCCCCACTATATCCTGAGGTGAAATTTATGACTCCAGTAGTGATTTCTTGTGCGCTTACAGTAAGCATTGTACACAATGCGAATAATAAAGTAATTTTTTTCATTGGTAGTGGTTTAAAAGTTTAATTAAGGTTTCGTTTTCTTTCAGTATTGCATAATCCAAAGCCATATTACCTCTGTCATCTTTCAACTTTGAATTAGCGCCGGATTTTAAAAGCAGTTCGGCAATTTCATTTAAGTTAAAAATGGATGCATAGAGTAAGGCTGTGTTTCCTTTTGCATCTGCGATATTAGGGTTGGCACCATTATCAAGAAGTAACGATACAATTTTCGCATTTCCCTTTATGGCCGCAGCCATTACAGGAGTTCCATAATTGCTTTTTCCATCAAGTTCGGCTCCGTTTTTCACAAGGAAAGTTGCCATTTCTAAATGACCATGGTAAGCAGCTAACATTAAAGGTGTATATCCTTGATCGTTTGCTGTGTTTAAATTTCCAGGACTTGTATTGTTAAATTGTTCTATTGCTTGGACATCTCCTTGTCGAGAAATTTCAAACACATCTTGCGCCTGAACAACTCCCACAACAAACAAAAATACCGCAATGATCATTTTATGAAACATACATCTGTAAACTAAGATAATTAGATTATAATCACCTCTAGATTTTCCAAGATAGCGAAAACTTCTGGTAATTAGTACTATAACAGATGTAACATTAAAAACCCTACCTAGCTTATAGAATAAATAGTTATTTACTTAGGTACATTTTTCTTCTAGAATACAAATCATAAAAGGCATCGTCCTTCAAACTATCAATAAAAAGTATGCTTTCGCCAGTACTCTTCATTTCAGGTCCGAGTTGCTTATTTACATTTGGAAATTTATTGAAGCTAAAAACAGGCTGCTTAATTGCGTAACCTTCTAGTTTTGGATTAAAATTGAAATCGGTTACTTTACTATGTCCTAACATTACCTTAGTAGCATAGTTTACATATGGCTCGCCATAGGCTTTTGCAATAAAAGGTACTGTTCTAGATGCGCGTGGATTTGCTTCAATAATGTAAACCATATCGTCTTTTATGGCAAACTGAACATTGATTAATCCAACAGTATTTAGGGCCAAGGCAATATTCTTAGTATGATCTTTAATCTGTTGCATTACAAACTCACCTAAGTTAAAAGGCGGTAAAGTCGCATTTGAATCACCTGAATGAATTCCACAAGGTTCAATATGCTCCATAATTCCGATGATATAAACATTCTCTCCATCGCAGATAGCATCTGCTTCTGCTTCGATGGCACCATCAAGGTAATGGTCTAAGAGTAGTTTGTTGTTTGGAATTTTCCGAAGCAAATCAACTACGTGATCTTCTAATTCTTGTTTGTTAATTACAATTTTCATTCCCTGGCCTCCCAAAACGTATGAGGGTCTTATCAACAATGGAAAATCCAATTTATCTGCTAAAATCAAGGCTTCTTCGGTTGTTTCGGCGACTCCAAACTCTGGATAAGGAATTCCAAGATCCTTCAGAATATTAGAAAAACTACCTCTATCTTCCGCCAAATCCAATGCCTTATAGCTAGTTCCAAGCACTTTAATTCCGTAGCGATCCAATTTTTCTGCTAACTTCAATGCAGTCTGTCCACCAAGCTGAACAATTACACCTTCTGGCTTCTCGTGCCTAATAATGTCATAAATATGTTCCCAAAAAACAGGTTCAAAATAAAGCTTATCCGCTACGTCAAAATCGGTAGAAACAGTCTCTGGGTTACAATTAATCATAATGGTTTCGTAACCTACTTCCGAAGCAGCTAAAACACCATGGACACAGCAATAATCAAACTCAATACCCTGCCCAATTCTGTTGGGACCGGACCCAAGGACAATGATTTTCTTTTTGTCAGAAACAACGCTATCATTTTCGGCATATGACTTACCATCTGCCGTTTCCATATCATTTTCAAAAGTTGAATAATAGTATGGCGTTTGTGCTTTAAATTCGGCAGCACAGGTATCAACAAGTTTGTAAACTCGTTGTACATTGAGCTCTTCTCTTTTGCTATATACTTCACTTTCTAAGCATTTAAGCATGTGGGCAATTTGACGGTCTCCATACCCCTTTTGCTTTGCCTCTAACAATAATTCCCTCGGAAGTGTTTTTAAAGTGAAAGTTGCAATTTGTTTTTCAAGCATGTAAAGTTCTTCGTATTGACGAAGGAACCACATATCTATTTTTGTAATCTCGTGAATTCTACTTAACGGAATACCAATTTGAATCGCATCATAAATGACAAAAACTCGATCCCAACTAGCATACTTCAATTTTTCTAAAATCTGCTCGTAATCTGTATAACTTTTCCCATCGGCACCAAGACCATTTCTCTTTATTTCAAGAGACTGAGTTGCCTTGTGCAATGCTTCCTGAAAAGAGCGTCCTATTCCCATGACCTCTCCAACAGATTTCATTTGGAGTCCCAAAGTTCTATCGGACCCTTCAAATTTGTCAAAATTCCAACGAGGAATCTTCACAATCACATAATCTAGCGTAGGTTCAAATAAAGCCGAAGTCGATTTAGTAATTTGATTGTCTAATTCATCGAGATTATACCCTATGGCAAGTTTTGTAGCAATTTTCGCAATTGGATAGCCCGTTGCTTTAGATGCCAGCGCCGAAGAACGTGAAACCCTTGGGTTAATTTCGATAGCAATGATATCTTCTTTTTCGTCTGGACTTACCGCAAACTGTACATTACAACCACCTGCAAAATCACCAATACTCCGCATCATATGAATTGCCATATCCCGCATTCTTTGATACGTTTTATCACTCAGGGTCATAGCTGGCGCCACTGTAATGGAATCTCCAGTATGAATGCCCATTGGATCCATATTCTCAATTGCACAAATAATAACAACATTGTCATTATTATCACGTAATAGCTCCAGTTCATATTCCTTCCAACCAATTAACGCCTTATCAATCATTACTTCGTGAATAGGAGAAATTTCCAATCCACGGGTTAACAATTCATCAAATTCTTCTTCCTTATAAACAATTGATGCTCCTGCTCCTCCTAGCGTGTATGAAGCTCTAATAACAAGTGGAAAACCATATTCCTGAGCAATTTCTTTTCCCTTAAGATAAGAGCTTGCCGTGGCCTGAGGTGCCATTGGGATTCCAATTTTAAGCATTAATTCTCTGAACTGCTCTCTATCTTCAGTAATATTAATTGCATCAATATCAACACCTATTAAGGATATATTAAAGTCCTTCCATATTCCTTTTTCATCTGCTTCAATACAAAGGTTAAGTGCAGTTTGACCACCCATTGTAGGCAATACTGCATCAATTTGCGGATGTTCTTTAAGTATTTTTGTGATCGATTTAGTTGTTAAAGGCAACAAATAAATATGATCCGCCATCGAGGGGTCGGTCATAATCGTAGCCGGATTGGAGTTGATTAAGACAGTTTCGATTCCGTCTTCACGAAGTGATCGAAGCGCTTGTGATCCAGAATAGTCGAACTCACAGGCCTGCCCAATAACAATAGGGCCAGAACCAATAATTAATACAGATTTGATAGAGGGATTTTTAGGCATATTATAGATACTTTTTCAGTGCAACAAAATTACGACCCGTTAGGGTATAAAAAAAAGGTGTTGCTTTTAAAAACAACACCTTTTATATATAACTTATCAACATTATTTTTTGTGACGAGTTTCAGAAGATACAGAAATTTTCTTTCTTCCTTTAGCTCTACGAGCGGCAAGTACTTTTCTACCGTTTACAGATGCCATGCGCTCTCTAAAACCGTGTTTGTTTCTTCTCTTTCTTTTTGATGGCTGAAATGTTCTTTTGCTCATTATATAATACTTTATCTTCTAAAAACCTTTTTCTTTTAAACTACCGCTTTAAAAAGGCGGGTTTACCAACCATTACAATTGTCTAATCATTGTTTTGCGTAGGCGGGTGCAAATATACAATCATTTTTTACTTTCCCAAACGTAAAACATAAAATATTTTTGATTGTTTTTAGTACCTTTGATGCCCAATAAAAAATGACTTCATGTTTAATAAAAATATAAAACTAATTTTAGCCGTTGCCGTAATCGGAATGGCAGTTTGGCAATTTACTGAAACCAACATAGGTAACGGAATAATGCTCATCTTACTTTCACTCATCTTTGTATTTCTTTATTTTAAAAATGAGATTATACTTCTAGCCTTTTTGAGACTTCGGAAACAAGATTTTCCAGGAGCAAAAAGTTGGTTGGACAAAATTAAAAATCCTGAAGCGGCTCTGGTAAGAAAACAACAAGGGTATTATAACTACTTAAATGGTTTGATGGTTTCACAAACCAATATGAACGAAGCTGAAAGATATTTCAAAAAAGCGATAGAGTTAGGACTATCTATGGATGCAGATTTAGCAATGGCCAAACTGAACCTTGCAGGTGTGGCTATGACTAAAAATAGGAAGAGAGAAGCCGAACTTCTTCTGAATGAGGCTAAAAAGCTGGACAAACACAATATGCTTGACGATCAGATTAAAATGATGAAACAGCAAATGAAGAAAATGGGGCAGCCTAGACAGCAATTTGGAAAAGCCGCAATGCGCGGCGGTGGTAGACCAAGATAAAATCTTTCCGTTTGACGTTAATTTCCTTTAACAAATAGTGGGCGTTTATTATACAACTCTTTAAAATTAAGCAACATTTTTTAGTCATAATTGCCTAATACTTCTTAAATTACCGTTCCAAATCGTATTTGTGCATGAGTAGACTACTACTTATCCTCTTTTTGATTTCGTCTTTACCTCTGCTTTCACAAGACACTGGGGATAAAAAGCTATTCTCTCAGGCCATTGGCAAAAACATTAGAAAGTACAGAAAAGAAGCTAGACACGCTTATCGGACAAAAGATGAAGTGCGGGCTCAATTTCTATTTGATTCTCTCGTCAATAATGTTGTCAATGGAACTTTAATGGATAAATTTAAAGTTCGGAAATTCTCTGGAAAAAAAATTGACCTTTATAAATTCGAAAAGCCTACTTACTTAATTACTTACGCCTCTTGGTGTGTTCCAAATCCAGCGGAAATCCCTGCCTTAAATGATGTGGCAGATCGATTTTACAAAGAAGTGGATTTTGTAGTGCTCTTTTGGGGTTCCAAGAAAAAAATAAGGAAGTTTAAAAGGAAATACAGCAGACGAATTAACGTACTTTTTGTAGATGAAAAGGAAAATAAAAATGATTTTGCTATAAAAATAATGAAACACAGTGTCGGTTTTCCAACTTCATTTTTTATCAGTGAGGATAAAAAAATACTCGATGTGCGCAGAAATCATCTCGATAATTATTCGGAAGAATATGCATCATCTTATAATGCTAATTTTCAAAGCTTCATGAGCGGGGTAGCATTATTAAAAAAAGAAACATCATTACCCGAAAATGAAACCCCATAAAAACCTTCTCTTTCATCCAAATTACGCTCTTTAAAATATTTAGGGATTCAATTTAAACCATAAGAAAAATCTGACGCTTGAATGCAGTTTAACGAGTATTCGGTAAAGTATATCTAAAACTTTATGTTAAATCTAAAGAGCATTGTTACCTTTGCACCGTATTTAAAAATGTATGGTAAAAAAACTACTTTTATTTATTTTACTAATTTCCTTTTCTGCTAAGTCCCAAATGCTTGAGCCTAGTAGACTATTCTCTACAGAGATTGGAAAAAACATTAAAAAATACCGACAAAAATCACAGCGCGCTTATGCTGATAAAGATTTTGAGCGTTCAGATTTTCTATTTGATTCTTTGATTAATAACGTAGTAAATAATAGTTATCTAGATAATTTTAAAGTGCGAAAACTATCTGGACGGAAAGTTGAACTCTATGATTTTGAGAAACCCGTTTTCTTAATGACCTACGCGTCCTGGTGCACTCCGGGTGTTGGAGAAATTCCAGCATTGAACGAAGTTGCCGATAAATACCATAATGAGATAGATTTTGTAATTCTTTTTTGGGACACTAAGCAAAAGGCGCGAAAAAAAGCGCGGCCGTATAGCTCGAAGTTTACCATACTTTATGTTGATGAAATGGAGAACAATAATGACCATATTATTGAGACTATGAAACACAGTCTCGGTTTTCCAACAATGTTCTTTATGGATAAATCTAAAAAAATACTTGATGTACGTCGAGGTGTTTTACACCCGTATGAGGAAGAGTTCAATGTTTCTTATAATTTGAACTATAATGCATTTCTCAACGGAATTTCCCTTCTGAAAAACACTCCTTCAAATCTTTAAAAGATTTTTCATTTATTGTATTGCCAAACTATTCCTCTCAAAAGAAAAAATAAAACTATTGACCTGTGGAATAATAGCCACTTTTAGGAATTTCAATATAATATTTCTTTCCTGAAGCATTTCTAAGATAATTATCTCGTAACCAAGGATTATGAATCTTAAGAATTTTATAGTTGATTCCGTTCTCTTTTGCGAATACTGCCATATCTTCAATAGGAGTATCCACCATTACTTTATTAGTAGGTACCTGAGTATACAAATCTTTCTCTCTATAATTAAACCCATATTTTTGCGGATTACTTAAAATCTCTTTAAAAGCCAGAATTCTGAAAACATACCTACTTGTTTCTTGATTCAGCAGAAGATCGTAATAATCTGTTACTCCTTGCTTTTCCATCTGATTATTTACTCCAGCATTACCTGCATTATATGCAGCTGCAGCCGCCGTCCAACTACCAAATCTCTCTTTCGATTTTAATAAATATTCTGCTGCAACTTTAGTGGAAATTTCTAAATTATAGCGCTCATCTACATACGCGTTTATCTCTAGTCCATACTCTTTCCCTGTTCCTTTCATAAATTGCCAGAATCCAGAAGCTCCTGCATTCGATTTCACATTGTCCAATCCACTTTCAGCAACTGCCAAATATTTAAAATCATCTGGAAGCCCGTATTTTTTTAGAAGTGGTTCAATTTGAGGGAAAAATTTATGAGCTCTCTTTATAATTAAGAACATATTAGACTGCCAATAAGTATTAACTAATAGCTCTCTATCCATTCTCTCCTTTATATCGGGATTGTGAAGAGGCACCTTTTCTCCAGCAAACTCCATAGAACTAGGCATTGGAAGTGCATAGACATTATAGTTATTAATCAGTTTTTTTTCCATGGTTTCATCTGTAGATGCGTCTTGGACTGCATTAATACACAATCCACAAACTCCAATAACTACCACTGCTGCCCCTAGTTTCGATAATAAATTCATATCCCAAAAATTTTTACTAAAGATAAAAATATAACAATCGAATTAAAAATAAGAAGGTTAATTATTTCTTATTATTTCAACTAATTTTTCTGAAACTTCTCTCCCTCTATTGAGTACCATAATATGAGTGCCTCCATCAATTGGAACGAATTGATCAATATTCTGAATAGGAAATACAATGTCTTCGGTGCCATGAATATGTGATACTCCTTGGATCATTTCACGACGTTTCCAGGTTACCATATTCTCAATTGCCCAATCCAAGTATCGTTTATCTCTCACGTGAAGATAATCTTGATATAACTTTAATCTTTTTTTAGTCTTCGGACCAAAGGCAAACTTAGTAAGATCCTGAGCGCTTAAAACCAAACGAGTTGGTACTAATTTATAGGCTAGGGTCTTTCTTGCAATTTTAAGCCGTCTAGGAAGTTCCTTTCTGGTTTTTACGCTCGAAACAATAATTATATTTCTTAAACTCAAATAAAAGCTCATTTCCTGAGCCACTACCCCTCCAAAAGAAACTCCAACAAGTACTGAATCCGGCTCCACCACCTCTGCTGCCATTCTTTTTGCATATTCACTTAAAGATTCCTTATTTTTTGGAATTATCCATTCTATAATATGAACTTCGAACTCATCTAATGGTAAAGAAATATTTCTAAAAATTTCCTTTCCTGCAGCCAATCCAGGGACAAAATAAACATGAATTCGATTTTTACTCATATTTTTAAATTGAGTATATTGAAGATACTATACGTTGTTTGTAAGTTTATTCGTAAATTGTACAGGACAAATATAGAATTATCTAAAAGTAATTGAGACATTTAGTTATAAAGAAGGTTTATATTACGAAATCGTATAGATTATGCTAATCGATGTGATTTTTATGGTGTCCTATCCCCAATCTTAATTTCTCGTTTACTTTAAAATACTTAACAACCTGTACATATAACTATTAAAGCAAAAACATTGTAAAAAAACATCCCTAGATGTTATTTTTGTTACAAAAGTTATACTTAGTAAATGAGCTCAGATAGGTATTTGGGAGTTTATTACCACCCCTTTTGACCGTAGAAAGAAAAGTACAATTGTGTTTGTTATAACTAAGAATTATTATTAAATCAACTCCCTATGATTGAAGATGTAGAAATTATCGATAATGAATTTTTGAGACAATTTGAGCTCGAAGTCGGTGATAATATGGCCCGCATTGAATATGCCCTTCAGGATCGAAAAATTTTTCTAACCAAATATTTTATGCCTGAAGAAATGGAAGAACAAGGATTTAGAAACATTTTTATAAAGGCAGTTTTCGAAGAAGTCAAGAATAGAAACATTAGTTTGGTTCCTACGAGTCCCGAAATTGCATCTTTCCTACGTAGTAATAGAAGGAAATATAGAGACTTATTACCGGTGGGAATTAATATATAGAACTATTTATACCGCACCTCATTTAATTAAGCTATAATTGGCCTAAGTTGATATGCTGTCCTAATAGAGCTCCTCTTGCTTTGGTTTGACTAACTAGAAAGCACCTATTTATTCACGAAATCAAATCGTACCAAGCCATCTTCATCGATGGTAGTTAACTCAACAGCTTGTAAGGTATTTACAAGTTCAGGGTTCCAGGGTGCTTTTACTTTTACGTAGTTTTCAGTAAATCCATGAATGTACCCTTCTTTATTTTCACTTTCAAACAAAACAGTTCGAGTACTGTCCAATTGCGATTCATAAAACGCTCTTCTTTTCTTTGCTGAAAGCCCACGTAGCATTTTACTTCGCTTGGTACGAACATTTTTAGGCACAACACCTTTCATAGTAGCAGCCGGCGTATTTTCTCTTTCTGAATAAGTAAACACATGCAAATAAGAAATGTCCATCTCATTTAAAAAATGATAGGTCTCTAAGAAATGATCTTCTGTTTCTCCAGGAAAACCAACAATTACATCCACGCCAATACAAGCATGAGGCATAACTTCTCCAATTTTAGCAATGCGCTCTGTATACAGTTCCTTCATATACCGACGGCGCATCAATTTCAAAATATCATTGCTCCCACTTTGCAATGGTATATGAAAATGTGGCACAAAAGTTTTAGATTTTGAAACAAAATCAATGGTTTCATTCTTGAGCAAGTTAGGCTCTATAGAAGAAATACGAAGCCGCTCAATACCTTCTACTTGGTCTAAGGCCTCACATAATTCGAAAAACGTATGCTCGTGTTTTTTATTTCCAAACTCCCCTTTTCCATAATCACCAATATTGACACCAGTCAATACAATTTCTTTAATTCCTTTTGCCGAAATTTCGGAAGCATTGTTCAGCACATTCTGCAGCTCATCACTTCTGGAAATACCTCTAGCCAATGGAATAGTGCAATAGGTGCATTTATAATCACAACCATCCTGAACTTTTAAGAAAGCTCTAGTTCTATCACCAAACGAATAAGATCCTACATAAAAATCTGCATCCTCAATCTCACAAGAATGTACTTCACCAGCCCCTCTACTGCGCTCTGGTTGACTTAACAAATCATTCAAATAATCTGTTACTTTAAATTTTTCGGTAGCTCCTAAAACCAAATCGACGCCCTGCACATCTGCCAATTCCTGTGGCTTCAATTGCGCATAGCAACCAACAGCTATTACAAATGCTTCAGAATTCACTTTCTGAGCTTGCTTGACAATTGTTTTAAATCGTTTATCAGCATTTTCAGTAACACTACAGGTATTAATTACATAGATATCTGCATTTTCCGAAAAATCTACCCGCTCAAAACCTTCCGAAGTAAAACTTCTAGCAATGGTCGATGTCTCACTAAAATTGAGTTTACAACCTAAGGTATAAAAAGCGACTTTTTTTGTAGCGTGCATTCTTGTATTTTTGGCAATCGGGATGCAAAAATACGAACTATTATTGGTTCCTAAAAACCTATGAAACATCAACTTAGTATAGTAATTTATTTTATATCAGCCACTTGCATACTCTCACTCGTTTGGTCCTGTAATAACCACGCTAATTTGGATCGTGACCATTTAGTATTTAGATATAACGAACATAGTAACATTCCAACACTTGATCCAGCTTTTGCCAGAAATCCGCAAAGTATTTGGCCGGCAAATCAATTGTATAATGGGTTAATTCAATTGGATGATGCGTTGAATATTCAACCTGATATAGCAAAAAGTTGGACCGTTAACGATAGTACAAACACCTATACTTTTGTTTTAAGAGATGATGTGTTTTTTCATAAGAATAAAGTTTTCCTTGAAAATGACAAGCAAAGCGAAAATGATTCAACTAGAGTTGTAGTTGCATCCGATTTTACCTATAGTTTTAATCGTTTAATCGATGAGAAAGTAGCTTCTTCAGGAAGTTGGGTTCTTCAAAATGTACAGTCCTATCAAGCAGAAAATGACACAACCTTCAGTATTCAACTAAAACAACCATTCCCAGCGTTCTTAGGCTTATTATCAATGCGTTATTGCTCCGTTGTTCCCAAAGAGGCTGTTGAATATTACGGAAATGAATTCCGAAGAAATCCTGTTGGGACAGGACCTTTTCAGTTTAAACTATGGGAAGAAAATGTAAAATTAGTACTTCGGAAAAATCCGCTTTACTTTGAAAAAGATGAAAAGGGAATTTCACTTCCGTATCTCGAAGCGGTTGCAATTACTTTCCTTCCAGACAAGCAAAGTGAGTTTCTACAACTAGTACAAGGGAAGGTAGATTTTATTAGCGGATTGGATAGTTCGTATAAAGACGAACTGGTAACCACCAAAGGTGAACTTCAGGAAAAACACAAAGATCAGTTGAAGCTAATCACTGGGCCATATTTAAACACCGAATATCTAGGTTTTTACATGGATTCAAACACTCCAGAAATTAAATCTAAAGCGCTACGACAAGCTATAAATTACGGTTTTGACAGAGTAAAGATGGTTACCTACCTTCGAAACGGAATGGGAATTCCTGCTGTGCATGGTTTTATACCAATAGGACTTCCAGGGTTTGATGCCACAGAAGGTTATACTTATCAGCCCGAAAAAGCACGTGAACTAGTGGCGCAATACAAACTAGAAACTGGAGATGACACACCCGAAATAACTATTGGAACCAATAGTCAGTACCTCGATATTTGCGAATATGTGCAACGCGAACTCGAGAAAATTGGAATCACAGTAAAGGTGGATGTAATGCCTCCATCTACGCTTAGGCAAATGAAATCAAGTGGGGAACTCGATATATTCCGCGCGAGTTGGGTAGCAGATTATCCGGATGCAGAAAATTATCTTTCGCTGTTTTATAGTCCGAATTTCACTCCTGATGGTCCAAACTATACACACTTTAAAAACGAAGTTTTTGATAGCTTGTACGTAAAGGCGCAATCAATTTCCAATATTGATAATCGTAAGATCTTATATACAAAAATGGATTCTATCGTCATCAGTGAATCCCCCGTTGTACCTTTATACTATGATATGGCGGTCCGATTTGTTAATAAAAAAGTGAGCGGATTGGGAATTAATCCTCAGAATTTTTTGGTGCTTAAACGGGTTAAGAAGGAGAAGTAAACTTCTAGTTTTTGTAACATTTCCCTTGTTTTTACGTATAATTAATAAACAACCTATGGGATTTGGAGGTTCGGCTGCTGCGATGATTCAATCGCTGCGAAACAATAAAAAGCAACTTGCTACTAGAGAACGGTACTTCGATAAAAACAAAAAGCAGTCCAACGCGTCATATGGAGAATTTGTCGATCATAAAAAAATGTCTCCTTACGAATTCAAATCGTTTCAAAAACAAATTAGAGCGGATGAAAGAAGTTGACAGAGAAGAGTGATTGCAGTTTTTGGAATCATCATGATTGTTATTACTGGAATTTTTAGTTATTTCTATTTTTAGGATTAGTCATTATCTAAATTAAGGCTTCAACACAACACCTAATTTGTTAATTGACAGATAATTAACGGTTTGAAAATTATTTAATCGTAATTTTCTGAAAACATTCATCATGAAACGAAATCAATTTATACAAACCGTTGGAGGGTTAAGCTTGGTGTTAGCGGCTTCTCCAGTTTTGGCAATTTCATCGCCCATAGTAAATGACCCACAACTTGACAAAGATTTAGTAATGACATTTGTTGGAGATGTACACTCAAAAATCGATAAGGTTAAAGCACTTTTAGAAGAACATCCCACCTTGATAAATGCTGCCCACGATTGGAAATATGGTGATTTTGAAACAGCATTGGGTGCGGCCTCTCACGTTGGATATAAAGAATTGGCCCAATATTTAATAGATAATGGTGCTCAGGCGAATATATTTACCGCTGCCCTCTTCGGAAAAATGGATATCGTAAAACCTATGATTGAAGCATTTCCTGCAACTTTACATGCCAAAGGTCCTCATGGGTTTACCTTATTACATCACGCACAAAAAGGTGGTTCAGAGTCTGAGGCTTTAGTTGAATATCTAAAAAGTTTGGGAGCCACCGAAGCTAAAATATCATTGTATTAACTTCGTCGATGCTTGGCCGTTTCTTCAAAGACATGTTCCATAATTGCCGCATCCTCTTCAGTAAACTCGATATTACGTCTAGACATTACAACTTTGGCAACTTCAAAGGCTTTTTTAGTTAAATAAGTAGTCATACCAGCGCTTCCTCCCCAACTAAAACTAGGAACAAAATTACGCGGAAAACCGCTTCCGAAGATATTGGCACTAACGCCTACAACCGTTCCCGTATTAAACATGGTATTAATTCCGCATTTACTATGGTCACCCATCATAAGTCCGCAGAACTGCAATCCTGTTCTAGCAAAACCCTCGGTTTCATAATCCCAAAGACGGACTTCGGCATAATTATTCTTCAAATTCGAATTATTTGTATCGGCACCAAGGTTGCACCATTCGCCTAAGACAGCGTTTCCTAGAAAGCCATCGTGGCCTTTATTTGAATAACCGAACAGTACTGAATTATTTACTTCACCTCCAACTCTACAATGAGGTCCAATAGTGGTGGGGCCATAAATTTTAGCACTCATTTTAACGATCGCTCTTTCGCACAATGCGAACGGTCCACGAATCATACAACCTTCCATAATTTCGGCATCCTTTCCAATGTAAATAGGCCCATTTGTTGCATTCAACGAACAAAGTGGAAGTATTGCTCCTTCCTCAATAAATATGTCTTCCGGATTAAAAACAGGGGTCATTTCTGGTATTGGCTGGGAAGTTCTCCCTTTCGTAATAAGTTCGAAATCCCTTTTAATTGCTTCCCCATTCTTGGAAAATATATCCCAAGTATGTTCTATACGTAAAACGTCATCGTTATTGTATTCAATAATATCGAAAGTTTCGAAATCTATTTCCTGATCTTCAGTAGAAAAAAATGCCAAAGGTTCGTCCTTGTAAAAAATCGCCTGATTTTCGGACAACCCCTTTATATGCTGTACTAAATTTTCTGAAGGAAGAAAAGACGCATTTATCAACACGTTTCGTTCCATTTCGACCATTGGGTATTTTTGAGACAGGTAGTCTTCCGTAACAGTTGTAGTGGTATAACCAAGTAACATCTCCCATTTCTCCCGAATCGTCAAAATCCCCAATCTTATGTCGGCAACTGGTCTAGTATAAGTAAATGGCAGCAATTGATTACGTACGTTTCCGTCAAAAAGGATATAATTCATCTTACAATTGTACTTTAAGTTTAGGCTCGGTGAAGCAGAATTCTGACATCTAGCTCCATTTATTCAAAACTAACAAAAAAAGCCTCCGATTTCTCGAAGGCTCCTATAAAATATTATAAACAAAAATATTATTCTTCGTCTTTTGCCGCTGGTGCAGCTTCTTTTTTAAATTTAGCGTATTTATTTTTGAACTTGTCAATACGTCCAGCAGTATCTATCAATTTAGACTTACCAGTATAAAATGGATGCGATGTTCTTGAAATCTCCATTTTAACTAAAGGATACTCAACACCATCAACTTCAATAGTTTCCTTTGTATTTGCTGTAGATTTTGTTAAAAATACATCTTCATTAGACATGTCTTTAAACGCAACTAATCTATAATTTTCTGGATGGATACCTTTTTTCATCTTATTATCTTTTAAAAATATTCTCTTCCAATTTTCCTGGAACGAGCGTGCAAATTTAAGCAATATTTACAATTCTACAATATAATATATTATTTTTTTTGTACTTAAAACACGTCGCTTTACCAAAACCTATTCCAATAGTTAAAACAATGGTTTTTATAACCTCTAATTTATGTTAAAAGAATCCCCCTCTCAAAGAGTTTTATGTAACGTTTTGTTATATTTGTTTACTAACAGCCAAACTTTCCTGTCGTCGATGACAGGCCAAAAACTTTTTAAAATGGAAACACAAACTGGATCAGTTAAAAAAATTGCATTACCCTATGGTTTAATGCTTGCATTAGGAACTATTGTTGTATCGGTAATAGTCTATGCTATGGGTATGACTTATGAACAGCCTTGGTGGCAAAGTGCTTTAAACTTTGTGATTATGCTGGCAATTATAATTTATGGTTTAAAAGCGTTTAAAGCAGATAACGGAGGGTTCTTATCCCTTGCAGAGTCTCTTAAAACTGGACTGGGAATCGCTTTGGTAGCTGGGCTTATTGGATCCGCTTTTACATATATTTTTATATCATTTATCGAACCGGACTTTGTGGTAAACATGCTTGAGGCAACTCGAGAAAAAATGATCGATCAGAACCCAGACATGACTGAAGAACAAATGGAAATGGCAATTGGAATGACCGAAAAAATGATGAGTCCAGGAATTATGGTGGCAATTGGTATAATTGCATCGCTTTTCTTTGGCTTTATTATTTCCTTAGTTGCGGGTCTTGTCATGAAACAAGACAAACCTGCACATTTATAAAAACTTAAATGAATATTTCTATCGTAATTCCTCTTCTTAACGAGGATGAATCAATAACAGAATTATACCATTGGATTGCAAAAGTTATGCAATCCAATGGTTTTTTATATGAGTTAATTTTTATTGACGATGGAAGTACAGACGATTCTTGGCAGCTTATTGAAGCACTCGCTTCAAAACACCAAGAGGTTAAAGGAATCCGATTTTTAAAGAACTTCGGAAAATCACAAGCATTACACGCTGGCTTTGCAATGGCTGAAGGTGACGTAGTTATTACCATGGATGCCGACTTGCAAGACAATCCAGAAGAAATTCCTGAACTGTACAACTTGATTGTACAAGAGGGTTATCAGCTGGTTTCAGGTTGGAAAAAGAAACGCTACGATTCGATACTATCTAAGAATTTACCGTCCAAATTATTCAACTTAGCTGCCAGAAGGACTTCGGGAGTGCAACTACATGACTTTAATTGCGGTTTAAAGGCCTATCAAAAAGATGTTATTAAAACTATTGAAGTAACCGGCGAAATGCATCGTTATATCCCAGTGCTTGCAAAAAACGCTGGTTTTAATAAAATTGGCGAAAAAGTAGTATTGCATCAGGCAAGAAAGTATGGTACCACTAAATTTGGTGCAGAGCGCTTTGTACGAGGGTTTTTAGATCTAATCACTATTTCTTTTATATCAAAATTTGGAAAACGTCCAATGCATCTTTTTGGGGCTTGGGGAGCCGTAATGCTTTTGGTAGGTTTTATCTTTGCTGCCTATCTTGGTATTGACAAACTCTTCATACACCCCGACGGAAGATTAATTACGCAGCGGCCTCAGTTTTATATTGCACTAACGGCAATGATCATTGGAACACAGCTTTTTTTAGCTGGGTTTCTTGGTGAATTATTCCTCCGAAGTAAAAGAGAAGGAAAGAATTATATTATTAAGGAGGTATTAGACTAAATATTCTTGAGGACGTTTTTGAAAAATCCAAACTACGTTCACCATTGTAAAATAAACCGCATACTTTCGTTATTTTTGCTGAATAAATTAAACGAATGATTTACATAGATCCGAAAACATTAAAGCACGTTAATAAATGGCTCGTGCCTTTTTTCGATTCAAAAACCCAACAAAGCATAAAAGAAATGATCGCTAACGATCCGGAAGGATTAGAGGATAGTTTCTATAAGAATTTAGAATTCGGAACTGGCGGAATGCGAGGTGTGATGGGCGTTGGAGATAATAGAATTAACAAATATACCCTTGGTAAAAATACGCAAGGACTCTCAATTTATTTAAAAGACCAATTTCCAGACAAAAAGATTCAGGTTGCAATTGCGTACGATTGTAGGCATAATAGCAAAGAACTAGCAAGACTCGTGGCCGAAGTATTTTCGGCTAACGGAATTAAAGTTTTCCTTTTTAGCGATCTTAGACCTACCCCAGAGCTTTCCTTTGCGGTTAAACATTTAAACTGCCAATGCGGAATTGTACTAACAGCCTCACATAACCCTCCAGAGTACAATGGATACAAAGTGTATTGGGAAGATGGCGGTCAATTGGTTCCACCGCAGGATGGTGAAATAATCACCGAAATAAATTCTCTTAATTATACAGATATCAAGTTTGAAGCTAATAAATCGCTTATTAATCTAATCGATTCTGAAGTTGATGATGTTTTTGCCGAAGCTTCTATCCAAAACGGGAGTTTTAATACATCGCAAGAAGCAAAAAACAACTTAAAAATTGTTTTTACCTCTTTACACGGTACATCAATAACTATGATCCCAAGAGTTTTGAAGGAAGCTGGTTATAAGAATGTGCATATCGTTGAAGCCCAAGCGGAGCCAGATGGTGATTTCTCAACAGTGAAATCTCCAAACCCAGAAGAACCTGAAGCCTTAAAAATGGCGATAGATCTCGCAGATGAGCTTGGAGCGGATATTGTAATTGGAACGGATCCCGATTGCGACCGATTGGGAATTGCGGTTCGTAACAATAAAGGCGAAATGACCATACTCAATGGAAATCAGGCAATGGCAATCAAAACCTATTTTCTTTTAGAGCAATGGAAAAAGAAAGGAAAACTAAATGGGAAACAGTTTATTGCCTCTACGATTGTTTCAACACCTATGATAGGTAAAATTGCAGAACAATTTAATGTAGATTATAAAGAAGGGCTTACTGGATTTAAATGGATTGCAAAAATGGTGAAAGATTTTCCCGAGCAAGAGTTTATAGGAGGTGGTGAGGAAAGCTTCGGGTATATGGTAGGAGATTTTGTCCGCGATAAAGACGCAGTTACCGCTACCCTACTCGCTTGCGAAATAGCCGCTCAACAGAAGGAAGCAGGAAGTAGTATGTTTGCATACCTTCAGAATATCTATCAAAACGTGGGTTATTACAAGGAGCACCTGATTTCGGTGGTAAAAAAAGGTAAAAAAGGTGCCGAAGAAATTTCAGTAATGATGAAAGGGCTTCGGAAGAATCCATTTAAGGAAATTGCAGGAAGTCAAGTGATTCGAATTGAAGATTATTCGAAAAACGAAGCACAAAACATTTTGAATGGCACTTCAGAAGCGCTAAATATTCCTATTTCAAACGTGCTAATCTACTTCACCGAAGACGGTAGTAAAATTGCAGCACGACCAAGTGGTACAGAGCCAAAAATTAAGTTCTATATTAGTGTTAATTCAGATTCAGAAGGAACACTTCAGAAAAAAATAGACAATATTATAACGCATTTAAACTTGGGCTAAACCCACAGCAAATGAATTACTTTAAAAAAATACTTCGCTATGCAATTCCGTATAAGACCTATGCATGGCTAAATATAATTTCGAATTTATTTTATGCTTTGTTCGGGACGTTGGCGATGATTTCTTTGTTTCCCATGCTTACCGTTTTATTCGATAAAACAAAACAATTAAATATAAAACCCGAATGGACCGGAATTGTTGATATCAAAGATTATGCTACCGATTCGCTTAACTATTTTGTAACTCAAAAAGCAAATGAAGGTGTTGATGATGTATTAATTTTTATGGTGGTTTTGGTTATTGTAATGTTTCTGCTAAAGAATCTTTTTGGTTATTTAGCGATGTATTTTATCACCTTTCTTAGAAATGGTGTTTTAAAAGATCTTCGGAATGATCTATACAAGAAAACGGTTGATTTACCTGTTTCGTTTTATTCAGAAAAAAGAAAAGGAGATACCATTGCCCGAATCACGAGTGATGTTTTGGAAATACAACATTCCTTTTTATCGATACTAGAATTGGTGGTGAGAGAGCCGTTTACCATTCTCTTTGCAATTGCAGCAATGTTGTTAATTAGTTTTAAACTTACCCTCTTTGTCTTTATTTTTATTCCAATATCTGGATTTATTATTTCTCGGATTGGAAAAAGTCTGAAAAGTCATTCAGACAAAGTACAAAAGGAACAAGGGTTCTTTCTTTCTATACTTGAAGAAACCTTGGGCGGACTTAAAATTATCAAAGGTTTTAATGCAGAAAACATATTCTTTAATCGCTTTAAAAATTCGACTCATCGTTTTTTTAAGTTCTCAAACACTTTATTAAATCGTCAAAACCTAGCCTCTCCAACAAGCGAGTTTTTAGGAATTGTAGTCATTGCAATTTTACTTTGGTATGGAGGTCAGATGGTATTGGTTGAAAAAACACTTCCTGCCGAAATGTTCCTGATTTATATGGCACTAGCTTATCAAATATTAACACCTGCAAAAGCGATCAGCAAAGCCAGTTATAATGTAAAGAAAGGAAATGCTGCTGCTGAAAGGGTTTTGGAAATTCTCGAAACAGAATCAGCAATAAAGGATGCTCCCAATGCACTAGTAAAAAAGGACTTTACTGAACTTGTTAGTGTTGAAAATATTTCATTTAAATATGAAGATGAATGGGTTTTAAAAGATTTTAATCTTAAAGTTCCTAAAGGTCACACAGTTGCTTTGGTGGGTCAAAGTGGGAGTGGTAAAAGTACCATAGCCAACTTGGTCACTCGTTTTTATGATGTTAATGAAGGAGCTATCAATATAGATGGGGTCAATATAAAAGATATGACTCAAAAATCTTTGAGAGGAATGTTAGGCTTAGTTACGCAGGATTCCATACTATTTAACGATAGTATTAAAGGGAATTTGTTGGTTGCAAAAGAAGACGCTACCGAGGATGAAATAATAAACGCCTTAAAAATTGCGAATGCCTGGGAGTTTGTTGAGACTTTAGCAGAAGGAATTCATACGAATATTGGCGATAGTGGAAACAAATTAAGTGGCGGACAGAAACAACGCCTGAGCATTGCGCGTGCCGTATTGAAAAACCCTCCTATTATGATTCTAGATGAAGCGACATCGGCCTTGGATACCGAGAGCGAACGTTTGGTGCAAGATGCTTTAGAAAAAATGATGAAAAACAGAACATCCATTGTAATTGCACATCGCTTATCTACAATTCAGAATGCAGATATCATCGTAGTTATGTCTAAGGGGATAATTGTTGAGCAAGGAAAACATAGTGAATTACTTGAACAAAAAGGAGTTTATTACAGTCTTGTAGAAATGCAATCTCTCGCATAAAATATATATAAAAAAAAGAAGCGGTTGGGGCTCCGCTTCTTTTTGGCTGTATCATTATAATTGGGGCTAATAATGATACTTATATTACATAAGTCTGTTACTCTGGGTCAAATATATTCAACTTTATGTTAACAACCAAATAAAATATGCACTTAATCTTGTTTTTTGTGCATTTTATCGATATTTGTTGTTAAAAAATATTTGTGTTCCTACAAATTTACAATGTCCAATAAATCTAATTTTCCTTTACAAAAAAACGGGCCAGCCCCCGCTTAAGCCCGTTTCCATTATAGTTCTACTGTTATGGTCTCAATAAAAAAACCAATTTTCAAGTAGTATTTCTCAAAAATAGGGAATATTTTCCTACAAAAAAATAATTTTTACATTTTATCGAAAATAAATGCATTTTATCGATAATATATGCTGTTTTAAGATTTTATCTCTGAAAAAGTATCATTAAACCTTTTCATCTTATCTTAGTCTTATATATAAATGGACCCATTTAGTGATTGATGAAAAGGTTTTAGTAAATGCACTTAAATCCGAAAAGGAGAAAGAAGATGCATTCAGAGCACTGGTGAGTCAATACAAAGAACGATTGTATTGGCAAATTCGTACCATTGTTTTGAATCATGATGACACAGATGATGTTTTGCAAAATACCTTTATCAAAGTATTCAAAAATATAGATAGTTTTAAATCGGATAGTAAATTATACACTTGGATGTACCGCATTGCAACCAACGAAGCAATTACTTTTCTTAACAAAAAAGCCAAGCGAAATAATATCACTATTGATACAGTAAAAGATCGAGCCATCGCAAGGCTTGAGAGTGATGTATATTTTGAAGGGGATGCAATACAACTGAAATTACAGCAAGCAATTGCAACCCTTCCACAAAAACAACAGCTGGTTTTTACAATGAAGTATTTTGAAGATCATACCTATGAACAATTATCGGAAATACTAGATACATCGGTCGGCGGACTTAAAAGTAGTTATCATATAGCGGTCCAAAAAGTAAAAGATTATTTAAAAAATAATGAAACCTTTTAAGGTTTTAGAAGTCATATAAACAGTGAAAAACAAAAACATCATACACGGTTTTAAAGTTCCTGACTCCTATTTCGAAAATTTCGAAGAGGGATTGTTTCAGAAAATAAATGAAGTATACCTACCTAAAGATGCCGGTTTTAAGGTTCCTGAGACTTATTTTTCAGAATTGGAAGCTTCTATACTTAACAAAGTAACTATTTCAGAAAAAGAACCGAAAGTCATTCCTTTATTTAAAAGACCCGCATTTGTTTATGCTACCACTATTGCCGCTTGCGCATTGCTTTTCTTTTCAGTTATAAAAACAAAGAGCAATACCGATTTGAATTTTGAAAACCTCGAATTATCTAGTATTGAAAGTTATATTGAAGATGGTAGTATTGAGCTAAACGCAGATGAGATTATGGCAATGATAGGAGATGATGAGATTATTGCAATTGATCAAGAACACAATGTTTTTTCGGAACAAAACATAAAAGCATATCTTCTGGAAAACTTAGATAACGACACCTTATTACTAGAATAAAATGAAAAAACTTATACTTATATTATTTTTTATTAGTTGTGGAATGCAGGCACAACACGATAAGAGTGAACGGATTAAAGCAGTTAAGATTGCGTATATAACTGAACAATTGGATCTATCTTCATCGGAAGCAGAAAAATTTTGGCCTATTTATAATGCCCATGAAGATGAAATGCATTCTTTAAGAAAAAACGAACGTGCAGAAATGCATCAAAAAACTATAGAAGGTATCGATGAAATGACTGACGCTGAGGCGAATCAACTACTAGACCAACTTTTAGACTATAAAACAAAAGAACTAACACAGGATCAAGAACTTTTAACCAATTTACGAAAGGTTCTAGCACCACAGAAAATCCTCAAATTAAAAAAAATAGAAAAGGATTTTAGAAAGAAGCTTTTAGAGCGATATAAACACAGAAAAAAATCAGGAAATTAATCTTACTCTTTAAAAATTAACTTGGAAATCTTATTTCGTCCAGCGGCAAATGCCAAACTATCGTTAACGAACTCAATAGTATAGAATCCTTCTTCGGAAAGTTCGGTCCAACTATCACCTTGATCTCTACTATAAGATATCCCGGGCGAACCTACAGCAACAATTCCGTTACCATTACTACCTGGAACAAACTTAACCGAAGAGCGATATCCAGGTCCCTTACCATTACTTAACAAATCCCAAGTCTTTCCACCGTCTTTAGTGATGGCTTTATTACCTTCATTAAAATCTTTATTATCCCAATCACCACCAAATATAACACCAGTCTTTTCATCGAAAAAGGCGATACTATAAATTCCAGTCATCGCTTTTCCCTGAATCATGGGTGTATTAAACACTTCCCAAGAAGTTCCCTTGTCTGCAGAATGAAAAACTCGTGCCTTCTTCCCTCCACTCGCAATCCAAACGTGATCGTTATAAATAGCAATATTAGAATTACTGGCAGCGAAGGCAGCTTCACCCTTCTCCACTTTGGGTAAATTTTCACAAGATATTTTGTTCCAATTATTACCACCATCGCGGGTTACTAAGACAGACAAGCAATCTGCTGTAGGATCACCCATGGCAATTCCTTCCTTTTCATTAAAAAAGGAAATAGCATCGTAAAACACATTTTCTCCTTCCTCAACATAAACCTCTTCAATATTGGAAGCCTCTTTTCCACTCACTCCAATCTTATACAAAACACCAGGATTCGCAATACACAACACAAAAACTGCTTCCTTCGTGGATGCTATCGCTCTAAAATGCAATAAAGAATCTTGGTATTTAATCGTTGCTAATCTTGGCGTAGCTCCATCAATAAGACCTACGAGCCCCTTATTTGCGGCAAACCAAACACTTGTTTCATCAACGGGACTGATTGCTCTAATACTAAGACTATCGGTAAATACTCGTTCAATAACAACCGTTTTGAAATCGGCAGCAGAGTTATTTCCACAAGAAACAAAGAATAAAACAGCACAGAAAAAAAGGAAACTTCTCATCAAAAAATTTTTGTCAAAAGTAACAAAAGTATTCCTTGGTATTGTGATACCTTTGCAACTTCAAACATCGAGGCTTTAGCAAAGGTGTTTTCCAATTTAAAGAACCCATGAAATTACACCGTAATCTGGTATTTGCAACCATTGATTCTCTTGATCAAATTTTTAATGAACAAAAGCAGGCCGACAAAGTTTTAAGAAGCACGCTTAAAAGAGATAAGCGTTGGGGTGCTCGTGACCGAAGTTTTATTGCTGAAACTACCTACGATATTGTGCGTTGGAAACGACTCTATGCCGAAATTGCTGAAGTTAAAGCTCCATATGACCGTGGGAATTTATTTAGAATGTTTACCGTTTGGGCAACCCTCCACGGAATAGCAATTCCAGATTGGCCGCAATTTGAAGCAACACCAACACGACGAATCAAAGGAAAGTTTGATGAATTGTCTAAGATTCGTAAAATGCGAGAATCCATTCCAGATTGGCTGGATGAACTTGGTGAAAAAGAATTGGGTAAAAAATGGGATAAAGAAATTGCGGCATTAAACCAGCAAGCTGAAGTTGTTTTAAGAGTTAATTCTCTAAGAACAACAGTTGAAGAACTGCAAGCCCAGTTAGCTGAAGCAGATATTCATACAGAAAAGATTAAAGGATATCCACAGGCATTGAAATTAGTGGAAAGAGCAAATGTTTTTGGCACCGACGCTTTTAAAAATGGCTGGTTCGAGGTACAAGATGCTTCTTCACAAAAAGTTGCGCTAATGTTAGATCCGAAGCCCGGAATGCGTGTAATAGACGTATGTGCTGGAGCGGGTGGAAAAAGTCTTCATATTGCTTCACTGATGGAAAACAAGGGTCAGGTTGTTTCAATGGATATCTATGAGAACAAACTATCAGAACTGAAAAGAAGAGCCAGACGAAATGGGATTCATAATATTGAAACTCGTGTAATAGATTCTTCAAAGGCAATTAAAAAATTGATTGGTAAAGCCGATAAATTATTAATTGATGCGCCCTGTTCTGGTTTAGGCGTACTAAAACGGAACCCTGACGCCAAATGGAAATTACAACCAAAATTTCTAGATAAAATTAGAGCTACTCAAATTGAAATCCTTGACTCTTATTCTAGAATGGTTAAAGAGGGTGGACAAATGGTGTATGCTACTTGCTCCATATTACCTTCGGAAAATGAAAAGCAGATAAAGGCTTTTTTAACGCGTGATGCAGGGAAGGAATTTTCACTTATAAAAGACGAAAAAGTACTTCCCAGTAAGTCAGGGTTTGATGGGTTCTACTTGGCCCTACTCCAAAAAAATATCAACGAAGAATAATACACCATACATTCTTTGCAAAAGACTTCGATATTAACCATCGATAGTTAATAAATCCTTTTTTTGGACAAAAGATTTATTAACAAAAATCATTAAAAATTAGATATCTTTGCAGCATTAAAAACCCGCTTGTACCTGACGGGCAGGCTCTCAAATTCTTTAAAGAATGATTCACTTTTTTGGAGACGTAAAAAACATCGTTTTTGCTGTCCAAACACAGGAAGAAATTTCATATACAGACATACAAAAATTGGAATGGTTGTTTGGTAACCAACCCAAAATAGAATCATCCGCGCTTGCGGATTTTTTTATTGGTCCAAGAGCGGCAATGATTACTCCTTGGAGTACCAATGCTGTTGAAATCACCCAAAACATGGGAATTTCTGGAATTATTCGTATTGAAGAATTTAAGAAAGTTACTGAAGCCTTTACCAACTTCGACCCAATGCTCTCTCAAAAATATTCAGAGTTGCATCAAGCGATATTCAAAATTGAAATTAGGCCTGAAGCCATTCGAGATATCGATGATATTGGACTTTATAATGAACAAGAAGGGCTAGCATTAAATGCTGAAGAAGTTAAATATTTGGAAGATCTTTCAGTAAAATTAAATAGAAAACTAACCGATAGTGAGGTTTTTGGTTTCAGTCAGGCAAATAGTGAGCACTGTCGTCACAAAATATTCAACGGTACTTTTGAAATTGACGGAGTGGAAATGCCTTCTTCCCTTTTTAAACTTATTAAAAAAACATCTAGCGAAAACCCAAACGATATTGTTTCTGCTTATAAAGACAATGTCGCTTTTATTAAAGGGCCTAAGGCAAGACAGTTTGCACCTAAAAGTCCGGACAAACCAGATTTCTACGAAACTAAAGAATTTGATAGTGTTATTTCCATCAAAGCAGAAACACATAACTTCCCTACAACTGTAGAGCCATTTAACGGTGCTGCAACGGGAAGTGGAGGAGAAATTAGAGACCGATTGGCTGGAGGAAAAGGATCTTTGCCTTTGGCGGGAACTGCGGTTTATATGACCTCATATTCTCGATTAGAGGACAATCGTTCTTGGGAAAAGGCGATGAATGCACGTGAATGGTTGTACCAAACACCTTTAGATATTCTAATTAAAGCAAGCAATGGTGCTTCAGATTTTGGAAATAAATTTGGTCAGCCCTTAATTACTGGTTCGGTGTTAACCTTTGAACACGAAGAACAAGCGAGGAAACTTGGTTTTGATAAGGTTATTATGATGGCTGGAGGAATTGGTTATGGAAAAGCAGATCAAGCGCTAAAAGATACTCCCGAAAAAGGTGACAAAATAGTTATTTTAGGAGGCGAGAACTACCGAATTGGAATGGGCGGAGCAGCCGTATCATCTGCCGACACTGGCGAATTTTCTAGTGGCATTGAATTAAACGCTATCCAACGTTCCAATCCAGAGATGCAGAAACGTGCTGCAAACACGGTACGTGGAATGGTAGAAAGCGATGAAAATACTATCGTTTCTATCCACGATCACGGGGCTGGCGGACATCTTAATTGTCTCAGCGAATTGGTTGAGGATACAGGAGGAAAAATTAACTTAGATGCCTTACCTGTTGGAGATCCTACTCTTTCAGCTAAGGAAATAATTGGAAACGAATCTCAAGAGCGTATGGGATTGGTTATTGGAGAGAAAAACCTTGCTAAGTTGAAACGAATTGCGGATCGCGAAAGATCTCCCATGTACGAAGTTGGAGAGGTAACTGGCGACCATAAATTTACCTTCGAAAGTGCAAAAACAGGTGAAAAACCAATGGATTTTGCGTTGGAAGATATGTTTGGTAGTTCTCCAAAAACTATAATGAAAGATATTTCGGTACAACGAGATTATCACAATGCTAAATATTCTGTTTCAGAAATAAAAAACTACCTCAGCAAAGTACTGCAATTAGAAGCAGTGGCCTGTAAAGATTGGCTTACCAATAAAGTAGATCGCTGTGTTGGTGGATTGGTGGCAAAGCAACAATGTACAGGTCCCTTGCAATTACCGCTTAACAATTGTGGTGTGATGGCTCTCGATTATAAAGGAAAAGAAGGTATAGCTACAAGTATTGGGCACTCCCCTATTTCTGGTCTTATCGATCCTGTTGCAGGTTCTAGAAATTCAATTACAGAGTGTCTTACAAATATTATCTGGGCTCCTTTAGATAAAGGGTTACAAAGTGTTTCGCTTTCGGCAAACTGGATGTGGCCTTGTAATAACGAAGGCGAAGATGCGCGATTGTACAAGGCAGTAGAAGCTGTAAGTGAATTTTCTATCGATTTGGGAATTAACGTTCCTACGGGAAAGGATTCCCTGTCAATGAAGCAGAAATATAAAAACGAAGAGGTTATTGCACCTGGAACTGTTATTATTTCGGCAGGAGCACACTGTTATGATATTAAAAAAGTTATAGAGCCAACCTTGCAAAAAAATGCAGGAAGTATTTACTATATCAACATTTCGCAGGATGACTTTAAATTGGGTGGTTCTTCATTTGCACAAATTTTAAATACTATTGGAAACGAAGCGCCAACTGTAAAAAATGCCTCTTATGTTAAGAATGTGTTTAATACAATTCAGTCATTAATTTCTGAAGGTAAAATAGCCGCCGGACACGATGTTGCTTCGGGAGGATTAATAACTACCTTATTAGAAATGTGCTTTGCAGATACTAATCTTGGTGCCAATTTGGATCTTTCTGGATTAGGTGAAGAAGATATCGTAAAAGTATTGTTTTCTGAAAACTGCGGAATTGTTATTCAGGCTTCGGAAGATACTTCGATAGAAAAAATGCTTTCAGAAAAAAACATTGATTTTGTAAAAATTGGAAATGTAACCGAAACTGAAACACTTCAACTGAAGCACTCGCAACAAAACTTAAGCTTCCCTATTCCTGAAACCAGAGATATGTGGTTTAAAACATCCTTTCTCTTAGACCAAAAGCAAAGTGCTAATGGAATGGCAGATGAGCGTTTCAAGAACTATAAAAATCAGCCGTTATCGTATAAATTTCCTAAACATTTCACAGGAAAACTTCCTGTTATTGGGGAACGAAAATTAAAAGCGGCAATTATTCGTGAAAAGGGTAGCAATAGTGAACGCGAAATGGCAAATGCAATGTATTTGGCTGGCTTCGATGTGAGAGATGTCCATATGACCGATTTGATTGAAGGTCGTGAAAACTTAGAAGATATTCAATTTATTGGAGCAGTTGGAGGTTTTTCTAACAGTGATGTTTTAGGCTCTGCTAAAGGATGGGCCGGCGCATTTTTATACAACGAAAAAGCAAACACCGCTCTTAAAAAGTTTTTTGAGCGAGAAGATACGCTGTCGGTTGGAATCTGTAATGGTTGTCAGTTATTCTTGGAGCTAGATCTTATAAATCCGGAGCACGAAAAACTTTCCAAAATGAGACATAATGTTTCGAGAAAGCACGAAAGTGGTTTTACAAGTGTGAAAATTCAAGAAAACAACAGTGTCATGTTGTCTTCTTTAGCCGGAACAACTTTGGGTGTTTGGATTAGTAATGGAGAGGGGAAATTTGACCTTCCAATGCCAGAAAACAACTATAATATTGTGGCTAAGTATGGTCATGACGGTTATCCCGCAAGTCCAAACGGAAGTGACTACAACGTTGCCATGATTACTGATAAGACGGGACGTCATTTGGCGACAATGCCACATATTGAGCGGTCAACCTTTCAATGGAATTGGGCAAACTATCCTTCAGAAAGACAAGATGAAGTATCTCCATGGATAGAAGCATTTGTAAATGCGAGAAAATGGTTGGAGAATAACTAAGGTGAAGTTTTATTATTGCTTCACAATATTTTTCGCTACGAACTCTGCGATTTCATTAGGGTAATTTGGTGCAAAGCTGTTACTATTGGTAAGAACTGGGATTAGATTTTGCAACTATCTGAGATTTAAAAAAATATCAAAAAAAAATTCCTATTATGAAAAAAAGATTTCTACTCATGTTTCTATTTTGTGCAACTTTGGGTTACTCTCAAAATGTGCAAGAAATACACCAGCGTGCAAAGATCAATTTTAATACTCCAACAGATTTAGTGGCCTTAGATGCCTTGGGTATTGCTGTTGATCACGGAACCCATAAAAAAGGGCATTTCATAATTTCAGACTTTTCAGTTTCTGAAATTGCCGCGGCTAGAAATGCTGGATTTGTTGTAGATATTCTTATTGAAGATTCGAGAGCGTATTTTCTTCAGCAAAACAGTTTAAAAGCTCCTACCGAAAGAAACCTCAGCTGTAGCGGAGGAGGAACTACAGAATATGAAACACCTACAAATTTCAATTTAGGGTCGATGGGCGGTTATTTAACCTACCAAGAAATGCTGAACGAGCTAGATGAGATGCAATCCTTGTATCCAAACCTAATTACACAAAAAGAAAATATTAGCACCTTTCTTACTAATGGTCAAGCCGATAATTCGACCACACCACCAATTGGCGGAAATGGAATCAAATGGGTAAAAATTAGTGACAACCCAAATTCTAACGAGTCAGAACCCCAAATTTTATATACAGCAATACATCACGCAAGAGAACCTGCCTCATTATCACAGTTAATTTTTTATATGTGGTATCTTCTTGAAAATTATGATAGTGATCCTGAAGTGCAAAGCATACTTGACAATACGGAGCTCTATTTCGTTCCAGTAATTAACCCAGATGGGTATTTATACAACGAAAAAACAGATCCAAACGGTGGTGGATTTTGGAGAAAAAACAGATTTAACGGTCACGGAATTGATATAAACAGAAACTACGATTACTATATCAATGGAGATCCAAATAATGGTATTTGGGGAGGCGCAGGTGCCTCCAATAACCCAAATAATGAGACCTATCACGGTACTGCCCCATTTTCGGAAATTGAAACACAAGCCATGAAATGGTTTGTTGAAAACCACAATTTTGTGATGGCCTTTAATAATCATACTTCGGGTGATTTGCTTTTGTATCCTTTTGGCTATGCCGAAAACACAATAACTCAAGACAATGATTTGTTTGTTGGGATTTCGGAAGAACTAGTTTCTCAAAATGGTTTTAACAATATGATTTCTTCAGGATTATATCCAGCTGCTGGAGATAGTGACGATTTTATGTACGGAACGGTTTTAACTCACGATAAAATTTATGCTTTTACACCAGAGATTGGCCCTAGTTTTTGGCCTCCTTCAAATCAAATTGAAGGGATTTGCAAAGGGATGATGTACTTAAATATTACAGCAGCCAAAATGGTGAATAATTATGCCACCATTAATGATACTTCTTCGCTTTATCTTGGAAATCAGACAACAATAAATTCTAGTTTTGATATAAAAAGGCTGGGAGTTTCAGGAACAGGTGATTTTACAGTTAGAATTAATCCTGTATCTGCTAATATTACTTCGGTAGGGAGTCCAGTTAGTTTTACTGGTTTGGATGTGTTGGAGACAATTGACGGAATTATTCAATATATCTTAGATGGTAATATTAACATTGGAGATGATGTTAGTTTTGAGTTAATCATAAACAATGGTAGCTTCGATTCTAAGACCTTAGTAACTAAGAAATTTGGTTCGTTAATAGCTATTTTCGAAGATCCGGGCGATAGTGTTTCAGATAACTTTGTAAATAACGGATGGGGAACAACAACAGCAACCTATGTTTCACCTTCTAGTTCCATTACAGAATCTCCTGGTGGAAATTATCAGAATAACGCAAATGAAACAATCACCTTAGCAACTCCGGTAGATCTTAGTAGTGCAATTGGCGCTAATGTAACTTTCTACGCGAAATGGGAAATTGAAAACAACTGGGATTATACCCAGTTTGAGGTTTCTATAGACAACGGAGCAAATTGGATTCCGCAATGTGGTGCATATACAAATGTAGGAAGCACTAATAATGGGCAACCAACTGGAGAACCTCTATATGATGGAACACAAAACGACTGGGTACTAGAACAAATTGATTTAAGTGACTATTTAGGTGAATCTATTCTGGTTCGATTTCAGTTTAGATCGGACAATGCTCAAAGAGCCGATGGATTTTATTTTGACGATTTAAAAATAAATATTCTAAATGAAACCTTAGGGGTTGAAAATAATGCGAATTCATTATTTAGTTTATATCCTAATCCAGTTATTGAGATTTTAAACATCACTACTCCTTTGGAAAATTATAGCATTGAAGTTTACAATATTCAAGGCCAGTTAATTGAAACCAGAAAAAACATGGAAGGCTCAACGACGTTTAATTATAATAATTATGCTTCAGGAATCTATTTAATGAAACTTAGTTCGGAAACAAGCACACAAACATTCAAAATTGTGAAAGAATAAGTTTCACAGAAAATAAGATATTATTAAAATGGAGCCCTTTTTAGGGCTCCATTTTTTTATATTCAGAAATTAACTGAATAATTTTTGTTATTTTGCATGACTACAAGAATATAAGATTATGACCGACGCTAAAAGACTTTTTGATTTTCCATATTACCAATTAGAGCACTATCCGCAAGAAAAAGCACTTGTAAGTAAAGTGAATGGAAAATGGGTCGGAACCTCAACCCAAGAATATATAGATAAAGCCAATGCAATCAGTCGTGGTTTAATTCGATTGGGGGTTCAGCCTAATGATAAAATAGCAATTATCTCCATGACCAATAGAACCGAATGGAATATTTGTGATATTGGTATTCTACAAACGGGAGCTCAAGATGTTCCTATTTATCCTACAATTTCAAAGGAAGATTATGAGTATGTCCTTAACCATAGCGAATCTAGTTACTGCTTTGTTTCTTGTAAGGAAGTTTTAGAAAAGATAAACCAAATTAAAGGAAATGTACCTTCCTTAAAAGGTGTGTATTCATTTGATGAATTAGGCAATTGCCCAAATTGGAGTGATGTTTTAAAACTTGGGGAAGATACTAGTAATCAAAATGAAGTTGATAGTAGAAAAGCAGTAGTGAACGAAGATGATCTGGCTACTTTAATATATACTTCGGGAACAACAGGAAAACCAAAAGGTGTGATGTTGAGTCATAAAAACATTGCTAGCAACGCGAAACATAGTAGAGGTAGATTACCTATCGTGATGGGTCAATCTAAATCATTGAGTTTTTTACCCGTTTGCCATATTTACGAACGGATGTTACTTTATATGTATCAATATTGTGGCGTAAGTATTCATTTTGCGGAAAGTCTAGAAACTATTTCAGATAATTTGAAGGAAATTCACCCGGAAGTAATGACGGCTGTACCAAGATTGTTGGAAAAGGTGTACGATAAGATTATTGCAAAGGGAACAGATCTAACTGGAATTAAAAAGAAACTCTTCTTTTGGGCGGTCGAATTAGGCCTGAAATGGGAGCCCTACGGACAAAATGGTGCTTGGTATGAATTCCAACTGAAAATTGCGCGGAAACTTATTTTTAGTAAATGGCAAGAAGCGCTTGGCGGAAATTTAAAAGCCATTGCCTCTGGAAGTGCGGCATTACAACCTCGACTAGCTCGCGTATTTAACGCTGCTGGCTGTCCGGTTATGGAAGGTTATGGACTTACCGAAACATCTCCTGTATGTACTGTAAATGACATGCGTAATGGTGGTTTCAGAATTGGTACCGTTGGAAAGGCGTTGCCCGATACGGAGATTAAGATTGCAGAAGACGGAGAGATTCTTATTAAGGGCCCACAAGTAATGTTAGGGTATTATAAAGACGAAGAACAAACCAATGAGGTATTGAAAAACGGTTACTTTCATACTGGCGACATTGGAGAAATTGACGCCGATGGCTTTTTAAAAATAACAGATCGTAAAAAATCTATGTTCAAAACAAGTGGTGGAAAATATGTGGCACCACAGCTTTTAGAGAATGCCATGAAACAATCCCCATTTATTGAACAAATACTAGTTGTAGGTGATGGTGAAAAAATGCCCGCGGCCTTAATACAACCAAATTGGGAATGGGTTTCAGATTGGTCTGATAAAAAAGATAAAGGAATATCTAAAAATATTGCCGAGGCTGCAACCGATGAAAAATTGATTAAACGAATTCAGAAAGAAGTGGACAAACACAATGAGCGCTTCGGAAAGTGGGAAAAAATTAAAACCTTTCAACTTACCCCAGATATTTGGACCATTGAAGCGGGTCACCTCACTCCTACCATGAAAGCGAAACGTAAAGTGATTAAAGAAATGTACAAAGATCTTTATGAAAAGCTTTATAACAGAATCTAAAAAAACAAACCTTCTTAAATGCGAACACCTCCTAGATTATAGGTAACCTAATACTGCCTTTAGTAAATAAGTAGAAGATTTATTGAATGTTAATTCAAAACTTGTATCTTAGTTTTTTAAATTTTCAACTAGCCCTCCTCCTACTAATATCCCCTGTTTATATTATGGTTATTAATGAACTATCCCGTTCATTAATTGTTTTATAACTAACCAGAACGGTTCAAGCTGTTCTATAAAACCATAATTATGAAAAAAGTGTCAATTTCGCTTATTTTTCTGCTTTATTGTTGTTTGTCCCATGCTCAAGTCGCTGGAACTACAACGTCAGTTTCAGAAAACTTTGATTACCAAGAGAACATGACCAATGTTCAGTTAGACCCAAGCCCTATGATTGGAGCGGCTTCGGAAGTATCATTTATTAGAACATTTGCAACCAATCAACAACCGGGTATTGGATTAGGTGATGCAGTCGATTTGATTGGTGTTGGAGGAGTTAATATTCCTGGATGGCTAGAGGATTTAGCAGGAGGATGGAATCCATTTTGTTTCGATTTTGATCCATATATAGAACTTGGAGCTTCTATTGATGCAGGTGGTTACTATTTAGTAAGAGAGGTTGGCAACTCAGATATCGATATCGACTATCCAGTAGGCGTTACAATTACCTATCCTGAACAAAATACTTTTGGATGTGGCTATGAAATAAGAATAGATACCCAGTACGAAGTTCTAGAGCCCAATAAAATGGACAAACTAAAGGTTACACCTCCATTTATAAATCAAGAAATAGGACCTAAGTTACAAAACTTAGAATTCTTCGCTGGAATTGGGTTAAGTGCTTGGTATGGGATTGGAATTGACAACCCAATCCCAGAATTACCGGATTTATGTAAAAGGGTTCATAGCTTTAACGAATCGGTACGATTTGAAGTTGGAGGTCCAGAAATTCCAACATTACCAGCGGTTTTAAACCTTTGTGAAGAAGCCTACGGACCTGGTGCGAATGAAGCATCTTTACTATCTTGTGGGGTTCTATCTCCAGCTGCTCCACTTTTAAATATAGGACAGGCCACCCTCGATTTGTATAACAGCACCCATGGTACGAATTATTCTTTTGCTAGTTTCCCTAACGAATATGAGGTAAAAGTATTTACACCTGATATCGCATCTGGCGGCCCAACTTTGCCAGAAATGGGAGGTACTTTCAAAAAAGTAAAAAATAACGAATTGAATTTTCAGGCTTTAAACGGGGGTAAAACCTTGAGAGTTTCTGGAACTAAGAATGCGATTAGCGAAATGAGTGTGGATTTAGTCTCGTTTATCGATTACTCTGGTTATCCTACAAGTCTTAGTCTTGGGGGTGGTCTTGGAAGCTTAGACCTAGGTGATGTTGCTCCCACTTTCACAGTCAATCAAGATATGAGCTTCGAATTTAATCCTGTTATAAATTTAAATTTGGACTTAGGACAAAGTATGATTTATGGCGTATATAATAGTGATGATACATTATCGCATAGCGGCAATGGTCAAATAGTAGCCTTAGTTGCTGGTCAATATATACTTGCCGACTTTCCATACGATTTAAGTGACCCCTTAGACGTTACAGGAGAGACTTTTCTAGACGGAACATTTGAAACACTTTCTACACAAAAATATTATCAAAGTATAAACTTAAAATTTGCGGAAGTTGATATTCCAGGAGTACTCACTGGAGCGTTAATTGACGAAACAACACCGCAACAAAAGTTTGGTGAGAACACCATTTTGGACCACTCTTTTAATTTGCAACCAAATAATATAATTCAACTACAAGGTTTCACATTAGACCCAGAAGATCCAATTGTCACTATTAGTTCACTAACCGTTGAGGATCAAATTAATCTAGGCGGTGGTGAACGGGCTGTTGTTTATAAAATTGGCGTAAGAAACGATGGAGATGTAAAATTAAATAATACAAGGGTACACTTTGACTTAGATACTTGGTTTGCTACAGCTACTTCCTATAATGTTGAATGTATCACCAGTGATTACTTCGAAGTTGATACTTATTTTAATGGAAGTTCAAAGATTAATCTACTAGGCGCTGATAATAGCATTGAAATTGGAGAAGAACATTTTATTGAAATTTTGGTTCGTGTGAAGCCAGAAATTTCAGAAGTAATTGCAAATGGTTGCTTTGGTACTGTTGACTATTATGTCTCTTCAACCGCCTTTGCAACTAGTCCAATTGGCACGGAGGTTATGAGTAACTGGGATCAATGTACTGAAATGATTACTGGACCAGATATCGTTGAGCCAATAGATCTTGGAGCAAGCGTAATTTCATCTCTTAGAGATTTCGCGGTTTATAGTACAAAATCGTTGGTGTTCAGTAAAGGACAACAAGTATCCAAAGGAAATGCAGGATCTAATGGAAAAATAGTATTTGAAAATGTAACAATGCAAAACAATCCCGAAGCAATAATTGTTGGAGATCTTCATTCACGAAATTTAATAAATGTTATTGGCCATTCGGATGTAATAGTTGATTACGTTCAAACAAGTTCAGAAATAAACTTAATAGGCAATCATTCGAGTTTTGACGTAAATGGAAATATTAGTGAATACTCAGGTTGTGCAAGTTTACCAGAAATTCCAGCTTTAATCATGCCTAACAATCAAAGTAGAGTAAAAGTAACAATTCCAAGGAATGAGACTTTAATGTTGCCTCCAGGTGATTATAAAGAAATAAAGCTAAATGAAAACTCAACTTTAAAAATGCAATCTGGTATTTATAACATTAAAGACTGGCATTTTGTTAAAGATAATGCAACAGTAGAATACACATTAAATCAAGCGCCAATAATTTTAAATATTCAAAATTGGCATGCAACAAGGAACAATTTACAATTTATTGTTGCTGAAGGCAGTTCAACTAGAGATATTTATTATAATGTTGGGGGGAACGGTTCAACTCATTTTAACGAATCTCTCATTCAAGGAAATATTTTTGCCCCTGAGGGGACAATCGAATTTGACAATGGAAGCATCTTAGAAGGGAACGGTTATGCCGAAACTATTAAGTTTAAAAATAATTCAGGTTATGCTGGACACGAATTCCTAGTTCCTTTAAATATAAGCCCTACATGTCAAGGTGTTGTTATTTACAGAGCTTCGGTACAGCAGACTGCTTCTAGTTCTAAGGATGAAACTATGGATAAATTGGCAAATGATATCGCTAAATTAAATCTAATGGCAAGTCCAAATCCTGTCCAATCATCAACCGCAATATCATTCACTTTTAGTGAACAACAATATGTAAAAGTTGAGGTACGTAACTTTTTTGGGAAAGTAATTGAAGTCTTAGCCGAAAAAGAGTTTGAATCGGGTGAAAATCAACTTTTCTTTAATGCTTCTTATCTACCTTCTGGATTATATTTTTACAGTATTACAACAGCAAGTCAAGGAACGATAAGTAAACAATTAATAAAGGAATAATTCTCTATTAAATTACTTTAAGTTTAATTGCTTTTTAGAATAAGTCAATATTTATTTAAACAAAATATTGGCTTATTCAATTTTATAAAATATACTATGCGTGCATAATATTTTTTATTATCTTTGAAACAACTAAACCAACTAACTACAATTTTGAAAGAAAAAACAATTGATTATGTGCTACGCGCAACATGGATGAGCGTAATGAAAATGTACAACGAAGAAGCCAATAAAAAACAAAGCACCATGGCAACTGGATTCGCTTTAATTAGTATCGATCCAGAACAAGGGACTCCATCCACTGCCTTAGGTCCGAAAATGGGAATTGAAGCAACTAGCTTGTCTCGTACTTTAAAATCTATGGAAGAAAAAGGATTAATAGAAAGAAAACCTAATCCCTTAGATGGTCGTGGTGTTCTTATACACCTAACCCCTTTCGGGAAAGAAATGCGTGAGTTTTCTAAAGGAGTCGTTTTAAGATTTGATGAAGTGGTGAAAGAAAATGTTTCCAACGAAGATCTAGAAACTTTTAAACGTGTTGCCGATAATATTCTAAACCTAATCAACTCAAAGAAAATATACGACACTCAAAAAACAGTCTAAAAAATGTCAAATAGAAGAATAAATAAAGTCGCCGTTATTGGCTCTGGAATAATGGGAAGTGGAATTGCCTGTCATTTTGCCAACATTGGCGTTGAGGTTTTGTTGTTAGACATTATTCCTCGCGAATTAAACGACAAAGAAAAGGCCAAAGGTCTTACTCTTGAGGATAAAGTAGTGAGGAATCGTCTCGTAAATGATGCGCTCACAACTTCCGTAAAATCACGACCCGCACCACTATATCATATAGATTTTGCAAATCGAATCACCACTGGTAACCTAGAGGATGATATTTCTAAAGTGAAAGACGTTGATTGGATTATTGAGGTAGTAGTTGAGCGATTGGATATCAAGAAAATGGTTTTCGATAATTTAGAGAAGCATCGCACGCCCGGAACTTTAATTACTTCTAATACTTCTGGAATTCCTATTAAATTCATGAATGAGGGTAGAAGTGATGATTTTAAAAAACATTTCTGCGGAACGCATTTTTTCAATCCTCCGCGTTACTTAAAATTATTTGAAATTATTCCTGGACCAGATACATCAAGCGAGGTGCTCGATTTCTTAGGTGGGTATGGAGAAAAATTCCTAGGAAAAACCACAGTTATTGCAAAAGATACTCCTGCTTTTATTGGCAATCGTATCGGTATCTTTGGAATACAAAGTCTTTTCCATCTTGTGAAAGATATGGGCTTAACCATCGAAGAAGTGGATAAGCTTACCGGACCTGTTATTGGCCGACCAAAGTCTGCTACATTCCGAACCGTCGATGTCGTTGGATTAGACACCTTAGTACATGTAGCGAACGGGATTTACGAAAACTGTCCAGAAGATGAGGAGCATGAAGTATTTAAACTTCCCACTTTTATCGATACGATGATGGAAAACAAATGGTTGGGAAGTAAAAGCGGACAAGGATTTTATAAAAAAGTAAAAGGAGCCGATGGAAAGAGTGAAATTCTAGGAATGGACCTCGAAACCTTAGAATACCGTAAAGGGACTAGAGCTAAATTTGCCACCTTAGAATTAACCAAATCAGTCGATAAAGTTGTAGATCGCTTTAAGGTGCTTGTGGCCGGAAAGGATAAGGCAGGTGAGTTTTACCGCAAGAGTTTCGGAAGCATGTTTGCCTATGTTTCTAAAAGAATCCCTGAAATTTCAGACGAATTATTCAAAATTGATGACGCGATGAAAACCGGTTTTGGATGGGAGCACGGACCGTATCAAATTTGGGACGCTGTTGGAGTTAAAGCAGGTGTTCAACTTATTAAAGGTTTAGGTAAAGAACCAGCTGCTTGGGTTACAGAAATGATCGAAGCGGGAGTTGACTCTTTTTACACCGTAAAAGATGGTGCTACCTATTACTATGATATTCCGCAGAAAAAATACTTAAAAATTCCTGGACAAGATTCATTTATCATTTTAGATAATATTAGAAAATCTTCAGAAGTATTTAAGAACAGTGGCGTTGTCATTGAAGACTTGGGCGATGGAATATTAAACTGTGAATTCCAAAGTAAGATGAACAGTATTGGCGGAGATGTCCTAGCTGGCTTGAATAAGGCAATTGATTTAGCCGAAAAAGACTTTGATGGTCTTGTAATTGGTAACCAAGGAGCTAATTTTTCTGTTGGCGCCAATATTGGAATGATCTTTATGATGGCCGCCGAACAAGAATACGACGAGTTAAATGCTGCAGTAAAGTACTTCCAAGATAGCTGTATGAGATTGCGTTACTCCTCTATTCCTACTGTTGTTGCACCTCACGGAATGACATTGGGTGGCGGATGTGAAATGACACTTCACTCAGATAGAGTGGTTGCAGCTGCCGAAAGTTATATTGGTTTAGTAGAATTTGGCGTTGGAGTTATTCCTGGTGGTGGTGGATCTAAAGAGATGGCACTTCGAGCGAGTGATACTTTCAATAAAGGAGACGTTGAATTAAATACGCTTCAGGAACATTTCCTAACAATAGGTATGGCTAAAGTTTCTACTTCGGCTTATGAGGCTTATGATTTGGATATTCTGAAAAAAGGAAAAGATATCGTTGTTGTAAATAGAGATCGACAAATAGCAACTGCAAAAGCCGTTGCTAGAATGATGGCAGATCGAGGATATACGAAACCTGTGATGCGAAAAAACGTTAAAGTTCTAGGGAAACAAGCCTTGGGAATGTTTTTAGCAGGTACAGATTCTATGGAAGATAGTAATTACATCAGTGCTCACGATCATAAAATAGCTAATAAATTAGCATATGTAATGGCAGGTGGTGACTTATCTGAACCAACTTTGGTAAGTGAACAATACCTGTTGGACTTGGAAAGAGAAGCTTTCTTAAGTTTATGTGGAGAACGCAAAACTCTGGAAAGATTACAACATATGATTCAAAAAGGAAAGCCACTTAGAAACTAAAGTTTCAGCTCAATGCCTTAAGCTATATGCAATAGGCAGATTTTAAAAACCGCTTAAAGCCTAAAGCTTATAGCCTAAAGCACAAAAAATAATGAGAACAGCATATATAGTAAAAGCATATAGAACAGCCGTTGGGAAAGCACCAAAAGGTGTATTTCGTTTTAAAAGAACAGACGAATTGGCTGCAGAAACCATCGCACATATGATGAAGGAACTGCCTCAATTGGACGTTAAGCGCATCGATGATGTTATTGTAGGGAATGCAATGCCTGAAGGAGCTCAAGGACTTAACATGGCACGATTAATTTCATTAATGGGACTTAACTCTGTTGACGTCCCTGGCGTTACGGTTAATAGATTTTGCTCTTCTGGAATTGAAACAATTGGTATTGCAACGGCGAAAATACAAGCCGGAATGGCAGATTGTATTATTGCTGGTGGTGCAGAAAGTATGAGTGCCGTACCTATGACAGGATTTAAACCCGAATTAAACTATGACCTAGTGAAGGCAGGTCATGAGGATTATTACTGGGGAATGGGAAATACTGCTGAAGCTGTCGCAAAGCAATTTAATGTATCTAGAGAAGATCAGGATGAGTTTGCTTATAACAGTCATATGAAAGCATTAAAAGCTCAAGCTGAAGATCGTTTTCAAGATCAGATAGTACCAATAAATGTAGAGCAAATTTTTGTAGATGAGAACGGGAAAAAAGCAAGTAAATCCTATACAGTAACTAAAGATGAAGGCCCGCGAGCTGGAACTAACAAAGAAGCGCTGGCGAAGTTGCGTGCTGTGTTTGCAGCTGGGGGAAGTGTTACTGCTGGAAATTCTTCTCAAATGAGTGATGGTGCCGCCTTCGTAATGGTGATGAGTGAAGAAATGGTCAAGGAATTAAACTTAGAACCAATAGCAAGATTAGTGAATTATGCAGCGGCAGGGGTTGAACCTCGTATCATGGGAATTGGTCCAGTAAAAGCTATTCCGAAGGCATTAGAACAAGCTGGTCTTAAGCAAGATGATATTGAACTTATCGAATTGAACGAGGCTTTCGCCTCACAGTCGTTAGCCGTTATGCGAGAACTTGGCCTAAATCAGGAAATTGTAAATGTGAATGGTGGTGCCATTGCGCTAGGGCATCCACTTGGTTGTACTGGAGCCAAATTATCGGTGCAACTTTTTGACGAAATGCGAAAACGTGAAATGAAAGGTAAATACGGAATGGTGACCATGTGCGTAGGTACAGGACAAGGAGCTGCCGGAATTTTTGAATTTTTGAATTAAAGGCAAAAGAAAACAGAAAAGAGAGAAAAGACTTTATGAGCGCCAAGCAACGACATAATTACAAGAATTTAAAAATTTGGAAACTCGGTTTAGAGATTACCAATGATATTTCTGATGAATTGATAAATTTCCCTAAGCACGAAAGATATGCTTTGAATTCACAAATTAGTCGATGTTCAGTTTCTATGCCTAGTAATATTGCTGAAGGATCTGCCAGAATAGATAAATCTTTCAGTCATTATTTAGATATCGCTTTAGGTTCATCGTTTGAATTAGGCACTCAATTATTAGTAGCATAACATAGAAAATATATAAAAAACGAAACTTTAAAAATACTGGAGGAAAAAATAGAGGAATTTCAAAAGATGACCATGGGGTTTCAAAATACCCTTAATTAGAATCTATTCTCTATTTTCTTACTTCTATAATGTATAAAACAATGGAAACAAATAAAGACATACTTCGTGGTGGTCAATTCTTAGTAAAAGAAACCGCCTGTGAAGATATTTTTACTCCTGAAGATTTTACTGAGGAGCAAAAAATGATGAAAGATGCGGTGATGGAATTTAACGACCGTGAGATCATTGCCCATCGCGACCGATTTGAAAAGAAAGATTATGCATTAACTGAAGAAGTTATGCGCAAAGCTGGGGAATTAGGCTTCTTAGGAGTTGCCGTACCAGAAACTTACGGCGGATTAGGAATGGGCTTTGTCTCTACCCTACTTACCTGCGATTATATCTCAAGCGGAACTGGATCTTTTAGTACTGCCTTTGGAGCACATACAGGAATTGGAACAATGCCAATTACGCTCTATGGTACCGAAGAACAGAAACAAAAATACGTACCTAAACTCGCAACAGGAGAATGGTTCGGTGCTTATTGTTTAACAGAACCTGGAGCTGGAAGTGATGCAAATAGCGGTAAAACAAAAGCTGTACTAAGTGATGATGGGACGCACTATAAGATAAGCGGACAAAAAATGTGGATCTCCAATGCTGGATTCTGTAATTTAATGATTGTCTTTGCACGTATTGAAGACGATAAAAACATTACTGGTTTTATTGTTGAAAATGATGCCAGCAATGGTATTAGTATGGGTGAAGAGGAACATAAACTTGGAATCCGTGCCTCATCAACACGTCAGGTATTCTTTAGCGATACTGTAGTACCTGTTGAAAATATGCTTTCAACACGAGGTAATGGTTTTAAAATTGCAATGAATGCATTAAATATTGGTCGTATTAAACTGGCTGGAGCTTGTTTAGATTCTCAAAGAAGAGTTACTTCGGTAGCCACTCAATACGCAACAGAGCGTAAACAATTTGACACGCCAATTGCCGAATTTGGTGCTATTAAATCTAAAATCGCTGAAATGGCAACCAATGCTTTTGTTGGCGAATCTGCTACTTATCGCGCGGCCAAGAATATAGAAGATCGAATTGCCATTAGAATAAATGAAGGAAATACACATCAAGAAGCGGAACTAAAAGGCGTAGAAGAATATGCTATTGAATGTTCTATTCTGAAAGTTGCGGTTTCTGAAGATATTCAGAATTGTGCGGATGAAGGAATTCAAATTTTTGGAGGAATGGGCTTCTCTGAAGACACACCAATGGAAGCAGCATGGAGAGATGCTCGTATTGCTCGTATTTACGAAGGTACAAACGAGATTAACAGAATGCTTTCGGTGGGAATGCTAGTGAAGAAAGCGATGAAAGGTCATATTGACTTCTTAGGACCTGCTCAGGCGGTAGCTTCAGAATTGACTGGAATTCCATCTTTTGACACTCCAGATTATTCCGAAGTACTTTCCGAAGAAAAAGCAATGGTTGCCAAACTCAAAAAGATATTCTTAATGGTTTCTGGAGCTGCGGTTCAAAAATATGGACCAGATCTAGAAGAACATCAGCAAATGTTAATGGCAGCATCCGACATTCTTATAGAAATCTATATGACTGAAAGCGCTATTTTAAGAGCTGAAAAGAATTCAAAACGAGATTCCCAAAATGCAAATTATCAGGCAGCTATGGCTCAGTTGTACTTATATCACGCAGTTGATATTATTGATACCAAGGCAAAGCTGGCCATAATCTCTTTTGCAGAAGGAGACGAACAGCGAATGATGTTAATGGGATTAAAGCGTTTTACGAAATATCAAAATATGCCTAATGTAGTGGGTCTTCGCAATATGATTGCGGAAAAAGTAACCACTGAGAATAAATATCCTTTTTAGTCTTAGGAACTCTTAGTATATTGTATTGAAAGATTCAATTTTTTTCAAAATTGGAATTTGGTTAGTTAGTTAAAGAACCGTTAGTCGTAGACTAGCGGTTTTTTGTTTATTTTGGTCTAAACTTTGATATATGTAATTATTATAAATTGAAACCATGACAAGAATCATTTTAAGCATACTATTCCTCTTTTCTATTTCCTTATCAGCACAAACGAATACTGAAGTCTATTTGGTCAATGTTGAGTCCGCCTATGGAGGTCTTGAAATCTATAATTTTCAGAACATTTCAAACGATAATGGCTATGACAGTCAGCCATCTTTTAGTAACAACAATGAAGTGATTTTTGCTGGAAATAATAGTGGGCAAACGGATATCGCGCTATTTAATATTTCTGAAAAAACTAAATCTTGGTATCATTCTGCTACGCCAGGAGGCGAATATTCCCCACAAATTATTCCTAATAGTCAAAACATTTCTGCGGTGAGACTTGATCCTGACGGATTGCAACGACTCTACGTTTATGATACGGCTTTAGATGGTTCTGTTGAATTAATTGAAGGCTTACAAGTCGCCTATTATGCTTATTTTAATAAAAACACTGTGGTTGCATCTGTATTGAGCGACGATTCTCTTGATCTAATTGTTTCAGACTTAACAACTAAAAAAACGGATACAATTTTAGCGAATACTGGAAGATCGATTCATAAAATTCCAAATTCAAAATCAATAAGTTACACAGCAGTAAATGAAGAAAAAAATCAAGATTTATATTTGTTGGATATGAATTCTGGAGAGAGTTTTTTTGTATGTCAATTGCCTATTGGTATTCAGGATTATGCCTGGCTTAATGATTCTCAAATTATAATTGGTAGTGGTAATAAATTATATCTTTATGACACTTTTTTAAACGAAGATTGGAATGAAGTTGCCGATCTTACAGAATACAAAATTAAAGAAATTAGCCGCCTAGCAGTGAGCCCAGACAGAAAGCGCATCGCCTTGGTTGCAGAGCCACTTTGAAATTAATTCTTCCTATCAGTTCTTAATGAAGAATTCTATTCTCAGAATCCAATCTTTTAACTAGTTTTATGAAAAGAATATTCAATGAATAAAGTGCTGTTTATCCTTACTCTTTTTTTAATTTGTTCTTGTGAAGGAAAAGAAGATCGTGAAGTAAATTGCGCTACTGTTCTTTGTGAGGCAGATCAATTTATTATCACTTTTAGAGATACTTCGGGCGTACCGTTAATTGGTACTCAATTTGTAAAAGACTCCTTTAAACTTTCGAGTGTAAATTCGGTTCGCTACATTAAACCAATTCCTTTTGGTGAACCAGATAAACTCGCCATTTTTTATGGTAAAGTTGAAAGCGATTTAAAATACGCCTTGGAATTGAGTGAAACCGAAATAGACACGCTGCGTTTTAATTTTGTAACAGAAATAGGATCTTGCTGTTCAATATCTTCAATGCTAGAGCTACACTATAATGGCGTTGAGCATCCTTCAGAAGATGATAATTTCTATGTGTTTGTTAGAGATTGACACTTGCCACATCGCCTTTTAATTGGAAACCGAATAGACCAAATATTTTAAGTAATTTTAGTCCCAACAATTATACTTATGAAAAAACTAACGGCATTTTTACTCCTAATAATTAGTTTAAATTGCTTCGCTCAAGAATTTACGAAAGCAGACAGGTTAAGAGGTAGTATTACCGCAGAACGCGCTTGGTGGAACCTCACACATTATGATTTGTCTGTTGAAGTACTTCCAGATGAAAAATTTATCAAAGGAAAAAACACTATAAGCTATACGGTTTTAGAAACTGCCAAGACGATGCAAATTGACCTTCAACCTCCAATGAAGATTGATAAAATTATTCAGAATGGAAAAGAAGTTTCATTCACTTCAGATGGAAATGCACATTTTCTTAAACTGAAACAAAAACAAAAAAAAGGCCTTGAGTATGAGCTGACAATTTACTTCTCGGGGAAACCACCAGAGGCAAAAAATGCACCTTGGGATGGGGGTTTCTCATGGAAAAAGGATAGTACAGGTAAACATTTTATTGCAACTTCCAATCAAGGAATAGGAGCCAGTATTTGGTGGCCAAATAAAGATCATTACTACGACGAACCAGAAAATGGCATTACTATGTCTATTACGGTTCCTAAAGATCTGATGGACGTTTCTAATGGTCGTCTCACAAAAGTAATAGATAATGGCGATACTAAAACTTGGGTTTGGGATGTGGTGAATCCAATTAACAATTATGGTGTCAACATCAACATTGGAGATTATGTTCATTTTGGAGATAAATATGAGGGGTTAAATGGTGAATTGGATATGGATTATTATGTACTAAGACATAATGAAGAAAAAGCGAGAGATCAGTTTTTACAGGCTCCTTTGATGATGCAAGCTTTTGAGTATTGGTTTGGTCCTTACCCTTTTTATGAAGATAGTTTTAAATTGGTCGAAGCCCCTTATTTAGGTATGGAACACCAAAGCAGTGTGACTTATGGAAATAAATATCAAAACGGGTATTTGGGAAGAGACTTGTCCGATACCGGTTGGGGCTTGCGATTCGATTTCATTATTATTCACGAAGCAGGGCACGAATGGTTTGCAAATAATATTACCCATATTGATGTTGCAGATATGTGGATTCATGAAGGTTTTACGGCCTATTCAGAAAACCTGTATCTAAATTATCATTTTAGCAAAGAGGCTTCTTCCGAATATGTGCTGGGAACACGCAGATTGGTGAAGAATGATCGTCCAATCATTGGAACATACAATGTTAATCACGAAGGAAGTAGTGATATGTACTATAAAGGAGCAAACATTTTACATTCTGTAAGACAGCTGGTTAACGACGATAACAAATGGAGAGCAATTCTTAGTGGTTTGAACAAGGACTTTTACCATCAGACGGTAAGCAGTAAACAGGTTGAAGAATATATTAGTGAAAAGAGCGGGATTGATCTCATTGCATTTTGGGATCAATACTTGCGGACGATTCAAATTCCGAAGTTAGAATACAAACTAAGCGGCAATACTTTAGACTTTAGATATATAAATACTGTAGAAAACTTTAAAGCACCCGTTGTTGTATTGGTCAACGACAAAGAAGAATGGATTGCTCCTACTTCGGAATGGCAAACAAAAGAATTCTTATCTGAAATTAAAACGATGGAAGTTAAACCAGATTTTTATGTAGAATCTGAAAAAATGAATTGATATTCAAATAGATGGAAAAACCAGAGTTGTACTTTCCAAGGGATGTTGAATGGCAGGAATGGCTTCATGACAATCATCAACTTTATCCTAAAGGAGTCTATCTTATTTTTTATAAATTGGAGGTAAATACTCCAACGATGCGCTGGGAAGAGGCGGTAAAAGTAGCGATTTGCTATGGCTGGATAGATAGTACCGTTAAAAGCCTTGGTAATGGTAAACGACGACAATATTTCTGTCCAAGAAACCCAAAAAGTACATGGAGTGCCTTAAACAAGAACTACGTTGAAATCTTGGAGCGAAAAGGTTTAATTCATAAAAGTGGATTAAAAACTATAAAGCTTGCAAAAAAGACGGGGACCTGGTCGGCAATGGATAATGTTGAAAACCTCATCGTCCCACCTTTGCTTCAAAAAGCATTCGACCTAAACCCAGAGGCTTTTAAAAACTTTCAAAGTTTCAGTCCAAGCTATCGAAAAAGTTACCTCAGTTGGCTTTACAGTGCCAAACGGGAAGAAACGCAACAAAAAAGAATTAAAGAGATTATTAAGTTATGTAAGGCCAACATAAAATCTCGCGATAGTTGGTAACATTTCACATTCAGAAATAATTGTTGCATTTTTTATTTATTGCTTATATTTAGAAAAACTAACAACTATTTAAATGCGACTACTCTACACTATTCTTATTCTAACATTTACACTAACTCTTCACGCTCAAAAAAAGAAAGACAAAAAAGAAGAGGAAACCAAATGGGATGTCTCAAATCCTGGAGATGATTTCAATTATAAAACCCACAGTTTTACTACCAACGAAGGTACTTGGATGAATCTCGATGTAAGTCCGAATGGCCAAACTATTGTTTTCGATATGCTTGGGGATATTTATTCTATTCCAATCACCGGGGGAAAGGCTAAAGTACTTCGCAAAGGGATTGCCTACGAATTACAACCGCGCTTTAGCCCTAATGGACAAAAAATATCCTTTACGAGTGATGCTGGTGGTGGTGATAACATATGGGTAATGAACGCCGATGGTAGTGACGCTAAACAAATTACCAAAGAAGATTTTAGATTATTAAATAATGCCGTTTGGATGCCAGATGGAAATTCCTTAGTTGCCCGAAAGCATTTTTCGTCTGGTAGGAGTTTAGGAGCCGGTGAAATGTGGCAATACCATATTACAGGAGGAAGTGGTTTGCAATTAACTAAACGTAAAAATGATCAGCAGGATGTAAATGAACCTTATGTATCACCAGATGGAAAATTCCTCTACTATAGCGAAGATGTATATCCAGGAGGCTTTTTTCAGTACAACAAAGATCCTAACAGTCAGATTTACGCCATAAAACGATATAGTTTTGAGGATGGTGAAATTACAAACATAACTGGTGGTCCAGGAGGTGCTGCAAGACCAACCATTTCTCCCGACAGTAAAAAAATGGCTTTTGTAAAACGTGTTCGCGAACAAACCGTATTATATATCCAAGACCTAGAAACAGGAGAAGAATGGCCTTTATATGATAAATTGAATAAGGATCAGCAAGAAGCTTGGGCAATCTTTGGAGTCTATCCAAACTTTAGCTGGATGCCAAATAACAATGAGATTGTTTTCTGGAGCGGTGGAAAGATCAACAAAATTAATATAAACTCATTAGCCGTTTCGAACATTCCTTTTGAAGCGGACGTTAAGATTGATATTGCGAAAACCGTTCATTTTAATACTCCTATTGAGCAGGATAACTTTAGCCCTAAAATGATCCGGCATGCCGTAACCTCACCAGATGGGAAAACGCTAGTTTTTCAGGCATTGGGGCATCTTTGGAAAAAGAGTTTGCCAAATGGCACACCAACTCGATTAACATCTAGTACCGACTTTGAATTTGAACCACAATTCTCCCCAAATGGAAACGCTATTGTTTACGTTGTTTGGAGTGATCTTGAGAAAGGTGCCATTTATACTATTCCTTCGGCTGGAGGAATTCCAAAAAAAATCACCTCATCGAAAGGAATTTATCGCACTCCTTCCTATTCACCTAATGGGCGTTCAATTGTTTTCAGAAAAGAAAGAGGGAATACAGACCAAGGAATGGCTTTTACAAAAGATGCTGGAATTTATACCATGGATGCTTCAGGAGAAAACGAAAAGAAGCTAGTTGACCAAGGTGGTTATCCAATGTTTACTAAAGATGGTAGTCGAATATTTCTTCAAACTGGAGGTACCTATTTTGGCGCAATTGAAAAAAAACTAATAAGTATTAACTTAAATGGAAAAGATGAGGTAACGCATATCACTTCTAAGTATGCAAATCGATTGGTTCCCAGCCCAGATAACAAATGGATAGCATTCACAAATTTGCATAAGGTCTTCCTAGCTCCACTAGTTTTAAACGGGCAAACCATTGACCTAGATAATAATTCTAAGTCTGTTCCGGTTTCTCAGATTGCAAAAGACGCAGGTATCAATATCCATTGGTCGCCAAACAGCCAAAAAGTAATGTGGACACTTGGAGATGAATACTTTAGCAATGAGTTGAAGAACAGATTCACTTTCTTACCAAATTCGCCCGAAACTATTCCTGATATGACTTCGGAAGGAATTAGAATTGGCCTTACTGCTCCTGTTGACAAACCCTCTGGAAGAATTGCATTTTCCAATGCCAGAATTATTACCATGAATGGAGATAAAGTGATAGAAAATGGAAATATTATTATAAAGGACAATAAAATTGAGGCTATTGGTGAAGACACAAGCACCCCAATTCCTTCAGACGCTAAGGTTTTTCAATCACAAGGAAAGACAATTATGCCAGGAATGGTTGATTCTCATGCACACGTTGGAGCGTTTCGTTCTGGCTTAACAACGCAACAGAACTGGCAGTTTATGGCGAATTTAGCCTTTGGTGTTACAACATCCCACGATCCATCTGCAAATACCGAAACAGTCTTTGCACTTTCAGAATTACTAAAGTCTGGCAGATTAGTTGGACCACGCCTCTACTCTACTGGTTTCATTTTATACGGAGCTGATGGGGATTTTAAAGCTGTAATTAACAATCTTGAAGACGCCAGAAGTAGTATAAGAAGAACAAAGGCTTTTGGCGCAAAAAGTGTAAAAAGTTACAATCAGCCAAGGCGCGAACAACGACAACAAGTAATGCAGGCAGCTCGTGAAATGGGTATTAATGTAGTACCAGAAGGCGGATCAACCTTCTATCATAATTTAACAATGGTCATTGATGGTCATACTGGTATTGAGCACAATATTCCAGTTGCTCCCGTTTATAAAGATGTTCTAGAACTTTGGGGTGCTAGCGGTAGTGGATATACACCTACACTTATTGTGAATTATGGTGGCCTTAATGGTGAATTCTATTTCTATCAACGTGATAATGTTTGGGAAAATGAAAAATTACTCAATTTTACGCCACGTTCAATAATAGACAGTAGGTCTCGTCATCGTGTGATGGTGCCTCAAAAAGAGTATGAAAATGGTCACATTCTTGTTTCAGAAACAGTGAAGGATTTATCCGATGCTGGCGTGAAAGTTAATATGGGAGCTCACGGACAGTTACAAGGTTTAGGAGCTCATTGGGAAACTTGGATGCTTGCACAAGGAGGTATGAGTAATTTAGAAGCGCTTCAAGCTGCTACCATAAACAGCGCTAATTATATTGGTGCAGGTGCGGATATTGGCTCTTTAGAAAAAGGAAAACTAGCCGACCTACTCGTGCTTTCTAAAAATCCTTTGGAAAATATCGAAAACACGCAATACATCGACAATGTCATGATAAATGGTCGTTTGTACGACCCTGAAACAATGAACGAAATTGGTAATTATTCGAAAGAACGAAAACCTTTCTTTTGGGAATTGAGTAAATCCAGTCAAGCATTTCCTTGGCACGAAGAAACTCAAGGGTTTATGGACGGTGGTTGCGGATGTCATACAGGACATCAATAAATTTAATTTTATTAAATGATGTACCTAGCGCAACTAAATATTGCAGAGGCTAAAACTTCTATGGAAGATCCGGTGATGGCGGATTTTGTGAACAATACAGATCGTATTAATGCACTTGCCGAGAAAAACGAGGGATTCATTTGGCGATTAGTTGGTGAGAATAGTGATGATTCCTACTCCATAAAAGCATTTGAATCTGATTTCATTCTTGTAAATATGAGCGTTTGGAAAAATCGAGAAAGTCTGTTTGATTTTGTTTATAATTCTGGCCATTTAGAAATATTTAAACGAAAAAAAGAATGGTTCTCAAAAATGCCCAAAATGCATATGGTTTTATGGTTTATTGAAGAGGATCATATTCCAACCATCGAAGAAGGGAAACTCAGGTTGGACTATCTGCGGAAACATGGAGAATCACCTTATGCTTTTAGTTTCAAGAGTAAGTATATTTCAGAAGATTTAAAGAATATATAAGTGATTTGAAATCTTAGATTCCAATAAAAAAATAACATGAAACAGCTATATCTATTTACATTTATTTTGATCACTTTATTGGGATGCAAGAACAATTCCGAAGAGAAAATAGTGACATCAAATGAATCTCAAACCGACTATTGGTCTTTTGAAGGAAAAGATGACCAATTTACGGGAGGTGTGAAGATGATTCCAATTGAAACTCCCAAAGGAACTTTTAATGTCTGGACAAAGCGAGTTGGAAACAATCCAAAAATTAAAGTATTGCTACTTCACGGGGGTCCTGGAATGACTCATGAAATTTATGAGTGTTTCGATGGCTATTTTCCGCAGGAAGGTATAGAATACTACTATTACGACCAATTAGGAAGTTACTATAGTGATCAACCTGATGATCTTAGTTTATGGGATACGGCACGCTTCGTAGAAGAAGTAGAACAAGTGCGTATAGCCCTTGGTCTGGATAAAAACAATTTTTATCTCTTCGGTCAATCTTGGGGTGGAATTCTAGCCATGGAATACGCTTTAAAATATCAAGAAAATCTGAAGGGCCTGGTCATTTCAAATATGGTACCTTCAATTCCAGACTATATGAATTATAGCGATACTATTTTAGCTCCTCAAATGGACCCTGAAGTTCTCGCCGAAATAATGACCTATGAAAATGCCGAAGACTACGGAAATGAGCGTTATCTCGAACTGATTGTAAATCATTATTATACCGAGCATGTTATTCGCTTGCCGGTAGATCAATGGCCAAATTCTATTCAGCGAGGTTTTAGCCATTTAAATCCAAAAGTGTATGTGACAATGCAAGGTCCCAGTGAATTTGGAGTTAAAGGGGATGCAACCTTAAAAGATTGGGATGTGAAAGATCGACTTAAAACCATTTCGGTTCCAACCTTATCTATTGGATCCACCTACGATACTATGGATCCCAAACAGATGGAATGGTTGGCAAATGAAGTACAAAATGGGCAATTTCATCTATGTCCTAACGGAAGTCATCTTTCTCAATATGATGATCAAAAAAGTTTTTTTAGCGGGCTTATTAAATTTATTAAAGATGTAGATCAAGGAATTTTTAAGTAGCTGATTATAATTGTCGCATTGATTTTAAACTGAACATAGAAAATCACGTTTTTAAGCTATAAATAAGAAATCCTTTTAAAAACTCAATGACAATTTTTGTATCTTTAGAATTGTAACATTAAATTATTATAAAATGATTAAAGCAAAATACCAATCAGTTCTAGAATTGGGAGAAAAATTGAATATTCAAAACGGAGATGTAAAAGAAGAAAATGGCCAACTGAAGGTTTGGGGAACGGCAAATACTCCTTATGAGAAAAACTTGATTTGGGATGAAATCAAACGAGTTGGAGGAGATAGTCCAAGTGATATTATGGCCGACATCAAAGTTGCAGACGATTCTATTTATGCGAGACATACTGTGGCTAGCGGAGAATCCCTTAGTAAAATTTCAAAACATTACTTTAAAGACCCTATGAAATATACTGCTATTTTTGAAGCAAATAGAAATATCTTGAAAAACCCAGATATGATTCATCCAGGGCAAGAATTAATCATTCCTAACTTATAAATTGAGTTTTATATTGTTAAAAAGCTTCCGTCAATGGCGGAAGCTTTTTTATTTCCTATAATTCTATTTCGATACTCGTATTACAATCCACTAATATATCCGCCATACACGTCTTTAAACCTAACACCAACGCTCATATTATATTTGCTTAGTTTTTTAAACTCAACTAGCGCCCACAACACAAACTCTTTTAAGAAATATACGTCATTTTTAGAAGCATCTGGAATATACTTCTTTAACAAATCATCCAAGGGTTCTATACGGTCTAATTGCAGTTTATATTCGTCATTAGTCAATGTATCCAACAATTCGAATCCACCATTTTCTTCAAAAAACCAAGCTATAACTTCATCGTAAGGCTGTACATCCCCTTCCTTTTGTAGTTTCTCTATTCTTGGAAAATACTTCACAAACTCAGTTTTCACAGCATCGGCAATAAGTTGTTCTGCAACCACACCGGCTCCCTCCTGCTCTCCTTCATATACTAATTCTAACTTACCAGTTATCGCTGGGATTATCCCCAAAAAATCTCCTAAGCGTACGGCGGTTTTCTTTTCATTATTCTGAAGTGCTCTTCGCTCTGCTGTACTAAGTAAATTCTGAAAAGCCGTAATACTTAATCTTGCGCTAACACCACTTTTAGCATCGATAAATTCGCTTTCTCTAGCCTCGAAACTTATTTGTTCTAAGATATCTTTGGCTAATTCTGGAACATAAATATGCTGCTTTTCTAAAATGGCTTCTGCCGTTTCCTGTTCAGTAATTGTTCTTGCAATCTCCAAGTTCTCTGGATAATGCGTTAAAATTTGAGAACCTATTCTATCCTTTAGAGGCGTTACGATACTCCCCCTATTGGTATAATCTTCAGGATTTGCAGTAAACACAAACTGAATATCTAATGGCAAACGAAGTTTAAATCCTCTAATTTGAATATCGCCTTCTTGTAAAATATTGAATAGCGCTACCTGTATTCTGGCTTGTAAATCTGGCAATTCATTAATCACGAAAATAGAGCGGTTCGCTCTTGTTATCATTCCGAAGTGAATTACACGATCATCAGCATAAGTCAATTTTAAATTTGCAGCCTTAATAGGATCTACATCCCCAATTAAATCGGCCACGGTAACATCTGGAGTTGCGAGTTTTTCAGAAAACCGCTCCTCACGATGCAGCCAAGATATAGGTGTTTTATCACCTTTTTCATCTAATAACTCTTTTGCGTATCTCGAAATAGGTTTGAATGGATCATCATTAATTTCTGAACCCTCGACTACCGGAACATATTCATCTAATAGCAATACCATTTGCCTAGCGAGACGCGTTTTCGCCTGTCCTCTAAGTCCGAGTAAATTTATATTATGTTTCGATAGAATTGCACGCTCAAGTTCTGGTATCACCGTAAATTCGTAACCGTGAATTCCTTCAAACGTATTCTCTTTCTTCATTAACTTCTGAAGCAGATTTCTGCGCAATTCTTCTTTAATGGTCTTATATTCGAAACCAGCCTCTTTAAGCTGTCCAAATGTTTTAATTGCTGTTATATTCATTCTTTTAAATATCTGTTTATTCGCTTAACGAAGTTTCTTTTTCCTGTTTGTTTCGTAATCTGTAAATATCATTTCTCCTAAACCTTTTAGCCCTGTATAAAACGCCTTTCCTTGATTGGCTTCGGTAAAGTGATCTACAAATTGTTGCAAATACGGATCATTTGCAATCATAAAAGTAGTAATAGGAATGTGTAACTTTCTAGCTTGACGTGCCATTGTGTAGCATTTATTCACAATAAAAGGATCGAGTCCGTTGCTATTTTTATAGTATTCACCATCTTGAAGTTGAACACAACTAGGTTTCCCGTCTGTAATCATAAAAATCTGCTTGTTCGTATTTCGTTTTCTACGAAGCATATCCATAGCCAATTGCAAACCGGCAACGGTGTTTGTATGATAAGGTCCAACATTTAAGTATGGTAAATCTTTTATTTTTATGGGCCAAGCATCATTCCCAAAAACTAAAATATCCAAAGTGTCTTTAGGATAGCGCGTAGTAATTAATTCTGAAAGGGCCATTGCTACTTTCTTTGCAGGTGTTATTCTGTCTTCACCATACAATATCATACTATGACTAATATCGATCATTAAAACCGTGCTCATCTGAGCTTTATACATAGTCTCCTCTACAACTAAATCGTTTTCGGTTAAACGAAGGTCTCCAATTCCGTGGTTGATTTGAGCGTTTTTAAGACTTTCAGTCATTGAAATACGGTCCAAAGCATCACCAAATTGGTAATTTCTATATTCACCCGACTGTTCATCTCCCCGACCCGTTTGCTTGGTTTTGTGATTTCCAGCAGCACCCTTTTTTAATTTTCCAAAAATCTGTTCTAACGCCCGTTTCCGAAGAGACCGTTCTAGTTTTTCAGATATCTTCATCTTTCCATCACCTTTTTTACCACCAGTGCCATTTGGTTTGATTTCATCTCGAATATATCCTTTGGCTTTTAAATCTTCTATAAAATCGTCGATTGTGTAATCGGCTGTGGTCAACTCATATTCTTTATCGAGCGCTCTCAGCCAATCGATAGCCTCGTCAAAATCTCCAGAAGTATGTGTAATAAGTTCCTGAAATATTTCAAAAAGTTTTTCAAATGGAGATTGCGCCTTTGGGGTATGCTTTGTAAAGACAAAGCCCGTTTGACGAGTTTCCTTCTTCATTCTTTAAATTTAATACATTTAATAACAAATCTTGAGTAGTTAACATCCAATTAAGAATTGCTTCTGAAACATTTTGTTAACTTTAGAAGTTCAAACTAAGTATTCAACTATCAACCAATTACTTCGATGAAAAAAATTCTACTACTTATTATATTAAGTGTCACCACAACACTAGTCGCTCAAGATTTTTCAATGGACATGCTAAAAGACCTGAAGCCACGAAATATTGGTCCTGGTGGAATGTCTGGACGTGTAACTTCGATAGATGTTGTTTTAACCAATCCAGATATAATATACGTTGGTACCGCATCTGGAGGTTTATGGAAATCTACTAGTGGCGGAGTTAAATGGGATCCAATATTTGATAATGAAGCGACGGCTTCTATAGGTGCAGTCGCTATTCAACAATCCAATCCATCTGTAATCTGGGTAGGTACTGGTGAAGGAAACCCGAGAAATAGCCTTAATGGAGGTTATGGCATTTATAGATCCTTGGATGGTGGAAAAAATTGGGATTTAATGGGTCTAGAAAATACGCGTCATATCCACAGAGTCATTATTGACCCTACGAACCCAAACATTGTTTATGTAGGCGCAATTGGTTCTCCTTGGGGCGAACATCCAGAACGTGGTGTTTTTAAAACTACGGATGGCGGAAAAACTTGGAAGAAAATTTTATTTGCAAATAATAAAACTGGCGCTGGAGATATGGTTATGGATCCTTCCAATCCTAACAAACTTATTGTCGCTTTATGGGAACATAAAAGAGACCCTTGGTTCTTTAATTCAGGAGGTGAAGGTTCTGGATTATTTATAACCCATGACGGCGGAAACTCTTGGGAGGAACGAACAGTTAAAGATGGACTGCCAAAGGGAAATTTAGGCAGAATAGGAATTGCTATTGCGCCAAACAAGCCGAATATTGTCTATGCTTTGATAGAAGCAAAGAAAAATGCCTTATATAAATCTGAAGACGGCGGATTTAATTTCAAGAAAATTAACGACAAAGATGATATTGGCAATAGACCGTTTTATTACAGCGACATTCATGTGGATCCTGAAAATGAAAATCGAGTATTTTCTGTTTTTACGTATGTAAATGTTTCTGAAGATGGTGGTAAAAACTTCGAACAATTAATGCCTGCTTATGGTGTCGATAATGGGGTTCATCCAGATCATCACGCTTGGTGGATTCATCCAACCGATGGTAGTTTTATGATGGATGGAAATGATGGAGGTCTAAACATCACACATGATGGCGGTAAGACTTGGCGATTTGTTGGAAATTTACCCGTTGCGCAGTTTTATCATATAAATGTGGACAATGAATTTCCATATAATGTCTATGGCGGTATGCAGGACAACGGAAGTTGGCGTGGACCAGCCTATGTGTGGAAAGCACAAGGGATACGAAACGATTACTGGCAGGAAATTTCATTTGGAGATGGCTTTGATGTGGTACCAGATAGAGATGACAGTCGATATGGTTGGAGCATGAGTCAGCAAGGTTATGTGAGTCGATACGATCATATTACGGGTAACAATTATACAGTCCGACCAACTCATTCCGATCCTGATGTGAAACTTAGATTTAATTGGAATTCTGCAATCAATATCGATCCTTTCGATAACAACACTATTTACTTTGGAAGTCAATTTGCTCATAAGAGCACCGATAAAGGGTTGACCTGGGAGGTAATTTCACCAGATCTTTCCACAAATGATCCTGAAAAACAAAAACAAAGTGAAAGCGGCGGATTAACAATGGATGCCACTGGTGCCGAAAATCATACAACGGTATTAGTCTTAGAACCGTCTCCTTTAGAACGGAACATGTTATGGGCTGGAACAGACGATGGACGGGTACATTATACCCAGAATGGTGGCCAAACCTGGGTTGATGTTTCAAAAAACATAAAAGACTTACCTGTAGGTAGTTGGATTGTTCAAATTAAAGCATCAAATAAAAAGCAAGGCGAGGCATTATTGGTAGCAAATGACTACCGAAGGTTTAATTATACTCCCTATGTTTATCGCACAACAAATTATGGTAAAAGCTGGGAACGTATCGTTGATTCTAAGGATGTACAGAGTTTTACTCTGAGTATAATTGAAGATCCGATTGAAAAAAACCTTTTGTTTTTAGGTACTGATGACGGTCTATATATATCCATTGATGCGGGTGCAAATTGGGAAAAATGGACGCACGGATTTCCAACTGTTTCGGTTAAGGATTTGGTAATTCATCCCAGAGAACACGATTTAGTAATTGGAACTTTTGGGCGTGCTGCTTGGGTTTTAGATGATATAAGACCATTGCGGGCCATTGCAAAAGACAAAAACATACTCGCCTCTGAGATTAAAGTATTTAATCCACCTATTGCATATCAAGCTGCTTATCAACAAGCAACTGGAAGTCGATTTGGTGGTGATGCGCTTTACAATGGAACCAACCGCCCTCGAGGAGCTCAAATTGCATATTATTTTAAGAATACTGCTTCGGACGAAAACGAAAAAGATGAAGGTACCAAAGAGGAGACTGAAAATACTTCCGAAGAGAAACAAAAGGAGCCTTCAAAAGATTCTATATATCTGAAGGTCTATGATGGCGATCGACTTATTAGAACTCATAAAGCAAAAAAACCAGATAGCACTGGAATTTACAAGTTTAGTTGGTATATGGACGAAGCAGGTGTTGATTGGCCTTCGAGGTCTTTAAAGAAACGAAAAAACGAACCAGGAGGCACTAATGTAAAACCAGGAATTTACAAAATTGAGATTCAATATTTAGATAAAACTACTAGTACTAATATCACTGTGGCTAGTGATCCAAGGTTAGAAGTTTCAGAAAAATCAATAAATGAAAGTTATGCGAGTTCAAAAAATATTGAGCGTATGACACAGACTGCGGCTGATGCGGTTAAGCAACTTAATGAAAGTAAAAATACGGCTGAAGAATTCAGTAAAAAATTAAAGAAATACGATGAAAAAAAGTATAAAGAACAGATAAAATCGAGTAGTGATATTGTTAAAAAAATCGACTCACTTATTGCGCTCTTTATAGGCAAAGAAGACAAAAGACAAGGAATTACAGATGACCCAAAAGTTAATGTAATGCAACGTATAGGAACGGCTGGTTGGTATAGTGACAGTAGACCAAATGGAATGACTAATACTGAGGTTACACTTATAAAGCAAGCAAAAACAGCACTTGACGACGCTTTGAAACAAACCAACGAATTCTTTTCTTCGGAATGGGATTCGTATAGAGCAAGTCTTCAAGGTGTAACTATTTCTCCTTTTAAGGAAATAAAAACGTTCAGTTCGAATTAATGAGTCTATTAGTTTCGGAAAGGTTTGAAGTTTCTTTAGAAGGTACCCATGGGATTAATCTGCCTGAGGCAATTGTCGTACCATTTGTTAAAACAGGGCATAAAAGAGTACAATTCAAAGCTTTTTTTGAAGATAAAATTATTTCCTTTCATGGTGCCCTGCACAAGTACTTAGGGAGCTATGTTATTTCCTTCGGAAAAAGATATCAAAAAGAGCTTGGTGTTTATCCTTCAGACTATTTTGAACTACAATTAATAGAAGATACCACCAAATATGGAGTTGAGTGTTACCCTAAGAGCTTAAAGCGGTGTTAGAGAGCGACCTAGAAGCGAATCATAAGTTTGAAGAATTGACAGATGGAGTAAAACGTACTCTATTTTATTATATTCTTCAGTATAAAAACTCCCAAACCAGAATAGACGAGGCTTTGCTTATTTCAGAAAACTTGAAATTAGGAATTAAAAAGCCAAAAGAAATTATCAAGAAACATTTTTGATGTATTAAGGTTTCATTAAAATTTTGCCTAAAGATTAGATTCGCCCTATCTTGTAATAAAGAAAAACTAATTCTTAAATCAATATATCATGAAAAAACTAGGATTAATTATAGCTGTATTATCTGTGACTGTCTTTATAGGTTGTAAAGATGCCAAGAGTGACAAGCAAGAAACTGTGGTTGAGGAAACAGTAGAGAAAGAAATTAAGGCAGTTCAAAAAAATGTATCCTTAATTCTAGAATCTAAGAGTGAAAGTTCTGCGACAGGAAAAGTGAGTTTTACTGAAGAAAATGGAATCGTTACTATGGAAGCCAAAATTTTTGGACTTAATCCTGGAATGCACGCCATTCATATTCACGAAAAAGCAGATTGCTCATCACCAGATGGGAAATCAAGTGGAGGGCACTGGAACCCTATGAAAGTTCAACATGGTAAATGGGGAGATGCAGCTGGATTCCACAAAGGAGATATTGGAAATTTTGAGGCTGATGAAACGGGATTAGGCACGATTTCCTTGGAAACAGACGAATGGTGTATTGGTTGTGGTGATGAAACGAAAGATATTCTTGGTAAAGCTGTGATTGTGCATCAAGGTGTCGATGACTTTACCACGCAACCAACGGGAGCAGCTGGGGGTAGAGTAAGTTGTGGTGGTATTATTCAATAATTCTTAAAAAATTATAAAATAAAAAAGTCCGAACTACAACTGAGTTCGGACTTTTTTCGCTTCAATTTGAATGTTTCTTTTTAGGGAGATCTAAGGTAGTTTAGATATTTACTTTATGTTTCATTCTTAATCTACACGCTTCGTATAATAAACAGCCGAAGCTATAAATACCCTAAAATGGATTATAAAAAATTTACTTTTAGGGAAGCCAATAGTACTTTAAAATTCCATTTAAAAATACTTTGCGCGCGGCATATTTAATCTAAATATTGCAAATACAATACCAAAACAAAAAAAGCCTTGTCTTCACAGACAAGGCTTTTAATTTTAAGCAGTTTTAAACTCTTTTATTTTTTAAGAATTCTCTTAACAATGCTTGCATTGTCTGCTTCAATCTTCATAAAATACATTCCAGCTGCTAATTTCTCAATTGAGAAGGTAGTCTGAGTTTCCATATCCGCAACATTAAGAGTTTGAACGATTCTACCGTTTACATCTGTAATAATTGCAGAACGTATTTCGAAATTACTATTATTGATCATAGTAATTCGTCCACTTGTAGGGTTAGGAGAGATTGTCAAGTTTTTAGCAAACTCATTATCCTCAACGCTCAATGGTGGACAAACATCCAACGGATCTATTGTTGTGATTGTTGGCGTACAAGTAGATGTATTACCATCACTGTCTGTTGCAGTAACTGTGATAACTGTTCCAAGACGATCATCACAGGTAAATAACTCTTGACTTAAAGTGATAGTAGTTGTTAACCCACAGTTATCCGCAGGACTACCTGGCGCATAATAATAAGCAACGTAATCATTTGTAGCACTCCATGTTTGAGAGTTTCTACCTGGAGTAGGTAATCCCATAGTTCCATCTTGATTTTCAATACCTTGAGTCACAGATCCATTTGCTGGAATCGATGTACTATGAATTTCAATACGGTTTGAAGTTTCAAACAAATGAATTTGAGATGTAACTCCATCACTTGTGTTGTAGAAAGGAACATCGTCAAACTCAACGATTAATTTTCTGTCTGGTGCAGTTCCAACAGTTTCATATCGAATAGTTCCGGCATTACCAAGATCTGGATCAAGATCTTCCCAAGCCATCGCAATTAGATTGTTTTCATCTCCCGGAGTAGGAAGAACCCCTCCTGTACAGCAACCATCATCTTGGCCACCTGTAAAAGTGATAAATCCATTCGAAGAAATATAAAAACTAGTATAGTTCGTTCCGTAGAAACTAAAATCAAAATTAATATTCAATGCAGCAGACACGTCATCATCATCTAAAATAACAGTTGCTCCAGTTCCAGAAATATCTATTGGTGCAAAAGTTCCTGTTTGATCAACAACAAGTCCACCTGGCTCCAAGTTTGTTACTACATCTTGAATGGTTAAAGTAGCTTCTCCATTAGCATCTAACTCTAACGTAACATCTTGACAAACTAATTCTGGCTCATCAACAGTTACTTCAATTGTATCTGTGGCAGCTCCTGTAGCACAAGCACTAGCAACATTATACTCTATAGTATGAACTCCAACTCCAGCAGCAGCTGGGTCAAAAGTATAAGTAGTTCCGTTAGCATCATCAGTTACACCTGGTCCAGAATATACTCCTCCGGCTGGTGTTCCTCCACCATATACTTGAACTCCTTGTCCAACGCAAACCTCATCAGCAGTGCTTAGCGCAGGAACTGGAGAATCAAAAGCTTCAGTACCATCACTGGTACTTCCAGACGAACCTTGATCCGCACTAAATCCTAACCCTCTTTTAGCAAATGCATCCCAAAGAAGACATTCATTGGCACCTCCATATATTGCTAAATCTGCAGCAAAAATTGCATCTCTACCATCTACAAATCCAGGACTACAAGGTTGTAGTTTTAGACCTTCAGTAATTAATGCTAATGCCTGAACATTTCCTCCATCTACATTAACATCGCCTGTAAACGCATAAATATCACTACCATACCCATGTTCGTCTATTAACGCCCAAACAACTTCCCATACAATAGTTGCCCATATTTCACCTACATTATGAGTTTGACCACCTGTACCAGGCAAATCACCATATGTTTGTGGGTTTACTGCTAAATCTGTACTATATCTAAAATTACGAACCCCAGGCCCTGATGTTGGTTGTCCTAATAAATAGGTTCCAACTCCTCTTGGATCTGCTCCTGAATCTCCAGGCTCGATTGTCATAGTAATTCCAAATAGATCACTCCATCCTTCACCCATTGACTCACTATTATTTAAACATCCTGTATTAGCCGGTCCACCAGTCATTCTATTAGAAATACCATGACCATATTCATGTGCTACTACTCCATTATCAAGATCTCCATCGTGAGGTGGATTTGAATTATTACATAAATACATATTCATTGTAGGCACCTGACCGTCTGGCGGTGTTCCAAAATTTGCATTACAGTTTCCAGAAGCTTGTGCATTTGCATTTACTGCATCTGAACCTACCCCTCCGTTTCCATACGTATTTTGTTGGAAGTTTCCTCCAGCTTCGTCAAAACCATATTGATAGTATACATCGTGCATTACGTTATTCCAAAAGAATAAGTTAGTAATATACGGTGCTGTATTCGCTGCTGGATTTTGAGTTAAATCAATTGGAAAATCAAAATTCAAAGAAGCAGTACCATCTGGACGATCTGATCCTTTATGTGCATCAACGTTATTTCCTCTTGTCAATGTTGACTCCGCTCCCGCAATTCCATCAGTATCATGCCATCCAAAAGGAGACGCAATCGCATCATTTGGATCAACCTCTAATGTACGTGCTCCATGAATTGGAGATTCTACAGGCATAGCATACACATTGTAACTTCCCACTAGAGCAATCTCTTCGTTCATTGCTGGTTCAATTACAACTGCCTCGCTCTTATTAAGAGGACCTACCATAACAGCATGGTCCATTTCACTATGGTTGTGTTTCATTGAACAAGTAGCCATATAATTGTTTTTATCAACTATATCGCCAGTAACAGCATTAATACGAACATTCCACCAATCTTGATGGCTTAATTCCTGTATAGATAAATCCCATACTAATACTAATTTGTTGTCTGAGTTTAGTCGATACATCAATCTTACAGGTATTGAACTAAGTGACATTCCTCCATCACTTAAAACAGCTTGGCGGCTTACTCCACCGATAGCTTCCAGTACAGAAATTGATTCCGTAACAGTATAATTTAATTGATCGGCAGCAGCTTGAACCGCTTGAATTGCAGTTAAACTAGGTTCTGCTGTATTAACCTTATCTACTGTTTTATTAATAAAACGATTGTTTGCAGACAATACCTGTCCATTTGCTTTTAAATGTACACCAGACTCTGTGCCATATACTGGAATTCCATTTACTAGTTGACGATAATACACATGGTGTATACCGCTAGTTCTACTTACGTGATCACTTGTAATTTCCCATTGCATATCTTGGGATTGAAGATCACTTTTTTCCAACAACTGATTTAATTGTTGATTAATGGATTGCGAAAGATTCTGTGCAATCACATTTGTTGATAATACTGTTAGCATGCAAAGTAGCAGGCCCAACGTAACTCTTTTCATAGTTGATTAGTTTAAATTAGTAAAAATTAACAGGGGATTTGTTAACGTAATTCTCAAAAATAGCTAATTATTACGCATTTTAATGTGAAAAAAATACATTTTAACATAAGCCGTGACTTCTTTTCAAAGAAAGACTCAAAAGTGCAGCAGTGTTTTAACAAAATAAAAATTACCATAGCATCCATTAATAGACAGTGTATTCTCTCAATACCGTAACTTAATTTTTTCTTTTGAATAGGATACTCATATTTTGTTTTGGAAGCTCAATATTTCAAGCTACATTTATAAAAAATCGATACCAAGATTTATGGAACAGCCCAATGCTTTGATTCTTGAAATGCAAAATGGAAATGAGAAAGCATTTTCTAGAATATATTCACTTTATTCCGAAGCTATTTTCGGTATCATTAACAGTATTGTTTTAGATGAGAGCGTTGCAGAAGAGATTCTACAAGATGTATTTGTAAAAATTTGGAATAATGCCAAGTCATATGATATTAATAAGGGTCGATTTTTTACTTGGTTACTCAATATTGCTCGAAATGCGGCCATAGATCACACCCGATCCAAAGCATCAAAGAATTCTAAAAAAAACCTTAGCGCAACAAATTTCGTAAATATATTGTTCGATTCTGATAGTTTAAATCAGAAAACGAACGCTATTGGAATTAGGAATTTTGTCGATAAATTGAAACCGGCCTGTATTAAGATAATTGATCTACTTTTCTTTAAAGGATATACACAGGCGGATGCTGCAAAAACTTTAGATATTCCATTAGGAACAATTAAAACGAGAAATAGAAATTGCATTAAAGATTTAAGAACTATGGTTCTTGGATAAATAGAAAACATGACTAAAGAAGAACTTATATCATCTGGAAAACTCGAACTTTATGTTTGTGGAGCATTGCCTTCTGAAGAAATTTCAGAAGTTGAAGATGCCATTGCAAGCTATCCTGAAGTTAAGAAAGAAGTTGAGGAAATAGAAGCATCTTTGATATCGCTTGCCGAAACAGTTGCCCCACCCCTTCCAGCAATGGTTTGGACTTCTATTTTAAATTCAATTCGAAATGTAAGAAGTATAAATCAAAGTGGAACTTCTACAAATTGGGCTGCCATTTCAGGTTGGGCTGCCGCTATTTTATGTATTGGTGGTATCATTTGGATGCTTCAACAAAATAACACCTTAAAAGAGGACATTCTTATAACGACTACTGAAAATACCGAATTAAAAAGCAGAATTGATCTTACCGAAGGAAAATTGACGTCGGTAACCGATTTATTAGCAATAATTGGATCCAAAGATTATAACGCTATAACTTTACCAGGTAATGCAGCGGTCGCATCCGAAGCATTCGCTAAAGTTTACTTTAACGAAACTGAAAAAATTGCATATTTCGATGGAACCGGATTGCCTAAAGCACCTGTCGGTAAGGTATATCAAGTATGGTCACTTAAATTAGACCCTCTTACACCCACAAGCGTTGGATTACTAGGTTCTATCTCAGAAAATGATACAGGAATCTTTAAGTTTGAAAATATACCAGATCCAGAAGCATTTGGAATTACACTAGAGCCGGAAGGTGGTAGTGAATCACCTACACTTTCTCAATTGTATATTTTAGGAACAGTTTCACCTTAAAAAAAAGCCTCTTTAGCAATTGCTAAAGAGGCTTTTTTGAGACGCTAAATTACAATTGTTGGATTTCTTTAAACACTACGGGTCCAAGCTCGTATGAGGTTGTTTTTAATTCTTCTTTTATCTCAGCAACTTTATTGTCGAGACCGTTCGCCTTATAAACTAAAGCACTATGATATAATGCTTCAGGTTCAAACGTTTTGTCTGCTACAAATTTTTTAATCGTTCTAAGCGCTTCCTTGTTTTTTCCAGCTTGCAATTGTGCGAAAGCCAATAATTGATATGTTTCCGGTGTTGCCCGATTCTTTACTTCCATCACAGCTAATTGAAGTGCTTTTATGGGGTTGGACTCTGCATAAAGCGTTATTAAGTAGGTATTGTACATATTGCCATAATTTCCTGAAGTTACAGCATTAACAAAGTTGTCTTTCTGTTTTTTTGCTTCGGAAGGATTTGAATCAAATGCTGCCATTTCGGCCTTCAATAAAAAATAATCTGGAGATTTATGATGTACCATAATTGAATCTAAAATTCTATTTGCTTCAGAAGTATTTTTTTCCAAGGAATAGGCAATCCAGGCAATTCCCTTTTTAGCATATGCATTATCAGGCTGCAACGCTAACGCTTTTAGATAATGCTCGTAGGATTCGGTTATCCTACCGGCGTGTCCGTAATAATCGGCGATATTTGTATAGGTCCAAATTCTTAAAGATAGAACTCCCCCAGATTCGGCTATTGCTTTTGCCTGCTCCATATATCTAATGGCGGCATCTAAATTACCCTTATAATCGCTCCATTTTGATAATCGAATAAGATAATTATAATCCGAGTTATTTTTGATTTCTCCCAATAGTGCATCCGCTGTATAATAATCTCCCAACTCCATTGCCACATCAAATAGCATGAACGCGGTTTCCCGTTTATTATCTGGGAACTTATATGCACTGTCAAGTACAGTCTTGGCCTCCTTAAAACGATGTTGTGATATGTAATTATGAGCCAATGCGCGCATATATCCGTCTTTTTCTCTTGCAGATACCTGAATTGCTTTTTTTAATAATTTTTCAGATTTGTGTAATTCTAATACATCACCAGTAGCAGCAAATAAAGCCGAATGTACTCCAGCCAGTTTTCCCAACTCAATAATTTTAGTGGAGTCATTCTGAAAACGTGCTTCCCAAAAGGCGAGTTCTTCAATGGCAGCCTTTTCGGATAAGGAAACCTCTGCATTTAAATATTGGTCGTAATCCTCAATGTCGGTAATCTTACTGTTTTCTTCAGAATTACATCCAAAAAGAAGCAGCGTACATGCGATAAATACTATATTTTTCATAAAACTTAGTTTAACCAAAAAAAGAGAACAACGTATTGTTCTCTTTTTTTTACATTTGACTTATTTTTCTTAATTCGCGTTCACCACGTATGGAAAACTCGTTGAAAATGTGGCATCATTAGCCGATACAAAATCGCTCGTTAACAATGGGTTATCGGTTCCAGCTGGACCTCCAAATATTAATAATAAAGACACATCTATTACATCATCAGACAAATTTCTACCTGTTAAGATCTCCGTTCCATTAAAATAAGTAGTGACCCCTGTTTCAGCAACCCAAAGCACATCATTTGAAAGTACGGTTGTAAAGGTTGTTGCGTCCAAACCTAATGCATTTGTAGTATATCCAGGGTTTAACATAAATAACTTACTCTCAAACCCTGCTTGAAACGCAGTACTCATTTCCGTTGGTATAGTTGTATTAAAGCTATCTTTCATCCCAGTTGTACCAAAAACGGTATTAATTCCAGGACGTCCCATTTGATCTTCTTGCGCATAAGTTCCCGAAAAATCTAGGATTCCTATACAAGGTTCACAAACAGATCCACCACAATCAACTCCATCTTCATCTCCATTTTGAATTCCATCATCGCAAGCTGCCAATCCAATAACATTATCATTATCGTCTGCATCCGTACATTGTACAAAAAATAATGAAGTACAGATTGCAACTAAAATCGTTATATATTTATATGTTTTCATATGTATGTTTTTTCTTAATTATAATTTTTATTGTTTCCTTTTAGCTTCAGCCCAAACATTATAGATTGGTGTAGAAGCTGCAAATGGATTAACACCTGTTGCACCCGAACCAAGCATTGATTTAGGTACCTCTACGACTACCGATAAGACATTAGTTCCAGCAAAGGTGTCTGTACCGGGATCGTTAAAACCAGTTGCATTTCCTGCTAATATTTCATTGTACGCAGTAAAGTCGAAGAAAAATGGATCTTCACGAGGTCCAGCAAAAAATTGCATCCCATTATTGGAAGCAGTAATAAGCTCTCCTACTTTAGATATTTCTACGTTTCCAGTCATTGTGGTTGGATCGATATCACTATTAAGACCTGTTTGACTTGGTGTTAACGGTCCAAAAAAGTACATAATAGAATCTCGTTTTATCGCTTGAATTACGAAATCTTCAACAAGATCATTATTGTTATCAATATTTATTTCCAACAATACATCCTCCGAAAAATCAGCTTGCATTGTCGGTATGCCTGGAGCTAGTAAACCTTGAACGTCAACTACAAATACCAGATTATTTGGGTCTTCACCTTGAAAGGCATAAAAATCTGCTATATCTGAAGACGTACCAGCAACCGCCGGTGCATCAATATGATCTGCAGCAACTAAGAACCCCGAAAGTGCAACTAATCCCAAGCCACCAATGGCTGCTAAAATTTTTGTTTTTTTCATTTGTTTGTTTTTTTAGCTTCAACTAAGCTTTTAAGCTATTTCTATTAATTGAAGTTGATTATAATACTTATTTTTACTTGTTGGAATTATTTACGATAAAAGTAGGTGACTGGTTTTTTAAAGAGACGAAAATCTTTTATTAATCACAATATTTACTTTTAACTCGACACAAAAATAACATTTTTAAATCTATGAACCCATCAGCGTCAGACTGGATTCCTAAGTTTTTGAATCATTTCGAAAGGCAAAAACTTATAAACGACATTAAAGATGAAAATTTCTTTTATGAGAAATTAAAAAGTAGTGGTTTTATCTATGGTGTTTCAGTTCAGGCTTTGCCTACAGAATCTGTTAGTCATTTAAAATTAACAATTGACGAAATCACCAAGATCAACCTTTTTCATTCCTTACTATATACATTTATAAGTTCGAAACCTCTTGCCACCTTCGAATCTGCTATAACAACAATTATCGATTTTTATGCGACTATTGAAAAAGGGAAAAAAGGTTTTTTTCAAAAATTAACCCTGTCCCAAAGTCCGTCAAACAATCTCGAACAAATTTTGGCGGCAAGACTTAATGAGTCAAACAATGTATTAAAAAGTAATGCATCAAATGTGATTACTTATGCACTACTCTATATCGATGTACTGGCTTTTCGAGCGTTTTTGAGAACTCCAGAAAATTTGAAATCCTATGTTAACGAATTAGAAAGTACTATTATAAGCTGTAGTTTTCTGGCACTTACAGCAAAGAGTAAGAAAAACAAATACGATTTACAGTTGTTGGAGTTATTTGAGTCTTCTTCGGACTACTTAAGTGGTATTACCAATTCTAACCAGATTTTTACTTTAGAAGGGATTCAGTATTTGAAACAAAAAGACAATCTAGAGAAAAGATATCTCTTAGATCTCTGCATACTATCTGTACACGATGATCACCATATAGATGCTTCGGAATATCAATTTTTACAACAGCTAGCAGTAGTTCTGCAATTTTCGGAAACGGACATTTCACTATCGATAAAGGAGTTAAAAGCTTTTTCCGAAGCGCACGCTACTAAAATTCAGCTTTTTCAGTATTCAAACCCTGTAAACCAATTTTACAAGCAATCTTCAAAAACTGTAAAAACCTTGATTTTGCGTAACAAAGATCGCTTGGCAAAGGAATTGGAAGAAAGCGGAGAACTATTGGTTTTATTAGGTCAATCCGCAATAAGAGACCTCAACCCAGAAGAAAAAACGAAGGTGAAAGAGCAACTACTCGATGTATGTAAAAGCATTCCTTCCTTAACCATTTTTTTACTACCTGGAGGTACAATCTTGCTGCCATTATTAGTAAAATTTATTCCGAAACTCTTGCCTTCTTCGTTTCATGAAAATAGAATAGAAAAGAAATAACTACATTTTATTCCAACCATAGCTTAAAATCTTTTACTCGTTCTCTAGCCACAATCACCTCTTGTTCCATAAAACTATTTAATTTGAGTCGCAAGCGTGAATTGGTATAAGAAATTATGTCTTTAATGGCATTTATATTGATATAGAATTTTCTGCTAATTCTGAAAAAATTCTTAGGTGACAACTCGTCCTCCAATTGCTCCAAAGTTGTATCCAATAAATAATTTCGACCATCTATAGTGTGTGCATACGTCCCTTTATTTTCAGAATAAAAACATTCAATTTCATCCACTGGGATCATTTTTATGTGCTGCCCTATTTTGGTTGTGAAGCGTCTTTTATATTCGCGATCTACTGGGTTAACCAATAATTTCTTTATATCGTCAAAATTTAATTGAAGGTTTGGTGATTGAGGTTTTAACGATTTATACTTTTCTACTGCTATTTTCAATTCATCCTCGTCAATGGGCTTAAGTAAATAATCAATGCTATTTAACTTAAATGCCTTTAATGCATACTCATCAAAAGCTGTTGTAAATATGATTGAACTCTTAACTTCAATCGCTTCAAAAATCTCAAAAGACAATCCATCACTTAATTGAATATCAAGGAAGATAAGTTCTGGATGCTCATTATTCGCGAACCACCTAATCGATTCTTCAACGCTATGTAGCATAAAACTCACTTTTACGTCAAGTTTTTCTAGCATTCGCTGCAAACGGCGTGCAGATGGTTTTTCATCTTCAATTATAAGTACATTCATTTTGGCAGGTTAATTTGATAGGTAGTTTAGTCTTTATCTATAATTTCTTTAATCTTTTTTTCTTCCCAGCGATTTATAAAATTACTATTAAAATTAAATAGTACAATTACAAACAGCGCATGAAAAAATAAACCGATACCCCACATAATGGCAGTGAAGTAGTTACCTAATCCTGAGAAATCTATTTCTCCACTGTCAAATACATTGGCATTGTAAAGTATCATAAATCCATTGAGAATTATATAAACGATAAGATGACCATATAACCCTTTTAATGCTTCTACCTTTTTTTTAGCTCTAAGATATTTTAAACTCTTTTTAGTTTCCATACTACTTCTTATTTGTGTCTAATTGAGGACTCCCCATCATTATCCTTGTCCATAAATTCTTTGATCTTACGGTCCTCCCAATCTTTTCCATAGAACGGATTCCAATTAAAAGCTTTTGCAGCCTGAAACGCAAGTCCTATTCCCCATCCAAACGCAGCCCAAAGAAACCAGGCGTAACGAAATTCATTTGTATAATAATTAAGCGCCGCTAAACCCGAAATAATAATCAGGTACATCATAAGTCCCGTATAGAATTTCTTGATTTCTGCTACGCGCTGCTTAGCTTTGAAATACTTATTGTCTTTTTTTAATGGTTCCATTCTCTAGTGTTTTAAGGTTGATAGGGTAAAATTAAGAGGGTTTCACGCTATTTTAAAAACAAGCCTACTCAACTGTAATTTTTTTGGGCTGAATTGTCAAACTAGTCTTTATCCTTATCCATCAAATCTCGAATCTTACGCTCTTCCCAGTCCTTTCCGAAGAAAGGATTGTAATTAAACGTCTCTGCGGCATGTCCCATAACGCCAAAGCCCCAGCCTCCAATTGGAAATATAGCCCAAGGAAATCCTGCATTCGATATATAGTTTAACCATATAAAGACAGGGATAAAAATCAAATAGATTGTGAAATGAATATAAAATCCTTTTAGCTTTTCGACCTGCTCTTTTGCAAGTGTGTATTTTTTTTCTGAAATAAATGAATCCTGTGTATGCATCGTCATAGTTTCTTTAGTGAGCATTGGAATGGCAATGCTAAATTGTTTTTGGTTTTCAGTTATGGTTACAGGACGATCTGTTAGGATTTCATACCGCTGTCTAATGTTTCGCAATCCTACACCGCTACTCTCCTTAACCACCTGTTTTGGCTGTACATTATTAATAATTACCAAATTCCCATCCTTCTCTTCAATCTCGATATATAATTTTTTTGCTTCGGTAACCTGATTGTGCTTCACAGCATTTTCTAGTAACAGCTGAAGCGATAAAGGCACCACCTTTGCTTCGGGGTCCGAAATTTTTTCGGGAACCGTAAATACAATACTATCCTCAAAGCGCATTTTAATTAATGACATATATAGGTTAGCAAATTTCAACTCCTCGGCTACAGTGACTAAATCCTTATTCTTCTGTTCCAAAACATAGCGATATACTTTTGATAATGCAGTAGTAAACTTGGTCGCTGCTTCAGGGTTTTCTTCAATAAGACTAGTCAACACATTTAAACTATTAAACAAGAAATGCGGATCCAATTGATTTTTTAAAGCATCAAACTTTGCCGATGCCGTTCCCGCTATAATCTTCTGTTCTTTTACTCTATTTTCCTGTTTATACCGATAATAATAAAAAGAATAAAAAACAATAATAATGATCATTGAAATAATGAAGGAAGAAGCATAACCGTAAAGAGATTGTCTTTCAAGAAATGTTTCAAATGACTGCCCATTAATGAGCATCCCATTTGCTAAACGAATTACAAAAATGCAGGAAATCGTTATCACTATTCCTCCTAATATTCCCTTTGTGAGATGTCTTAATTTAAATATTTCGTTCTTATACTTCTTTATTAGGTAAAAAATTAAAATTGCATTTGTTCCATATAATAAAACGGAATACACCTGATTATAGACAAAGTGTTCTATAAGGTTACTAATGCTTGAAATTCTATACCCATTGAAGTATTGTATTATATTTATTAAGATAAATACTAAAACTCCAATTAAAAAAGCCCTTCCTAGTTCTTGAAGTATTCTCTTCATTATTTTTTATTCTTTACATGTTCTCGCTACAACACTTTGCGCATATTCCTTTCCTCCGCTGGGATGAAATTCACCTTTAGACTCGTAAGTATCATATAGTCCAACGGCCCGTTGTAACTCAGGGCAATATTTATCTACTGGTTGTCCAAAAAACTGAGCGGATCCCATGTCCCATTCTGTTTTCCCCATCACCACACGAGGATTTTCTGGATCTAAGCGCATTGCCTTTTGATATAATTCGGCAATTTTTGCAGAATATTTCATTCCGTAAGTCTGACCATCCAATACAATCCAAGCCGTATACCATTGTGCTTCCAGCACTAAAATCTCTGCATTTTCCTTAGAAATCGCCATAGCGTCATTTATAAAATCTCTGGCCTTTCCTAATTGAGCCGTTACTTTAGTCTTATCCTTTTCAGAAAAACTATTAAAAACGTTAATCTGGGCCGCATAAAATGGCGGTAACCAGTTGTCTGGTTCTACAGTGGCAATACGTTCAAACATATTTGCTGCATCCCAAGATTTATCTGTTTTCCAAAGTTCAAAAGCCTTGGTCATGCCTTTTTGATACTTGGACTGGCTCATTCCTTGAAAGGAGATTAATATTACTAAAAGTAGGAGTAGATTTTTCATAAGTAAAGCGTTAATAGTTTTATAAGTTACGTTTTCAATTGTTATTTACAAATTAATGTTCATTTTTAGAACTTCACCCTGCTTCACCTCAAATTTTGCATCTTCCCAAATTGGTGGTCCAAATCGTGCAGGCGCATCATTTGAAGATCCTGTAGCTTCGGAAGGATAAAAACCCATCATCATATTTAGTTTGCCGTTATTGTCTTCGTCATGAACCACAGAAATTGCGTAAACGCCATCTGGAATATCTGTAAAAGTGGCTACCGATTTGTTTTCATCAATAGAAGAAAGCTGCCCTTTATATCGCTTCTCTAAAAAATTCTCTTCTGAATTATAAAGTGCGATCATTGCCGTTCCTTCATTATTGTCAAAACCTAACATCGATACTTCGATGGTGTTTTGAGCCTGCATAATAATTCCTGTTAATAGTAAAGTGATGTAAGAGATAAAAGTTTGCATAGTTTTAGTTTTTGAGATTATTGATAGTACAAATATCTTTCAGAAAAGAACATTTATACAATGCGAATAACCCAATTGTTGAATTTAATGGATGAACTGTAAAGCTATTTAAAGGTTGTCTAATTGATTATCAGTACCGTCATCACTTATGCTCCAAAAGAACCCAACAAAGAAGAACTGATCTGCCGCAGCTAATAAAGATCTCCTATCAAAAACTCCATTTGTATTTGGACTATCGGCATACTGATATCCATTTACATTTCTAAAACCTGTGATATTGTTTATGGAGAAGTATAATATCTTTTGCTGCGATAGTAAATAAGCCCAATTCAAACTAATACTGTTATAATCTTTTGTCTTGTCCTGAAGAAATCCCGTTTTGTTCAAATCGGTATAACTACGCCCACTTCCATACTGATAACTAAACCCTACCTGACTTTTCCAATCGTTAATCCAATACTTTGCAACCACAGAAATATTATGTGTATTCGCAAAAGTAGGTGTGGCCTTTGTTGGATAGTTCTTGTATTTTCTTTGGGTATCGAGTAAAGAATAACTCACCCAATAATCTATATTCTTTATTGATTCATCATCTCGCCAAAAAAGATCAATTCCCTGAGCATAGCCATCCCCATCATTGGTATAATTACTATCAAACTCTGGCATTTCGGTATTATAAGTTATAAGACTCTTATATTCCTTTCTATAGGCTTCGGCTCTAAAGATTCTATTGTTTCCTGAATATTGATAATTCAGAATATAATGCTGCGTTTTCTTAGCTTTTAAATCGGTATTGAATTTTAATATTTCACTTGTTGGCTGCTGATAAAAATCGCCATAGGCCAGAGACAACTGACTTCTGCTTCCAGTTTTATAAGCGACCGAAGCTCTTGGAGACACCGTAAATTGACTAAACAGATCACTATATTCTCCTCGTACCCCAAGTTTAATTGCAAACTTCCTTGAAAAAATAATATCTGCTTCCGAAAAAGCGCCACTTATATTGTTGTTATAGCCATAGTTGCCATTGAAGAATTCGCCGGCTATACCCTCATTAAAATCTGTAAGAAATTGCTCCGCGCCAAAACTAAGTTTAAATCGGTTACTAAAACGCTTCCGAAGCTTCAATTTTAAATGTGCTGAGTTTTCAGTATCCTCAATATCCGTAGCCTCAATTCCGAATTTATTTTTGGACAATGTATAACTACCTCCTCCAAATATTTTCCAACTCGAACTTAAATCTCCACTATAACTAAAATTGGTATAAAAATTACTATTATTCAGTTTAAAATCAACTCCCGAAGGATTATTAATATCCTCTTGCGTTAATCGAAAGTTGGTCGTATCGAACGCCCCATAAACTTTTAGTATCCCCTTTTCAAAATGTTGTCTAAAAACTGATTCCCCAGAAACAGTTTCGAAAGGTTTATGCCAATCATTACGATCTGGAAGTACAGCAATATACGGTGCTAGGTTAATATAGGAAGCATTTACACTCAAGGAATTCTTTTTCCACTTTTTAGTATGACCTAACCCTCCTCCAACCGTCATTATTGCGATTTCTGTCTTTTCCTGATCGGGCTCATCGATTGTGTTTAACAATAAAACAGATGAGAGCGCTTGACCATACTCTGCAGAATATCCACCTGTTGAAAACGTGATTCCATCAAAAAGAAACGGGCTGTATCGGCCTCGTGTAGGTGAATTATTGGTAGTAGGCGAATAGGGTGTAAAAACGCGAATCCCATCTATAAAAATTTGAGTTTCCTCGGCATCCCCCCCACGCACAAATAAGCGACCATCTTCGGCCACGGTTGTTGTTCCTGGTAAAGTTTGTAAAGCGCCAACAAAATCCCCTAAAGCACTTGCAGTAGTAACAACATCCAAGGGTTTTAAAACAGAAATTTTACTATTATCACTTGCTTCAAAGGTTCCTGCAGAGAGCACCACGGTTTCCAAGGAGTTTACGTCTTCTCTTAGTGATACCGTAATATTTTGCATTTGTGAAACATCTGCAAAATATTACGGGGTTTCAAAAGAGACAAAAGAAACGGTTAAAGTTTGAACCCCTGTTTCGGTAGTTTCGAAGTTAAATGCGCCAGCATCGTTGGACGAAGCACCATCATAAGTACCATCTAAATAAACATTTGCTCCTACAATAGGAGTTCCATTGGTTTCGGTTACAATTCCAGAAACGATGGATTGACTAAGCGCCTCAAACGAAGTGAAACTTGATAATAGCATTAAAAAAAGAAGGGTGATAGATTGTCCTTTCGAAACTTTCATTTTTTGGTTGTTTGTGTTTTACACTGCAAATGTGAGCCTAACCTATAATCTTTCAGAAAAAAAATAGCCGAACTGTATTTTTTGAATCCCCAAATGTAAATTTAATTACTGAAATTTCAGAAATTGGTATCTTTAGAGTTATTGATTTAATAAAACTTGTTAGATGAAGAATGACAAATCCATAGACGCGTATTACAAGAAAGAGGGAAAATGGCAATCTCAGTTAAATCACTTAAGAAAACTCTTGATCAATAGCGGACTTAAAGAAGAGCTAAAATGGGGAAAGCCTTCCTATTCTTTAAATGGCAAATTGATTGTGGGTCTTGCCGACTATAAAAACCACTACGCAATTTGGTTTCATCAAGGTGTTTTTTTAAAAGACAAAGAAAAAAAAATGGTAAATGCTCAAGAAGGAATCACCAAAGCATTACGACAATGGCGGTTTGAAAAAGATGATGCCATTGAAGATGCTATTATTCTTAATTATATCGCTGAAGCAATACAAAACTCAATGGATGGTAAGGAAATAAAACCTCAAAAGAAAACGGGTGTTTCTATTCCTGATTTGTTAGAAGAAGCTTTCAAAAAAGATAAAAAACTTGAAGTAGCTTTCAAAAAATTGACACCTGGAAAACAGCGCGAATATGCAGATTACATTAGCGAAGCCAAACGCGAAGCGACAAAATTAAGTAGGATCGAAAAATGCAGCCCTATGATTCTTGAAGGAAAAGGTCTTCACGATAAATACAAAAAGTAGTTCGTTGAAAATTTCCAATCCTATACTTCAAACCTAATTATAAAAATAAATATTTAGAACTATGAAAACCGATTTGTACACAAAAACCATTCTAACCGTAATAGCAATCTGTCTAACTCTTAACGTAGTAAAAGATTTCGATATTATTCCTGCAGCCTATGCTGCCAGTGATTCTCCGAACAGTTCGCCTTCTTTGTTTCCAATTACTGAAACTATTGATGTTCGAATTGTCGACATCAGTACTTATGATGAGTTAAACGTCAACCTAAAAAGTGTCGATACCTATGATGAATTAAAAGTCAATATTAATAGTATAGATACTACAGACGAATTAGACATCAACATTGACGAGATCGGCGGCGGATGGGTAAACAACGGAGGACCTATAAAAGTGAAAGTAGAATAAGACCCTTTATCTATTTTTTTTGAAAGGCCTAATTATTAATCGGGCAGCCCTATCGTAATTGATATAGCTATAGGTCCAGTTAAAAAAAGTGATTACTCTATTTCGAAAGCCTATCAAAAACCAAAGATGGACGAACATCCATAGGAACCAGGCAAAAACACCTCCAAAATTCATTTTTTTGAGGTCTACTACAGCCTTATTTCTTCCTATGGTTGCCATAGTCCCTTTATCGAAATATGTAAAAGCTTTCATCGATTTTCCAGCCCACAATTTTTTAAAATTTTTACCCAGTTGTTTTCCTTGTTGTATTGCCGGTTGTGCAACTTGAGGATGCCCATTCGGATAAGCATCGGTTGCCATTAAAGCGATATCACCTAATGCGAATATATTTTCGTGACCCTCTATCCTGTTATACGTGTCTACTTTATATCTATTTGCCCGAGGAATTATAGCGGTGGTATTGATTCCCTCAACTGGAGCACCGGTAACACCAGCCGCCCAAATAAATGTAGCCGTCTCAAAATTTTCGTTGGCAGTAACTACCGTTTGTCCGTCGTAGTCCTTAACCAAAGTGTTTAAATGCACTTTTACGCCTAAATTTTGCAGAAACTTTAGTGATTTCTTTGATGCTTGCGGACTCATTGGACTTAAAACACGATTTGAACCTTCAATAAGATGAACTTGCATTTCTTGTTCATCAAGATTGGGATAATCAAATTTCAAGATTCCCCTTCTGAATTCTGCCAAAGCCCCAGCAAGTTCAACACCCGTAGGCCCTGCCCCAGCAATCACAAAATTAAGAAGTCGTTTTCTTTCCGTTTCTGAAATCGTACGATCCGCTTCTTCAATATTCTGAAGCATTAAGGAACGTATATCCAATGCTTGTGGCACCGTCTTCATTGGCATACTATTCTCCTGAATACTTGCATTTCCGAAGAAATTAGTACGAGTACCTGTTGCAATTACGAGATAATCGAACGTTAATTCTCCGATGGATGTTTCAATCGTATTTCTATCGGGATGGATTTGATGTACTTCGGCCATTCGGAAATGAAAATTTTTATTCTTTCTGAAAACTTTCCGAAGTGGATATGCAATAGAATCTGGTTCTAGCCCAGCGGTTGAGACCTGATAAAGTAGCGGTTGAAAGGTATGGTAATTATGACGATCAAATAAAACAATTTGAACCGCCTCATTTTGCATTTTATTTATTAAAGAAATGCCTCCAAACCCCCCGCCAATTACAACAATTCGAGGGACATTAGTCTTAGGAATATTCATAGTAAAAGAGTCTTATACAAAGTTACTATTTGTTAGGCTAAGAGCTTCAGAATTGGGTATTTTTTATCACTTTTGTAACAAATCATTTAATAGTTCTACTAATGCAATAGCTAACGATCCATCATTGAATAAAGAACTCGAACATAGTTTTGTAACCCAACTCGAAGCGAACCAAAACATTGTGCATAAAATATGTAGGTTGTATACCAACGACCGCGACGCACATAATGATTTGTTTCAAGAAATAACCATCCAATTATGGAGGGCATTTCCTAAGTTTAGAGGGGATTCAAAATTTAGCACTTGGATGTACAGAGTAGCGTTAAACACAGCAATAACCCTTTATCGGAAATCTAAAAGAAGAGTTACAACGCAAGACTTTGAAGGGGTTAGTTTTAAAATTTCTGCAGAAGCATATGACGACACAGTTGAAGAGCAATTAAAATTAATGTACAATGCTGTAAAAAGCTTAAATGATATAGACAAAGCGTTAGTTTTCCTGTACCTTGAGGACAAGTCATACAGAGAGATTTCAGAAACCTTAGGTATAACAGAAGTTAATTCTAGAGTAAAGATGAACAGAATAAAGGAAAAATTAAGAACAATATTAAATCCTTAACCCCCTATGGATAATTTAGAACTCTTAAAAGAAAAATGGCAAAGCAGGGAACAAGATCTCCCTAAATTGTCATATCAGGATATTTACCAAATGTTGCTTAAAAAGTCATCTTCCATAGTGAAGTGGATCTTTTTAATAAGTATTGGCGAATTATTATTCTGGACGGTTTTGGCTTTTTTTGTACCAGAATCAAGTAAGGAAATAAACAATGGGCTAGGCTTAAAAACGGCATTTTTGGTAATCAATATTGTGCATTATGTCATTTTTGCCTTGTTTATTTATCTTTTTTATGTGAACTATCGTTCGATTAAAATTACAGATACCGTAAAAGATTTGATGCGGAGTATTTTAAATACTAGAAAAACCGTGAAGTATTTTGTAATTTATAATGTAAGTGCTTCAGTCTTACTTTTGTTAGGAGTGAATATTTTTTACTATTCTAAGAAAGAACAATTGTATGACCTAATGCTTGAAAATTTTGCAGGATATGGAGCTATTCCTAAAGAGAGTTTTACCTCAATTTTCTTTTTAAGTCAACTTATTTTTGGGGTTGTACTGGTGCTATTAATACTTCTTTTTTACCGTATTATTTATGGAATCTTATTAAAGCGTCTTAAAGGGAATTACAATGAGCTGCGTAAAATAGAAATGTAGCATTTGAATGCCGTCCGATTTAAACTTTGTTGGTTTGGGGTTAGAAGTATATTACATTTTGAACATTGCAATACTTAATACCTCCATTCCCGTTTCTTATTAAGTTGCTCTTGTGTTTTTATTTCCTGGGACGGGATAACTTTTAGGAAGGATGGATGTTGTTCAATAGCATACTCTAGCTTTTCTACAATAGATTCGACAGAATCGTTTTCATAATCTATCACCAAAGGTGCTTTAATTTCCATTGATTGCAAAATTCCCTTTTTCTTTACATTCAACCCTTTTTTATCAAAAGACCTTCTAAAGCCATCAATTACAATAGGGACAACAACCGGTTTGTTCTTCTTAATTAAATGCGCAGTTCCACGTCTTATAGGTTTCCAAGGTTTTGTTGTTCCTTGTGGAAAAGTTATCACCCAACCATCATCAAGCGCCTTAGTGATACTACTTACATCACTCATTTTAACCTGTCTATTCACATTTTTCCCCTCCGCTCGCCAGGTTCGTTCAATACTCACAGATCCGGCATATGCCAAGATTTTTGGCAACAATCCAGACTGCATCGTTTCTTTTGCGGCAACAAAATACAAGTTAAGCTTAGGGCGCCATAAATAGCCAATATTTTTAATATTGTCATCTCTCCCACTTAAACCAGCATTAAACACATGAAACATGGCAACTACATCTGCAAAATAAGTTTGATGATTGGATACAAAAAGAACATTGGTTTCTGGTAAGCCTTTTAAGATTTCACTTCCGTCAATTTTTAATTCATTAAAGCCTTTAAATCGGCGGTGAGTTAAGGCTCCTAAGATTCTAATAAGCCATAACTTCAAAAATAAAATATGTCCAAATGGATTTCTTTTAAACAGCCCCATGCAGTAGTCTTCAGTTTATCGTCCGCGTTCGCTTTTTATTGTATCGAATTAATTCCAACTAACTTTTTATACGAACAAGCAGCGCAGCAAAGATACAAAAATACCCAATTATAATAGTTGTTTTACCAATTCACGTACCTCACTGAGCATCATTGCAGTCGCTCCCCAAACTACATAACCATTGAGTAAAAAAGCCGGGACTTCTATATTTGTAGCATAAGAAGTAGTTAAGGTTTTAGTAACGAGAATTGTATCATCTAGAAAATGGGTTAAGGGGACTTCGAGGATAGCTTCAACTTCATCCTCTTGCCGAATAAAATTTGGAGTAGTTTTGGTAATGCCCAAGAAAGGTTGCACAAAAAAATTGCTAGGCGGAATATAGATTTCGGTGAGTTCTTTTACTACTGAAATTGTTTCTGCTAACACCCCTACTTCCTCCTCTGTTTCTCGTAGGGCAGCAGCTTGCAACGAATTATCGCTGGCTTCTAGCTTTCCTCCAGGAAAACCAATCTGAGCAGAATGAACCCCTTTGTAGGTCTTCCGAAGAATTAAGACAAGATGTGTATCCATATTCGAATCTGGATAAAACAGCGCCATGACCCCAGCTCGTTTTGCGGTATTTACTTCCCTTGCTTGCTGCTTCAGTTCGAGCAAACGTTCAATGGGTGCCATTTTTAACTGAACAGCTTCCCCAGGAAGATCCATTTTTCCTATTTTTACAATCCGTTTTTCAAATTCCTGAAATGTCATTTAATAAAAATTCTTTTTTTGTAGTGCTTATCTCTATTGCATTTTGTGCAAGTTGTGAAGATAAGAAAAAGGCTTCCGAAGTAAAAACACAGAACACAAAAGAAGTTGCTTCAGATGTTACAGATATTGTGGATTCTTCAGAAAAAATAATTCAGAATTCAACAGACAAATACCCAAAGATAACCAACGATAACGTCGTGGCTTTTTTAACAAAATACGGGGAAGAAAACCCAGAAACTAAGGTGCTTATTACAACGAAATACGGTGATATAGTAATCGAATTGTACCAAGACACACCGCTTCATCGTGCTAATTTTATTTATTTAGTAAAACAAAAATATTTCGACGGCACTTTTTTTCATCGCGTTGTTCCTAATTTTATCATTCAAGCAGGAAATAGCGATTTGCGATCTACTCCAAAAAAAAGGGCAGAAATAGGAAAGGACTACCTTTTACCTGCAGAACTTGACCAAGGCAGAAAACACAGCTATGGAAGTATTTCTGGAGCCAAAGAATACCGCGAAAATCCCGATAAGAAGTCGGCGCCATTTGAGTTCTTTATTTTTCTGGGACCTCAAACTTCTACGAGTCATTTAAATGGAAACTACACCGTTTTCGCCAGAGTAACAAAAGGAATGGAGGTAGTTGAAAAAATAGCCAACTTAAAGACTGGAAGTAGTGATGAATGGCCTTTGGAGAATGTTTATATAGAAGTGAAAGTTATGGATTAATTTATACCTAATACGATTCAATAACATTTTTATCCCTCTTCGGAATCCTTTGTATTATAAATGTTCGGCAAGGAAAGTTTAAACACAACTGCCAGTATTCTAACTAAGATTACCAACAAACCGGATATAATAATAACAACATCTGAAGTGAAAGTCGTCTTCAGTAATAAAAAATAAGCTGCACCTCCTAAGATGCAAGCGGTTGCATAAATTTCTTTTCTAAAAATAATAGGAATTTCATTGCATAAAATGTCGCGAATCACACCGCCAAAGCAGGCCGTCATTGTACCGAGTGCCACACAAATTACAGGTGGAAAACCAGCAGAGATTCCTTTTTCTACTCCTACAATAGTGTATAGTGCTATTCCAATTGTATCGAAAAGGAATAAGGATTTACGAATGTAGCTCAATTTTTTTCTGAAGATAACTGCAAATACCGCGGACCCAAAAATAACATACACGAAGGTGAGGTTTCGCATCCAAGTAATATCGGCATCGATAAGTACATCTCTCAATGTTCCGCCTCCAACCGCTGTTACAAAAGCGATGATTAAAATCCCAAAAGGATCCATCTTATGTTTTAAAGCCGTTAAGACTCCCGAAATTGCAAAAGCAATGGTTCCTAAAATATCAATGATTAAAAATAAGCTCACATGTCTTGGGTATAATAGTTATAATCTTTTAAAACAGTATCTATAAAAGCAATATCGTTGGTATGTTTCTTGACCTTTATCTCGGCAACTTCAATAATCTTATTTCTCAATTTTATGAGCGTCTTAAAGTCATTCGTCTTTTTAGCGATTGTAAAGGTATTCTTTATAATTCGTGCATCGTTATCTGAAAGCTTAATCACACCTGGATAAGTAGGAACAAACCCTTCTTTTAAATTCTCCAGAATGGTATGACTCATTTTAATTGTACTCTTTAATGAAATAACCGAAGTACCCGCAACAATATCACCAATACGTTGTGATTTTTTACCGAAAGCAATAAAGAAAAAACCCAACCCTAGGATATAAATATCAACGATTCGAAAAAACCAACGAATCACATAATCCGGTATTGATGCCTGATAGCCATCAATTTTTACAACTCGGATGGAGAGTGCTTTTTTACCAAGTGTTTGTCCGTCAAGGAATAATTCCAAAACTAAGGTATAAAAAATCACAGGAAGACTTAAAATGGTATTAATTCCTATTTGAGACCACTCATCCATATTTTCAAATACGTCAAAAATACTTCCCAAAATTATTAAATAACCTACCTTAATGATCATATCTATTATAAACGCAAGCAATCGTTCCCCAGCTCCTGCAGCAGTATAGGTAATGATTACATTTTGAGTAGTATTAATTTGTAACTCTGGCATATTCTTTCTTAATTTATCACGCGTATGAGAGAGGTTGCATTTATTAAGCAAAATAAAGAAAAATGGCTAAGTTTTGAGCAAGCAATCTTTAATAATGATTTTAAAGATTCAAATGAACTTACTTCTCAATATATTCAGATAATTAATGATTTAGCCTACGCTCAGACGTATTACCCTAAAAGTAAAGTTGTTGAGTATCTAAATTACGTTGCCGCACAGGCCTTTCAGAACATATACAAGACAAAAAGAGAGGGTACAAATAGATTCATAAGTTTTTGGAAAATAGAAGTACCCTTACTCTTACACGCGCATAGAAAATATGTATACATTGCTTTTATAGTTTTCTCACTTTTTACAGCCATTGGTGTACTTTCGGCTGCCAATGATGGTGAATTTGTTCGCTCAATTTTGGGAGATGCGTATGTAAATATGACCCTCGAGAACATTGAAGCTGGAGATCCAGTTGCGGTTTATAAAAGCGGAAGTAATTGGGGAAGCTTCATTGGGATTACCATCAACAACTTAAAGGTGGGTTTAATTGCTTTTATACTTGGGATTTTTGGTGGAATAGGAACGCTTTGGATTCTATTCAAAAACTGTATAATGCTTGGATCTTTTCAATTTTTCTTCTACGATAAAAATGTGTTTTGGGAAAGTGTTCGTGGCATTTGGATCCACGGATCCATGGAAATTTTTGCCATTGTTATTGAAGCGGCAGCAGGGCTAATTCTTGGGGCTAGTATTCTTTTTCCAGGAACCTACTCACGCTTAGAATCCTTTAAAAAAGGAGCGAAAATTGGTGTTAAAATATTGATAAGCACCTTCCCATTTACCTTTGCAGCAGGTTTCTTAGAAGGTTTTGTTACGAGATATTCCAATAGTATGCCTAACTGGTTATCGGTTGCTATTATTATTTGCACCCTTGGATGTATAAGCTATTACTACCTTATCTACCCTTTTCGAGTTCAAAAAAGTGAGATGCTTAACTTTTCAAAAGCTAACAGTTGATGAGAGTGTTTACTAAAATCTGCTTCGGTATTGTTTTGTTTGTTGTCTCAATAAACATAGGTGGTTTATATGCCCAAGATAATTCTGAAACGGTAAGTTCGGAAAAACAATTTGAAACTAATTTTAAAGAAAAATACTCGGGCAGGAAATTCAATTATGAAGGTAAAAAGACGGTAGGAAATTCAGATGGTGGAAGTGGAAATTATACCGATTTCAAAAACGATGAAAAGAAACCAAAAATTGATGAAGAAGATAATGAGAATGACCTAATAGTTTGGAATGATTTTGCGTTCTTGAAATGGCTCTTTATCCTTGCCCTTGTGATTGCCGTATTATATTTGGTTTATATTTTACTCGGAGAACAAAGTCTGGGTTTATTCAAAAGAAATGGAGATCAGAAACTAGGAGAATCGGATAATTTTACTTCAGAAAACATAACAGATACTGATCTAATTTCATTAATAAAAAATTCAGAACAGGCCAATGATTATAGATTAGCAATACGCTATTATTACATTTTAGTGCTGAAACATTTGAGTCTAAAAAATTATATCAAACTCGAAGAAGATAAAACAAATGCAGCCTATTATGATGAAATCAAATCACATGAATTTAGTGAAAACTTTGCCTACAGTTCCTACCTCTATAATTATATCTGGTATGGTGAATTTCTAATAAATAGCACCGAATACAATAAAGCCAAGAACAATTTTATTCATCTCATAAAAAAAATAGAACGATGAAAAAAATATACCTAGTTATTGGTCTTATAGGGGTCATTGTAGTTGGGCTTGCTACAACATTGGATATTTCATTTAATCGCACCGTGGATTGGGAAGAATCCTTCAATGAAAAAAGCAATAAACCTTATGGTTTAAGTGTCTTTTACAAGGAATTGAAAACACTTTATAAAGACAAAAAAATAAGAACCCTATATCATCAACCCGACAGTTATTTCTATGCTAATTCTGAAGATGGTTACGGAAATCATATTGCGAAAGGAACTTATATTAAGATAGGAAACGCGGCGACCATCACTTTTGAATCTGTTGCAGAACTTCTATATTTTGCAGGTCAAGGAAATACATTGTTTATATCAGACTACTATTTCCCTAGTGGTTTGACAGATACACTCAAAATTGAAATAGACTATCGAATTAATGAAAATGATAGTATCTCGAACTTAACTTTTAAGAATGAGGCCCTAGAGCCATACAACACCTTAATTGATAAGAACGAAGGAGATTTTTACTTCGAAAATTATGACACTATAAATCAGACAGTGTTAGGATACACTAACAATTTAGACAAGCGCGTAAATTTTATCAAGGCACCTTTTGATAAGGGAAACATCTATCTTCATCTTCAACCAAAAATATTTACCAATTACAATATTTTAAAGGACAACAGGTACAAATACATAGAAGGTCTATTATCCTTTCTCCCTTCGGAAGACCTATATTTTGACTCATATTTCAAATATCAGGCTCCTTATAACGGCGATGTGGAGAAATCATCTGAGTTAGGGTGGTTTTTAGAACAAAGAGCGTTTAAATGGGCCTGGTATCTTTCGCTACTTTTAGCCTTGTTATTTATTGTCTTTAATGCCAAACGAAGACAACGCATTGTAGAAATAATTAAACCTTTAAAAAACACTACGGTGGCATTTGTGAAAACAATTTCAAATTTATACTTTGAAACAAAAGACCACAAAACATTAATTGAGAAAAAAACGAATTATTTTTTAGAGAAAATTAGACTCGATTACAACATGAATACTTCCATTTTGGATGCTAGTTTTATAGAAAGACTAACCTCAAAATCTGGAGTTAAAAAAACAACAGTAGAAGCCGTTATTAAGTATATCGAATGGCTTAAAAATAAGCGTCAATATTTTGAATCAAATTTGATTCATTTAAATAAACTCATTGAAGATTTTTATTCTAAATAATTATGGAAGAAAACAACAAACCAACAGACTCGGAGGAACAAGCACTTAGTCTAACAAATGAAGAAGGAAACGACAGTACTGATGCTACAAATATCGAGTTCAAAAGCCGTTTAGATTTAACCGAATTACAAACTAACATCGAAAAAGTTAAAGCCGAAATAGCTAAGGTTATCGTAGGGCAGAACGAAATGATAGATATGCTAATTGCCTCGCTATTGGCTAAAGGTCATTCACTCATTGAAGGCGTTCCAGGAATCGCAAAAACCATTTCAGCAAAACTAATGGCTAGAACATTATCTGTAAATTTTAGTAGGATTCAATTTACACCAGACTTAATGCCAAGTGATATTTTGGGAACTTCAGTTTTCAATTTAAAAACTACCGAATTTGAGTTTAAAAAGGGGCCTATCTTCTCAAATATGATTCTTATCGATGAAATAAATCGGGCACCAGCAAAAACTCAGGCAGCACTTTTTGAAGTAATGGAAGAGCAACAAATTACCATTGATGGAAATAAATATCCGCTCGAAGGTCCATTTATGGTTTTGGCTACCCAAAATCCAATAGAACAGGAAGGAACTTATAGATTACCGGAAGCCCAATTAGATCGATTCTTGTTTAAGATCAATGTAGATTACCCCAACTTAGATGAAGAAATAGAAATTTTAAATCGAGAACACCAATTACAAGATTCCTCGAAAATAGAAGCGATAGCTTCCTTTCTAACCGGAATGCAAATTCGAGAATATCAACATCTAGTATCGCAAGTGGCCATTGAAGCGCATTTATTATCTTATATAGCACAGATTATTGTGGCAACTAGAAGCAATCAATTTTTATACTTGGGTGCCTCGCCTAGAGCTTCTATTTCAATTTTAAAAGCAAGTAAGGCTTTTGCTGCTATGCAAGGACGGGATTTTGTGACTCCAGAAGATATAAAACGAGCCGCGATTCCTGTACTTCACCATAGGGTTATTGTAACACCGGAACGAGAAATGGAAGGACTTTCTAGTGATGATATCATCAAACAAATAATTGAACAAATTGAGATTCCAAGATAGTTTCAACTAAAACCAACACTATGTTTAAAAACATTTTTTCATTTAAAGGCAGAATACGCAGGACAGAATATGGCCTCAGTTATTTAATTTACCTGGCTATCTATTTATCCCTGGCTGCTTTTGTGGATCAATTTAAAGACTGGGGGTCATTATTATTAGTAGTAGGAATAATCCCTATATACTGGTTTCTGCTTGCTCAAGGCGCCAAGCGCTGTCACGATAGAGGAAATAGTGGATGGTACCAGATAATTCCTTTTTATGCTCTATGGATGTTGTTTGCAGACAGTGATGATGGTGAGAACCAATACGGACCAAACCCAAAAGGGATAGGAAATACTATTGCATTCGATGAAATTAATGAAATTGGTAAAAAGACAGAAGACTGATAGACCAAATGATTAAATTCTTTAAACCTTTATACATACAGCCCAGGTTTTTCTATGCCAGCGTAGGATTAATAACACTCTTTATACTGAGTTATTTTCTACCTGTTCTTTTCAACTTAGCCCAAATTTTGATTGTTGTACTCCTTCTTTTATTTGGAATTGATTTTCTCGTTGTATTTATTGGAAAAAATAAAATTGAAGCGACTCGTATATTGCCAGAGAAATTTTCGAATGGAGATAGTAATGAGGTTCAAATTGAGATCACGAATAACTACCCCTTTCTAATTAGGTATGAATTAATAGATGAAATACCTGCACAATTTCAAATAAGAGATTTTAAAATCCACAATACTATTGCAGCGAGGAAAACGATTAAAACAAGCTATCAGTTAACTCCAAAGGAGCGTGGGGAATATCATTTTGGGCGATTAAACCTATATGCTGAATCTACTATAGGTTTGATTGCAAAGCGTTTTATATTTGGTTCTACAACCATGGTAAAAACATACCCAAGTTTTAAGCAACTTAAGCGATTTGAACTGCTCAACTTTGATCGGAATTCTGTGGCTACAGGTTTAAAAAAAATTAGACGGATTGGGCACAGTATGGAGTTCGAAAAAATTAAAGATTATGTGATAGGTGACGACTTACGTACCATTAACTGGAAGGCTACGGCCAAAAAAAACAGTCTGATGGTTAATTTATTTCAAGACGAAAAATCACAACAGATATATTCCATAATTGATCGGGGACGATCCATGAAAATGCCTTTTAATGGGCTTAGTTTATTGGACTACGCTATAAATGCTTCGCTTGTAATAAGCAACGTTGCCTTAAAAAAACACGATAAAGCCGGAATGTTGACTTTTTCAAAAAAGGTAGAGAATAGTGTCGTCGCGGAAAGAAGAAATTCTCAAATGCAAATGATACAGGAAGCGCTTTACAATGTAAAAACCGATTTTTACGAAAGTGATTTTAGCAGATTATATTCCATAACGAAACAGCGAATTAATCACAGAAGTTTGCTCTTATTGTATACAAATTTCGAAACCCTAGATAGTTTAACCAGGCAACTCCCCTATTTAAAGGCCTTAGCAAAAAGCCATCTTCTAGTGGTAATTTTCTTCAAAAACACAGAATTAAATAAAGTAATTGAAACTAAAGCCTCTACCATACAACAGGTCTATGACAAGGTAATTGCCGAAAAATTTGCCTTTGAAAAACGACTTATTGTTAACGAACTTAAAAAGTACGGTATATACTCCATTCTTACCAAACCAGAGGATCTTACCGTAAATACCATCAATAAATACTTAGAAATTAAGGCTAGAGGACTGCTTTAATAACAAGCGTTAGTATCAATTTACAATTCATCATAGGTTTTTTACAGTTCGGTTTGTTTCTTTTATTCTGAAACTATTTCCGTTGGATATTTGCTTCAGAATTAAACTAAAAACCACATCATTATGAAAACATTATTTATAAGCATCGCATTATCATTATCATCTTTTTTACTTTCGGCTCAATCTTCAGCCGAAGCAATTTCAGAAGGAACCTCCATAACCATTTCAATTCCAGTCCAAACTAGCGAAGGTAATGTTGTTGTTGGACTTTATAATCAATCCAACTTTATGCAAAACCCAACTGAAGGTCAAACCGGCGACATAATTAATGGCAGCGCAACAGTTACTTTCAATAATATAATTCCTGGAGAATATGCCATTATCCTGTTTCATGATAAGAATATGAACAAACAAATGGATTTCGACGCAAATGGAATGCCGTTGGAAATGTTTGGTCAATCTAACAATCCTATGAGTTATGGTCCTCCACAATGGAGTGATGCTAAATTTGAAGTTTTAGATACTCCTATCGATATGGAAATTAGAATGTAACACCTATTACTTCTGTAAAACACACCCTCTCCAACGTAAGAGGGTGTTTTTGCTATCAATAAAATCTTAATTTTTTAAAAATTGAATAGATTTTATCAATACAAAATATTATCTTTGAGAAAACTATCTCGATTATGACGATTACCCAACTGAAGTATGTCTTGGCAGTTGCTGAGCATCAGAATTTTACCAAAGCTGCCTTAAAGACGTTTGTAACACAGCCTACGTTGAGCATGCAGATTCAAAAGTTAGAAGAAGAATTGGGTATTCAAATTTTTGACAGAACAAAAAAACCCATCGAACTCACTTCAGTTGGGAAAAAAATTGTAAGTCAGGCACATAATATTGTGAACGAGGCCGATCGAATGAAAGATGTTGTAGATCAGGAAAAAGGGTTTATTGGTGGGGAATTTAGACTTGGAATCATACCTACAATAATGCCTACGTTGCTTCCAATGTTCTTGAAGAATTTTTCAAAACGCTATCCTAAAGTGCATCTCAAAATAGAAGAACTTACAACGGACGACATTATTACAAAACTCACAGATGGATATCTCGACGCTGCAATTGCGGCAACCCCTTTAGCACATGAAAAAATTAAAGAGCGGGTACTCTATTATGAACCATTTGTAGGTTATATTCCTGAAAGTCATCGATTGTTTTCAGAAAAAAAAATTAGTAGTACCGACTTGGATATTGATGATATTCTATTGCTTGAAGATGGCCATTGTTTTAGAGATGGTGTAATTAATTTATGTAAATCATCTAAACTTGGTGGCAACGATAGTTTTCAATTGCAAAGTGGAAGTTTCGAAACGCTCATAAAACTATCTAATGAAGGATTAGGGATGACACTACTGCCCTATCTACATACACTTGATATTCCGCAAGCTCAGCTTAAAAATCTACGGTATTTTAATGAGCCGTCTCCAGCTAGAGAAGTTAGTATTATTTATAGCAAAAACGAATTAAAAATACAAATCATTAACGCTATGTATGATATAATTTCTGGTGTTGTACGAGGAGCGATAGCCTTTCAGGATGTTAGGATAATTAGTCCGAAAAAATAAGTCTTAAAAGAAAAAAGCCTCCGAAGGATATTCGGAGGCTTTTTTTATGGGTTTAGTAAAATTAAACACTGATTCAGTTGAGGGTTCTGCTTTATGAGTGAATCGACCCAGATTTTTAACTCCTCTATTTCGTAAGGAAGTAATCTAGTCATAGCCTTTTTTAACTCCTTGCAGAACAGGTTAACATCAAAACTTACTTTTGCAAGTACAGCTTTAGTGTAGTCAAACATTGCTCTAGCCATAGTTTAAACTTAGTTATTTAGGGGTTAAGTAGTGTTCAGCAATAGGCAGTTTCAGATTTTAAGATTAACTTTTATAAATGTAGCGAAAAAAACAACACAAAAATGGCCTTAGGAACTAATTAACACTTTAAAATCTATTATCTCCATCCAATAAATCTCCTAATCCCCCAAGAATACTGCCCTCGCCTTTATCCTTACCTCCGCCCTTTGGAGCAGCCATCCAAACGCGCTTTGCTAGTCGACTAAATGGAAGCGATTGAACATATACCGTTCCAGGACCTGTTAATGAGGCAAAAAACAGTCCTTCACCACCAAAAATGGTGTTTTTAATACCACCAACAAACTCAATATCGTAATTTACTGTACTATCGAAACCAATAATACATCCTGTATCAATTTTTAGTTTTTCTCCAGCCGCTAGTTCCTTTACAGCAGTGGTACCTCCAGCATGAACAAATGCCATCCCGTCACCTTCAAGTTTCTGCATAATAAACCCTTCACCTCCAAATAGACCTCTTCCTATTTTTTTTGAAAATTCAATACCAATTGAGACTCCTTTTGCAGCACAAAGAAATGCATCCTTCTGGCAAATAAATTTACCACCAAATTTCTGCAAATCGATAGCTATTATTTTACCTGGATAAGGAGAAGCAAAACTTACACTTTTCTTTCCACTCTCAACATTATAAAAGGCGGTCATAAAAAGACTTTCTCCGGTAAGTAATCGTTTCCCTGCTCCAAATATTTTTCCCATCACACTATTATCTTGTGACGAACCGTCACCAAATATAGTTTCCATCTTAATTCCATTGTCCATCATCATAAAGCTTCCAGCCTCTGCTACAACCCCTTCATTTGGATCCAATTCAATTTCTACATATTGCATTTCCTCGCCGTATATAGTATAATCTATTTCATGTGCTTGCATTTTGTTATTTTATTATTGATTCAATGATTGGTTGGTGCAGTAGTACATTTGTTACACAAAGCATCTAAATTAATCCAAAAACTTACATTCTGTCATTCTGTCCAATTCAAATTTTGACTTTCACCGTCCATTCAAACTCAAACATAGAGACTACATCACCCAGCTCATCTCGACCCTCAGACTTCATCCAGCAAGTTTGCCCTTCGCCAGTTGCCAAAGTTGTTACTATCGCTTTTTTTATAAGATCACCATCATTACAAGTAAATGTAATCCGTCCTCGGGCTTTCTTTGTAAAAGTTGCCTTATTGTTAGCTACCAGCATAGAAATGGATTTTCTACTTTCCTTAATATTGGACATCACCATAGCACCTGTACTTAGTTCAGCAGCCATACCTTGTACTGCCCAAAACATTGATTTAAATGGATTCTGATTAATCCAACGGTGTTTTGCCGTGGTAATACAGGAAGTTTCAGAAATAGATTTTAACCGTACACCAGTAAAATAGGCTGATGGTAATTTGAATAATAAGAAAGTGTTGATATTAGAAGGACTTATAGGCATTTTATTAGATTTTCGTCTAAGGTATTACAATTAAAGCAGACATGCTAAATGTTAATTTTATGTTAATATTTACTACTATGCGTAACACAATACCTTTTAAAAGACATATATTTGTATAAGAAATTAATAAGTAATGGATACATCAATCACAGACAATCAAAAAAACTTAGGTTCTTTAATACACCTATCGACTTTCTTAAAGTACTTTTTTCCATTTGCCAACTTCTTTGCACCGCTCCTATTATGGACACTAAATAAAGAAAAAGCATTTGTGAACGAACACGGAAGGCAAGCAATCAACTTTCAGCTTAGCATCTTATTATATGCACTAATAGTTGGAGCCCTATGTATTCCCTTCTTTATGGTTTTTGCGATGGACTTTGTTTCTTTAGTAGATGCTATTGACAATACAGTTCACGAAATTAGACTTCAGGAAATAAAAAACCTCTCAGGCTACATATTATTAATAGCAATGGCAGCTATACTGTTATTTGGTTTATTCATTTTCGAATTATATGCGGTAATTACTGCAACTATCCGAGCATCAAAAGGGGAGTATTACAACTACCCATTAAGTATATCATTCATCAAAATCAACCCTGAACCAGTTTCAGAACAAAATCAATCAAAAAATGAGCACGTTAGTTAGTTTAGTATTAGCAGCTGTCTTTAACTTCCTTGGAGCAGAAGTTCCTCCAGAAGTGAATGATGCAAACGTATCCAGTCCCTATCAGGTAGAGGTACAAATGTGTGACGAGCATTCAGAGTTAATCGCGTCAACTTGCATCATCAAAAACGAACCGTTATTTAAAGAAAAAGGAATCAGATGAAAATTGAAAACACAAAAGCGCAAATGCGAAAAGGGGTACTGGAGTACTGTATCCTTTCTATCCTAAAGGATGGAGAGGCTTATACTTCAGACATCTTAGAAACCCTAAAAGACGCAAAACTTCTTGTGGTAGAAGGAACTATTTATCCGCTACTAACAAGACTTAAGAACGCAGGATTGCTTTCTTATAGATGGGAAGAGTCTACAGGAGGACCGCCACGTAAGTATTACGAACTTACCGAAACAGGAAAACTATTTTTAAAAGAATTAAATACAACTTGGAGCGAATTGCAACAGGCAGTATCTAGAGTAACCAGCGAAAAAACTAAGAAATGAAAAAGACAGTAAATGTAAATTTAGCAGGCACATTTTTCCACATCGATGAAGATGCTTTTGGAAAACTAACACGCTATCTCGATGCCATAAAGAAATCAATGTCAGACCCTCAAGGGAGCGATGAGATTATTCGAGATATAGAAGCCCGTATTGCTGAACTTTTTTCTGAAAAAATTGAAAGTAGTACACAGGTAATATCTATCAAAGAACTCGATGAGGTTATCACAGTAATGGGACAGCCTGAAGATTATATGGTGGATGAAGAAATTTTTGAAGACACAGGTTTTGAGTCCAAAAAAAGAGCTAGAACGAGTTCTTCATCTTCAAAAAAGCTATTTCGAGATATCGACGACAAGTTTATTTCTGGAGTTTCCTCAGGATTGGGACATTACCTAGGAATCGACACAATCTGGATTCGACTTTTATGGGTAATCTTGGTTTTAATAGGATTTGGTAGCCCAATTTTTATCTATATTTTACTATGGATTATTGTTCCAGCTGCTGAAAGCACTTCAGATAAATTGAAAATGACTGGAGAACCTGTCAATATTTCAAATATCGAAAAAAAACTCAAAGAGCAATTTGAGAATGCGACTGAAAAGGTTAAGAACGCAGACTACGATAAATATGGTAAGAAAATAAAAAGCGGTGCTTCAGGTTTTTTCGACTCTATAGGAAGCTTAATTCTAGGGATTTTTAAAATCTTCGGAAAGTTTTTTGGTGTCCTAATTATCATTATTTCACTATCAACGCTTATCGGGTTAGTTATAGGCTTGTTTACCTTCGGTTCAATGGATTTTTGGGGACACGGAGAGATGATGGATTATATATCTTTAGTTGATACTACTAACTCGCCATTTTGGCTAATTTCATTGTTAACACTCTTTGCAGTAGGAATCCCATTTTTTGGATTGTTCATCATTGGGCTTAAACTACTTATTGATAACTTAAAATCAATTGGATCTAAAGCTAAAATCATTTTGGCTATCCTTTGGGTTATGTCATTAATTGGTTTAGGAATTCTTGGAATACGCCAGGCCACAGAACAGGCTTATGATGGCGATGTTATAACAGAAGAGGTCATTCCTGTAAGATCTGGAGATACCTTAAGAATTGCAATGCGAGCTGATAAGCAGTACAGTTATGATGTAAGCCGACAAGGAGGAGTACATATTGAATACAATGAAAATGATGCGAAAATTATATACTCAAACGACATACGTCTTATTGTACGACATACTCGTGATAGCGTTGGAAAGCTATTAATAGAACGATCTGCCGAAGGTGCTAGTTTTCTGAATGCGAAGAAGAGAGCCGAAGCAATTAACTATAACTACTCCTTCGATGGTAATAAATTGCTATTGGATGGGTTCTTTATTACAGAGCTGGATCAAAAATACCGTGATCAGGAGGTGGAAGTAATTCTCTATCTGCCCATAGGATCTATATTATATGCCGAAGACAATACGTATTCCTTCCATAGAAATAACTCAAGATACAACGACATTTTAAACAACGGAGATGAAGAAAAGTACCTAAGGATCTTAGAAGATGAAACAAAATGTTTAGACTGTCCAACTAAAGAAAAGAAAGTATGGAACGACCACGATGACAAGACGAATTGGGAAAAAGAATTGGAGCAAGAATTTGGTGAAGATGAAAACTCGGACCGGATTATGATTAATGAGGATGGAGTTAAAATAAATCTCAACGATGATGATGCATTAGAAATTAACATAAATAACTAAGAAAACGTATTATGAGAACTATCAAAATAATGATTGCTGCGATTGCAGTAATAACACTTAATTCTTGTGCTTTTGATATAAATATTGGACAAGAAAACGGTAATGGAAATGTTGTTACCGAAGAACGCAACGTTAGAGAATTCGACAAAGTCAAAGGAAGTGCTGGCTTAGATGTCTATATCACGAAAGGTTCAGAAAACAAAGTTGTAGTTGAAGCCGACGAAAATCTTATGATGTTTATAGAAACCGAAGTAAGCAATGGAAGATTATCAATTAGCACAAAAAGAAGCATTGGAAGATCTAAGGCGAAAAAAGTACATGTAACCTATGTTGATCTTTCAGAAATTGCTGCTAGTAGCGGAGCTGATGTTATAGTTAACTCAGTAATAAAAAACGAAAGCATAACATTAGATGCGAGTAGTGGTGCCGATCTAGAAGTAGAAGTATTTGCAAAAGACCTCTATGTTGAAACTAGCAGTGGCGCAGATATAAAAGTACGCGGAAAAGCAACCCGGCTTAAGGCAAAAAGCTCCAGTGGGAGTGAAATAGACGCAGAAGAATTATTAGTAATTAGTTGTGATGCAGATGCTTCAAGTGGTGGTGATATTACCGTTAATGTTAAAGAAGAATTGGAAACTGAAGCTACCAGTGGCGGTACTATCAGATACTATGGAAATCCTTCGGCAGTATCTAAAAATGGTGGTCGTTCTGGAAGCGTTCGAAAAATGTAAATCAACTAAAATAACCAACCTCAATCCGTTTCAAACCTCAATGCTATCTGAAGATTTGAAGCGGATTTTTAATTTAGAAAAAATGAAAACAATCACCTTTTTAGTATGCCTATTAACTTTTGGAATCTCATTCGGACAAGTAGATCAAAAATCAGAAGTTTTTCAGAAATTAAAAGCAACAGACAGTATATTATTCAATGTTGGGTTCAACACTTGTAAAATGGAACCGTTTGAAATGCTAGTTAGCGAGAATTTTGAGTTTTACCATGACAAAGGAGGTATTACAAATAGCAAAGCAAAATTCATACAAGCATTCAAAGAAGGGCTCTGTAAATCTCCCTCCACCTATCAATCGAGAAGAGAATTAGTAAAAGGATCTCTGGAGGTCTTCGAACTGAAAAAAAACGGTGAAATTTATGGCGCTATACAAATGGGTAAGCATCGCTTTTTTGAAAAATCTATTGACAAACCTGAGACTGCTGGAAATATAGCACGATTTACACATCTATGGCTCTTAGAAAATAATGAATGGAAACTTGCCAGAGCACTAAGTTTTGACCATTTGGATCCATAAACTTTAACGATTAATTATTAATCTAATGGTACTTTGGCAGAATTATTGACGTTATATGGGAAACCTAATAAATAGATCCCTATGAAAGCATTAATTTTCGCCCTATCCCTATTCGTCCTAATCGGCTGTAAAAAAGACGACAATTCGAACAGCAATTCGGGTAATTTCGACAACCTGCCTGCAGATATAATAAAAGACTTCTGGAAAATCTCTTATTACGCCGATGACGGTGTTGATGAAACAAGCCGTTTTACATCTTACACTTTCGATTTTAGGCAGGATGGAACTGTAGATGCTTCAAACGACTTGCTTACCGAAACTGGCACTTGGATTTATGAAGATTCTAGCAATGACTCTACAGACGATGAAGAACTTATATTGCTATTTACTAGTAGTAATAATGCTCTCGAAGAAATTTCGGATGACTGGCATATAACCTCAGCAAGTGCAACTCAAGTTGTACTATATGATATCAGCGGTAGTAATGGAACAACAGATTACCTTACCTTTACAAAAGAATAAATTGTATTTCAATAAAAAATCCTTCTCACTTTCATGAGAAGGATTTTTTTATTACGTTTCAAGAATTTATGCCGTCACTTCGGTTTCGATAGTTGCCAAATACCGTTCAGCATCTAATGCAGCCATGCAGCCTGTTCCTGCAGCAGTTACGGCCTGACGGTATTCTTTATCTTGTACGTCACCACTAGCAAATACACCAGGCATATTTGTTTTCGTACTCTTCCCTTCGGTAATTAAATAACCGGTATCATCCATTTTCAATTGACCTTTAAAAATATCGGTATTAGGTTTATGTCCAATGGCAATAAAAAGACCCGTAATTGCAATCTCTTCCTTTTCACCCGTTTGATTATTTTTCATACGTAAACCTTCTACAACCATATCTCCTAGAACCTCATCAATTTCCGTATTGTAACGTAAGTCAATATTTTTTGTTGAAGTCACTCTATGTTGCATCGCTTTGGATGCTTTCATATAATCCTTACGAACCAACATCGTTACCTTGTTGCAAATATTAGCAAGGTAGGTAGCTTCTTCTGCAGCCGTGTCCCCTGCTCCTACTATGGCAACATCTTGTCCTTTATAGAAAAAGCCGTCACATACTGCACAGGCAGATACACCACCTCCTCTAAGACGCTGTTCACTTTCTAATCCTAAATATTTAGCTGTTGCTCCCGTAGAAATAATCACAGTTTCGGCTTCTATTTGAGTTGTTCCATCAACTATTACCTTATGGATACCACCAATTTCGCTACTAAAGTTAACTTCAGTAACCATTCCTATTCGCACTTCGGTACCAAAACGTTCGGCCTGCTGCTGTAACTGTACCATCATTGTAGGACCGTCAATACCATCTGGGTATCCTGGAAAGTTATCCACTTCAGTCGTTGTTGTTAACTGACCTCCTGGTTCCATTCCTGTATACATAATAGGTTTTAAGTCGGCTCTAGCTGCATAAATCGCTGCGGTATATCCTGCTGGCCCCGAGCCAATAATAAGACATTTTATTCTTTCAAAAGTATTAGACATAATAGTTTGTTTCAAAAATTTTGTGATTGTAAAAGTAGCAACTTTGTTCTAAACCTTACAGTAAAAGTTATTAAGAATTATTATGCTGTTATTAAGAGCTGCTATATGTTTTTCGAAAAACATTAAAGCAAAAATAATAGTCCAACCAATAAAGGAATTACAGAATCCATGAAACCCTCCCTGTAAATAGAAAATGAACACCTGCGGTGTTGTTATTTTATATTTACTCAAACTTACAAAAGTAACCTTTTGACGTTTTTCGAAATAAAAAATGGTTCAACTAAATTGAACCATTTTCTGCTAAGTCGGGATGACAGGATTTGAACCTGCGACCACTTGACCCCCAGCCAAGTACGCTACCGGACTGCGCCACATCCCGATTATTATTTACTGCTCAATTTTGTAATAACTCTGATCAACATTAAATGCTAAACTCATCCTATGGGGCAGCCTGTCTTGAGCGCAGTCGAAGGGCTACATCCCGCAATTTGAAAAGCAAAAATAACCAAAACAAAAAATCCAACCACGAATGTGATTGGATTTTATCAGTCGGGGTGGCAGAATTCGAACCTGCGGTTTCCATGTCTTAAATGTAGCCTGTATTGCTATAGTCGAGTTGCAGCACCTGATGATAAAACTGCGAAAACATCTAATATAAAACCTTACTGAATAAAAAATCAAGAAATTAATTTCTGAGATTTAATCACATTTGCTTTAAATAGTACGATACCAATTAAGCTTATTTTCTAACTGAATTACTGCTATACGTTTTTACACTTTTTAATACTTTTTTAGATTCCTTTTAACTTTCAATCTACAAGCACTTAGTTTCTTTGCTTCAGCAAAATGAAACCATTTAATTTTAAACCCAATATCATGAAAACAATTTTTACATGTTTACTTTTTACGTTTAGTGTCACTTTTTATGCACAAGATAAAATTTATGTACATACCGCTACCGCAGAAAATAGCGATAACAATGTAACGTATCTTGATCATCCAGAATTAAATAACAACCCAAATGCCTGTATAAACATTGTGCATAATTGGAATCCCAATGGTATACCCGTAACCGATGGAGTTTTTAACGATAATGCCACAGGGATATGGTACGATGACTTCGTAAATAAATGGTCTATCTTCAATGAAGAGTCTTCTGTAGATATAGTAGAAGGCGCTAGTTTTAATGTATTTATTGCGGAAAATGGCAACTGCATAGACCATATAGTAACAGCAGGAAATACATCAACTAATTCAACTTATATCAATGACCCACAATTAAACGCACTAAATCCTGGTCCATTTATATCTATAAATACCTACTACAATCCAAATGAAGTCTACAACACTAATAATTTTGGAACGTATTTTGGGGGTGGAGGCTTTAGAGCAATATTTGATGAAAATTCTGGAGCACAAACCATAACAGAAGGCACTGCATTTAAAATTTTGCTTCCATCTGAAGTTGATAATACATTTATGACGCACACTACAACCGCAGGAAATATAACAGGTACGTACACCATTATAGATCATCCTGACCTTAATGGAAATCCAAACGCCACTTTTATGTTTTTGCATTATTGGGGTAAAGGTGGAGCAAATACAGAAGTATATCTAGACAAAAATCTGGGAGTTTTTTATAACCTTGGTACCTGGCGTATTTTTACTGAAGATCAAAGCCCAATGCCTGAAAATGTTGTATTCGATATTGCTATAACCCCACAAGAAATATTGGGAATCAATGAAAATAATCTTGACATAGTATTAAAAGTGTATCCAAATCCAACACAAAGTATAGTGTCTATAACATCTCTTAACAATAGCATTACGCAGGTTGTACTTTTTAATATTTTAGGGCAAGAAGTCTTAAGCAAATTTGGAGATTTCAATGAAGTGCAATTAGATCTTTCTGGCCAATCCAAAGGCACCTACATTTTAAAAATACAAACCGAAATAGGACTGCAAACACTCAAAATATTGAAGAATTAACCATATTAGAGCATTTTAATTGAAATAAAAGCCCTCGAAGTATAATTCAAGGGCTTTTAATTTTTAATAATAACTTGCTATCTGAACTCATGATAACTTTAACGTACAGTATAAAAATCTTTCTAACAATAACCTCCATTTATATCAAATAAGGCATTTGGAACATTTCGGTAGTTTTCTTGAGTTAGAATAGTTTCTATATTTGATCGATAATTAGCGTATAGTTTCTTTATTATCTATACACTATATCATTGACCATTTCTATGCAAAAAAAACAAAAAATATTTTGCCTATTTTTTTTGATAGTTCTGAATGCAACGGTAGCTATAGGACAATCTAAAAAAATATTGTTTGATAAAATAGGCGTCCCTGAAGGTTTGCCCATTGGTGAAATAACAGATATCATGCAAGATAGTGATGGATATATTTGGATTGGAAGCTATGAAGGTTTTTTTAAACATGATGGAGAAAAGTTAATACCTTCAGATCAAGGCACATTAAGAACAACCCTAACAACGCCCAGAACATATGATATTGAGGAAGATGCTGATCACAACATCTGGATTGGAACCTATACAGGTTTATGCAAACTCGATAAAAAAACAGGCGAAATAACTCAGTATGTAAATGTAGGTGATAAAAAAGTCATTCCTGGCAATAAAGTATATCATGTATTTTCTGATAAAGAAAATAACATCTGGATAAATACTGACAAAGGAATCGCGCTATATAACAGAAAGCTAGATCACTTTCATTCAATTCCAAAACTTTCTGGAGTCCATGTGCATTCCTTTTTTGAGAGTGATGATGGTATATTATTGGGAACAACCAAAGGGTTATATAGTCTCGATAAAGAAAAATTTAAGTATGTTTCTTTTTTACCTTCAAAAGAACAACAAAGCATAAAGAACGTTTACAACATTTATAAAGATAACAAAGGCATTATTTGGCTTTGTACAAAAAATGGATTGTGGCAATATCACCCAGCATCTAAACAGGTTTCTAAAGCTACTATTTTTTCAGGAGAGCTTGCTAATTTATCTGTAAAAAGAATGGTTCAAGACATACTTGGCACGTATTGGATAGCGATGGACAATCAACTAATAACATTCGATTTAAACTCCAAAGAAATAAAGATCTATAATGAAAGTAATTTAAAAAATCATTCAAATATTTCAGGGCAGGTAAGAGAATTATTCGCAGACAAAAATGGAAATATTTGGTTGGGCACAGATAGTGAACTACAAAAAATCAACCCAAAAGCGCAAGGCTTCGATTTTTATCAGTTATTTCCAAATTTAGATGAAAACAATGCTAAAAATGATATCCAACGAATTCACGAACTGCCAAACGGTGGTCTCCTTTATTTTTCCCGCTACTACTTATATTATGTAAGAAAATTAGGCGATACTCCAATGTTGGTAAAAAATGCCCCTGCCAATTTTACAGCACAATTATATACAATGCCCAATGGTGAAGTTTGGATACCCTATACAGCTCCCGCATTTGGGATATGGCGATTTAATCCAGGAACAATATCTCTTGAAAGGCTGAAAATTAGCGAAGAAGTAGATAATCAGGTTATTTATCAAATTGGTGCTGATATAGACTTACCTGAGATTTGTTTAATTGGGGCTAAGAAGGGATTTTATAAATATAATTTGATTACAAAACAAGTAGAGAGGGTAAATTTTAAGACCTCAATTAGTAGGCCATACCCATTAATCAGAAGGTTTGTCCAATCAAAGTCAGGCAAAATTTGGATGGATGCGGGTATGGTATTATTATCCTACGATAAAAAAAATGGCAAAATAACAGAGTATACAAAAGACATAAACAACAAGCCACACAAACACTATAGGGTTAGGGAAATATTGGAAGGACCCAAAGGTAAAATATGGCTTGGTCATGAATCTGGTTTAGCTTCATACGACGATAAAAAGGGTCTTTTTGAAACTTTTACTACCGCAAATGGATTAAAAGGGGGGAATATTATTTACGCCATGGTTTTTGACAACCAAGGTAAGTTGTGGTTTTCTACGTATAATCAGATTATTAGTTTTGAACCAGCTACAAAATTATTTAATTATTATTCAAAACCTGAAGGTATACACACAACTTTTAACAGAATTAGTGCAACAAAACTTTCTGACGGAAGGCTTGCTTTTGCAGGTGTAAATGGAATGGTTGTTTTTCATCCAGACAGTCTTGAACAAAGTGATAACACTCCTCCCGTTGTAATAAGCAGTATCAATGTAAATAACAAACCATATGATTCAAAATTAACTCCAGAACATCAAGAATCTGTTATCCTTAGTTATGCGGACAAGGTAATATCGTTTGAATTTAAAGCGCTAGAGTATGTTGATAAAGAGAGAAATGAATTTGCATATATGATGCTAGGTTTCGACAAAAATTGGATCTATAATAATTCTAAAAATGTAGCTACGTATACTAATTTAGATCCTGGAAAATATACATTTCAAGTAAAAACCACTAATTTCTCTGGTGTATGGAGCGACAAATCTATAAGCAAAGTTGTATATGTAAAACCTTTGTTCTGGCAGCAGTTATGGTTTCGAGCACTTATAATTATTACTATTCTAGCTTTTTTATATTATTTATGGAATAACAACCGAGCAAAGCACAAGTATAGACAACAAAAAGAAGTGGCAGAACAAAACAACACCTATAAATCGCTTTTTTTAAGTAATGTGAGCCATGAAATAAGAACACCTTTAAATGCAATTATAGGATTAAACAAACTGTTACTAGACACTAAACTTGACCCTAAACAACATAAATATGTGTATGCCGTTGGCCAGTCATCAGATACGCTGCTTACATTAATTAATGACTTACTTAACCAAAGTAAAATTGAAAGTGGGAGGTTTACATTTAATAATAGGCCTTTTTCTATTAATAAAGTAGTACATCAAGTTCAAGAAACATATATTCATAAAGCTGAAGAAAAAAATCTTGCACTAAAAATTTATATAGATAAAAACATACCACAAAGTGTATCGGGAGATCCTGTTAGATTGCATCAAATTTTATCGAATTTGGTAAGCAATGCCATAAAATTTACAAATATGGGTAGTGTTGAAGTAAAAATTAGTCTAACAAGAAGTATTGAAAATACTGCAACAATATTTTTTCAAATAAAAGACACGGGTATCGGAATTAATTCAAACGAATTAGAAAAAATATTTGAAAGTTTTCATCAAGTTGAAAACATCAAAACACCTTATTTTAATATTGGTACTGGTCTAGGTCTTACAATCAGCAAGAATTTAATAGAACAGCAAGGAGGAACGATAAAGGTATCAAGTAAAAAAGAGTTAGGAACTATTTTTAGTTTCGAATTAAATTTTCAACAAGTTGATAAAATCGCTTCAATAATAGAAAATAAAAAACCATTACCCTCGCAACTAAAGAAAATTAAAATACTGCTAGTAGAAGACACACTTTTCAATCAACTCTTAGCTATTGAAATACTAAAAAAGAATATTGAAGAAGTAAATGTTTCTGTTGCAGAAAACGGAAAAGAAGCGCTAACCATTTTATTGAAAAATACAGACTTCGATATCGTCCTAATGGATGTAAAAATGCCCATAATGAATGGTTATGAAACGACTATTGCTATAAGAAAACTAAACGGACATTACTACAAACAATTACCAATACTAGCTCTTACGGCTAATGCAATTCCAGAACAATTAGAAAATTGTAAATCTTCTGGAATGAACGATTGGATTACAAAACCCATAGATGAAACTGAATTAATACAAAAAATAACTAATAATCTAAACAAAAGTTAACGTCATGGTCAAGTTTAAAAAACTGAATGATTTATTAGGTAACAATGAGAAAGTTATTAATCGCTTTTTAGCACTTTACTATGAAAAAGTGCCTGAACTCATGGTACAATTAAAAGATCAATTAGTAAATAAACAATATCCAAAAGCCAGTATCACTGCACATGAAATAAAAAACCAATCTGCCTATCTTGGTTTAGAAGAGGTTGTAAAACTGGCCTCAATTATTGAAGTACAAGCCGAATCGGGTAAAGACGTACAGGATAAATCTATTTACATCCAGCTATTGCAAAAAGTAAATGAAGCTTTAATTGAAATTAAAAATACGTTATAGCTGGAATTACCACAAACGCATACCCTTCTCCATGAATATTTATAATTTTAATGGTGTGGTCTTCCTTAAAATAGTGTCTAAGCTTGCTTATATATACATTTAGACTTCGTGTTTTAAGCATATAATTATCCTTCCATATTTTTCTCAAAGCGACCTCTCTATCAATTCTACTATTTACAGATTCGCAAAAAAGTTGCAAAAGCTGTGACTCAATTGTACTTAATTGTCTCTCATTGGTATTATAGGATAGCATTCTAAACTCAGGCTTAAAAGTATATATTCCTATGCGATATTGTACTTGAGTTGAATGAATTTCTGACTTTTTTACTAAACTCCTCTTTAATACAGCATTTATTCTCAAATACAACTCTTCTATATTAAAAGGCTTTGTTATATAATCATCTGCTCCAATTATAAAGCCTTCTATTTTTGAAGACTTTGCAGATTCGCCTGTAAGGAAAATAAAAGGTAATTCAGGATACACATCCTGCATTTCAACCGCCAATTCAAAGCCACTTTTTGAAGGCATTTTAACATCCAGTAAACAAATATTATAGGATTCTTCCTTGAGATGTGCCAAAACATTTATACTCGTTTGCAATAATGTGACAAGTATGTCTTTCGATTCAAGATAGTCTTTGATAATCGGGGCTAATACAATATCATCATCAACCAAAAGTACCCTTGTTTTTTCCATTCGATGAAATTACGAAAAAATAAGAAAAATGATATTTATTAAATTTTGTCCTTATGAATAAAATTTCTTACCGTAATTGCCTATTTTAATTTTAAAACCAAAAACACCTATGGCTACATATTTCAAACTATTTCTCTTCCTTTCACCAAAGATTAATACTATGAAAAAGGCAAATTAATCTCCTAGTTTACTTAAACTGCTCAGCTTGTAAACAAACCCCAAATTAAAGCACATAGGACCAAACAACCCCCAATGAAAGATATCAAAACAAAAAATCCAACCACGAATGTGATTGGATTTTATCAGTCGGGGTGGCAGGATTCGAACCTGCGGCCTCCACGTCCCAAACGTGGCGCGATAACCGGGCTACGCTACACCCCGAAAACTGAGGTGCAAAAATAACTAAAATAAAGAGTCTAACAAGCAACTTTTTTATATTTATTTTAAAAACTATCTATATCTGACTTTGAATAATAATTAGGAACTAAAAAAATTAGAACTCAAGACATTTTGCTTCAAGGCAATTTCAAGTTTTTTAAGTACCTTCAGTAAAAAGAAAACCCATGTTCAAATATCTACTCTTGTTAACTCCACTTCTCTTTTTAACAAACTGTAAGAATCCAAAAGAGTCGACAGCAATTAATACTTCAGTAGAAAATAAACTGAAAAATGAGCCTGCAACCAATCAACGAAACCATAGAATAGAGCCTGTTTTGGCTAACATTTCAAATCCTTGGGGGATGACCTGGCTGCCCGACGGAAGTATGTTGATTACTGAAAAAAGCGGTGACCTTATTCATTTCAAAAATGGTGAAAAATCTGAAATTAAAAATGTGCCGAAAGTGTATAATCGCGGGCAAGGAGGACTATTAGACATCGAGCTGCATCCCAATTACAAAGAGAACGGTTGGATATATATTACTTATGCCTCTTCCGAAGGTGAGGAAACTGGTGGGAACACGTCTTTAATTAGATGCAAGCTCAAAGACGGCTCTATAACAAATATCGAAACACTTTATAAGGCAAGCCCCAATTCAACGCGAGGTCAGCATTTTGGATCCCGAATAGAATTTGATAATGATAATTTTGTCTATTTTTCGATTGGCGAACGAGGCGAACGCGATATAAACCCACAAGATATTAGCCGTGACTGTGGAAAAGTATACCGTCTACATGATAATGGTAGCATTCCAAAAGATAATCCCTTTGTTGACAATGCAAATGCAAAAAAGGCAATTTTCACTTATGGAAATAGAAACCCCCAAGGAATGGCAAAGCATCCTATAACTGGTGAAATATGGATACATGAACATGGTCCAAAAGGTGGAGATGAGATCAACATACTCAAGAAAGGTGCAAATTATGGATGGCCTTTGGTTTCCTATGGCGTAAATTATAGTGGTACAAAATTCACAAATGAAACTTCAAGACCCAATATGGAGGACCCAATTCATTATTGGGATCCATCAATTGCTCCCTGCGGAATGGCTTTTGTTTCCAGTGATAAATATCCAGAATGGAAAGGGCACCTGCTCGTTGGCTCTCTCAAATTTAATTATGTGGAGTTGGTCAAACTCAACGGAAACAAAGTAATAGGTCGCGAGAAAATCGCCGAAGACGTTGGTCGCGTTCGCAACGTAAAAATGGGCCCTGATGGACTTATTTATATAGGAATAGAAGGTCATGGAATCGTCAAAATTATTCCAAACTAGACCTAAATCTGAAACAGTAGTCTAGATGTTGAAAAATAATAACAGCTTTTAGTTTTTAAGGTAGCAACTCAATAACTTAATAACTATTTTTGTCAAAACCCTTAATTTATGCTCATAATAGGCATCGCCGGTGGTACTGGTAGCGGTAAAACTACGGTAGTTGAACAAATTGTTGCGGAACTTCCAAAGGATGAAGTATGCGTAATCTCCCAAGATTCTTATTATAAAGACACCAGCCATTTAAGTTATGACGATCGAGTTGCTATAAATTTTGATCATCCTAATTCAATCGATTTTGAGCTTCTCGTAAATCATTTAAGAGAATTGCGCAAAGGAAATTCATTTGAGCAACCAGTTTATTCCTTCGTGGATCACAACAGAACTGGAGAAACAATTACTACCTACCCAAAGAAAGTGATTATTGTTGAAGGAATTTTGATCTTAACACATCCCGAAATTCGAGAGATGTTCGATATCAAAGTGTATGTTCATGCCGATAGTGACGAACGCCTTATACGCCGATTAAAACGAGATATAGCAGAACGTGGAAGAGATCTTCAAGAGGTTCTAAACAGATACCAATCTACGTTGAAGCCAATGCACCAACAATTTATTGAACCTACAAAAGAGTTTGCAGATATAATTATACCAACCAATCGATATAATACCGTAGCAGTCAATCTTATAAGAACAATCATTCATCAAAAATTAGGCTAACAAAAAGTGAAGCTTTCAGAAATAAGACAAAACAAATGGTTTCGGTTTATAAGCAATAAATATGTGCTTATACTCATCCTGTTTGTAGTTTGGATGCTTTTTTTTGACACTAATTCCTTTTTAATCCACAACGAATTAAACCAAGATATTAAAGCCCTCGAAAACAATAAAGAGTTTTATAAAGAGGAAATAAAAATGGACAAGACCTTTATCGAAAAGATGAAGGATAGTGGGGAAATAGAAAAATTCGCCCGAGAACAATACTATCTAAAAAAGGAAAAAGAAGATATTTTTATTATAGAACACGAAGACAGTATCCCTAAAAAGAAGAACGATGAGTAAATTTCTATTTGAAGAATTTGACGCTGTTTCGGCAAAACAATGGAAGCAGAAAATCCAAGTCGATTTAAAAGGCGCCGATTATAACGACACGGTGGTCTGGAAGAACACAGAGGGTATTGATGTGAAGCCATTCTATCATAGCGACGATTTTCAAGAAAAATTTTCTCCTATACCAGGACATCCTAAAAACTGGTCAATTGCTCAAGAGGTTTTTATTGACGATGAATCGATCGCCAATGATTTGATTTTGGAAAGCCTTAAAAATGGAGCTGAAGCAATTGTTATTACTTCAGCAAAGGAATTTAATCCTTCCGTCGTTTTTAAGGATTTTACCTTTGATGGCACTACAATTTACTTTCATCTTCAATTTCTAGCCGAAAGTTTCTTCTTTCAATTGCAGCAATTTCTTTCAGAAAAAAAAGCAATAGTATTTTACAATATTGATATCATTGGGAATCTTGCTCGCTCCGGAAATTGGTATTCTAATTTGAAACAAGATCATACAATTTTGGAAAAAATTGTTTCAGAAAGTAGCGCCAAACGTATACTTAGTGTAGATACTGGACTGTACCAAAACGCTGGTGCCACTATGGTACAACAGCTTGCCTATGCCTTGGCACACGCTGTAGAATATTTGAATCATTTTGAATCAAAGGGCTACCAAAAACTAGAAATTACATTCCATGTTGCTACAGGATCTAACTATTTCTTTGAAATAGCTAAGATTCGTGCGCTTCGTAAATTATACGCTCTTTTGGCTTCCGAATTTAGTTTGTCGGAAACCTGCCATGTAGTTGCGAGACCTTCAAAACGGAATAAAACAATTTACGACTATAACGTAAATATGTTGCGAACTACCACCGAATGTATGAGTGCTGTACTTGGCGGAGCAAACACCATTGGGAATCTGCCATATGATTACTTATACCACAAAAGCAACGAGTTTGGTGAACGGATTTCAAGAAATCAGCTCCTTATTCTTAAAGCTGAAAGTTATTTTGAAACCGCCTCGAATCCAGCTGATGGGACCTATTATATTGAGCAATTAACAAAAGACTTAGCCGAAAAATCTTTAGCACTTTTTAAGGACATAGAAAGAAACGGAGGTTTTCTTGTTCAACTCAAAGAAGGAACAATTCAGAGAAAAATTAAAGAAAGTGCAGATAAAGAGCAAGATCTCTTTGACGATGGAAAACTTATTCTACTTGGAACAAACAAACATCCAAATGCAAACGACCGAATGAAGGACGACCTTGAATTATATCCTTTTGTAAAGACCAACGTTCGGAAAACCCTTATTCGTCCAATAATTGAACAGAGACTTGCCGAAAAAACTGAACAGGAAAGATTGAATCATGAGTAGAAAAAATGTTCAAAATATAACGATAGAAACTTCGGAAGTAAATAATCGAAAGCCAGTTGATAAGAAATTTTCTACTGCGGAAACTATAGATGTCAAACAAGAATATTCCTCTAAAGATATTGAGGAGCTGAAGCATCTTGACTTCATCGCGGGAATTGCACCTAATTTACGAGGCCCCTACTCCACCATGTTTGTAAGAAGACCTTGGACGATCCGTCAATACGCTGGTTTTTCAACGGCCGAAGATAGCAATGCTTTTTATCGACGTAACCTTGCGGCTGGACAAAAAGGCTTGTCTGTTGCCTTCGATTTGGCAACGCATCGTGGCTATGATAGTGATCACCAACGAGTGGTTGGTGATGTGGGAAAAGCTGGTGTGGCTATAGACAGCGTAGAGGATATGAAAATCTTGTTCGACCAAATTCCACTTGATCAAATGAGTGTTTCAATGACTATGAACGGTGCTGTGCTGCCAATTATGGCTTTCTATATTGTTGCTGCCGAAGAACAAGGGATTTCTCCTAAAGACTTGGCGGGAACCATTCAGAATGATATTTTAAAGGAGTTCATGGTTCGAAATACATACATCTACCCGCCTACTCCATCAATGAAAATCATCAGTGATATTTTTGAATATACTTCAGAAAAAATGCCAAAATTCAATTCCATTTCTATTTCGGGTTACCATATGCAAGAAGCAGGTGCAACCTGCGATATCGAACTGGCATATACCCTAGCAGACGGACTAGAATACATCCGAACGGGTATAGCCGCTGGAATGGATATTGACACTTTTGCTCCTCGACTTTCCTTCTTTTGGGCAATTGGAATGAATCATTTTATGGAAATTGCAAAAATGCGGGCTGCACGAATGCTCTGGGCAAAAATGGTAAAGCAATTCTATCCTAAAAACACAAAATCGCTTGCCCTTCGAACCCACTGTCAGACAAGTGGCTGGAGTTTAACGGCTCAAGATCCGTTCAATAATGTTGCCAGAACTTGTATAGAAGCTTTAGCAGCAGCTTTTGGAGGCACACAATCTTTACATACAAATGCCTTAGACGAGGCAATTGCATTGCCTACAGATTTCTCTGCTCGTATTGCTAGAAATACACAGATTTATCTTCAGGAAGAAACACAAATAACGAAAACTGTTGATCCTTGGGCTGGAAGTTTTTATGTTGAAAGTTTAACGAACGAAATCGGAAACAGAGCTTGGGAGCTAATTCAAGAAGTTGAAGAATTGGGCGGAATGACAAAAGCCATTGAAGCTGGAATTCCGAAGCTAAGAATTGAAGAAGCAGCAGCGAGAAAACAGGCTAGAATAGATAGCAGCCAAGATATTATTGTAGGTGTGAATAAATACCGATTGGAAAAAGAAGATCCGTTACAAATTTTGGATGTTGATAATCAGAAAGTGCGATTATCACAAATAGAGCGTCTTAATAAGATAAAAGCAGAAAGAAATTCAGAAAAAGTATCTGAAGCACTTTCAAAATTAACACTATGTGCTAAAACAGCTGAAGGAAATTTATTAGCTTTAGCCATAGAAGCGGCTCGAGAACGAGCGACCCTAGGAGAGATTAGTGGTGCATTGGAAGTCTCTTTTGGGCGCTATAAAGCACAAATAAAATCATTTAGCGGCGTGTACAGTAAAGAAATTAAGAAAGATCTTTCCTTTGCAAAGGCAAGAGAAATGGCTGATCATTTTGCAGAATTGGAAGGACGTCGTCCTCGAATTATGATTGCAAAAATGGGACAGGACGGTCACGACCGTGGTGCAAAAGTAGTAGCAACCGGCTATGCTGATGTTGGTTTTGATGTTGATATAGGTCCGTTGTTCCAAACGCCCGCCGAAGCGGCAAAGCAGGCCATAGAGAACGATGTTCATATTCTCGGAGTTTCTTCACTTGCGGCTGGGCATAAAACCTTGGTACCTCAGGTTATTGAAGAATTGAAAAACTATGGTCGAGAAGACATAATGGTTATTGTTGGTGGTGTAATACCACCACAGGATTATGAATTTTTGTTTGAAGCTGGTGCCGTTGCAGTTTACGGACCTGGAACAAAAATTAGTGAAGCGGCTATCGAAATGCTTCAGATATTAATTGATTCTACAGATTAAGATTACAATTTTCTATTGTCGTATTTAAATGATTCGGAAAGATTATATACTGAAAACTGAAAGGCTCGGCTTGCGAAATTGGATAGAAAGCGATAAAGAGCCTTTTATTGAAATGTGTAAAGACGAAGCCGTGATGAAACATTTTCCGAAGCCTTTATCTAAGGAAGAAACAATTGGGCTAATCGAACGATTGCAGGCGCATTTCGACACATATGGATATTGTTATTTCGCAGTGGATATTTTAAAAACTGGCGAGTTTATTGGCTTTACGGGTCTTGCCAATCAGACCTGGGAAAGTGAATTTACACCCTGTGTTGATATGGGTTGGCGACTAAAAAGAGATGCTTGGGGAAAAGGATTTGCCACCGAAGCAGCTCAAGGTTGTTTGGAGGCTGCGTTTGATAAATTTGGATTAACAGAAGTCCTTGCCTTCGCTGCCAATACGAATACACCTTCAGAAAATGTGATGAAAAAGATTGGAATGAAATACATAGGCACTGTGCAACATCCTGCAATAATTGATGATCCAAGATTTAAGCATTGTGTGGTGTATCGTTTTGAAGGTTAGTATTGAGCACATATTCTACTTATTTATTTTAAAAACAAATTAAATGAAATCAAATAACTTATTATGCAAGCATAATAGATTGTGATAGATTCGCTATTTTTACAAAAACAATACGACCCATGGATTTAAAAGCAAAAATGCTGCGTGACGATGCGCTAAAAGGAAAAACAATTGTTGTGACTGGTGGAGGAAGTGGTTTAGGTAAATCAATGACCACATATTTCTTAGAGTTAGGAGCAAATGTGGTAATCACATCGCGGAATATAGAAAAACTCCAAGCTGTTAAAATAGAGCTTGAAGAGTTAACAGGAGGAAAAGTGTTACCTGTTCAGTGTGATGTTCGTAATTATGACGAAGTTGAAGCCATGGTTGCTGCTTCGGTTGCCGAGTTTGGTCAAGTAGATGTTCTCTTGAATAATGCTGCAGGAAATTTTATCTCGCCTACCGAGCGTCTTTCAGCCAATGCTTTCGACACTATAATAGACATTGTATTAAAAGGAACTAAGAACTGTACCCTTGCCTTCGGTAAACATTGGATTGCAAAAAAAGAAACAAATAAAACTGTATTAAATATAGTCACTACCTATGCCTTTACGGGTTCAGCATACGTAGTGCCAAGCGCTACGGCAAAGGCCGGTGTATTAGCAATGACACGTTCTTTGGCAGTTGAATGGGCTAAATATGGAATGCGCTTTAATGCCATTGCACCAGGTCCATTTCCTACAAAAGGAGCCTGGGATCGATTGCTCCCTGGCGATTTAAAAGAGAAATTTGATTTAGCAAAAAAAGTACCTCTTAAACGTGTTGGAGATCACCAGGAATTAGCAAATTTAGCGGCTTATTTGGTGTCTGATTTTTCCGCCTACCTCAACGGTGAAGTTATAGTAATTGATGGCGGTGAATGGTTAAAAGGTGCCGGACAAATGAATTTACTAGAGGAAGTTCCAGAACAAATGTGGGATATGCTAGAGGCTATGATTCGTTCTAAAAAGAGTAAATAACAGCACTTAATATGAAAGGGAATTTGTAACACACATTTGATTTAGTGGTGGCAACTGATGGAAAATGAATAGAATGCGCAGCAACTATTTTACAGCAGTTGGCGTTAATGAACATTAAGCTATGATTCGTTCTAAGAAAAGTAAATAATCGACGAAGCTTTAGGTGGTGACCTATGACGGAAAATAAGGATTTTTTTATGGCTTATTTTGTGACATAGGTCGTTTTAAAGACAACAAAAATTGATAGCTTGTGCAGCAACTATTTTACAGCAGTTGGCGTTAATAAACATTAAGCTATGATTCGTTCTAAAAAAAGCAAATAACTTACGATTAAAAACTTTATATAATTTTTGATAGTAATTGACTTCTAATAACTTCCTAAAAACAGGGTAATTCATAATATAATTGTTCACTTCCTGTTAACAAAATTCATTTTCAATCCGCATATTTAATCGTATTTTTAAAGCAAAATTTAGAAAAAGTTAATGGGCAAAATTATTGCTATTGCAAACCAAAAAGGAGGTGTTGGTAAAACTACAACTTCAGTAAATCTAGCGGCCTCTTTAGGCGTACTAGAGAAAAAAGTATTGTTGATTGATGCTGATCCTCAAGCCAATGCGACTTCTGGCTTAGGAATCGATGTAGAAAGTGTAGAAGCCGGATCCTATCAAGTAATAGAACATACAATTAACCCTAAAGCTACTATAGTCCCCACGAGTTCTCCCAATGTTTCTATTATACCCGCCCATATTGATTTGGTTGCCATAGAAATTGAGCTGGTGGACAAGAAAAATCGTGAATCCATGCTTAAAGTGGCGATTGAGGATTTAAGAAATGATTACGACTATATTTTAATAGATTGTGCGCCCTCCTTAGGATTGTTAACCTTAAATGCTTTAACGGCTGCCGACTCTGTAATTATTCCAATTCAGTGTGAGTATTTTGCGCTTGAAGGTCTGGGCAAACTCCTAAACACTATTAAAAGTGTTCAGAAAATACACAATCCAGAATTAGATATAGAAGGATTGTTATTAACGATGTATGATTCTAGGCTTCGATTGTCAAATCAGGTGGTAGAAGAAGTTAAAAAGCATTTTGCTGAAATGGTTTTTCAAACAATCATTCAACGAAATGTACGTTTAGGAGAAGCTCCAAGTTATGGCGAAAGTATTATTAGCTATGATGCCGGTAGTACAGGAGCCAATAATTACCTAAGTTTGGCACAAGAATTAATAGAAAAAAACAAGCAGAAAGTAGATGGCGAAAGCAACTAAAAAACAAGCCTTAGGTAGAGGTCTTTCAGCGCTATTGAAAGACCCTTCAAATGATATTCAGTCTGTAAATGACAAGAACGCAGATAAGGTTGTAGGTAGTATTGTAGAATTAGAGCTTGATGCTATAGAGGTAAATCCATTTCAACCACGTACAAGTTTTAATGAAGAATCCCTTCGGGAATTAGCTTCTTCTATTAGAGAATTAGGTGTAATTCAACCTATAACTGTTCGTAAATTAGACTTCAATAAATACCAGCTGGTTAGTGGTGAACGTCGTTTTCGTGCATCAAAATTAATTGGCTTAGAAACCGTACCAGCATATATCCGGATTGCAAACGATCAAGAGTCATTAGAGATGGCCTTGGTAGAAAACATTCAGCGTCAGGATTTAGACCCAATTGAAATTGCCATATCATATCAGCGTCTTATTGAAGAAATTCAGGTTACGCAAGAAGAATTAAGTGATCGCGTTGGCAAAAACAGGTCTACAATTGCGAACTACCTTCGTTTGCTAAAATTAGATCCAATTATCCAAACAGGAATGCGAGATGGTTTTATTTCTATGGGGCATGGAAGGGCTTTAATCAACATTGAAGACACAAATATTCAACTAGATATTTATGAGCGGATTCTAAGTGAAAACCTTTCAGTGAGAGATACTGAGGCAATGGTTAGATCTAACAAAACGCCTAAAGAAAATAAATCTTCTTCAAAAAAATCAATTCCCAGCTTTGCCAAATCGGCAAAAAAAGAACTCACTACCCTATTTGACAGTAAGGTAGATATTAAAGTTGCCAGCTCTGGAAAAGGTCAGTTGGTTATTCCATTTAAAAATAAGGAAGATTTTCAACGCATTTTGAAGCTTATTACTAGTGAGAAGTAAGGCCCTTTATATCTTATTGTTTCTTCTGGCAACTCCTACCTTTGCCCAAAATACAGACTCTTTGGCGGTAAAAGAGGAGAAAATTTTAGTTATAAACGATACCCTCGCTTCTAAGGAACCCTATGATCCTTTAGCCCCAGCTAGAGCTGCTTTCTATTCGGCTGTAATTCCTGGTTTAGGACAAGCATACAATAAAAAATATTGGAAAATCCCACTAGTTTACGCTGGGATGGGAGCTGGTGTTTATTTTTATCTTAAAAACGATAAAGAATACGACCGTTTTCGAAATGCCTACAAAAGAAGGTTGGCTGGGTTTACCGATGACGAATTTTATGGAACTGGTACGACAGCCCTTGTTTCTGATGATCGCTTAATCGATGCTCAAAAAAATGCCAAGAAAAACAAAGATGTCAGTATTATTGTTGCTGTTGCTTTTTATTTACTAAATATTGTTGATGCGAACGTAGACGCACATTTAAGGCAATATAATGTGAGCGAAGATCTTTCGTTGCAACCGAACTTCGATTTTAACCAAATCCAGGCACAACCCAATTATGGTTTGTCTCTAACCTACCGTATAAAATGAAGTTAGCACTACTTGGATATGGAAAAATGGGAAAAACAATCGAAAGATTGGCTTTAGAACGTGGTCATACAATTGTATACAAAAGTTCTAGTGGTTCTTCGGAAGGAACTATAGAAGAAGCAGACGCAGCCATTGAGTTTTCAACTCCAGAAGTAGCGCCAAAAAATATAGAACATTGCTTTCAAATAGGAACCCCAGTTGTTTCAGGCACTACGGGTTGGTTAGAACATTATGACGAAATCATAAAGTTATGTGAAGACAGTAACGGAAGCTTAATCTATGCGTCAAACTTCAGTATTGGTGTAAATTTGTTCTTTAACTTGAATGAAAAATTTGCTGAACTGATGCGTCCTTGGAAGGAATATGAGGTTTCCATTTCTGAAATTCATCACACGCAAAAAAAGGATGCCCCTAGTGGTACAGCTATTTCAATTGCTGAAGGAATTTTAAAGCATTCAGATAAAATAGAATGGAAATTGGACGGAACAAAGGAAGATGAAATTTCGATTAGCGCAGCGCGTATTGATGATGTAAAAGGAACACATATTGTTTCGTTTGCTTCGGAAGTTGACACTATTTCCATTAAACATGAGGCGCATAGTCGTGATGGGTTTGCCATTGGAGCGATTCTCGCAGCCGAATGGCTTCAGACAAAAAAAGGTGTCTTTAGCATGAAAGATGTGCTAGAAATAACGTAATATGAAACAATTTTAAGAGAGTTTAGAACTTTCAGAAAAAATAAAACAAATTAAAATGAGTTGGACAGGTTGGTTGATTTTTATAGTTATAGTTCAAGTTATCCACTTCTTAGGAACTTGGAAATTATACATTAAAGCTGGGAGACAGGCTTGGGAAGCGGCGGTTCCTGTATATAATGCAGTAGTTTTAATGAAAATTATTAATCGCCCTTGGTGGTGGACTATTCTGCTCTTCATTCCTATTGTGAACCTAATTATGTTTCCTGTAATTTGGACAGAAACACTGCGAAGTTTTGGCAAAAATAGTACGACCGACACCGTATTAGGCATCTTGACTTTTGGATTATATATTTATTACGTTAACTATACGCAAGACGTAAACCACATTAAGGATAGGAGCTTGATACCCAGAACTTCTGGTGGTGATTGGATAAGTTCCATTTTATTTGCAGTTGTTGCAGCCACGGTGGTTCATACCTACGTAATGCAACCCTTTACCATTCCTACCTCTTCCTTAGAAAAGACATTGTTGGTTGGTGATTTCCTATTTGTAAGTAAATTTCATTATGGCGCAAGGGCTCCAATGACTCCTATTTCTTTTCCAATGGTACACGATACCATTCCGGTGCTAAAGTCAAAGTCATATCTAAAAAATCTTCAAATACCTTATTTCAGATTACCTGGTTTTCAGAAAATAAAAAGAAACGACATTGTTGTTTTTAGCTGGCCACCAGATACACTTACTAACATTACCAATCCTAGGAGTGCTGTAGATATTAAACCGCTCGATAAAAAATCGAATTATGTAAAACGTTGTGTTGGATTGCCAGGAGACTCTCTTGAAGTTCGTGACGGCTATGTTTACATTAATGGAAAGCAAAATGTGTTACCAGGGCGTACGAAACTTCAATTTTCCTATTGGGTAACATATAAATCCCCTCAATTAAGGCTAAGTGAAAACCAACTATTCGAGTTGTATGGAATAACTGATGGTACTGTGGAGCTTAATCAAGAAACTAGTGAATATAGAATCGCAGCGGTGACTGATGAAGTAGCCAATCGGCTAAAGAATCATCCTAATGTAGCTTCAATTCGAAAAGCAACCAGTCCTCCTGGGCAAATGGATATTCAAAGATATTATGATGAAAATAACAATATAGTAACCAATACTAAGGTAATATTCCCTAACAGTGGGTTAGTGCAGTGGAACACCGATCATATGGGACCTTTGTATATTCCTGAAGCAGGAAAGACCGTTGCCATTACTCCTGAAAGTTTACCATTATACCAACGAATTATAGAAGTATATGAAGGCAGTGAAATAGGAATTGATAACAAGATTTCCCAATCTGGGACTCAGGTGCTCTTAAATGGTTCTCCAATTGCAGAATACACCTTTAAATTGGATTACTACTGGATGATGGGTGACAACAGAAACAACTCTCAAGATGCCCGTATGTGGGGTTTTGTTCCATTTACTCATGTGGTTGGTAAACCAGTTTTTGTATGGATGAGCTGGGACACCAATGCCAAAGGAATTATGAACAAAATTAGATGGGATCGAATGTTTACCACTGTAGGTGGAGATGATGAACCTGTTTCATATTTTAAGTTCTTTTTGATTCTTGTAGCAGGATGGTATATTTTTAGTTACTTTAGAAAAAAGAGAAAGGCTAAGAAGTAGTCGGTGGTTGTTTCGTTGTTGGTTTGGCTTACTTTCTTTTATTGCCAATTAATGCTGAAGAATTAGTAAAAACCATATTGCTGTGTCAAAAATTCTAATACATCCTTCTTATTTCCCATCCATTGCTCAAATGGTGGCAGTTGCACAGGCACGGGTGATTGTACTAGAAGTACACGATAATTATCAAAAACAAACCTATAGAAATCGAACGTATATCGCTCACAACAATGGCGAATTACTGCTCAACATTCCCGTAAAACATACTAAAAATGGGATTCGGCAGAAAATGAAAGATGTTCAGGTAGAAAATGATTTTCCTTGGCCTGCACATCACTGGAAATCGATTCAAACTGCCTATCGTACCTCTCCTTTTTTTGAATATTACGAGGACGAACTAGAGCCGTTATTTAAAAAACCGGTTAGTTCCCTCCTCGATTTTAATTTATGCATTTTTGAACTTCTATGCGATTTAATTGGTCTTCAGATAGAAGTTGCCAAAACAGAAACTTACAATCAAAAGCCCGAACACAAGGATTTTCGATATTTAATTGAAGTGAAAAATAGAAAAGATTTTCTACTTGAGCCGTACACACAAGTATTACAAGAACTTCATGGATTTTTACCAAACCTATCTGTTTTGGATTTACTCTTCAATGAGGGACCAAATAGTCTCAACTATCTCGAGCAACAAAAAATATTCTAATTAATCTGCTAGGTCTTTTAGCTTGGGTTTCCAACCAAAAGTTGCGCTAACAGGATAATGATCTGAAAAGGTTTTCTTAACGGTATTAAACTTTATTACTTCAAATGTTTCCGAAGAAAAAATATAATCGATTCGCATAGGATAAGAATCGAATAAATAGGTGGTTCCTAAACCATTTCCTCTTTCCAAAAAGGCATCGTTCATTTCATTTGAAAACATTTTATAGACATAAGAAAACGAAGTATTATTAAAGTCTCCAGATAATAATACTGGGAATTGAGACCTTCTTTTATGTTCCAAAATTGTTTCAACCTGTTCTTGTTGAAGGACGAAAGAGTTTGACAATCTTTTACGCAACTTAGTCTTATCTCCTTCTTGTAAAAACGAAACACTTGGTATCACTCCCATCGATTTTAGATGTAAATTATAAACTCGAATGGTATCACCGCCCACTTTCACATCTATATAAATACTATTATTATACGTTTTATCAAAATCAAAGGCTCCAGAATTTACGATGGGAAACTTCGACAAAATAGCATGACCAAGCACGTTTTCTTTTGAAACACCTTTGCTGTTAGTCGTGTTTTTAAAATGAATAAACTGATAGGGGTAATCCGAAAAGTCGGGTGCTTCATTTCTATAAAACTCCTGTATACAAATTATATCGGGCTGTTCATCCGCGATCACCTCTTCAAATATTTCTGAAACATTCATCTTAGAATCCTCTTCATATGCATTGAAAAGACGAACATTATATGACAACAGTCTAAGACTATTTTCATATTCCTCTACGTCTCCTTCTGACGAAAACTCCACAATTGGATTAAAGAAAAAGTAAGACAACACAAGAACCGTAAAGGACAGGAAAAACCGTCTTTTCTTCCTAAAAAGCCAATAAATAGCAAAAATTATATTCAGTACAATTAACGGAGATACTGTTAAGCTTAACAGCGCAAGAACTGGAAAGTGTTTCGGTGGTAAATAAGGCAATACAAAAGAAACCATTAATAAAATGGCAACTATACTATTTAACCAATACATGGCTTTTGCAAAAATTCCTGATTTTTTCAACGATCCCCTTTTTCCGTTATTCTTTTCCTGCCTTAAATAAAAAGTCCTTTTCTTCCTTAGTAAGGCTTTCATAACCACTCTTTCCAATTTTATCTAGAATTCCGTCCACCTTCTTTTGGTGAGCAGAGGCATCAACACTCGAATTAGACTGTGGGGACGTCTTTTGTGCTGTTCGATGTACCTTTCTAAATGGCTTTTTGGTTCTTGGTTTGAACAAATCGGTTACCCAATCAATAATGGTTTCAAACCATTTCCCTATATCATTACCTTTCGTTAACTGTATTGCGTAAAGATAACCAAATAATGCACCTCCAAGATGTGCAATTAAACCGCCCGCATTACCCGAAGTTGGAATCTGAATTAAATCTAGTAAAATAACCGTAAGTCCAATATGCCATAATTTAATTCTGAACCTAAAAATCATCACTTCGGTATTCGGAGAGTAGGCTGCTATAAAAATCATAATTGCACGAACTGCCGCCGAAGCTCCTAGAAGATAACCATTAGTTCCCATAAATACCGGAAATAGATTATAAGCAAACATATATAACAATCCGCCACAAATCGCACCTAATAAATACACGGTAAGGAATCGCTTTTCATTAAATAAATTGAGCACTATTTTTCCAAACCAATACAAAATGTACATATTAAAAAATATGTGCAAAAACCCAAAATGTAAAAAACTGTAGGTAATTAAAGACCATGGTTGCGTGATAAATGCCCCAATTTCTTCAGGTAATACAAACCATCTGGATAACACAGCTGGGGTAGTTTGTATAAAAAAAGCAGTCAATCTTACCAATAAAAAGATAACTGCATTTAGTACAATTATCTTAGTTAAAACATTCGTTGTTTTAAATTGATATGTGAGGTTTTTTGCGTTCATATTTAATCCCACCTATGGTCGTTAAAACTATTCTTCTTCCAATAATACGCCATGATAAATCCAAACAACGCACCTCCAATGTGTGCCCAATTTGCAATATTTTGTCCAAAAAGTGAGAAACCAGTAAGTCCAGAAAATAAATCCAGCAATAACAATGCTGGTATAAAGAATTTTGCCTTAATTGGAATTGGTAAAAATATAAGCATCAACTCCGTATTAGGGTACATCAGCCCAAAAGCGACCAAGATTCCATAGATTGCACCGGAAGCTCCAACGGCAGTTCCTTCATATGCCGAAATCATTGAATTAAAGGAATTAATATCTATTCCTTCTGGCAATCGAACACTATATTCTCCATTCTGACTCATAGCAACTTGTCTCCATACATCTGCAATCATATCATTAATTTGAACATCCCCCATACCAGAATTAGACAATAACCCATAGACGCTTTGAACCTGATAATAATTTACCAAAGTATGTATTAAGGCCGCTCCAATTCCCGCCGAAAAATAAAAAAACAAAAACTTGTTTCGTCCCCATCTCGCTTCCAAAGGAGATCCAAACATATACAAGCCAAACATATTAAACAAAATGTGCATGATACTTTGACTATCATGCATAAACATATGCGTTACTGGTTGCCAGAAATGAAAATTGGGGTTTTCAAAATAATAAAGTGAGAATAGTTTATAGGCAACATCTCCAGAAATCATAGATCCCACATAGAAAATCACATTTATTATAATAAGTGCTTTAACCGTATCTGTTATTCTCCCCATCTAAATAAATTTTTTATCAAAATCATTCACATTCATTGTAACCAATATTGGTTTATTATTCGGAGCAATGCTGGGTTCCTTACAAGCAAACAACTGATTTATTAAATGTTCTTGCTCTTTTCTGTTTAATGAAACTCCAGATTTTACCGCCATACTCTTCGCCATTGATTTTACTAATAAATCATTCTGACTAAAACCCGCGTCTGGCACCTCTTCCTTTATGTCTGTTATTAATTGCTCTAATACAATTCCAACCTGACTCTCAGGCAGACTAACCGGTATTCCACAAATTTCAAAGCGATCTTCTTTCAATTCAGAAAAAACGAAACCTGTGTGCTCCAATTGCTCTCTTATTTTTGCTAAGATCGCTGTATCTCCCTTAGAAAAAGTGAAGTTCAATGGAAATAATAACTGCTGACTTACGGCTTCTTGAACCGTAATATTTTTTAATAGCTCTTCGTACAAAACGCGTTGATGTGCCAAGTGCTGATGTATAACCATCATCCCAGATTTAATAGGACTAATAATATATTTATTATGTAGCTGAAAGGTCGCTTGTCCTGCCTCCTCGGTTTCGGTTTCAAAAAGTTTTCCTGTTACTTCTTCGCTTTCGAACTCTATATTACCATTTTCAGAATCGGCTTCAGGATCCTTTAATCCAACATACAACGATTCCCAAGAAGATGTATTTTCCTTTTTATAATTATGATGCGAAGCACCTCCAGAACCTGATTCTTTTCTGAACGGATTAAAACCCGAATCAACTTCTATTGTTGGAGCTACTGGAAATTTCCTAGTGTACTCATAAGGTGTGTCAAAATTTGCATCTCTATTAAAGTCTAATACTGGCGCAATGCTAAACTGTCCCAAACTATGTTTTATAGTGGATCGCAACATCGCATACATAGCGTGCTCATCTTCAAATTTAATTTCGGTTTTGGTGGGATGAATATTTATATCCACCGACTTTGGATCGACCTCTAAAAATAAAAAATAACCCGGATGTGTTCCTTCCTTTATTAAACCTTCAAAAGCAGAAAGAACAGCGTGATGCAAATAAGAGCTTTTAATAAAGCGATCGTTCACAAAAAAAAATCGTTCTCCCTTGCTCTTTCTTGCAAAATCTGGCTTTAATACAAATCCGTCAATTTTAAGTATTTCTGTCTCTTCGGAAACAGGAACCAATTTTTCGTTTGTTTTACCACCAAAAATAGCAACAATACGTTGGCGCGAATTACTAGCGGGAAGTTTAAAGATATCGCTTCCGTTATTGATCATTGTAAATGCTACCTGCGAATGCGCCAGTGCTACCCTATGAAACTCATCAATAATGTGTCTACTTTCTACCGCGTTGCTTTTTAAAAAATTACGCCGGGCAGGAATATTATAGAATAGATTTTTTACTGAAATTGTTGTTCCTTTCTGGACCACAACGGGTTCTTGTGCGGTCACTTCACTACCTTCAATAGTAATTCGTGTACCAACTTCTGAAGCTTCCTTCTTTGTCTTTAACTCTACGTGCGCAATTGCAGCAATAGACGCCAAAGCCTCCCCTCTAAAACCTTTGGTATGTAAACTGAAAAGATCTTCTGCCGATTTTATTTTTGAAGTAGCGTGACGCTCAAAACAAAGACGAGCATCTGTAGTACTCATCCCATCGCCATTGTCAATTACTTGGATTAAGGTCTTTCCAGCGTCTTTAACTACCAACGTTATTTCGGTCGCTCCCGCATCGATAGCATTTTCTAACAACTCTTTTACAACAGACGCAGGTCGCTGAACGACTTCCCCTGCAGCAATCTGATTCGCCACATGATCTGGTAAAAGTTGAATGATATCTGCCATTAGTTTCGCGAGAATATGGACAAGTCGAAATCAATTATATAAAGAAAAATGAAAATTAAGATTGCAGCAATAACTAAAACTCTTCTATTTGAATCTCGATTTGAAGAATCTCGTAGATCTTCCCAAGCATTTACTAACTTGCCTTTGAAATTTTTATTGTCGCCAACTGTCTTTCGAAATTTATCAAATTTATGTTCAATTTGATATGGACTTCCTTCACCCTTATCATCGAAATAACGAGGTGTATAGTCAAACTTCTTATTCTTACGTGTTTTTAAAACTCCCATAATTGTCGTGTTTCAAAGTTACTCAAAATAGCCTGTTTTCAAAATACAAACTTTGGTTAATTTTAAAACAACTATCGTACCCTTTTTAAAAAGGGGTAATGGTGATAAAATTAAAATCTTTGAAACTTTGAAACTTTGAAACTAGAATTTAGATTCCTTGCGTAGTTGTGCCATTTTTATAGCAGCTATAGCGGCTTCTGTACCTTTATTCCCGTGTTTTCCACCACTTCGATCGATGGACTGTTGCAAATTATTATCTGTTAACACGCAAAATATAACTGGAATATTGCCTTGTACGTTAAGATCCTTAATTCCTTGGGTAACACCTTCGCATACATAATCAAAATGCTTCGTCTCCCCTTGAATTACATTTCCAATAGCAATAATTGCATCTAGCATATCATAGCTTTGTTGCATACGTTTACATCCATAGATCAATTCGAAACTTCCAGGAACATTCCAACGAACGATATTGTCATTTATAGCTCCACAATCTTTTAAAGCGTTGAACGCCCCTTGAAACATTCCTTCGGTAATGGTAGGATTCCATTCAGAAACAACAATCCCAAACCGAAAGTCTTTCGCGTTTGGGATTGTTGTTTTATCGTATGTAGATAAATTGTTGTTTTCAGTAGCCATATTCATTTCCCAAGAAATTGGGAATCTGTTTTATTGCATCGCTTTTGCTCTACCAATATTGGCTTCGGCTCTAACTGCTTCTTCAGACTTAGGGTACTTTTCAGTAATTTCAGTAAAATGCTTAATAGCTATACTAGAGTTCCCTATATTCATTGCAGTAATACCAGCTTTCAGTAAAAACCTTGGTGCTGTAAATTCATTTGCACTCATAGTTGCAGCAGTCTCATAATAACTTAGTGCCTTATCTTCTTGTCCTAGTTGTACAAATGCATCTCCAATAGCTCCTTTTGCCAAAGGACCAATTACAGCATCATCACTACTAAAGTCATCCAAATAATTGATTGCCTCTTTGTAATTGTTTGTATTTAAATAAGACATACCAGCATAATACTTAGAGAGATTCCCCGCATTAGTACCGCCGTAATTATCTATAATATCAAGGAAACCATATTTTCCTTCACCACCATTTAGTGCCAAACCAAACAATGAGTCCTTAGCAGTTGCGGTTAATGCTTCTTCAAAATAAGTTTGTGCTTGAAACATTTCATTGGTTGCTTCAATTTCTTTTGGCTTTTGAATGAACTCTTGAAACGCCAAATAACCTAATACACATACCGCAACAGCACCAATAAATCCTAAAATAAATTTTTGATTCTTTTCTACCCATGCCTCCGTTTTGGATGCACCTTCATCTAACGTATTAAATACCTCCGCAGTAGTACTACCGTCTTCTATATTAAGGTCTTTTTCTGCTTTGGTTCTTGGTTTACCACCTCGTTTCTTGTACGTTGCCATAGTTTTGTTTATTGATGGGCAAAAATAAAATATTTATTAGAATTTAAAAGGGAAAAGATTTCTTATTTTTCAATAATTTGCAAAGCCATTTTCAAAACTATTCTAAAAAATATATTTTAAAACAAATCTAAGCAACCACCTCATTACTATGATTTTAGAAAAATTATCACTTCTTAATTATAAAAACTTCGAAGTCGAAACATTTGACTTCGATCCTAAAATCAATTGTTTTGTGGGTCATAATGGTGTTGGAAAGACAAATGTGCTCGACTCAATCTACCATTTATCCTTCGGAAAAAGTTATTTTAATCCAATTACAGGCCAGAATATAAAACACGGCGAAGAATTCTTTGTAATTGAAGGTCAATATGAAAAGGAAAATAGAAATGAAAAAATAGTTGTTAGCGCCAAAAGAGGCCAAAAAAAGATTATTAAACGCAATGCGAAGGTGTACGAAAAATTTAGTGAGCATATTGGCTTTCTACCTTTGGTAATTATATCACCTTCAGATCGAGATCTAATCACAGAGGGAAGTGACACCAGAAGAAAATTTATGGACGGTGTGATCTCTCAGGGTGACTCTAGTTATTTGCAAACATTAATAAGTTATAATAAAGTCCTTGCCCAACGAAATTCATTGCTCAAGTATTTTGCCGCGAACAACACGTTTAATCAGGATAATTTAGACATCTACAATGAGCAATTACACGGATATGGAAGCGAAATATTTCAGAAAAGAACATTATTCTTAGAGAAGTTCACCCCCATATTTTTGGAGCGATATGCCTCAATTAGCAGTGGCCTAGAAACCGTAAACTTGGAATACAGTAGTCAATTAATAGACACTGAATTACTCCAACTTTTGAAAGATAATATTACCAAGGACAAGATTACTCAATATACCAATTTTGGAATACACAAAGACGATCTTAGTTTCCAGATAGATGGACATCCAATTAAGAAATTTGGGTCGCAAGGGCAGCAAAAATCGTATTTAATAGCATTAAAATTAGCTCAATTTGATTTTATTAAAACGCAAAGCAATGTCAACCCTATTCTACTCCTGGACGATATTTTTGACAAATTGGATGAACAGCGGGTTGAACATATTATCTCTTTGGTTCATCAGGAAAATTTTGGGCAATTATTCATAAGCGATACGCACCCAGAAAGGACAGAAACCGTGATTAAAAAAGTGGGACAAACTTATAAAATGTTTAAACTATGAGAGTATTTATTTGTGTTTTATTCCTAATTTGTATTGGTTGTTCAACACCTAATCCAATTGAAACCAAAAAGCACCTGAGCGGATATTGGATAATCCAATCTGTTGAAATGAGTGATGGAGCAATGAAGGAATTTTCATTTAACCCAATTATTGATTTTATTGAAGTAACTGATACTTCTGGCATACGCACAAAGGTGGAACCTCAACTCGATGGAAGCTATAAAAACAATGGAGCTGTTGAAAAATTCACTTTAAAAATTGAAAACGACAGTCTGAATTTATATTATCAAACTCCTTTTGACAATTGGAAAGAAACAGTTTTAATAGCCACAGACAGTCTTCTCGAAATAAAAAACAGAGATGCTAAAATATATAGCTATAAGAGATTTGTAAGCTTTAACTTTGAAGAGTAACGAAATGTAGAATCAAAAAATTGGTATTCACAAAAATGGCAAGGAGAAAAGCAGAAAATACAAGTATAGGAGATGTTCTTAAAGATTTTATCCAAACTAACAAGCTGGAAAAAGGCTTAGATAAAATAGATGTAAAAGAAGCTTGGCATTCGGTAATGGGAACGGCTATCTCAAAATATACTACCAATGTGTTGTTAGAACGGGACACCTTATTTGTGCAATTGAGTTCTTCTGTATTGCGTGAAGAATTGAGCTATGGCAAAGAAAAAATTGTATCGCTTCTCAATGAAGAATTAGGAAAGCGTTTGATTGATAAATTGGTCTTGAGATAAATAAAAACGCCATTCACTTTCGTGAACGGCGTCCTTTTAAATTATGTACAAGAATGCTTAAAACATCTCTCTTCCTGAGAAATGAAACGCACCTTCAATAGCCGCATTTTCATCACTATCACTTCCGTGAACAGCGTTCTCTCCAATAGAAGCAGCATATAATTTTCTGATAGTTCCTTCAGCAGCGTCTGCAGGGTTTGTAGCACCAATCAATGTACGGAAATCCTCTACAGCATTACCTTTTTCAAGAATGGCAGCTACAATAGGCCCACGAGTCATATATTCTACTAACTCTCCAAAAAATGGACGTTCGCTATGTACTGCATAAAATGCCTGTGCATCGGCAATTGTCATTTGCGTTAATTTCAATGCTACGATTCTAAAACCGGATGCAGTTATTTTTTCAAGAATTGCTCCAATATGTCCTTTTTCAACACTGTCGGGCTTTAACATTGTAAATGTTCTGTCTGTTCTCATTACTATTTTTTAAATTTTGTGCAAAAATAGCACTTTAAGCATCATATGCAAGTAGTTAACCATAGTTTAATAATGGCGTTCTAATTATCTTCTTCGCAGTTTCCCTTCAGAAAATCAAATTGCCGCCTTCCAGATATACTAAAATCGTATTAAATCGTATCTTCGCGCCAATATGGACGATGAAACTACCCAAGTTGTAAAACAGCTACTTCAATCACCAAAAAAAATTATTGTAGTAGGTCATAAAAACCCAGATGGTGATGCCATTGGCTCCTGTCTTGGGCTTCATTTCTTTCTGATGGAATTAGGTCATGATGTCACCGTAATTATGCCAAACGATTTTCCTGATTTCTTGAAATGGATGCCAGGTTGTGAAAACATTACTATTTACGAAAAAGAACACGATACCTGCGTCACAACTATTTCTGAAGCTGATATTGTTTTTACTCTAGATTTTAATTCCTTATCAAGAATTGGCGACTTGAGAGTCTTGCTGGAAAAAAGTGATGCCAAGTTTATTATGATTGACCATCATCAGCAACCAGACGATTATGCAGTTGCCACATATAGTGACACCACTATGAGTTCGACTGCCCAAATGGTATTTCATTTTATGGAATCGCTTGATGGACTGTCTGCTTTAAATACCGAAATTGCGACCAACCTTTATACTGGAATAATGACAGATACGGGTTCTTTTAGGTTTCCTTCTACCACAGCAATAACACATAAAGTGATTGCCCAGCTTATTGAAGCCGGAGCTAATGGAGCAACGATTCATCAAAACATATACGACACTAACAGTCCGGACCGCATGCGACTTCTAGGCGTGGCGCTAAAAAACATTACGATTCTTTCTGAATACAATACCGCATATATCACACTTTCTCAGCAAGAACTGGACGATAACAATTTTAAAAAAGGAGATACGGAAGGTTTTGTAAATTATGCTCTTTCTATAAAAGGAATTGTTTTTGCTGTCATATTTATTGAAAATACACAAGACAGTATTGTTAAGATGTCTTTGAGGAGTAAAGGGGAGTTTTCTGTGAATGAATTTGCCAGAACACATTACCATGGAGGTGGTCATACCAATGCTGCAGGAGGTAGAAGTTCATATTCTCTTAGCAGTACTATTACTGAATTTATTAGTATATTGCCCGCCTATAAAAATGCCCTAACCTAATTATGGCTCGAATATTTTTTCTTTTTCTAATAGTCTGTATTTCTGCTGTTTCCTGTAAAAGTCCTGAAGCAAGAAGACCCGTACAATCATCTTCCGGTTCTTTTATTCAAGAATCTGCAGTACGTAATAAAAAGATATATGAAAATGAAAAAGCGATAATCCAAAATATTATGGAGGCAGATTCTCAAAACTCCTATTTGGCTTCAGATAGTGGATTTTGGTATTTTTATAATACAAAACAGGATTCTATTGAAAGCCAAAAACCAAAACTTGGTGATTTAATAACATTCACCTACGATGTGCAACAACTAAATGGAACCGAAGTTCTTTCAACAGAAGAAAACGGAATCCAAAACTATAAAGTCGATCAATCCAATCAAGAATTAATCTCAGGATTGCGAGATGGACTTAAACTTATGAAGGTTGGCGAAACTGTCACCTTCCTATTCCCTTCATATAAAGCATATGGCTATTATGGAATAGTAGATAAATTGGGCACCAATGTTCCAATTCAAAGTAAAGTAACCTTAAAATCAATTGAACAAACTCAAGAAAATTAATTTATTTATGAAAAATCTAGCACTTTTATTTTTATTTATGTCATTGGCATTTGCCTCTTGTCAAACTAAATACCCAGACCTAGAAGATGGTGTTTATGCAGAATTCGTGACCAACAAAGGTACATTTGTGGCTAAACTATATAATGAAGAAACACCTCTTACCGTAGCAAATTTTGTAGGCCTTGCAGAAGGTACTAACGATATGGTTGACTCTTTATATAAAGGAAAACCGTTTTACAACGGACTTACCTTTCATCGTATTATCAAAGATTTTATGATTCAAGGAGGAGATCCAAAAGGAGATGGTTCTGGAAATCCAGGATACCGTTTCCCTGATGAATTTAATGATTCATTAACTCATAGCAAGAAAGGTGTTCTTTCTATGGCCAATTCTGGCCCAGGTACTAATGGAAGTCAATTCTTTATTACCCTTAAAGAAACTCCTTGGTTAGATGGAAGACATACTGTTTTTGGTGAGATAGTAAATGGGCAAGGTATTGTTGATACTTTAGGTTTGGTTGAAACTACAAAACCTGGAGACAAACCAGTAGATCCAATAATATTGCAAACAGTAAGTATTATAAATACATCTGGTGTTGAGATTCCTTCCTTTAAAAAGGAAATGGAAAATATCGAACTTGCAAAGAAAGAAGCTGAATCACGTAAGGCTAAGATTGGAGCTGACACAGCAATAGAGTTTCTGAAAATAAAAGATATGGCCGAAGAATTGCCTTCTGGAGTTAAAATATATTTCAACAAAAAAGGCGAAGGTCCAAAACCAAATGAAGGAGATCAAATTATGATGAACTACGCTGGATATCTTGCTAACGGAGTTTTATTTGATTCGAACATGCGTGAAAAAGAAGAAAAGTTTGAAATGCTAAATCAAGAGAAAGTAGCAAGAAATGGATATGTTCCATCGCTTTCAGATTATAGTCAAGAAGCTAGATTAATCCCTGGTTTTAGAGAAGGGCTTTTAGCAATGAGTGTTGGTGATCAAGCAACGATATTTATTCCTGCTCATTTAGGATATGGAGAACAAGGTGCTGGTGGAATTATCCCACCTAATTCTGATTTAATTTTTGAATTGGAAATCACTGAAATTGTGAAGAAGTAATTTTTTCCTCCTTTTAGGATATAAAAAAACCGTCTCGATTTAAATCGGGACGGTTTTTTTAATGTCTAATTTCTCGCTTTAGTCTAACGCAGGAATACGCAATACTTGGCCAGGATATATTTTATCTGGATGTGAAAGCATTGGTCTATTTGCTTCAAAAATTACTGGATACTTCATCGCATTTCCATAAACTTTCTTCGCAATCTTACTTAAAGTATCACCCCTTTCCACAGTGTGAAAAATAGCAAAGGGCTCGGCAATAGTAACCACCATCTCATCTTCAACACCTGCTATTCCAACTGTATTTCCTACAACTAAAATTACCTTTTCTCGTGTTTCTTGGTCTTTGGCAGTACCATTAACGGTTGCAATATCACCAGCAATGGAAATACAAATGTCTTCAACCTCAAATCCTAATTTACCGATTGTATTTATGAGTCGTTGTGAAGCACGCTCATTCTGAAATTCAATTTTTGCCGCCTCTTCTAATTTAGCTTCAGCATTTTCTTCGGCGGTTGTTTTTCCTATGCCAAAAACCTTTGCTCCAGCATCTTTAATAAATGAAAATAATCCCATGTTGTTTTTTAAAATTATAGATTAATAATATGACGATCGTATTACAACTATCTTGCCATTTATTTTTTTGGAATATTTTTCAATATCTCTAGTACAAACTCCCAATATTTTTGAGCTGAAGAAACGCTAGCTCGTTCATCTGGAGAATGCGCTCCTTTAATTGTAGGACCAAATGAAATCATATCCATCTCTGGATAATTCTGCCCTAAAATACCACATTCCAACCCTGCATGACAGGCAGCAACAACTGCTTTTTTGCCATTCATTTTCTCATACAACGCATCCAATACTTTCAAAATATCACTGTCCATATTTGGAGCCCAACCTGGATATTCTCCTGTTGCCGTAACCGAGAAACCAGCCATTTCAAAAACGGCTGTTAATGTATGTACTAAATCATCAATAGAAGATTTTACCGAAGAACGTGACAAGCACTCCACTTTAATTTCACCATTTTGAACCGTTATCTTAGCAATATTGTTTGAAGTTTCCACTAAATCTTCTATAGCCGGACTCATCCTATAAACCCCGTTATGAGCCGCATAGATTGCATTTAATAGCGCTTTCTGTCCTTCAGCATCCATAACTTTCCCAGGAGTTGTTTCCTTTTTAGTAACAGTAACTGCAAGGTTTTTCTCCAAAGATTTATATTCTTCGGAAATTGCATTAGCTATTTTTTCTATTTCAGAAACAAAAGTTGCTGCGTTCCCTTCAGAAACAACAACATTCGCACTACTTTCTCTAGGAATGGCATTCCGAAGACTTCCTCCTTGTAATTCAGAAATATGCATCAAGTCTTTTACGCTATTCAAAACCCGATTCATCATTTTATTGGCATTCCCCAATCCTTTGATAATATCCATTCCACTATGACCACCATTCAATCCTTTTACTTGAACAGTATACACCGCTGAATTTGACGGCGCATCAATTAAATTGTAGGTACGTATTGCAGTAACATCCACACCTCCGGCACAACCTACGCCAATCTCATCATCCTCTTCTGTATCAAGGTTCAATAAAATCTCACCGTTCAACAATCCTCCTTTCAAGCCCATTGCGCCTGTCATACCGGTTTCCTCATCAATGGTAAAAAGCGCCTCTATTGCTGGGTGAACAATTGTTTCACCTTCTAAAATCGCCATAATTGTAGCAACTCCCAAACCATTGTCGGCTCCCAAAGTAGTACCATTTGCTCGCACCCAATCTCCATCTACATACATTTCAATACCTTGGGTGTCAAAATCGAAATCGGTGTCACTATTTTTTTGGTGTACCATATCTAGATGCGACTGCATCACAATAGCTTTTCTATCCTCCATTCCGCTGGTGGCAGGCTTTCGGATTATTACATTCCCTACGTCATCTTCAATAGTTTCCAAACCTAAATTCTTTCCAAAGTCTTTCATAAATGCAATTACACGATCTTCCTTTTTTGAAGGACGCGGTACTGCGTTTAAATCGGCAAATTTATTCCAAAGTGCTTTTGGTTCGAGGTTTCTAATGGCTTCGTTCATTTTGTAAGTTTAATTTCTTTAAATCATTTGTAGTACCACAAAATTACAGTTTTACAACGGCTATAAAAATTCTGTGATAAAAGATTTTTGTATGTTTGAAATATGCAAATAAGAACCAAGTTAATTTTATCATTTCTCTTGCCACTTCAAGTCCTTATTTTGCAAATTCTGAAGAAGTTTCCAACCTTTATTGAAACCTATTACAGTCAAGGTTTATATCCATTTATTTCGTCATTATCGCGCTATTTATTTGGTTGGATTCCCTTTTCAATTGGTGACCTGTTTTATTTATTGATTGCTGTTTTAGCATTGCGTTGGCTTTACAAAAACGCAAGAAGAATTACTTTCGAGCCTGTTCGATTCTTCTTAGATATTACAGCTACCCTTTCCATTGTATATTTTGTTTTTAATATACTTTGGGGACTAAATTATTATAGGCTACCACTACATAAAACCTTAGATTTAAAAACCGAATATACCTCCGAACAACTAATCTCAACAACCCACCGACTTATTGCCAAGTCCAATGAAATGCACCGCCAATTAGGTTTTCTTGATAGTGTAAAAGTTGAAATTCCATATTCTCAAAAAGAGATTTTTAAGAAATCGATCAATGGCTATAAAAATCTCGAAAAAGACTATCCAAACCTAGCCTATAACCCTAGAAGTATTAAAAAAAGTGGATGGAGCTTAGGACTTACATATATGGGTTACAGCGGATATTATAACCCTTTTTCGGGAGAAGCACAGGTTAACAACCTCATTAAAACCTATAAATTTTCGGTGGTGAGTTGTCATGAGCAAGCCCATCAATTAGGATATGCTGCAGAAAACGAAGCAAACTTTATCGCAACCTTAGCAACACTTGCCAACGAAGATCCAATTATTCAATATACAGGTTACATCTTTGCACTTCGGTATTGCGTAAACGAAATCGCAAGACGTGATATTGACGCCTATCACGAAATTATTAAAACTGTAAATCCCGGAATTTTAAAAAGCTACAAGGAGATGCGTGACTTCTGGGAAAGCTATCAAAACCCTTTTGAAACCATTTCTAAAGTATTTTGGGATCAATTCTTAAAAGCGAACAACCAGTCTAAAGGAATAATGAGCTATAGCTATATGGTCGCGTTGGTTGTGAATCATTTTGAAAACGAAACCTTCTAAGTAATTCTTAATAAGTTGTTAAAACCGAACTAATCTCTTGTAAAATTACTTCGCATTCCTATCTTTAAAAAAGTAATTAACCAATTCCAACCAATGAAAAAAATTATACTAATTCTATTTCTAATTCCTTTTGCTTTTAGTGCTTTCGGACAAGAATATTTTCCGAAGAACGAAGGATTAAAAGAAGAAAACAACAACTACACAGCATTTACTAATGCGACGATCTATGTAACTCCAACAAATGTGATTAAGAATGGGACACTACTTATTCAGAATGGAAAAGTTGTAAAAGCGGATCGTACTGTTAGTATTCCTGAAAATGCAATCATTATTGATCTTGATGGAAAACACATTTATCCTTCTTTTATTGATCCTTACACCAGCTTCGGAATTGAAACACCAAAGCGAACACCCGGACAAGGACGTTCACCACAATATGAAGCTTCTCGCGAAGGTTTCTACTGGAATGATCATATTATGCCCGAACAGCAGGGAATCAATTCATTTAAATACGATGATAAAAATGCAAAAGAGTATCGCGAAGCTGGATTTGGGGTAGTAAACACTCACCTTATGGACGGTATTGCTCGAGGGACAGGAGTTTTGGTTGCGCTTAATGACGATGGAAGTGATGGTGATCGAATTTTGGAAGATGCATCTGGTCAATATTTTTCATTCAAGAAAAGTAATGTGAGTAGACAATCATATCCAGGATCCTTAATGGGGTCGATTGCCCTACTAAAACAAATGCATTACGATGCAGCTTGGTACGAAAAAGGAAATGTAAAAACAAAAGATAGATCTTTGGAGGCACTGATTGCTAACAAAGGAAAAATTTCATTTTTTGAAGCGGGCGATAAAGGAAATAATCTTCGCGCCGATAAAATTAGCGATTTATTTAACCTAAACTATATCCTCGTTGGCGGCGGAGATGAATATGAAGCAATAGAAAGTATAAAAGCAACAAATGCGGATTATGTAATTCCTATTAATTTTACGGAAGCATACGATGTCACGGATCCATATTTGGCGAACTATATATCGCTTGAAGATATGCGTGAATGGAACCAAGCTCCTACCAATCCTAAAATTCTTTCGGAAAATGGAGTTTCATTTTCGTTGACTACTCACGATTTAAAGAAAGTTTCAGAATTTAAACCTAATTTATTGAAGTCCATAAAATATGGCTTTGATAAGACAAAGGCACTAGCCGCTTTAACTACCATTCCTGCAAAGCAACTGGGCAAAAGTGACAAAATAGGTTCTCTTGAAACTGGTCGCTACGCAAATTTTTTAATTACTTCAGGAGAAATTTTCGATAAAGAAACGACGCTTTATGAAAATTGGGTTCAGGGTACTAAAAATGTGATCAATTCGAAAGATCAAAGAGATTTAAGCGGAATGTATTCTTTGTCTGCCGGCGGAAAAAATTATGAACTAATCATTAGCGGAAAAGCTTCAAAGCCTAAGTCTGTTGTTAAAATTGGTGAAACAAAATATCCTTCGAAGCTCAACTATTCTGAAAACTGGTTCACACTTTCATTTTCAGATGAAGTAACAGAAGAAGTATATCAAATGACCGGAATTGTTCCGAAAGAAAGTCAATCAATTTCTGGAAAATTATTGTTGCCTAGTGGCGTGGAAAGTAATTTTACAGCTACTCGTACTGAAGATGCTTCCGAAGCAAAAGATGACGAAGATGCAGATAAGAATACAGAAGATGTAGCACTAAAAATAGTGCCTCTCACCTATCCAAACGTGGGATATGGATTTGTAACTAGACCCAAATCACAAAACTTGCTTTTTAAAAACGCAACCGTTTGGACAAGTGAAGACGCAGGTGTTCTTACCGAAACAGATGTATTGGTCACAAACGGAAAAATCACCAAAGTAGGGAAAAACCTCAGCTCGGGAGGTGCAAATGTTATTGATGCAACTGGAAAACATTTAACAGCAGGTATTATTGATGAACACTCACATATAGCGGCTTTGTCTATAAATGAAGGGGGACATAATTCCTCGGCGGAAGTTTCAATTGAAGATGTAGTTGATCCTGAAGATATAGACATTTATAGAAATCTAGCAGGTGGTGTTACTTCAATTCAAATCCTCCATGGATCTGCAAATCCAATTGGAGGTAGATCTGCTATTATCAAATTGAAATGGGGTGAATCTGCAGACGAAATGATTTATGATAATAGTCCGAAGTTTATAAAATTTGCCTTAGGAGAAAATGTAAAACAATCGAACTGGCAAAGTTTTAAACGATTTCCACAAACTAGAATGGGTGTGGAACAATTGTATGTAAACTATTTTAACAGAGCCAAAGAATACGATACAAAAAAGAAAAGTGGGCAACCATTTCGCTATGACGAAGAGATGGAAGTATTGGCAGAGATTCTGAATGGTGAGCGGTTTATAAGTTGCCATTCCTATGTGCAAAGTGAAATAAATATGTTAATGAAAGTAGCGGAACGTTTTGATTTCAGAATTAACACCTTTACTCATATTCTTGAGGGTTATAAAGTTGCCGATAAAATGAAAGCTCACGGAGTAGGCGCTTCTACTTTTAGCGACTGGTGGGCATATAAATTTGAAGTGAACGATGCGATTCCTTATAACGCTGCTATTATGGCCAATGAAGGCTTGGTAGTAGCAATTAATAGTGACGACGGGGAAATGTCTCGTCGTTTGAATCAGGAGGCCGCTAAAAGTGTGAAATACGGCGGAATGACAGAAGAGGAAGCTTGGAAAATGGTTACCATTAATCCTGCCAAATTATTGCATCTTGATAAACGTGTGGGTAGCATTAAAGAAGGAAAGGATGCAGATTTAGTATTATGGGATAACCATCCACTTTCGGTCTATGCCAAGGCCGAAAAAACCATCATTGAAGGTGTCGTTTATTTTGATAAAGAACAGGATAAGCAGAAGAGATTAGCTATTAAAAACGAACGAAATGAGTTATTAAAAATGATGCTCAAGGAAAAAGAAGGGGGCGGAAAAACAAAACCTCCTAAGAAAAAAGAAAACAAACATTTCCATTGTGAAACTTTAAACTAATCCAACGATGAAAACAGTAAAACAACTTTTAATAGTAGTATCGATTGTCGTGGGAATTCAAGGTCTTGCACAACAAACACCAGCACCCGCTCAAAATGGAGCGATCACCATTAAAGGAGCAACCGCTCATATTGGAAATGGACAACTAATAGAAAACAGTACCATTGTTTTTGAAAATGGTAAAATTATTGCAATCGGCAATGAAAATATCGTTTCCAAAGGACGCGAAATAAATGCGCAAGGGAAACATTTGTACCCTGGTTTTATTGCGCCAGCCAAACCATTGGGTCTTATTGAAGTAAATGCGGTTAGAGCCAGTAACGATGCCGATGAACTTGGAGAGTTCATTCCTAATGTACGAAGTTTAATAGCTTACAACGCCGAAAGTAAAGTGGTAGAATCAATGCGACCTAATGGCGTGTTATTAGGTCAGATTGCCCCTCAAGGTGGTAGAATTTCTGGAACTTCTTCCATTGTTCAATTTGATGCCTGGAATTGGGAAGATGCCGCAATAAAAGCAGATGATGGTATTCATTTACATTGGCCAAGTACGTTTCGTCGTGGAAGATGGTGGGCAGGAGAACCTAGAGGGTATTTACCTAGTAAAAAATACCAAGAAGAAATTGAAGAAGTAATTACTTTTCTAAAAAATGCGAAGGCTTATAAAAATAGCAACAATGTTTCAAAAAATGAAGCATATAATGCAATGAAAGGTATATTTGATGGTTCTCAAAAGCTTTACATTTATGCGGATGGCGAAAAAGAAATCATAGACGCCATAACAACTACTAAAGAGAATGGTGCAAATCATGTTGTTCTGATAGGTGGATATCAAGCAAATAAAATTATCCCCTTTCTAAAACAAAACAACATCGCTGTTTTAGTGCAACATACGCATAACCTACCTTCAAAAGACGATGATGATTATGATTTACCGTATAAGCTTCCGAAGTTATTGCATGATGGTGGTTTACTTGTAGCGCTAGAAAATAGTGGGACCTCAAACTTCCAAACTAGAAATTTACCTTTCTATGCAGGTCAGTTGGTTGGGCAAGGCATGGATAAAGAAACAGCCCTTCAGTTAATTACCGGTAATACAGCCAAGATTCTTGGAATCGACTCGAAATATGGAACATTAGAAGTTGGCAAGAGTGCCACTCTATTTATTTCTGAAGGAGATGCGCTTGATATGCGTACCAATAAGTTAACAAATGCATTTATCGATGGACGAGAAATTTCTCTCGAAACGCACCAAACTGAGCTATGGAAGCGATATTCAGAAAAATATAGCAGAGATTAATTGATTACTATAATTAAAAAAAAGGTGTCCGCTAAAAGCGGACACCTTTTTTTATAAACTATTTGACTCCATTACTGTTACGTGAGCATCTTTATCAATACTATATATTAAGTTCTCTAAAGAGGCCAGCTTCTTATTATTTTTGGTTACTAGAATCAGTTTGTCGTTTGCGTCCTGATGTATTAGTTTTAAGATATCATTACTATCTTTATTCTTCAAAAGTGCCTCTTGGATTATAAGGTTTTTTGAAGAAAAAACTAACACAGTCCTGTTTCTAACCGATTTTTTAATGTAATAATCGATTGTTTTACTAATTGCCACAATCGCAATTACACTATAAGCTGCCATTGTAAAATCTTCAAATACTATTACTCCTAACAGGATAACAGCGCCATCAATAATTAATATCAGCTGACTGTATGGAAGCTTTATTTTAGTAGCTATTATTCGAACCAGGATGTCGTTTCCTCCAGTGGTTGCTCCAGCGTTCATAACCATTGCCACGGCGGCACCTATAATCACACCTCCAAAAAGTGTAGAAACCAAAACATCATTCACATAGGCCTTACCATCGGTGAGCAAACTAAACAAATCAATAAATAAGGATACTAAAATCATTGAAAAAGCTGTCTTTACTCCTACTTTTTTACCCAACACTTTTGTACCCCATAATAACAATGGAATATTAATACATAATGCTACTATACCAACACTAAGGGGCGTTAAATGATTTACAACAATACTTAGTCCCAAAATTCCTCCCGGAACGAGTTGATGGGGTATAATAAAAAGCACATAAGCCAACGATAAAATTAATGACCCTAAGAAAACCCATGTATAACTTAATGTTTCAGCGATGAACTGATCCCTTGTAAAATTGATTGCTAATATATTTTTCATAATCCTGTAAAAAAAAATCCCCCTGATTAAATTAAATCAAAGGGATTATTAAATGTATATCAATAACGTCTATTCCCTTTGATGCATAACTTGCTTCATATGATTAATCATACGTATAGCAATACTACAAATGGATAAAAACTGTTTCATAAATGCATTAAATAAAAAAAGCGTTCTACTTTTAAAGGAGAACGCTTTTTAATTAAACTAAATCAACGCGCTACTCCTTGGAAAATTTCCAATTCATCTTACAAATAGTATATAGGCGATTCTGTTTCATAATTAAGATCAAAATTATAACAAATTTCCCATCTACCAATTAAAACTTTGAAAATTTTAACCTATTTTTAAAAATCAGGCTAATCGACCTAAACAGTATCAAGAATCCCTACTATAAACTACAATGAACGATAGTAAAAAAGAGAACCTTAAAAACCAAACACAGCTTAATAATCCATTGCATGGTGTCAAGCTAACCGATATTCTTGAACATTTAATTAATGTATATGGGTTCGAAAAGTTAGGCGAAAAAATCAATATTCGTTGTTTTACTAGCAATCCGTCTATTAATTCTAGTTTAAAATTTCTTCGGAAAACGCCCTGGGCACGGAACAAAGTAGAACAATTGTACTTGCGAACATTAAAAAAAAGGTAAATAAGCCTATTGTTAAAATTTGTGGCACTATCTTTGACTTATTACAATTAATTAATTTAAATTTTTAATAATGAATAAAGGAACAGTTAAATTTTTCAACGATGCCAAAGGATTTGGTTTTATCACTGAAGAAGGTTCAGACAAAGAACATTTTGTACACATCTCAGGATTAGTAGACGAGATTCGCGAAGGCGATGAAGTGGAATTCGATCTTGCAGAAGGAAAAAAAGGATTAAACGCGATAAACGTTAAAGTTTTATAATATACGCTTAGTTTTAAAATGTAAGAGGCAACCAAATTGGTTGCCTCTTTTTTTATGTTCAATTTTAAAATACCTTTGCCAAATGCACAAGCAAATCTCTAGTTTACAAAACCCATTAATCAAGCAATTTTTGTTGCTTTCTGAAAAATCTAGAGAGCGAAAAAAAACAGGCCTATTTGTCATCGAGGGACAACGAGAGATTGAATTGGCACTCAAGGGAAACTACCTTTTGAAAACAGTTTTATTTTGTTCGGCTATTATTCCTGAAGAAGAATTATACGCAATTAAAGAACAATCAAACTCCGAAGCAGAATTCATAGAAGTAACTGCCGAAGTCTACGACAAAATTGCCTATCGCTCCTCTACTGAGGGCATTGTTTGTATGGCGGAGGCAAAGTCTTTAAAATTGGAAGACTTAGAGTTTAAATCGGAAAAACCACTAATTCTGGTTGCTGAAGCACCCGAAAAACCTGGGAATATTGGTGCCTTGCTTCGCACAGCCGATGCCGCAAATTTAGATGCGTTTATTATCGCAAATCCTAAAACAGACTTGTACAACCCAAACATCATCCGTAGTAGTGTTGGTGGCGTTTTTACGAATCAAATTGCAGTTGGTAACACTTCAGAAATAATTAACTTCTTAAAAAATAAAAATATTGCTATCTACAGTGCCATACTTCAAGACTCTATACCGTATCAAACTTGTGATTTCACTATGGCCTCTGCCCTTGTTGTTGGAACTGAAGCGACGGGTTTATCGGAAGAATGGCGTAAACAAAGCACTCAAAATATTAGCATTCCTATGCAAGGTGAAATTGATTCTATGAATGTTTCTGTAGCCGCTGGAATCCTTATATTTGAAGCGAAAAGACAACGAGGTTTTAATGAGTAATTAACGATGTGTAATTAATAATTATTTTGAAGGAAAATATAATCGCAGTTAAAACATATCAGTTCGCTATTGAAATCATAGGACTTTATAAAGAATTAATTGCAAAAAAAGAGTTTGTACTTTCAAAACAGTTATTAAAATCTGGAACTTCGATTGGCGCAAATGTTGAAGAAGCCATTGGAGGTTTTTCAAAAAAAGATTTTCGCGCGAAAATGTCAATTTCTTATAAGGAAGCAAGAGAAACAAAATATTGGCTTAGATTGTTAAAGGATACCAACTATATCAATAAAGAAGAATTTGACAGATTGAATAATCAAATCGACGCAATTTTGAAAATTCTATTTAAGATTATCGAAAGTTCAAAAAGCTAAATCTACAGAATTACTCATTAATAATTATTAATTACTAATTTATTTAAATGACTTCAGAAACACTTTTTTATATAATCATCGGTATTTTGATACTCAGTTTTTTAATTGACAAAACACTCGATCACCTAAATGCTAAACACTTTGATGACCCAATTCCAGATGACCTTAGCGATGTATACGAAGCCGAAGAATACCATAAATCACAACGATACAAAAAAGAAAACTACACGTTTGGACTATTAATTTCTGCAATATCATTGGTGGCAACTTTGGCCTTTTTCTTTCTTGATGGTTTTGCATTTGTAGATAAAATTGCGCGCTCTTATTCCGATAATATTTATGTGATTACCCTACTTTTCTTTGGAATTATTATGATATCGAGTGATATTTTAAGTACGCCAATTGGATACTATAAAACATTTGTAATTGAAGAAAAATATGGTTTCAATAAAACATCGGTCAAGACTTTCTTTCTAGATAAAATCAAGGGATGGTTTATGATGATTATTGTTGGCGGACTACTATTAAGTTCAATCCTATGGTTTTATGAAACTGCAGGGTCAAGATTTTGGTGGTATGCGTGGGGGCTTGTGACCTTCTTTACTGTTTTAATGAATCTTTTTTATGCACGCTTAATTGTTCCTATTTTTAATAAACAAACACCTTTACCAGAAGGAACGCTGAGATCTCAAATTGAAACTTATGCAGGTAAAGTTGGGTTTACTCTAGACAAGATTTTTGTAATCGATGGGTCCAAACGCAGTACAAAGGCCAATGCCTATTTTTCTGGCTTTGGAAGTGAAAAAAGAATTACTTTATTCGATACTTTGATACATGATTTAGAAGAAGAAGAAATTGTAGCTGTTTTGGCTCACGAAGTTGGCCATTACAAAAAGAATCACATCATTTTCAATCTTTTTGCGGCTACTATAACAACTGGGTTTACCTTATGGGTGCTATCACTGTTAGTAGGAAATCCGTTACTTTCAGAAGCCTTACAAGTACCTGAACCCTCTTTTCATATTGGATTGATCGCATTTGGAGTTTTGTTTAGTCCTATTTCAGAAATCACCGGGCTTATTATGAATTACTTTTCAAGAAAGTTTGAGTATCAAGCAGACGATTATGCAAAGACTACCTATGCTGGACCGCCTTTAGTTTCAGCATTAAAGAAACTTTCAAAAAATAGTTTGAGCAATCTAACCCCACACCCAGCATACGTTTTTGCACATTATTCGCACCCATCCCTTCTGGAGCGTTTCAGAAACCTTAAAAGATAAGCGTAAAGCATCTAAAAGTTCCTAAATAAATTTTGTTGCTTGTTCCAAAGGTTAATTGTACTTTAGTTATATGACAGAGGCTGCCCTAGAAGAGGAAAAAAAAGAGCTTACAAAACAATACAAACAACTACTTAAAATTAGCTATCGTACGCTTTCTGCTGCCGATAAAAAATTAATTCGTAGTGCCTTTGATGTTGCCGTCGATGCTCACAAAGATCAGCGCCGTAAATCCGGTGAGGCTTATGTTTTTCATCCAATTGCAGTGGCAAAAATTGTCGCTTCAGAAATTGGACTGGATGCTACTTCAATTGCTGCAGCCCTCCTCCATGATGTTGTTGAGGACACTTCCTATACACTAGCAGATTTAGAGCAATTGTTTGGTGAAACTGTGGCGAGGATAGTAGATGGTCTAACGAAGATTTCTAAAATGCCCTATGATGGTGATGTATCGCTTCAAGCGGAGAATTTTAGAAAAATGCTTCTTACCCTTAATGAGGATATTCGTGTTATCATTATAAAAATTGCAGATCGGCTTCATAATATGCAAACTATGGATTCGATGCCGGCGTACAAGCAGGTTAAAATCGCTTCGGAAACCTTATACATTTATGCCCCAATGGCGCATAGAATTGGCCTGTATAACATTAAAACAGAACTTGAAGACCTAGGGTTAAAATATACCGAACCCGATGTTTATAGAGACATTAACAGTAAAATAAAAGAAAGTAAGGAAGAGCAAGATGCATATATTGAAGCTTTTTCTAAAACTATAAAGAATTCACTCGATGCGGAAAATCTGAAGTACAATATAAAAGGACGTCCGAAGTCCATTTTTTCGATTCGTAGAAAGATGATTGCACAAAACGTAAGCTTCGATGAAGTCTATGACAAGTTTGCTGTTAGAATTATCTATAAGGGGAATGAACAGAGTGAAAAATTCATAGCTTGGAAAATTTATTCGATCGTTACAGATCATTTTCGCCCCAACCCTATCCGTCTTAGGGATTGGATTTCATCACCAAAATCTACGGGATATGAAGCCTTACATATAACGGTTATGGGACCCAAAGGGCGGTGGGTGGAGGTTCAAATTAGAAGTGAGCGTATGAATGAGATAGCCGAAAAAGGATTTGCGGCTCATTATAAATACAAGAACAAAGATTCGGACGATGGCGGTTTAGACAATTGGCTAGATAAGCTTCAAGATACGCTTGAGAATCAGGATATCAGTGCTGTCGATTTTGTAGAGGAGTTTAAATTGAACTTATATGCGAAGGAGATTTTTGTTTTTACCCCAAAAGGAGACCTATATTCACTTCCGAAGGGGTCCACAGCATTGGATTTTGCTTTTCATATTCACACAGAAGTTGGTTTACACACCCGAGGCACCAAGGTAAATGGCAAACTTGTGCCATTGAGTCACGAAATTAAAAGTGGAGATCAAGTAGAAATAATTACTTCAGAAAAAGCCAAACCTTCTGCCAACTGGTTGGATTATGCCACAACTGGAAGAGCACGATCTAAAATTAAATCGTCCCTCAAGGATGAAAAAAAACAAATCGCAGCCGAAGGTAAGGTAATTCTTGCACGAAAACTCAAATCGTTGAAAATTTCTTTGGACGAGAAAACAGTTAATCAATTGGTAGTTTTCTTTAAGCTAAAGACCAGTTTAGATTTATTTTATCGAGTTGGTGCTGGATTAATTGACAACCCCATGTTAAAGGATTTTGCAGCCTCTAGAAGTAACGCCTTGATGTCCTTCTTTAAAAATCGTATTAGAAAACCTACAAATACAGATGAGGTTAACCGAGAAGAACTAACCGAGAAATTTGATCAATTAGTTTTTGGTAAAGAGGAGGATAAACTAGATTACAAAATGTCCAATTGCTGTAATCCTATTCCTGGTGATAATGTTTTTGGTTTTATAACAGTTAACGAAGGTATAAAAGTCCATAAACTTAATTGTCCCAATGCATTGCAGCTTCAGAGCAATTACAATTATCGAATCATGCAGGCCAAGTGGATAGATTCAACCCAACGCGAATTTAAAGCGGAGCTTAAGATAACAGGAATAGATGCGGTTGGTTTGGTTAATGAAGTTACCAAAGTGGTATCAAACAACCTGCTTATTGATATGAAAAGTGTCCATTTTGACAGTGATGACGGGGTCTTTTTAGGAAGAATAACTGTGATTGTAAAGAATAAGGCAAGCCTTGATAACCTTGTTAAAAACATAAAAAAAATAAACGGAATTGATAAAGTTACAAGAGTATAAATGAGTAACTTTGATGCCTTATTATGAGTTCAAAAACCGACATTAATAATCAGCTAATTGTAAAGAATGTTTTTACTGGGTTCTTAGGAGAAAAAGGACACCGTAAAACACCTGAACGCTACGCTATTCTTCAAGAAATTTATGATCACGATGATCATTTTGATATTGAGTCACTGTACATCAATATGAAGAATAAAAACTACCGTGTAAGCCGGGCAACCCTATACAACACCATAGAATTATTATTGGAATGTGGCTTGGTTCGCAAGCATCAATTTGGACAAAATCAAGCACATTACGAAAAATCCTATTTCGATAAACAGCACGACCACGTCATCCTTTCTAACGGAGAGGTGATTGAGTTTTGTGACCCTCGAATTCAGATTATAAAAAAAACCATCGAAGAAGTATTCGATATTGAAATTACAAACCATTCATTATATTTCTACGGAAATAAAAAAACTCCTCCTACCAATGAGGACAATTCTTAATATATTATGGCAGTAGACTTACTACTAGGATTACAATGGGGCGACGAAGGAAAAGGAAAAATCGTTGACGTACTTACCAAAAATTATGACATTATAGCGCGTTTTCAGGGAGGACCTAATGCAGGCCATACCTTGGAGTTCGATGGTATAAAGCACGTTTTACGTACAATTCCGTCAGGTATCTTTCACGAAAAGTCAATCAACGTTATTGGAAATGGCGTTGTAATAGATCCTGTTGTTTTTGTGAAAGAATTGGAAGGCTTGGAGCAGTTCAATATTGATTATAAAAAGAAACTGATAATTTCTAGAAAAGCACATTTAATTCTGCCAACACATCGATTGCTAGATGCGGCTTCCGAAGCGTCAAAAGGAAAAGCTAAGATTGGCTCTACCCTAAAAGGTATTGGTCCAACTTATATGGATAAAACCGGTAGAAACGGTATTCGTGTTGGTGACCTAGAGTTAAAAAACTGGAAAGAGAAATACAGAGCTTTAGCCAATAAGCATGAAGCTATGATCGATTTCTATAATGTTGAATTGCAGTATAACCTTCCAGAAATGGAAGCGGAGTTCTTTGCAGCTGTTAAAACATTAAAAGAACTAACTTTTATTGATAGTGAAGAATACCTCAACCAAGCCATAAAAGCAGGCAAAACTATATTAGCTGAAGGAGCTCAAGGCTCACTGCTAGATATTGATTTTGGAACCTATCCATTTGTGACCTCTTCAAATACTACGGCAGCAGGTGCCTGTACTGGCCTAGGAATTGCCCCAAATAAAGTAAAAGATGTGTATGGTATCTTTAAAGCATATACTACGAGAGTTGGTTCTGGTCCCTTCCCTACCGAATTATTTGATAAAATTGGATTGGAAATGGCGAAGGTAGGACGTGAATTTGGTGCGGTAACTGGAAGACCTAGACGTTGTGGCTGGTTAGATTTGGTTGCCTTAAAATATACCTGTGAAGTAAATGGAGTTACCCAATTGATGATGATGAAAGGTGATGTGTTATCAGGATTTGATAACCTTGAAGTTTGTACAGCTTATAAGTACAAAGGAGAGATTATTAAACATTTGCCATACAATATCGAACCAGAAAATGTAACTCCGGTTTATTCTAAATTCGCCTGTTGGTCCGAAGACTTAACAAAAATGACGGATGCGAGTCAGTTTCCGAAGGAATTAAACGACTACATCGACTTTTTGGAAAAGGAATTGGAAATACCAATTAAGGTTGTTTCGGTTGGACCAGATAGAAAACAGACAATTTATAGGTAAACACGATTTTTTTGATGTTTTCGTTATTGAATAAAACAAAATCATATTTGAAAATATCGAATCACATATTCTTTTATCTTTTTTTCTTCGGAAGTGTTCTTTATGCACAACAAGATACGCTCAAGCAAAAAGTAGACATCCAATCTGGTTATCTTGAAATCAAACCAGAGCTACCCAATGCTATTATCTATACAAAAGATGCTGATGGACAAGTATATATAGTTCATGAAGGCGTTGAAATGTGGTGCGATCAGGCATACGTATATTTAAAGGATAATTTTGTCAAGGCCTACGGAAGCGTACGTATCACCCAAGGAGATACTGTAAATATGAGCAGTAAATACGCCGAATATAACGGGAATACGCAGTTTGCCTTTGCCAGTGGTGACGTTTTTATGAAGAATCCACAGTCCACCTTAACAACAGATACCCTATACTTTGATCGCATTAAACAACAGGCCTATTATCGAAGCGGTGGAACCGTTGTGGATACAGCCAGTACCTTAACAAGTAGAATTGGAAGGTATTATGCCAAAACTAATAAGTATCAATTTCTTTCCAATGTGGTAATTACCAATCCAAAATATACAGTAAAATCTAAGCAATTGGATTTCTATTCTGAAACTGGCGCTGCTTATCTATACGGACAATCAACCATAGAAAGTGATGCGAGTACTGTTTACTGTGAGCGTGGATATTATGACACTCGAAACGATAACGGTTATTTTGTAAAGAATTCTCGTGTAGATTATAACAACAGAATACTCTATGGAGATAGTATTTACTTTGATCGAGAACGAAGTTTTGCTTCAGCTACAAATAATATTAAAGTTTTAGACACGGTAAACAATAGTATCATCACTGGCCACTATGCAGAAGTGTATCGAGAAAAAGATTCGGTATTCATTACCAAAAGAGCCGTGGCTGTTACCGTTAGAGATCAAGATTCTATCTATGTTCATGCAGATACCTTACGTGTAACTGGTAAACCTGAAAACAGAGTTATTAAAGGCTTCTACAGAGCACGACTGTTTAAAAAGGGATTGTCTGATGAAGAACCAACGAGCGGTAAATGTGACTCTATTTTTGTAAATCAAAGAGTAGGTATCACCAAACTATTGAGAAACCCTGTGCTTTGGACCGGTGAAAATCAAATGACGGGAGATACTATTCATCTTCTGTCAAATACTAAAACAGATAAACTAGATACGCTTAAAGTATTTAATAATGCATTTTTAGTTCAAAAGGATAGTGCCGGTTATAATCAAGTGAAGGGTCATCGCCTTATAGGTTTGTTTACAAATAACGAATTGGACACCGTTAATATCAATAAAAACGCAGAAGTGATTTTCTACTCACGAAACGATAAAAAAGAATTGGTTGGAATAAATAACACGGTTTCCAGCTCGATTCAGATGTATCTTGAAAATCAGAAGATTTCTGGTATTCGATTTATAAAACAAGCAAGTGGAAAAGTATATCCACCGTCACAATTACCATCAAATGCAAGAGAATTACCTGGATTTATATGGCGAGGCGACGAGCGATTATTGAAAAAGGAAGATCTATTTAAAGGAAAAATAAGACCTATTTTACCAAAAATAAATGGAATTCCATTACCCGAGGATGAAGGTGAATTCTTTGAAGATATTCCAGAAGATGAAATGCGTATTCCCGAAGCGTCAAAGTTACTTCCAAAGGATCTTCGAACAAATCCTGACGATCCAAAACCGATGACCAAAGAATCTGAAGAAGAGGGTAAAAAAACAACTGATAGCGATTCCAAAGCAAAAAATTCAGAAAATAACTAATTGGTACACCTTAACTACTTTCGGAAGAATTAGAATGAAAAAAGACTTCTTTACATATCAAGCTCAGACCACGCCCCATCCATTAGCGATGGAAGTTTCTCATGCAAAGGGAAGTTATGTGTATGACACAGATGGTAAAAAGCATTTAGATTTTGTTGCAGGTGTTTCTGCGTGTAGCTTAGGGCATTGTCACCCAAAAGTAATTGACGCAGTGAAATCACAATTGGACAAATACCTCCATGTGATGGTCTACGGGGAATATATTCAAGAGCCAGCTGTTGCTTTTACAAAATTGTTGGCCAAACACCTTCCTAGTCCTTTACAAACAACCTACCTGGTAAATAGTGGTACCGAAGCTATTGAAGGCGCAATGAAGTTAGCAAGAAGGGCTACGGGAAGAACAGAAATTGTATATGCCCATCAGGCGTATCACGGAAATACCATGGGTTCATTAAGTATTATGGGCTTCGAAGAAAGAAAGAAGGCATTCGAGCCATTGATTCCGGGTTGCCATCCCATAGAGTTCAACAATGAAAATGAGCTGGTAAAAATTACTGCCGAAACTGCCGCTGTTGTTCTTGAAACTATTCAAGGTGGCGCCGGATTTATTCTTCCAACGAACGACTTTTTACAAAAAGTGCGTCAGCGTTGTAATGAGACCGGAACCTTACTAATACTGGATGAAATACAACCCGGCTTTGGAAGAACGGGAAAACTTTTTAGTTTCCAACACTTCAATATAGTACCTGATATACTTGTAATGGGAAAAGGCATGGGTGGAGGACTTCCAGTGGGTGCCTTTACGGCTTCAAAAGAACTAATGTCTCTTTTACAACACGATCCAAAACTAGGTCATATTACTACATTTGGTGGGAACCCAGTAATTGCTTCTGCTGCCTTAACGACACTCAAAGAAATAACCGAAACAGACTTGATTCCTGAAACCCTTCAGAAAGAAATAGTATTCAGAAAACTCTTACAGCATCCCCTAATTAAAGAAGTACGAGGAAAAGGTTTGATGTTGGCGCCCATTTTTGAATCTTCAGAAATTGCTTCCGAAGTTATTTTAACATGTAAAGAGCGTGGACTATTGCTATTTTGGTTACTTTTTGAAGCAAGTGCTGTACGCATTACACCTCCTTTAACCATTTCAGAAGCCGAAATAACTGAAGGTTGTGCCATTTTGTCTGAAGTACTTGACGAAATTCACAAAAGAAATAACTCCTAAAACAACTGATTTTCAACTTTTTGACTCCCGAAAACCCTGTTAATAACCGTGTTAACAACAATAACGGCACAACTCTTGACCTCTTACTTACATTAGTATCTTTATTTTAGAAGAAACCGTTAAAACGCTGCGTATGCAATTGAGCCCTAACGAGCATAACAATTTCTCCCTTTCCCGCTTTGAATCCATGCTTAAGACGAATAGTGTGCTATTTTTCGACTCTGATGAGTTCGGAGATATTATACATTATTACTTAGAAAATGGGAAAATTTCACTTGCGAAAAAGGCTACCAAACTAGGGCTTGAACAACATCCTTCCTCTACCAACTTGAAGTTGTTTCAAATTGAGATGTATATTTTTGAAAACAAGCTGGATATAGCCGATAAGCTTTTGGATGAACTATATATTTTGGAGCAATCCAATGAGGAAATCTACATTCAAAAGGCGAATATTCTTTCGCGACGAGATCTTCACAAAAAGGCGATTCAATTATTAGAAAAAGCGTTAGAGCTTACAAATGATGAAACAGATGTACTTTCATTAATAGGAATGGAGTATCTTTTTTTAGAAGATTTTGAAAATGCCAAATACTTTTTTATGAAATGTATTGAGGCTGATGAAGGAGATTTTTCTGCACTTTATAATATTATTTATTGCTTCGAATTTTTGGAACAACACGAAGCCGCAATCGATTATTTAAATGATTTCCTCAACAAGAACCCATATTGTGAAGTTGCTTGGCATCAAATTGGGAAACAATACTCAATTTTAAAAGAACATAAAAAAGCATTGGCTGCGTTCGATTTTGCAATTATAAGCGATGATCGTTTTATTGGGGCTTACTTGGAGAAAGGAAAGGTACTTGAAAAGTTAAAAAGATACGAAGAAGCAATTGAAAGTTATACCATAACCTTGGGTCTTGATGACCCAACGTCATTTGCGCTTTTAAGAATAGGAAAGTGTCATGAAAAATTAGGCAATAAAGATCTAGCGCTTCAATTTTTCACAAAATGTGTAGAAGAGGATTCTTTATTGGACAAAGGTTGGATTGCCATTACCGACTTTTATTGTAAACTCAACGAGTATCAAAAAGCACTTTATTATATCGATAAAGCTATTAATATTGATAGCGAGAATGTTTTCTATTGGAAGCGTTATGCTAAAATTAACAACAAGTTAAACCTTTTTGAAGAAGCTGAAGTTGGCTTTAGAAAGACGCTAGAATTGGGCAATTATGAATTGGATACTTGGCTGACTCGTTGCGATATTCTTATTAAACTTGGAGAATATGAAGCAGCCGTAAAAAACCTGTTTCAAGCTGCCGAATTTTACCCAGAATGCGCAGAAATTGAGTTTCGCCTTGCTGGAGTTTATTATTACCTCTCCGAAGAAAGTAAAGGAGAATATCACCTAAAGAATGGCTTGAACTTCGAACCAGAATTCTCACTAATATTGGAAGAACTATTCCCTCCTGTATTTAAGATGAAAAAGGTAAAAGAAATTATAGAGGAACACCAAAACCCTTCTCTATAAATTGTGTATTTTTGAGGGACAGACAACTACGATATGCCATCCCGAAATTTAATTCAATACTTTATTATTACTGCTAAAGGACTCGCAATGGGTGCGGCAGACGTAGTCCCAGGGGTTTCTGGAGGAACTATCGCTTTTATTTCTGGTATTTACGAAGAGCTTATTGAAACCATCCATAAATTGGATTTTGGGTTTCTTAAGAGCTGGAAAAAAGATGGCTTTTTAAAGGCTTGGAAAAGTTATAACCTAGGCTTTTTATTAGCCTTATTTAGTGGTGTTGCTATCAGTATTCTATCCCTTGCAAAACTAATAACTTGGTTACTAGCAAATCATCCTATTTTAGTCTGGTCATTTTTCTTTGGCTTGGTGTTGGCAAGTATCATTTATGTTGGAAATCAAATCACCAAATGGAATGTTAGTATCATTATCTTACTAATAGGTGCCACCTGCCTATCTTATGCTATTACTTTAGCAAAACCAATAGGAGACACAGAAAGTACTTGGTTTCTTTTCTTTGCCGGTTTTATAGCGATTATCGCAATGATTTTACCAGGTATTTCGGGTGCTTTTATCCTGCTCTTATTAGGAGCCTATAAATCAATTATAGGAACAGTAACACAATTAGGAGATGGAATTTCTCAATTCAATTGGGCTCTTTTCTCTGAGGCCTTTTTAAAATTATGTGTTTTTGGAATTGGTGCCGTCGTGGGACTTAAAGTTTTCTCTAGGGTATTGAATTGGATGTTTAAGCATCATAAGAATTTAATTCTTGCGGTCCTTACAGGTTTTATGGTTGGAGCACTAAATAAAATTTGGCCATGGAAGGAAGTTCTAGAATATAGAATTAATCACGCTGGAACTAAAACACCCTTTATTGAAAAAAGTATCCTTCCTTCCAGTTTTGATGGGGATCCATTAATTCTCTATGCACTTATTTTTACTGCGCTTGGCTTTCTAAGTATTTTTGTGCTAGAGCGTTTAGCTGTAAATAAAAACCCCTCCTAAATGGCTGAAAAACGTACCTTGTCTGATAAGTTTTGGCTTTTTCTCAAGGGATTGGCAATGGGTGCTGCAAATAAAGTTCCCGGAGTTTCAGGTGGCGTTGTAGCATTTGTCGCTGGTTTCTATGAAGAGTTTATCTACTCGCTTCAAAAAATTAATAAAAAAGCCTTCTTACTTCTTATTAACGGTAGGTTTAAAAGTTTTTACAACTACATAAATGGGCGCTTTTTAAGCTTGCTTATTCTTGGAATGATTGTTAGTTATTTTAGTGTTTCGAAAATTCTGGACTACCTCATTGAAAACTTCGAATTATATGTTTGGAGTGCTTTCTTCGGAATGATTATTGGCTCTATCTACTTCATAGCGAAAGATTTTGGTGAATGGAACAGAAAATACATCGCCTACCTCCTATCTGGAATTATTGTAGGAATAGCCATAAGTTTTTTGGAACCTGCAAAAGAAAACAGCAACCTTATTTTTGTGTTTTTCTGCGGAATAATTGGAGTCTCAGGAATGACCCTTCCTGGGTTATCTGGTTCTTTTATTTTAATCCTATTGGGTAATTATGTTCTTTTGTTGGTAGACTCGGTAAATGCTTTATTTGATACAGTTGCAAATATATTTCAAGCCGATTTTGCTTTCATCAACAGCACCGAAAGAATGGAACTATTAAAAGTGCTTGTTGTTTTCTCCTTGGGCTCATTGGTAGGTTTAATTTCACTTTCCCATCTATTAGGCTATGTATTAAAGAAGTACAAAAAAGCAACCTATGCAGTTATAATTGGTTTTATAGCAGGCTCACTTGGAGTGGTATGGCCGTGGAAGGTTAAACTTATTAAATATGATGTGTATGGAAATCAATTATTTGACGGAAATGGAAGAGAAATAATTTACGGATATGACCGTTTCATTCCGTCAGATTTTTCTGACGATACTCTTTTTGCAATATTCTTTATTTTTGTAGGAATACTTATAGTACTAAGTTTAGAATGGTATCAAAAACTAAAAATTCCTAATAATGGCTAAATATGGACTTGTAGGGCAAGGAATTAGTTTTTCATTTTCAAAGTTCTTTTTCAATACAAAATTTGAAAAAGAAAATATTCCAGATAGTTACGAAAATTACGATGTCGATTGCATTGAGAAGCTATTAGACATAATTAAAGATAATCCCGATTTAAAAGGCCTCAACATCACTATTCCTTTCAAAGAAAACGTTATCCCTCTTTTAGACAAAGTAGATAAAGAAGCAAAGCAAATAGGTGCAGTCAACACTATAAAGATTTCTCGTGACGGTAGACTAATAGGATACAACACAGATCATTATGGTTTTGCAAAGACACTATCAGATTTACTACCCATAAAAGAGAATACCGCGCTTATACTTGGTACCGGAGGGGCTTCAAAGGCCATCGCTTATGTACTAGAAGCTATGGGCTATAAATATAGCCTCGTATCTAGAACCAAAACAGAGGGAAACTTCACTTATCAAGAACTGAATCGAGAAATTATTTCTGAACATTATTTAATTGTGAATTGCACTCCAAAAGGAACCTTTCCAAACGTGCATGAATATCCAAACATCCCATATCAATTTATTACAAAAGATCATATTCTTTTTGATCTTGTTTATAACCCTAGAGAAACCGAATTTTTAAAATTGGGCTATGCGAAAGGGGCTAAGGTCACTAATGGACTGAAAATGCTAGAATATCAAGCTAAGAAATCTTGGTCTATCTGGAAATCATAAAATTGGCATAAAATTCCTTTAAAATTTTAGCCTAGCTTTGGTAAGTCGGGAGTTGTTAGTATCTTGAGCGTTCAATAATAATGAACCTTAACATTGAAATAGATGTCAGACAATAAGACAAGCGATTCGAAAGAATTAAAGAAAAACACCACTACCGAAGAAATCATTTCAGAAAATCCTACAATTGAGGGAGCTTCAGAGAAAGTTGATCAAATAGTAGAAGAAACTACCGAAAAGGAGGCTTCCGAAAAAGCAGATCAAACAATGGAAGAATCTCTGGAAAAGGAAGTGCAAGAACCTGCTGTTGAAGATGAAGTGACTAAAGGGAAAGCTTCCGAAAGTGTAGAGAAAACTGAAGTTGAAGCTATCATTGAAGAGGATACTCCCGCTTCTGAAGAGGTAGAAGATGAAGCGGAAGACGAGGAAGAAGTTTCGTCATCTGACGATGATGAACACGCAGACGATGAAGAAGAATCTGAAGAAAAGGATTACCACTCTCTTTCTCCAAAAGAATTAATTTCTGAGCTACAATCACTTCTCAAGTCAAAGCCGATTCAAGAATTGAAACACGATGTGGAAGAAATCCGAACGGAATTCAATTCACAATTTCAAACGGAATTAGAGCAAAAAAAGGAAGAATTCTTAGCTGAAGGCGGAAACATTATAGACTTTCATTACTCTACGCCCGATAAAAAGGAATTCAATTCCTTGTATTTCGATTATAAAGAAAAGAGAAATGCACACTATAAAACGCTTAAGAATGACTTACAGGCTAATTTTAATAAGCGAAATGAATTAATTGAAGAATTAAAAGGCTTATTAAATGCAGAGGAAAATATAAATACTACCTACAAGCATTTTAAAGAGATTCAAGAAAAGTGGCATGTTGCCGGAGCCATTCCAAGAGATAAATACAATACCGTTTGGAATACATATCATCACCATGTAGAGAATTTTTACGATTTCCTTCATTTAAATCGCGAGTTTAGGGACTTAGACTTTAAACACAATCTTGAACAAAAATTAAAGATAATTGTACGAGCAGAAGAACTAGCTCAAGATACTAATGTAAATAAAGCATTCCGTGAGTTACAGATGCTTCATAAAATGTGGAAAGAGGAAATTGGCCCTGTTGCAAAAGAATATCGGGACAATGTTTGGGATAAATTTAGTGAAGTCACAAAGGTGATTCATGATAAACGACTCGAAAGCCTTAAAGAACTGGAAGCTGCATTTGAAGGTAATTACAACTCAAAAAAGGAACTTATTTCTCAAATACAAGAAGTTGTAGCCAACGTAAAACCAAGCCATCAAGCTTGGCAAAACGCCATAAAAAAAATACAACAGTTACGCGACTCCTATTTTGAAATTGGCAAAGTACCTCGTTCGAAAAACAAAGAAATTTGGAGTGAATTTAAAGAAGCTACTCGTTTATTTAACCATGAAAAGAACAATTTTTATAAAAATCAGAAAAAGGAACAATATACTAATCTTGAAAAGAAGCAAGAGCTTATTCGCATAGCTGAAGAGAATAAAGACAGTGATGATTTTGAGGTAGTGACCCCATTAATGAAAAAAATCCAAAATGATTGGAGGTCTATTGGGCATGTGCCCCGAAAGGATAGTGATAAAATTTGGAAAAAATTTAAAGGAGCTTGCAACCATTATTTCGATAGACTTCACGCTCAAAAAGATGAAGCCAATAAAGAAGATCTGGTACATTTTGAGACTAAGAAAACAATGTTGGATGGTCTTTCCGACTTTAATTTAACTGGAGATCATAAAACCGATCTTGCCGCTATAAAAGAGAAAATTAATGAGTGGAAGAAAATTGGAAAAGTCCCTTATAATAAAAGACGTATTGAGCAAGATTTCAATAAAGTTTTAGATGGTCTCTTTGGTAAATTGGACTTAGGGAAGAAAGAAACGGAACTTATTAAATTTGAAAACAAACTAAGTTCTATGGTCTCCCAAGAAGATGATAGAAAGCTTCAAAATGAACAATTCTATATTTCTAAAAAGATAGAAGAAAGTAAAAATGAAATTCGTCAGTTAGAAAATAACCTTGGTTTCTTTAAACACGTGGATGAGAAAAATCCAATGGTAAAGGAGGTATATTCTAATATAGCTCGACATAAAGAGCAACTTGATGTATGGAAAGCCAAGCTTTCAAAAATACGTACTGCTCGTAAATAATAATTTCACATGTATTGTCCATTATGCCATACTCAATCTTCTGTAGAGTATGGCACTACTGGTAAAGTGTTGTTTCTGAAATGCCATGAATGTGCTTTGGTATTTAAGTCAATAGAGTTTTTCCCTTCCGAAGAAAAAGAAAAATCTAGGTATCTGTTGCACAAAAACGATGTTAACGATTCAAAGTATCAAAAATTCGTAGCCCCAATCGTTTCTGCTATTAGCAAACAGTATTCGACCCAAAGTATTGGTTTGGATTTTGGAGCCGGTTCGGGTCCCGTAGCGGCCAAATTATTAAAAGACAAGGGCTATTCTATTGCGTTCTACGATCCTTTTTTTTACCCTAACAAAGAAGTGCTATTAACTACCTATGATTTTATTATCTGTTGTGAGGTAATGGAACATTTTCATGAACCAAAAAAGGAATTTGAATTGCTGCGGAAATTGTTGAAACCAAAGGGACGTTTGTATTGTATGACGCAATTACTTCCAACGCCAGCTAAGTTCAAAGATTGGAATTATAAAAATGACCCAACTCATGTTGTTTTTTATTCCGAAGAAAATTTAACTTGGATAAAAGAACATTTCGATTTTTCAGAAGTAAATATTGAAAACCGATTGATTATTTTTAAACAATAATAAAGAAGCTGCCTCAATATGGGGAGTTATCGAAGCAGCTTACCTACAGTATTCACTGTATTAACAAAGTAGGAAAAATAATAATTCTGAATTGTTTCTTTTTATTGACGCTTCTTAAAAGACGTTTACTTTATGTTTCAATTCAATTAATAGGTTATTTTCTAAATTTTCTCGAAGGTAAGGAAGTCAATCCCTCCATTGCCCCCACTTACATCTGTTAGTTCAATTCTATTTGATGAAATTGATACAATATCCCAATCGTCATTTAAATCATCAAATTTGTCGGTATCTGGTACTGGAAAGAATATATTGAAATCATCATCATCTGTAGAATTACCATCGTCATCACTAGATGAATTACCGCTGTCATCTTCTACAGACCAAGTTCCTATTACCGAAGTTGACCCATTTACTGCTGATAGAGATCCATCTTCATTGAATGTAAAAACAAATCCATTAAAATCACTTGTTTCATCTTCATCGCTATCAAAGAAATAGGAAATTCTCCAAGTTCCGACTTGTGCAGTATTAGTGACAATCTGTGCGCTATTTATATTTTGGTCATCAATAATATCATTCTGAGAATCTTTGGTGCATCCTATAGTCAAGAAAACTAAACAGGATATAATGCAGCTTGTTACAATCAATTTTTTCATAGTGTTTATTTATTTAGGTTATTTTCTTTAAAGTTTTTCAAGTATTAGGTTGTCTGTTCCGCTTCCACCACCACTAACATCCTGCAGTTCAACGCGTGTTGGGCTTACAAAGAGAACATCCCAATCATCATCATTAAATTCTTCGAAAGGAAGTGCTGTACCAAAATCAAGTAACAGTTCGTTACCTGCGCTCAACACTTGCCAAGTTCCATTATTGGTATTACTCCCATTAGACGCTACAACAATGTTAGAGGTATTAAAATTAATGTTATACCCATTATAATCGTTTGTTTGGTCTTCCCCGCTATCAACATATGAGAAGACAAACCAAGGACCATCTTGCAATATTGTTTCTAAGTCAGTTGACCCGCCACCGCCAGTATATGGAATTCTTCCGAAGGTTAAGAAATCTATAGAGCCATTCCCGCCACTTATATCTTTAAGACGAATAATATCGTTTGTTACTTCCAATACGTCCCAATCGTCTGCCAATTCATCAAGCGGTGGAAGAATTCCAAAATTTAAGTTAAGTTCTAAGTCAGTTTCATCTCCTGCAGAGGTAGACCAGCTTCCATTTGTAGTTCCGTTGGTATCTGTGGCTGTCGCAGTATGGTCCATTGCATAATTAAAAACATAGTCTGCGTAATTTGCCGTTTCGTCTGTATCGTCAAAATAATAGTTTACATACCAATCTCCTGACGTTAAAGCAGCTACAAGCACGGTATCATCTACGCCACCACCACCGGTGCTACAGTCGCTTTCAAATCGCAAACGATCGTCTCCTATTCGTAAATCTACTTTTGTTTCATTAACCTGCTCTTGAATTTCGTGCAAGGTCCAAACATCATTAAAATCTGGTAAACCCGAAATATTTAAAGTTACCATTATGCCGTTTCCAGAGCCACTACTCGTCCAAGTACCATTAAATTGAGTTGCATTAAAATCAACGGTCACAGTACCAGCTGCATCGAAGTTGAATAAATAACCAATATAATTATCTTCAAGGTCGTTGTCGTTTCTTTCCAGTTTATCAACCATCCAGTTTTCACAACCCGTTAAAATCCCCTCAAGTTCTTGAGTGGTGCAATTATCACAATCATCATCGTTTGGATCATTATCATCATCCTCATCACACGCATTTATTGCATTGAGAATCAAACTTTCAAGCTCATTAAAATTATTGATTTGTTGAACCGAACCATCCCATAGAATTACAGTAATTGGAAAATCTACCGTAACGATCATACTTTGATCAATATCGCCGAGGAAGTTAAAAAATTCTTCATCGTTATTGATAATTACCGTTTCCTGGAGCTCATTATTTAAGTTAAACACAAAGGCAGTTATAGGGTACTGAATATCAATACATTCAATATCATCATCAATTTCATTCTCACCCAAGCATTGTGAAGCAGCCGCAACAAGCCCTGCCTGATCATTTATGACCACCTGAGTATAATCCGCTAGAATTATTGTTATTGGAAAACTTATCACTAAGGTATCTACATCATTGGAGAATTCATCAAAAATAGCCTCAACAATATCCAAATCATCTTGGTTATTAATAACAAGCTCAATATCATTTGCTGTTACAGTAACTGGTAACTGAATATTAAAACAACTTGCCAGATCGAGGATATTATCTGAAGACCCATCGTTGGTGGTTGTATTCTTTAATAGTGATAATATCGCTGAGTCTGCACCAATTACCACTTCTTGAGGTGCTTCAATTATCTCTATTTCTTCTTTTCTACAAGAAAAAATCACACCTACTAATAGTATGATTAATCCTAACTTAATAATTTTTTGGTTATTTAACATAGCTTAAAATTTAATTTGAGATCTTTATTATAAAACAACTCAAAGTTTAAATCTCCTGATAAGATTTTGTTTTTTTTATTCTTAGCTTTATAGAGAAACAAAACAACATCAATTTGGCCAAGGATTTTCATACCGATATTTGTGATAAAAAATTATTCTCTAAGGTGTATGAAAAACATTCTAAAGATATTCACGACTTCCTTTATTATAAGTATGGAGAACAAATCAATCCTAACGACAAAATGCAGGATGCATTTATAAAACTATGGGAGAATTGTAAAAAGGTTACTTTAAGTTCGGTACGTTCATTTCTATTTACTGTTGCAAACAACATGACCTTAAACGAAATAAAACATCAAAAAGTTGTTTTACAATACCAAAAGATACGTCCTAAAGAATACACCAATGAAAACCCTGAATTTCTTTTGGAACAGGAACAATTTCTTCAACAATATCAAAATGCATTAGGCAATTTATCTGAAGATCAACGTGTAGCTTTCTCATTAAGTAAAATTGAAGGTAAGAAACATTCTGAAATAGCCGAACTATTAGGTGTTACTCAAAAAGTTGTAGAATACAGAATTTATAGCGCATTCGACAAACTAAAAACTGAACTTAAAGGTTTTAAAATAAAATAGTCAGGAGAAATAGAGACTGAGTTGTTTTATAGATAACAAAGATGTTTATGGACAAAGAATACTTGATAGAAAAATTTCTAAACAATGAACTCACAGAAGCGGAACAAAGCGCTTTTGAGTCGTTGGAGGACTTTGATTTGCATAAAAACATCATTGAGAATGCAGTTTATTTTAAAGCCAATAATTTCTCCGAGCTAGCTGCTTTTGAAAGTATAGAGCACCGTTTAGAAACTACAACTAAGGTCAAAAAGTTAAATTGGATTACCCCTTTAATGCGGATTGCTGGTGTTTTTGCCGTAGGCTTCGGAATTTATTTTCTGTTCTTCTTTACTACACTAACAAATATTTCAACCATTGCTGGAGAAAAAACTGTTATAGAACTTCCAGATGGCTCAATTGTCAATTTAAATGCCCTTTCAGAAATTAGCTATAATCGTGACGATTGGAATTCAAACCGCCATATTAACTTGGATGGTGAAGCCTTTTTTAAAGTTGCGAAAGGTAAAATTTTTGATATCGAGACCTCCTTAGGGAAAGTAACAGTGGTAGGTACCCAATTTAATGTAAAAAAGCGAGAGAATTTCTTTGAAGTTGTCTGTTATGAAGGCATTGTTAAAATTACTACGAAGGATACGGTTAAAACACTTTTGGCAGGTGATACCTTCAGATTGTGTGATGGCGAAGTATCCTTTAGTAACACCTCATTTAAAGAACCTCAATGGACAAAGAACATGAGTAGTTTTAAATCGGTTCCATTGCGTTTGGTAATTATCGAACTAGAACAACAATATAATATTTCCATTACCTACAACCCAGATCTAGAAAATTTAATTTTCACTGGAGGATTTACACATAATTCGCTTCAGGATGCCCTAAAATCTATCACAGTACCCCTTGAGTTAACCTACAAAATTGAGTCGTCAAAAACAGTGATTTTGTTAAAGAATGGGCAATAAGTTTCTCAACATAGTACTCCTTCTATTTCTGTTGACGCAAATTCAAACTGTTGCGCAAACGGTGGACGAAAAAACTCCTTTAAAACAGATTTTAACCGAATTGGAGAATGCACACAACTATCGATTTAATTATATCGAAGAAACAGTAAGAGACGTTAACATCCCAGCACCAAATCCCACCCTAACTTTCCAAGAAGCAATAGAATATCTTCGCAATGAATCGAACTTAATATTTGACTTTCTTGGCAATAATTTTATTTCCATTAAAAAGAAGCAGGAACTATTTCTTTGCGGTTATTTGAAAGATAATGATTCACAATTACCACTTAGTTCGGCAACCATTCAAGGAAAAAACAGCGCTACGATTTCAGACGAAACTGGCTATTTTGGAATAACGGTTGGCTCTCTAAACGAAGTAATCGCTATTCGTTTCTTAGGCTACAAAAGCATTCAAATAAGTGCTGCTCTTTTTGCCAAAGAAAACTGTGAAGCCGTATTTATGACGGCGGAAACAGAATCTTTATCTGAAATAATGCTCTTTAATTATTTAGTTAATGGAATCGACAAAATTGATGCCGGTGAATATCAAATTGATTTTTCAAAATTCAAAATACTTCCCGGGCTCATCGAATCTGATGTATTGCAGGCCACTCAAGCCTTACCAGGAATTCAAAGTAGTAATGAGACAGTTTCAAACATAAACATAAGAGGAGGAACCCACGACCAAAATCTTATTTTATGGGATGGAATAAAAATGTATCAATCGGGTCACTTTTTTGGATTAATTTCTGTTTTCAATCCTCAAATCACCCAAAAGGTTTCAATTTATAAAAACGGAACCAATGCCGAACAAACAGACGGAATCTCCGGAACCATTTCAATGCATTCTGACCAACAAATAGATAGAAAAATCAATGCCAGTATAGGCGGTAATCTTATAGATGGAAATGTATTTGTTAATCTACCCCTTGGAAATAAAGCGTCCGTTCAAATAGCCGCTCGAAAATCGATGAACGATTTTATTACCACCCCAACCTATGACGAATATTTTAGTAGAATCTCTCAAGACACCGAAGTTGAGAATAATGAATCTATGGTACAAAATTCAGATCAGCAATTCGATTTTTATGATACATCGCTAAGACTTTTATATGAACCTAGCGATAAGGATCATATTCGGTTAAATTTTATCAATATTAACAACAAGTTAATTTTTACTGAAAGTACCACCATTAAGGACGAACCGCGATCCAAAGAAAGTAGTATTTCACAAAACAGTATTGGTGGAGGCTTGTTTTATAAACGAACTTGGAATGATAAGTTGCAAACAACCCTTCAATTATATGAAACCGATTATAAGTTAAAAGCTATTAATGCCGATCTTATTGAATCTAGGCGTTTTTTACAAGAGAATAGTGTTTCAGAAACTGGAGCGAAAATCAAAGCCGATGTGCGCTTAACCGAATCCTTGGATTGGCAACTAGGATATAATTTCATTGAAACCAAAGTCACAAACCTTGATGATGTCGATGTCCCGTTAATTCGAACTCTAATTTCTGAAGTAGTTAGAACTCACGCGGGTTTTACTCAACTAAGTCTAAGGTCAAAGGACCAACAAACCAAAATCACACTTGGAGTTCGATACAATTATTTGGATAAGTTTAAAGAACATCTAATCGAACCAAGATTTAGTTTCAATCATAACTTTGGAGAACATTTTAATGTTGAAGTAGCTGGAGAGTATAAACATCAAATTACAACCCAAGTTGTTAACTTTCAGAATGATTTCCTCGGTGTTGAAAAACGTAGATGGCAGTTGTCAAATAATGAAAACATCCCAATTCTAAAAAGCAAGCAAGCATCCTTAGGTTTTGGTTTCAATAATAATGGATGGCTTATCAGTTCAGAAATATATTACAAATTGGCTGACGGAATTACCTCCCAAAGTCAAGGATTTCAAAATCAATATGAGTTCATAAAAACCGATGGAAGTTATAGTGTTCTCGGACTTGATTTACTAATTAGAAAACGTATAAAAAACCTTACTTTTTGGTTGAGCTACGCTACAATGGATAACGAATATAACTTTGATTCACTGGCTGAAATGCAATTTCCTAGTAATCTTAATATTTCGAACACCGCTACCATTGGTTTAAGCTATAGCTATAAGGCTTTTGATTTTTCGGCAGGATTTAATTGGCATAGTGGTAATCCAACAACGCGACCAGTGGTAGATAATGAAATTGTTGCCGGTGAGATAAACTATGAAGCCACTAATAGTTCCAATCTTGAAGATTATTTTAGACTAGATGCTTCGGCTCTTTACAACTTTGAGCTTGGCTCTGTTACCATTGATTTAGGTGCTTCTGTTTGGAATATTTTAGATCACGAGAACACTATCAACAACTATTATAGAATTAATCAAGAAAAAGAAACAGAACGTTTTGTACAAAAAGCACTTGGTCTAACTCCAAATCTGATGTTTAGGGTTTATTTATAATATAATCTTTACCACTAGTAAATAGAACTATATTTTCTTAGCCTCTTCCCAATACACGTCCATTTCCGCAAGTGTCATCTCTTTCATCGACTTTCCTAATTCTTTAGCCTTCCCTTCAAGATATTGAAACCGCTTTATAAATTTCTTATTTGTGCGTTCTAAGGCGTTTTCTGGATCTACTTTTAAGAAACGAGCGTAGTTTATCATTGAAAACAAAACATCGCCAAATTCCGCCTCCATTTTCTCTTTATTATTTTCTGAAACTTCATGCTGCAGTTCCTCCAACTCTTCCTGTAATTTTTCAAAAACTTGTGCTGGCTCTTCCCAATCAAAACCTACACCTGCTACCTTATCCTGAATCCGATTTGCTTTTACAAGAGCTGGAAGTGATTTAGGAACACCTTCTAAAACGCTTGTTTTACCTTCTTTTAATTTCAAATTCTCCCAGTTTCGTGCTACTTCTTGTTCATCTGCAACTTTCACATCGCCATAAATATGAGGATGCCGAGAAATCAATTTTTCACAAATAGCATTGGTCACATCGGCAATATCAAAATCACCTGTCTCACTGCCAATTTTGGCATAAAAAACAATATGAAGCAATAAGTCGCCTAACTCTCCTTTTACCTCATTCAGATTGTTCTCAAGAATAGCATCCCCAAGTTCATAGGTTTCTTCAATGGTTAAATGCCGCAAGCTTTCCATCGTTTGCTTTTGGTCCCAAGGACATTGCTCTCGCAATTCATCCATAATAGTAAGCAAGCGATTAAAGGCTTTTAATTGATCTTTTCGAGAATTCATATTCAAAAATTAACTTCTAACAAAGCTAAAAGAATTCAGTTGTAGACTATAACAGAGTTATCAAAAATTAGTAACAAAAAAATCCCGCCGTTTTCTAAAACAGCAGGATTGAATTTATTTTAAATCTAAAAGCTTATTTTTTTCTTGCAGCTGTGCTTTTCATAGCGCCACCTTTCTTAGCCGAAGATGCTTTAGGACTGGCCGCTTTAACAGTAGTTGCCTTTGCGCCTGTAACTTTAGCTGCTTCAATTTTCTTAGATTTAGCTGCTTCCTCTTCATCTACCTCATCGACTTCAGAAAAATCGGTGATTCCATTTTTAATAAGCAAGTTATACCATTGAACAACCTTCTTAATATCACTCGGATAAACACGATCCTCGTCGTAATCTGGAAGTACAGAGAAAAAATATTCTTCAAGTTGGTCCTTTGATACTTTGTGATTGATTGCTTCTCCTCCATTCTCTTTTTCAGAAATCTTCAAGAATACTTCACGCAAAGGAAGCTCTTCAGTAAGAGTATAAATAGCAATTTCAGAAAGCAGACTAACATTATGCCTTGAGCTCACGCTAATTTTTTTACCATCAACCATCGATTCTGCCAGAAAACCAGCTCGTGTTTGCGTTGTTAATTTGTATAAACCGGGTTTTCCCGAAATAGATAACACTTTTTCTAAGCTCATATACGTAATTTCAATTTTTTATTTCTCTTAAAAGAGGTGGCAAATATCTTTGGTTTGTCTGAATTTACCAAAGGTGTTAACGTTTCTTTTTCATTTTCGGAAAACGCATTCGATAATCAACTTTTATCTTACCTTTTGAAATATTAGCCAATTTTCCTTTTATGAGGCGCTTTTTTATAGGCGACAACTTATCTGTAAATAAAATTCCCTCAATGTGATCGTACTCGTGCTGAATAATTCTCGCTGCCATTCCGGAGAAAGTATCTTTGTGCTTTTTAAAATTTTCATCCTGATATTCAATTACAACAGTAGGTTGTCTAAACACATCTTCTCTAACTTCTGGAATACTTAAACACCCTTCATTAAAAGCCCATTCATCTCCAGACTCCTCAATAATCTCCGCATTGATAAATACTTTTTTGAATGTTTCAAGTTCCTTACGTTCTTCTTCCGAAAGATCTTCGTCATCCCCAAATGGAGAAGCATCTACCATAAACAAACGAATGGGCAATCCTATTTGAGGAGCAGCCAAGCCAATACCGCTTGCTTCGTACATAGTTTCAAACATATTCTCCAATAAAACATCCAATTTTGGATATTCCTTGGTGAGGGTGGCGCATTCCTTACGTAATATTGGATCGCCGTAAGCTAAAATTGGTAAAATCATTCTTTTATTGTTTAAGGTCTAAAGGATAATGATTAATAGTTATCGATTCAAATTTTTCTCCGCTGTTTTTCTTGAGGCAATAAAAATAGCGGTTAATTCCTTTGCCTCTTTAAGTACAAATTCACAATTATCACTTGCAAGTAACTGTTCATCAATAACAAATTCAATCCAAAAAATACACTCATCAGATTCTTCGATAACAATACTTAATTTAGAAATAAAACTCTTCTTAGTTTGTCCTAAAGATGCAGCTCTATAATTCGCGGCAACCGATGTAGCACATCTAATTAACTGATGTCTAATATGATTATTTAATGTTGAATTGGGCAATGAAACCGCAAGTTTAACACAATCATGTGCAAAACATTTTGAACGCTTCTTAAGGTCCCTTTCTATTTGCATTATTCATTAGCCATTAATCTTTAAACCTTATTAATTAAGCTTTATTCATTTATGATAAAGGTATTCTTGTAAAATTATTGTTGCGCTTATTTCATCTATCAAAGCCTTATTTCTTCTTTGTTTTTTCTTTAAGCCGCTATCTATCATTGTTTGAAACGCCATCTTACTTGTATAACGTTCATCCACTCTTTTTACTTCAAGCTTCGGAAAGGTTTTATAAAACTTCTTTAGAAATTTCTGAATATCTTCCTCTATATCAGATGGTGTGCCATCTTTCTGAGTTGGTTCCCCAACCAATATCAATTCTACCTTTTCAGAAGCAAAATAATTGGTCAAAAAAGCAAACAATTCCTTGGTCGCAACCGTGGTCAAACCAGAAGCAATTAACTGAAGCTCGTCCGTTATTGCAATTCCAGTTCGTTTGGTTCCGTAATCTATTGCTAAAATTCTTGCCATTTTCGCTGCAAAAATAAGGGTTTCATAAATACTATACTAAAAATGTACCCTATATTGAAACCGAGGTTTTATATTTGCACAAACTTCTTCTGAATTATGACCGAATTACAACAAATCATTGAAAAAGCATGGGATGACCGTTCATTGTTAACCCAACCAGAAACCATAGCCGCAATTCGTGAAGTTGTTCGCCTTTGTGATGAAGGTCTTTTACGTTGTGCGCAACCAACGACAACTGGATGGCAGGTAAATGAATGGGTAAAAAAAGGAGTGGTTTTGTATTTCCCTATTCAGAACATGGAAACCACAGAAGCCGGTATTTTCGAATATCACGATAAAATTCCGTTGAAAAGTGGTTATGAAGCTAAAGGTATACGTGTTGTTCCCAATGCAGTGGCTAGATATGGTGCCTATATCTCTAAAGGAGTAATCATGATGCCGAGTTATGTAAACATTGGAGCCTACGTCGACGAAGGTACTATGGTCGATACTTGGGCTACTGTGGGTAGCTGTGCACAAATTGGTAAGAATGTTCACCTTAGTGGAGGTGTTGGAATTGGGGGCGTTTTAGAACCTTTACAAGCAGCGCCCGTAATTATTGAGGACAATGCCTTTATTGGCTCCCGTTGTATTGTTGTAGAAGGGGTTCGCATTGAAAGTGAAGCTGTGTTGGGTGCGAATGTGGTTTTAACCGCTTCTACAAAAATTATTGATGTTACTGGAGAGACTCCTGTGGAGCGAAAGGGCTTAGTTCCTGCACGTTCTGTTGTGATTCCAGGTAGTTATACCAAAAAGTTTCCAGCTGGCGATTTCAATGTTCCTTGTGCTTTGATTATTGGTACCCGAAAAGAAAGTACCAATAAGAAAACATCCTTGAATGATGCGTTAAGGGAATATAATGTATCGGTGTAGGTGATTGTTGATTGTTGATTGTTGATTGTAAAATTACCTTTACTTTGCTACTTTGAAACCTACCTTCTTTTCCGTAGTTTCTTAGAATTCACTTTTTTCTGAAAAGCCCTACTGTTCTTCGATAACAAACGGTGTGTTTCATCGGCCTCATTTCCGGAAAGCTTTGCGTATTCTGCAGACAGTATATTGATCATTGTTTTTGATAACCACAATCTTCTTAGGTTATGCATGCGCTTATCTAAGTTGAGTTTTTCAAAACGCATTCTATTTAAATCAATCAAATAAAAATCGTAGGTCCCATCTCCCCTATCCTGTATCAGCGTATTTCCTGGGGAATGATCCAAAAAATTGATATTGTTCTCGTGCAACTGAAAACAAAAAGCAGTAAATTGTTTAAGGATTTCTTCTCTATTTGGAAACTTCGGATTGTGAATTAAAACCCTAAAATCAAAGTCGTAATCCACCTGCTCACTGATATAATAGGATGTTTTTAATCCCACCGAAAAAGTTTCAGAAAAACCAACCGGAAAAGGTGTCTTTATTCCGAACTCAATAAGCTTTGAAGCATATTCAAAAGATCGTTTCGCCTTACTCTTCCGAAGAAATTGATATACCAATGACTGAAATGCATTAGGAGTTTTAAACTTCTTCACATTAAACGCCTTTCCCTCAACCTTAAACTTCTTGATTACATTTCGCTCTCCTTTGGTAACATATTCTCCACTTGCGTCGAAGTTCTTCAAAACCGCTGTTAGCTGTGGTTCTAAGTGTGCATATTTTGGATGTACAACAAAAGTTGAGCGCATTTTTAATTTTATTAACTTCAAAAAATAAGTACTTTGCGAAGGTAATCTTTATGAAGAAAATACTCGTAATACAGAACAAAAGAATTGGCGACGTGCTTATAAGCTCCGTGATTGCCAATAACATTAAAAAAATATTTCCAGACAGCCATATCACCTATTTTGTATACGATTATACTACTGGAGTTATCGAAAACAATCCAAATATCGACCGAATCATTGCGGTTAATGATAAGGAACTGAAAAAGATTCCAAACCTCATCAAAGAAATAAGAAAGGTAAAAAAGGAGCACTACGATATTATTTTTGATTCCTATTCAAAGTTTCAAAGTAGAATGATGTGCCTCTTTTCAGGTGCAGAATATCGCATCGGATTCAAAAGAAAGCACAAAACCCTAAGATTGCCTTTTTACACCCACCCAGTCAATTTTTTGGACTCAAAAACACGAGTTTGTGGTAAAGCAATAGAAGATCGGTTAAACATTATCAATTCTGTTTTCCCTTTAGAAAATCCGGATGACTTCCCTAAAATTTATTTGACGGAAAAAGAAAAAGAATATAGTAGAATAGAAAAACTTCAAAAACCCGTTTTAATGTTTACGGTTTTGGGAAGTACTATTCCCAAGTCCATGCCCTTCGATTATGTAGCTGAACTTATAGATTATATAACTGAAAATTATGCAGTTACCATACTTTTTAATTATGCACCCTACCAAAAAGAAGATGCCTTAAAAATCTACGAACTTTGTAAACACAAAGAACAAATCAATGTTGATGTTTATGAAGATTCTATTCGAGGCTTTATAACATTGGTCAATAAATGTGATGTGCTTATTGCCAATGAAGGCGGGACTGTACATATTACCAAGGCTTTAAGCAAGCCGACTTTTACAATTTATTCTCCGTATATTGAGAAAGCAGACTGGAATAGTTTTGAAGATGGAGTTTTACATGAATCTGTTCATTTGCTTGAGGAAAAACCCAATTTATTTGAAGAATTCACAAGAGAATCAAGAAAAGTGATAGAGGAAAATCCTGAAGCCTTGTACCGAGAACTAACCCCAGAAATGATATTGACCAAGTTGAAACCTTATTTAGAAAATCACCTTAATCACACTAAAAAATAAATATGAATATTCTAGATAGATTTCATCATTGGAGACGAAAACGTCGCTGGGATAAGCAATATAAAAGTGGGAAATGGGAAAACTTGAAGAGCGAAAAAGAATCAAAACGCTATTTCCAGATTATTGATTATTTAAAAACCTATGGACTTAAAAACCCTAGTATTCTCGATATAGGTTGTGGTGATGGTGTTCTTAATGAACGAATGAAAGATTTTGCGTATTCGTATTTTCTCGGACTCGATTTCTCAAAAGTTTCGATTGATCAAGCAAAGAAAAAGAATTTTGTTAAGGCCGAATTTATTTCAGAAGACGTAATTAGCTTTCGCCCAACTAGGAATTTCGATGCAATCGTCTTGAACGAAGCCTTTTACTACATCCACGATTCCGAAAAAAACAACGTACTCAACCGAATGCTAGATCACCTTAACGATGGCGGGATTCTAATAACGTCTATCTATAGAGAAGGCACTGGCTGTTGGGAGTATTTTAAAGAAAATCCAAAACTTAAAGAATTAGATTTTACCACAGTTACAACCGGGGAAGAACTACAATACTGGAAAATTGGAGTGTATAAAAAAGTATAATACAAGGAATCAAAAACTCCGAAACTTTGAGACTTTGAAACTCACTTCTCAATTCCGTAATAAGTCCAAGTACTGTTTGAAGCCTTTGTCTCCGCTCTAATCGCCTTATTCTTAGCAATCATTTCCTCTTTTACATAGCCGCGCGGATGATCTAGATGCAACGTAATGGCACTATAACGTAATTGAATACTCTTCAGTCCATTATTTACCAAACGTTCTCCCAGCTCTCGATCCTCGCCTCCATATTGCATGCGTTCATCAAATCCATTGACAGCTAGTATATCTTCTTTCCAACCAGATGCATTATGTCCGTTCCAAGATGCATTACTGGGTGTAAGCTTGTTTAAAACAGCTGCTTTAACAGTGCCCGAAGTAAGTTTATTGTTTTTAAAAGATGACTTCAAGCCTTGCTTCTTTAACCACAAAACATCAAAACAGCGTTCGGTATAAATATCTTCTTGGCTAATATTTTCTGAAATGTCCATCGGTAGCTTAAAATAACCTCCAGATAAGAACCTGCCTTCAACACGATACTTTACATGCTGCTCCACAAAATCCTTCCGCGGAATACAGTCACCATCAGTCATAATAATATAAGCTGTTTCACATTCCTGCACCGACTTATTCAATATAATAGTTTTCTGAAAACCATTATCCTCATGCCAAACATGTTTGATTGGAAAAAAGACTTCTTCTTGGATTCGTTTCAGCATTTCGGCAGTTTCCGAAGTAGAACCGTCATCGGCAATCACCACTTCAAACATGCGATAGGTCTGATTGTTATAACCATACAGCACCTTCTTCAACCAGGTCGGTGAGTTATAAGTGCTAATAATTATGGATGTATCCAATCTCATTTGTCTTATTTCTTTCGAAAATAATAAGCAGCCTGATCTCCCCTACCTTCTTTATTGAGCTGATTTGCCTTCCGATCGTACTTAAAATTCTGTGTTTTACGGCTTACTGAATTTACCAATCCTTTCTGTTTTGGCTCTGAAAGTGGAATATCTTTCAAATACTTTTCGCTTCCCGTAAACTGAAAATGCGTAGAGTCGTGTTCCACCTTGTACAAATCGAATCCAGTTTTTTCGGCTAACAACTCCATGCTCTTGTTGGAGTGTAAAAAGAAATGCCTTGGCGCATCCAACTGTACCCAGTCTGTTCCATATTTTTCCCAGGCATAAGACGACACGGTGGGTATACGAATAATACACACACCTCCTTCAGCTAGTAATGCACTCACTTTTTCAAGATTCTCAATTGGATCTGGAAGATGTTCAAAAGCATGATGATAGGTAATAATATCGAAGCTACCGGCTACTTCAAAAACCGAGATATTCTTAATAGTCAATCCATTCTCGTAGGCAATCGTTTCACCTAAATAAGGGTCACACCCCAACAAATTCTTAAAACCTACTTCGGCTAAGGGATAAAGAAAGTTTCTTCCATTCCCACAACCAACGTCTAAGATTCGGCTGTCCTTACTAACATTTAATCCATTAAATATTTTGTATTCTTTCTTTCCAAAAATCTTTCCGAAGCTATTTTGGTAAAAGGATCCACCCAAAGCAGCAGCTTCGTATTGTTTTAGTTTGATAGCGCCTTTTGTTCCTCTAAACTTTTTACCATCATACTTACTAAAACTGTAATAGTCCTCAGGATAATAGGCAGCCATATCCTTTGGAAACTCCGAAATCTGCAGACATTCACATTTAGAACATTGAAAATAATCAAATTCTTCTTTTAAACCATACATCATTTCGCGGGCAATATAACTCCTATTATTCTCGGTATTCCCACAGATTCTACATTGGTTACTCATTCGCCTACTTTCAGTTTTAAGTACCAAAGATAAAGTTATTTATTAAGTTTGTAGTATGCCAACACTAACAGTAATCATCCCAACTTTCAATGAGGCGCTCTATATAAAAGACGCGTTGCAATCGGTGCAATTTGCAGATGAAATCATAGTGGTAGATTCTTTAAGTACAGATGAAACCCAGGAAATCGCAAGACCGCTGGTTACCAAAATATTGGAACGAAAATTCGACAATTTTTCGGCTCAAAAGAATTTTGCTCTAGAGCAAGCAACCAGCGAATGGGTTTTGTTTATTGATGCAGACGAACGTGTTACACGATCTTTGGAAGCTGAAATAAAAATGGTGTTGGCGAATCCTAAACACGGCGGACATAAAATTAACTTTCCACATTTTTTTATGACCCGCTTTTTGTATTCACAAAGCAGCGATGTGCTTCGTTTGGTAAAACGTGATGGCGCTCATTTTACAGGTTTAGTACACGAGAAATTGCATTGTGAAGGGAGTGTTGGCAAGCTTAAACAGAAAATGATTCATTATACCTACAAGGGCTTGAATCACTATATCTCAAAGAAGGAGAAGTATGCCTGGTTTCAGGCAGAACAACGTCTTCAAAAGAAAAAGAAAACAACTTACTTCCAATTATTCTTTAAACCCAGCTACCGATTTTTCGATTCATACATTAAGAAAGGTGGCTTCAGAAATGGCATTCCCGGTCTAACCGTTGCTGCCATCGATTCCTACGGTGTGTTTTCCCGCTATGTGAAGTTGATGTTGCTAAATAAGGGAATGAAGTAGGTGTTTGGTGAAGGGTGAAGGGTGAAGGGTGAAGGTAATATTTTCCTATTGTCAGTTCGAGAGTCCCAATTTTACATCGGGATGTATCGAAACCCTCTCGTTTTGTCAGTTCGAGTGGCCCAAATTTACATCGGGATGTATCGATACCCTCTCGTTTTGTCAGTTCGAGAGTCCCAAATTTACATCGGGATGTATCGAAAACCTCTCGTTTTGTCAGTTCGAGTGGCCCGATTTTTCATCGGGATGTATCGAGAACCTCTCGTTTTGTCAGTTCGAGTGGCTCAATTTTACATCGGGATGTATCGAAAACCTCTCGTTTTGTCAGTTCGAGTAGCCCGATTTTTCATCGGGATGTATCGAAAACCTCTCGTTTTGTCAGTTCGAGTGGCCCGATTTTTCATCGGGATGTATCGAGAACCAGTTCGAGTGACGAATTAAAAAATCTTCCCGAACTTTATCTTTCTTTTAAATTTATTCAGAGAAAATTCACCTTTTACGTCAATACGTTGAATCTCGAACGGTTTATTAAAAGGAAATTTATTAAGTCTGTTTCCTATCCGAACTCCATAAGTAAATTGTCTATCTTGGAGTTGTTTGATAAACTTCTTCTTTTCTGCAACTGCTCTCGGATATTTCCCATAAGGATATGCTAGCACCGAAGCAAACGGAAATTTATTATCTGAAACACTATCAAAACACAACTGCGTATCTTCTTCAATCTCGGCTTCAGAAAGTTCATTGTATTTTTTATGATAGTAGGAGTGAAACGCCAATTCGATCGTCATCGGATTTAAAGCAAGCAACTGTTTCGCACTCATTATCGCTACCGAAGACGTAAACCATTCGTCTGTTTTTCCAAGATAATTCAGTGGAACAAAGAACGTAGCCTTCATATTATACTTTTCAAGCAGTGGAATAGCGAGTTCCATCTGACTTACATATCCATCATCGAAAGTAATCACGATGTTTTTTTTTGACGGCAACTTCTTAAGGTCCATCAACTCTTTAAAATGATAACTTTTATAACCACCCTCTGCCAAATAAGCCAATTGCGCCTCAAGTTTATCGACAGAAATTGTGAGCGCCTCGCTTTTAGTACGCGACACATCATGATACATTAAAATAGGGAGCTTGCTCACAATAGTTCAGTATTTATCCTTGTAAAATTATTACTTTTACGCAAACTACAAGCAACTATTGGAAAACTCCTTTAAAATTAGTGCAATTGCCATTACGCTTAATGAAGCAGAAGTTATAGATGCCTTCATAAAAAGCCTGTGGTTTGTCGATGAAATTATTGTAGTAGATTCCTTTAGTACAGACAATACCGTCGCTTTGGCTTCAGCTCATGACAAGGTTACCGTTCATCAACGGAAGTTTGATAATTTTTCGAGTCAGAAGAACTTCGGAATCTCAAAAGCAAAGAACGATTGGATTGTCTTTTTCGATCCCGATGAAGAAATTACAAAACCCCTTGCCAATGAAATTCTCACGCTAATCGAAGCCCCTACGGCCGTTGCCTATTTTGTAAAGCGGGAGCTTCACTTTATGGGGAAACGCATTAAATACAGTGGCTTCCAAACAGATTGGGTGGTTCGCTTCTTCAATAAGAATTTCTGCAAATATGATGGGAACCTAGTGCACGAAGTGATTCAAGCAGATGGTAAAACTGCAAAACTAAAAAATCGATTACCGCATCATACCTATAAGAGCTTTGACGATTATACGGCCAAGTTACACCGCTACAGTGCGCTCCAAGCAAAGATGTTGTACGAGAAAAAAAAGAGACCCAACCTGTTTAACTTTTTGTTTAGACCCTGCTATAGGTTTTGGCATCAATACCTCCTAAGATTAGGAATTCTAGATGGTAAAGAAGGCTTTATCTTAGCCTATATCAACGCGTTTTCCGTTTTTAAACGCTATGTGAATTTATGGATGCTATATCGTAAAATTGATTAGGGTATGTTGCAAAATAAAGTTTATAGAATTGACGACCTTATTTTGTGTAATAATGAGGCAAAAAACATAGCTATAGCCTTAGCTAAAACGAGGCTTTTTAACGAAATTAGTATGCAAAAGAACGAGTCAAAATATAAAGGTTATTTAGTAACAAACCCTTAAGATGAAAAAGGTATTTTTAGAATCTCACAATATTAAGAATAAGTTCACAGGCTTCGGACAGTTCAATTATCATCTCATAAAAGGGCTGGCAAATAATAAGGCAGAAGGCTTTAAAATGGTGCTTCACGCTAAGAATATCAAAGAACTTAAGTCGGAATTTGGATCGTTTTTTAACTACAAAAGGTACCGTTCTGTCACCCGTCATAAACCCTTCAGAATAAAGACTAAATACAACCTTTGGCACTGTCTTAATCAGAATATAAAAGTTGAACCTTTTTTCGATATTCCGTATTTACTTACGGTCCACGATATCCATTTTATTACAGAAGGTTCTCCCCTGCTTCAGCAAAAACTAAAGGCAAAATTCAACCAAAAACTCAAGCGCAGCAATGCTATTGTCTATATTTCTGAATTTGCAAAAAAAGATACCCACGACCATTTTGAGGTTCCTAAAGTTCCCGAATATGTAATCTATAACGGGAATACTATCACCGATATAAATATTCCTGCAACCTATAAACCAGCTGTAGTTTCTAAGAAACCCTATCTCTTTTCGATTGGCGATTTTAGCGAACGAAAAAACTTTATAAGCCTAGTGGAGATGCTTCGACACCTTCCTGAATATAATCTGGTCCTAGCAGGAAGCAATACTTCTATTTATGCCGATAAGCTAACGGCTTTGGTAAAGGATTATGGCATGGAGGATCGCGTAGTGCAAACCGGTAGGATTGAAGATTTAGAGAAGCGCTATTACCTTCAAAATTGTGAAGCCTTTGTATTTCCATCCTTGCGCGAAGGCTTCGGAATACCTCCTATTGAAGCCATGCGCTTCGGAAAACCTGTTTTTATCTCAAACAATACCTCCCTCCCAGAAATTGGTGGCGAGCATAGTTTTTATTGGGATCATTACGATCCTGAATATATGGCAGATACATTGAAACTCGGAATGGCACGTTTTCATAACGCACAGGAATTCTACGAAAATTGGTATGTAGAAAGAGCCAAAAGTTTTAGTTGGGATGCAACAGCCAAACAATATCTAGAAGTGTATAGAAAGGTATTAGAAGGATGAAAGACATTGCTGCTATATTAATTAATTACAATACTTCTAAGTATACCTTGGAGTGTATTCAGGCGGTGGTAAATAAAACTTCGGAAGGAATATCCTACCAGATTATTGTGGTAGATAATAACTCTGAGCTTTCAGATTATAAAAACCTTCGGAATAATTTTCCGAAGCACGAAAACATATCCCTACATCGAAGTGACCTCAACACAGGCTTTGGTGGCGGAAATATGCATGGCGTTCAATTTGCAAATGCCAAGTACCTATTGTTTTTAAATAACGATGCGATGCTGCAAAATGATTGTCTCAACCTATTGTATTCCTTTATGGAAACGCATCCCAAGGTTGGAGTAGCAACGGCCCAGAACTATGATGAAAACAACAATTTCGTTCCTTCCTTCGATCACAATAAAGGCCTGAGACGATTGCTCTTCGGACGTAGCTTTCTAGAAAAAAACAATCCGAAACTATACCCCAATCGCAAACAAGAATACAGCCAGCCTATTGAAGTAAACTGGGTAAATGGGGCTTTTATGTTTTTTAAGTCTAATGTCTTTCATACAGTGGGCGGATTCGATCCTGAGATATTCCTGTATTGGGAAGAAATGGATATTTGCCACCGACTACGAAAAGCAGGCTATGCTAGTATGCTCGTACCGGCAGCTAAAATTTTGCACTTTCAAGGCGTAAGTATTGGAGTTTCAAAGCCAATCGATAGAGAAGCCTATATTTCGTATTTACACGTGCTTCGGAAGAATTATGGGTTTTTCAAATATGTGCTTATTCGTAAGTATCTAATTTTAGTTGTCCTACTCAAACCAAAAAAATGGTATTTACTTAAGGTGCTTCTGAAACTAAATCCATCAAAAGCATCTTTAAAACACCAACAAAAACCAAGAATTTTTAATGAGAACTGAAATTGAAAACGCAATAGAAACCCTTAAAAAAGGTTGTTTAATACTGTATCCAACAGATACGGTCTGGGGTATTGGCTGTGATGCTACACATCCCGTGGCGATTGAAAAAGTTTACGCACTCAAAAAACGCACCAACGATAAATCCTTGATTTGCTTGGTAAATAGCGTTACTATGCTTGAACAATTTGTAGAACGCGTTCCCAAAGCCGCCTACGATGTCATCAAGTTTTCGGTCGAACCCACAACAATTATCTACGATGATCCTATTCGCGTTTCTGAAAATTTAATCGCGCCAGATAACTCCCTCGCCATTCGCATAGTTGAAGACGATTTTTGTAAAAAACTATTGCAAAAATTCAAACGCCCTATTGTCTCCACCTCAGCAAATATCAGCGGCGAAAAGTCGCCGCAAAACTTTCAAGAAATCAGTAAGGAGATTTTGGAGGGCGTGGACTATGTCGTAAATTTGCACCACGATAAAAAATCTGGAAAACCATCCACTATCATTAAGATTAAAAACGATGGAACAGTAAAGGTGATTCGTAACTAAGGAAATGAAAACCACGAATATGGGGCTGAAATATAAAAGAATCGTCCTTTAAAATTTCGTGTATTGGTGGTAATAAAAAAACTTATTTAAAACAATAACACCCTTGGCACAACACAATTACAAAAGCGCATTACAAAACCCTGTTTTCAATACGGTCTCCAAAGCGGCTTCCAATTTGAAGCTGGAAAGCTACGTTATTGGCGGGTTTGTCCGTGATTACATCCTAGAACGTGGTGATGCAAAAGATATCGATATTGTGGCCGTTGGTAGCGGAATTGAACTTGCTAAGGAGGTTTCTAAACTACTCCCAGGCAACCCAAAAGTTTCTGTTTTTAAAAACTACGGAACCGCCATGCTTAAAACAGCTAGCATCGAACTCGAATTTGTAGGCGCTAGAAAAGAATCCTATACCGAAGACAGTCGGAACCCAGCCGTTGAAGATGGCACCTTAGAAGACGATCAAAACCGACGCGATTTTACCATAAACGCATTGGCTATAAGCCTTAACGAAACCACTTTTGGCGACCTGTTGGATCCGTTTAACGGAATCCAAGACATCGATAAAAAAATTATCCGCACACCGCTAGATCCGGATATAACCTATAGTGATGATCCTTTGCGAATGATGCGGGCTATCCGATTTGCAACACAGTTGGATTTTATTATTGAAAAAGAGTCGCTAGATGCCATTACCAAAAATGCGGATCGGATTAAGATTATCTCAAAAGAGCGCATCGTTGATGAACTTCATAAAATACTAGCATCAAAAGTACCTTCAAAAGGATTTAGCTTGCTACATAAAACAGGCTTGCTTCCTCACATTATGCCCGAGTTAGTTGCACTTCAAGGCATCGATGAAAAAGAAGGTCAAAAACATAAAGACAATTTCTGGCATACCCTGGAAGTAGTGGATAATATTGCGCTAGCCACAGACGACCTCTGGTTGCGATGGGCAGCTTTGCTTCACGATATTGGAAAAGCACCTACCAAACGCTTCGATAAGAAAATTGGTTGGACCTTCCACGCGCACGAATTTGTGGGTTCAAAAATGGTATTTAAACTCTTCAAACGACTAAAAATGCCATTGAATGAGAAGATGAAGTTTGTTCAGAAAATGGTGCTAATGAGCTCCCGCCCTATTGTGCTTGCTTCGGAAGTAACCGACAGCGCAGTGCGTAGACTGGTTTTTGATGCAGGTGAATACGTAGAAGATCTAATGACCCTTTGCGAAGCCGATATCACGACCAAGAATCCGAAGAAGTTCAAAAAATACCACAACAATTTTAAACTAGTCCGCAATAAAATTGTGGAAGTTGAAGAACGAGATCACGTGCGTAATTTTCAACCTCCCGTAAGTGGAGAAGAGATAATGACGACTTTCGGACTAAAACCCTCACGTGAAATAGGCCTTATAAAAGATGCCATTAAGGAAGCTATCTTGGAAGGAGAAATCCCTAATGAATACGAAGCAGCAAAAGAGTTTATGTTCAAAAAAGGAGAAGAACTCGGACTAACTATCGCCTAATGGAATCAATTATATTAGAAACCGAAAGATTGCTTATTCGCCCCTTCACTATGGAGGATGCGGAAGACGCGCTTGCCTTTTGCGCAAACCCCGAAACTGTCAAGAATACGGGAGATATTATTCGAACCACTGTTGCAGAGGTAGAAGACGTTATTGCAAATGTCTGGTTAAGCGATTATGCCAAATATGGTCACGGTCGTTTCGCAATTGTTCATAAGGCCGATAATAAAATTATTGGATTTAACGGTTTAAAATATCTTCCCTATGCTGGTGGATCGGACATTGGTTATCGATTACTCCCAGAATATTTTGGAAAAGGAATTGCGACCGAATCCTCCTTAAAAATTTTAGAGTACGCCTTTAATATTCGTGGTCTTGATCGTGTTTTAGGATTTGTGCTCCAAGATAATCCAAGCTCATCGAACGTATTAAAGAAAATCGGATTTAGACTGCTAAAAATAGCTCCCTATCCAGACGAAAAAGACGACATAGATGTTGAATGGTACGATATAACTAAGGAAATGTATGAAGGACAATAAAAAAGTAATATACTGGCTCCTTACCGGCTGTGCCTTAATCTTCATTATGGTCGTAGTAGGTGGAATTACACGCCTTACACATTCTGGTTTATCTATTTCAAACTACAAACTTATTTCTGGAACCATCCCACCAATGAATGAGGCTGAGTGGACAGCAGCTTTCGAATTATACAAACAATACCCAGAATATCAAAAAATCAATCACGGCTTCTCGCTAGAGGAATTTAAAGACATCTATTTCTGGGAATGGATCCACCGTGTAATTGGCCGATTTATAGGAATGGTATTCTTACTCCCCTTCCTTTATTTTCTACTTAAAAAACAACTCTCCAAAGCAACCGTCAAAAAGTGTTTACTATTATTATTCCTAGGTGGTTTTCAAGGATTCTTGGGTTGGTATATGGTAAAAAGCGGGCTAGTTGATAATCCAGACGTAAGTCACTACCGTCTGGCAATGCACCTCACCACCGCCTTTATCACCTTTGCCTATACGCTATGGGTAGCCCTCGATTTATGGTTTCCTAATAAAAAAGAGATTGATACCCGACTTCGGAATTTTATCCGCTTCGGACTCGGCATTCTAATCCTCCAGATTATCTGGGGCGCCTTCGTGGCGGGACTCGATGCGGGATGGATACACAATCACTGGCCCTTAATGAGCGATGGTCAGCTTATGCACGATTCGGTAACTATCGAACAAAACCCCGTGTGGAAAAATTTTGTGGAAGGTAAAAGCGGCGTCCAATTTGTACATCGCTACCTAGCCTATATTGTGGTAGCTATTATTGGTCTTATTTGGTATAAAACAAGAAAGCTAACGCTTAGTCTCCTACAAAAAAAGGGGGTAAACGTCTTACTTGCACTCGTTTTATTGCAGTTTATACTTGGGGTCTTTACGCTAATACTTCAAGTTCCTGTTTGGTTGGGCGTATTGCATCAAGTAGTTGCATTTTTCTTATTGGCAGCAATGACCTTTACCTTGCATCGTTTTAGCAAATAATCGGACTAAAAGTAGCACTTCATTATCCCCATCTTGGCTAAAAAGAATATCTTTGCAGCAAATATTTTATTAGAATGGTTTACCGCTTTAGAGTTATACTAGACGCCAAAGAGGATGTAATACGTGACATCGAAATTGAACAAACCGCCACTATGGAGGATTTGCATAACGCCATCAACCAATCCTACGGTTTTGGCGGACAAGAAATGGCATCTTTCTACATTAGTAACGATATGTGGGAGCAAAAAGAAGAGATCGTTCTTTTCGACATGGGAGAGGAAGAAAGCCTCGCCAGAGTGATGGGTGAGACGCTTTTAGAAGATGTGGTTTCAGAAAAACAAACCAAACTAATCTATATTTACGATTTCCTTACTATGTGGACCTTCTTGGTTGAATTGGCAGAAATTGCTGAATCAGAGTCTGGAATGATCTACCCTAATTTGATGTTCGCACATGGCGAAATTCCAGATGAAGCGCCAGACACAGAGTTTATTGCCGAAGACGACGAAGACAATGACGACGATGAAGAGTTTGGTCTCGATGCCGAAGATTACGAAAATCTAGACTTCGACGAGAACTGGAACTAATTAACCGCATTACGCTATAGGCTTTAAGCCATATGCAAAAAAAACTTTCTAAAATAACCTTACACCCCAATGATCAACTTATACTCTGCCCATATTGCGTCTTTATCTATTCATCGCGTAGGAAACAAAAGTAGAAACGAACCTATATTGCTTTCCGAAGAGATTTATAAAACAGATGACGAGATCACGCCTTTATTGAAGGAATTTTTTCTGAAACCGTTTAGAGATAAGGAAGAGAACTACTTTAAATTTGGGAACGAGGCAGACGTTGAGTTTAATGAATTGTACACCATTGCTTCCGAAATATTCGCCAATCCAGACAGCATCCACGAGCGGAGTAAGAAAATCACCAAGCACCTGTACGATCAATCCATGCATCCCCATATTAAAAGTGGTGAGGTTTATATCGCCTTTTTAGAAGGATTGCAAATTGATAACGAAAAGGTCAACGGTATTGGGATCTTTAAATCGGAGTTAAAACAAGATTTCTTACAGTTTTCAGAAAAAGAGAATCAGTTGGAAGCCTTCCTTCAGCAAGGGGTAAACCTCAATAAATTGGACAAAGGCTGCCTTATTTTTGATGTAAAAAAAGAAGAAGGATATAAAATCCTTTCGGTAGATAGCAATCGCTACGATGCGCGCTATTGGTTGGAAAGTTTTCTAGCCGTTGATGCCTGTGAAGATGATAACTTCCGAACCAAAAAATACCTTAAGTTTTGTCAGGATTTTGCAAAGGACGTTGTGCTTCCTGCCGAAGACAAAAAACAAGAGGTGCTGTTTATGAATCGTGCCGTAAATCACTTCGCCAAGAATGACAATTTTGAAGAGTCGAGCTTTATGAATGAGGTGATCGACAACCCAGACCTCATCCCAGAGTTCAACAACTACAAGATTGAAAAAGCACCAAAATATAGCATAGAAGACCTTACCACCTTCCCTATTGCAAATACTGCGGTAACGGCAGCGCGTAAGAAAATTAAAAATGTAATTAATCTCGATACTAATATCCAGATCAAACTAGATTTCATCAACTCGGACAGCGCCGATAAATTTGTTGAAAAAGGCTGGGACGAGGAAAAGCAGATGTATTACTACCTGGTGTATTTCAATAAAGAGCAAAAATCGTAAACCCTGTCTCTTTTAACTTTCAAAATTTGAATCACTAATTCCAATAATATTATTCAGGAATTGGTACATTGATTCTTGTAGTTTTGGTAAAAATTGTAACAATTTTTACCCTAGTTCGTCTTACTTTTAGCTAATCATAAAAGAATCGCTCTGTGAATACAATCCTCACAATTAACAATCTTACCAAACGTTTTGGCCCTATTACTGCCGTAAATGATTTGTCCTTTACCATCGAGAAAGGCAATGTTTATGGGATCCTAGGACCTAATGGCAGTGGTAAATCCACCACCTTAGGAATCGTTTTAAACGTAGTGAACAAAACCGAGGGTGATTTTCATTGGTTTGACGGAACAGGAACAACCCACGACGCCTTAAAGAAAGTTGGTGCCATTATTGAACGCCCCAATTTCTATCCCTATATGACTGCCGCTCAAAACTTAGAGTTGGTGTGTAAAATTAAAGGCGTTGCTAAAGACAAAGTCGCAGACAAACTAGATGTAGTTGGATTGTTAGACCGAGCACACAGTAAGTTTGGAACCTTTTCATTGGGGATGAAACAGCGCTTGGCAATTGCTTCTGCCTTGCTTAACGATCCTGAAATCTTAATCTTGGATGAACCTACCAACGGTCTCGATCCACAGGGAATTCACCAAATACGAGAGATTATTAAAAAAATTGCTTCGGAAGGCACCACCATCCTCCTCGCTTCTCACCTGTTGGATGAAGTGGAGAAAGTGTGTACTCATGTGGTGATTCTTCGGAAGGGAAAAAGTCTCTATACCGGAAGTGTAGATGGAATGAACGCCAGTCACGGTTTCTTTACTCTGATTAGCGAAGACATGCTTTCCTTGCAAGCAGCGCTTGAGGGACATAGTTCCTTCGGAACCATAAAAAGAGAAGGCGATGCCTTAGTCGTTTACTTAAAGGAACCTATGGCAGCTTCAGAAATGAACCAACTGCTTTTCAACAAAGGCATAGTGCTATCGCATCTTGTAAAGCGTAAAGAAAGCCTAGAAGAGCAATTCCTTGAACTTACCAAACAAAACTAACTCATGCTGCGACTACTCAATATAGAACTACAAAAAATACGCTATAACAAATCGGCAAAGGCCATTACCATTGTTTACTTTGTGTTAATCACCTTTATTGCACTTATTGCGTCTATCGAATTTAACTTTGGGGGTGTAAACTTTCGCGTGGCAGACCAAGGGATCTTTAATTTTCCGTTTGTATGGCATTTTAACAGCTACATTGGCGCCACCCTAAAAATATTCCTCGCCATTGTCATTGTTTCTATGATGGCAAACGAGTATAGCTACCGTACGCTTAAACAGAATCTTATCGATGGCTTAAGTAAAAAGGAGTTCGTTATTTCCAAATTCCTAACCGTGGTACTCTTTGCAGTAATCTCTACTATTTTCTTGTTTATCGTATCCATGTTACTCGGACTCGGCTTTTCAGACTATACCGAAATAGGGATCATCTTTAGTGACTTAGAATATGTTTTCGCCTACTTCATTAAACTGGTTGCCTTTTTCTCTTTCTGTTTATTCTTAGGCATCTTAGTAAAACGCTCTGCCTTTGCCTTAGGGTTTCTAATTATCTGGTTTGTTGGCGAAAAAATCGTCTATGGCTTGATGGAATGGAAATTCTTTAAAGACACCAATATTGCAGACAATGTGTCTATGTTCTTCCCTTTGGAAGCAATGTCCAACCTTATTACAGAACCCTTTACGCGTTTGGGCGCAGTACAATCTGCCGCCAACCAACTGGGAGAAGAATTCACCAAAAGCTACGCGGTAGAATGGTATACAGTACTCATTTGTCTAGTATGGACAGCCTTGTTTATCTATTGGTCCTATGTTATTTTGAAGCGCAGGGATTTGTAGATTCTATATAAAAGCGAAGCTTTTAATTTCTTTTTAAGTAGAATAGTGTAGACAAAGCTCTGAGATACAGGAGTTCCGAATATTCGGTTGGACGCAGAGTTTGTCAAATGGTTTTCAGCCTTACTGAAAAATTCCTTTTAAATCGACGAAGGAGATTCACGAACACCTATCTATAAGATAGAAACCTTGTGAGTAAAAAGTGTCCTTTCTTCCCACCCGAACGTACCCCGCCAGAATAATTTGTCGGGCTACCTTAGGTACGGGCAGGTTGCTTCGTTTTCTTTGGACAATCAAAGAAAATGAAGAAATAAGACAGTCGTATTGTTGGCCACGAACTAATCACAGCACTCCTCACAACCCACAACCCACAACTCACAACTCACTGCTCACTGCTCACTCCTTTCACCTTCCGAAGCTAACGAAGTTAGCGAAGGGAGGCACACTTCCCACTTCCCACTTCCAACTTCCCACTTCCAACTTCCAAATTCCAACTTCCAACTTCCAACTTCCAACTTCCAAATTTTTCCCCTATTTTTATAGTTCCTGAAACAACTAACTATGTCCGAAACCAATGCCTACATCCTAGGAACCGATCATCAAGAATTACATCGCCTAGGCGTACAACACCAAGTATGGGCAACCGAAGCCCAACGCGGCTGGAATTTAGCCAAATTTAAAGACGGGCAAACCCTCCTCGACCTAGGTAGCGGTCCCGGTTTTTGTACCAAAGAGCTGGCTTATATTACGGGAGCTTCAGGAAAGCTAATTGCGGTCGATAAGTCACCTGCCTTTATCGAACATGTAAAACAACTCGCAAAACTACATCACCTAAACATTGAAGGCATTTGCGCCGATTTCAACGACTTACACCTAGATGCAAACTCCTTGGATGGCATGTACTGCCGTTGGGCCTTAGCGTGGATCCCAAATCCGGAGGAGATCCTTAAAAAGGTATACGACGCGCTCAAACCTGGCGGGAAAATGGTGCTTCACGAGTACTACGACTGGTCCACCCACCAAACCGAGCCCAAACTAGAAAACCTTACCAAGGGAATAAGCGCGGCTTACAAAAGCTTTGGCGATATGGATGCCGACCTAAACATTGGACGTCACCTCCCCAGAATTCTGAGTGGTTTTGGCATGAAAATCACTGGCATTCGCGTGATGTCGAAACTCGCTACGCCTACCGACTTTGAGTGGCAATGGCCAAAGTCTTTTTACAATAGTTATTTCCCAAGATTGGCAGAGCTGGGTTATTTAAATGAGGAGGATGTTACTGCCGCCTTAAACGATCTTTCGGTACTCGAAAAAACACCCGGCGCTACCCTTTGCTGCCCTTTAATGGTAGAGGTCATTGCAGAGAAAATATAGGCGATAAAGTAGAAACTTCAGCTTCATTAGAAACATAGAACATTAGTTAACAGTTTGACTGCAAGATAATTGTAGGAAAAATTAAAACGTATTTAATTATTTTATACTTTTCCACTACTAACAACTAAAACTATATACTATGTTTTCAAAAAGTAATTTAATTGGTACAATTGTCGCGGCCGTTTGGGGTTTTTTTGGAGGAGGCTTGCTTTGGGGTAACTTAATGGATGCCACCCTACAAGAGCATGTAGTCACTGCAGGGCTTATTAAAGCCGAACCAGATATGGTGCACCTTATTATTGGCTGTATAGTGGTAGCCTTTTGCCTTGCAAATATCTACGGAAAATGGGCAAATGGAAATTATAGCATTGGCTCTGGCCTAAGCTTTGGTGTTTGGATTGGCGTTTTTACGGGCTTGGGTTTAGGCCTTGTAAATATGGCCACGTTGAATTTTATGGACATAGCAGGAACCTTTATAGACGCCGGAATTAATATCGTGTTTCTTGGTATCATGGGGCTATTAATAGGCTTGGTGTATAGTAAGACCAGTTCCACTGCGGCCTAACTTGCTGAAAATTTAAACATTATAAAAAAGCCTCGGAAGTATCTGGGGCTTTTTTCTACACACTTCCCACTTCCCACTTCCCACTTCCAACTTCCAACTTCCAACCCTTGTCCGCCGAATCAGCCATAGGCTGAGAAGGAGGAATACTCTGAAACTTTGCTTCTTTGAAACTCTGAAACTTTGCTTCGTCCTCCGAATCAGCCAAAGGCTGAGAAGGAGGAAAACTCTGAAACTTTGCTTTGTCCGCCGAATCAGCCAAAGGCTGAGAAGGAGGAAAACTCTGAAACTTTGCTTCTTTGAAACTTCCCACAACCCACTTCTCACTCCTCACCGCTCACTGCTCACTGCTCACTGCTCACTGCTCACTGCTCACTGCTCATTGCTCACTGCTCATTGCTCATTGCTCATTGCTAATAATCCACTTTTTACGGCTTCCCACATTTCTTAATCCAAAAATCTTTTTATATTTGAGTAACTCCCCAGTTATTTTAAGCCAAATACATTTTTAGAAGTAAATACCTATGTCCTATTATTTGGTTGAGATAAAGATGTATTTTATTACTATATAACGAGTTGTGCGTCATACAAGAAAGACAGAACTAATCCGAAACAGCATCCCACCTTTTGACAGCGTGTAAATATGCACTCGGTTCGGAATAGCCTAAAATACACGCAATATCTTGTGTTTTAATTTGCTTTCCTTTTGCTAAATAATAAGAAAGTTCCCTCTTGATATCGTCTGATATTTTTCTAAATGATTGCCCCTCATCTGTAAGTTTTCTTTGGATGGTTCGATCACTTAAAGGAAATTGTTTTGAAACCTGGTCAAATGATGGAAGTTCAGGAGAACACATATTTAAAATCATGTTTCTAACTTGTAAAGAAAAACTCTTGTAGTCTCTATTTTTCTTAACGAGCATTATTAAAAATTTAGGTAATAAAATCGCTATTTCTTTTACTCGCTTTTTGTTTATTTCTATTCCTAAAACATCATTGCTTAATACAAGCGAATGTGAATTACCCTTTATTATAATCGTATTTAAAAACTTCGTGTACTCATCAACATTCGAATAGGGTAATTGAATCGTGGGGAAATATTTTTCAACTAACATTATTCTTAATTCTCGATAAATGAAACAAAGGACAATGTCCAAAATGTGATTTTTTAATACCTTATCTTCTACGATGCATTCTAGTCTTAATATAAAGTGTTCTGAATTCCGCTCGAGAATAAGAGATACAAAAGGAAAAGTTGAATCGAGATACCTTTGTAATAGTACGACTGCTTGCTCTAAGTTTGAAGCATTTAAAGATATATCTGCAATCAACCCTAACGCCTTAATATTAAGATAACTGCCATAGTATAATCCAAAATATTGATTATTCACTTTGTTTACAAGTACACTTAACACCTCCAAATACTCGGAATCGTTAACCCAATTATTTGAATTACAGACATCCAATTGGTCATCTATCAAAAATCGTCTTAAGGTTGACTCATCAATACCTTGACAATTTCCATAAAAAAATAGATTGGCAATATGTGGAGCTAAAATTTTCATTTATCAAGAACAAATTTTGGCGTAAAATATCAATAAAACAAATTTCAATGAGCATATTTTTGTGTCATTCATTAACGAAAGTAAAAATAAATAGTATGAGTTTATCACAAAGAGCAACAAAATCAAATGCTATTTCAACCTTTATATCTGGTGTTGGAATTTTAGTTTTTCACAAGCAATTAATGAGCATTTTTGCATCAAATTATAGTTTATCATTCTTAATCGTAGGTGGAGTAATAACCTTTTTCTCTTTAACTATGTTTATAGAAATAAAAAAACAAAGAGCCTTAGCCATCTTATGGATTATTGTACAAGACACATTATTTGTTTCTGCAAGCATCTTTGTTCTGATAAAAAGACCTTTTGATATTTCAGACACAGGTTACCTACTAATTGGGTTGTTCCTGATTCCCATCCTATTTTTCATAATATATCAATCTATTGGTTTAGCAAGAATAGATTCAAAAAAAGGTGAGAACACTAAAATTATGTCATTTAAAAGAATGATCAATGCTACTAAAAAAGAAGTTTGGGCGACCATTTCTGATCTTGAAAATTATCATAAAGTTGCATCCAATATTGATAATGTAAAAATTATTTCAGGAGAAGGTGAAGGAATGGTTCGGACTTGTTCTCACGGTAAAGACATTTGGTCTGAAACTTGCACTTTATGGGAAAATGAAAAACAATATTCATTCCTAATTGACACCAAAGCTCCAGATTATCCATATCCATTCAAATATCTAAAAGGCACTTGGAAAGTTGACGAAATGGACATTGGAGTATCCGAAATTACTATGGTATTTGAGTTCGAGTACAAGAAAAAATTTCAGAACATAATTTTACACCCATTGTTGAAATTTAAATTCACCAAAGTATGCATAGAAATTATGGACAATTGGTGTAAAATTAT
>Ga0209344_10000070_pt1 | contig 211918 bp, 221 predicted proteins | sample Cruoilmetagenom6_FD_187293 | JGI IMG/M metagenome (GOLD analysis project Ga0209344, IMG submission 187293) | Oil polluted marine microbial communities from Coal Oil Point, Santa Barbara, California, USA - Santa Barbara Oil Seep Sample 6 (SPAdes)... | ecosystem: Environmental > Aquatic >...
CCGCTCGTCTCCGAGGACCGCCGCCGCGTCGCCAGGGCGCTCCGGATGATCGAGGATGGCGACAGCGGGCTCGATGCCTATCTCGACGGACTGCCCGACGCCCTGCGCGCCGATCCGCTGATCAACCACGCGCTCTTCAACCGCCATATCGACCGGGGCCGCAGCGATGAAGCCATCGCTGTGATCCTGCGCCAGAGCCGCGCCGATGCGGGCCTTGGCGAACCCGAACGCTGGGCGGGCTGGCGGCGCTACCTTGCGCGCGCCAAGATGCGCGATGGCGACCCGCAGACCGCCTATGCGCTCGCCTCCCAGCACCGGCTGGTTCAGGGCGCCTCCTTCGCCGATCTCGAATGGCTCTCGGGTTACATCGCCCTGCGCTACCTTGAGGACCCCGACCTCGCGCTTGATCATTTCCAGCGGTTTCGCGGCGCGGTGGATACGCCCATTTCGCTTGGGCGTGCCGGTTACTGGCTGGGACGCGCGCTCGAAGCGGCAGGCGATTCCGAAGCCGCCGCCATCGCCTATGCGCAGGGCGCCGATCACCAGACCAGCTTTTATGGCCTCCTTGCCGCCGAACGCGCCGGTCTGCCCGCCGACCCGGACCTTGCGGGGGATGAAACCTTCCCCGACTGGCGCGCCGCGCCCTTCGCCGATACGCCGCTCTACAAGGCGGCCGTGCTGGCGCTGGCGGCGGGCGAACTCAATCTGGCCGAACGCTTCTTTACCCATCTCGCAGAGTCACAGGATCGCACCGGCCTCGGTCAGATGGGCGCAATGGCGCAGGATCTCGGGCAGCCGCATCTTCAGGTGATGTTGGGCAAGACCGCCGCCCAGCGCGGCATCACCCTGCCGGGGCCGTATTACGCGCTGCACCCGATGGCCGAAATGGATCTCGCCGCGCCGATGGAACTGGCCCTCTCGATCGCACGCCGCGAAAGCGAATTCGATCATCGCGTGGTCAGCGGCGCGGGCGCGATGGGGCTGATGCAGCTCATGCCCGGCACCGCGTCCGACATGGCGCGCGAACTCGGGCTCGGCGATCACAGCGCCTCGCGCGTACTCAATGACTGGCGCTACAACGCCCGGCTCGGCTCGGCCTACCTGGCCGGGCTCGCCGCGCGTTTCGGCGGCAACGTGGTGCTGATGTCAGCGGGCTACAATGCCGGGCCGGGGCGTCCGATGACATGGATGGAAGACCGGGGCGACCCGCGCGCCGATGATATCGACGTGGTCGACTGGATCGAACACATCCCCTTCCGCGAAACCCGCAACTACGTCATGCGCGTCGCCGAAAGCCTGCCCATCTACCGCGCCCGCCTTGGCCGCCCGCCCCATCCCGTGCCGTTTACCCAGGAACTGAAAGGCGCCACGCTGCTGCCCCCCTCGGACTAGCGCGCCGCCTTCTTCTGCCGCTGGCGCTGCCGCCAGAGCGTGAACAGACCTGCCCCCACGATCAGCGCCGCGCCGAAGGCCACATTGGCGCGGATCGTCTCGCCGAACACCACCAGCCCCAGCGCGCTGGCGAAGACCAGTTGCAGATAGGCGAAGGGCTGCACCGAACTGGCCTCGGCCACCTCGTAGCATTTGATCAGCGTGAAATGCCCCAGCGCCCCGGTCACGCACAAAAGCGCCATCCAGCCCCAGTCCGGGGCGATCATCGGCTCCCAGAACCAGGCGCCCACCGCCGTCATCGCCACCGACCCCACCGTGCCGGTCCAGAAGAACGAGGTCGCCGCACTGTCCTTTCGCGCCACATAGCGCGTCAAAAGCCCGTAAAGCGCGAACATCAACGCCGCCATCAGGGGCACCACCGCCTGCGGCTGGAACACCCCGAAACCGGGCTCGAGGATGATGACCACCCCGACAAACCCGACCCCGATCGCCGCCCATCGCCGCCAGCCCACGCTTTCACCCAGCACCGGGCCGGACAGCGCCGCGATCAGCAGCGGGTAACAGGCGAAGACCGCGTGGCTTTCCACCAACCCCAGCAGGGTAAAGCCGAAGATCATGACGCAGATCTCCGCCACCAGCAGCACCGCGCGGAACCCCTGCACCAATGGCTGCGCCGTCGCCGCCGCCGCGCGCAACCCGCCCGCCTTGCGCGCCGCCACCGTCATGACGAAGGCGGCAAAGAACCAATAGCGGATCATCACCACCATCAGCACGTTGTATTCCCCGGCCAGATGCCGCGAGATCCCGTCCTGCACCGCAAAGATAAAGGTCGTGACCACCATCAGCATGATGCCAAGGCGGGTGTTCTGTTCGGTCATCGGGTGCCTTTCCGGGCGCGTGTCATATGCCTCTTGCGCCCGTATCCCGGAACCCGCTCGACTGCAAACCCCGCCGCCTCCAGCCCCCTTCGCACGAACCCGGCGGCGGTATAGGTCGCCGCCGTTCCATCCGCTGCCGTATGGTTCTCGACCGCCCGCATCAAACCGACATCCCAGAGCTCCGGGTTCTTCGCGGGCGAGAACCCGTCGAGGAACCAGGCATCGGCCTTGCCCTCCCATGCGGGCAGGGTCTCGCGCGCATCGCCCACGATCAGGTGAAACTCCAGGTCCGGCAGGGTGATCTTGCGCGCGCCGCTGCGCCAGTGACCGGCCAGCGCCTCGGCGATCCCCGACAGTTCGGGAAACGCCGCCTGCGCGCGGATCATGTCATCGGCGCGCATCGGATAGGCCTCGAAGCTGGTAAAGCGCAGCACGCCGCCGATCCCCGCCGCGCGCCACGCCGCGACAGAGGCCAGCAGGTTGAGCCCGGTGCCGAACCCCAGCTCCGCCACATGGAACCCGTCGCGAAACCGCTCCGGCAGATCATTGCCCGCCAGGAACACATGCCGCGTCTCGGCCAGCCCGTCCTCGAGGCTGTAATACGGGTCCTCGAACCGTGTCGAGACCGGCACGCCGCCGTCGCGCCATTCCAGATCGGCCGTTTCAGTCATGCCTCGTCCCGGATCGTCCTTGCTGATGGCGCGCGGGCGCATCTATCTGCCGCACCGCGCCTGCCATGGGCACGGGCGCCGGCCTGTGCCATAACGCCGCCGACAATGCAGGGCGCAAAAGGGAATGGCAATGGTCGACGTGACGGTGATGGGCGCAGGCATCTTCGGCCTCTCGGTGGCCTGGTCCTGCCTTCAGCGCGGCGCAAGCGTGCGGGTGATCGACCCCAACGGACCGGGGCAGGGCGCCTCAAACGGTGTGGTCGGCGCGCTCGCCCCGCATGTGCCGGAAAACTGGAACGACAAGAAGGCGTTCCAGCTTGAAAGCCTGCTCATGGCCGCACCCTTCTGGGCCGAGGTCCAGACGGTCTCGGGCCTCTCTCCGGGCTATGCGCGCCTTGGCCGCCTGCAACCCGTCGCCGACGACCATGCGCTCGAACTCGCACAGGCGCGCGCCATCAATGCACAGACCCTCTGGCAGGGGCAGGCCGACTGGCAGGTGATCCGCGCCGACGGGCTTGACTGGGCGCCGCTGACCCCGACCGGCTGGCTGATCCGCGACACGCTCAGCGCCCGCATGCACCCCCGTCAGGCGGGCGCGGCCCTCACGGCCGCCATCCGCGCCAGGGGCGGCGAGGTGCTGACCACGGGCAAGGCGTCGGGCGCCGTGGTCTGGGCCACCGGAATCGCCGGGCTCGAGGAACTGAACGCACATCACCACCGCATCGTCGGCAACGCCGTCAAGGGGCAGGGCGCGGTGCTCGACTTCGCCGCCCCGAACCAGCCACAGCTTTTCGCCGACTCGATCCATGTGATCCCCCACGAGAACGGCACCACCGCCATCGGCTCCACCTCCGAGCGCGACTTCGACGACCCCTCCGCCACCGATGCGCTGCTCGATGACGTGATCGCCCGCGCCCGCGCGGCGGTGCCCGCCCTCGCCGACGCCCCGGTGATCGGCCGCTGGGCCGGCCTGCGCCCGCGCACCCGCTCACGCGCGCCGATGCTGGGGGTGCATCCCATCCATCAAGGGCACTTCATCGCCAATGGTGGCTTCAAGATCGGCTTCGGCATGGCCCCCAAGGTCGGGCAGGTGATGGCCGACCTCGTGCTCGACGGAGTCGACACCATCCCCGAGGGCTTCCGCCCCGAGGCGTCTCTCTGATCCGGCGCATCTTCGCGGCGCCTTCGGCTCGATTCCGCGACGGGGTGGGCGAGGCGTCGACCTCGACATTCGTGCATAGCGCTTCATTGGCGGGAGGTTAGGCACGATGGGGCGAAGACCGGACCGTCGCTGCCGGAAGACCTAACGCCTGCTATGCGGACTTTGCTGTCGTTGGGTGCAGGCCGCCTGCGCGGAATCAAGGCCGCAGGCCGCCGCGCATCGCCGGGCCGCCCCCCGGGCACGGCGATTTGGCTGATCTTGGCGCAGGTTCGCAGGTTCGGGGACTTGGCTGGGATAAAGTGCCAGATCACCAGCGTTGGATCGCCGAACCGCGGCCCGACGCTGCACGGCTCGTTTACCGCGCCACAAAGGGCTCACTGCTGGCGTTCGGTGCAACACGCCCGAATGAGAACTTTGGCCGGTAGGGTCATTCAGCCAGGCGCGTCGAGCAATGCTTCGCCCCCCACGCTCAACTGAAAGTCAGCCCCCTCCACCGAACCACCGGGCGCGCACCAGATCCAGCCCAAAAACCGACGCCAGACTCCACCCCCGAGGCAACGGATTCCCCCCGGATTCCGCGATCTGTACAGAACTTTCCGATCCGTCCCCGGTTTCGGTACAAAACGGGCGTACAAAACGGACGTTTTGTACGCTCTCAACCGGCCTTGGCCTCCATGCATTGCCGTCCGTCCGGGCCGCGCACCCAGGCGCTGCCATCGGCCTTCCAGCAGAGCTCCGCCGCCTCGAAATGCATCAGCGGCGCGGTCGCCCGGAAGGCGAAGGTCTTGAGCGTCCCAAGCTCGCGCTCTGCCAGCAGCATCAGCAGTTGCGCCAGCAGCGGGCCATGCACCACAAGCCCGGCGTAACCCTCGATTTCCTTCGCATAATCAATGTCATAATGGATACGGTGCCCGTTGAATGTCAGCGCGGAATAGCGAAAGAGCAGGGTCGTGTCGAAGCTGCGCGTTTCGCAGATATCCTCGTCCGTCCGCGCCATTTTCGGCGTGCTTGGCGGTGCATTCGGGTCCGGATCCTCGCGATAGACAAGGTCCTGCCAGTCGGTCACGCAGAGCCTGTCCCCCTGCCAGATCTCGTGGCGCAGCGCGACAAAGCCCAACGGCCCGCTCCGCCCTGTCTTACGTTCCGAATTTTCCTTGTAAGTCAACCGCTTGGCGGGTTCTCCGGCGCGCAACGGCGCGTGAAATTCCAGCCGTCCTCCGGCCCACATCCTGCGCGGCAGGCCCATGTCCGGGATCACCCCGCCCACCTTCGGATGCCCATCTCTTCCAAGCATTTCAGGGGTTTGCGGCTCCCAGAAATACAATTGATGGAAAAACGGCGGCAACGCATCGCCCGCCCCAAGGTCAGGTATCTGCCCCAGGCTCGCCTGCATCGCCCGCCCCCGCGCCGGATCGATCATGTCGGAAATGGTTTGCTTCGGATCACTCATCGCGCTTCGCCAAGTTATTGATTTCGCTTTTTTAAATGACGATATGACGGTGCGACGTCAACCGGTTTCCGCGCGCAGTGCCTCCATTTTCCCGGCCAGAACCTTGCGATACTGCTCATTGTTCAGCCTACCCTCGTCGTCGAATTCATCCCCTGCCGACGCCACGCAGAGCATCGGTCCGTGCAACACGCGCGCCTGCAGCGGCACAAGGCAGCTCATCACCATGAACTGCCCCGTTTCGCCCCCCGTGCGCCCGGCATTGGCCGACATCACCACCGTCGGCCTGCCCTTGAACGGCATCCCATCGACCCGGCTGATCCAGTCGAACGCGTTCTTCAGAACCCCGCTGATCCCCTTGTTGTATTCGGGTGAAGAGATGGCGATCGCATCCGCAGTTTTTACTTTGTTTGCAAGCGTTTCAACGGCGTCGGGCACACCCTTCTCCGCCTCCAGATCGCCATCGTAAAGCGGCAGGTTCAGATCGCCCTCGTCGATCGTCGCAGGCCCGAAGGCCGCTACAGCCTCGCGCAAGAGCATGCGGTTGTAAGAGCCTTTGCGCAGCGAGCCAGAGATCGTCAGCAGCGTGGGGTTGCCCATGAAATGTCCTTTCATCACCGGAATGTCCCGAGGAGTCTGGCACATTCACCCGCCAAGACAACCGCTCTTGCCGCACAATGCCTGTTTGCGACCGATCAAAGCAGAAACCCCGGACGCGGTTGCATCCGGGGTTGATGATTTTGTCTATTTTACAGAACGACTTACCAGTCGTTGGGGCCCTTGTCCGCAAAGGCATGCACGAGGAAGTCGATGAACGCGCGGACCTTGGGCTGGGTGAACCGGCCCGGCGGATAAACCGCGTAAATGCCCTGCGTTTCGACGGGAAGATCGGGAATGACATCCTCGACCAGCCCTTCCTGCATCGCTGTCGCGTAAAGGAAGCTGGGCAGATAGGCGATCCCGAGCCCCGAGATTGCGGCGTTGAGCAGCGATTGCCCGTCATTCACGGAAAGCCCGCCAGCCGTTCTTACTTGCCGCTTTTCGCCCGATGGCGCGGTCAGCTTCCACACCGACCCGTTGGTCTGGCTGGAATAATGCAGCAGCTTGTGCTCGTTCAGGTCGTCGATCTTCTTGGGCCGGCCATAGCGCTCAAGGTAGGCGGGGCTGGCGATCATCCGCTTCGTGGTGTCGGTCAGCTTGCGCGCCCGCAGGGTGCTGTCCTCCAGCTCACCGATCCGCACCGCCATGTCGAACCCTTCCGAAATCAGTTCCACATAGCGGTTGTTAAGCACCATGTTGACCGAAATATCGGGGAATTCCTCAAGAAACGTACCCAAGACCGGGCTGAGATGATTGACGCCGAAATCGGTTGCCACAGAGATGCGCAGCAAACCCGAAGGTGCCGATTGCATCGAACTGACCAGTGCATCGGCCTCTCCCGCATCATTGAGAACCCGCAGCGCGCGGTCGTAATAGGCCAGGCCGATCTCGGTCGGGCTGACCCGTCGTGTGGTCCGGTTCAGCAGGCGCGCCCCAAGACGCGCCTCCAGGGACGAAACATGCTTTGAGACAGCCGATTTCGAGATTCCCATCTTGCGCGCAGCGTCGGTGAACCCTCCTTGATCCACGACAGTGGCGAAGGCCTCCATTTCGGTCAGGCGATCCATACTCGATACCTCTATTCGTTTGACAGGAAACCTTATCAGCGGAAATTCGGGCACAACTGCGGCATCGGACCGACAATATCTGGGTTTTGTTCAGGATCGTTCGTGGCATGGAAACAAGAGAACAGACGTTTCCGTTTCCGCGACCAGGCTCAGAGCGTCGCCGCCAATCGCGTACCCTGATCGATGGCCCGCTTGGCGTCGAGTTCGGCGGCCACGTCGGCGCCGCCGATCACATGCACCGCGATCCCCCGCGCTTCCAATGCGTCCGCCAGGCAGCGTTCCGACACTTGCCCGGCGCAAAGCACGATGGTGTCGGCCCCGATCAGGTCGGGCGTCTCGTGCGCTTCGCCGTGAGTGATATGCAACCCCTCGGAGTCGATGCGTTCATAGTTCACGCCGCTCATCATCTTAACCTGCTTCATGCGCAAGGTGGCACGATGAATCCAGCCCGTGGTCTTGCCAAGCCGCTTGCCGGGGCGTTCGTCCTTGCGTTGCAGCAGCGTGACCTGACGGGCAGGGGCCTCGGGGCGGGGGCCTTCGGGAGCCAGACCACCGCGCGCCTCGGCAGGATCGCCAACGCCCCATTCCTCTTTCCATTCCGGCAGGTCCACGGTGGGGCTGCTTCCTTCCTGGACCAGGTATTCCGCCACATCGAAGCCTATACCACCGGCGCCGACGATGGCCACGCGCTTGCCCACCTGCGCCTTGCCGCGCAGGACGTCGACATAGGAGAGCACATTCGACCCCTCCTGCCCCGGAATGCCCGGATCGCGAGGCAGGACGCCGGTGGCGATGATCACCTCGTCAAAGCCCGCAACGTCGTCGGCGCCAACGCGCTGACCGAGTCTCAGCGTGATGTCATGTTCGCGCATCATCGTGTCGAACCAAGCGACCAGGCCGTGGAACTCTTCCTTGCCGGGGATTTCGCGCGCCATGTTCAACTGGCCGCCGATGCGGTCGGCCTGATCGAACAGGGTCACTGTATGACCCCGCGCCGCGGCGGTCATCGCTGCCGAAAGTCCGGCAGGTCCGGCGCCGACGACACCGATGGATTTCGGACGGTCAGTCGGGGTGACCGTCAGTTCTGTCTCATAGCAGGCACGGGGATTGACCAGGCAGGTCGAGATCTTGCCGCTGAATGTATGGTCAAGGCAGGCCTGGTTGCAGGCGATGCAGGGCGCGATCGTGTCAGCGCGCCCGTCGGCTGCCTTTTTCACGAAATCAGGGTCGGCCAGGAAGGGGCGCGCCATCGACACCATGTCGGCGCAGCCCTCGGACAGGACCTGTTCAGCCACCTCGGGCGTGTTGATCCGGTTCGAGGTTATGACCGGGATGCCGACCTTGCCCATCAGTTTGCGGGTGACCCATGTGAAGGCCGCGCGCGGGACGGATGTGGCGATGGTGGGGATGCGCGCCTCGTGCCAGCCGATCCCTGTATTGATGATGCTGGCCCCGGCCTCCTCGACAGCCTGCGCCAGTTGGACCACCTCGTCGAAGGTCGAGCCCTCGGGCACGAGGTCGATCATCGACAGCCGGTAGATCAGGATGAAATCGCTGCCCACGGCCGCGCGGACGCGGCGCACCACTTCGACGGGGAGGCGCATGCGGTTTTCGTAAGCGCCGCCCCAGCGGTCGGTGCGCTTGTTGGTGTGGGTGACGAGGAACTGGTTGAGGAAATAGCCCTCGCTGCCCATGATTTCGACCCCGTCGTAACCGGCCTCGCGGGCGCGGGCGGCGGCGGTGACGATATCAGCGATCTGTTTCTCGATTCCCGCCTCGTCCAGCTCCTTGGGGGGGAAAGGCGATATCGGCGACTTGACGGGGGAGGGCGCGACGCAATCGGGGCTGTAGGCATAGCGGCCGGCATGCAGGATCTGCATGGCGATCCGCCCGCCCGCGTCATGCACGCGGTCGGTGACCTGGCGGTGGTTGGCGATGTCCTGATCGGTGTAAAGTCCTGCCGCACCGGGAAAAACCCCGCCTTCTGGATTGGGGGCCATGCCCCCCGTGACCATCAACCCGACGCCGCCGCGGGCGCGGGTGGCGTAGAATTCGGCGACGCGGTTCCAGTCTTTCGTTTCCTCGAGCCCGGTATGCATGGAGCCCATGAGAACGCGGTTCCTGAGTGTCACATGGCCCAGGTCGAGCGGGGCGAGAAGGTGGCTGTATTGGGTCATGGCGGCCTCCGGTATTTGTCGGCAGGATGGCTGGACGGGCCGAGAATGTCACCCGGAACGCTGCGTTAAGCTGGCGACCGGACGTTTGCGGGGTCCAGCCCGCAACGGTGTCGGCAGCGGTTCGGTATCGCGTCGGTCCGACGTCGGTATGACGTCGGTATTGCCGGCGGCCGGATTCAGCGCGCCGAGGCGGCCCAGTCCCAGTACATTTCCTGCACGCGCCGGGTCAGCGGGCCGACCTGATATCGGGTATCGTCAAAGGCGGTGACAGGCGTCACTTTCATCATGTTGCCCGAGAGAAAGACTTCGTCGGCATCGTGAAAGTCCTGGAAGCTCATCACGGTCTCATGGACCTCGACCCCGTCGGCGCGCAGGTTCCGGATATGGCGTGCGCGGGTGATCCCCGACAGGAACGTGCCGTTCGGGACCGGTGTGAACACGGCGCCATCCTTTACCGCGAAGACATTGGCGGTGGCGGTCTCGGCGACATTGCCGAGCGCGTCGGCGACCAGCGCATTGCCAAATCCGCGCGCCTGCGCCTCGGCGATCATCCGGGCGTTGTTGGGATAGAGGCAGCCCGCCTTGGCGTTGACCACGGCGTCTTCGAGAACGGGGCGGCGAAAGCGGGTGCGGGTGAGGGTGGTCGAACTGCCCGGCGGCGCCATCGGCGTGGCCTCGAGGCAGATGGCAAAGCCGGTGCCGCCGTCGCGGTCGGGCATGACGCCAAGCGGGCCGCCGCTGATCGACCAGTACATCGGGCGGATATAGACCGCGGTTTGAGAATCGTAGGCGGCAAGCCCCTCTTGGATGATCTGCACCATGTCTTCGGGCGCAACCGTCGGCTTGATCATCAGCGCCTCGGCGGAGGCGTTCACCCGCGCGCAATGCAGGTCGAGATCCGGGGTCAGCCCATGCGCATAGCGCGCGCCGTCGAAGACCGTGGTGCCGAGCCAGGAACCATGATCGGCCGCGCGCATCACCGCAAGGTCGCCATCATGCCATGCGCCATCGAAATAGGTGCGGATATCGGTGCCGACTGCCATCTTCGTCCTCCTGTTCAGCGCGCGCAGCCTAGGCCGGTTGCGCGGGAGGGTCCAGAGCCCTTCAGCGAGGGAGTGGCGCGCCAATGGCGCGCGCGGGAGCGAGGGGCCAGCCCCTCGCGCTCCCCGGGATATTTTCAAACAGAAGAAGGGGTCAGGGGGCCTCGGCGAGCAGCGCGTCAAGATCGAGCGGGCTGTTGGTCATCGCAAGCTGGCCGTCGGGATCGCGCGGCCAGTCCTCTGGCGGGCGGTCGCGGTAGAGTTCGACGCCATTGCCGTCGGGGTCGCGCAGATAGAGCGCTTCGCTGACGCCATGATCGGCGGCGCCGTCAAGCGAAAGGCCGGCGGCGAGGACGCGGCGCAGCGCATCGGCGAGCTGCGCGCGGTCGGGGTAGAGAATCGCCGCATGGTAAAGGCCGGTATGGCCCTTTGGCGCGGGTGTGGCGCCAAGCGAGTCCCAGGTGTTGAGAGCGATATGGTGGTGATAGCCGCCCGCGCCGAGGAATGCGGCGCGGGCGCCCCAGCGTTGCTGGACGGGGAAGCCGAGCACGCCTGAATAAAAGCCGATCGCGCGGTCGAGATCGGCGACCTTGAGATGGACGTGCCCGATCCGGGCTTCGGGGTGAATATCCGTGGTCATGGCGGGGCCTCTGCATCTGTGCGGTTGATGCAGGAGATGGGCATCCAGGGGCCGCATGCGCAATTGCGCAGAATCAGGCAGGGGCTGTGCCAAGGCGCACAGATGACGCGGTCAGTAGGGATCCTGCGGGCTGCGATCCGATGACAGGCTTTGCTGGCGCGCGGTCACGAGATGTTCGATCGCGTCCGCGAGGTGGATTTCGGCGATATGATGGTCGCCGCGCGCCACCCGGAAGCGGTGCGCCTCGATCATGACATCGGCATGGCTGCACCCGAATGGGGGTTCGAACCGGTAGCAGGCCAGTTCGATCAGGAGGCCCATCGGGTCCTTGAAATAGATCGAATCCATGAAGCCCCGGTCCTTGGGGCCTGAATGGCCGATGCCGCGCTCATTGAGCCGTTCGACGGCCTGCGAGAAGCTGGCACGGCTGACATTGAAGGCCAGGTGGTGCACGCAGCCCGGATCGGTCGGGGTGCGTTTATGGACGGCCGTTCGAGCCTCGTTGGTGAAGATGGTGATCAGCCGCCCGTCGCCGGGATCGAAATAGAGATGGCTCTCGTCGGGATCGTCGAGATTGGGTTGATCGAAGATGAAGGGCATGCCGAGCACCCCTTCCCAGAAGTCGATGCTGGTCTGGCGGTCGGCGCCGGTGAGGGTGATGTGATGCACGCCTTGGGTTTGCAGTTTGCGCATGGCGGGAAACTCCTTTTTGCAAGACTAGGGCGGCGCGGCCCTGTTTCGCAAGGCGATGGGGGGCGGGGTGCTGCGCATCAACCATTTCGTGATTTGCATGTGAGCGCCGGTTTTGTGTTTTTCGCCCCAGGAAACAGGCACGAGCAGGATAAAGGAGACATGGAATGACAGCACGAGCGTTCAACCGCCGATCGATCATCGCCGGGGGCGCGGCGCTTTTGGCGGCGCCGGCCGTCTGGGCGGAACCGTCAAGCGGGGTGCGGCGCAATACATCGGGTTTCGCGCTGCTTGACTGGCGCGATCATTTCGACACGCTGGAGCATGGCGCGATCGTGGCCGATACGCGGTCGCGCGCGCTGCACTTCTGGTCGGAGGATGAAAGCGTCTATAGGCTGTTCCCGACATCCGTGCCACGCAGCCCGGAGCTGACCAAGTTGGGCCTGACAAGGATCGTCAGGAAGGTCGAGGGTCCGTCATGGACGCCGACGCCATCCATGCGCGAGCGCGACCCGTCACTGCCCGTCACGGTGCCGCCCGGCCCCGAGAACCCGATGGGCACCCATGCGTTGCATCTCTCGTGGCAGTATTACCGCATCCACGGCACCCATGACACGCGCAAGATCGGGCGCAAATCGTCGGATGGCTGCATCGGTCTTTACAACGAGAAGATCGCCGAGCTTTACGAGCTGACCGAGGTGGGCACGCAGGTGCGGCTGATCTGAGAGGCGGGTGGCGGTGGCCCGGGTCAAACCCGGGCGCCGACCATGCCCGCGATCTCGTAGGTCTTTTGCAGGATCGGCGTTGCGATCGCCCGGGCACGTTCCGCACCGTCGGCAAGGACGCGGTCGATTTCCGAGACATCCTGCATGAGGCGGCCCATTTCGGTTGAGATCGGCGCCAGCTTGTCGACCGCGAGGTCGGCCAGCATCGGTTTGAATTCCGAGAAGGGTTTGCCGCCCGCATCGCGCATTACCTGGTCCACGCTCTGATCCGAGAGGGCTGCGTAGATATTGACGAGGTTGCGCGCCTCGGGGCGGTCCTCGAGGCCGCCGGCATCACCGGGGAGGGGCTCGGGGTCGGTCTTGGCCTTGCGGATCTTCTTGGCGATGGTGTCGGCATCGTCGGTGAGGTTGATGCGGCTCATGTCCGAGGGATCGGACTTCGACATTTTCTTGGTGCCGTCGCGCAGGCTCATGACCCGCGTGGCGGCGCCTTCGATCACCGGCTCGGTGATCGGGAAGAAATCGACGCCGTAATCGTTGTTGAACTTGATCGCGATGTCGCGGGTCAGTTCGAGATGCTGTTTCTGGTCTTCGCCGACCGGGACGTGGGTGGCGTGATATACAAGGATGTCGGCGGCCATCAGCGCCGGGTAGCCGAAGAGCCCGAGGCTGGCCTGTTCGGCATTCTTGCCGGCCTTGTCCTTGAACTGGGTCATGCGTTTCATCCAGCCCATGCGCGCGACGCAGTTGAACACCCAGGCCAGTTGCGTGTGCTCGGGCACCTGGCTCTGGTTGAAGAGGATGGACTTCTGCGGATCGATCCCGGAGGCGATGAAACCGGCCGCGAGTTCGCGGGTGGCGCGGCGCAGTTTCTGGGGCTCCTGCCAGACGGTGATGGCATGCAGGTCGACCATGCAGAAGATCGACTCGACGCCTGCGTTCTGGCTGTTGGCGAAGCGTTTGAGCGCGCCAAGGTAGTTGCCGAGCGTCAGGTTTCCCGAAGGCTGGATCCCCGAAAAGACGCGGGGGGTGAAGACCGGCTCGGTCATGGCTCATCTCCGTGGTGGATTTCCGTGCCAGCCTCGCTTACCCATGGGTCAAAGCCCCGTCAAGGAGAGCGCCACATGAGCAGTCCCCGTTCAGACCGTCCGGTCAACCCCTTGCCGCCCGTCGTGGTGGCATTGTTCCTCGTGATCATCGGGATAGAGGCCGTTTTCAACCTGGGTGCGCGCGGCCTGATCGGTGGCCCCGAGGCGGTCGGGTGGCGGCAGGGTGCGATCCAGGATTACGGGTTCAACAGCGATATTTTCGGCTGGATGGTGCAGAACAACGTCTGGCCGATGACGCATGTGAAGCGGTTCGTGACCTATCTGTTCCTGCATGGCTCGTTCACGCATGCGCTGTTTGCCGGGGTGATGCTGCTGGCGTTGGGAAAGTTCGTGGGCGAGGTCTTTGCGCAATGGGCTGTGCTGGTGCTGTTCGTGACGTCGGCGGTGGTGGGTGCCGTGGTGTTCGGGCTGGCGATGCCCGAGCAGCAGCGCTGGCTCATCGGGGCGTTTCCGGGGGTTTACGGGCTGATCGGGGGATTCACATATCTCATGTGGCTCAAGCTGGGGCAGATGGGCGCTCAGCAGTTCCGGGCTTTCAGCCTGATCGGGGTGCTGATGGGACTGCAGCTGGTCTTTGGCCTGATCTTCGGGGCGAACCGGATGTGGCTGGCGGATGTGGCCGGGTTTGCCGCCGGGTTCATCCTGTCGTTTTTCCTGGCGCCGGGTGGCTGGGCGCGGATTCGCGCCAAGATCCGCCACCGCTGAGCGAGACCGGACCCCGCCTCAGCGGCGCAGGCTGGCGCGGAACTCCGAGAGATGAAATGCGCCGATCAGATGGCCGATCCCGAAATAGCTGACGATCCCCGTTCCGATCAGCGCCAGAAGCGCCAGCCAGCGCAGCCCGGACATGCCGAAGAACGGCACCAGCAGCACGCTGATGCCCCAGATGATCACCCCCATAAGCGCCGAGGCGACAAGGATGCGCCAGATACGGTCGCGGCAGCGATCATCAAGGCGGGCAACCTCGCCATAGCTGCGCGTGCCGCGCACAAGCAGTCCGAGCATCACCCAACCCGCGACAGTGGCGGCGATGGCGGCGGCGATCCAGCCGATCAGATAGGCCAGTCCGATCGCCACGGCCGCGTTGACGATCATCGCCACCACGGCATAGCGGAACGGGCTCTTGGTGTCCTCTCGTGCGAAGAACAGAGGTTGCAGGATCTTCTGGAGAACGAAGGCCGGGAGGCCCAGGCCATAGATCGCGACCGCAAGCGCGGTGGCGGCGGTGTCGTCGGTCCCGAAGGCGCCGCGCTCGAACAGCACCGAGACCAGTGGCAGCGGGACCGCCACCAGTGCCACGGCGCAGGGCACGGTCAGCGCCAGCGATATCTCGGTTGCGCGGGAATACGCGGCGCGCGCGCCCTTGTGATCGTCGATCTTGAGACGGCGTGAAAGATCGGGCAGCAGCACGATGCCGACAGCGATGCCCACCACGCCAAGCGGCAACTGGTAAAGGCGGTCCGCGGAGTAGAGCCAGCTCACGGCCTTGTCGTAATTCGAGGCGACCTGCTGTCCGACCAGAAGATTGACCTGCATGACCCCGCCCGCAAGCGCGGCCGGAATCGCGATGCGCACAAGGCGCGCCATGTCTGGGGTCCAGCGCGGGCGCTCGGCCCGGATGTGGAACCCGGCGCGCGCCGCGGCGATCCAGACCAGCGCAAGCTGGGCCGCGCCCGCGAAGGGGATCGTCCAGACAAGCGCATCTGCCACCGGGCCGTTGTTGAGGGCGGCGAAAGTCATGGCGGCGATGAGCATGACATTGAGCAGGACGGGGGCGGCGGCGGCGGCGGCGAAGCGGCCGGTGGCGTTGAGCACGCCCGAAAAGAGCGCAGCGAGAGAGATGAACAGGATATAGGGAAAGGCGATGCGCCCGAAGGCGACCGTCAGATCAAACCGCTCGTCCCCGGCAAAGCCCTCTGCGGTGGCCCAGACCAGAGCGGGCATGAAAAGCATCGCAAGACCGGTGAGCGCCAAGAGCACCAGCGCCAGCCCCGACATGGCCTGTGAGGCGAATTTGACGTGGTCTTCATCACCCTCGTATTTCTTTGAAAACATTGGAACAAATGCCGCGTTGAAGGCGCCTTCGGCGAAGAAGCGGCGAAACATGTTGGGCAGGCGGAAGGCGGCCACATAGGCATCCATCAAGGCGCCGGGGCCAAGGAAATTGGCGATCAGCACATCGCGCACGAACCCCAGAATTCGGCTGAGCATGGTCCATCCGCTGACAGTCAGGACACCGGAAAGCAGGCGGACGGGTCTCATATGCGGGCCTTTGATTGCGCGGGTTCCGGCAGGCTTAGCGGATCGGGGACGCAGGCGAAAGAGGCATCAGCAGCGCAGGAAGGATGGTACAAAACGCACATAACGACCCCCCGTTTTGTACCAAACCGGAGGCGGGCAATCATGCGGCATGATCGCGTTCGAGGACCGAGAGCGCCTCAAGCGCCATCATCCGTTCTTCGTTGGCGGGGATCACCAGCGTCCGGAAATCGCCGAGCGGCGCGAGCTGGGCGATGATCCGCTCGCGCACGGAGCTTGCGTGTTCGCCGATACCGCCGGTGAACACCATCGCGTCGATCCCGCCGAGCACCACCGCCAGCGACGCCGCCGCCTGTGCGCAGCGCCGGGCGAAATAGTCGAGCGCGAAGCGCGCGCCATCCGAGCCGTCATCCAGAAGGGTCGCCACATCGTTTGAGATCCCCGAAAGGCCAAGCAGACCCGAGCGGTCGTAGAGCATCGTTTCGACCTCAGCCGCCGACATGCGATGCGCGCGCATGAGGTGCATCACCGCGCCGGGGTCGATCGCGCCCGAGCGGGTGCCCATGGGCACGCCGTCAAGGGTGCTCATGCTCATGGTGGTGTCGCGGCTCTGGCCCAGTGACATCGCGCAGAGGCTGGAGCCGTTGCCGAGATGCGCTGCGATCACGCGCCCCGCGTGAAGCGCGGGGTGATCGCGGCGAAGGGACTCGGCGACCCAGGCGTAAGACAGGCCGTGAAACCCGTAGCGGCGCACGCCTGCCTCATGAAATTCCGCCGGGATCGCGAAACGGGTCGTCATCGGCCCGTGACCGGCGTGAAAGGCGGTGTCGAAACAGGCGATATCGGGCACGTCCGCTTCGACCCTCTCGGAGGCGGCGATGGCGGCGAGGTTGTGGGGCTGATGCAGTGGCGCGAGCGGGTTGAGCGCTTCGAGGTCGGTGATCACCTGCGGTGTGACCCGCACCGGCCCGGTATAGCGCGTGCCGCCATGGACAACCCGGTGCGCGATGGCAACGCTTTGCCATTCGCTGGCATGGGCCTTCAGGAACGCGATCACGGATTCCAGCGCGGCATGGTGATCCGCGCCGGGTGCGAGCGTGGTCTGCGTGGTCGGACCGTCGGTGATATAGGCGTTGAACTGCGCCGCGCCGCCGATGCGGGTGGCCTTGCCCCCAGCCAGCTCGCGGAGCCCGTCGCGCGCGAATACGCGGAACTTGAGGCTGGATGACCCGGCATTGAGTGTCAGGATCGTTTCGGTCATTTGACTTGCCCCCTGTCGCGCGCGTCGGCCAGCAGCACCGCGAGCGCGCAGGACAGAAGCCGTGCGCGCACGCTGTCGGCGCGACTGGTCAGGATCACCGGCACGCGCGCGCCCAGAACGATCCCCGCGCCTTCGGCGTGGCCCATGAAAATCAGTTGCTTGGCCAGCATGTTGCCGGCCTCAATATCGGGCACGAGCAGGATGTCGGCATGGCCCGCAACCACCGAGTCGATGCCCTTTTCCTGCGCCGCCCTGACGCTGATGGCGTTGTCGAAGGCCAGAGGCCCGTCAAGCAGCGCGCCGGTGATCTGTCCGCGATCGGCCATCTTGCACAGCGCGGCGGCGTCGATCGTCGCTGGCATCCGGGGATGCACGGTTTCGACTGCCGCAAGGATGGCGAGATGGGGTTTCTGCGGGCCGAACAGCGCGTGCCAGAGCCCGATGGCGTTCTGCGCGATGTCGGCCTTCTCCAGAAGGTCGGGCTGCACGTTGACGGCGGCATCGGTGATGATGAAGGGGCGCGGATAGTCGTTGGTCAGCATCACGAAGGCGTGGCTGATGCGGCGTTCGGTCCTGAGCCCGGCGGCGGGCGAGATGATCGCGCCGAGCAATTCATCGGAGTGCAGCGAGCCCTTCATGATGGCGCGCACCTGCCCGGTCGCGGCCAGTTCGGCGGCCTTGTCGGCGGCGGCATGGCTGTGTTCGGTGTCGATGACGGGGTAGGCGTCGGGTGGCTGGCCGGTTTCGGTGAGGGCGGCGGCGATCCGGGCGGCGGGACCGATCAGAACCGGCGAGATGAGCCCGGCGGCGGCGGCATCGTTAACGGCTTCGAACACGGTGGCCTGCACCGGATGAACCACGGCGGTGGGCAGGGCGGGCAGAGGGTCGCAGCGCGCCATCAGCCCGTCGTAATGCTGGTCCATCTGGTTCATGCACGCGGCTCCCTGGGTGGCGTCGTCGTCGTAGGCCGCCGCATGGCGGCACCGGGGACGACGTTTCGCAGGGCAGGATGGCATGCGCGTGACACGCGCCGCAAGGGAGCAGATTTCGGCAAGCGCCCGAAGCGCCTAGAGAATCTCGCCCAGTTTGCGGCGCTGGATCTTGCCCGATGGACCTTTGGGCAGTTCATCGAGGAAATGCACACGATCCGGGCATTTGAAGGCGCCGAGCTTGCGCGCGCAAATGGCTATCAGGTCGTCTTCGCTCAGGTCCGAGCCGGGGCGGATCGCCACGGCGGCCTCGACCCGTTCGCCGTAGCGCGTGCAGGGGCGGGCAAAAGCGGCGGCCTCGATGATGTCGGGATGGGAATAAAGCGCCTCGTCCACTTCGCGGGGGGCGATGTTTTCGCCGCCCTTGATGATCAGTTCCTTGAGGCGCCCGGTCACGAAGAAATAGCCATCCGCGTCCTGACGGCCCAGATCGCCGGTGCGCAGCCAGCCGTCTGGCGTGAAGGTCTCGCGCGTGGCGTCGGGGTTGCGCAGGTATTCGCGCATCACGTTGGGGCCGCGCACGGCGATTTCGCCCTCTTGTCCGTGGGGCAGGGGGGCGAGGTTTCCATCGAGGATCGCCGCCTCGTTGCCGAAGGGAATGCCGGGCGAGCCGATCTTGCGCGTCCCCGGCGGCAGGGGGTTCGAGAGGATCTGCGCGGCGGTTTCGGTGAGGCCCATCGTTTCGATGATCGGCACGCCGAAGCGGGTTTCAAAGGCGGTCTGCACATCCGGCGCCAGCGGCGACGAGGCCGAGCGCCCGAAGCGCAGCCGCGCCTTCACCGCGTCGCTCGGGTCGGCATCGCCGTGCAGAAGGTGAGAGATGATCGTCGGCACGACCGAGAACCACGTCGCCTCGCTGCTGGCGGCCTGATCCCAGAAGCGGCTGGCCGAGAAGCGCGGGCAGAGCGCCAGCGAGCCGCCCGAGACCAGCGAGCCGATGACGGACACGCAGAGCCCGTTGATATGGTAGATCGGCAGCACGCAAAGCCCGCGGTCATCCGGCGAGAGCTCATGCGCGACCGAGGTGGTCCACCCCCCCGCCAGCAGGCTGGAATGGCTGTGGACCACGCCCTTGGGCCGCCCGGTGGTGCCGGAGGTATACATCAGCAGCGCATGATCCTCGGGCGAGAGCGGCGCAAGGTCGCCCGCGGGGCCGTTGACGGTATCGGGATCGAGCCGTTTCACCGGATTGTCGCGCGTGGCCTCGTCGAAGATGTCGCGCACGCTGTCATCCACGAATGCAAAGCGTGCCTCGCTGTGGCCAAGCGCATAGGCGATGGCGTCAAGCCCGGCGGCGAGGTTGATCATGGTCAGGCGGAAACCGCCGTAGAGCGTGCCGTAGAGCGCCTCGATGGCGGCGCGCCCGTTGGGCATGACGATGGCGACGCTTTCACCCTTTTGCGCACCTTGCCCGGCCAGCGACCCGGCAATGCGGCGGGCGCTGTCGCGCAGGGCGGGCCAATCCAGGGTCTCGCCGGTTTCGGGAAAGACGAAGGCGGTCCCGCCAGCCTCGGCGCGGGAGTCGACCCAGTCGCGCAGGGTGCCTTGGGGCGGTGCGTCGCGTTCCAGTTTCATTGCCCGGCCACTTCCCAGTAGTCGGCGAAGATCGCATCGAGCGTGGGTTCATTGGCGGGGATTTCACGCACGACGCGGGTGGTCTGGATGAAATGGCGCCAATGCAGGTTCTCGTCGATGGAATTGCCGCCCCAGCTGCCGCAGCCCATCGACAGGGAAAAGGGCAGGCCGTTGGTGAAGGCGCCGCCAGTGGCGAAGCAATGGGCCTGATTGACGATCACGCGGCAGGTCGGGATGATCTCGCCCAACTGCATGGCGCGGCTGTCGTCGCCGGTATGCAGGCCGATGGAATGCCCCGCCCCCTGGTGTTCGAGGATGCGGCGCGCGGTGTCGGTGGCGGCGTCGAAATCGGCAGCGCGATAGAGCGCGACCACGCGGCTGAGCTTTTCGCCCGAAAGCGGGTGGTCGGGGCCGATGCCGGCCGTTTCGACCGCGATGAAGCGCGTGCTGTCGGGCACTTGCCCGGTGAGGCCGAGCACCTCGATGGTGACATCGGCGTCCTGCGCGAGGATCGCGCGGTTGAGCTTGCCCTCGGGCCAGAGGCGCTGGACGATCCGGTCGGATTCGGCGGCATGCACCAGCGCACCGCCCTGACGCGCCAGCGCCGCGACGAAGGCGTCATAGACCGCATCGACCACCACGAGGGCGTTCTCGGAGGAACAGGATGTGGCATTGTCGAAGGTCTTGGAGGCGGCGATCTTTTCGGCGGCGGCGTCGAGATCGGCAGTCTCGTCGACGATCACGGTGACATTGCCCGCGCCGACCCCGATGGCGGGCGTGCCGCAGGTATAGGCGCGGCGTACGTTGTCCTGGCTGCCGGTCACCACCACGAGGTCGGAGGTTTCGAGCATCCGCTGCGTCTTGGCCTTGGAGCCGGGGGCGGGGACCATCTGAACGAGGTCATGATCGAGGCCGATCTTGTCGAATTCGGCGTGGATGTAGCGCAGCAGCATGTCGCAGGCCGGGACGCCCTTGGGCGAGGGCGAGAGCACGATGGCATTGCCGCATTTCAGCGCGTTGATGATATTGTTGGCGGGGGTCGCCGCCGGGTTGGTCGAGGGTACCACGGCGCCGATCACCCCGATGGGGCGGGCGATCTCGGTGATGCCGGTGGCCCGGTCGTCGCGGATCACGCCGTGGGTTTTCACCCCGGCGATGTCGCGCATCAGGCCCAGTGTCTTGCGGTGGTTCTTGGTGATCTTGTCGGGCACGTTGCCAAGCCCGGTCGTTTCGACCGACAGTTCGGCCAGGGCGCGGTTGCGCGCGGGTTCCATGATCGCCCATGCGGCGGCCTGCGCGGCCCGGTCATAGCGTTCCTGCGTGGCGCCGTCCTCGAAGGCCTGCTGCGCGGCACGGGCGCGGGCCATGATGCTGTCGATGGCGGTAAGATCGTCGGGGGCGTTCATCTGAAAGTCCTTCGCGGTGGTTGGACAGGGCGGGCGGCCGCCCTGTCCGGGGTTGAATGAAGCGGGCGCGGCTTAAAGGCCGGCCAGCAGTTTCTCGAGCGTTTCCTGACGCTGGTTCCACATCTCGCGGACCTCGTCGCGGGTCATCACCTTCATGGGCGAGCCGCCAGCCTTCATCTGCTTCTTGACGCGGTCGTTCTGGAACATCGCGGGCACGGTTTCGGCCAGCTTGTCGATCACCTCTTGCGGGGTGCCCTTGGGGACCATGATGCCGCGGTAGTTCACGCTGGCATTGTCGATGTCATAGCCCTGTTCCTGCATGGTCGGCACGTCGGGCAGGAAGTCGCTGCGCTCGGTGTCGAACACGCCGAGAATCTTGATGTTGCCCGCATCGGCGGCGCGGAAGGCATCCGAGAGGTTGTTGACCCCGCCCATCACCTCGCCGGCGATGACCGCCTTCATGGCACCTGCACCGCCCTGGTTGTTGGGGATGTAGGCCAGCTTGACGCCCGCGGCGTTTTCAAGCTGAAGCGCGGCGATGTGGTGGCCGACGAACAGCCCGGCACCCGAGAAGGTCATCTTGCCGGGGTTTTCCTTGGCCCAGTTCACAACGTCTTCCATCGTGTCGAACTCGCTGTCGGCACCGACGACGAAGACCGCCGGGTCGGCGCCCCAGTTGGCGATCGGCTCGAAGCTGTCGGCGCTGTATTCCACGCCGCCCTTGATCGACTGGGCGATGAAGTGGGGCACGTTGTAGGCGCCGATGGTATAGCCGTCGGCATCGGCCTGCGTCGCCAGCCAGTTCCAGCCGACGCGCCCGCCTGCACCGGGCTTGTTGACGATGGCGATGGGCTGGCCCAGGGCATCCTCGTTGCCCGAGGTCATGGTCACGATCCGCGCCTGAAAGTCGGTCGCGCCGCCAGCGCCATAGCTGACCATCATCATCAGCGGACGGTCGGGGTAATCCTGTGCCGCAGCGGGACCTGCGATCATGAGGGCTGTCGCCAGCCCGGCCATAAGTGATTTCATCATTGGGTTCTCCTCCCTTGGTTTTTTCGGTTGACCGGTTGGGTCCGGATTATTGAAACAGCACCTCTCTGGGTGTGAATACGTTGAGGATTCCGGCGAACAGCCCATACATGACGGCAAGGAATCCCAGGGTGATCAGGATCCGCATGATCCAGCTGCGCGCCGCATTGTGCGGGGCGGGATCATAGATCGAGAGCAGCATGAAAAAGGCGATCGTGCTGGCGGTATAGAAGCCAAGCCCGCGCGCGGCCCAGAATACGTAGATCAGCATCACCGCCAGGCCCGGCGCGATGTTGATGACCATGCGCCGCCCGATCCCGTCGCCGACCCGCGACAGGCCGAGCGCGGCCTTGCCGAAGGTCCAGAGCGCCAGCACGACGAACACCGTCGAGATGAGGCGAGGGAACAGGAAGGCCTGCGCCGGTTCGCGCGTGTAGCTGACCCAGCAGATCCAGATGCCGACAGCGGCGATGAATCCCGATGGAAAGATATGTTGCCATTGTCTCATGCCGCGGCCTCCTCGTTCTGTTCCTGCCTGTCGATCCGGCGCTGGCGCAGTTCCATCCAGACCGAATAGGCGATGGAGGCCACCACGATGGCGATCAGCGACAGGTTCAGGACGCCGCTGAAGAAATAGGTCGTCCGCCCCACCGAGGCGTCGGCGATCATCGCGCCCTGGATGAAATTGGCCTCGGCGATGGGGCCGAGGATAAGGCCCAGGACCAGCGGCGCAGCGGCAAATCCGAAGCGTTCGAGGAAATACATGCCGATGCCGAGCGCCGCCATCACATAGACATCCCCCATCGAGTTCTGCACGGAATAGGAGCCGAACACGGCAAGCCCCAGCACCAGCGCCGCCATCACCGATTGCGGCACCTGCGCCACCCGCGCGGCGAAGCCCGCCACGTAAAGGCCGAAGATGCACATCAGGATCTGGCCGATCAGCATCGAGTTGATGAAGGTCCACGCGACGTCGGGGTGATTGTCGAAGAGGTCCGAGCCCGGGAAGATGCCGTGGATCAGCAACCCGCCCAGAAGCACGGCGGCGGTGGGGCTGCCGGGAACGGAAAGCGTGAGCAGAGGCACGAGCGAGGGGCCGACCATCGCGTTATTGGCGCTTTCGGCGGCGATCACGCCTTCGGAATGGCCGGTCCCGAACTTCTTGCGCTCGGGGCTGAACTTGCGGGCCTGGTCGTAGGCGACAAGCCCTGCGATCTGGCCGCCCACGCCGGGGATGAGGCCGATGGTCGAGCCGATAATCGTGCCGATGGACAGCGAGCGCCAGCGGCGAAGCGTTTCACGGATGGCCGCGCCGATGGGATGCTTGCGCACGGCGATCACTTCGGCGCCGGAGGGCACGCGGCCGCGGGCGAACATGGTCAGCACCTGCGGGATGGCAAAGAGACCGATCAGCGCCGGGATGATGTTGATCCCGCCCGACAGTTCGGGGTGAAAGATGAAACGTTGCGCGCCCATGATGTCGTCAAAGCCGATGGTTGCCAGCCACATGCCGATACAGCCCGACAACAGCCCCTTGACGACCGAGTTGCTGTCGAGCGTGCCGATCACCGTGACCCCGAGGATCGCCAGCCAGAACAGGTGCGACGGCCCGAAGGCCAGCGCCCATTGCGCCAACAGCGGGGTGAGGAAAATCAGCAGCAGCACCCCGAACACGCCGCCGATGGCGGACGAGATGAAGGAGAGTTGCAGCGCCTCGGCGCCGCGCCCCTGCGTCGCCATCGTGTGACCGTCGAGCGTGGTCGCGATATTGGCGGGCGCGCCGGGAATCTTGAGCAGGATCGCACTGACTGCGCCCCCCGCGACGGTCGAGGTATAGGCCGCGCCGAGCAGGATCAGGCCTTGCGCGGCGGGCAGTTGAAAGGTGAACGGGATCAGCAGCGCCACCGCCATCGTGGGCGACAGGCCCGGCGTCGCCCCGAGGATCAACCCGCCGATGGTGCCGACCAGCAAAAGCAGGAACGACACCGGCTGAAAGACCTCGCCGAAATATCCTATGAATTCCAAGAAGCGCCCCTCCCTATGGCTCTTCCCGTCACTTTCATGACGTTTGACAGATCAGGCTAAGGCATGAAAATAGTATTGCAAATGTTTTCATAAAATTCGCCGGAAAGCCCATTCAAATGCCTGAAAAAACAAAGAAAAACTCGGATATTGTGGCTGTTGCAAAGGCTGCGAATGTGTCGCCTTCCACCGTGTCGCGCGCTTTCAATCACCCGGATCTGGTGAACCCGGCCACCCGCAAGAGAATCAACCGCGCGGTCGAGAAGCTGGGCTATATCCGCAACCGTGCGGCGCAGGCGATTCACGGGCGGCGCAATGCCACGATCGGGCTGATCGTGCCGACGATCAACCACGCGATCTTTGCAGAGGTGATCCAGTCCTTTTCGGATGCGATCGACCGGGCGGGCTTTACCCTGCTGATCGCGTCGCACGGGTATGAGCTGGAGCGCGAATACGAGACGATCCGCAAGCTGATGGAACATCGGGTGGATGGAATCGCGCTTGTCGGGCTGGAGCATTCAGAGGCCAGTTTCCGCCTGCTGGCGCGTCAGGAGACGCCCTGCATCGCGATCTGGAACTATTCGGCCGATGCGCCCATGTCCTGCGTCGGCCCCGACAATCGCGAGGCGGGTCGGATGGCGGCGCGGCATCTGCTGGAGCTGGGACACCGCGATATCGGGCTGGTCTTTCCGCGGGTCGAGGGCAATGACCGCGCGCGCCAGCGCCTGGAGGGCGCGATCGAGGAAATGCAGGCGCGCGGCGCACCGGTGCGCGACGAATGGCGCATGGAGGCGCCTTACAGCACGACCCTGGCGAAACAGGCGGTGCATGGGTTGCTGGAGGGCGGCGCGCGCCCGACGGCGTTGCTTTGCGGGAATGACGTGATCGCGCAGGGGGCGATATACGGGGTGCAGAGCATCGGTCTGGATGTGCCGCGGGATATGTCGGTCATGGGGATCGGGGATTTCAACGGCTCGCATGACATGGAGCCGGGGTTGAGCACGGTGCGCATACCCGCCGAGGATATCGGCAAGATCGCGGGGGAGCGGCTGACCGGGTTGATCGCCTCGGAGGAGGAGGAGATCTTCCGCTATTGCTGCGAGCTGGAATGCATCGCGCGGGGCACGACGCGGGCGCTGCGTTAGGCGTGGTCAGGTCACGGCGCGTTCCGCGCCTTCGGTGATGGCGCGGCGCAGTTTGCGCTCCAGCGCCTGGCGCTTGGGTTCGGAGTGGAACTTGAGGCCGAACATGTCCTTCACGTAGAAGGTATCGACCACCTGTTCGCCGTACGTCGCGATCACCGCCGAGTTGATATAGACGTTGCTGTCGGCCAGCGTCCGGGTCAGATCGTAGAGCAGGCCGGGGCGGTCGCGGGTATCGACCTCGATGATGGTGTAGATTTCCGAGCCTTCGTTGTCGAAGGTGATGTGGGTGGGCACCTTGAAGGCGCGTTCGCGTTTCTTGATCTTGTCGCGCGAACGGATCGCCTGCGCCGCGACCACTTCGCCCTTGAGGGTCTTGCGGATCATGTCGCGCAGGCGCGGCAGGCGGGCGGCCTCGTAGGGGTGGCCGTCGGAATCCTGGATCCAGAAGGCGGCGGTGGCGAAGCCGTCCTTTGACGTATAGGTGCGCGCGTCCACCACATTGGCGCCGACCAGCGCCAGTGCGCCGGCCAGCCGCGAGAAGATGCCCGGATGATCGGCCAGCGCGAAACAGGCGCGGGTGGCGTCGCGGTCCTCGTCGATCGAAAGGTCGATGGCGATCTCGTCTTCGGAGAGGTCACGCAGCAGCCGCGCAAAGACCACATGCGCGGTGACATGCAGCCCCTGCCAGTAGGGCGGGTAGTGGCGGGCGGTCTCGTGCTTGAGATCGCGGGCGGGCCAATCGTCGAGCGCGTCGCGCAGGTTGCGCTTGGCATCCGAGCCGCGCTGTTCCCTGTTGAGGTCCTCTAGCCCGCCTTCCATCGCGCGCCGGGTCTGGCGATACAGCGCGCGCAGAAGCGAGGCTTTCCAGTTGTTCCAGGTATTCGGCCCGACGCCGCGGATATCGCAGACGGTCAGCACGCAGAGCAGGTCGAGCCGTTCCTTGGTCTGCACGGCCTTGGCGAAGTCGCGCACGGTGCGCGGATCGGCGATGTCGCGCTTCTGGGCCATGTCCGACATCAGGAGGTGATAGCGCACCAGCCATTCGACGGTATCCACCTCCTTGGGCTTCAGCCCGAGGCGGGGTGCGACCTTGCGTGCAATCCGGGCGCCGACGATGGAATGGTCCTCGTCTCGCCCCTTGCCGATGTCATGCAGCAGCAGCGCGACGTAAAGCACGCGCCGGTTCACGCCTTCCTCGAGGATCGAGGAGGACAGCGGCAGGTTTTCAACCAGTTCGCCGCGTTCGATCTGCGCCAGGTTCGAGATGCACTGGATGGTGTGCTCGTCCACCGTGTAGCTGTGATACATGTTGAACTGCATCAGCGCGACGATGGGCTCGAATTCGGGGATGACCGCCGAGAGCACGCCCAGCTCGTTCATCCGCCTGAGCGCGCGTTCGGGATTGCCGTGTTTCAGCAAGAGATCGAGGAACAGCTTGCGCGCCTTGGGGTCATTGCGAAAATCGTCGTCGATGAGCTCCAGATGGGCGGTCACGAGGCGCATGGCGTCCGGGTGGATCAGGAGCCCGGTGCGCAAGCCTTCCTCGAAGAGGCGCAGAATATTGAGCGGGTCCGAGAGGAAGGCGTCCTCGTCGACGATGGCAAGGCGGCCGTGGACCTCTTCGTAGCCGTCCTTGAGCTTGCGTTTGCGCCGGAAGATCCGTTGCAGAAGCGGTTCGGATTTCACATGCGCCGCTTCCAGCTTGGTCAGGAAGATCCGTGTCAGGTCCCCGACGGCGGTGGCGTGGCGGAAATATTCCTGCATGAACACCTCGACCGCGCGCCGACCGGCGGTATCGGTATAACCCATGCGTTCGGCCACCTCGACCTGAAGGTCGAAGGTCAGCTGATCGGTGGGCCGGTTGGTGAGCAGGTGGATATGGCAGCGCACCGCCCAGAGGAAATTCTCGGCGGTGGCGAAGGTGTCGAACTCGTCTTCGGTGAACATGCCGACATTCACCAGTTCGGCGGCACTGTCGACGCGGTGCAGGTACTTGGCGATCCAGAACAGTGATTGCAGGTCGCGCAGCCCGCCCTTGCCCTCTTTGACATTGGGTTCGACCATGTAACGCTGGCCGCCCTGTTTTTCATGGCGGGCGTCGCGCTCTTCCAGCTTGGCCTCGATGAACTCGCGCTCGGAGCCCTCGAACAGCTCGTGCCACAGGCGCTTCTTGAAATGGTCGGCCAATTGGCGGTCGCCCGCGAGGAAACGGTGTTCGAGCAGCGAGGTCCGGATGGTGAAATCCTCGCCGCCAAGGCGCAGGCAGTCGCGGATGGTGCGGCTGGCATGTCCGACCTTCATCTTGAGATCCCACAGCATGTAGAGCATCGATTCGATGACGCTCTCGGCCCAGGGGGTGATCTTGTAGGGGGTGAGGAACAGCAGATCGACATCCGATTGCGGCGCCATTTCGCCCCGCCCGTAGCCGCCGACCGCGAAGACGGCGATGCTTTCGGAGCTGGTGGGCGTGGCCAGCGGATGGAGGTGGTGTTGCGCCACCTCAAGCGCGCTGAGAATGATGCAATCGGTCAGCCAGCTGTAGGCGCGCACAGTGGCACGGGCGGCGAAGGGATGATCGCTGAACCCCGCGGCGATGGCCTCGCGGCCTTTCGCGAGGGCGTCGGAGAGCACGGTTACGGCCGCGCGGCGCAGGGTCATGGTGTCGCCGTCGGCCGCGGCCAGGGCCTCGGCGAGACGCGCCTCGATGGCGCTCTTGTCGAAGATGTCCCCGGCCGGGCGGATCAGGTCGTCCGGGCTTGAGATCGCGTCTTTCATCCGGTCCTTTCGCGCGGCCCTAGAAGCCCGCGCCGCCGAAGCCCCGTGGTGCAGGGTCGATCACCACGACCTGCTGGTCGCGGATCGTCGCCACCGCAAGGCCGCGTTCGTTGGTGCCGTCGGGGCGCAGGCGGAAGACGCCGTTGACCCCCTGGAAGCCGGCACTCTGGGTCAGCGAGCCACGGCTGAGCGCGTTGCGATCGCCGGATTTCGCGAGCGCGCCGACGGCGGCGATGCCGTCATAGGCAAGCCCCGCCAGATCATGCGGTGCGCTGCCATAGGCGGCCTGGAACCGGCTTTTGAACTGGGCGCTGCGTTGCGGGTCGGGCAGGGCGAACCACCCCCCCTGGACACCCGGCAGTTCGAGCGTCTGCGGTGGCGTATCCCAACGGCTGAGGCCCATATACTGGATGGTGTCGGTGCTCAGCCCCGCCTCGGGCAGCATTTGCGAAAAGAGCGGCAGCGCGCCCGCGGTGTTGGCGGTCAGGAAGATCGCGTCGGCATTGTTCTCGCGGGCCGCATCGCGGATTCGGGGCACGGCCGAGACGACGCCCTGCTGCGAGAACGTGTAGCCGATGCTGCCCGCGATGGTGGCGCCGTTGCGGGCTGCGGCCTGTTCGATGGCCTGGCGGCCCAACTGACCCGCGAGGTTGTCGGAATAGACCGCCATGATGCGGCTCTTGCCGCTGCGGGTGGCGTAGCCCACCAGCCGGTTGGCGGTGTTGTCGAAGGTCTGGCCCAGCACGAACAGGTTGCCGCCCGCGATGGTGCTGTTGTTCGAGAAGGTCAGCACGTTGATGCCACGGTCGGCCACTGCGACCGCGACGGCATTGGCCGATTCGGCGTGCAGCGGGCCGATGATGATGCTCGCGCCGTCCGTCACCGCATTGAGCGCGGCGGTGCGGGCCTGCGCGGCCTGACCGGCGGTGCCGTAGACCCGCAGGTCGATCTGCACGCCGCTCATGTCCGAAGCGGCCATGCGGGCCGCGTTCTCGAGATCACGGGCCAGGCGTTGTTCCTGGGGCACGGCAGAGCCATGCGGCAGCAACAGCGCCACCGCGACCGGCTGGGAGGGATTGATCGGTTGGCCGCCGCCGCCCGTGGTGGCGACCGGTTGGCATGCGCTGAGCCAGAGCGCGGCCAGAAGAATGGCGATACGGCCCGGCGCCTTGCGGGCGGAAGACAAAACGGCGAACATGGATCACGTCACTCCCTGAGTTTGCGGCGGGGTCTGCCCCGTTGCGATATTCAGGATCGATAATAAACGTCATGAGAGGCGGGTCCAGTGGTGAATCCGAAACAGCAGAGCCTGGCGCCGGGGCTATACCTTGTGGCGACCCCGATCGGGACGGCGCGCGACATAACGCTGCGCACGCTCGATATTCTGGGCGCGGCGGACGTGATCGCCGCCGAGGATACCCGCAGCCTGCGCAAGCTGATGGATATCCACGGGATTTCACCGGGGGACAGGCCGGTGCTCGCCTATCACGATCACAATGGCGAAAAGATGCGCCCGCGCCTGCTGGCGGCGCTCGCAGAGGGGAAGTCGGTGGTCTACGCGTCCGAGGCGGGCACGCCGATGGTGGCCGATCCGGGCTATGACCTGGCGCGCGCGGCAGTGGCTGAGGGCCATGCGCTGATCTCGGCGCCGGGCCCGTCGGCGGTGATCGCGGCGCTGACCGTGGCCGGGTTGCCGACCGATCACTTCTTCTTCGCGGGCTTCCTGCCCAATGCCTCGGGGCGGCGGAAATCCGCGCTCAAGGCGCTGGAGGCGGTGCCGGGGACGCTGATCTTCTACGAATCGCCAAAGCGGGCGGCGGCGATGCTGCGCGACGCGGCGCAGGTTCTCGGGGGTGAGCGGCAGGCGGCGCTCTGCCGGGAGCTGACCAAGAAATTCGAGGAGGTCATGCGCGGCACGCTCGACGAGCTGGCCAAGGTCTGCGCCGCGCGTAGCCTGAAGGGCGAGATCGTGATCCTGGTGGATCGCGGGCGTTTACCAAATATTCGCGAATCGGATTTAGAAATGCGGTTGACTGAGGCATTGAAGGTGCATTCGGTGCGCGATGCGGCGGATGCGGTCTCGGCGGAACTGGGGCTGAAGCGGCGGCAGGTCTATCAGCGTGCTTTGCAGCTTTCGCAGGACTCGACAGGGGATTCGGGATCATGACGGTGGGAACGGATGTTCGGCAGGTGGATGCGGATGCGTCATGGCGCAGGCAGCGCGCCGATCGCGGTCTCAGGGCCTGGCAATCCGGGATGGCGGCGGAACGCAGCGTTGCGGCCTGCTATGACCGTCGCGGTGCGGACCTCTTGGAAACCCGGTGGCGCGGAGAGGGCGGCGAGATCGACCTGATCCTGCGCGAGGGCGCGGTGATCGTGTTCTGCGAGGTGAAGGCGGCGCGCAGTTTCGACGCGGCGATCACGCGGCTGCGCCCGGCGCAGGTCAGGCGTATACATGCGGCGGCGGCGGAATACCTCGGGAATGTGCCTGCAGGCCAACTGGCCGAGGTGCGATTCGACCTTGCGGTGGTCGATCAGCGCGGGGCCACAGAGATCATCGAGAACGCGTTCGGTCATTTCTGATTTGCGATTGGCGGCGGCATGCCCCATTTAGGGCGGGACGCAAACACGCCGGGGGAGCCCCATGAAGATCGCCTTTCAGATGGACCCGATCGCGCCGGTCGATATCAATGCCGACAGCACCTTTCGCATCGCCGAAGAGGCGCAGGCGCGCGGGCATGAACTGTTCTATTACACGCCCGATGCGCTGGCCTATGTCGAAGGGCGCGTGACGGCACGGGGATGTCCGCTGGAAGTGCGGCGCGTCAAGGGCGACCACTTCAGCCTTGGCGAGCCGCGCGAGGCCGACCTGAGCGAATTCGACGTGGTCTGGCTGCGCCAGGATCCGCCGTTCGACATGCACTACATCACGACGACCCATTTGTTGCAGCGCGTCATGCCCGGCACGCTGGTGGTGAATGACCCGTTCTGGGTGCGCAATTTCCCTGAAAAACTGCTGGTGCTGGATTTTCCGCAGCTGATGCCGCCCACTGCAATCGCCCGCGATCTGGCGACTATTCGCGCGTTCAAGGACCGTCATGGCGATGTGATCCTGAAGCCGCTTTACGGCAATGGCGGCGCGGGGGTGTTTCACCTCTCGGAATCCGACCGCAACCTCAGCTCGCTCCACGAGCTTTTCACCGGGTTCAGCCGTGAGCCGCTGATCGTGCAGAAATACCTGCCCGAGATCAAGAATGGCGACAAGCGGGTGATCCTGGTCGATGGCGAAGCTGTGGGCGCGATCAACCGCATTCCGGCGCAGGGCGAAACCCGGTCCAACATGCATGTCGGCGGGCGCCCCGAGAAGGTCGCGCTGAATGATCGCGACCGCGAGATATGCGCCACGATCGGGCCGCTTCTGCGTGAGAAGGGGCAGGTTTTCGTCGGTATCGACGTGATCGGCGACTACCTGACCGAGATCAACGTGACCTCGCCCACCGGCATCCAGGAACTGGAGCGGTTCGACGGGATCAAGGTGGCCGCGATGATCTGGGAGGCGATCGAGGCGAAACGCGTGTGAGCCTGCGCCGGCATATCCTGAATCTCGGTCTGCGACTGGTGGAAAAGCGGTTCCTGGCGCGGGCCGATGATCCGGTGGCGCTGCGCGCGGGGTTTGAACGCAAGGCGCGGTTCTGGTTTCGACCGCCGCGCGGCAGCCATTTTTCCAAAGAGGTGTTGGACGGCGTGCCGGTGTGCTGGGCGCTCGGAAAGGATGTGTCCGCGGGCAAGGCCGGCGCGGTGATCTTGTATCTGCATGGCGGCGGCTATGTGTTCGGCTCGTCGCGCAGCCATCGCGCGATGCTGGCGCGCCTGTCGGGGCTGAGCGGGCTTGCCGCCTGCCTGCCGGATTACCGTCTTGCCCCGGAACATGCCTTTCCGGCGGCGCTGGAGGATGCGCTTGCTGTCTATATCGAGCTCAGTGCCGAGCGCGAGGTGATCATCGGCGGCGACAGCGCCGGGGGTGGCCTCGCGCTGGCGCTGCTGGCCGAGATCCTGCGCCACGGGCTGCGCCGCCCGCGCGGGGTCTTCTGCTTTTCGCCGCTGACCGACATGACTTTTTCGGGCGACAGCATGGCGTCGAACGCAGATGCCGAAGTGATGCTGCCGGTTGCCCGCGCGGGCGAACTGGCGCGGATGTATCTGCGCGAGAGCGATCCGCGCGACCCGCGCGTGTCGCCGCTTTTTGCCGGGTTCCGCGGCGCGCCGCCGGTCTGGATTGCGGCGGGCGATACCGAGATCCTGCTGGATGATACGCGCCGGATGGCGGCGCGGCTGCGTGCGGACGGGGTGCGTGTGACCGAGGTGATCGCGCGCGATCTGCCCCATGTCTGGCCGATTTTCGGGCCGCTGCTGCCCGAAGCGTGCCGCACGCTCGAAGAGGTGGCCGGGTGGATCAGGTCTCTTTCCCGACCGCAAGGCGATAGCTGACGGCCTCGGCCACATGCGGGCGGCGCACGTTTTCGCAATGGTCGAGATCGGCGATGGTGCGCGCCACGCGCAACACCCGGTGATAGCCGCGCGCAGACAGGCCGAACCGCTCGGCCACGCGGTTGATCAACGCGCGCCCCTCGGCATCGGGGGTGGCCACCTGCTCCAGTATCTCGCCCTCGGCATCGGCATTGAGCCGCGTGCGCTCCGCATCGGCAAAGCGGCGCGCCTGAAGCGCGCGCGCCTCGGCGACGCGGGTGGCAACGGTGGCTGAACTGTCGCCCGAGGCGGGCAGGTCGAGGTCGGTGAAGGTCACGGGCGGCACCTCGACGCGCAGGTCGAAACGGTCCATCAGCGGTCCCGAAATACGGCCCATGTAATCCTCGCCGCATTGGGGCGCTCGGCTGCAGGCACGCGCCGGGTCCGGGAGGTAGCCACATTTGCAAGGGTTGGCGGCGGCGACGAGCATGAATCGGCAGGGGTATTTCACATGCGCATTGGCGCGCGCGACCATGACCTCGCCCGTTTCGACGGGCTGGCGCAGGGTCTCCAGCACGGTGCGGGCGAACTCGGGGAATTCGTCCATGAACAGAACGCCGTTATGCGCAAGACTGATTTCCCCCGGCCCGGCACGTCGCCCGCCGCCGACGATGGCGGCCATCGAGGCGGTGTGATGCGGCTCGCGAAAAGGCCGCGTACGGTTGATGCCGCCCTCGTCCAGAAGCCCCGCCAGCGAATGGATCATCGAGGTTTCCAGCGCCTCGGCTGCGGTCAGGGGTGGCAGGATGCCGGGCAGGCGCGCCGCCAGCATGGATTTGCCGGACCCCGGTGTGCCGACCATCATCAGGTGATGGCGTCCGGCGGCGGCGATTTCCAGCGCCCGCTTGGCGCGCTCCTGCCCCTTCACATCCAGAAGGTCGCGCCCAGTGGCATCGGTGGTGACTTCGCCGGGTTCGGCGGGGACAAGCGGTGACTGGCCGGTATAGTGGCGCACCACATCGGCAAGGCTGGCGGCACCGATCACCTGTGCGGCGCCGACCCATGCCGCCTCGGCGCCAGAGGCCCTTGGGCAGAGCAGGGTGCGCTCGTCCTCGGCGGCGGCCATCGCGGCGGGCAGGGCGCCGATCACCGGGATCAGCGTGCCATCGAGCGAGAGTTCTCCGAGCGAGCAGGTGCCTTCGACCGCGTCGGCGGGGATGATTTCCAGCGCCGCCAGAAGCGCAAGGGCGATAGGCAGGTCGAAATGGCTGCCCTCCTTGGGCAGGTCGGCGGGGCTGAGATTGACGGTGATCCGTTTCGAGGGCAGGGCGATGGCCATCGAGCTGAGCGCGGCGCGCACACGGTCGCGGGCTTCGGTCACGGCCTTGTCGGGCAGACCGACAAGCGAAAAGGCGGGCAGGCCGGGGCTGATCGCGCATTGCACTTCGACCTGCCGTGCGCGGATTCCCTCGAAGGCCACCGTGTAGGCGCGCGCGACCATCGGCATGTTCCTGTCTGGTTAATCTCGGTTAACCAAGACTTACGCCCGCGCGGTTTATGAAGTGTTAACGCGGCGGCGATTTAGCAACCGCGCCGCGCGCCTCAGATTCGCTGATCATAGTCCCCGACCGAAGGCTCGGTGCGGATCACCGTATCGAGGTCGGCGAAGATCGCGCGCATCTCGGCTTCGCTTTCGCTGCTTTCGCAGACCACCACAAGGTTGGGCGTGTTCGAGCTGGCGCGCACCAGCCCCCATGAGCCGTTATCGAGGATCACGCGGGCGCCGTTGACGGTGACCACCTCCTTGACCGGGCGACCGGCGATGCGTTCACCGGCCTCGGCCTTGGCGACCAGCCGCGCGACGATGCGGTCCAGCACCTCGTATTTCTCGGTGTCGGCGCACCAGGGCGACATGGTCGGCGTCGACCATGTCTGCGGCAGGGCGCGGCGCAGGTCGGACATCGAGGCATCGGGGTTGCGATCCATCAGCTTGCATATCTCGACTGCCACGCGCATTCCGCAATCATAGCCACGCCCGATGGGCTCGGCCAGGAAGTAGTGGCCCGATTTCTCGAAGCCAGCCAGCGCGCCGATCTCCTTGACCCGGCGTTTCATGTGGGAATGGCCGGTTTTCCAGTAATCCGCGGTGACGCCGTTCTTCTGCAATTCAGGGTCCGAGGCGAAAAGACCGGTCGACTTCACATCCGCGACGAAGGTGGAGTTCGGGTAGATCCCGGAAAGGTCGCGGGCCATGATGACGCCCATCTTGTCGGCGAAGATTTCCTCGCCCTCGTCGTCGACCACGCCGCAGCGGTCGCCGTCGCCATCGAAGCCAAGCGCGAAGTCCGCCCCCGTTGCGCGCACGGAATCGGCCATGTCATGGAGCATTTCCATCGCTTCGGGGTTCGGGTTGTAATGGGGGAATGTGTAGTCGAGCTCGTTATGCGAGGGGATCACCTCGACGCCGATGCGCTCGAACAGTTCGGGGGCGAAGGCCGCGGCGGTGCCGTTGCCGGTGGCGCAGACAACGCGCAGCTTGCGCGACATCTTGAAATCGCCGACGAGGTCGTCGAGATACGCCTCGCGCACGCCATCGACGAATTCATAAGAGCCGCCTTCGCGCGGCTCGCCTTCGCCGTTCAGCACGATGTCGCGCAGTTCGGCCATCTCGTCGGGGCCGTGGGTCAACGGGCGTTCAAAGCCCATCTTTACCCCGGTCCAGCCGTTGGGATTGTGGCTGGCTGTGACCATTGCCACGGCGGGCGCATCAAGGTGGAACTGGGCGAAATAGGCCATCGGGCTGAGGGCCGGGCCGATATCGCGCACGCGGATGCCTGCCTGCATCAACCCGATGATGAGCGCCTGTTTGATCGCCAGGGAATAGTCGCGGTAATCGTTGCCGACTGCGATTTCGGGGCGGATGCCGCGGCGCTGCATCTGGGTGCCGAGGCCGAGGCCAAGCGCGGTCATACCTGGCAGGTTGATCTCGTCGGGATATTTCCAGCGCGCGTCATATTCGCGAAATCCCGTGGGCGCGATCATCGCGTCGCGCAGGAATTCCCAGGTATTGGGCGTGCAGGTCGGCAGGGGTCTGGTCATTATATGAGGCTCGTTATCGGGGAATGAATCGGGGTCAGAGAGCGACCGGGTTTGCCTTGGCGACATAGTCGAGCGCCTTGAGAACCCCAAGCAGCGCGCGCATCTCATCGAGCGGTATCATGTTGGGTCCGTCCGAAGGCGCGGTGTCGGGGGCTTCGTGGGTTTCGATGAACACGGCGGCCACGCCAAGTGACACGGCGGCGCGGGCCATGACCGGGGCGAATTCACGCTGGCCGCCAGAACTGCCGCCCTGGCCGCCCGGTTGTTGCACGCTGTGAGTGGCGTCCATCACCACCGGATAGCCGGTGGCGGCCATCTGCGGCAGGGCGCGCATGTCGGCGACAAGGGTGTTGTAGCCGAACGAGGTGCCGCGTTCGGTCAGGAGGATGCGGCGATTGCCGGTGCTTTCGATCTTGGAGATCACATTGGGCATGTCCCAGGGCGCCAGGAACTGACCCTTCTTGACGTTGATCGCCGCGCCGGTTTCTCCGGCGGCGATCAGCAGGTCGGTCTGACGGCAGAGGAACGCCGGGATCTGCAGCACGTCGGCCACGTCGGCCACGGGGGCGCATTGTTCGGGCAGGTGGATATCGGTCAACACCGGGAGCCCGAGGCTGTCCTTGACCGACTGCAACACCTTGAGCCCCTCATCCATGCCAAGACCGCGCTTGCCCGAAAGCGATGTGCGGTTGGCCTTGTCGAAGCTGCCCTTGAAGATCAGCCCGATGCCAAGCGCCGCGCAGCTTTCCTTGAGGCTGCCGGCGATCATCTGGGCGTGATCCGCCGATTCAAGCTGGCAGGGACCGGCGATAAGGGTCAGGGGCTGGTCGTTGCCGACGCTGAGCCCCGGGAGATCGACATGGGTCATGGTCAAGACGAGACCTGTTCACGAAGGATGGAAGCGGTGAGAGATATCATCATGTAGATACCGGCGAAGATCAGGAAGGCAAGCACGGTGTTCTCGAAGGAGCGCGGATAGGAGGGATCCTCCGAGGGCACCGGATTCACGCTGACAGTCAGGTAGCGGACCTGCTTGTTGGCTTCGATTTCCGACAGGCGTTTGGATTCCAGCGCGGATTGCAGAACCATGTCGGCGGTCGCGAGATCAGCCTGAGCGATCTGGATCGCCGCCGCCTGAGCGGCCAGCGATGAAGACCCCGCGGTCGCATCGGTCAGGCGCGCGTTCTGCTTGCGCAATTCGGCCTCGAGCCCCTCGATTTCACCGCGCAGGGCTTCGACGCGCGCCTGGTTGGGACGCGCGTTGCTGAGCTGCGTATTGAGGGCCAGTTGCTTTTCCTGAAGCTGCAGTTCGGCCGAGCCGATCAGCGAACGGATATTGGCGATCTCGCCCTCGGGGTCCAGAATCGACCCTTCCTGCAATTCGACAAGCTGGCGCTGGGCGTCGCTGCGTTGTTGCTTGGCTTGTGCAAGGCTTTGCTCGGCCGTGCGGACCGCGTCGAGGCGTTTCTCGGCGCTGAGGTGATCGACGCGCTCTTCGGCGTAGTCGATCAGCTTCTCGGAGAACTGCGCCGAAACCTCGGGGTCGGCGGTGGCAAGTTCCATCCGGATGACGCCCTCGGTCGGGTCGTAGCCCAGCTTCACGTATTTCTTGTAGAGCTTGTAGGCGTCCTCGGTCGAGGCATCGGGCGCAAGGCGCTGGATCGGGTCGATCCAGTCCTGGCTGAAATGCGCGCGAAAGCCCACGTCCTTGTCGAGGCGCAGCATTGCGTCCTTGGATTGCAGGTAGGACTGCGTTGCGATGGAATCCTGCCCGGTGGCGAACTGGCTGGGGATAAGCCCGCCAAGCCCGCCCATTGAGCCGCCCGAGCCGTCGGCGGTCAGGATCAGGAATTCGGACTTGGTGGAATACATCGGCGTGGCTACGGCGTAATAGTAATAGCCTGCGATCAGTGTCGGCAGGAACACGAAGGCGCTGAGGCGCGAGAACAGCAAGATCAGCTTGCGCCGCCGGCGTTTGGCGATGTCGCGCTGAATGCGCGAGATTTCATCGGCGCGGCGATCCGCCGGGCTGAGATCGGTCGAGGGCAGGGTCTGTTGCCCGACCGGCACGGTCTGGGGAAGCTGCACGCGCCGCGGATCACCGGGTTCAGGCGTGGTGGTCAGGGCATTGCCGCCCGACCCGCCACCTGAGCCGCCGCGACCGCCGTCGCCGGCGACCAGTTCCAGCATGTTGCCGCGCTGGAACGGATCAATGCCCTTGGCGCGCAACAGGCGGACCGCGTCGAAATCCGATGTCGGCGCCAGCCCGTGCTTTTGTGCCATGCGGCGGGCCATGCGCAATTCGCGCCCGGTCAGCCCTTCCTTGCGGATGTCTTCGATATTCTGCGAGGCGGCGGTCTCGCGTGCTGAACTGATTTGACCCTCGCGCAGCGGTTCGGGCGCGGCCTGGGTCTGGCCGTGTTCGACGGGGGCATGATCCTGCGGCGCATTGGGGTTGCGCCGGATGCGGAACTTCCTAGCCTTGGGTTTCGTAGTCATAGAGTTGCTTTGCCTCTTCCAAGGTATCGAACATATACAGCGTTCCGCCCATCAGAACAGCGGCGGAGTGTGCGAATTTTTCAAGAACTTCGGGACTGTGCGAGACGATCACGACCGTGGTGGTGCGCAGTCTTTCGCGCAGGATATCGCCGGCCTTGCGGTTGAACTCGACATCGGTCGAACTGGGCATGCCCTCGTCGATCAGATACATGTCGAAATCGAGCGCCAGCATCAGTGAAAACGCGAAGCGCGCGCGCATGCCGGATGAGTAGGTGCCGAGCGGCTGGTCGAAATATTCGCCGAGATTGCACATCCAACGGCAATATGCCTCGATGTAATCGGGGTCGAGCCCATAGAGCCGCGCGATGTAGCGCGCGTTTTCCATCGCCGAGATTTTCGAGATCACGCCCCCCATGAAGCCAAGTGGAAAGCTGATGCGGCAGCCGCGGCGGATTTCGCCCTCGTCCGGTTTTTCGAGCCCGGCCATCATGTTGATCAGGGTCGTCTTGCCGGTGCCATTGGGGGCGAGGATGCCAAGCGACTTTCCCAGTTCGACACGAAACGACACGCGGTCAAGGATCACCTTGCGCTGCGTGCCTGTCCAGAAGGACTTGCTCACATTGTCGAATTCGAGCATCCAGGTCGCTCCGATGCTGCTCTTGCCTCGTCCTCTTTTATGGGGACTTCGTCGAGGCGTCACTCGATACGTTCATGGCATTATGCCGGATCGCGCTGTCTTGTTACAGCGAAACAGGGCATTTTTATGCCGGTTCACGAATATTTTCGAGCCAAATTTGGTGTGCAATGAGGCGGTTCAGGCGATGGCCTGCCAAGCAATGCCCGCCAGTAGCGCGCCAGTCATCGCGAAAGCAAGGTAAGCGAAGAAGATACGCGGCTTCACCAGCGCCCAGACGGCGATCGCGGCGGGAATGCAGCTGACGCCGCCGGCTATCACGAAACTCATGGCCGCGCCGTTGCTCATGCCCTGCGCCAGCAGGGCGTCCACCATCGGAACCGCCGCATAGCCGTTCAGATAGGCAGGCGCCCCGACCAGCGCACCCAGAAGGATCGGCTTGATCCCGGTGCCGCCCAGGACCCCGGCGACGGTCTCGGCCGGGACGTATTCCAGCATCAGGGCCTCGACGACATAGGCCAGCGCCAGCCATTTAAGCAGGAACGCGGCATTGCTCAGCGCGGTGACGCGAAAGGTGTCGCGGCGCGCTGCTTCGCGCCAGAACCGCCAGACGGGAGCGCCTTCAAATGGCTTTTGGGAGCTGCAGCAACCGCCGGAACCCGGCTGCGCGCGCAACGGGTCGGCGAAAAGTGCGGAGCGCGCCAGCAACAATGTTGCGAACCCGCCCAGGAGGCCGGTCGAGATCGCGGCGATGGTCTTGGCGATCGCGAAATTCCAGCCGAGTGTTCCCGAGGTAATCAGGAACATCGCGGGATCCATGAGCGGCGATGCCAGCCAGAACGCCATGACCGCCCCCAGAGGCGCACCAAGCGCCAGCATCGCGGCGATGAAGGGAATCACCTCGCAGGAACAGAAAGGCGCAAGCCCGCCTATCAGCGCGGCGATCAGGACCATACGCGCCTGGCTGCCTTCAAAGGCGCGCGCCAGGAGGCGCTCGGCGCCGGTGGCCTTGAGCCAGGCGACGGCCAGCACGGCAAAGGCGATGAACGGCGCCGTGTGCCAGAGAGCCCCGGCGGCAAATGTCAGCGTGGGCCAGAGTTGTGCCGGGTCGAGAATGGCGAGCGCCACAAGGGTCAGCGCCAGGATCAGCCAAGCCTTGTCGATGCGCGACCAGAGGTGACCTGGTTGAATGGAGGTGGTTTCAGCCATGGTCCTGGTCCTCGCAAGCAGCAGGTGCATCGGCGCAGCATTCGCGCAACAGGAAATTCGCGAGCGCCGAAAGTTCGGGATAGGCGACGGCGGCGCAGATGATCGAGCGCCCCTGGCGTTGCTGGCGCACAAGACCCGCCTGCGTCAGGATTTTCATGTGATGGGTCAAGGTCGATCCGGTCACGCCGCTTCGTTCGCCCAGCCCCCCGATGCTGAGCCCCTCCGGCCCCGCCCGCACCAGACAGCGCAGCACCGCAAGGCGCTGCTCCGAGCCAAGTGCGGCGAAGGCCGACGCTGTCATGGCGAGGTTGGTTTCGGTGAGGTCGGGGCTGAGCGCGGGCAAGTTTTCCATATTTCGAGAAATATAGAAATCAAACACAGACGTCAAATCATTTCGACATCAATCGAAATGTCCGGGATCAGGTATCCGAGGCGCGGGTCAGCGACAGGCGCGCGGTTTCCAGATGTTCCTTCATGATATTGGCGGCGCGTTCGGGTTCGCGGGTGCGGATCGCGTTCAGGATCTGGCGGTGCTGGGTGTTGTAGGTGGCGATGGTGCGCCTATCCAGCGTCAGGTGGCGCATCCGCGTCCAGTCGTCTTCGCTGCGCACGGTCGCGATCTGGTCGATGATCCAGATCAGAAGCCCGTTGCGGGTGCATTCCACCAGCGCGCGGTGGAAATCGGTATCGGCGTCGGAAAACGCTACCGGGTCGTCCAGGCAGTCTTCCATCCGGTTGCAAAGCTCCTCCATCCGGTCGAAATCGGATTGGCGGCCATGCAGGACCGAAAGCCGGCAAATATGCGGTTCGAGCGCGAATCGGGCATCCATGAGTTCCAGCGGCGTGGCGTGTTCGATCGCGCTGGCGGAGTTGTCGTCGGGCTGGTGGACCACATATGTGCCGCTGCCGGGCCGGGTTTCGACGAATCCTTCTTTTTCGAGGCGCGTCAGGGCCTTGCGTACGGTTCCGCGGGCCGCGCCATAACTGTCTGACAGCACCCGTTCCGGCGGGAGGCGGTCGTGCAGTTGCAGGCTCCCCTTCGAGATTTCGCGCCGGATCAGCGCTGCAATATCGGCGGCGCCAAGTTTCTGGTCTGCGGAAACGTTCATCATTTACCTCTTTTCTAGACCAATTATAGACCATTTGATGCGATATTCCACCGAATTAAGCACCATTGGATCAAAAGTGGTTGACTTTTGGGCTGGGCTTCGGAAACTCAGACCAACAGCTCCACCAATCGGCGTGACACATAGTGTGTTCCCGGCGGCAGGCAAAGACTGGGATAGATGCGACATGACGTTTCATGATGCTGGAAAACAACAGTTTGCGGCCCTGATCGCCCGGTTTGGCGGGCAAGGGTTCGCGCCCGCATCGGGAAAGCGGAGGCAATCCAAATTTGCACCGGGTGAAAACACCGCCCCGCAATGGTCCGCGTGTTTTGACGGGATCGGAACGGCGGGCTCCGCCCCGCACCGGGCTGCCCGATTGTGAGGAACTGAGCGTCATTCGGCCGCAAAGACGGGCACAAGACCCGGCCGCGGCACAATCACCAGGGAGAGTTGAAAGTGGCTGAGACAGATCTCGAGAAATTCGTGGAAGCGCCGGGGCGCGACGAGAAGATCAAGGAAGTCCGCAAGAAGATCGACGAGCTGGGGATCGAGTATCTCTATCTTCAGTTCGTATCCGTGACCGGCAAGATCATGGGCAAGGGCATTCCCGCCGACCATTGGGAGCAAGTGGCCAAGAAGGGCTTTCAGCTGGTCTATGGCGCAACGATGAACCTGTTCCTGAACCGGGCGGGGGATTACCTGGGCTATGGCCCCGAGGCCGCCGAACTGATCGGCATTCCTGAGCCCGAGACCTTCATGCAGCTGCCCTGGGCACCCGAGATCGGTCGCTTCTATTGCACGCTGTTCCGCAACCGCGAGGAAAAGGAAAACCCCGGCGGCTTCCTGACCGCCGATAGCCGTGGCAACCTGCGCCGTCTGCACGAGGAATTCACCAAGAAACACGGCACGCAGCTGCGCATCGGCACCGAGCCCGAGATGATGTGGCTGAAGTTCGACGAGAACGGCAAGCCGAAGGACGGGTTCTCGAAGCCCTATTGCTATCACATCGACCAGTTCGAGAGCCTGCGCCCGGTGTCGCTTCAGGTGATCCGCTATGCCCGCAAGATGGGTCTGGACATGATCCAGGGCGATCACGAGGACGCGCCGGGGCAGCTTGAGCTGAACTGGATGTTCGACGACGTGCTGCGCAATGCCGACCGTCTGACCACCTATCGCCAGATCTGTGCGCAGGTGGCGCGCGAACAGGGAATCTTTGCCTGTTTCATGACCAAGCCCTTCATGGGGGTGTCGGCATCGGGCTGTCACCACAACATGAGCCTGTGGCATGGCGGCAAGGACGAATTCGTCAAATGCGGCAATGATCCCGACAACCTGCCCGGCATGGCCGACAACTACATGTATGTGAAGGGCGGCGAGAACACCTTCATGCCCGACACGGACGATCCGCAGATGCCCGGCAAGGAGGGTCTGAAGGCGATCGGCGGCGTGGTGCATCACCTTCAGGCGCTGACCGCGATCGGCTGCTCCACGGTGAATTCCTATCGCCGTTTGTGGGACACGGGGTTCTGGGCGCCGGTGTTCAGCGACTGGGGTTTCCAGAACCGCACAACGGGCTTGCGCGTCTCGGCACCGGGACGGTTCGAATACCGTTCGGTCGACTCGATGGTGAACCCCTACCTGATGGGCGCGACCCTGCTGGCGGCGATGGATGACGGGCTGGAAAACAGCCTTGATCCCGGCAAGCCCGAAGAGCGCAACATCTACGAGGCGATGGCCGATGGCAAGGACGTGAAGAAACTGCCGATGTCGCTGGGAGAGGCGCTGGACAAGCTTGCCGAGGACGAGGTCGTCAAGCGCGGCATGCCCGGCGAGATGTATCGCCTTTATGAGGAATACAAGCGCGACGAGTTCGCGCGGTTCATGTCCACCGTCACCGAATGGGACAACGAAATGTACATGGAATGCCTGCCCTGAGGCATTCCTGTCCTGGCGGCAGGCGCGTCATGCCTGCCGCCTCTCTAGACCGTTAAACTGAGGAGGCGCATTCAAGATGTGCGGAATTGCTGGATTGATCCACAAGGGCAAGAGCGCGAATGTCGGGTCCGAAATGACCGCGATGCTCCAGGCCCTGAAACACCGGGGCCCCGACAGCACCGGCTATGCCGTTTACGGCGAACCCACCGAAGGCGATTACGTGATGCGCCTGAAGGTGGCCGAGGCCGAGGATATGGGCAAGGGCCGCGGCATTCACAAGCTCATCGAGACCCGCATCGCGGATGTCGAAGAGATCATGGAAGATGCCGGCGCCAAGGTGAAATCGCGCGACGCGGTCACCGAATACGCCCTGCGCTATGTGCTGTCCCATGCGGGCAACACCGGCGACATGGCCAAATCCATCGAGGAGGTCGAAGGCGTCGAGATCCTGTCGATGGGCAACGGGCTGGAGCTGATCAAGGACCTCGGCGACGCGACCGTGGTTTCCGAGATGTACGGGCTCAAGGATTTCAAGGGCACGCATGGCATCGGCCATACCCGGATGGCGACGGAATCCGATGTCGACATCAAGTCGGCGCACCCTTACTGGGCCTTCCCCTATAATGACGTCAGCGTCGTCCATAACGGCCAGATCACCAATTACTGGATCATGCGCCGCGAGATGGAGCGCAAGGGCCATCGCTTCATGTCGAATTGCGACAGCGAGCTGCTGGCAGTCTACACGGCGCATAACCTGTCCAATGGCATCTCGCTCGAGGACAGTCTGCGGCAATCCATCGACGAGATCGACGGCGTGTTCACCTATCTGGTCGCCACCAAGGACCAGCTGGGCATGGCCAAGGACACGATGGCCGCGAAACCGCTGGTTCTTTACGAATCCGACGACCTGATCGCGATGGCTTCGGAAGAGGTGGCAATCCGCGCCATCCTTCCCGAAGAGATCGACACGACTGACCCTTACGACGAGGAGGTTCGGGTATGGCAAGCATGACCGACGAAGACCTGAAGCAGATGAGCCAGGACGAGCGCGCCAAGGCGCTTGGGATGACCACCGAACAGCTGACGGGCAAGTCGCTCTATATCGAGTTCGATCCCGAGGCGAGCGAGCGCTATACCTATCCCTGGTCCCACGATGTCGATTTCAACAAACGCACCGAGATCGACACCGATGCGCTGAGCACGACCGAAGTGAACAACGCGATCCGCGAGAGGATGAAAGAGGGCTACGGCACCATCGTGCTGAAGAACCCGCGCGGCAAGCACAGTCTTGGCGTGGGAATCCTGAACAAGCTGAACCTGATCGTCGACGGGTCCTGCGGTTACTTCGCCATCGGGCTGATCGACGGGCCGAACGTGCGCATCACCGGGCGCGTGGGCTGGTCCTGCGGCGAGAACATGATGGCGGGCACCGTCGTCATCGAGAAGAACGCGGGTTCGACCTTTGGCGCGGCGATGCGCGGCGGCGATCTTGTGTGCCGCGGCTCGGTCGGGTCGCGCACCGGCATCGACCAGAAGGGTGGCACGATCATCGTGGGCGGCGACACCGGCGCACTGAGCGGGTTCATGATGCAGCGCGGGCGCATGGTCGTCTGCGGCAATGCCGGCAAGAACCTCGGCGACTCGATGTATGACGGCACGATCTTCGTGGGCGGCGAGATCCGCTCACTCGGGGTCGATGCCATCGAGGCCGAACTGACCGATCTGGACCGGCAATGGCTGACCCGCAAGCTGACCCAATACGGGCTGATGCCCGACAAGGGCGTGGATCATTTCACCAAGGTCGTCGCAGGCAAGCAGCTGTGGAACTACGACAACCTCGAACCGTCCGAAAAGAAACTCATTCTGTAACGGAGCGGCGCCCCGCGCCTTCCATTGCAACGAAAAAGGAACAGACACATGGCTGATGGCGACCTGCCCAAGAAAAAGCCCCTTGAGCGCGATACCTACCGGCTGGGTGATTCATTCATCTTCCCGCCGCGCGTCATGGACGACATCCATATCAAGGCCGAGCTTGGCCGTTACCGGATGCGGGGGTTCTCGCTGTTCAAGAAGATCCCGCATTGGGATGACCTGACCTTCCTGCCGGGCACGCTGACGCGGTTCGTGATCGAAGGTTACCGCGAGAAATGCGAGACCAAGACCATCCTGGGCCCGCGTGCCAAGCGCCCGCTCGAGCTGGATATCCCGGTCTATATCACCGGCATGAGCTTTGGCGCGCTGAGCTACGAAGCGAAGACCGCGCTGGCGCGCGGCGCCACGATGGCGGGCACCGCGACCTGCTCGGGCGAGGGCGGGATGATCCCCGACGAGCGGCGCTACAGTTCCAAATGGTTCTACCAGTGCATCCAGTCGCGCTATGGCTTCAACCCGCATCACCTGGTGCTGGCGGATGGCTGTGAGTTCTTTATCGGCCAGGGCTGCAAAGTGGGTCTGGGCGGGCACCTGATGGGTCAGAAGGTCACCGACCAGGTGGCCGAGATGCGCAGCCTGCCTGCGGGCATTGACCAGCGCTCGCCGGCGCGTCACCCGGACTGGCTGGGGCCGGATGACCTGGCGCTGAAGATACAGGAGATCCGAGAGGCGACGGACTGGCAGATTCCGATTCAGCTCAAGCTGGGTGCGGCGCGGGTCTATGACGATGTGCGCATGGCGGTGAAATGCGATCCCGACACGATCTACATCGACGGCATGGAAGGCGGCACCGGTGCAGGCCCGCACCTTGCCACCGAAGACACCGGCGTGCCGGGGATGGCCGCAATCCGGCAGGCCCGCAAGGCGATCGACGACCTTGGCAAGCGCGGCGAGATCAGCCTGGTCTATGCCGGGGGTATCCGCAACGGCGCCGACGTGGCGAAGGCGATCGCGCTGGGCGCGGATGCCATCGCCATCGGCCATTCGGCGATGATGGCGCTCAACTGCAACAAGGACATCCCCGAGGCCAACTTCCAGGAAGAGATGGGCGTCGAGCCGGGCTACTGCTATCATTGCCACACGGGCCGCTGCCCGGTGGGCGTGGCGACGCAGGATCCCAAGCTGCGCGAACGTCTGGACCCGGATGCCGCGGCCGAGCGTGTCTACAACTTCCTGCATACGCTGACCATCGAGGCGCAGCTCTTCGCGCGTGCCTGCGGCAAGACCTATATCCATTCGCTCGAGCCCGAGGACCTGGCCGCGCTGACAATGGAAGCGTCGGCAATGGCGGGCGTGCCGCTGGCGGGCACGAACCACACCGTGGGCGTCGAGGATTACCACCACTTCTGAGGGCAGGGCGGGGGCAACCCCGCCATGCCAAGGACCAACACCGCAGGCCGGGCCACGGCACGGCATGAGGACAGGAGAAAGACAATGGCTGGAACACAGTATCGCGGCTCTGAAATCAAGGATGTCGACCAGTTTCTGAAGGATTCAGCGGGGCTGGAATCCGAGCGCGAAAAGGAGATCGGGCAGCATATCGGCTATCGCTATGATGTGAACCTCGTCCCCGATTACGAGCGGATCACACCGTTCCTCGAGCAATACATGGAGGTCATGGGCTGGGACGACCTGAACTGGCTCGAAGATGTCCATATGGGCTATGAGGAAGGTGCCCCGGCGGTGTTCGACCGCAACAACAACGGCTGGGTGCGGGTGCCCGACAGTATCGAACTGCCGGACAACCAGCAGGACCGGGACATGATCGCGCGCGAGCTTCTGATCAAGTTCCAGATGTCGGACCGCCACCCGCTGGTTGCATTGCGCAAGGCCTATATGAAATTCTGAACGACATGGCGCGTCCGCTTGATATCGCTTGCCTTCAGACACGGCCGATGCCCGATTTCGCATCGGCCCTCGACGAGGCGTTGCCCCTGGCCGAAGCTGCGGCCAAGGCGGGGGCGGATATCCTGTTCCTGCCGGAATACTGCGGCGGACTTCGCAGCGACAACGGCGCGCTGGTGCCGCCCTCGGCACCCGAGGCAAGCCATCCGTTCCTGATGCGGATGCGGGATTTCGCGGCGCAGCGAAAGGTCTGGGTCAATATCGGCTCGATCGCCGTCGATGGGCCGGACGGGCGGATCATCAACCGCGGCCTGATGCTGGACGATCACGGGCAGATCAGGGGTCGCTATGACAAGATCCATCTGTTCGACATCCAGCTTTCAGCGACCGAGACCTACCGCGAAAGCGCCCATGTCACCCCCGGCAGCCGTGCGGTCATCCATGACACGCCATTCTGCCGGATCGGACACACGATCTGTTACGACCTGCGGTTTGCCAACCTCTTCCGCAGCCTGGCGCAGGGCGGGGCGGACATCCTGCTCTGTCCTGCAGCCTTTACCAAACGCACCGGCGAGGCGCATTGGCATGTGCTGAACCGCGCCCGGGCGATCGAATGCACCCGTTTCATGGTGTCGGCCTGTGCCATCGGGCCGGTGCCCGGAGGCGGGGAGACCTATGGCCATTCGCTTGTCGTCAGCCCCTGGGGTGAGGTGATCAGCGACGGCGGCACCCTGCCGGGACTGGTGCAGGCCCGCATCGACCTTGACGACGTCGCGCGTGCAGAGGCGCGCATACCCAGCCTGCGGGCCGACCGGCCCTATACCCTGACCCAACCGAAGAGGAGCGTCGCATGAGTTCATTGGCGACCCAGTTCGGGCAGACCTTCTCGGATCATCCGCTGCGCAAGGCGTTCATGAAATGGCAATGCCGCGTGCGCCAGATGGCGATGCGCGAAAGCGAGGGGCGGCCCGACGATGCGATCATGCCCGCGGTCCTGCTGACGGGACAGGCGGAGCCGCTGGGCCATGTCATCACGGTGATGAACAAGGCGCCGGGTTATTCGGTAACGCCCGAGTTGCTGCACATGGCGGCCAAGACCAACGACCCCGCGCAGATCCGCGATCAGGCGATCCGGTTCCTGTCCTCTGCCTATTACCAGAGGGCCGAGGAATTTTCCGACATTCTGACCGCGACCTTCCCGCCCGGCTCGCCCGGCGCCGCACAGATCCACGAGAGCGGCGAATGCCGGTTGCTGTTCGATGCCTATGCGCAGCGCTTCGATCTGACCTGCAAGGTCTGGCGGCTGGCACCGCATAACCTGCTGCACCAGGCCACGATGGCGCATAACGGGCTTTTCAACCCGCAGATGCCACCCGATACGGTGGTTCTGGGGTTCGAGCCGGATTGGGGCAGAAGCAGCGCCGATCCCGAAATCCGCTAGGCGCGGATCACGCGATCAGTGCGAGCGGTCGATCTCGCCCACCGCCAGCACTGGGGAGGCGTCGATCTCCTCGGCATCGAGCATGGTCGAGACCCGCTCCAGCACCGCGACGATCATCGCCTGCTCCCAGTCATCAAGCGATTCGAACTGCTTGACATAGCGCTGTTGCAGCGCGTCGGGGGCGGAATGAACCTTGGCCACGCCTTCGGACGTGATTTCAAGCCGGGTCTGACGGCGATCCTGCTGGGATTGACGGCGGGTAAGAAGGCCCTTGGCCTCGAGCTTCTTGATCAGTGCCGAAATGGTCGCCTGGGTGACGCCCATGCGCTGTGAGAGCTCGGTCGGGGTCGCATGGCCCTTTTCGGCCACGATCTGAAGCACCCGCAACTGCACTGCCGTCAGCCCCGCATCGCGCGCGAGGTTGCGCGAATACATCTCCGTGGCCCGCAGGATGCGGCGCAGGGCAATCAGGCTGATATCCGTGCGGTCCACATCGATCTCCGTTCCAGACCGATCCAATCTAGCGGTTTTGTGAAAATCCGCAATCCGTGAAGTAGTTTGCTTTTCTTTACTAACTATCTGTCTCATGATCCTTATATAATACTAAGGAAACAAATTGGAATAGGCGCGAAATGACGCATATAGCGCAAAATATTACTTAGGCAGTTGAAATCGACGGCCGAACCAATATACTTAGTACATCAAACAACAAGGGATCAGAAGCCGTGCACTCTATTGAAGGATCAAAACCGAAGATCACCTTTCGCAAGCCCGCTCGCGAAGATGGCTCCGCGATTTGGGACCTGATTTCGTCCTGCCATCCGCTTGACGAGAACTCGATGTATTGCAACCTGATTCAGTGCGATCACTTCGCCGACACCTGCATTCTCGCCGAGATTGACGGTGAGCCGGTGGGCTGGATTTCGGCCTATGTTCTGCCCGACGACGAAGAAACGCTTTTCGTCTGGCAGGTTGCCGTTTCGAAAAAGGCCCGCGGGCGTGGACTTGGCTCGAAGATGCTCAAGGAATTGGCCAAGCGCGAGGAGTGCGAGGGCGTTCGCCGCCTGCAGACCACGATCACCATCGACAATGATGCATCCTGGGCCCTGTTCGGGCGGTTCTCGAAGGCGATCGGCGGCAAGCTGAAAAGCCAACCCTACTTCAAGCGGGACGACCATTTCGACGGCCGCCACGCGACCGAGCACATGGTCACAATCGAATTCGCCGAAGTGCTGAAGCGCGCCGCCTGAACGCCTGCGAAAGCGCGCCAGCCTTCAACTCTCCCAGACAAAGGAAACGCTATGTCGACTGACATGTCAGCCGAACTTGAAATATTCAACCGCCGTGAATCGGAAGCGCGCAGCTATTGCCGCAGCTTCGAGACGGTGTTCACCAAAGCCAGCGGCGCGGAAATGACCGGCGCTGACGACAAGACCTATATCGACTTCCTGGCGGGGTGTTCGTCGCTCAACTACGGGCACAACGACCCCGACATGAAAGAGGCGCTGATCGCGCACATTGCCGATGACGGCATCGCGCATGGCCTCGACATGTATACCCATGAGAAGGCCCGCTTCCTCAAGGCCTATGAGGACAACATCCTCAAGCCGCGCGGTATGGACTACAAGGTCATGATGACCGGACCCACCGGCACCAACGCCGTCGAGGCGGCGATGAAGCTGGCCCGCAAGGTGACCGGCCGCCGCAACATCGTGGCCTTCACCAACGGCTTCCACGGCATGACCATGGGCGCGCTGTCGCTGACCGGCAATACCGGCAAGCGTGGCGGAGCAGGCGGCGGTTCGCTGTCGGACGTGACCCATATGCCGTTCGAGGGCGCCTTTGGCGACGATACCGATACGCTGGCCTATCTCGAGATGATGCTCGACAATTCTTCGTCCGGCGTCGATGCCCCGGCCGCGTTCATCTTTGAACCCGTGCAGGGCGAGGGCGGCCTGAATGCCGCGTCGGATGAATGGATGCGCGGCGTTGCCCGCATTGCCAAGAAGCATGGCGCATTGCTGATCGTCGACGACATCCAGTCGGGTTGCGGGCGTACCGGCACCTATTTCGCCTTCGAGTCGGCGGGCATCGTGCCCGACATGATCACCCAGGCGAAATCGCTGTCGGGCTTTGGCCTGCCGTTTGCGGCACTGCTGATCAAGCCCGAGCACGACATCTGGAAGCCCGCCGAGCACAACGGCACCTTCCGTGGCAATACCCATGCATTCGTCACGGGTCGCGTCGCACTCGAGAAGTTCTGGGCCGATGACGGTTTCCAGAACGATGTGCAGCACAAGTCTGCTATCCTCACCACCGGTTTGCAGGCGATCGCCGAGATCGTGCCGGGTGCGCGCCTCAAGGGCCGTGGCATGATGCAGGGCGTCGATGTCGGCGGCGGCGAGACCGCGAGCGCAATCTGTGCCCGTGCCTTTGAGAAGGGCCTCATCATCGAGACCTCGGGCGCGGATGACGAAGTGGTCAAGGTGCTTGCGCCCCTTACCATCCCCGAAGAGACGTTGCGCAAGGGTCTGAACATCCTGCTGGATGCCGCCCGCGACGTAACGGTGCAGACAAAAGTGGCAGCGGAGTAAAACGATGATTGTAAGAGATTTCGACGATGTGGTGAAGAACGGGAACTCGGTTTCGGATGCCAAGTGGACATCCGTGCGGATGCTTCTGGCCGATGACGGGATGGGTTTCTCGTTCCACATCACCTTCCTTGAAGGCGGCAGTGAACACACGTTCGAGTACAAGAACCATTTTGAAAGCGTCTACTGCATTCAGGGCAAGGGCTCGATCACCGATCTCAAGACGGGTGAGACCCACCCGATCAAGCCGGGCACCATGTATGCCCTGAACGAACATGATCGCCACACGCTTCGCGCCGAAGAAGAACTCGTCATGGCCTGCGTATTCAACCCGCCCGTCACGGGCCGGGAAGTGCACCAGGAAGACGGATCTTATGCGGCGCCCGAAGAGGTGGCCTGAAACCAGAGGCGCTCTTTGGGCGCAAGCCCAGGAGTGAACATTGATGACCCAACACGCTAACCATACCGTCGAAAAGATTGGCGGAACCTCGATGTCGCGGCTCGACGAACTGGTAGACACCCTGTTCCGGCGCGACGACGAGGCGCGGATCTATGACCGGATCTTCGTTGTATCGGCTTTCGGCGGCATTACCGACCTGCTGCTTGAGCACAAGAAGACCGGCGACGCAGGCGTCTATGCCTGCTTCGCCAATGACGAGGACGATCACGGCTGGATGGACGCGCTGTCGAAGGTTGCCGACGGTATGCGCGAGGCGCACCGTTCCGTCCTCGACCATGCCGCCGATCTGAGCGACGCGGATGATTTCGTGCGCGACCGGATCGACGGGGTACGCAACTGCCTGATCGACTTGCAGCGGCTCTGTTCCTACGGGCATTTCCGCCTGAGCCAGCACATGATGCTGACGCGCGAGCTGCTGTCGGGTCTTGGCGAAGCCCATTCGGCCTATGTGGCCACGCTGGCGCTGCGCCGGGTCGGTATCAATGCGCGTTTCGTGGATCTTTCAGGCTGGCGCGATGAGCGCGAGATGACTCTTGACGAGCGTATTCGCGACGGGCTGGACGATGTGGACGTTTCCGAGGAATTGCCCATCGTCACCGGCTATGCGCAATGTGCAGAAGGGCTGATGGCGGAATTCGACCGCGGTTATTCCGAGGTGACCTTCAGTCGGATCGCCGCCCTGACGCATGCGCGCGAGGCGATCATCCACAAGGAATTCCACCTGTCCTCGGCCGATCCGAAGCTGGTCAAGGGCGAGGTGCACAAGCTGGGCCACACCAATTACGACGTGGCCGACCAGTTGTCGAACATGGGGATGGAGGCAATCCACCCCAAGGCGGCCAAGACCCTGCGTCAGGCCGATGTGGCGCTGCGCGTCACCAACGCCTTTGAACCGCACGACCCCGGCACGCTGATCGATGATCAGCCCGCCGAAACCCCGGCGGCCGAGATCGTGACCGGGCTAGATGTCCATGCGCTCGAGCTGTTCGAGCAGGACATGGTCGGCGTGAAGGGTTATGACGCGCGTATCCTCGAGCTGCTGACGCGGCACGGGATCCGGATCGTGTCGAAGACGTCGAACGCCAACACGATCACGCATTACGTCGACGCCCCGCTGCGCGAGCTGCGCAAAGTCGAGGCGGATCTCAACAAGGTCTATCCGAGTGCCGAGCTGACCATTCAGCCGCTGGCCATCGCCGCGGTGATCGGGCGCGACCTGAAGGGCCTGAATGTGCTTGGCAGCGGTCTCAAGGCGCTGGCCGAGGCCGATGTCGAGGTGCTGGCCGCCCAGCAGAATACCCGCTCGGTCGACGTTCAATTCGTGATTCCACGCGAATCGCTGGCGGCTTCAATCGGAGCGCTGCACGGCGCCCTCCTGCCTGCCACAGATGTGGCAGAGCTGAAGCCGAAAAAGAAAGCCGCCTGAGAGCGGCCTGAAATCAAGCAAGACCAGTGACTTGCCCCGCCTGGCCCTCCCTTGGCCCGGCGGGGTTTCTTTTTGGGCGCGGACATTTGCACGGGGACTTGGCATCATGGATCGGTGATGCGGGAACGACTGCCATATCTTGATCTGGGCGACCCGGCGGTGTCGACACGCGGCCCTGAAATGCGCGCGGCGCGTGCCGCACATTGGTGCGCGGAGACCCCCTATGGGCTGGCGGTGCTGCGCTATCATGCTGTCGGGCGAATCCTGCGAGACCGCCGTTTCCGTCAGGGCAGTCACAACTGGCCCGCCACCGTGGGGATCGAGGGGCGTTTCGCCGAATTCTGGCGTCAATCGGTGATCGGGCAGGAGGGGGCGGCGCACAAGCGGCTGCGCGCGCTGGCTGTGCCTGCGTTGTCCGAGGCGCATGTGGAGAGCCTCGTTCCCGCCTTTGATGCCATCGCCGCCGACCTTTGCGCGCATTTGCGCGAAAGCGACCATTGCGAGTTCCAGCAGGCGTTCAGTACGCCTTTTGCTGGGCAGGCCATCACCACGCTTCTGGGGATGGCGCGCGCAGACTGGCCGCAGGTGGCGCATGACGCGTCGGAGCTGGGGCTGGCGATGGGGATCACCGCCAAGACCCACGAGGCGAGGTTCAACGCCGCCTGCGGGCGGCTCTTCGATCTGGCAGGCGATCTTGTGGCGCGCGTGCGGCGCGGACAGGACCGCGAAAACTATGTCGCGCGTATGGTCGCCGCCTTCGATGCCAATGGCGATTGCAGCCACGAGGACTTGCTCAACACCATCGTGATTTCGATCTTCGGCGGGGTGGACACCACCCGCGCATTGCTGGGGCTTGGCCTGTCGCTGTTCATCGAGAATCCGGTCCAGTGGCGGGCGCTGCGCGCTGATGCCGCCCTGATCCCGGCGGCGATAGAAGAGATCATCCGCGCCCGTCCCACGACGACGTGGGCCACAAGGCAGGCTGTCGAGGATGTCGAGATCGACGGGATGACCATCGAGGCGGGCACCGTGCTTCACCTGCTGGTGCATGCCTCGGCGCGCGATCCGGCGGTCTGCGACGATCCCGCCTTTGACATCACAGCGCGGCGGCGGCGGCATTTCGGGTTTGGCGGCGGGGCGCATCATTGCATTGGCCATTATGTGGCGCGCACTGATATCGCCGCCGCTCTGCGCGCGTTGCGCCGGACCTTTGAACATGTCGCCTATGACGGCACGCCCGAGTGGATGCCCGACAGTGGCAATACCGGCGCGCTCAGTCTGCCGATCCGCTATCGTGTGGCCGGGGGCTGAAGACACTTGCGGTCAATCGCGCGCGAGGTCCTGAAGGATCGGGCAATCGGGCCGGTTGTCGCCCGCGCATTCATGCACCAGATGGGTTAGCGTGTCGCGCATCGAGCGCAGCTGCGCGAGCTTCTCCTCGATCCGGTCCAGATGGTCCTGTGCGACACGCTTCACATCGGCGCTGGCGCGCGCATCGTCCTCGTAAAGCGCCAGCAGGGTGCGGCAATCCTCGATCGAGAAACCAAGCGCACGCGCCCGCCCGAGAAAGGCCAGCTTGTGAACATCTCCATCCGCGAAGGCGCGATAGCCATTGGTGTCGCGCGCCGGGCGGATCAGCCCGATTTCTTCGTAATAGCGGATCGTCTTGGGCGGCAGATCGGTGCGCCGGGCAACTTCGGAGATGTTCATGCCGTACCCCTTTCCATCACCGGCCCCAGGCGGCGCAGCCGCAGCGCGTTGCTCAGCACGAAGACCGAGCTCAGCGCCATCGCACCCGCCGCCAGCATCGGCGACAGAAGCGTGCCGGTCAGTGGATACAGCACGCCTGCGGCTACCGGGATAAGGGCGGTGTTATAGGCAAAGGCCCAGAACAGGTTCTGGCGGATGTTGCGCATGGTCGCGCGTGAGAGGCCGATCGCGTTCACCACCCCCGCAAGATCGCCGGAGATCAGAACGATATCCGCAGCCTCGATTGCCACGTCGGTGCCGCTCCCCACGGCGATGCCGATATCGGCCTCGGCCAGCGCCGGGGCGTCGTTGATACCGTCACCCACGAAAGCGACGGTGCCATGACGCTCGCGCAGGGTGCGAAGGGCTGCGACCTTGCCGTCGGGAAGGACTTCGGACTCGACATGGTCGATGCCCAGTTGCCCGGCGATGGCCTTGGCGGTGGCATGGCTGTCACCGGTGATCATTGCGGTCTGTAGGCCCTGCGCATGAAGCCTGTCGATCACCTTGCGGCTCGTGTCCTTGACCGGGTCTGCCACGGCGAGGATCGCCGCAAGCTGCCCGTCGATGGCCGCGAAAACCGGGGTTTCGCCGCGCGCGCCCATTTCGGTGGCGCGTTCGACAAATGCGCCCGTGTCGATGCCTTCGCGCTCCATCAGGCGCGCGGCGCCGATCAGGAGGTCATGATCATCGACGCGCGCGCCAAGGCCAAAACCGCTGATCGCGCGAAAGCCCTCGGGCTGGGGCAGGTCAAGGCCGTGCTCATGCGCCGCGGCCTCGATGGCGCGGGCGATGGGGTGCTCGGACTGCCCTTCGACAGCGGCGACAAGGCGCAGCATGTCATCCTCGTTCCAGTCCCCGGCAAGCGTCACGCCGGTCAGGCGCGGGCGGCCTTCGGTCAGGGTGCCGGTCTTGTCGAAGGCGACGACGCGCGCCTCGTCGAGCCGTTGCAGCGCATCGCCCTTGCGCAGCAGGACGCCCATTTCGGCGCCGCGCCCGGTCCCCACCATGATCGAGGTAGGCGTGGCAAGGCCCATTGCGCAGGGGCAGGCGACGATCAAGACCGACACCCCCGCCACCAGCGCGAAGGTCAGCGCAGGGTCCGGTCCGAAAACGAGCCAGGCTACGATGGTCGCCAGCGCGGTCGCGATGACTGCAGGCACGAAGACGCCCACCACGCGATCCGCCAGCGACTGGATCGGGAGCTTTGCGCCCTGCGCCTGTTCGACCATCGCGATGATCTGCGACAGCATCGTGTCGCGCCCCACCTTGGTGGCGCGGAACGACAGTGCGCCTTCGCCGTTGATCGTGCCGCCGATCACAACATCGCCGGGCTTTTTTGCGACCGGCACCGGTTCACCCGAGATCATGCTTTCATCGACATAGGAATCGCCGCTCAGAACCTCGCCATCGACGGCGATCTTTTCGCCGGGGCGCACATGCGCGACATCGCCGACGCCGACCTCGTCGATGGAAATCTCGGTGATCTCGCCGTTGCGCTCGACCCGCGCGGTGCGCGGCTGCAAGCCGACCAGCTTCTGGATCGCCGCGCCGGTGCGCCCCTTGGCGCGTGCCTCGAGCCAGCGGCCCAGAAGGATGAGGGTGACGATCACCGCCGCGGCCTCGTAATAGACGGCGCGGGTGCCTTCGGGCAGCAGGGCGGGCGCAAAGAGCGCGATCGTGGAAAACACCCAGGCGGCCGACGTGCCAAGCGCCACAAGACTGTTCATGTCGGGCGCTGCGCGCAGCAGGGCCGGGATGCCCCGACTGAAGAAGCTGCGGCCCGGCCAGAGCATGACCAGCGAGGTGAGCGCGAACTGGATCATCCAGGCGGTCTCGCGCCCGATAGTGCCATGAACCAGGTCGCGAAAGCCCGGAATGACATGGCCGCCCATCTCCATGATGAAGACCGGCAGGGTCAGCGCCCCTGCGATCAGCGTCAGGCGACGGGCATGATCGGTCTCGGCAGCGTTGCGGGCCGACTGCGTGCCTTCGCCGCTTTCTCCCGCTGGTCGTGCCGGATAGCCGATATCTGTGAGCGCGCGCGCCAGATTGGCCGCATCATTCGCGCCGCTCAGGTAGCGGATCAGCGCGGTTTGGCTTGCCAGGTTCACCGATGCCTCCAGCACGCCGGGCTGCGCGCGCAGCGCATCCTCGACCCGTCCGGTGCAGGAGGCACAGCTCATGCCTGAAATCTCCAGCGTCGCGCTGGATTCGCGCGCGGGGTAATTCGCCGCACTGAGGGCCGCCGCGATCTCGGTGGCCTCGGTTCCATCGACGGTCATCTGGGCCTGGCCATTGGCGAAATTGACCGAGACCCCGCTGACGCCCGGCAGTTGGTCAAGCGCGCGCTCTGCCCGTCCGGCACAGCCTGCGCAAGAAAGATTGTCGATTTCGATGCTAAGTGAGCGCGCTGTCATGATGATCCCCTTTGGTCATTCACATAGGGGTTCCAGTCACGGGAAGGTCAAGGGGTGGCGCGAAATTTCCCCCGTCGCCGTCGCGCGTCGGCGCCCGATACCCTTTTAGCACCTGCACATCATGCCGATTCGCCCTTTTCAACTGGGACGATACGGTCTATACGCGCGGCTTCACGCGGGGTGACAGCCTTGGAGGCACCCCGCCCTAACCTATGGAGAACAACATGGCTGGAGAAATTCCTGATCTTCACGCCCAGGAACGCACGGGGACAGGCAAGGGCGCCGCTCGTGCAGTGCGTCGCGCGCATATGGTTCCGGGCATCGTTTTTGGCGGCGACGTCGATCCGCTTCCGATCCAGATCCCCTATAACGTCCTGATCAAGCGCCTGAAAGACGGGCGGTTCAAATCGACCCTGTTCAATCTCAAGGTCGATGGTCATGAAGATGTGCGCGTGATCTGCCGCGACGTGCAGCGCGACGTGGTCAAGGACCTGCCGACGCATCTGGACCTGATGCGCCTGCGCCGGACGACGAAGATCAATCTGTTCATCCCCGTCGAATTCATCGGCGAGGAAGAGGCCCCCGGCATCAAGAGGGGCGGCGTTCTGACCGTCGTGCGCAACGAGATCGAACTGATCGTCACCGCCGGTGACATCCCCGAGAAGATCACCGTCGATCTGTCGGGTCTCGATATCGGCGATACCGTCACCATCAGCCAGGTGACACTGCCCACCGACGCCAAGCCGACCATCGACCGTGATTTCGTGATCTGCAACCTGTCGGCCCCGTCGGCCCTCAAGTCTGCCGAAGACGAGGACGAAGATGAAGAATCCGCCGAGGTTCCGACCGTCGGCGAGGAAGAAGCAGCCGAAGAAGGCGAAAGCTGAGCCATTCCTCATCGGATCGAAAATCAGAAAAGCGGGGCAGCATGCGCGCCCCGCTTTTTTCATGCCGCAATGGCGTTCCCGGCTCTCGCGCGAAAGGGCAATAGCCGCCTTGGCGCTCTGATGCCCAATCGCAGAAATAGGTCAGCGCTCGTGCATGATTGTCCCGGACAAAAACCTCACTCGGCCCCTCTGGTGCCTGCCAAGCCGATCGTTCCACGGCTTCTCCAACCTGCTATCGTCAGGTCCCGCGCAGGCGGCGCATGGCAAGGATCCGTCCGCGAGAGGGGCCGGGGTCATAGGTCATGCCCGATGCCGACAGGCAATCGACAATCCGCTTGATCACCGTGTCCGGATAGCGCCCCGGATGCAGTTCCATCATCACCACGCGTACATGATCGGGCCAGGGCGCGTCGAACAGGTGTTCTTCTGCGCCTTCGATATCCATGATCACCAGATGCGGCCGGTATTCGCGCAAGAGAGCGTCGATCCCGAGGCAGGGTACCTCGGCCACATTGCCGGGTTTCGAGCTCTCGGTTGCGATATGCGCGCCCCAGAACGCCTTGTCATGGGCGAATCCGATGGTCTCGCCGGGTTTCGCCGTGCGCGTCACCGCGCCATGCAAGAGGGTCACACCACCTTGGCCGTTCAGCTCGAGATTGGCGCGGATGACCGGCAGCATTTCGGGGTTGGCCTCGACAGTGACGACATTCTCTGCGCCCGCGACGCCCGCGCAGAGTGTCGCGATATAGCCAAGCCCCGAGCCCAGTTCGAGCACCCGGTGGCGCGGTCGCAACCGCATCAGCGCCGCGCGCGCCTCATGCGCCTCATAGGCGCCCGACGACAGCTTGTCGGCGATCCTTTCGGTAAGCTTGGCCTCAGGCACCACCAGACGAACCCCATTCACCTCATACTCGGCCATTCACCGCCCTCGATCGTTGATTCCGCCGCTCATGCGGCTTAGACCAGCATCACCAAAGATGGGAGCCGCGGCAATGCTACTGTTTGTGGGCCTGGGAAATCCCGGCGCGAAATACGCCGGAAACCGGCACAATATCGGCTTCATGGCGCTCGACCGGATCGCCGAGGATCACGGCTTCGGGCCGTGGAAGGCGAAGTTCCAGGGCGCGCTCTCTGAGGGGCGGCTTGGCGGCGAACGGGTGCTGTTGCTCAAGCCGATGACCTTCATGAACCTCAGCGGCCAGTCGGTGGGCGAGGCGATGCGCTTTTACAAGCTGATGCCCGAGGACGTGACGGTGTTTCACGACGAGCTCGACCTTGCTCCCGGCAAGGTGCGGGTCAAGACAGGCGGCGGACATGCCGGTCATAACGGGCTGCGATCGCTGCATCAGCATATCGGCGAGACCTACCGCCGCGTGCGCCTTGGCATCGGGCATCCGGGCCGCAAGGAGATGGTGGCGCATTACGTATTGCAGGACTTTGCCAAGGCCGATGGTGACTGGTTGGAAGATCTGATGCGCGGCATTTCGGACGGCGCGGGCGATCTGGCGGATGACCGCAAGGACCGGTTTCTGAACGCCATCGCGCAGCGCATGGCACCCACCGGTTCCGCAGCCCCGAAAACGCCCCGTGAAAGCACTGCACCCGCCGCGGGTGAGGCCGGAAAGGCCCCCGGCGCGTCCCCCGAAGACCCGTCAGCCGGAGATCCGCGCAGCCCGCTGCAGAAGCTGGTCGACAGGTTTCGCTGACTCAACCTCAACGCCACGTCACGCTGGATTCTTCGCGGTAAGGATGCTTTCTTATCAGTAGGGCTGGGGGAAGCGACAGATGAAGACGATCCTGCGATGGACGATCCGCATCGGGCTGATGCTGCTTTTGGCAGCGCTGGTGCTTGGGCTCTGGAAGCGCGAGGAGATCGCCCGTCTCTGGGCCGTCAATACGCTCTTTGACGAATCCCGCATCGTCGCCAATTTTTCGCATATGGACCGCGCTTTCCTGACCGTGCCCGTGGCGCGTGGCGATGCGCCGGTGTCCCAGTTGCCGCCCGGTGCCGCCATGACTTTGCCCGAGGGCGCGGCCGAGTGGCTGGAGGCACGCAGCGTGACATCTCTGCTGGTGTTGCATGACGGGCACGTGGTGCATGAAAGCTATCATCAGGGCACGGACCCTGAGGACCTGCGGATCAGCTGGTCGATGGCGAAGAGCTATCTTTCGGCGCTGTTCGGCATCCTGGTCGAGGAAGGCGCGATTGCGTCGCTGGATGATCCGGTGACCGCATACGCGCCCGCGCTTGAGGGCAGCGCCTATGACGGGGCCAGCATCCGCAACGTGTTGCAGATGACAAGCGGTGTGACCTTCAACGAGGATTACCTGGATTATTATTCCGACATCAACCGAATGGGCCGCGTGCTGGCGCTGGGCGGTTCGATGGATGGTTTTGCAGCTGGACTGAGCGACCGCGAAGCAGAACCCGGCGCGCGTTGGAAATATGTGTCGATCGACACCCATGTTCTGGGCATGGTCCTGCGCGGCGCCACCGGGCGCGACATTCCCGCGCTTATGTCCGAAAAGGTGATCGCTCCGCTGGGGCTCGAGGCGTCGCCATACTATCTGAGCGATGGCGAGGGCGTGGCCTTTGTGCTGGGCGGGCTCAACATGCGCAGCCGTGACTACGCGCGCTTCGGCCTCATGTATGAACAGATGGGCGAGTATCAGGGCCAACAGATCGTGCCACGCGACTGGGTCGCCGCATCGACCCGCGCCAGTGCGCCGACAAAGCCGGACGAGATCGGTTATGGCTATCAATGGTGGGTGCCGCGCGGCGCGCGTCCCGGAGAGTTTCTAGCGCGCGGCATTTATGGCCAGTATATCTATATCGACCAGCAGGCCGAAGTAGTTATCGTCGTCACCGCTGCCGACCGCGAGTTCCGCAGCGAGGGCGTGCATCAATCCAATGTCGCGATGATGCGTCGCATCAGGGAGGCCCTCTGACCGGTTGAACCCGGGACGGATGCACGGTCTGTTGTCGATGACCGACCACGGACAGAAGGGTGCTGAGCGTCATGGGCTACATCGCGATGAATCGTTTTCAGGTGCGCCACGGGTTCGAGGACCAGTTCGAGACGATGTGGGCCGAGCGTGAAAGCCGCCTTGCCGAGGTCGAGGGCTTTCGCGAGTTTCGCCTGCTGCGCGGCCCGGATGGCGACGGTTTTCGTCTCTATTCCAGCCATGTGCTTTGGGACAGCCGCGCCGCCTTCGAGGCATGGACCACATCACAGCAGTTCCGCGACGCCCACAAGGATGCGGGCCGTGCATCAGCCCGCGAGGCGCTGCTTGGACCGCCCAGTTTCGAGGGCTTCGAGACAGTGTTGCACGAGGGATGATTTTTCGCGCCGGAATGCTATCCTTTCGGAAGAAACCAAAGGGCGCGCTATGATAGACAAGGATGACAGTATCAATGTTCTGGGCGGCAGTCTGGAACCCTGCTCGAATGACCCGCTGACCGGGTTCTTCCGCGACGGGCATTGCAACACCTGCAACGAGGACACGGGCAGCCATACGGTCTGTGCCCTGATGACCGCCGAGTTCCTGGCCTATTCCAAGTATGTCGGCAACGATCTCAGCACCCCGCGCCCCGAATTCGGGTTTGCGGGACTGGAACCCGGCGACCGCTGGTGCCTGTGTGCGGCACGCTTCCTTCAGGCGCATGACGAGGGTTGCGCGCCACGGGTGCGTCTTGGGGCAACGCACCGCCGCGCCCTGGAAATCGTGCCGCTGAATGTGCTCCGGGAACACGCCAACGATCTGAACTGAAACGGCCCGCCCGCGCGGCATGGACAAGGCGCGCGCCATGATCGACACTCCCTACCGGGCCGGGTCGGAGCGTCGAATGTTCGAAGTCATTGCCATCTCTTTCGCGTTTTTTTTCGGGCTGGCGGTGCGCCAGCTTGGGCTGCCGCCGCTTGTCGGCTTCCTTGCTGCCGGTTTTGCCATCAACTTCTTTGGACCTGCCCTGAACCTGCCCGAGCAGAGCGGTGAAATCCTTTACCATGTTGCGCATCTTGGTGTGTTGATGCTGCTCTTCACGGTCGGGCTGAAGCTCAAGCTGCGCCAGATCGCCCAGCCACAGGTCGTGGGCGGGGCGCTTTTGCATTTCGCGATCAGTGTCGGGATTTTCGCACCCGCACTGCGCTTGATCATGGGGTTGGACTGGAACACGGCGCTGTTGCTGGGGATTGCGCTGGCATTCTCCTCGACGGTCTTGGCGGCAAAGCTGCTCGAGACCAAGCGCGAGTTGGGGAGTTTCCACGGGCGCACGGCCATCGGCATCCTGATCGTGCAGGACATCATCGCGCTGGTCGTGCTCGGAATCTGGTCGGGGCAGACGCCGACCATCTGGGCGCTTGGTGTATTTGCTCTGCCGCTCATGCGCCCGGTGCTGCACTGGCTGCTGGATTTCACCGGCCATGACGAGTTGCTGGTGCTGATGGGGATGTTGCTGTCAGTGGTGATCGGCGGCATGGGATTCGAGGCGATGGGGCTGAGCGCCGAGATCGGCGCGCTGGCGATGGGTGTGATGCTGTCGGGCCATCCGCGCGCCAATGAGCTGTCCCACTCGCTCTGGCCACTCAAGGAGATATTTCTTGTCGGGTTTTTCCTGCAGATCGGGATGTCGGGCCTGCCCGACCGCGACGCGTTGATCTTCGCCCTGGCGGTGGCGGTGATCCTTCCGCTCAAGGGGGTGCTGTTCTATGCGCTGCTGGTGGCGTTCAAGCTGCGCGCGCGCAGCGCCTTCCTGTCGTCGCTCAGCCTGACGGCCTATTCCGAATTCGGTCTGATTGTCTCGGCGGCGGTGCTGCCCGAGTTCCTTGTGCCACTGGCGCTGGCGGTGTCGCTGTCATTCGTCATCAGCTCACCGCTCAACCGCATGGCGCATCCGCTCTATGATCGGGTCGCGACAGGGCTGTCGCGCTTTCAGCGCAAGACGATCCATCCCGACGAGCAGGCCAAGGACCTTGGCGATGGAGAGGTCCTGGTTCTCGGGATGGGGCGCACAGGGTCGGCCGCCTATGATCGCCTGACAGAAGCCGGGATTCGTGCGGTGGGGCTTGATGCAGATACCTATAAGGCCGCCAGCCACCGCGAGGCAGGGCGTGACGTGCTGTTTGCCGATGCCGAAGACAGCAATTTCTGGCGCAGTGTCAATATGGGCCGGGTGCGTGCGGCGATTCTTGCGATGGACGACATCGAGGCCAAGCTGGTTGCGGCGCGCAGTCTGCGGCGGCGCGGTTTTACGGGGCCGATCGTCGCCCACGCCTTTGACGCGGCGCATCAGGACATGCTGAAAGAGGCAGGCGCCGACGATACCTATCTCACGATGACTCAGGCCGGGGTGGGGCTGGCCGAGCGCGCCGATGCAGCGCTCTACCCGCCCGACCCGATCGTCTAGTCGGCGTCGTCCATGTCAAAGCCGAGATGGCGCGCAACGGTAAAGATGTCCTTGTCGCCCCGCCCGCACATGTTCATGCAGATCAGGTGATCCTCGGGCAGGTCCGGTGCGATCTTCATCACATGGGCCAGCGCATGGCTGGGTTCCAGCGCGGGAATGATCCCCTCGGTCTGGCAGCACAGCTGAAACGCTTCCAGCGCCTCCTTGTCGGTAATCGCCACGTATTCGGCGCGCCCGATATCGTGCAGCCAGCTATGTTCGGGACCGATTCCCGGATAGTCCAGCCCGGCAGAGATCGAATATCCCTCGAGGATCTGCCCGTCATCGTCCTGCAAAAGGTAGGTGCGGTTGCCATGCAGGACGCCGGGGCGCCCGCCGGTCAGGCTGGCGCAGTGCTCCATCTTCTGGTTGACGCCCTTGCCGCCGGCCTCGACGCCAATGACGCGCACGCTCTTGTCGTCAAGGAACGGATAGAACAGGCCCATCGCGTTCGAGCCCCCGCCGATGGCGGCGATGATCGTGTCGGGCAGGCGGCCTTCGGCGGCCATCATCTGTTCCTTGGCTTCCTTGCCGATGATCGACTGGAAATCGCGCACCATGGCGGGGTAGGGATGCGGCCCGGCCACCGTGCCGATGCAATAGAACGTGTCGCGCACATTGGTCACCCAGTCGCGCAGCGCGTCGTTCATCGCGTCCTTGAGCGTGCCGCGCCCGGACGTGACCGGAATCACCTCGGCGCCCAGAAGACGCATGCGGAAAACATTGGGTCGCTGGCGCTCGACGTCATGCGCGCCCATGTAGACCACGCATTTCAGCCCGAACTTGGCGCAGACCGTCGCGGTTGCCACGCCATGCTGGCCCGCGCCGGTCTCGGCGATGATCCGGTTCTTGCCCATGCGCCGCGCCAGGATGATCTGCCCCAGCACGTTGTTGATCTTGTGCGCACCGGTATGGTTCAGCTCATCGCGCTTAAGGTAGATCTTGGCGCCGCCCAGATGCTTGGTCAGACGATCCGCATAGTAAAGCGGGCTGGGCCGCCCCACGTAATGGGTCCACAGATCATGCATCTCTTCCCAGAAGGATTCATCGGTCTTGGCATGCTCGTATTGCGCTTCCAGCTCCAGGATCAGCGGCATGAGGGTTTCGGAAACGAACCGCCCGCCGAAATCGCCGAACCGGCCCTTTTCGTCGGGTCCGGTCATGAAAGAGTTGAAAAGATCGTTCATCGCTGCGTGCCTTCCCGTCTGGGCGTTGGTCCTTGTGTTCAATATGGGACGCAGGTGCGGTTTTCCAGCGAAAACCAGCGATCAGAGCATTCGCATCACATGCAGGCGCGACCAGAGCTCTGGCTCGCCCAGAAGATAGGGCCGAAAGGGCGGACTGACCTGCACCTGCTCCCATCGGCCCGCATCCTTCAGCGCGTCGATCACCTCCGGAAAGCCCTGCTCCTCCCATGTGGCGCTGATGAGATTAAACACCCCGATGCCGCCTGGCCGCGTCACGCGCGCCAGTTCGTTCAGGCTTGCCGGCGGCGCATGGCCGGGGCCGAAAGCGCCGATGCAGGTGAAGGCGGCAAAGCTGTCATCGGGAAATGGCAGGCTCTCGGCCATGTTGGCGACCTCGATGGCACCGTAAGCCCCGGTGCGCTTTGCGGCTTCGGCCATTTGCCCGGACAGATCGCAGCCGGTGATCGCGCCGTATCCCAGCACCGCCAGTGTCTCGCCCACGAGCCCCGTGCCACAGGCCGCATCCAGGATCGGCCCCTCGCTCGGCCCCAGGTGCCGCGCCAGCATTGCCGCGCCCAGAGATGGCAGGCGGAAGCCCTTTTTCAGATTGTCGGCGTCATAGCTTTGCGACCAGTCGTCATAAATCCGGCGCGCGTCCTCCGGTGTCTTGGCACCGTAGACATTTCCAAGATCGTCGCTTGCCTGGCCGGCCATGTCGCATCCTTCTTCTGTGATCGGTCGGGTGCGCTCAATCCTCTGTGGCGGCGCGCACGGAGTCAACAAAGGCGCGCATCCTTTCGGGGTCTTTGACCCCAGGCGCGCTCTCGACGCCCGAGGACACATCGACCTGCCGCGCGCCGGTCAGCCGAAGGGCCTCGGCCACGTTGTCGGGCGTAAGCCCGCCCGCGAGCATCCAGGGCTTGGTCCAGCGCCGCCCGCTCAGCAGGGTCCAGTCAAACCGCATGGCATTGCCGCCGGGCCGGTCGGCGCCTTCGGGTGGCTTGGCATCCACGAGGATCTGGTCGGCGACCTTCTCATAAAAGTCGATTTGGGTCAGATCGGTCTCATCGCCCACACCCACAACCTTCATCACCGGCAGCCCGGTGCGGGCCTTGATCTCGGTGACGAAGGTTGTGGGTTCATGACCATGAAGCTGAAGCATGTCGATCGGCACGCGAGCCACCAGTTCATCGAGCAGCGCATCGTCGGGGTCGACCAGCAATGCGACACGGGTGATCCCCTCGGGCACCGCGGCGGCCATGAACTCGGCGGCCTCCAGTTCCAGATGACGGGGTGACTTGGGAAAGAACACGAAGCCGACATAGGACGCCCCCGCGAGGATCGCGGCAGGCACGTCGGCCGGATCGGTCAAGCCGCAGATTTTCACCTTGGTATCGGCTGACATGGCGGCGCTCAGCTGGCCTCGTCAAGCAGGGCCAGGACCTCGTCCTTGCCTTCGTGCTTCTCGCCTTTGAGGCGCCGGACCTCGGCGCGCAGGGCGCTCAACTCGCGCGCCTGACGGGCGGCGGCAACGCGTTCGCCATGCTCCCGGATCCATTCCCAGATGAATCCGATCACCAGACCCGCGACGATCCCGCCATAGATCACCACGAACAGCGGCACCTCGTGGCTGGGGTTGAGCGCGGCCAGCCCGGCCAACTCATCCGGCACAAGCTTGACCGCGACAAGGCCGCGATTGGCTAGCGCCACGAGGATCAGGGCGACCGCGAAGATGGCGATCGAAGCATAGCGGACGTAGCGCATCAGGACTTCCCGTTCAGCCGGTCACGCAGCAGTTTGCCGGTCTTGAAGAAGGGCACATGCTTTTCCTCGACATGCACGGATTCCCCGGTGCGCGGGTTGCGACCGGTGCGCGCATCCCGCTTCTTGACCGAAAAGGCGCCGAAGCCGCGCAGCTCGACACGGCTTCCGTTCGCCATGGCGTTGGTGATCTCGTTGAAGATCGTGTTCACGATACGCTCGACATCCCGCTGATAAAGATGTGGATTTTCTTCTGAAATTTTCTGGATCAATTCCGACCGGATCATCGGCACTCCCCCGGGTTTTCTGGTTCTTGGCGCAAGCAGCAGTCCCAAGGACTATAGTTACTATCGGGAAAAATCGAAACAGAAACACTTGTCCCGACAGGGTGAAATCCGGCCCTTTTTCGCCTGTTGCATGGAAAAACGCGCGTCGCGAGACGCTTGGACCGCGCGCAGGCGTCAGTGCGCCCGAATTTTTGCACCGCAGCAAAGCCGTTGATTCGCAAAGGGAAAGCGCGGCCCTCGCTGTCCCTGAAAGCAAAACGGCCCCGCAATGGTGCGGGGCCGTTCCACGTGATCTTGGTATGAAGCGTCAGCTTCAGCCCTTGTCGTCCTCGTCGCCCTTGAGGGCTGCGCCGAGAATGTCGCCCAGCGAAGCACCCGAGTCCGAGCTGCCATACTGTTCGACGGCTTCTTTCTCTTCGGCGATTTCGCGTGCCTTGATCGACAGGCCCAGACGGCGGCTCTTGGGGTCGACATTGGTGACGCGCACGTCGACCTTGTCGCCCACCGAGAAACGCTCGGGACGCTGTTCGGAACGGTCACGGCTGAGGTCCGAGCGGCGGATGAAGGATTTGAATCCATCATGCTGCACTTCGATACCGCCATCCTCGATCGAGGTCACTTCGACGGTGATGATCGAACCGCGCTTGACGCCGCCGATGGCCTCGGCGAAGGGGTCGCCGTCCAGTGCCTTGATCGAAAGCGAGATACGCTCTTTCTCGACATCGACTTCCGAGACGACGGCCTTGACGACATCGCCCTTCTTGTAGCTCTGGATCGCGTCTTCACCACGTTCGTCCCAGCTCAGGTCGCTGAGGTGAACCATGCCGTCGATCTCGCCGGGCAGGCCGATGAACAGACCGAATTCGGTGATGTTCTTGACCTCGCCCTCGACCTCGGTGCCGACCGGGTGGGTTTCTGCAAACACCTCCCACGGGTTACGCTGCGTCTGCTTGAGACCCAGAGACACGCGGCGCTTGGCCTGGTCGATCTCCAGCACCATGACCTCGACTTCCTGGCTGGTCGAAACGATCTTGCCGGGATGCACGTTCTTCTTGGTCCAGGACATTTCCGAGACGTGAACCAGGCCTTCGACACCGGGTTCCAGCTCCACGAAGGCGCCATAATCGGTGATGTTGGTCACGCGGCCGGTATGGACCGAAGCCAGCGGATACTTGGCGGCAACCAGATCCCACGGATCGTCCTGAAGCTGCTTGATGCCCAGGCTGATACGATGGGTTTCCTTGTTGATCTTGATGACCTGAACCTTGACGGTTTCGCCGATCGACAGGATCTCCGAGGGGTGATTGACGCGGCGCCATGCCATGTCGGTGACGTGCAGCAGGCCGTCCACACCGCCAAGGTCCACGAAGGCCCCGTATTCGGTGATGTTCTTGACCACGCCGTCCACGGTGTCGCCTTCGGTCAGCTGCGAGATGACCTCGGCACGCTGCTCGGCGCGGCTTTCTTCCAGAATGGCGCGGCGCGACACGACGATGTTGCCACGGCGGCGATCCATCTTGAGGATCTGGAACGGCTGCTTGAGACCCATCAGCGGGCCAGCGTCGCGCACGGGGCGCACATCGACCTGGCTGCCCGGCAGGAAGGCCACGGCACCGCCGAGGTCGACGGTAAAGCCACCCTTGACGCGGCCGAAGATCGCGCCTTCGACGCGCTGATCGTCCGCATAGGCCTTTTCAAGACGGTCCCATGCCTCTTCGCGGCGGGCCATCTCACGGCTGATGACGGCTTCGCCACGGGCGTTCTCGGCGGCGCGCAGATAGACTTCGACTTCGTCGCCGGGGGCGATTTCGGGCGCTTCGCCGGGATTTGCGAATTCCTTGAGATCGACGCGGCCTTCCATCTTGTAGCCGACATCGATGATGGCTTGGCCCGCTTCGACGGCGATGACCTTGCCTTTGACGACAGAGCCCTCTTGGGGCGTGTCCATTTCGAGGCTTTCATTCAGGAGGGCCTCGAATTCCTCCATGGTTGCGTTCTGAGCCATGTGGCGTGTTTTTCCTTTACGTCTTCGGTTTTTCGGGCCGTGCGGTTGTCTCCGCCGGTCTTGGGGTTTCGTTGGTCAGACGTGCCACAAAACAAAGAGGGCCGGTAACCCGACCCTGCTCGATCTCTTTATTGGTGGCGTTGATCGCCTTGTCGACAAGGGCGCGTTTAGCCTCTTGCGCCTTGTATTGCAAGCCCCCAGTGCGGTTCTGGGGCGCGGATGGCGGGGCCTTGCCGCTTGGTGCTGCGAAGGCGTCTCAAAGTCCGTCGGGGCGTTCAGGCGCTCCGCCGTGCCTCGATCATCTCGATGGCGGCGGCGATGGCCTCGTCGATGCTCATGCGCGAGGTGTCCAGCGTCACCGCGTCATCCGCGGGTTTCAGCGGCGCGGCCGCACGGGCGCTGTCGCGCGCGTCACGGGTGCGCAAGTCGGCGAGAACATCGTCGTAGCTGTCCTCGAACCCCTTTTCACGCAGCTCCTTCCAGCGCCGGTTGGCACGGATATCGTCAGAGGCGGTCACGAACAGCTTCACCTCGGCGTCGGGGCAGATCACCGTGCCTATATCGCGCCCGTCGAGCACTGCGCCCCCAGCGCGCCGGGCGAAGGCGCGCTGGAAATCGACCAGCGCCTGACGCACCTCGGGGATTGCAGCCACCCGGCTCGCGGCCTGGGTGACATCCGGGCCGCGCAGGTCCTCGGCCTCGAGGTCGTGCGCTTGCAGGTTCCGCGCTGCCTCGACCGGGTCGGTGCCGTCCAGCGTGCGCCGTCCGGTCGCGCGATAGAGCAGGCCCGTATCCAGATGCGCGAAACCGAAATGCGCTGCCACGGCGCGCGAAACCGTGCCCTTTCCGGCCGCTGCCGGACCGTCGATCGCGATGGTGAAACCCATATCGGCCCCCGTTTCTTCCGAATGCCATGGGTAGAGTAAGCCAGCGCCGCGCTCAAGCCTCGCGCTGCGCGACATGACATGTTGCCGACGGCCCCCGCTGCGGGAAAACGCGGGCGCAGGGGCGAATTATTGTTCTCGATTTCAAAACAATCATTCGGATCGGGCGCCAAAATGGAAACATCTCGTGCGGTTGGCGAACAATCCTCACTGCCATTGGTGCAGGGTCCGATGCATCCGATGGCCGGGTTTTCAAAATTTTGCCATTTTTGCATGGCTTAACTGCGCAATCTTCACGAGTGTTTCGGGTGCAATTCATGACGATTATTATTTATACGCAGGACATTACACATGACCGATTCTGAGGATCAGCCCAGCCATCATTCCATGGCAGAGGGCCGAAGCCCGCATTTGAACCCATCCGAAACGACAGCTCCCGGATCCCGCATCGGCCGCCTGCGTGCGCGCCTGCCCGGCCTTGAAGTGGTGCTGCTTGTCATTGCCATCCTGATGATCGCGGTCGCGCTGCCCCTGGAGGCGGGGACGTTTCCGTTCTCGGAGTCATCGTCGGCAAAGGATGACTGACAGCTGGGTGCGACCAAACGGATGATCCGGGCGAGCCGGAACGCAAGGGGATAAAGCTGGAGCGGGTAGCGGGAATCGAACCCGCAACTTAAGCTTGGGAAGCTCGCGTGATACCTTTTCACCATACCCGCTCAGCGTCGCACTAGGTAGGAAATCCGCGCATCGCGGTCAAGAGCCTATCGCCGCCGTCTGCGCCGCCGCCCGCCGTCTGCGCTGTCGCCCGATGGACCGACATTGAAACTGACCTGGGGGAGCGGCACGATCTTCGACAGTTCCGGGAACGGGTCGGTCTTGTGGGGTATCGCGTTGGCGGCCACGAAATGCTCCTGAAACTTGGGCTCGATCGCGGTTTCGACCTTGGTGATCTGACGCACGACGCGTTCGATTTCGACGCGCGCGGCGACATTGCACAGCGCAATCCGCGCGCCAGTGCCCGCAGCGTTGCCCGCGCTTGTTACCTTGTCGAGCGGCACATCCGGGATCATCCCCAGCACCATCGCGTGTTTGGGGCTGATATGCGCACCGAACGCCCCGGCCAGAACCACCCGGTCCACGTGATCGACACCGCGTTCGTCCATCAACAGCCGCGCCCCGGCATAAAGCGCCGACTTGGCCAGCTGGATCGCCCGGATATCGCCCTGCGTGACGGTGATGCGCGGCCCGCCTTCGGCGCTGGCGTCATGGACGAGATAGGCATGGGTGCGCCCCTCGGGCACCGACCGCGGCGTGCCGGTGGCCTCGGCCGATCCAATCAGGCCGCTTTCGTCCAGAAGGCCCGCCATGCGCATCTCGGCCACCGCTTCGATGATGCCCGAGCCGCAAATGCCGGTGATCCCGGTCTCGGCGGTTTCCGCGTCGAACCCTTCCTCATCCGACCACTTGTCGCAGCCGATCACGCGAAAGCGCGGCTCCTTGGTGTCGGGGTCGATGCGGATCGCCTCAATGGCGCCGGGCGCCGCGCGCTGCCCGCTCGAGATCTGCGCCCCCTCGAAGGCCGGTCCAGTGGGCGAGGAACACGCCAGCACGCGGCTGGTATCGCCCAACAGGATTTCCGCATTGGTGCCCACATCCACAACCAGCACGAGATCCTCGGACTTGCCGGGCTCCTCGCTCAGCGCGACGGCGGCGGCATCGGCCCCTACATGGCCGGCGATACAGGGCAGGATATAGGTGCGCGCACGCGGATTGATCGCGCCCAGATCCAGCTCGCGCGCTGCCATCGAGATCGACTGCGATGTCGCCAGCGCAAAGGGTGCCTGGCCCAGTTCCACCGGATCGATCCCCAGCAACAGGTGGTGCATCACCGGGTTGCATACGAATACCGTCTCGACGATCAGAATCGGGTCGATCCCGGCCTCCTCGGCGATGCCGGTGGCCAGCGCGTCGATCGCCTCGCGCACGGCGCGGGTCATTTCCTTGTCGCCGCCGGGATTCATCATCGCGTAGCTGACGCGGCTCATCAGGTCCTCGCCAAAGCGGATCTGCGGGTTCATGATTCCTGAGCTGGCCTTGACCTCGCCGGTATCGAGATCGGTCAGATGGGCCGCGATGGTGGTCGAGCCAAGGTCGATCGCCAGCCCGTAAAGCCCGCCCTCATGCAGTCCCGGCCAGATCTCGATCACCCGCGCCACATCGTCCGCGTGGGATTTGTGCAGCGCGACCGTGACCTGGAACTTGCCCTTGCGCAGCACCGGTTGCAGGCGCGCCAGCAGCGATTGGTCGGCGCGGATCGCGGGAATGTCCCATTCCCGCTCGAGCGCCCGCGCCAGCCGTTCCAGATCGCCGGTGGGTTCGTGCATGTCGGGTTCATCCACCTCGACGAAATAGAGCCGCGTGGCCGGGTCCATCTCGATCACCCGCGCCGAGGCCGCCTTGCGCACCACCTGCCGGTGAACCTGGCTTTCGGCGGGCACGTCGATCACCACATCGCCCATGATCTGCGCCTGGCAGCCCAGCCGCCGGCCCGGTTTCAACCCGCGCTTCTGCTCATAGCGCTCTTCGACCGCGTTCCATTCCGACAGCGCATCGTCGGCCACGGTGATCGCATGTTTCGAGAACGATCCGTAGGACGGCGCGACCTGGCATTTCGAGCAGATCCCCCGGCCGCCGCAGACCGAATCGAGATCGACACCAAGCTGGCGCGCCGCGGTCAGAACGGGGGTTCCCTTCGGAAAGCGGCCACGCTTGCCCGAAGGCGTGAAAACGACCAGCGGATCCTGGGTCATTGGGGGAGGTCCTCGTGATTTGGCAAATGCTCTGGGGGAACATAAGGCAAGGGCCGCCGGGTTACAGCCTGCAACCGTCAGAAAATGTTCCATCGGCGGCATCGGCGCGCCCACCCGGCGCGCGGAGCCTTGATGGGGCGGCTCTGCGGCTTGCCTTGATCCTTCAAACCGTGCAGGAAATATGCATGGAACTGGTGAAACATCTGAAACGACAGGATGAAATCCAAGTGCGGAGGCACCCGTGATCTGGGCCGGAATCGTCGCGCTGGCAGGTTGCGGCGCGCTTTGGCTCTGGGTCACGGCGCGCCACATGGTGCGCGCGACGGAAGGTGTTCCTGTGCCTGCGCGCCCCGGCACCGCGCTTGTGCTGGTCGAGTTGCAGGAGGCGTTCTGGAACGATGCCCATCACGGCGCGCCGGACCGCCATCGCGTCGAGGCCGCGGTCGCCCGCGAGGCTGAACTGGCGCGCCACCGCGACCAGCCGGTGATCGCATTGCGGCAGGAATGGTCCGGTCTTGCCACGCGCCTGATCGCCCGCGCCACGCGCCCCGGCGCGCCTCTCAGGGGCGGGGCCGGCGTGGGTCTGGCGGCGCCGTTTCACGGGCTGGCCGATCACGTCGTGGTCAAGCGGGTCGAGGACGGATTCGAGACTGGCGAGCTTGATGCGGTGCTGGGCGCGCTCCATGTGGGCCGCTTGCGATTGATGGGGCGCGATGGCTGCGCGGGTCTGGCGCGCACGGCGCAGGCAGCGCTCAATCGCGGTTACGAGGTTGAACTGGTGCGCGACGGCATTGCGGCATCGGACGTCGCCACCTTCGCCGCGATGCGCGATGCACTGCTCAGTCAGGGCGCGCGCGTGGTCTGAAAGCCTCAGCCGCGCCGGATATCCGCGCCAAGCCCGCCCATCAGCGCCTCGAAGATCGGAAAGGAGGTGGCGATCGGCCCGCCATCATCCACACTGACGGGCTTATTCGCGGCCATGCCCATCACCAGGAACGACATGGCGATGCGGTGATCGAGATGGCTGGCGCAGATGGCGCCGCCCGGCACCCCACCCGCGCCGCGCCCCTCGACGATCCACCAGTCGGGGCCGTCCTCGACGCTGACGCCATTGGCGCGCAGCCCTGTTGCCATCGCCTCGATCCGGTCGGATTCCTTGACCCGCAACTCCTTGACGCCGCGCATTACCGTCGCGCCCTGCGCAAAGGCCGCGACGACCGAGAGGACCGGGTATTCGTCGATCATCGACGCCGCGCGTGCGGGCGGCACCTCGATTCCCTTCATGTCGGGCGAGAACCGCGCGCGCAGATCCGCCACCGGCTCGCCACCCTCCTCGCGCTCGTTCTCATAGCTCAGGTCCGCGCCCATCTCGCGCAGCGTGGTGAACAGGCCGGCACGGGTGGGGTTCAGCCCGATATTGGGCACCAGAACGTCCGAGCCTTCGGTGATCAGCGCCGCACAGACAGGGAAGGCCGCCGAACTGGGGTCACGCGGGACGACGATGCTTTGCGGCTCAAGTTCCGGCTGGCCTGTCAGGGTGATGACGCGGCCCTCGCCGGTCTCCTCGGTGGTGATCTCGGCGCCAAAGCCCGCCAGCATGCGTTCGGTATGGTCGCGGGTTGCCTCCTCCTCGATCACCACGGTCTGGCCCGGCGCGTTGAGTCCGGCCAGCAGCACCGCCGACTTGACCTGAGCCGAAGGCACGGGAACCGTGTAACGCACCGGCACCGGGTCGGCGGCGCCGGTGATGGTCATCGGCAGGCGCCCGCCCGCGCGCCCCACCGCCTGCGCCCCGAACAGCGCCAGCGGATCGGTGATCCGCGCCATCGGCCGCTTGTTGAGGCTGGCATCGCCGGTAAAGGTCGTGGTGATCGGCGAGGTCGCCATCGCCCCCATGATCAGCCGCACACCGGTGCCCGAATTGCCGCAGTCGATCACCTGTTCCGGCTCTGCGAAACCACCGACGCCGACACCGTGGACGCGCCATGTCCCGTCATCGTCGCGGCCGACCTCGGCGCCAAAGGTGCGCATCGCCGAGGCGGTGTCCAGCACGTCCTGCCCTTCCAGCAGCCCGGTGATCGCCGTCTCTCCCACCGCCAGCGCGCCGAGAATCAGCGCGCGGTGCGAAATCGACTTGTCGCCCGGCACTTCGGCGATGCCCTGAAGGCCCGCCGCGCGGTGCGAGATCATCGGAATGGGAGAGCCGTGGCCGGACATGGGCGCGCCTTTCGTCAATATGTCAGACGCCTGATAGCGTAACCCCCGCGTCGCGTCCATTGGTCAGACGAATGCGCCGGGCGGTAAGGGCGGATGCCTCCGGCGGGAGCGTTTCGGGCAGGATGAAGTCGCGGGCGATCAGGAGCCGGGGGTGCCCCGATAGCGAAAGACGCCGGTGGCGGTCGCGATCAATGTCCCGGCCTCGTCCGTGACGCTGCCTTCGGCGAAAAACGTCTTGCGCCCGCCGCCGGTCTTGCGGGCCTGCGCGATCAGCCGCTGGCCGCCCGGCTGCGCAAGGTAGTTGACCGTCATCGACAGGGTCAGCGCGTGCTGGCGCAGCGTCGGATCGCCGGTGTGGCAGCCCGCATATCCCATTGCCGTGTCGAGCAGGGTTGCGTGCAATCCCCCATGCGGCAGCTCCTGCCGGTTCAGAAGATGGGGTGCCAGCGTCACCTCGACCTGCGCCCATCCCGCATCCCAGCCGGTCAGCTCGATCCCGAGATGCCGGGCCATTGCGGTCAACGGTTCGGCAAGAATCGGGTCGTGGTCTTTGGTCATCTGGGATCCTGTCACTGCATGCGCGCGGTCGCGCGGAAACTGGCACGAAACCCTGCCCGGTGCAATTGCGCCCCGGCGCCGGGACTTGACCTTGGCGCGCGCAGGTCGCATGTGCAAGGCAGCCAAGGGGGATGCCGCCATGAGTTTCGATCGTTCCATCAAGATCGCGCCGTCGATCCTGAGCGCAGATTTCGCCAATTTCGGGCAGGAGATCCGATGTGTCGAGGCCGAGGGGGCCGACTGGATCCATGTCGACGTGATGGATGGGCATTTCGTGCCCAACCTCACCTTCGGCCCGCCTATGTGCGCCGCGATCCGCAAGCATGTTACCACGGTGATGGATGTGCATCTGATGATCGCACCCGTCGATCCCTATATCGAGGCCTTCGCCGAGGCGGGCGCCGATGTGCTGACCGCCCATCTGGAGGCAGGCCCGCATATTCACCGAACGCTTCAGGCGATCCGTGCCGCCGGGTGCAAGGCTGGCCTGGCGCTCAATCCCGGCACCGGGATCGAGGATGTGGACTACCTGCTCGACATGGTCGATCTCGTCTGCGTGATGACGGTCAATCCCGGATTTGGCGGGCAATCCTTCATTCACAGCCAGGTCGAAAAGGTGCGCCGCCTGCGCGAAAAGATCGGTGACCGCCCGATCCATATCGAGATCGACGGCGGCATCACGCCCCTGACCGCGCCGCTCATGGCCGAGGCGGGGGCCGATGTGCTGGTCGCCGGGTCGGCCGTGTTCAAGGGCGGAAGCGTTGTCGACCCTGCGGCATATGGCGACAATATCCGCGCCATTCGGGCCGCCTGCGCATCTTGAACCGGGGCCTGGGCAAAGTTTCCGCTGGCCTTGGCGCGGGCTCGCGGGGCAAGCTTGACCCATGACGATCAAGGACAGACTGACCCGCGAGATAGAAGCGCGGCGCGACGATTTGGTGGCGCTGACGCAGGATCTCATCCGCATTCCCACCCGCAACCCGCCCGGCGAGAATTACCGAGAGATCTGCGATTATCTCGACCGACGGCTCCTGCGCGCGGGTTTTCATACCGAGCTGATCCGCGCCAAGGGGGCGATCGGCGACAGCGACCGGCATCCGCGCTGGAATATCGTCGCCCGCCGCGAGGGCGCGCGCCCCGGCGCCTGCGTGCATTTCAACTCCCATATCGACGTCGTCGAGGTCGGTCATGGCTGGACGACCGATCCCTTCGGTGGCGAGGTTCGGGATGGCCGCATCTATGGGCGCGGCGCCTGTGACATGAAGGGCGGGCTTGCCGCCAGCATCATCGCCGCCGAGGCCTTTGTCGCGACCTGTCCCGATTTCGCCGGCGCGATCGAGATCAGCGGCACCGCCGACGAGGAATCGGGGGGCTTCGGCGGCGTCGCATACCTGGCGGAAAAGGGCTGGTTCAACCCCGAGCGCGTGCAGCATGTGATCATCCCGGAACCGCTCAACAAGGATCGGATCTGCCTTGGTCATCGCGGGGTCTGGTGGGCCGAGATCGAAACCCATGGCGAGATCGCCCACGGCTCGATGCCGTTTCTGGGCGATTGTGCCGTGCGCCACATGGGGGCGGTGATCGACGCGATGGAGCAGAACCTGTTTCCCGCGCTGGCGCAAAAGCGCACCGACATGCCGGTCGTCCCCGAGGGCGCGCGCCAATCGACGCTCAACATCAACTCGATTCATGGCGGCGAGCCCGAACAGGCCGCCGATTACACCGGCTTGCCCAGCCCATGCGTACCCGATCGCTGCCGCATGGTGATCGACCGCCGTTTCCTGATCGAAGAGGATATCGGCGCGGTCGAGTCCGAGATTCGCGACCTGCTGGAAACCCTGCGCAAGGGGCGACCCGGGTTCGACTATGAAATCCGCGAATTGCACCGCGTCCTGCCCAGCATGACCGAAAAGGATGCCCCGGTCGTGGGCGCGGTGGCGCGCGGGGTCGCGCAGGTTTTCGGGCGCGAGGCGGACTACGTGGTCAGCCCCGGCACCTATGACCAGAAACATATCGACCGGATCGGGCGGCTGAAGAACTGCATCGCCTACGGGCCGGGAATCCTGGACTTGGCGCACAAGCCCGACGAATATGTCGGGATCGACGACATGGTGCAGTCGGCGCAGGTGATGGGGCTGGCGCTGCACGAGCTGCTCAGGGGCTGAACCTCGCCCTGCGTTTCATCGTTCCGCAAATACTCATGGCGCGGCATGTGCGGCCTGTGTCGTTTCTTGAGTATTTGAAGAACGATGAAACGCAGGGCCGTTCAGCCCTTCGCGATATCGATAAAGCGGTCGATCTCGGCTTCGTCGATGGACCAGTCGCAGACAAGGCGCATCGGCAGTGGTTCATTCTCCGGGCCGGTCTCGAGCGGGCCGCCATTGAGATGATATCGTGCGCCGGCTTCCCTCAGACGCTGATGGGTCGCGCGTGGCAGCGTGGCGAAGATCATGTTGGCCTGCGGTTCGGCCAGGAAGTGACAATCGGGCAGGGTGCCCAGCCCCTGCGCCAGCCGCGCCGCGCGGGCATTGGCGGCGCGCGCCGATGTCAGCCACAGATCGTCCGCCAGGTAGGCGAGCATCTGCGCGGAAAGGAAACGGTGCTTGGAAAAGAGGTGCGCTGCGCGCTTGCGGCGCAGCTCGAATTCCCACGCCTTTTCCGGGTTGAAGAGGATCACCGCCTCGACCCCGATGCAGCCGTTCTTGGTGCCCCCGAAACTGACCGCGTCGATTCCCGCTTTCCATGTCATTTCGGCCGGGCTGCAGCCAAGCGCCACCAGCGCATTGGCAAAGCGCGCACCGTCCAGATGCACCGGCAGCCCATGAGCCGCAGCGACGCCCGACAGCGCGCCCAGTTCCTCGAGCGAGTAAAGCCGCCCCATTTCGGTGACCTGCGTGAGCGAGACCGGACCGGGTTGCGCCACATGGACGTTGCCATGCCCCGCGGCGGCAATGGCGTGGTCCAGCGCCTCGGGCGTCATCTTGTCATCCGCGCCCACCAGCGTCAGCTTGGAGCCGCCGGTGTAGAATTCCGGGGCCTGGCATTCATCGCAATTGATATGCGCGAGCGGCGTGCAATAGATCGTCTGCCAGGGCTGCGCCAGCGTGGCCAGCGCCAGCGCATTTGCCGCCGTGCCCGTCGCAACGAGGTAGATCGCGGCCTCGGGGGCCTCGAAGATGTCGCGCATCTGGGCGCGCAGCTCGGTCATTGCGTCCTCGGCACCGTAAGAGGGCGCAAAGCCCTCGTTGGCGGAGGTGAGGGCCGCGATGATCTGCTGATGCGCGGGGCCGCCGTTGTCGGATGCGAAATTCATACGCCGGGCTCCTCGATCTGATGGTCTTCCCAGTCGTCCTCGTCCACTTCGAACTCAGGGATGGTGGCGTCGCGTACCGATACTCCTGCCGCGTGCACGCTTTCGGGGTCTCCCGATATCAGCGGGTGCCAGTCGAACAGCGGCTTGCCCTGGTGCAAAAGCTTGTAGGCGCAGGTCTCGGGCATCCAGTAGAGGTGCCCTTCAAGGTTGCCCGCGTCAAGCGAGATGCATTCGGGCACGAACTGGTGGCGGATTTCGTATTGCGCGCAGCGGCAGGTCGAATCGTCGAACAGGCGGCAGGCGACGCGGGTCAGCGCCACTTCGCCCGTATCCTCATCCTCGAGCTTGTTGAGGCAGCATTTGCCGCAACCGTCGCAGAGCGCCTCCCATTCGTGGCGCGTCATGCGGGCAAGCGGCGTGGTTTCCCAGAAGCGCGGGCGCAAGCCGCTGCGGTCGATCGGGTCGTTGCTCATAGCCGCTTGAGAATGCCGCGCGCCTGCGCGCAATCGGCATCCATTTGCGCAATGAAGGCATCGAGGCTTTCGAATGTCTCTTCCGGGCGCAGGTATTCGACCAGCGCGACCGACAATTCCGTGCCGTAAAGATCGCCCGTGAAATCGAACAGGAAGGTCTCCAGATTGGCGACCTCGCCATGAAACATCGGGCGCACGCCCAGCGACGCGGCACCGTGATACTGCCCCGCATGGGGGCCATCCAGCACATCGACCAGCACCGCATAGACGCCGAAACGCGGCGGGTGCAGCCCTTCGATCGACATGTTGGCCGTGGGATAGCCCAGCTCGCGGCCGCGCTGCTCGCCACCTACGACCATACCCTCGATCCGGTGCCAGTGGCCCAGCATGGCGGCGGCGTCGCGCGGGCGTCCCTCGCTCAGCGCGGTGCGGATCGCGGTGGATGACACTTCCTGTCCCTTGCCGCTTTCCAGCAGGCGGGCTATCGTGACGCCGAAGCCCATTTCGCGGCCGAATCGCTCAAGATCCCCGGCGTCACCCGCGCGGCCCTTGCCAAAGCAGAAATCGGCCCCCACCACCACATGGCTGAGGCCAAGACCACGCGACAGCACGTTGCGGGCGAATGCATAGGGCGACAGCGCCGCCATGCCTGCGTTGAAATTCAGCTCATAAAGCTTGTCCACACCCAGCTTTTCCAGCCGGTGGGCGCGCGCCTCGCGTCCCATCAGGCGAAAGGGCGGCGCTTCGGGCGCGAAATGCTCACGCGGATGGGGCTCGAAGGTCAGGACACCAAGCGGCACATCCAGCGCCCTTGCCTGCGTGCGGGCGATATCGATCACCGACTGATGCCCCAGATGCACACCATCGAAATTGCCGATGGCGACCGAGGCGCCCCGGTCGGCCGTTTCCACGTAATCATAGTCGCGCACGATCTGCATGGGGCAGGGGTAGCCCCATGTCAGCGCGGGTGCAAGCGCGATACACGCCCCCGGCGCGGTCCGCTGTCAGGTCTGGCGCGGCCCGCGCATCTCGGCGATGGCGAGGCGGATTTTCTTCCAGTTCTCGGCTTCCCGGCGCTGTCCGGCCTCGTCTGATTCGCGCATCCGGCGGGCCGCGAAAGCCTGCGCCTTGCCGCCCAGCGACGATAGCAGCGCACGGGCATGTTGAGTTGCCTTGCTGGTGTCCATGCCTTGTCCTCCCGTTTCTGGATCAGATTCAAGGTGGGAGCGACAGCATAGCACGGCAGGCGCGCGACCGATCAAGGGCGGCGTTAAATCGCGGTATCTTGCGGCGGGAAGGCGCGCAGGATCAGTCGAACTTGCCCGAGGGCGCCAACACCGTGGCTTCGCCGATCAGCACCTTCTTGCCATTCACGAGGCATCGGCAATCCAGCTGCACGCGCCGCTTGGAATGATCTATGCCGATCACCTCGACCTCGGCCAGCACCATGTCGCCGGGGCGAACGGGGGCAAGGAACTTGAGCGTCTGGCCCATATAGACAGTGCCGTGGCCCGGAAGCTGCTCGCCGATCACCGCCGAAATCAGTCCGGCAGTCAGCATCCCGTGCGCGATCCGCCCCTCGAAGATGGTGTCCTGCGCATAGGCATCATCGAGATGGACCGGATTGCGGTCGGTCGAGACCTGCGCGAACATCTCGATATCCTCATCGGTCACGACTTTGCGAAGGCTGCGGGTCATGCCCATCTCGATCTGCTCGATGGTGATGGTTCCGCGCGGCATATTATCCAACATTCGCCCCCTCCTGATCTGCCAGTGGGTAATATTCATGACGCCAAGGCGCCCGGTGTTGGAACTTTATTACTTTGCAGGCGCAGAAAATCAAGAGGTTTTTTGCCTAGCGCAGTTGCCCGATCGCGTAGGTCGGATGGATGTTTTCCTTGTTCAGAAAGGATTCCAACGCCTTTTCGTCGGGCTGGCGCGTCGTGCGGGTTTCGATGGCTGCCAGTCCGCCCGTGATGAACAGAGAATCGATATCCTCGCCCATCGCCCCAGAGATATCGGTGAGAATCCCGTCGCCGATGGCGAGAATCCCCGCATTATCCACATCATGCCCTTCGGCGGCCAGCCGACGCCGGGCCAGGTCATAGATCGGCGGATGCGGCTTGCCGAAATAGAGGCTCTCGCCGCCCATCTCGGTATAGAGCTGCGCCAGCGCACCGGCGCACCATTCGCGGTGGTCGCCCCGGTCCACGACGATATCGGGATTCGCGCAGAGAAGCTTGAGCCCCTTGGTCTTGGCATACAGGAAATCGGCGCGGTAGGTGGCGGGATCGGCCATCGGATCGACCGGCCCGGTGCAGACAATGCCCTCGGCTTCGTCGAGGGGAACGATCTCGATATCGACCGGGTCCTCGATCACCTTCAGCGGCTCGAAAAAGCCGGTGTCATGCGGGGCGCCGATGAAATGCACCTTCTGTCCCACGACCCCGCGAAACATCGCGGCGCGCGCGCTGTCACCGGAGGTGGCGACACTGTCCCAGCAATCGCGCGGCACCTCGAAGAGATCGAGCTGCTTTTCGACGCCGGCGCGCGGGCGCGGCGAATTGGTTACCAGCACCACCGCGCCGCCCTGTTCGCGGTAGGCCCGCAGTGCCGCGACCGCATCCGGGAAGGCCTTGACCCCGTTATGCACACAGCCCCAGAGATCGACAAAAAGTGCGCCATAACGGCCAGAGATGTCGGACAGCGACTGGATGATTTGCGTCATGAATTGATCCTGCGACGGGAAGGGCAACAGGATCAGCTATGGCAGGGCTGGGCGGGATTCGCCACCTTGAAAGGCGCAGAAACCTCTGGGTCTCTGGGGGAAAGCCCCTATCTCTTGCATGTCGAAGGAGAAACCGGTTTACCGGCAGAACGCCGCAGGAGAGACCCCGCAACAGCATGACCCGCATATTCGCCATATCGAGGGCCGCGTGATGAACGCCGCACGCGATGCCTTTCTCGCGGCGATGCGTCAGGTCGCGGCGACGGTGACCGTGGTCACCACGGACGGACCGGACGGGCGCATGGGCGCGACGGTCAGCGCCTTCACGTCGCTGTCCGCCGATCCGCCGATGGTGCTGGTCTGTCTCAAGCGCGGCAGCAGGATCGCCCGGGCGGTGGCGGCGAATGGCGTCTTCACCGTCAACGTGCTGCCCGAGGACGCACATGAAATGGCGCGCCGCTTCGCCGGAGCTTTCGATGACGAGACCCCCGACAGGTTTCACGGGACCACGTTTACCGAGACGGATTTCGGCCCGGTCCTGCCCCGTGCCACGGCCTTTACCTGCAGGCTCGAACAATCCTATCACCATGCCACGCACGAGATCTGCATCGGCGCGGTCACCGGCATTTCCAATGCCGGGGAACAGCCGCTGACCTACCTGCACGGCACCTTCCATGTGGTGCGCCCCAAGCAATCGCTTTGAGCGCGCAACCCCTCCGGGGCGAGGCCGGGGGCCAGCCCCCCGGGCCCCCCGAGGTATTTGAGGCCAGATGAAGGGCTGGACGCCTTCAGATGGCAAGGTTGGGGATGATCTGCTTCTTGCGGCTCATCACGCCGGGCAGCACCACGCTGTCGCCTTCGGGTGTGGCGCCGAAGGATTTCTCGGCGAGGGTCCGGACCAGATCGTTGGGCACGAGAAGGGTGGCTTCTTCGTTCAGGATGTCGACGACGAAGAGCAGGACCTGATCGACGCCGTCTTCGGCGGCGACGGTTTTCATGCTGTCCATCAGGCTGTCCTTGCGGTCCAGCACCATGCCGGGCGCGGTGGTTTCAAGAACGCTGACGCGGAACTTGGTGCCGCCCACGGCATACTCCTTGGAGTCCATGCGCAGGAGTTCGGCATCGGAAAAGGCGCTGACATCGGATTTGGCTGCGAACATCTCGGCGGCGTAATCGCCGATATTGACGTGCAGCTCGGCGGCCAGCGTCTCGGCAACGGCGCGGTCATGGTCAGTGGTGGTGGGGCTGCGGAACTCCAGCGTGTCGCTGAGGATACAGGTCAGTGCCGCGCCTTTCATGGCTTCGGGCATCTTGGCGGCATCCTCGCCCATCAGGTCGACCAGGATCGTCGCGGTGCAGGCCAGCGGGCGGATGGTGATGTCGATCGGACCCTTGGTCTCCAGCCCGCCAACCAGCTTGTGGTGGTCGATGATGCCCTGAACATCGGCCTCGTTGATCTGGCCCGGCAGTTCGGCGGGGTTGTTGGTGTCGACGATCACGCAAGCCTGCCCGGCGTCCACTTCGCTGATGATCCGTGGCTTGGGCAGGTTCCACTTCTTCAGCATGAAGGCGGCCTCGGTATTGGGTTCGCCGAGCAGTACGGCTTCGGCATCGGCGCCCTTCACCTCATTGAGATACCACGCCCAGATGATCGGCGAGCCGGTGGAATCCGTGTCGGGGGATTTATGTCCGAATACGAGAGTCGTCATTGTCACTTGTCCTTACGCGTTGGAACCGATTTGCGCGCCTTATAGGTTCGCGCGGCGGCCTTGTCACCCGTCCGTTCTGCGCACTCTCGTCACATCGTCAGCCCAAGGCGTTCACCGTCTGAACGATCAGCGCCGCACCGAGGCCGACAAGCGCATAGCCCGCCAGCATGAGCAGCCCGTCGCGGGTGAAAAGTGCCACTGCAAAGAGCGTCATGGCCGAGGCGAGCGTGGTGGTCAGGAACGGCACGAACTCGATCGCCGGCATGAAGAACGACACCACGCAGAAGACACAGAGCGCAGGCAGGTTGGCGGGCCGTTGCGTCAGAAATGCCGCCCGTTCGCAAAGCACGCCGTCCAGCCAGGCCAGGCCGGGCCGCAGGCGGCGCACCATCAGTGAAATCCGGTCGGCATGAAGCGAGCGCTTCAGCAAGACGCGCGGCAGCCACAGCGGCGAGCGACCCAGAAGCAGCTGCACCGCCACCAGCCCGACGATCGCCGACAGAAGCGACGGCACGCCCGGCACAGCCGAAAGGGGCGAAACCATCGCGAGACAGGGCAGGAGCAGCAGCGGGATCAGGCTGCGAAAGCCCAGAAGGTCGATGATGTCGCCCACGGTCACATGCCCGTCGCCGGTTTCGCGGTCGATCATATCCACCAGCGCCACGAGGCCCCGCTCATGCGCAGGATCGCGCGCCTTGACGTCCTTCCCGGGTTCCGCTGCCTGCATCGGGCCGCTCAGGGGGCGAAGGGCAGGCGTTCGATCTCGAATCCCCGCCGCTCCAGAAGGCGAAGCACGCCCGCCTCACCCGGCAGATGCGCCGCACCGACCGCCACGAACAGCCGCTCGCCCGGCGCGCGCGCCAGCGCGTCGACCCAGTCGGCATTCCGCTTCTTCAGCAGCAAGTCCTCGAAGCGCGCGAAATCCTCCGCCGCGCCGTCGCCTCCCGATTCCAGCGACACCTTGCGCGAAAAGGCCCAGATCAGCGCGATGCGCTGTTCGAGATAGCGTTGCCGAAGGGTGAAGGCCATGTCGTCGGGGTTGCCCGTCCAGGCAAAGAACAGCCGGATCATGTCCAGCTGTTCATCCATCGGGAAACTGTCGAGCATCCCCAGGATCGCGCGGAAATCCTCGAGCGAGCGGGTCGGCGTGTCCTGGCTTGCTGCCGCTTCGCCGATCAGCTTGTCGATGCCCGCGCCGGTCATCGCGCCGTTGCGCGCCTCGCAGGGGCCGATGCCCAGCATCATTGCCGCCCAGACCGGCTTGAACTTTGCCGCGAAGAAGGGGGGAATCGCGCGGGCACGCATCTCCTCTGCGAAAAGGTCCCAGTCGGATTCGCCCAGAAGGTCGGGCAGGGTAGGGCCGTCGGTGATGAACATCAGCGAAGGATCGTCCGCCAGCGCCGTTTGCATGTTCGTCTGATCGTCGTTCGACACTTCGAGGTAAACCGCCTCGGCGGTTTCGATGATCGGCAGAATGTGGTCGAGATGCGCGCGCGTCTCGTCATGCGCGAAATGGTAGGTGCCAAACAGCGTGATCGCCTGATCGCCGCGCGTGGCGCGCCACATCAGCCCCTCGGGATAGGGCATGGCCCGGGCTTCGGCTTCGAGCGCCGTGCGTTCGGTCGTGGGCAGTGCGTCGATAAGATCGGCGCCGCCGCAGCCTGCATGGCCTGCGAGCGGTTGCAGACTCAGCAGAAGAATGATCAGACCGCGCAACATGTGGCTCCCAGCCTCTTGGTTTGGGCGCAGGCTAGTGAGCCGCCCGCAAAGGCACAATCACCGGCGCTGCAAAAAAATGCAAAGGACTTGTTGACAGCTCCGCCGGACCTCCCTAGCTATGCGCCGTTAGCACTCGACCAAGGTGAGTGCTAACAGGTTCCACGAGGGACCGTCAGGAAGAAACTTTGAGCCAAGGAGCCAAAGACATGGCATTCACACCGCTGCACGACCGCGTGCTCGTCCGTCGCGTTGAAAGCGACGAGAAAACCGCAGGCGGGCTGATCATCCCCGAAAGCGCCAAGGAAAAACCCCAGCAGGGCGAAGTCGTCTCTGTCGGTGAGGGCAGCCGCAAGGACAACGGCGAACTGATCGCGATGTCCGTCAAGGCGGGCGACAAGGTGCTGTTCGGCAAGTGGTCCGGCACCGAGATCACGCTCGACGGCGAAGAGCTGCTGATCATGAAGGAAAGCGATATCCTGGGCATCATGGCCTGATCGCTTCTCGACTCAACAGCAACAAACGATAGTCAGGAGAGACAGATATGTCTGCAAAAGACGTCAAATTCGACACCGAGGCCCGGAACAAGATTCTCAAGGGCGTCAATGTTCTGGCCAATGCGGTCAAGGTGACGCTCGGCCCCAAGGGTCGCAACGTGGTTCTCGACAAGTCCTTCGGCGCGCCGCGCATCACCAAGGACGGTGTTTCGGTCGCCAAGGAAATCGAACTGGAAGACAAGTTCGAGAACATGGGCGCCCAGATGGTCAAGGAAGTGGCCAGCCGCACCAATGACGAGGCCGGCGATGGCACCACCACCGCGACCGTGCTCGCTCAGGCGATCGTCAAGGAAGGCATGAAGGCGGTTGCCGCCGGCATGAACCCGATGGACCTGCGCCGCGGGATCGACCTGGCCACCAGCAAGGTCGTCGATGCCATCAAGGCCGCCTCGCGCGAAGTCAAGGACAGCAGCGAAGTCGCCCAGGTCGGCACCATTTCCGCCAACGGCGAAAGCGAAATCGGCCAGCAGATCGCAGACGCGATGCAGAAGGTCGGCAATGACGGCGTCATCACCGTCGAGGAAAACCGCGGCCTGGAAACCGAGACCGACGTGGTCGAGGGCATGCAGTTCGACCGTGGCTACCTGAGCCCCTACTTCGTCACCAACTCGGACAAGATGATCGCCGAGATGGAAGACTGCCTGATCCTGCTGCACGAGAAGAAACTGTCGTCGCTTCAGCCGATGGTTCCGCTGCTCGAGCAGGTGATCCAGTCGCAGAAACCCCTGCTGATCATTGCTGAGGATGTCGAAGGCGAAGCCCTCGCAACCCTCGTGGTGAACAAGCTGCGCGGCGGCCTCAAGATCGCTGCCGTCAAGGCACCCGGCTTCGGCGACCGTCGCAAGTCGATGCTGCAGGACATCGCCATCCTGACCGGCGGTCAGGTCATCAGCGAAGACCTCGGCATGAAGCTCGAGTCCGTGACCATGGACATGCTGGGTTCGGCCAAGAAGGTGTCGATCACCAAGGACGAAACCACCATCGTCGACGGTGCCGGTGAAAAGGCCGAGATCGAAGCGCGCGTCAACCAGATCCGCACCCAGATCGAGGAAACCACCAGCGACTACGACCGCGAGAAGCTTCAGGAGCGTGTCGCCAAACTGGCCGGTGGCGTTGCTGTCATCCGCGTCGGTGGCATGACCGAAACCGAGGTGAAAGAGCGCAAGGATCGCGTCGACGACGCCCTGAACGCCACCCGTGCGGCCGTGCAGGAAGGTATCGTCGTGGGCGGCGGTGTCGCTCTCATCCAGGCGGCCAAGTCGCTTGACGGTGTGACCGGCGCCAATGTCGACCAGAACCGCGGTATCGAGATCGTGCGCCTGGCGCTCGAGGCTCCGCTGCGCCAGATCGCCGAAAACGCCGGTGTGGACGGTTCGGTCGTTGCGGGCAAGATCCGCGAAAGCAACGATCTGAAGTTCGGCTTCAACGCCCAGACCGAAGAATATGGCGACATGTTCGCCTATGGCGTGATCGACCCCGCCAAAGTGGTGCGCACCGCGCTCGAGGACGCATCCTCGATCGCCGGCCTGCTGATCACCACCGAAGCGATGGTCGCCGACAAGCCGCAGAAAGAAGGCGCCGGTGGCGCTGGCGGCGGCATGCCCGACATGGGCGGCATGGGCGGCATGATGTAATCAGCCGCGCAACGCGCAAAGATTGGGGCCGTCCTTCGGGGCGGCCCTTTTTTATGCCGGCGCCCTGCGTTCAGCGTGCGAAACCGATATCCAGCACTTCAAGTTCAACGATCCCCGTGGGCTTGGGCCACTCCACCACATCGCCGACACCCGCCTCGAGCAGGGCGCGTGCCAGCGGCGAATGCGCCGAGATCAGCCCGTGTGAGGGCGCGGCCTCATCCTCGCCCACGATGGTGTAAACTGCCTCGCGGCCGTCCTCGTCCGCCACACGCACCGTTGCGCCGAACTGCACATGGCCCGGCGGCGCCTTGTCCTCGGGCGGGGCGATCACGATGGCGGATGCAAGCCGCGCCTCGACATAGCGCAGATCGCGCTCTGCCACGGCCAGCGGCCATGTCCCGGCCATGTGGTCGCCATGCCCGCGCAGGCGTTCGATTTCGGCCTCCAGCGCAACCTTGCGCGCCTGTAATTGCGCCAGTCCTTCGGGGGTGACGTGGTTGGGATGCTGACTGATCGGCAGATCGGGCAGACGCTGTGGCGTGCTGCCGTCTTCCTCCTTGGTAAAGGCCTTGTTCATGGTCGCGGGTCCGTTGTTGTCGCCCAAACCTAGCGCATCGCGCGCGAAAACGCGACATTGCGCACGCGCTGCGCCAGCCGTGTTTCAGATTGGGGCTGTTGTCGCGCGGCGATTGCCCCTATCTCAAGCGCCATGATTGCCAAAAGCTACATCCTTGCGCTGATCCTTGCGCTGTTCACGCTTCTGCCCGCCAGCGCGGCGCGCGCCGATTGCGTCGTACTGCTGCACGGGCTGGCGCGCAGCGATGCGTCCTTCATCGTGATGGAAGAGGCGCTTCAGGCGCAGGGATACACCACCTTCCGACCTGATTATCCCTCGACCGAACTCGACATCGCCACCCTCGCTGAAGACACGCTGCCCTATGCGGTGCGGGTCTGCGGCTCCGCGAAAATCCATTTCGTGACCCATTCGATGGGGGGCATCCTCCTGCGCCACTGGCTGCGCGACAACCGCCCCCGCGACATGGGCCGGGTCGTGATGCTTGGCCCGCCCAATCACGGCTCGGAACTGGTCGATCAGCTGGGTGGACTCGAGCTTTTCGCATGGCTCAACGGCCCGGCGGGAATGCAGCTCGAAACCGGCGCGAGCAGCTTCGCAGAGACCCTCCCGCCGATTGATTTCGAACTGGGCGTGATCGCCGGAACGCGCTCGCTCAACCCATTCTTCTCGTCACTGATCGAAGGCCCGGATGATGGCAAGGTCTCGGTCGCCTCGACCCGGATCGAGGGCATGGCCGATCACATCACCCTGCCAGTGACCCACACCTTCATGATGAACAACCCTCTCGTCATCGCCGAGGTGCTGGAATTTCTGCGCACAGGGCGCTTCGATCACGCGCTGACCCTGGGCGACCTGCTGACGGGCGGCAGCAACAGCGGCAGCGAGGAGGGCCAGTGACCCCGCTGCCCGACCTGCGTCTCGTTGGCGCCCAGGTGCTGACGCCCGAGGGCCTTGGCGACGCGCCCCTGACACTGTCGGGGGGCCTGATCGCGGATGACAGCCCGTCCTGCAGGGACGTCGATCTTGACGGTTTCCTGATCCTGCCCGGCATCGTCGATATTCATGGCGACGGGTTTGAACGTCACCTCGCGCCCCGGCGCGGCGCGATGAAGGATCTCGACCAGGGCCTGATCGCCGCCGAGGCCGAACTCGCGGCCAACGGCATCACCACCGCCGTCCTTGCGCAGTTCTACAGCTGGGAAGGCGGCATGCGCGGCGCCGATTTCGCCGCCCGCGTGCTGGATGCGCTCGATCATCTGCAGGACCGGCTTGTCACCGATCTTCTGAGTCAGCTTCGCTTTGAAATTTCCATGCTTGATGACTACCCCGCGATGCAGCAGCTCGTCGCGGCCCATGCGATCCGTTACGTGGTATTCAACGACCACCTGCCGCATGAGGCGCTGGATAAGGGCAAACGTCCGCCGCGTCTGACCGGGCAGGCGCTCAGGATCGGGCGCAATCCCGAGCGCCATCTCGAATACATGCAGGCGCTGCATGGCCGGATGAACGATGTGCCTGCCGCGCTTGACGGTCTTTGTGCAGATCTGCTGGCATACGGTCTGCTTCTGGGCAGTCATGACGACCGCAGTGCCGATGCGCGTTCGGCCTGGCGCGGGCGCGGCGTGCGCATTTGCGAGTTTCCCGAAACGCTCGAGGCTGCCGAGGCCGCACAGCGCGCCGGCGATCCGGTGATCCTCGGTGCCCCCAACGTTGTGCGTGGCGGTTCTCATAACGGCAATGTCAGCGCAACCGATCTCGTGACGATGGGCTATTGTGATGCACTCGCCTCGGATTACCACTATCCCTCGTTGCGCCGCGCCGCGCTGCACCTCACCGACAGCGGACTGCTTGATCTTGCTGCGGCCTGGGCGCTTGTCTCGCATGGGCCCGCGCGCATCCTCGGGCTCACTGATCGCGGCGCGCTCGCGCCGGGGCTTCGCGCCGACCTCATGGTGCTCGACGCCCGCACGCGCCAGGTCTGCGCGACGATTTCGGGCGGCTGCGTCAGCTACCTGTCGGGCGAAGTGGCGGCACGTTTCCTGCGATAGCGCGCCGCGTATTGTCGCCGGCCGGTGCCTCCGACGGGAGTATTTCCGGCAAGATGAAGCCGGGGCGCGGGCGGATTAAATCCGTCCGGGCGCAAGGCTGGCCTTCACACCGGCCCGAAACGAACGGGCGGTCATGCATTTTGCCGGTGCGGGCAGGAACCGACCCCGGCCTGCCGGGGTTGCCCTGTCATGAAACCACAAGAAAACCCGACAGGCGGCGGACCTGGCCCACAGGCGATGCCGCGATTGATGGATCGGCTCGACGGGCTGACGCGCGACTGCGAGCGGGTGCGTTTTGGCGATATCGTTTCGACCATCGGCGCCCAGGGGCATGCGCCCCTGTTGCTGGTGGCGGCCGTGCTGATGATCCTGCCCATCGGCATGGTCCCCGGTGTCGGCGGTGCGCTTGGCCTGCTGGTGGCGGTGATCGGCGCGCAGATGCTGCGCGGCCATCGCGGCATCTGGCTGCCGGGGTTTATCGCGCGCCGCAGCCTTCCTGCCGACCGCCTGAGCAGCGGGATCGGCTGGATTCGTCCGGCAATGGCGTGGTTGCGCCGTCATCTGCATATCCGCATGGAGTACATCTCGAGCAGCCGCGCCTCGCTCAGCATCATCGCATTGGTGCTGATCGCCGCCGGTATCTCGCTGATCGTGCTTGGTGCGGTGCCGTTGGCGGTGCCGCTGACGGGGCTTCCGATCGCGGTCTTCGCCTTTGGCATCCTTGCGCGTGACGGGGCGGTCGTGATGGCGGGATACGTGATGCTGGTGGCGCTTGTCGTCGCCGGGATCTGGGTTCTGTAATGTGAGATGCCTCCCTCTGGCGCGTTCCTTTGCGGCGCAAGCGCAACGGCTTGGAACATCCCGGAGGGACGCGGGTTTAGCTGTCAGGCCGTGACGGGCCAGGCGAAACGGGGAATCGGCACGAATGAACACGGAGCAGGGGCAGATGGAGTCGGAACAACCCGGCGGCGATTCCGTTGTCGAGACCCTGACGGGGCTTGGTCGCGGCTTTGGCGGGGCGCTGCTATTCGCGCTGCCATTGTTCATGACGATGGAGATGTGGTGGCTGGGCTTCTACATGGATCGCAGCCGGTTGCTGCTTCTCTTGCTATTGAACATCCCACTCTTGATCGTGCTGTCCCATCACGCGGGTTTCGAGAAAACCAAATGCTGGTGGGATGATCTTCGCGATGCCGGGATCGCCTTTGGTATCGGGCTGACCACGTGCGGCGCAATTCTGGCTGTTCTGGGTCTGCTGGATCCCGCCATGACCGCGGATGAGATCATCGGCAAGATCGCCGTGCAGACCGTGCCCGCCAGTATCGGCGCGCTGCTTGGCTCTTCGCAGCTTGGCACGGACTCGGTGGACGCCGAAGAGCTTTCAGAGACCCAGACCTACCTCAGCCAACTTTTCTTGATGTGCATCGGCGCGCTCTTTCTGGGCCTCAACGTCGCCCCGACCGAAGAAATGGTGCTGATTTCATACAAGATGACCGAATGGCATGCGGTGGCGCTGATTGCGCTGTCTATCATCGTCATGCACGGATTCACCTATGCGCTGGAATTCAGCGGCACCGCGCCGATGCCGGAAAGAGGCCGCTGGGCGGCGTTCTTCTTCTTTACCGTTGTCGGCTATGCCATCGCGATCTGCGTCAGCCTGTATGTCCTGTGGACCTTCGGGCGCACGCAGGATGCATCTTGGACCCAGATCATGATCACGGCAACGGTGCTGGGGTTCCCGGCAGCCGTCGGCTCGGCGGCAGCACGACTGATACTGTAAGGCGAGATCATGAAACAGGCTGAGCAATCGGAAAGATCGGGCGAGAGCAAGCTGCGCGGCACGACGCTGGAATGGATCGTCGCGGCGGTGTCCGCTGCGATCGTTGCCGCGATGATCGGCTTCGTGTTCTTTCAGGCCTTTCAGAAGGCCGACACGTATGCTGATCCGGTGGCTGTGGTGAAAAGCGTCACCCCCGTTTCCGACGGCTACCGGGTAGAGATCAGCGCACAGAACAGGGGCGGCGCCACTGCGGCGAATGTCAAGTTCCGCGCTGGACTGCAAAGCGGCGGGCGCAACATCGAAACCGCCGAGGTGACGTTCAGCTACCTGCCGTCCCACTCCAGGCGACAAGGCGTCCTGATCTTCGCCAACGACCCGCGCGCCTACAGTATCGCGCTTCAGGCCGTGTCCTACACCGCGCCCTGACGGGGGCACCCCTGCCGCCACTTCAAAGGAAAGGAGAACACCAGTCATGGGGCTGTTGATCGGTATCGGGCTTGTCGTGTCGTTGGGTGTTGGGCATCATTTCGCCCTGATCGGCCTTCGCCAGATCACCGCGCAGGCGCGGGAGCGGCCCCACAGGTCGATCATTTCCGTTTTCGTGGGGCTGGTGGCCATCCACCTCACCGAGATTCTGCTCTTCGCCGGTGCCTATCATGTCCTGCTGACGTGGAACTCGGTCGGAACGCTGGCAGGCCATGACAGCGGCTGGCAGGACCTGGTCTATTTCTCGGGCATCAATTTCACGACCTTGGGTTATACGCGGCTTGAGGCGCAGGGTCCGATCCGCATGGTCAGCATGATGCAATCGCTGGGCGGATTCATGGTTCTGACCTGGTCGGCGACCTTCATCTATACAGTATGGAAGCGGGCGCAGGACGGGTTCTAGCGCCGCGCAGCCCGCACGATCTTTGCGCTGAGCCCGGCGGTCGTCGCGACACTCGGCCCTGGCCAGTGTGCGGCTGCCGACATTATCGATACGCGCTGGCACGTCCCCTTGACGGCTTTTACTTGACTTTTTTACTTGGCTTTGAGACTCCGAAACTGGATAATCCGAGTGAATTTATCGGAATTAGCGCGCGGCGATCCGTCCCCGGATCGTTTCAGGGCATGTCAGGAGAAGATGCAGATGAAAATGACGGGATGCTTATGGGCCGCGGCCGCCGGTTCCCTGATCATGGGGGCAGCGATGGCCGTTGCCGACGAAACCGAGATCGGCCGGAACGTCTCGGTGGAACTCAACGCCGCCAAATCCGGCGAGACGGGCTGCATGCTCAGCTTCGTGGTCATCAACGGTCATCCGGGCAGGATCGACAGGGCTGTCTACGAGACGGTTCTCTTCGATGCGGCGGGGCAGGTAGACCGGCTGACGCTGTTCGATTTCGGCGCACTGCCTCCGGGGCGTCCGCGTGTCCGGCAGTTCAGCATTTCCGGCATGTCCTGCGAAGGGCTGGGGCAAATCCTGATCAACGGCGCGCATAGTTGCACCTCTCAGGATCTGAACGAGGATGCCTGCGAGGCGGGGCTCGACCTTCGGACACGAACGCAGATCGAGGTGATGGGATGATGACGGCATTCCTGGACTCCCTTCGTCAGGTCGCCGATCTGGGCGGTCCGGTCGTGATGATCCTGATCGTGGTCTCGGTCGTCACCCTGGCGACGGTGCTCTACAAGCTCTGGCAGTTCGCTATCGCCGGGGTTGGTCGGCACCGGGCGCTGGCCGATGCCGTGTCCGCCTGGGACGCGGATGACCGCGCCCGCGCGCAGGCCGCCCTGCGCCGCTCGACCAGCTATCTCGCGCCGGTCGTCGAAATGGCCTTCAAAGCCCGCGACGACGATGTCGAACGCCTGCGCGCCGAGGCCGAGACACGTTTTGCACGTCTGGAAACGGGCTTCCGCTATCTCGATTCGGTGGCGCAGCTTGCGCCGCTTCTGGGCCTCTTCGGCACGGTGCTGGGCATGATCGAAGCCTTCCGCGCCCTTCAGGCGGCGGGCAGCCAGGTGGACCCGTCGCTTCTGGCCGGCGGGATCTGGGTGGCGCTCATGACAACCGCTGTCGGCCTGGCCGTGGCGATGCCCAGCTCTCTGGTACTGAGCTGGTTCGAGGCGCGCATGGATGCCGAGCGCGTCACCGCCGAGCGGGCGATCACGACCATTCTTCACCCTTCCGGTCGACGCCGGATTGTGGACGAACCCGCCGGTTCCGGGGCGCCCGGCCATGCGTAAGCGGCGGCAGAGAAGAAAGCTGTCGATGACGTCGCTGATCGACGTGATCTTCCTGTTGCTGCTGTTCTTCATGCTGTCCTCTACCTTCTCGCGCTTCGCCGAGGTCGAACTGACCGCCGCTGGCGGCGGCAATGCCGTGCGCGACGATGTGAAACCAGCCTTCCTTCGCCTTGGCGCTGATACGCTTGATCTGAACGGGCGCGCGGTCGCACTCGACGGGCTTGCCCCCGCCTTCGCCGGAGAGCACGACAAAGGCGGGCCTCTGTCCGTGCTGGTCAGCCTGCGGCGCGAGGTCACCTCGCAGCGGCTCACGGATCTTCTGGTGGCGCTGCGGCGCGTCGAGGGTCTGCGCATCACCCTGCTTGGTGCGTCATGATACGGGCGCGTAAACGATCCGCCCGCGAACCCACCATCGCGCTCATCAACATCGTGTTCCTGATGCTGGTCTTCTTCATGGTCGCAGGCACGCTGGCGCAGCCGATGGATGGCGACCTGTCGCTGGTGCGCACCAAGGACCTCGATGGGCGTGCGCCGCCGAATGCCCTCGTGGTGCACGAAGACGGACGGCTCAGCTATCGCGGCGAGAGTGTCGACAGCGCGGTCGGCTTTCTGGCCCGCCTCGACGAAGCTGAACGGACCGAGTTGCGCCTTGTGCCGGATCGCGACCTGCCCGCCGAGCGGCTGGTCATGCTCGCTGCCGAACTGCGCGCCGCGGGCGCGCAGAAGGTTCTTGTCGTCACCGAAAGGGGGCTTGAATGATGATCGCATCCCGAAGCGCAAAAATGGTTGCCGCATCCACCGCTTTTTGCGTCCATGCCGCGGCCCTCTGGGCCTTCGTCGGAACGAGCGAGATTCGCGTCGAAGGCGATGCCGGGTCGCCCGAGGCCGCGCGCCTTGGCAGCAGCTTTGCGGATATGGCGGCGGGCACGCTTTCCGCCTCGCCGCCACTCGAAACCACGCCGCAGACGAGGCCAGACGAGGCCGAGCCGGACGTGACCGCAGCGCATGAGCCCCACCGGCCCGCGCAGGCGGGCCACACGGCGCCGACGCCACCCGTGAAGAGCATGGCCGTAGCGGCCCTGCCAGCCGATCAGGCCGAGGCAATTCCACCCGATACAGTCCAGCCGGCCCAGCCCGCGCGCCCGTCCGCCACACCGCCGGACACCCCCGAGGTGCTCTCGCCGGCGGATGAGCCGGACCCTTCCGTCACGCGCTCGAAGCGCCCGCGCACACGCAGCGCCGAGTTCGAGAAACGCCACGAACCCGCGCCGCCAGCGAGAACGGCTAGGAAGGAACCCGGACCCAAGGCAGCAGAACCCCAGCCGCACGGCAATTCAAACCGCAACGCCCGCGCGGGCGCCGCGACCGGCAGTGAACAGGCAAAGGCCACGGCGCAGAGCCGGAACAACGGTAAAAGCAGCCAAAGCGGCAATGCCGCGGCCAGCAACTATCCCGGAAAGGTCATGCGCAGGATTTCACAGGTTCCCAAGCCGCGCGTCGGTCGCCGGGGCACGGCGGTCGTCAGCTTCACGGTCGGCTCAGGCGGCACGCTCGCAGCAATATCGCTGGCGCGCAGCTCGGGTTCGGGAGAACTCGATCAGGCCGCCTTGCGGGTGATCCGCCGGGCTGCGCCCTTCCCGGCGCCGCCCCCGAGCGCACGCCGGAACTTCACGATCCGTATCCAAGGCGGCTGAGGTTGCGCGCCCTTGGCGCAAACGCAGGTTCCTCTGTCGCCAGCGACGCGACAGGGGGCCACACCGCGCAGAGTATTTAAGGCAAGATGAAGCCCCCATGCCCCCTGCCTTCATCTGGCTCAAAAATACCTCGGGGGAGTCGAAGCGTGCTGCGACGGGGGCAGCGCCCCCGTCTTGTAGCGGGCCGCTTCAGCCGCGCGTGACGCGGTTTACATGCCCCATCTTGCGCCCCGGCCTTGCATCGCCTTTACCATACAGATGCAGCGCCGCGCCGGCTTCGCGGGCGATATCGGGCACGCGCGCGATGTCGTCGCCGATCAGGTTTTCCATCACCACATCGGCATATCGGCCACCATCGCCCAGCGGCCAGCCCGCCACGGCGCGGATATGCTGCTCGAACTGGTCGATCGCGCAGCCCTGCTGCGTCCAGTGGCCGGAATTATGCACGCGCGGCGCAATCTCGTTGACGATCAGCCCTTCGGGCGTGACGAACAGCTCCACCCCCATCACCCCGACATAATCCAGCTTGTTGAGGATCTGCCCGGTCAGCAGCACCGCATCGCTGCGCTGGGCGTTGCTCAGGCGCGCGGGCACCGTGGTGCGGCGCAGGATACCGTCCTCATGCAGGTTCTCGCCGGGATCGAAACAGGCCACGTCGCCCGATGCGTTGCGTGCGCCGATCACCGAAACCTCGTGGCTGAACTCCACGAAACCCTCGAGGATCGCGGGCTGGCCCTGCATCGCGGCAAGGGCGCTTTCGGCATCTTCGGGCGCTGTGATCCGCGCTTGGCCCTTGCCGTCATATCCCAGCCGCCGGGTCTTGAGGATCGCCGGCAGGCCGATCTCGGCCAGGGCCTCGGCAAGGTCGATCTCGTCATCCACCGCGGCGAAGGGCGCGGTCCTGAGCCCCAGCTCCGTCAGGAACGCCTTTTCGGTCAAACGGTCCTGGCTGATGCGCAGCGCGTTGCGTCCCGGTCGCGCCGGTTTGCCGCAAGCGTCCAACATGTCGAGCGCCGAAGTCGGGATGTTCTCGAACTCGAAGGTGACCACGTCGACCGCATCGGCGAAGCGGCGCAGCGCATCCTCGTCCTCGTAGGGGGCGGCGATATGCTGCCCCGCCACATGGCTTGCCGGGCAGTCGGCGCCCGGCTCGAACACGCAGCTGCGAAAGCCGAGGCGCGATGCGGCCACCGCCAGCATCCGGCCCAGCTGCCCGCCGCCCAGGATACCGATCGTCGCGCCTGTTGGCAGGGGTTCAGTCATCTTGCGGCTCTTCGGGAATGGAGTTGGAAAGGGTCGTGCGCCAATCGTCGAGGCGCTGCGCCAGCGATGGGTCGCCATTGGCCAGGATCGCGGCGGCCATCAGCCCGGCATTCGCCGCTCCCGCCGCACCGATCGCCATGGTCGCCACTGGGAAGCCCCTGGGCATCTGCACAATGGAATAGAGGCTGTCGACGCCCGAAAGCGCCTTGCTCTGCACCGGCACGCCGATCACCGGCACGCGCGTCTTCGAGGCCATCATCCCCGGCAGATGCGCCGCACCGCCCGCACCCGCGATGATCACCTGCAAGCCGCGTCCGGCGGCCTTGCTGCCGTAATCCCACAGCCGGTCGGGCGTGCGATGCGCCGAGACGATCCGGGTTTCATAAGGCACCTCGAGCTCATCGAGAATCTCTGCGGCGGCGCGCATGGTCTGCCAGTCCGACTGGCTGCCCATGATGATGCCGACCTTGACCTTGCCTGTGTCTGCGCCCATGTCACTGGCCCCTTGCTTTGGAGGGCGCACTATACCCATCAGAGGCCCCGACGCAATCGGGGTCAGGCGATGATATCGGGATAGAGCCGGTCCTCGATATAGGCGATCATGTCCTTGAGCCGCAATTTCTGCTGCTTGAGCCGCTTGATGGTCAGCGGATCGCTCGAACCCTTCTCCTGAAGGGCGGCGATCGCGTCGTCCAGGTCGCGGTGTTGACGGCGGAATTCTGCAAGCTCGACGCGCAGCACCTCGTCCGATTTCATGGAGAGATTGCTGAAAGCGTTCATACCGATGATTCCCTGTGACTGGCCCCGGTTGAGACGATACCGCTTTTGTACGCCCCGGCAAAGCCCTTGCACGGCGCGCGGCCAGCCCCCATATTTGTCCTGTCGGGTCGCCAGAACGGGGCCCGGCATGGACTGTCGCTTTGATGAAGGACGTGTCGATGACAAAGCTCACGCTGGGGTCGCACCCTTACATGCTCGGGTTCGAGCAACTGGAACGGATGCTTGAACGCAGTGCCAAATCGGGCAACGAGGGCTATCCCCCGTTCAATATCGAACAAACCTCCGAAAGTTCCTACCGGATCACGCTGGCCGTGGCCGGTTTCTCGGAGCAGGACCTGTCGATCACGGTCGAGGACCGCCAATTGGTGATCCGCGGTCGCCAGAGCGACGAGGCCGACACCCGTATCTATCTGCACCGGGGCATCGCCGCGCGTCAGTTCCAGCGTTCCTTCGTGTTGGCCGATGGCGTCGAGGTGGGCGAGGCGATCATGGAAAACGGTCTGCTGCATGTGGACCTGACGCGCGCCGAACCCGAAACCGTTGTGCAGCGGATCAAGATCAACAAGGGGTAACCGATATGGAAACCAGGTACGATTTCGGCGCCGACGAGGGCCGCGACATCGTCTACGTCCGGCCCGTTAACGTGGCGGACCTTCCCGAGGACATGCGTGAGCAGGCCATGGGCAGCGAAACGCTTTATGCGCTGCACTCGGCTGCGGGCGAGCGCCTCGCACTCGTGCGCGACCGCCGCCTTGCCTTCGTGCTCGCGCGTCAGAACAACATGACCCCGGTCACGGTTCACTGACACGTTGCCGCGTGTGCAGGCGCGCGCTTGTGAAGCGCGCGTCTTGCTGACAATCTGGGCCTCGATCCCAAAGGAACAGGCCCATGTTCACCTTATCCGAACTGCAGGATTCCGCGCAGCTGGTTCATCGCCACATGGCGCCAACCCCAGCACATGACTGGCCGCTTCTGGCGCAGGCCCTGGGCGCACGGGTCATCGTCAAACACGAGAACCACGCGCCCACCGGTGCCTTCAAGGTGCGCGGCGGCATCACCTTCATCGACTGGCTGCGCCGCACCCATCCCGAATGTCGTGGCATCGTCACCGCCACGCGCGGCAATCACGGCCAATCCCAGGCCCGCGCCGCCGTCGCGGCGGGGCTGGAGGCACGCATCGTCGTGCCGCGCGGGAACGCGTCGGAGAAGAACGCCGCGATGCGCGCCTATGGCGCGACGCTGATCGAACATGGCGACGATTTCGACACCGCCCGCGAGCTGGCCATGCAGATGGCCGAGACCGAGCCGCTGTTTCCCGTGCCGCCCTTCCACCACGAATTGCTGCGCGGCGTGGCAAGCTATGGCTATGAGCTCTTCACTGCCCATCCCGACCTCGATGTCGTGTATGTGCCCATCGGCTGCGGCTCGGGCATTTGCGGCACGATCGCCGCGCGCGATGCGCTGGGTGCCAAAGCGCGGGTCGTCGGCGTGGTGTCGGAGCGCGCGCAGACCGCCAAACTCTCGGCCGAAGCGGGGCAGATGATCGAAACGCCCGACGCCCGGACCTTCGCCGATGGCATGGCGGTGCGCGTCCCGGTGCAGGCGGCGCTGGATATCTACGGGCCGGGGGCCGACCACATCGGCACCGTGTCTGAAGACGACATCGCCACCGCGATCCGCCTCTACTACACCGCGACCCACAACCTCGCCGAGGGCGCGGGCGCTGCCGCCCTGGCGCTGGCGCTCAAGGAACGGGAACAGCTGCAGGGCCGGAAGGTCGGGCTGATCCTGTCCGGCGGCAATATCGACGCGGCATGGTTCCGGTCGGTTCTGGCAGGTGAGGTTCCGCAGGCCTGACCTGCGCAGAACGCGAAACGGGCCGCCCCGGCAGGGACGGCCCGTGTTTTCAGAACGCGTGACCGGCGCGCTTCAGCCCGCGATCAGGCCCATCTGTTCCAGCTTCAGGATCACCTGATGGGCGCAGTTGTCGACCTCGACATTCTCGGTCTCGACGCGCAGCTCGGGATCCTGGGGCACATCGTAAGGGTCCGAAATCCCCGTGAATTCCTTGATCTTGCCCTCGCGCGCCAGCTTGTAGAGGCCCTTGCGGTCGCGGCGTTCGCATTCCTCGAGGCTGGTGGCGACATGCACTTCGACAAAGGCACCGTATTGCTCGACATCCTCGCGCACAGCGCGCCGGGTCGCGGCATAGGGCGCGATAGGTGCGCAGATGGCGATCCCGCCATTCTTGGTGATCTCGCTCGCCACATATCCGATCCGGCGGATGTTGAGGTCGCGATGCTCCTTCGAGAAGCCCAGCTCGGAACTCAGGTTCTTGCGCACGATATCGCCATCCAGAAGCGTCACCGGCCGCCCGCCCATCTCCATCAGCTTGGTCAGAAGCGCGTTGGCGATCGTGGATTTGCCGCTGCCCGAGAAACCGGTGAAGAACACGGTGAACCCTTGCTGGCTACGGGGCGGATAGCGGTGGCGCAGTTCGCTCACCACTTCCGGGAACGAGAACCATTCCGGAATCTCCAGCCCTTCGCGCAGGCGGCGGCGCAGTTCCGTCCCCGAGATGTTCAGGATCGTGACGTTGTCGCGGTCCTCGATCTCGTCGATGGCCTCGTATTGGGCGCGTTCCTGCACAAAGACCATGTGTTTGAAATCGACCATCTCGATTCCCATTTCCTCCTGATGCTGCCGGAACAGGTCCTGGGCATCATAGGGGCCATAGAAATCCTCGCCCGCGCTGTTCTTGCCGGGGCCGGCATGGTCGCGTCCGACGATGAAATGGGTGCAGCCGTGGTTTTTGCGGATCAGCCCGTGCCAGACCGCCTCGCGCGGACCGGCCATGCGCATTGCCAGGTTCAGCAGGCTCATCGTGGTGGTCGATCCGGGGTATTTGTCCAGCACCGCCTCGTAACAGCGCACGCGGGTAAAGTGATCCACATCGCCTGGCTTGGTCATGCCGACGACCGGATGGATCAGCAGGTTGGCCTCGGCTTCCTTGGCGGCGCGGAAGGTCAGCTCCTGGTGGGCGCGGTGCAGCGGGTTGCGGGTCTGGAAAGCGACGACCTTGCGCCAGCCCAGCTTGCGAAAGAGCGCGCGCAGTTCATTGGGCGTGTCGCGGCGGCCGCGGAAATCGTAATGCACCGGCTGCTGGATGCCGGTGACCGGCCCGCCCAGATAAACATTGCCCGCGCTGTGATGCAGGTAGTTCACCGCCGGATGCGCCTCGTCGTCCGCACCAAACACCTTTTCGGCCTCGCGCGCTTTGTCCGGGGTCCAGCGGTCGGTGACCGTCATCGTGGCCAGGATCACGCCTTCCTGGTCGCGCAGGGCGATATCCTGCCCCAGCTCCAGCCCCTCGGCAAAGCTCTCCGAGACGTCGAGCGTGATCGGCATCGGCCAGAGCGACCCATCCGCCAGGCGCATATTCTCGACGACACCATCGTAATCGGCTTCGCTCATGAACCCCTTGAGCGGGTTGAACCCGCCATTCATCAAGAGTTCCAGATCGCAGATCTGGCGCGGCGTCAGATCCCAGCTGATCAGGTCGCCGGCTTCGACCTTCAGCTTCTGGGCGGATTCATAAGATACGTACAACTCGGAAATGGGGGCCAGGTTTTGCTGGGTCATCGGTACTCTCGGATGCTGCTTCGCGAAATGGGTGCGCTGCCGCTGGCGGCGCGGGTTTAAAAGGGCCTTAGCCCCGCATTATGGCGGGATTCAAGGCTGAGTTGGACGTTTTCGTGAAAAGAGGCATCCGTGCCACCGATCCTCGGCCAAGGAGAAGGATGTTTCGCGCCCTGGCCGGCCCGTGAAACCCCGATCACTCGAATGCCGTGCATTTACTTGATTTGCGTCAACGCCGTGTGAAGCCCGATTGGATTAGAATGATTCTAGACGCGCGGATGCCACCTGAGGTTCTGGAGGAATCAATGTCATTATTACGAAACTTTGCGCTTGGGACCGTTTCGGTCATGGCGCTCACGTCTGTCGCACAGGCATCCGAGCTGCGTGACAACGCGCTCGAGATGTTCGCGGCATTGCCCTCGACCGTGCCCGCTCTCAACGAGAACGTCATCACCCAGGAAAAGATCGACCTGGGCAAGGCGCTGTTCTTCGACCCGCGCATGTCGGCTTCAGGGGTGTTCTCGTGCAACTCCTGTCACAACCTGGGTACCGGCGGCGATGACAACATGCCCACCTCGATCGGGCATGGCTGGCAGAAGGGCCCGCGCAACTCGCCCACCGTGCTGAACGCGGTGTTCAACGAGGCGCAGTTCTGGGACGGTCGCGCCGCCGACCTTGCCGAACAGGCCAAAGGTCCGGTCCAGGCCGGTGTCGAAATGGCCAACACCCCCGACAACGTGCTCGCCACGCTGAATTCCATGCCGCAGTATCAGGATTGGTTCAAGGCGTCCTTCCCCGACGAGGCGGATCCCGTCACCTTCGACAATTTCGCCAAGGCGATCGAGGCATTCGAAGCCACGCTGATCACGCCTGCGCCCTTCGACGCCTTTCTCAATGGCGACGACAATGCGCTCACCGATCAGCAGAAGGCCGGGCTCGGCCTGTTCATGGACAAGGGCTGCGCCTCTTGCCACAACGGCGTCAATCTCGGCGGCACGGGCTACTTCCCCTTCGGCCTGATCGAGAAGCCGGGCGCCGATGTGCTGCCGCCCGACGACAAGGGCCGCTTCCAAGTGACCGCGACGGCGGATGACTCCTATGTGTTCCGCGCCGCACCGCTGCGCAATATCGACCAGACCGCCCCCTACTTCCATTCCGGCAAGGTCTGGGATCTGCGGGTTGCCGTGGCGATCATGGGGACGTCTCAGCTCGGCACCGAACTGACCGAGCCCGAGGTCGATGATATCGTGGCCTTCCTTGGCGCGCTCTCTGGCAAGATGCCCGAAGTGACCTATCCGATCCTTCCGGCTGAAACCGCGACAACCCCGCGCCCCACGGGCGAGGTGGTTCCGAACTGATCGCGGACACCAGGGAAACGGGAACGACGCGGGCCAAGACCGCGCCGTTTTCACGCCCGCCGCGTGCCTCGGCATGGGTTGCGCGCGCATCGCGGCGGCGTCATCCCGATTCAGGCCTCTGACGGTGGCCGGTCTCAGTCGGCGGGGTTGAACATGGGCAGTTCTGCGCCCACCATCCGCGTCGATCTGGTCAGCGAGGTTTCGATACAGGTGCCGTTGCGCGCCTTGTGCCGGTGCCGGTACATGAAGCGGGCATATCGTGCCACGATCGGCGTCATGATGCCGGCATCGATGATGACGTGATCGACCCAGACCGAACCCTTCGCAGTCGAATGAACCTGCAGACGGTGCCGCCAACTGCGGATGCGGTCGCAGAACTCGACGGTCTCCAGAAGGCGCGAATGCTTGCAGATACGATCCACGCGGATCTGGTAATTCTTGCACCCGATCAGCCCGAACAGCCGGATATCGGTCGCATATTGCGCGCCTTCCACCATTGGAACGGGGGGCAGGCCGCGATATTTCGATATCTTGCGGGTGGCGTGAAGAAGGTCGGAAAAATCGCTGGCGCACTTGAACAGGACGTCGGCGTCTGCCGTGTAAATGGCTTTGACGAACAGGTTTGCCGCCATAATGTCACCTCATCAAAAGCTATAGGTTTGAAATGGCCGGCAATCTGAATCGCGGCACTTGAACGCCCGGCGCGACAGGCGTGTCCTTTGACGAGGCGTATTTTCTCAAAGAGGCGACAACATGGCGGTTTTGCGCCGGAAATGACACGATCCGGTCACGGCGGCGCTTGCGCCGGGCCTTATGCGTCGAGCGGTCTGGCTTTCAGGATGATAGGCCCGCTCGGGCGCATCGTGAAGGTAAGCGTGGGTTCGGGAATGGGATGGTCGGTCAATCCCAGCGACACCTGTCTCAGGATAGAAGCGACCAGCACCATGATCTCGGTCTCGGCATATTGGGCGCCGATGCAGATCCGCGGCCCGGCTCCGAACGGCATGTATTGCCCGCGACCGTATCGTTTCCCGAGAAAACGCTCGGGGTCGTATTCGTCGGCCGCGTCCCAAAGCAGGGTGTTGCGATGCAGGGAATAGACCGGAAACATGATGACATCTCCCTTGCGGAAGGTCACGCCGCCGATTTCGGTCTCATGCGTCGCGTCGCGTGCAAACAGGGCACCGGAGGGGTAAAGGCGCAGCGTCTCGCGAATATGCGCCAGCAACCGCGGCATCTGCGGCAAGGTCTCAAAGGTGATGGGACCGGTCGGGCAGGCCTCCATGACCTCGCGCCGCAGTCTCTCCTGCGTGTCCGGAAACATCGCCATGAGATACAGCGCCCAGGCGATCGTATTCGCAGACGTTTCGTAACCGGCGGCGACGAATGTCAGCAGGTTGTCGACCGTTGTGTCGATATCCTCGCGGTCGGTTTCCAGCGCCTCGATCAGCAGGTCCAGGAAATCCTGAGGTTCCTCGTTCCGCTCGGCCCTGCGGTTTTCGATCACGTTATGCGTAAGCTGCCTGACATCCGCGATGACCTGCTTGCTGCGCAGCCATTTCCACCGCGGCACCCATTTCGGCAGGCCCATCAGGTCGAACAGCGACATGTAGCTGATGTAATCGTTGAACCGGCGCATCCCGTCGCGGATTTCCCGTTTGCTGACCGACTCCGTTCCCGAGAACATGACCCGCGATATATTCATCAGCGTCGCTTCCTGCGCTGAATCGGCGACATCGACTTCGCCTTCGGCCATCCTCAGGAACGCTGCCAGCTCCTCGCCGGTTTCCGCGAAATGCGCCGTCAGGATGGGCAGGTTTCGCGCCGCGAAGATCGGCGCATAGCGGTGTCTTTGTTCCCGCCATTTCTCACCCTCCGACAGGATCATCCCGTTGCCCACGGCGGGGCCGATGACATTTCGCGTGAACTGGGATTTTGGAAAACTGCGCCCGACCCCGGCCAGAAGCTCGGTGATCATGTCTGGCTCGCAGACATAATGGATATTGGCGGGGCCGCGCAGGTAACTCTGTGTTCGCGTCGCGTCAGGGATGACCGAAAAGATGTTCTTCCCGGCCTTGCGCGCGAAGTCGATCAATCCGATGTCTTTCGTGGCCAGGGGCGCCGCAACCGGGATGTCCCGGCAATGGTCCTCGCGATATTCCATTTTCGGCAGGGTGCTTGATGCCATTGGGATCATTCCTCGCGTCTGAAAAGCACTTGATGCTCATCGCCCGCGTCGTGTCCGACGTGGCAAGAGCCCGGAATCGCATGGATCTAAAAATGAAACTTGTCGCGAACTCGGATTGTCGAACGATCTACGATTCTTCGCATTATGTCCACATTGTGGCAACGGGTCCGGCATCGCGTGCGGAACCAACGCGGCATTTATTCGTTGAAGGGTCATGGGAACCCTACGTCAGAAATTGACCAAACCGATTCACGGATGGGCGCGCAAGGCGCTGCCATCGCTCTCAGATACGGAACGCGAGGCGCTCGAAGCCGGCGATGTCTGGTGGGAGGGCGAGCTGTTCTCCGGCAATCCCGACTGGTCGAAACTGCAAAGCGTCAAGGCACCGGAGCTGAGCGCGGCGGAACAGGCCTTCATCGACGGGCCATGCCGCGAACTCTGCGCCATGATCGACGATTGGAAGATCAATCAGGAAGACGCGGACCTGCCGCCCGAGGTCTGGGACTTCCTGCGCGACAACCGCTTCTTCGGGATGATCATTCCCGAGGCCTATGGCGGTCTGGGCTTTTCGGCCTATGCCCATTCGGTCGTGGTGCGTTTCCTGTCCACACGCTCGGTCGCGGTGGCGGTCACCGTGATGGTCCCCAACTCGCTGGGGCCGGGCGAGCTGCTCATGCAGTTCGGGACCGAAGCGCAGAAGGACCACTGGCTGCCCCGGCTGGCCAGGGGCGATGAACTGCCCGCTTTCGGCCTGACCAGCGCCGAAGCCGGGTCCGATGCCTCGGCGATGGCGGATGAGGGCATCGTATGCAAGGGCGAGTGGAACGGCGAGGAGGTGCTGGGCATCCGTCTGAACTGGTCCAAGCGATACATCACTCTGGCGCCGGTCTGCACGGTGCTGGGGCTGGCCTTCAAGATGCGCGATCCCGATGGGCTTCTGGGCGGCGACGAGGATATCGGCATTACCTGCGCGCTGGTCCCGACCGACCTCGAAGGGGTCGAGACCGGTCGCCGCCACCTGCCGTCCTCGACCATGTTCATGAACGGCCCGACCACGGGCGAAGACGTGTTCATCCCTCTCGACAATATCATCGGCGGGCAGGATTGCGCCGGTCATGGCTGGACCATGCTGATGAGCGCGCTCGCCGCCGGTCGGGGCATTTCCCTGCCCTCGATGGGTTGCGCGGCCATTGCGCTTTCGGCCCATACCACAGGGGCCTATGCGCGCATCCGCCAGCAATTCAACCTGCCCATCGGCAAGTTCGGCGGCATACAGGCGCGGCTGGGGCGTCTGGCGGCGGATGCCTATGCGATGGACGCGGCGCGCAACCTGACCTGCGCGGGCCTCGACGAAGGCCGCGCGCTCTCGGTGATCTCGGCGATCATGAAGACCCACGCGACCTTCCGCATGCGTGATGCCCTGAACGATGCGATGGATGTCCATTCGGGCAAGGCGGTGATCGACGGGCCGTCGAATTACCTGCTGCCCTTCTATCGCGCGGTGCCCATCGGCATCACCGTGGAGGGCGCCAATATCGTGACGCGCAGCCTGATCATCTTCGGTCAGGGCTCGATCCGCGCGCATCCTCATATGCTGGACAACATCCAGGCGCTCGGGATCGCCGATGACGAAGAATCGCTGCGTCGTTTCGATGAAAGCCTCTGGGCGCATATCGGCCATACCACGCGCACCTTTTTCCGTGCCTGGGGCCGCGCCTGGACCGGCGGGCGTTTTGCCCCCGCACCAGCGAATGCCGGACCGCTCGCGCCGATCTACCGGCAGCTTTCGCGCTGGTCGGCAGCCTATGCCCTGACCGCGGATTTCGCTTTTCTGACGATGGGCGGCGCACTCAAGCGCAAGGAAATGATCTCGGGCAGGATGGGCGATATCCTCTCCGAGATGTATATCCTCTCGGCCACGTTGAAACGCTGGGAGGACGAGGGGCGCCAGGAGGCGGATCTGCCGGTGGTGCGCTTTGCCGCCGCGCGCGGGTTCCGCGCGATCCATGAAGCGATGGATGGCGTTCTGGCGAACTTCCCGGCCCGTTGGGCCGCTTGGGTCCTGCGCTTCTTCACGCTGGCCGGTCGTGCTCCGGCCCTGCCCGACGACAGGCTGACCGAAGAATGCTCCGACCTGATCTATACCCCCTCCGAAAGCCGCGACCGCATTGTCGGGCACATCTTCGAGGGTTGCCATTCCGAGGGGATCGAATTGCTCAATCGCTGCTACGCGGCGGTGACCGGGGCCGCGCCGCTGATGAAAAAGCTGCGCGATCTCGGCAAGACACCCCAAGAGGCGCATGAAGCCGGCGTGTTGAGCGACGCGGATATCACCCGATTGAACGAAATGGATGCGTTGGTGGCCGAGGTTGTGGCGGTCGATGACTACACGCCCGAGGCATTGTCCAAGCTGTTCCCCGGCCTGCGCAAACCGGCTGCGAGGGCTGCGGAATGACGGAACGTCCGGTCTATCTTGTCGATGGCGCCAGAACACCTTTCCTGAAGGCGCGTGGCGGGCCTGGCCCCTTCACCCCGGTCGATCTGGCGGTTCAGTGCGGGCGGCCGCTGCTGATGCGCCAGCCCTTCGACAAGACCGCCTTCGATCTGGTCATCCTGGGCTGCGTCAACGTGATCGCCGACGAGATGAACCCCGCGCGCGTCGCGGCGCTGCGCCTCGGGATGGGTGAGCAGATGGTCGCCTTCACCACGCAGATCAACTGCGGCTCGGGAATGCAATCCATCGATACCGCCTTCCGCTATATCCGCGAGGGCACGCACGATCTCGTGCTGGCCGGTGGTGCCGAGGCCCTCAGCCATGCGCCGCTGGTATTGCGCCAAAGCGCGGTCGAGTGGTTCGGCGAGATGAACGGCGCCAAGGGCCCGGTGGAACAGGCGCGCGCGATGACCGGGCTGCGGCCCGAATTCTTCAAGCCGGTGATCGGCCTCGAGCGCGGTCTGACCGACCCGATCACATCGCTCAACATGGGCCAGACCGCCGAGGTGCTGGCGCATCGCTTCGGCATCGAACGCGAAACGGCGGATGCCTATGCGATGGACAGCCACCACCGGCTTGCCCATGCGCAAAAGGAAGGTTGGCTTGCCGATGAGGTCATGACCGCTTTCGACAGCGACGAAGGCCGCGCCTATGACCACGACGACGGCGTGCGCCCCGACAACAACATGACATCGCTGGCGAAACTCTCACCCGCCTTCGAGAAACCCTATGGCAAGGTCACGCCCGGCAATTCCAGCCAGATCACCGACGGGGCGTCCTGGGTGATCGTCGCCTCCGAGGCCGCGGTCGAGGAACACGACCTGAAACCGCTGGCGCGGATCGTCGACAGCGAATGGGCGGGGCTGGACCCCTCGGTCATGGGGCTCGGCCCGGTCCTGTCGGCCACGCCCCTGGTGACGCGCAACGGCCTGGACCTTGACAGCGTCGGCCTCTGGGAGCTGAACGAGGCATTTGCCGCTCAGGTCCTGTCCTGTATCGCGGCATGGGACGACCCCGGCTTCTGCCGCGATGTTCTGGGCCTCCATCAGGCTTTCGGCCTGATCGACCGTGACCGGCTCAACGTCGATGGCGGCGCGATCTCGCTGGGCCATCCGGTCGGCACCAGCGGCAACCGTATCGTGCTGCACCTTGCCAATGCCATGAAACGGCGCGGGGCAGGGACCGGCGTGGCGACCGAATGTATCGGCGGCGGACTGGGCGGCGCGATGTTGCTGGAGGCTGTGGCATGACCAAACCTGTCCTGGACCATATGGGCGAAACGAAACTGGCGCTGGGGCCGCTCGGTGATCGGCCCGGCGCGGCAGAGGGTGACGATTGGCTGAGCGGCATCGACGAGACCGGCATCGCCTGGCTCGCGCTCGACCGGCAGGGCCACAGCGTGAACACGATCTCGCAATCCGTGCTGCGCGGCCTTGCGGATCATCTGGACCGGTTTGAACAGGACATGCCCAAGGCCGTTGTGATCCGCTCGGCCAAGATGACAGGTTTCGCCGCGGGGGCGGATATCACCGCCCTTGGCGATATGTCGGACGAAGGCGCCGCGGACCTCCTGAAACAGGGTCACGATGTGCTCGACCGGCTTGCCGCGCTCGATTGCCCGACGATCTGCGTGACGCATGGCGCGGCCCTCGGCGCGGGGTTTGAGCTGGCGCTCGCCTGCGACTGGAGGATCGCCGTCGAGGGCGCGTCCTTCGGATTTCCCGAGGTGAAACTGGGTCTGCACCCCGGCCTCGGCGGCAGCTTTCGCCTGCCCGCGCTGATCGATCCGACCGAGGCCATGACCCTGATGCTGACGGGCAAGAGCGCGCATACCGCAAAGGCGAAGTCGCTGGGCATTGCCGATGTGGTCTGCCCAGAACGCCATGTTGCGGCCGCCATCGCCGCCATCGTCGCGGGCGACGTGCGGCGCGACGGCGCGGGCCTTGTCTCGCATGCCTTCAAGCTCGGCCCGGCGCGCGCCTTCGCCGCCAGAAAGATGCGCGCGAGGACTGCCGAACAGGCGCCGCCCGAACAGTATCCGGCACCCTATGCGCTCATTGACCTCTGGGAGGAGCATGGCGACGATCCGGGCGCCATGCAGCAAGCGGAGATCGCCTCCTTCGCGCATCTGCTGACAAGCGAAACCTCTCGGAACCTGCGTCGCGTGTTCTTCCTGCGCCAGGGCCTCAAGGACAAGGCCCGCGGCGACGACGGTATCGCCCATGTGCATGTGGTGGGCGCCGGTTCGATGGGCGGCGAAATCGCCGCCTGGGCCGCCCTGAAAGGCAAATCCGTCACCCTTGGCGATGTCGAAAGCGATCCGTTGGCGGCGGCAATGAAGCGCGCACGCGAGATATGCGGCGACAAGCACCTCAACCGCGCCGAAACCCGTGACGTGCTCGACCGGCTGGTGCCCGACCCGCAGGGATACGGCATCGAGCGCGCCGATCTGGTGATCGAGGCGGCACCCGAACAGCTGGAACTGAAACGCCGGATATTCGCGGATCTCGGCGTGCGCATGAAGCCGGACGCGATCCTTGCGTCAAACACCTCAAGCCTGCCGCTGACGGAACTGGCGGATCAGGTCACGCGGCCCGACCATTTCGCGGGGCTGCACTTCTTCAACCCGGTGTCCAGGCTGGAACTGGTCGAGGTGGTCGCCCATGCAGGGACGGCAAAGCCGGTGATGGACCGGCTCGCGGCCTTTTGCGGTGCCATCGACCGGCTGCCGGTCCGTCTGCGTGATTATCCGGGCTTTCTGGTGAACCGCGCGCTCACGCCCTACCTGATGGAAGCGATGGTCCTGATGGACGAAGGCATCGCCAAGGACGTGATCGACCGCGCCGCCATCGATTTCGGGATGCCGATGGGGCCGGTCGCGCTGGCCGACCAGGTCGGGCTCGATATCTGCCTGCATGTGTCCGAAAGCCTGAAGGCACATCTCGACAAGCCCATGCCCGACATATCCGCGGCGCTGCGCGAGAAAGTCGAGGCAGGCGAAACCGGCAAGAAGGCAGGCCGGGGCTTTTACGACTGGTCCGAGGGCACACCCCACCCCGAACCTAGGGCCGAAGGCCCCGATGGCTTGGCCGACAGGCTGATCCTGCCGATGCTCGATGCCTGTGTCGAATGCCTGCGCAAGGACGTGGTCGGCGACCCTGACGAGGTCGACGCCGCGCTCGTCTTCGCCACCGGGTTCGCGCCCTTCCGCGGCGGGCCGATGCATTACGCAAGGTCGCGCGGGTTCTCCGAGGTCGCCTCCAAGCTCTCGGAACTGGCCGAACGGCACGGCCCGCGCTTCACGCCCGACGCGGGGTGGTCCGGCTTTGGCTGACGCCCCCCGGATCATGACCGATGCGGATGCGCTGGCCGCACGGATCGTCGCCGATACCGGCGGCGACATCCGGCTGGCCTTGCCACTGGGACTGGGCAAGCCGGTGAGGCTGCTCAATGCGCTGACGCGCGCGGCCTGCGAAGATCCCTCCATCCACCTCTCGATCTTCACCGCCCTGACGCTTGAGCGCCCGTCGCCGGCGTCGGATATCGAAAAGCGGTTTCTCGAACCCGCGATGGACCGCCTCTTCGGAGCCTACCCCGAAATCCTCTATGCGCGGATGCTGCGCGAAGGCAGCCTGCCGGCGAATATCGAACTGCGCGAATTCTTCCTTCTGGCGGGCCGCTGGCTGGGCGTCGAGCGGATGCAGCAGAACTATATCTCGGCGAATTACACCCATGCGCGTGATGTGCTGATCGCGCAGGACCCCAACGTCCTGATCCAGCTTCTCGCGCGCGAGGGAGATGGCTACTCGCTCTCCTGCAATACCGACATCACCGCCGATCTTCTTCAACGCCGCGCGGCGGGGCAGATGGATTTTCTGATGGCGGGCGAGATCAACGATCAGCTGCCCTTCATGCACGGCCCCGCCGCCGAAATCGACTCCGCGACATTGCAATACTGCCTCGATCCGCCGCGCCAGTTTGAACTGTTCTCGGCCGTGCGCCAGCCGGTCTCGGATGACCATCACGCCATCGGCGCCCATGTCGCGGGGCTGGTCCGCGATGGCGGCACGCTGCAACTGGGTATCGGCAAGACGGGCGATGCCGTCGCCCATGCCCTCATCCTTCGCCAGAAAGGGCGGTTCGCGCCCCTGCTGGACGATCTTTCGCCCGGTGCCGACGTCCGGACCACCGGTTTTGAAACCGGGCTTTATGCGGCGGCAGAAATGCTGGTCGGGGGGCTTCTGGCCCTCTTTGAGGAAGGGATCGTCAAACGGCAGGTGGACGGCGCCGCCATTCACGCGGCCTTCTTTGTCGAGGATCGCGATTTCTATGCCAGGTTGCGCGACATGCCGCCTGATCGGCGCGCGCAAATCCAGATGCGTGCGGTCAGTTTCACCAACGCGCTTTACGGCGACGAAGCCGCCAAGCGCGCTGCCCGGCGCGATGCCCGCTTTGTCAACAGTGCGATGAAAGCCAGCCTTCTCGGCGCTGTCGCGTCGGATGTGAAAGACGACGGTCAGGTCGTCAGCGGCGTCGGCGGGCAGTTCAACTTCGTCGAGCAGGCCTTCGCGCTCGAGGGCGCGCGCTCGATCCTCACGCTGCCCTCGACCCGCGAAAGCGGCGGCAAGACGGTGTCGAATATCGTCTGGGAGCTGCCTTTTGCCACCGTCCCCCACCATATGCGCGACATCGTCGTCACCGAGTATGGCGTCGCCGACCTGCGCGGTCAGCCCGACCACGAGGTGATCGCGCGGATGCTGGCAATCACCGATGCGCGCTTTCAGGAACCGCTCCTGAAAGCGGCGCAGGAGGCCGGAAAGATCAGCAGGGATTTCCGCCTCGGCGCGCAATCGAACACGCCCCAGCGGCTCAAGGAATGGCGCGACGCGCATCGTGCGGACCTGCCGGATTTCCCCTTCGGCACCGATTTCGACAGGCTGGAGCGCCAGTTGCTCCCGGCCTTGGCACGTCTTTCGCGGGCGCGTCACAGCCCGGCCTCTCTCGCCCGGCTGATCGCGGCGAGCCTGTTTCGTGCCGCGCCCGCACACGAGGCCGACGCGATGTCGCGCATGGGGTTTGCGCGAAAGGCGCGCCTTGGTGAGGCGCTGACGGCGCGCGCGCTGCGCGGGGCGCTGCGGCTTGAACCTGCGCGTCACCCAGATGGCGGCTAAAGGCAGGACGAGGTCACGGCCACCGGAAACAGCGTGTAGCCCGCCGCGACAAGACCGGCCCAGCCCGTGATGCGGCTCACGAAACGCACGAAGCCCGAGCGCGCCGCCAGACGCGGATGATACAGCGCCGCCAGCAGCGCAGCCTGCAACAAAATGGCAAGCCCATAGGCCGCAATCAGAAGCACGCGGGGCAGCGACAGGCCCAGCACGGTGCCGCCGATCCCATGCCCGCAGATCAACCCCAGCAACCCATAGACCGCGCTGAACGCCGCAAGCCACAGCAAGGGCGCGATCAGGATGCGCAGGATGTCCTTCATGACAGAAAACCGGGCAGATATGCGGCCAACAGGACCAGAAGACCGATAACCGAAAGGTAGTCGATCCATAGGCTCACGATCGAGAACTCCGCCTGCCGCACGCGCGAGGTGAAGCCACGCAGCACGCGCGCCGCCAGGAACCCCGCCATCAGCGCGCCCAGACCCGCATGGAAAAGCCCATAGGCTCCCAGCACTAGCAGCGTCGCGCCATAGGCATGCCCCATCGGCGCAGGGGTCTGAACCATCACCGCCGCACAGGCGGCCGCGACGGCCAGCGCACCGACGAGCGCGAGGCCGATGCCGGGCAGCGCGGTGTCGCCGCGCCGGTTGGCACGGATCGCCTGCCGCATCGCGGCAGGCCCAATAAGCGCCCCGAACCCGCCGATCCCGGCCATCACCATCGCGCCTGCGAACCACTCCGGCGGCGGCCAGCCCGGCGCGACGGTCCACAGAAAGGCAAAGCCGAACAGCAGCGCGCCAAAAAAGGTGGCATCGGCACTCAGCAGGAGCAGCGTGCCCCACCATCCCGGCGAGCGCCGGGCCGTGGCGGCATTCGCCAGCGTGATCCCCTCGCGCACCTGCACTGGCTCGGGGTCTTCCCTGCGGCCGTTCCCCCAGACCCATTTGCACGCCAGGATAGCGACACCGGCCAGCGCCAGCGGCACGGTCCAGTAGAATTTCACAAGCAGCGACAGGAAGAAGACCCCGGTAAGCGCCGACATGGTGACCGGCAGGCGGGTATTGGCCGGATAGACGACATGCATGTCCGGTCGCCCGCTGGCGATGTCCACGCAGAGCGTTTCGCGCGCGCCCTCCCGAGGCGTCGCCAGATAGCCCTCGCCGCGTGCCAGCCGGACCGCGAGGTGCGGATCGTCGGCAAGCGGCGTGCGGCTGTCCACCTGCGGAAGGCTGGCAAAGGTATAGGCCGGGGGCGGGGTCATCATCGCCCATTCCAGCGTCCCCGCGCGCCAGGGATTGCGCCTGCCCCGCGCGGCGATCAGCACATGCAGAACCACGTCGATCAGGATCATGGCAAGGCCGATCGCCAGCACGAAGCTGCCAACCGACGAGATCAGGTTGATCGCGGTCCAGCCATCTTCGGGCGCATATGTGGGAATGCGCCGCCGCTGACCCATCAGGCCAACCCAGTGCATCGCCAGGAACGTGACGTGAAACCCCAGGAACACGAGCGCAAATGCAACCTCGCCCAGACGAAAGACGCGCCGCTGACCGGTGACATGGGGCAACCAGTAATAGACGCCCGCCAGGATCGGAAAGACGAACCCGCCAAACAGCACGTAATGCAGATGCGCGGTGATGAAGGCCGTGTCATGCGCCTGCCAGTCGAACGGCACCACCGCCACCATGACCCCGGTCAGGCCGCCGATGACGAAGGTGCAGAAAAACCCGAGGATGTGCAGCATCGGCAGATGCAGCTCCGGGCGGCCTTTCCACATGGTCCCGATCCAGGCGAAGATCTGCACCGCCGTCGGTACCGCCACAAGCGTCGATGCCGCCGAAAAGAAGGCCAGCCCCATATGCGGGATGCCGGTGGTGAACATGTGATGCACCCAGAGCCCGAAGGACAGGAACGCCAGCGCCACCGCCGCCGCGACGATCCACCCGTAACCCAGAAGCGTCGTGCGGCACATCACCGGCAGCACGGTCGAGATGACGCCCGCCGCGGGCAGGAAGATGATATAGACCTCGGGATGGCCGAACAGCCAGAAGAGATGCTGCCAAAGCAGGCTGTCCCCGCCCAGCTCCGCCTGAAAGAACGGCAGCCCGAATGCGCGCTCAAGCTCCAGCAGCACAGATCCCAGGATCAGCGGAGGAAAGCCGGTCAGGATCATCAGCGCGGTGATCAGCGCATACCAGGCGAAGATCGGCATCTTGTCCAGCGCCATGCCGGGCGCGCGGTATTTCAGGACCGACACGGTGATCTCAACCGCCGCGGCGATGGCGGAAATCTCGACGAAGGTGATGCCGATCAGCCAGAAATCGGTATTGATGCCGGGCGAATGGATCGCCCCCGACAGGGGCGGGTAGATGAACCAGCCGGCATCGGGCGCGATCCCGAGCAGCATCGCCACCAGCAGCATCACGCCGCCAAAGACATAACACCAATAGCCATAGGCGGTCAGGCGCGGAAAGGCGAGGTCGCGGGTGCCCAGGATCTTGGGCAGCAGATAGATCGCCAGCCCCTCGAAACAGGGAATGGCGAACAGGAACATCATGATCGTCCCGTGCATGGTGAAGATCTGGTTGTAGATCTGCGGCCCCGCAAAGGCCGAATGCGGCGTCGCAAGCTGCGCGCGGATCAGCATCGCCAGCAGGCCGCCGATGCCAAAGAAGACAAAGGCGGTGAGCAGGAACATCCGGCCCAGATCGTTGTGGTTAACTGTCGAAAGCCAACCCCGCATCCCCGGCTCGGATGCCCAGATCGCGCGCAGCCTGCGGTGACGTTCAAGCGCATTCATCGCTCTGTGTCCTCCACGAACGCGGCCCAACCGGCGGCATCATGGGCACTGACCAGAAAGGTGAACCCGCCATAGCCCGCGCCGCTGAATTCGGCGCTGAGCCCCCGATAGGTGCCGGGCCGGTCGGCCTCGATCCTCAGCGTGTTGACGTGCCCCGGTATCGCGTCGAGCTTGCCCGCAAGGCGCGGCACCCAGAAACTGTGGATCACGTCGGCGGTCGTGATCGCCACATCCACGGGCCGCCCGGCCGGAATATGAAGCACGCCCTCGGTTCTGCGTCCGGGCGCGTCCTCATAGGTGAAACGCCACGTCCACCTGCGCGCTTCGGCGCTGACGCGTATCACCTCGGGCTCTTCCCGCGCCAGCAGCCGCTCGCCGATGACAAGTCCATAAGCCAGAAGCGCACCCAGAACCGCTAGCGGAAAGACAAGCCCAAGCCCGATGACCCAGACCCTCAGCTGGCGCGCCTCGCCGCCCGCAGGCGCGCGGCGGGTGAAGGACAGCAACAGCAGGACCATCACCAGGGCGAAGATAAGCGCACCCCCGGCCAGCATCGCCCACCACAGCGCCGCGATGGATCGCGCCGCCGGTCCGGCGGGATCAAGCGTCGAATGCATTCCTTCGCAACCAGAAAGCGCCCCAAGCGTTATGAAAAGGATGGGAAGACGAAAGAGGATGCCGCCATGACGACGCAAACGACAGAAGACGAGACCGCGACCGAAGACCTGATCGACCCGATCGCGGAACTTCCAGGGTTCAACGAGACTGAGTCGCGGATCGCCGTGCTCGGCCACCCGATCCACGCAATGAGCGTCGCCTTTCCGGTCGCTCTCACCTTCTGCGCCCTGGGGGCGGATGCGCTTTACTGGTGGACCGGTCAGACCTTCTGGGCGCGGGCCGCTCTCTGGGCTGCGGGCACCGGGTTCCTCTTTGGCATGTTCGCCGGGCTCTCCGGCACGGCGGAGCTTCTGCTTGTCTCCGGCATCCGCGCCCGCGCCCCCGCATGGACCCATTTCATCATCGCGGTGACGCTTCTTGCGCTTCTTGGCGCGAACTGGGGCTATCGGCTTTACGGGTATGAACAGGCGGTGCTGCCCTATGGCATCCTCTTGTCGGGGCTTTGCGTGCTGGTGGTGGGGTTCACGGGTTGGCATGGTGGCAAGCTCGTTTTCGACTATCGGCTCGGAACCTCGAAGGGCATCTGACCGCCCCTCGGTTCCAGCAGCCAGCCGGGAAAGACGACCCAGTCCAGTGCCGGTTTGGCCAGCACGAGGGTCAGGATCGCGATCATCGGCAGAAATGCGGCCGTCAGCGCAAGGGCCGGGTCGGGCGGGCGGTGGTTTTCGGGCGCCTCGGCGACCCGCGCGACGTGGTCGCCGAACCAGGCATGAACCACCACAAGCAGCGCGACAAAGACGAGCTTGGCAAAAAGCCACGGCACAAAGGCCTCGCGCAGAAAGATCAGCCATGTTCCGGTGATGACCGCGATCACCGCCGCCGGCGTGACGCAAAGCGTATAGGTGACATGCGTTGCCCGGCGAACAAGACGGTATTCCTCGGACACGAGGGCCGGACGATGACGGGCCAGCATCAGGGGCAGCACCAGAAGACCGCCGCACCAGATCGCCAGCGCGGCGATATGCACGCTCTTGAAGATCGGAATTGCCCTGAGAAGCCACTCTACCACACCGCGCCACCCCTCAGCCGTGTCCAGTGTCGCCGCGCCAGAAACGCCGCCGCCACGCCATAGGGAACGCCCGCAGGCACCCACATCAGCAGCCCGCCCAGCTGTTGATCTTGAAGTGGCGTCAGCCCCCAGTCGAACGGCGCCAGCGCGTGCGCGGCGTAAAGCGGCTCCGGCGCAAAGGTCAGAAGCGCGCCCAGCATCCCCATCTGTGCAAAACCGGCAACGATGAACAGGATACGCTCCACTGGCGTCCCGCCCGCCGCGAAAACCGCCCCCCAGAACCAGACCGCGCTGCCCAGAAGCGTGATCTGCATCAGCCAGTAGATCGCGATATTGGCAAGCGCCAGGTCGTAGGCGGCCGGATGGTGCCACGCCCAGAGGATCAGGCTCGACACCGCAAAGGGCAGGGCGATCGCGCCGCGCCGCGCAGGACGCAGCGCCAGCGCCAGCAAAGGCGCCGCCACCGCGACCAGCAGCACATGATGCACGACCCGCGCCGAAAACAGCGCCGAAGACAGCGCGCAAAGCGGCGACACGAAGGCCAGGGTCAGGATCGCGACCGCGCCCATCCCCGCCGGTTCGCGCCGCAACACGACCCCCATCGCAACCAGCGCCGCCAAGAGCACCGGATCGGCGTTCCAGCTTGTCCAGATCGCCTCCGGCAGAGGCGGCGGTCCACAATATGTCCCTTCCATCTCGGCCAGCTCCTGGTCTCCGTATGAAGGCGTCTCTCTGCTATGAACGCCTTGAGGGGCGTTCGGTTCTCCCGTGACCCGGAAAAGAACACGCACCCGTGCTGTTTCAGTGCTGCAATGGCTTGGCCGACAGTGCCGCAGAGGCAATGGATCTGCCGGGATATCGGCGCCATTGTCAGGCGTGCGGCCATGCTTCTCATCGGTCCTGCACGGCTGCGCATAGGCCCGCGATCCACCGCGCCCGTCGACTTGCGGCGCGCCCCCGTTCTTGTATCCTGCCGGCCAAAGCAAGAATAACATCGGGCGCGTTCACCATGCACAGATCGGAAAGCCTCCAGCAACATCTGGCCGCAATCGTCGAAGGCTCGAGCGACGCGATCATCACCAAGAGCCTCGACAGCATCATCCTGAGCTGGAATCCCGCCGCCCAACAGCTCTTCGGCTACGCCGCCGACGAGGTGATCGGCCAACATATCACGATCATCTTCCCCGACGATCTCAAGGATGAAGAGGCGGATCTCATCGCCCGGCTGCAACGCGGCGAGCAGATCGCGCATTTTGAAACCACGCGCCGGCGCAAGGACGGCACGCTCGTGCCCATTTCCCTGACGGTCTCCCCGGTGCGCGACTCCGCAGGCCGGGTCATCGGCGCCTCATCGATCGCCCGCGACATCTCCCTTCAGAAAGAGGCCGAGAAACGCCAGCACCTGCTCCTGTCGGAAATGCGCCACCGCGTCGGCAACGCCTATGCCCTCGCCGGGGGGCTGCTCGCCGTCACCGCCCGTCAGACACACTCCGTTCCCGATCTCGTCTCGGCGATGCGCGACCGGCTCAACGCCTTGGCCTCGGTCCATACCCTCGCGCTCAGCGCTCCCACCGATGCAGCTCCTGAAAGCAAGCGCCTCGAAAGCATCCTGGCCCTGATCCTCGAGCCCTTCACCGGCGACGCGCCCGTCGAGCTCGACCTCCCCGACCTGCCGGTCTGCTCCGCCGCGATCACGCCCCTGACCCTGGTGATCTATGAACTCGCCACCAACGCGGTGAAATACGGCGGCCTCTCCGAATGCGGAGGCGGTCTCATCATTCGCGCAGAGTGCCAGCTCGAGCGTCTGAAGATCCGCTGGACCGAGCGCTTCGATGGCTGCTCAAGCCTGTCACAGCCGCATGTCGAGGGCTTCGGCACACGGATGTGCCACAGCACGGTCGAGTCCTCGCTGGGCGGCAGCTTCAGCCGCGCCTTCTCGTCCGAAGGGATGACGGCCACGCTCGATCTCGACCTGAACATCGTGGCAGGCCCCCTCGCGCAAAGCGCCGAATGACCCCAGTGCCTAGGATCGCGGCCCGGCCGCAGGTCCGTCCTGCCCGTGAATCTTCGGCATGCGTATTTTCAGCAAGATGAAGCCGGGGCGTTCAGGCCTTCATCTGGCGTGAAATACCTCGGGGGTCCGGGGGCAGAGCCCCCGGCCTGTCCGGTTCAGTCATCCATCTCGGCGATGAATTTCTCGGCATCGAGCGCCGCCATGCAGCCCATGCCCGCGCTGGTGACCGCCTGGCGGTAGATGTGATCGGTCAGATCGCCCGCCGCGAAGAGGCCGGGGATCGAGGTGCGGGTGCTGCCCGGCTCGACCTTGACGTAATCGCCGTGATGCATGTCGACCTTGCCCTTGACCAGCTCGCTGGCGGGGGCGTGGCCGATGGCGATGAACACGCCCTTGCAGGGGATGTCGGTCGTCTTGCCGGTCCGGTTGCTTTTCACGCGCACGCCGGTGACGCCCTTGGGGTTCTCCTCGCCCAGCACCTCTTCGAGCTCGTGAAACCACAGGGTCTCGATCTTGGGATGCTTGAGCAGGCGGTTTTGCAGGATCTGTTCGGCGCGCAGCTCGTCGCGGCGGTGGATCAGGGTGACTTTCGATGCGAAATTCGTCAGGAACAGCGCCTCTTCAACGGCCGTGTTGCCGCCGCCGATCACCACGATCTCCTCGCCGCGATAGAAGAACCCGTCACAGGTGGCGCAGGCGCTGACACCAAAGCCCTTGAACGCCTCTTCGCTTTCAAGCCCCAGCCATCTGGCCCGCGCGCCGGTCGCCATGATCACCGCATCGGCCGTATAGACCGCACCGCTGTCACCCTTCGCCACGAAGGGGCGGCTTTGCACATCGAGATCCGTGATGATGTCGCCGATGATCTCGCAGCCCATCGCCTTGGCGTGGGCCTCCATGCGCAGCATCAGGTCCGGCCCCTGCACCTCGTTGTCGCCGGGCCAGTTCTCGACCTCGGTCGTGGTGGTCAACTGCCCGCCCGGTTCGATCCCCTGCACAAGGATCGGCTCCAGCATCGCGCGGCTGGCATAGACCCCGGCGGTATAGCCGGCAGGCCCGGATCCGATGATCAGGCATTTGGTGTGACGGTTTTCGGCCATGAGGAATCTCCGGTGTTGCGGGTCAGGCTGCATATAACCCTCCCGCTGGCCGGTAGAAACCCCATCATAGCCGCATGGCGCGATTGTCATGTCTGGGGGCATGAAAAAGGCCCGCGCGGTGATCCCGGCGGGCCTTTCTCTTGATGATTTTACGAGGGCCGTATCAGGCCTTCTTGCGCCGGCGCAGTGCTGCCAGCCCGCCAATACCGCTCAGCAGAAGCCACGCACCTGCGGGCAGCGGGATCGGGTTGGTGCCGGTGATTTCGGCTTTCAGCTTGCGCTTGATCGCCGAGTCGAAAGCATCGAAATCCGACGCGAACAGGCTGAAGGAATTGGTGCCACCCACGACATTGTTGTCGAAATAGGCTTGCAGTGTGGTCGATTGGATCGCGATCGCGTTGATCGCATCCACATCGGCGGCAAGCGCGGCATCACGCGCCACCGAGGGGGCCACGCCCGCGTTGTTCGTCCCATCGCCAGAGACGTCGATCACCGCGCGGCCTGCACTGTTGTTCTGCAGCCAGCTGGAGATCGTCGTTGACGCCAGTTCGATACCCTCGCCGACACCGGTCGAATTGCTGTTGAAACGAGAGACGTTGCTAATCAAGTCGGCGAAGGCGTTCGCCGCCGCGGCTGAGTCAATCAGCGTAAATCCGATCCGCTGCGAAGCCGTGGTGCCGAACTGGATCAGGTTGACCGCGATCGAGCCATTGCGGCCATCGGACGTGTCGGTGATCGCATTCTGGATGCCGCTATCGCGGAACGCGTCCTCGTAGCCCTTCATCTGCAGATTGTATTCTGTCGAGTCGATGCTGCCGGACACGTCGATCACCAGTGACAGGACCGTATCCACAGTGGCAGCGCTGGCAGCGGTCAGCGAGCCAAAGGCAAGGCCGACAGAAAGCGCCACTGATTTGAGAATTGTATTGGGCATGGTTATCCCTCCGAATAATACAGTTGAAAAAAATAGACCTACCGAAAAATGGCAAAGCACACTCTGCGTAACATAATAACCAGAGAGTCGACATTTTTAAATCATAATTCCGCCTCATTCATGCAATCCTGGGGAACAAAACCGCATGTTTTGCGTATTGTATCTTATCTGGAAACAAGAACCCCCTAAGAAAATTGCCAAACCTTGAAACATTATTGCGCGCGCCCGCAGGTGGTTTATAACTTTTCCGAATTCACTGCTTGGAGCGAATCATGGCTGCCACCCGCCTCGACGAGATCGACCGCAAGATTCTTGCCGAACTTCAGGCCGATGGGCGCATGACCAATGTCGAACTGGCCCGACGGGTCGGAATCTCGGCGCCACCCTGTCTGCGACGCGTGCGCACCCTCGAGGAACAGGGCTATATCCGGGGCTATCATGCCGATGTGGACGCGCGCGAGCTCGGATTCGAAGTCCAGGTCTTCGCGATGGTCGGCCTGCAAAGCCAGGCCGAGGCGGATCTGAGCGCCTTCGAGACCCGCTGCCGCAACTGGCCGCTGGTGCGCGAGTGTCACATGCTCAATGGCGAGGTGGATTTCATCCTGAAATGCGTCGCCCCCGATCTGAGCACCTTTCAGCGCTTCCTGACCGAGGAGCTGACCGCCGCCGACAATGTCGCCAGCGTCAAGACATCGCTGGTCATTCGCGGCGCCAAGGATGAACCGGGCGTGCCCTTCGACATCCTCGAGGAACGGCTCAAGCGGCTGGCGTGACGGGCGGCGCGCAGGCCACCCCGCTCAGGCCGCATCCATCGATGTGGCACCCGAGAACGGCAGGCGCAGATGCGACACGCTGCCGAAATCGCTCGCCTCGCGGATATGCGGAAAGAACGACAGGAACAGGGCCAGAAGGTTCGGGCTCATATGCCGCTCGAACCCGGCGCCGGGGTGGAAGGTCTCGAACTCGAGGCCGCCGGCGGTGATCGTCGCGTGGTCGCGCAGGCACAGGTGATAGACCGCGACCGAACTGGGCGGCGTGACCTCGACGACATTCATGCCATCGGCCAGGTCGCGCGGCGGGGTCAGCAGGCGTTCGCCGCCGAAACTGTCGCGCAGGCTGGGCGGCCGCGCCAGCAGCCGCGCGCCCGGTCCGGCCATCATGTTGGTCATCGGGCGCTCCATGCCGAAAGCATCCGGCATGATCCGGGTGATCCGGCAATCCTGCGGCGCCAGCCCCTCGGCATCGGGCACCAGCGTCATCGACCCGATCCACAGCAATTGCGACGGCCCGTGCTCGGCGGTGATCAGCATCATGCCCGGCTCCAGATCCTCGACAGCGACCGGCCCGGTCGTGGTCTTGATCAGCGTGCCACGGGCGAAGGCGGAAAAGGCCTTCTCGAAAACGGGCGTGGCCGGGCCGATATTCTCGGTCTCATGCACGGATCCGTCCTCGCGCAGCGACCGGATCCGGTAGCGTCGCATCATCCGCGCCTTGCGCACGGCATCCGGTCTCGTCTTGCTGACGGACGCAGGCGGAGTTTTCATATCCTGGGAAAAGGACGCAGCCGTATTGGGGATGGACATGTTGTGTCACCTTCGAGGTAGTCACAACCGCGCCGGCCCCCACCGACAACGACAGAAGGACATTAAATATTAATTTCTTCTACGCTCGATAGGTCGCCGAAAAGCCTGATTTATGTCAAATTTTCAGGGCTATTGTTTCTCTTGTCCACAAAATGACGCGGGCGGGGATGGGTTTGTCCCGCCAGCGTGAACCGGTTTGCCACATTTCACCACACGGGGCGGCGAATCGCTTCGCTCTCAGGCGCTGCGCAGCTTGCGCGGCGCCGCCGCGGCGACACGGGCCTTGCGCCCATAGGGCAGGGGCGGCAGGGCCTGCTGGCTGGTTTCGATCACCGATTTCATCCAACGCTTCTTCATCTGTCTTTCCTCTCGTCTGCTCGGCGGTTGATCCGCATTTGCCGATACTATGGCGTCGCTTTGGGGCCGGGATTTGGCACGCACAAAGATTTTTCACGCATATTTTCACAGGGCGCCGCATGAAATGTGAACAGCCGCAGCCCCTCTATCGGAAACGGCGAAACATTGAATAAATTGAGAGAAATTCTAGCCCCCCGGCACGCAAGGCGCCTCCGCTGCGCCATCAAATCGGGCGGGATTGTGGGCCGCTCTGCCCCCATCCTGCCCGATTTCAGAGCCGGATCGCCGAGATCAGCCGCCCGTAATCCGCCTCGCCCGCGTGACAGGCGCGCCGATAGGAAAAGAACCGCGCCGGGTCTGCATAGGTGCAGTGGCGGGTCCATTCCGCACGGCCCACACCCGCCGCGCGCAGCCGCTCCAGCCCATAGCCGGGCAGGTCGAACAGGTAACGTCCATCCTCGCCATTGGCGAAGAAGCGCGTGTTGCCGGGATCTTCGGCAGCGAAGGTCTCCAGGAACTCGGGGCCGACCTCATAGGCCGCCTGGCTGATCGCGGGGCCGATCACCGCGATGATATCCTCGCGACGTGCGCCCAGATCCGCCATCGCGTCCAGCGTCGCCTCCAGCACGCCGTCCAGCGCTCCGCGCCAGCCCGCATGGGCCGCGCCCACCACGCCCGCCTTGGCATCCGCCAGCAGCACTGGCTGGCAATCGGCGGTCAGCACCGCCACCGCCACACCCGGACTGGCCGTGACCAGCGCATCCGCGCGCGGCCGCTGCTCCAGCGGGCGATCCACCGTGACCGCATCCGCCGAATGCACCTGGTCGAGCGTCAGCAGATGGTCGCTTGCCACTCCCATCGCTTCGGCGACGCGGGCGCGGTTGATGCGAACGATCTCGGACTGGTCGGACGACCCCGGCCCGCAATTGAGCCCCTCGAACACACCCGAAGACGCCCCTCCGCGGCGGGTAAAGAACCCGTGCCGGAACGGGGACAGACTGTCGGCGGTGATGATTTCCAGCGTCATGCGTCACATCCGGGCGGCGGCGCCGCATTGGGAGGGTAAAGTCCTAGCACCTGAAAGAGCGTCCCCATTTCCTGCGGATGGGTCAAGCGCCGATGTGCGGCAATATGGCTTTCCAGCGCCTCGCCTTCCAACGCCTTCGCCAGAATCTGCGCGCGCGCCGTCACGCCCAGCCGCTCGAGGACCACGCCCTGCGGCGTCGGGCGCGTGTGCTTTGCCGGGGCCGCCGCCCGCGCCAGCGCCTCGAAATCCACATGCGCCGTCAGGTCGGCCATGCCGGGCGCCTCGAACGGATCGGCGCGCTGATGACGGCGCACCGCCTGGAACGTATCGCCCAGGGTGCGCCAGCCGCCGTAATCCACGATCAGCGCCGAGCCGCCATGCGCCGCGATACGCGCACCGATCACGCCGGCAGCCGCCTCGCCCGCCTCACAGATCTCGACGACATCGCCCTCGCGCGTATCCTCAAGGCGGCGCGCCAGCTGCGGCACCTGCGTTGGTGCGCCCGCTTCGGGCACCAGCTTGCCGTCACTGACGCCCACGCAGCGCTCGCACCAGCCCGCGCCAGCACCCGCACGTATGAACTGCCGGATCGGCAGCGCGTCGAAGAACTCGTTCGCGATCAGGAAAAGCGGCGCCTCGGGCAGATCCGCAACCTCATCAAGCCATGTGACGTCATCACGCCCCAGCGTGGCCCGCTGCACCGCCCGCAGCGCGGGCGAGGCCTCGACCAGATGCAGCCGCATCGCCGCGTGAAATCCCGGCACGCCCCGCGTCGCGCGCAAAAGATCCGCCATCAGCGTGCCGCGTCCGGGGCCGCATTCGGCCAGCGTGAAGGGCGCGGGCGCCCCCTGATCCAGCCATGCCTGCGCCAGCGCAAGGCCCATCAGCTCTCCGAAAAGCTGGCTGATTTCCGGCGCGGTCGTGAAATCCCCCGTCGCACCCAGCGGGTCGCGCGTGGCGTAGTAGCCATGTTCGGGGTGCATCAGGCATTCGGCCATATAGTCCGCAAGCGGCATCGCCCCGCCATCCCGGATGCGCGCGATCAGGATATCGCGCAGCGCCGTCATGCCGGATGCCTGCGCGCCCACAGGATAAAGACCAGCCCCAGCACCACCATCGGCAGCGACAACAGTTGCCCCATGCTCAGGCCCATGCCGCCCGCATGAAGCACATAGCCCATCGGGTTGCCGGGGGTGATGAATTGCGGATCGGCCTGGCGCACGAACTCGACCATGAAACGCGACAGCCCGTAACCGGCGAAAAAGACGCCCGTTGCCAGCCCCGGAAATTTCAGCGCCCCGCGTGCCCAGACCAGCCACAACAGCACAGCGCCCAGCACCAGCCCCTCAAGCCCCGCTTCGTAAAGCTGCGAGGGATGGCGCGCGCAAGGCCCCTCGACGCCGGGGCAATCCTGCGCGGCGGCGCGCGGGAACACCACGCCCCAGGGCAGGTCCGTTGGCCGCCCCCAAAGCTCGGCATTGATGAAATTGGCGATGCGTCCCAGCAACAGGCCCGCAGGCGTCGCCATGCACAGCACATCCGCCACCGACAGCCAGCGGATGCCGCGCCGCCAGGAAAACAGCAGACAGGCCGTGACCACGCCCAGCAAGCCGCCATGAAACGACATACCCCCCTGCCAGACCTGCAGGATCTCGATCGGGTTCGCCAGGTAATAGGCCGGCTGGTAGAACAGCACGAAACCCAGCCGTCCGCCAAGGATCACCCCGAGGATCACCCATGTCAGCAGGTCCTCGACCGCGCGCGCATCCATCGGCGGCGTATCATTGGCCCACAGATGCGGGCGCCTGACCGTGGCGACCACCAGCCGCCAGCCGATGACGATTCCCACGATATAGGCCAGCGCATACCAGCGCAGCGCGAATTCCATGCCGAAAAGGCTGACCGAGAAAATCTCGGGCGAGATGTCGGGAAAGGGGATCATGGCCTGCATGTGCGTCTCTGTGCCTCTGGTTGATCGGGGAAGTCAATCCTTGTCCCGAAGGGGTTGCGCGCTCATATAGGGGAAAACAGTTTTCCGGAGAATGACATGCAGACCCGCAACAAGGTGCTGGACGATATATCGCAACTGATGACCAACGCCATGGGCGTGGCGCAGGGCGCGCGCGAAGAGGCCGAAACGGCGATGAAATCCATGATCGACCGCTGGCTGGCCGATCGCGATTTCGTCACCCGCGAGGAATTCGACGCCGTGCGCGCAATGGCCCAGAAAGCCCGCGAGGAAAACGAGGCCCTCAAGGCCCGCCTCGACGCGCTCGAGTCGGCGAAGAAATAGCAACTGGCTTCTTGCCGGGACGCGCCCGTTCGCGTCGCGGCCTTCAGGCGGTGAACGGCAGGCGTCAGAAGGCACCTGTCACCCGCCCGGCCGCGCTGCGGCTTCATGCTTCCGGCGGGGCGATGATGGCCGGTCGGATCGCCCGTCTGAGGGGCGCTCAAAACCCTTCCGAAATCGTTTTGTACCAACTTCCGCCGCGACGTGCCGGAATCCGTACAAAACCACAGTACAAAACAGACGTTTTGTACGGAATCCAAGCTGTCGGGGCAGGCTGGAAAAGGAGTTGCCCGATCTTGCGGCGCTTTTGATTTCATCCACAACTTATTGTGTTTATCCCCAACAAATAGCTTTACAGGTTCTTTCAAACCGCGCACCATATCTTGTAGGACACGGAGGAATTCTCCCCTGTCCTTAGAGCAGGCACCTAGCGCTTGGGGCGCTGCAACGCCCTGACGCTACAACTCAAAGAGGTGGCGCCATGGCACTGTCCGAGCAGTTCATGCAGGAAGACCTTCATCCCATTGATATCGTTGAACATCTGGCCGAACATCACGACTGGGATTTCGACCGTATAGGCGACGATCAGATCGCGATGGCCGTCGAAGGCCTCTGGCGCACCTACTCCATCACCCTCGCCTGGTCCCCATTCGACGAGACCCTGCGCATGGTTTGCACCTTCGAGATGGAGCCCCCCGAAGATAAACTTTCCGTTTTGTATCATATGCTTAACGATGTGAACGATCAGTGCTGGGCGGGCGCTTTCACCTACTGGGACGAGCAGAAACTGATGGTCTATCGTTATGGTCTGGTGATGACCGGCGCGCAGGCCGTGAGCCCCGACCAGGTGGATACCCTCATCCGCGCCGCCGTCACCAATTCAGAGCGATTTTATCCGGCATTTCAATTGGTTGTATGGGGCGACCGCACACCGCAACAGGCGCTTCAGGCCGCCATCGCCGAAGCCTACGGCCGCGCCTGACACGCGCGGCGCCATTGCACACCCCCCGCGCCGCGCGTATCCCTGCACCTGTGCAAACGGAAAAACAGGCAGAGGGATGACCGCATGAATATGGATGATGTCGCGCGCAATGGCCTTGTTTTATTGGGCTGTGGCAAGATGGGATCGGCCATGCTCCAAGGCTGGCTGGCAAGTGGATTGCCGCCCGGATCGGTCTGGGTGATCGACCCGAAACCGTCGGAGTGGCTGAAGTCGACCGGGGTCAAGATCAATGCCGACCTACCCGCATCCCCCGCCATCGTCCTGATTGCTGTCAAACCCCAGATGATGGGCGACGCGCTCCCCACGATCGCGGCGATGGGAAACGGCGCGACACTGTTCATTTCGGTTGCAGCCGGAACGCCAATTTCTTCATTGGAACAAACACTTGGCGCCCAAAGCCCGATCATCCGCGCGATGCCCAACACCCCCGCTGCGGTGGCGCGCGGAATCTCGGCGATCATCGGCAACGTCCATGCCGGCGCTGGCCATCTGGACCTAGCCGAGGAACTCTTGTCCGCGGTCGGGCAAGTGGTGCGTCTCGATAGCGAGGACCAGATGGACGCCGTCACCGGTGTCTCCGGCTCGGGTCCGGCCTATGTGTTTCACATGATCGAATGCCTCGCCAAGGCTGGGGAGGCCGAGGGCCTGGCGCCCGATCTCGCGATGCAGCTGGCCAAGGCGACGGTCGCCGGCGCCGGCGCGCTGGCCGAGGCCGCGGATGAAACGCCCGCGCAGCTTCGGGTCAACGTGACAAGCCCCAACGGCACCACGCAGGCCGGACTCGAGGTGCTGATGGACGAGGCGCGCGGCCTGCCACCGTTGATGAAAGATACGGTCAGGGCCGCCGCGGGCCGCTCAAGGGAGTTGCGCAATGGCTGATCTGATCGGGATCGAGGATTTCCTCAAGGTCGACATCCGGGTCGGCACCGTGACGCGCGCGGAACCCTTCCCGGAGGCGCGCAAGCCTGCCATAAAGCTCTGGATAGATTTCGGTCCGGACCTAGGGGAAAAGAAGACCAGCGCCCAGATCACCGCGCATTACACGCCTGACGATCTGCCCGGCCGGCAGGTGATCGCCGTCACCAATTTTCCGCCGCGCCAGATCGGGCCGTTCATGTCCGAGGTCCTGGTTCTTGGCCTTTCGGACGAGCAGGGCGAGATCGTCCTGTTGCGTCCAGACAGCCCGGTCCCCAACGGGGAGAGAATGCATTGAGCCGTGTCTACCTGACCCGTCCATTGCCCGAAACCGTCCTGACACGCGCGCGCGAATTGTTCGAGGATATCGAGGTGCGCGAGGAAACCGCGCCGTTGAAGATCGGTCAGATGCGCGCCGCGCTCGCGCTTTATGACGGTGTCCTGCCGACCTTGGGGGATATGTTCTCGGCTGAGGTTTTCCGCGATACCGAGAACCCGCGCTGCAAGGTGCTCGCGAATTTCGGGGTTGGTTACAATCACATAGATGTCGCCGCGGCCAAGGCTGCCGGGGTGATCGTCACCAATACGCCTGGCGCTGTCACCGACGCCACGGCGGATATCGCGATGACCCTGATCCTGATGAGCGCGCGTCGCGCCGGTGAGGGCGAGCGGCTCGTGCGCGCGGGCCTTTGGAAGGGCTGGCACCCGACCCAGATGCTGGGCCTGCATGTGACGGGGAAGACGGTCGGGATCATCGGCATGGGACGCATCGGCCAGGCGATCGCGCGCCGCTGTCATCATGGCTTCGGGATGGACGTGGTCTATTTCAACCGCTCGCAGAAAAGCCTCGATTTTCCGGCCAGCCGGGCCGAGACCCTTCAGGACCTGGCGGCGGTTGCGGATTTCGTCGTGGTTGCCGTACCCGGCGGAACCGAGACCCACCACATGATCGGCGCCGACCTGTTCTCCGCGATGAAGCGCAGCGCCTATTTCATCAACATCGCGCGTGGCGATGTGGTCAAGGAGGTGGCGTTGATCGCAGCACTTCAGGTAGGGCGGATCGCTGGGGCCGGGCTGGATGTTTACGAGCATGAACCCAAGGTTCCCGACGCGTTGCGCGTCATGGAGAATGTGACCATCCTGCCGCATCTTGGCACGGCGGCGCTGGAGGTGCGCGAGGCGATGGGGCTGATGGCGGTCGAGAACCTTCATGCGGCGCTGAGCGGTGCCGAGCCGCCCAATCGGGTCAATTAGACAGGCGGAGCCTGGCACGGAGCGCCTGCCGTTCCGTCACACTTGACCCCGCGGCACCCTTGGTATGATCTGGCCCGACCAATCTGGGAGAGTTTCCATGCATGTACCCGCGATCAGCGGCACCGGCGTCTACACACCAGACCAGGTCATCACCAATGACGAACTGGTCGCCGCCTTCAATGCCTATGCGCAAAGGTTCAATGCCGAAAACGCCGACGCCATCGCGGCAGGTGACCTGGAAGCCAAACCGCAATCGTCCTCCGACTTCATCCTCAGCGCCTCGGGGATCCAACAGCGCTTCGTGATGGACAAGACCGGTGTTCTTGATCCCAGCGTCATGCACCCGCTCTTGCGACAACGCAGCGATGAGGAGCCGTCGATCATGGCCGAGATGGCGCTCGAGGCTTGCAACAGCGCCCTGGCGCAAGCGGGGCTTGGTGCCGATGCGATCGACCTGGTGATCTGTGCGGCCTCGAACCACGAGCGCCCCTATCCGGCGGTGGCGATCGAGATACAGGATCTTCTGGGGGCGGGCGGTTTCGCCTTTGATATGAACGTGGCCTGTTCCTCGGCGACCTTCGGTATCCAGGCGGCGGCGGACATGATCCGCGCGGGCTCGGTCCGCCGCGCGCTGGTGGTCAATCCCGAAATCTGCTCGGGGCATCTGGAATGGCGCGACCGCGATTGCCACTTCATCTTCGGCGATGTCTGTACCGCTGTTGTTCTGGAACGCGCCGAGGACGCGCAAGGCGCGCATTTCCTCGTGCGCTCGACCCGCTGCGCGACACAGTTCTCGAACAACATCCGCAACAATAACGGTTTTCTGCGCCGCAACCGGCCCGACGGCATGGCTGACAGGCGCGACATGTTGTTCATGCAGGAGGGCCGCAAGGTCTTCAAGGAGGTGCTGCCGCTGGTGTCGGCCCATATCGCAAGCCATCTGGCGGATGAAGGTATCGAGGCCGGGCAGCTCAAGCGCCTGTGGTTGCATCAGGCCAACAAGTCGATGAACGATTTCATCGGCCGCAAGGTTCTGGGCCGGGTGCCGGAAACCGACGAGCAGCCCAATATCCTTCAGGACTATGCCAACACCTCTTCGGCGGGCTCGATCATTGCGTTTTCCAAGTATTCCGAAGACCTTGCGGCGGGCGACAAGGGTCTGATCTGTTCCTTCGGCGCAGGATATTCGGTGGGTTCCGTGCTGGTCGAGCGGGCCTGAAACCAAAGCCGTTGGCAGGGCAGGCCAGTCACATTGGCGATCGTCTGAAAAGCGAAGTGGGGTGAGGTCATGACCTCCCGCCGTCGCGCCTGTGCTGGGATTTGACTCCCGGGGATGGGCACATGCGCCGCGTCGAGAGGCTGGACACGGGGCCGAAACCCCGAAAATGCCCGACCCCACCCCGTCCCGCAGCGAACCGCGGGACGTCAGGCTCCCGGTCATCGCCGGGATTGCGTTTCAATGACATTTCAAGCTAAACGCCATAATGGGAAACGACCTTTCGGTTTCCCCTGCCCCTTGATGGCGTTCGGTAAGGATGAGTGAATGTCGACCATTCGGAGTTATCTCAAGAAGCATACAGAGGCGCTTGTGAAGGATGTGGGTATCGAACCGGCCTGCGCGTTGACAGGCAAATCCAAAGCGACTCTCGGGCGATATTACTCGGATCATGATGAGCATGCGGATCGGTTCATGCCGGTGGATGCGGTGGCGGCTTTGGAGGAGGCGGCGTCTTATCCGCATGTGACGGCGGCACTGGCCGAGCTGCGGGGGATCAGCCTGAGCTTTGATGGTGCCGATCGCAAGAACCGCCGCAGCAACGGGATCAATAGCGACGTGATCGCATTATCCCAACGATTTGCGATGCTTATGGCCGAATACCAGCAGTCGATCGAGGATGGAGTCATCACCGTGAACGAGGCCAAACGGCTGTTGCGGGAGACCACTCATCTGCAGCAGGTATTGATCGACATGAAGCTCCATCTGGAGGATGAAGCGAACTGATCCGACCGTGCGCAGACGTACAAAACGTCCGTTTTGTACGCCGGTTTTGTACGAAAGCCGAAACCCACGCCTGACCCCCTGATGCTGCTCGCGCCGGTCCGTGTGAAACTCCGCGCAGTAGCGCACGTCCGGCCTCGGTTGTGACCTTTTTGAACCACCTGAAAAGGCCGTGCGGAAACTGCCTCGGCGCAACTTCTATTCGGCGCGCTTGATGGCTATCCGATCGAACCATCCGGGCTCGCGTCAAAGTGCCTGCGCCGGACCAACGGTTCCATCAGAGGTGTATCATGAAACTCAGAACGTCATTTTCGATTCTCATCGTCTCCGCGCTGACGCTGACCGCCTGTGGCGTGTCAATGTCACCGGAGGAAGAGCAACGGCGGATCGAGGATTGGCGCCAGCTGGGCGAGACCCGCCGGCACGACCTGAGAGAGCATACTGACGACCTGATCCAGGCCTGTGTGGCGCGGATGGAGGGCCAGCGGGTGAATGATGCTGCTCTGAGCCGCGCCCCGTTCAAGAAGACGGTGAAGGGCGACCAGAACATCTATAGTGGTCATTGGCAGGGCGAGTATGTCGCCAAGATCGACTCGACGCTTCTGGTCACCGAGCCCGGCGAATGCCAATTCAGTATCGGTTCGAGTGAACAGCCGGTCGAGGGCCGCAAGCTCGTGTTTTACCAGCTGACGCCTGAGTTCGAGGTCGGGCTCCGGAATGCGGGCTATCGTCTGACGAAAGTCCGTCATCCGTCGCTTGGCGCCGTATTCGCCAGTGCATCGCTGCGCGCGCTTATCCCTGGCCCGAACATCAAGAAAGCGGAGGGTCAGTTGACTGCGGTCAAGGGGGCGCACAAGCTGGACATCTCGATCTACACATACCGCTCGAAGCAGGATCAAAGCGTTCAACGCGCAATCGTCGAGGTTACCAAGGCGCAAGGGTCATAGGATCAGCGATAGGTGCGCTGGTCCATTGGGGTCGCTTCGATACGTTCGAGCAGCCTGTCGAGCAGGGATTGTTCGGCGCGGTTGAGCGTCGCCTTGGGGTTCCAGACCACATGAACGTCGATGGGGGGCGGATTGTCATAGGGGGGTAATTGCCACATGACACCGTCATCCACATCGCGCTTGGCGACATGGACGGGCAGGGGGCCAATGCCCAGGCCCGCGATCACCATGCGGCGGACCTCTTCGAGATGGCTGGAGGTGCCGATCACTGCCTCGCCCATATCGGCCTCGGCGCGCATCAGGGCCACGGGTTTGAGCGCGTCCTGAAGGCGGTCGGTGTCGAAGCTGACGGCGGAATGCCCGGCAAGGTCGGCGCGGGTCAGGTTCTTGCGCCCGAAGAGCGGATGCGGCGGGCCGCAGAACAGGCCGAAGAACTCGCGGTAGATGCGCAGGTATTCCAGCTTGGGATTGCGCTCATGCACAAGACAGACCGCGAAGGACGAGAACCGCCCCGTGACCGAGCCGATCGCCTCGGCGGAGGAGAGCACCTCGATCGAGAGGGTCGCGCGGGGGTGCTCGGCGTGAAATTCGGAGAGCACGCCATCAAGCAGCGGGCAGACCACGTGGCTGGCCAGCGCGATGCGCACATGGCCTGTCACCTCGTCGGTCATTTCGCGCATCAGGGTCGAGAGACGCAGGATCGAACCCTGGATGTCCACCGCCTCGCGGTAGAGCAGCTCGCCAGCGCGCGTGAGTTCGAAATGCCCCGGTTTGCGGTCGATGAGGCGTCGCCCCACGCGGTCTTCCAGCCGTTTGAGCGCGGTCGAGACCGATGGCTGGGTCAGGCGCAGCTTGTGGGCGGCCTCGGTCACCGAGCGGGACTGTGCCAGCACGACGAAACTGCGCAAGAGGTTCCAGTCCAGATCCCGCATGAAACGGTCGGCGTGGTCGGGGATGTCCATTGATTTCATCTATAGTGACAATTCCAATTATCTATTTGATAAATGATTGCCCCCTTTGCATCGTGAAAGCAAGCCCGGCCAAAAACGGGCGTGCGACAGGAAGGGAAGCATATGTCGGTCGAAGCCCGAGAGGCGCGGCAACCTTGGATCTTGTTGTCACCGGCCCTGACGGCGGTGGCGCTGCTGCTGTTCGTGCCGCTGATTTTCATCGTGATCTATTCATTCTGGCTGCGCACGGCGACGGGTGCAGACGAGGTGGGCTTTTTCCTCGACAACTGGCAGGAGGCGCTGAGCGACGCGTTCTATCGCGACATCCTGCTCAACACGCTCAAGATCGCGGCGATCACCACCTTCGTCTGCGCCGTGATGGGCTATCCGGCGGCGTATTTCATCGCCCGCGCCAAGGGCAACAAGGTGATCCTGCTGCTGTTGCTGATGCTGCCGTTCTGGATCAGCTACATCATCCGCACGATGAGCTGGATCAACATCCTGGGCGTGTCGGGCGCGCTGAATTCGGCGCTGATCTGGCTTGGTTTGATCGATGATCCGATCCAGATGCTTTACAATGAAACCACCGTGATCCTGGGGCTCGTGCACTTCCTGCTGCCCTTCATGGTGCTGAACGTCTTTGTCAGTCTCGACGGGATCGACACCAATCTCGAGGATGCCGCCAATTCCCTGGGCGCGACGCGCTGGCAGGCGTTCCTGCAGGTGACGCTGCCGTTGTCGCTTCCGGGCCTGGCGGCGGGCGGGCTGCTATGTTTCGTGCTGGGCGCAGGCACCTATATCACGCCGCTGGTCCTGGGCGGGCCGAGCGATGCGATGTTCGCGAACCTTGTCTTCGAGGCGATCATCACGCAGCTCAACTGGCCGCTGGGGTCGGCGCTGAGCCTGATGCTGCTGGCGGTGCTGGGCGCACTGGTGCTGATCTACAACCGCTATCTGGGCATGGCGCAACTGATGAAGGGGCTGGGCTGATGCGTGAGGGGGCTTCGATCGGCTGGAACCTGGTGCGCGCCTGGACGGTGCTGGTCTATATCTTCATGTTCCTGCCGGTGGCGGTCGTGGTTCTTCTGAGCTTCAACGCCAGCCAGTTCGGCAGCTTCCCGATGACCGGGTTCTCGTTTCGCTGGTTCGTGGAGCTGGCGCAGAATGACGCGATCCTGCGGGCGTTCCGCACATCGGTTGTCCTGGGCCTGCTGACAGCGACCATATCGACCACGCTGGGGGTTCTGGCGAGCCTTGCTCTGGTCCGTTACCGGGTGCCGGGGGCGAACATGATCTCGACATTGCTGATCGCGCCGATCCTGGTGCCCGAGGTGGTGCTGGCGGTGGCGCTGCTCTTGTTCCTGAACTTCCTTCAGATCAACAAGAGCTTTACCCTGCTGCTGTTGGGGCATGTCATCTTTACCCTGCCTTTCGTGATCCTGGTGGTGCAGGCGCGGCTGGTTTCGATCAAGCGCGATGTCGAAGAGGCCGCGATGAGCCTTGGCGCCAGCCCGCGCCAGACGTTTTTCCAGGTGACGCTGCCCCTGATGCTGCCGGCGGTTCTGGCGGGGGCGCTGTTCGCCTTTACGATCAGTTTCGACGACATCACCGGCACGCTGTTTTGGAAGCCGGGCGGCGTCGAGACCGTGCCGACGCAGATTTTCGCGATGCTGCGCAATTCGATCAGCCCCGAGATCAACGCGCTGGGCACGGTGATGATCCTGATGACCGTCGGCCTGCCCCTGCTGGGGCTGGCGCTGGCGCGCAAACTGTCAACCAAGAGCGGCGGCTAGAGCCGGTCGCGACATAATAAAAACCCATCTCAACAAGGAGTGATCGATGACCAAGAAGATGGACAACACCACACGCTACGAGCGGTTGCGCGAGCGTTACATGAACGGCGATCTCGACCGCCGCTCCTTCCTTGGCCTGATCGGCGCGGCCGGTTTGGCTTATGGCGTCACCACGCCCTTTGCACGCTATGCCAATGCCCAGACCGTGAGCCAGGTGCGGTTCGACGGCTGGGGCGGCGTCGTGTCCGAGGCGTTCCGCGAACATGCCTTTGATCCCTATACCGCCAAGACCGGGATCGAGGTGGTGGACGGCACCTTCGGGGGCGGCGACGAGTATCTGAGCCGCGTCAAGGCCAGCCAAGAGGGCGAATACAACATCGCCCACCTGTCGGGCGTGTTCGATTACGCGCGTTATCACAACCTGGGCCTGAGCGCCGAGCTGAACGAGGACAACATCCCGAACCTCGAATTCGTCATCCCCAAGCTGGTCGACGTGTTCCGCAAGGTGAGCGATGGCAAGCTGTCCTGTGTGCCCTATGACTACGGCACCACCGGTATCGCCTATAACCGCAAGCATATCTCGGACGAGGAGGCCAAGGAAAAGGGCGCGATGCTGCTGATCGACGAGGCCTACAAGGGCAAGATCGCGGGCTGGAGCGACTGGCGCACGCGGCTCTGGTATGCGGCGTTGCAGACCGGGCAGGACCCCAACAACATCGAGGATATCGAAGCCGCATGGGATGCCGTGCGCAAGCATCGCGACCTCAGCCTCAAATACTGGGGCTCGGGTGCCGAGCTGATGAGCCTGCTGGCCGAGGAAGAGATCTATGTGACCGAGGGCTGGTCGGGCCGCATCTATGCGCTTCAGGAGCAGGGCCACGACATGGGTTACATCGACCCGCCCAACGGCATGGGCTGGCAGGAATGCCTGTTCGTGATCAAGGGCAGCCCCATGGAGGCCTGCGAGGAGCTGCTGAACTTCATGCTGGCGCCCGAGACCTCGATCGCGGTGGCCGAGGGGCAGAACTATCCGCCGGCGCTTGACCCGCAGAAGGTGGATCTGGGCGACAAGATCCCGACCCTGCCCGCCTTCGATCCGACCGGCAAGCTGGACGGGCTGACCTTTGCCGATCCGGCCTACTGGAACGGCAACGAGCAGGAATGGTCCAAGACCTTCGGGCGCGTCCAGAAGGGCTACTGAGCCGAGCGAAACAGCGGCGGTTCCGGCCCATGTGGTGCCGGGATCGCCCGACGACACCTGAATTTCCTGCCGCAGGAGGCCCTGGATGAGCGCCGTCACCCTGAACAACATCGTCAAGCGTTTCGGCAATTTCACCGCCGTGCACCGGTCTTCTCTGGAGATCGCCGAGGGCGCTTTCGTCACGCTGCTGGGGCCGTCGGGTTGCGGCAAGACCACCAACCTGCGGATGATCGCGGGGCTGCTGGACCCGACCGAGGGAGAGATCCTGATCGGGGGCAAGCGCGTCAACGACGTGCCGATCCACAAGCGCAACCTGGGGCTGGTGTTCCAGAACTACGCGCTGTTTCCGCACAAGACCGTGGCCGAGAACGTGGCCTTCGGGCTGAAATACCGCGACGTGCCGTCGAGCGACATTCCCCGCCGCGTGCAGGAGGCGCTGGAACTGGTGCAGCTGCCCGACGTGGGCGACCGTTATCCCAAGGCGCTGTCGGGCGGGCAGCAACAGCGCATCGCGCTGGCGCGCGCCATCGTCATCGAACCTGACGTGCTGCTGCTTGACGAGCCGCTGTCGGCGCTTGACGCGAACCTGCGCGAGGACATGCGCGTCGAACTCAAGCGCATCCAGGAGCGGATCGGCGTGACCACGGTTTTCGTGACCCATGACCAGTCCGAGGCGCTGGCCATGTCGGATCAGATCGTGGTGATGTCGGCGGGCCGGGTGGAACAGGTCGGCGCGCCCGAGGAGGTCTACAACACCCCGTCCAGCGAATTTGTCGCCAATTTCCTTGGCGCCTCCAACATCCTCGAAGGCAAATGCACCGACATCGGCGCCGACAAGGTCGCCATCGAGGCGCCGATCTTCGGCAAGCTGGCGATTCCGGCCGAAAAGGCGCCGCTCATCAAGGGGCCTGGCCCCGCCAAGCTGGTGGTGCGCGCCGAGAAGCTTCAACTGTCGCAATCCCCCGCCCCCGATGGGGTCGTGAGTGTCCCGGCATACGTGGAAACCGTGGATTACCAGGGCCAGGCTGTGCGCTATTTCGTGCGCGCAGGCGACACGCAGCTTCAGGCGATCAACATGATCGACGGCCACCCCTTTGCCGAGGGCACCGAGGTCAATCTCCTTTTGCGGCCGCAGGATTGCGCCGCCTTGCCGGGGTAAGAAGATGAATCAAAGACCAAGCCATCTGTTCTATCAGGGGCGTCAGCGCCGTCCGGTGCTGGACCAGGCGCGCGGCGTCTACATGTGGGATGTGGACGGCAAGCGTTACCTCGACGGCTCGAGCGGGGCGATGGTGTGCAATATCGGCCATTCCAACGAAAACGTGCTGGAGGCGATGCGCCGCCAGATGGAGAAGTCCACATTCGGCTATCGCCTGCATTTCGAGACCGAGGCATCCGAGGAACTGGCCGCCAAGACCGCCGCGCTGTGCCCCGAGGGGCTGAATCGGGTGTTCTTTGTCTCGGGCGGGTCCGAGGCGGTGGAAAGCGCGATGAAGATGGCGCGGCAATACGCGCTGGCAAGGGGCGAGGGCAGCCGCTGGAAGATCATCAGCCGCGCGCCCAGCTATCACGGTTGCACGCTGGGGGCGCTGGCGATCACGTCCTATGAGCCGCTCACGCAGCCCTTCGCGCCGATGATGCAGGCCATGCCCAAGGTGCCCGCGCCGCGCGCCTATCTTGACGGGCTTGATCCCGACGACGAGGCGACCGGGCATCATTACGCCGATATGCTGGAGGCCAAGATCATCGAGGAAGGCCCCGAAACCGTGCTGGGCTTCATCGTCGAGCCGGTGGGCGGGGCATCGACCGGGGCGTTGCCGCCGCCGCGCGGATACATGGAGCGGGTGCAGGAGATCTGCCGCCAATACGGCATCCTGTTCATTCTCGACGAGGTCATGACCGGCGCGGGGCGCACCGGCGCGTTTCTTGCGGCGGATCACTGGAATCTCAGCCCCGATATCATCGTCATGTCCAAGGGCTTTGCCGCCGGTTACGTGCCGCTGGGCGCGATGGTGGTGCATGAGCGGCTGGTCGAGACCGTGCTGGATGATGGCGGCTTCCTGCATGGCTATACCTATGCCGGAAACCCGCTGGCCTGCGCCGCCGGTGTCGCCGTGATCGACGAGATCGAGCGACAGGGCCTGACCCGCAACGCCGCGATCATGGGCGACAGGCTGATCGAGCGTCTGGAAGGGTTGATGCAGCGCTATGGCATCATCGGCGACGTGCGCGGCAAGGGCCTGTTGACGGCGTTCGAATTCATGGCCGACCGCGGCAGCAAGGCGCCGTTGCCCAAGCATCTGAAGGCCTTCGACCGTTTCGTGAACATTGCCTATGACAACGGGCTGATCGTCTATTCGCGGCGCACCCGCGACGGGGTGGAGGGCGACCATATCATCGTCGCCCCGCCGATGATCGTCACCGAAACGCATCTCGACGAGATCACCGAAATGCTGGATGTGTCGCTGGCGCAATTCACCGACGAGATCCGCCCCGAGCTGGACCGGATCGCCTAAGGCAGGACAGGATAGACCATGTCGGACATCATCATCACCTGTGCGGTCACGGGTTCGATTCACACGCCCTCGATGTCGCCGCACCTGCCGGTGAGCGCCGAAGAGATCACCGAACAGGCCGTCGGTGCCGCCGAGGCGGGCGCGTCGATCCTGCATCTGCATGCGCGCGACCCGTACACCGGGCGGCCTTCGGCGGAGGTGGATCATTTCATGGCCTTCCTGCCGCGGATCCACCAACGCTGTGATGCGGTCTTGAACCTGTCGACCGGGGGCAGCGCGATCATGAGCCTCGATCAGCGTCTGGCTGCGCCCTTGCGGGCCGAGCCCGAGATGGCCTCGCTCAACATGGGGTCGATGAATTTCGCCCTATACCCGGCGGCGGAGCGGATTACCGAATGGAAACACGACTGGGAGAAGCCGTTCCTTGAGGACTCCGACGACCTCGTGTTCAAGAACACGCCGCGCGACATCGCGCGCATTCTGAGCGAGCTGGGGCAGGAGCGCGGTGCGCGGTTCGAGTTCGAGTGCTATGACCTGTCGCATCTCTACATGCTGAAGCATTTCGTCGATCGCGGGCTGGTGCGCGCGCCGCTGTTCATCCAGTTCGTGTTTGGCGTGCTGGGGGGCATGGGTGCCGACCCCGAGAACCTGACCCATATGATCCGCATCGCCGACAAGCTTTTCGGCAAGGATTACATGTTCTCGGTGCTGGCGGCGGGGCGTCACCAGATGCCGCTGATAACGATGGCGGCGGCGATGGGCGGTCATGTGCGCGTCGGTCTGGAAGACAGCCTGACAATCGCGCGCGGCCAGCTGGCGCGCAGCAATGCCGAACAGGTGGTGAAGATCCGCGGCATCGTCGAGGCGCTGGGCCGGACGGTTGCATCACCCGCGAAGGCGCGCGATATGCTGGGGCTGAAAGGCGCGGACAGAACTGCGATTTGACCATGAAAGACATTGTCCTTTGCCCTGCGACGACCGAGCGCGACCTTGATCTGCTGGATCAGGCGCTGCGCCGCCTGAGCGGCGATCTGGGCGATTCCCATGTGGCCGGGCGCGCGGCGCTGGCGCGCGCGCTGGGCGGCGCGCATCCGGCGGCGCACGGGATGCTGGCGCTCGAGGATGGCGCGTTGCGCGGTGCGGCGCTGTTCAGCCCGGTGTTTTCGACTGTGCGCGGTGCGGCTGGCGTGTATGTATCGGACCTGTGGGTGGCGGATGCGGCGCGCGGTCTCGGGCTGGGGCGGCGTCTGCTGGGCGCGGTGGGTGTGCGCGCCGGGCGGCTGTGGCGCGCGCGGTGGCTGACGCTTGCGGTCTACGACCATTCGACCGCCTCGCGGCGGTTCTATGACAGGCTCGGCTTTGAGCCGCAGACCGATGCGACGGTGATGAAGCTCGGGGCCGAGGGATTTGCGGAACTGATGAGGAACGCAGGATGAAAGCGGTATTCGACGACCGGCAATGGCGCCATGACCCCAAGCATTTCATGGCCAATGGCAAGCTGCTGCCAAGCCCCGAGCAACCCGCGCGTATCGAAAAGCTGCTGAGCGGCGCGCGCGAGGCGGGCTGCACCATGCAGGGGCCGGGCGATGCCGGGATGGGGCCGATCGCGGCGCTGCATTCGCCCGAATACCTGACCTTCCTGCAAAACATCTATACCCGCTGGCGGCGCATCCCGGATGCCGGCGAAGAGGTGATCCCCAACATCCACCCCGCCAATCGCAGCGACAGCTATCCGCGCTCGGCGGTGGGGCAGGCGGGGTATCACCAGGCCGATACCGCCTGTCCCATCGGCGAGGGCACATGGGAGGCGGCCTATTGGTCGGCGCAGGTGGCGGTGACGGGCGCCGACCTGCTGGCGGCGGGCGAGCGCGCCGCCTATGCGCTGTCACGTCCGCCGGGGCATCACGCCTTCGGCGATCTGGCCGGGGGCTTCTGCTTTCTCAACAATTCCGGGATCGCCGCCGAGCGGCTGCGGATGCGTGGGCTGCGCCCGGCGATCCTTGATGTGGATGTGCATCACGGCAATGGCACGCAGGGCATCTTCTATGATCGCGACGATGTGCTGACGGTGTCGCTCCATGCCGACCCGGTGCGCTTCTACCCGTTCTTCTGGGGCCATGCCGACGAGCGCGGCGCGGGGCGGGGCCTTGGCTACAACCTCAACCTGCCGCTGGCGCGCGGCACCGATGACGACGCCTTCCTCAAGGCGCTCGATACCGGGCTCGCGCGGATCGAGGCGTTCGGCGCGGATGTCGTGGTGGTGGCTCTTGGCCTTGATGCCTATGAGGGCGATCCGTTCCAGGGTTTCGCCGTCACCACCCCCGGTTTCGGCCGGATCGGCGCGGCCATCGCCGGGCTGGGCCTGCCGGTGCTGTTCGTGCAGGAGGGCGGGTATCTGTGCGACGAACTGGGCGAGAACCTGACATCGGTCCTGACCGGTTTCGAGGGCGCATGAGCCTGCATCCCGATATCATCGTCATCGGCGGCGGCATCGCCGGGGTCAGCGCGGCGGCGGAACTGGCCGCCCATGCCAATGTCACGCTGATCGAGGGCGAGGCGCAGCTCGGCTATCATTCGACCGGGCGCTCGGCGGCGATCTTCATCCGCAATTACGGCAATGCCACGCTGCGCGCGCTCAACGCCGCCGCCGCGCCGGTGTTCGAATCCCCCGAAGGCATCTCGGACCGCTCGCTCCTGTCGCCGCGCGGCGAGCTGATGATCGCCACCGAAGAAGAGCTGCCGGTGCTCGACGCCTATTGCGAGGGCGCGACAGGGATCGAGCGGCTGGACGCGGCGCAGGCCGTCGAACTGGTGCCGATCCTGCGCCCCGGCCCGATCGCCTCCGCGATGCTGGAGCGCGACGCGCAGGATATCGACGTGGACCGCATGTTGCAGGGCTATGCGCGCCTCTTGAAGGCGCGGGGCGGCGAGGTGGTGACCGGCGCCCCGGTCAACGCCATCACGCGCGCCCATACATCCTGGCAGGTGACGGCGGGCGGCGAGACCCATAGCGCGCCGGTGCTGATCAATGCCGCCGGGGCCTGGGCCGATGCGGTGGCGCATATGGCCGGGGTCGCGCCGGTGGGCCTGAGTCCGATGCGCCGCTCGGCGGCGATCCTGCCCGCGCCCGAGGGCCACCGGGTCGATCACTGGCCCCTCTTCGGCGCGATCACGGAGCGCTGGTATGCCAAGCCCGAGGCGAGCAAGCTGATGGTCTCGCCCGCCGACGAAGACCCGGTCGATCCGCATGACGCTTGGGCCGATGACATGGTGCTGGCCGAGGGGCTGGATCGCTATGAACAGGCCGTGACCGTGCCGGTCACGCGGGTCGAGCGCAACTGGGCGGGGCTGCGCAGCTTCGTGCCTGACCGCACCCCGGTGGCCGGTTTCGCCCCCGATGCCGAGGGCTTCTTCTGGCTGGCGGGACAGGGCGGCTACGGCGTTCAGACCGCCCCCGCGCTGGCGCGCCTCAGCGCCGCGCTGATCACCGGCGGGCGCACCGACCTTTCCGCTGCCACCCTCGCGGCGCTGTCGCCGCAACGCTTTCATCAACCCCGAGAAGGACAACCCCAATGACAACCGAGATCACCCGCCACCATACTGGCGAGCGCATGAGCCAGATGGTCATCCATAACGGCACCATCTACCTGGCGGGCCAGGTGGGCAATCCCGGCGACAGCGTCGCCGACCAGACCCGCACCTGCATCGAGAAAGCCGAGGCGCTTCTGGCCGAGGCCGGTTCGGACGCGACCCGCATCCTGCAATGTACAATCTGGCTGGCCGACATGGCCGATTTTGCCGAGATGAATGCGGTCTGGGACGCCTGGGTGCCCAAGGGTCACGCCCCCGCGCGTGCCTGCGGCGAGGCGAAACTGGCCACGCCCGACTACCGCGTCGAATTGCTGATCACCGCCGCACAGGGCTGATCGCGCTTTCGCGGGCCGTGCCGCCTTGCTGCGCGGCCCGCTTGCTTCATCTTGCCCCAAATACTCCCGCCGGAGGCGCCCGTCCGCGCCATCTGCGCTGGCGCGCGAAATCTATGCCTGCCAGCGTCCCTCGAACCCTTCCGGGATCATCAGGATATCGCGGTCGAGATCGCACACGTCGCGGCGCCCGCACAGCGCCATCGAGACGTCGAGTTCCTTGTGGATCACCTCGAGTGCGCGGGTCACGCCCGCCTGCCCCATCGCTCCCAGCCCATAGATATAGGCGCGCCCGACATAGGTGCCCTTGGCCCCCATCGCCAGCGCCTTGAGAACGTCCTGACCGCTGCGGATGCCGCTGTCGAGATGCACCTCGATCCGGTCGCCCACGGCGTCCATGATCGCGGGCAGGGCGCGGATCGCGCTGAGCGCGCCATCGAGCTGCCGCCCGCCATGATTGGACACGATGATCGCGTCGGCCCCCACATTGAGCGCCTCGCGCGCGTCGCGCGCATCCATGATGCCCTTGATGATCAGCGGCCCGTCCCACATCTTGCGGAATTCGCGGATACGGTTCCAGTCAAGCGAGGGATCGAACGCCTCGGCGGTCCATGTGCTGAGCGAGGAGGGATCCGCCACGCCCTTGGCATGACCCACGATATTGCCGAAGAAGCGCCGCTTGGTGCCCAGCATGCCAAGGCCCCACTGCACCTTGGTCATCATGTTGGCGACCGAGGCCGGTGTGAGCTTGGGCGGCGCGCTCAGGCCGTTCTTGAGGTCGCGGTGGCGCTGTCCCAGCACCTGAAGATCCACGGTGATCATCGCGGCCGAGCATTTCGCCTCGCGCGCCCGGTCGAACAGGCGCTGCATGAAATCATCGTCCTTGAGCGTGTAGACCTGCATCCAGAACGGTTTGCTGGTGTTCTCGGCAATGTCCTCGATCGAGCAGATCGACATGGTCGAAAGCGTGAAGGGCACGCCGAAGGCCTCGGCGGCGCGGGCGGCCTTGATCTCGCCGTCGGCATGCTGCATCCCGGTGAGCCCCACCGGGGCCAGCGCCACCGGCATCGAGACATCCTGCCCGATCATGGTGCTGGCGGTGCTGCGCCCGGCCATGTCCACGGCGACGCGCTGGCGCAGGTAGATGTCGGAAAAATCGCTGCTGTTCTCGCGGAATGTCTGTTCGGTCCAGCTGCCGGACTCGGTGTAGTCGTAGAACATCTTCGGCACGCGGCGGCGATAGATGCGTTTGAGATCGTCGATACAGGTGATGACGGGCATGATGCACTCCGGCGCAAAACTGGTCTGATTTCATTACCAGTCGCTCGGGGCGGGCGCAATGTGCTGCCCCCTCACGCCCCGTCAGCCCCTGCCGCAATCGCCAGGGCGGCGCGGTTCAGGCCGAATGCGCCCCGTCCGCGAGCCCCTTGACGAAGGCCAGCACCTCGGGGACGGGCATGCCGTCGGCCAGCTTGCCGACGATGGCCGAGCCCACCACGGCGCCATCGGCCACGCCGGCGATGGCGCGGCTGGTTTCGGGGCTGCGGATGCCGAAGCCCACGATCACCGGCAGGTCGGTCTGCTTCTTGATGCGGGTCACCTCGGGGGCGACATCGGCGGCCTCGGCGGCGGCCGCGCCGGTGATCCCGGTGATCGAGACGTAATAGACGAAGCCGCTCGTGTTCTCGAGCACCTTGGGCAGGCGCTTGTCGTCGGTGGTGGGTGTGGCGAGGCGGATGAAGTTCAGCCCGGCCTTCTGCGCGGGTATGCAGAGCTCGTCATCTTCCTCGGGGGGCAGGTCGACCACGATCAGCCCGTCGATCCCGGCTGCCTTGGCATCTTCGAGGAACTTGTCGACGCCGCGATTGTAGATCGGGTTGTAGTAGCCCATCATCACGATCGGGGTGGTATCGTCCTCCTTGCGGAAGGCCGCGGCCATCGCGAGGGTCTTTTCGAGCGTCTGCCCGCCCGCCAGGGCGCGTTGCCCCGCCAGCTGGATCGTCGGCCCGTCGGCCATCGGGTCGGTGAAGGGCATGCCCAGTTCGATGATGTCCACGCCCGCGCCGGGCAGCCCGCGGATCACCTCGAGCGAGGTGTCGTAATCCGGGTCGCCCGCCATCACGTAGGCCACGAAGGCTTTTTTCCCTGCGGCTTGCAGTTCGGCGAATTTGGCGTCGATGCGGGTCATGCGAATATCCTGAGCTTGGTCGCACCGGGTTTGGCCGAAACGCGGGGCAAAATCAATGCCCAGCTTGACCTTGCCCCGCCTCGCGCCGTAGATGCGCGCAATTCGCAAACAGGAGGGGCCGGTCATGGGCTTCAAGATGGGGATCGTGGGCTTGCCCAATGTGGGCAAGTCGACGCTGTTCAACGCGCTGACGAGAACCGCCGCCGCGCAGGCCGCGAATTTCCCGTTCTGCACGATCGAGCCCAATGTGGGCGAGGTGAACGTGCCCGATGCGCGGCTGGATACATTGGCCCGGATCGCCGGGTCCGCCAGCATCATCCCGACCCGGATGACCTTTGTCGATATCGCCGGGCTGGTGAAGGGCGCCTCCAAGGGCGAGGGGCTGGGCAACCAGTTCCTGGCCAATATCCGCGAGGTCGACGCGATCGCCCATGTGCTGCGCTGCTTCGAGGATGGTGACGTGACCCATGTCGAAGGGCGCGTCGATCCGGTGGCCGATGCCGAAGTGATCGAGACCGAGCTGATGCTGGCCGATCTGGAATCGATCGAAAAGCGCCGTGCGGGCCTCGTGCGCAAGCTGAAGGGCGGCGACAAGGAAGCCGCCCAGCAGGAGCGCCTGCTGGCCGCCGCGCAGGCCGTGCTGGAAGACGGCCAGCCTGCCCGCGTGGTCGACGTCTCGGATGAGGACCGGAAGGCCTGGAAGGGGCTGCAACTGCTGACCACCAAGCCGATCCTCTATGTCTGCAACGTGGACGAGGGCAGCGCCGCCAGCGGCAATGCCTTTTCCGCGCAGGTCGAGGCGATGGCGGCGGAACAGGGCGCCGCGAGCGTGGTCATTTCTGCCCGCATCGAAGAGGAAATCAGCCAGCTCGACGCCGAAGAGGCCGAAATGTTCCTCGATGAGATGGGCCTTGCCGAGGCCGGGCTCGACAGGCTGATCCGCGCGGGATACGAGCTTTTGCATCTCGAGACCTATTTCACCGTCGGCCCCAAGGAGGCGCGCGCCTGGACGATCCCGACCGGCACCCCCGCCCCCAAGGCCGCCGGCGTCATCCATGGCGATTTTGAAAAGGGCTTCATCCGCGCCGAAACCATCGCCTATGACGATTTCGTCGCCTGCAATGGTGAACAGGGTGCCAAGGAAGCGGGCAAGATGCGCGCCGAGGGCAAGGCCTATGTGGTCAAGGACGGCGACGTGCTGCACTTCCTGTTCAACACCTGAGGCCGTCGCGGCGGTGGCGAAGGCACGCGTTCACCGCCCGCGCCGCCGCCCGGCAATTTCCTGAAATTTCGCCTTGTAAAGCTTGCACCTGCCCGGCTATACGCGTCGGCGGAGACGTGGCCGAGTGGTCGAAGGCGCTCCCCTGCTAAGGGAGTAGGCCCGGAAGGGTCTCGTGGGTTCGAATCCCATCGTCTCCGCCATTTTCCTGCCGAAATGCCAGTCGTCCGGGTTCTTCGGACTGCGTGGGTGTCGTGGTGTCCTGGAGCCGGGTCGCCAAGGTATGCTCAGTCGTGGCCGGGACACGCGAGGAACCCCAAGAGATCGTCTTGGGGATTGGGCGGATAGCGTTTCTGCACGGATCGGGTGCCAGGTCCATGGCCGGACGCCGCGGGGTCAGGGTTTGTCGTCTCCGGTGTCGGAGTCGGATTCGGCTTGCTGGGCGGCCCAGGCGGTGGCCGCTTCCACGGCCACGGTCGATGCGGTCGGCAGGACGCCAAGGTAGCTTTCGGTTTCTTCTACCGGGATCATGGAGCGTTGCGTCATGCGATAAAGCGCGTAGATCGCGATGAGCCCGAATGTTGCGCCAAGCACCAGCCAGAATGCGAACGGGCCGAGCCACTGCATCGCCCAGCCGGTGACAAGCGGGCCGGCGATCGCGCCAAGACCGAAGGTGAAGACGAGACCGCCTGACGCGGCGGGCATGTCTTCGGCTGAAAGGGCATCATTGGTATAGGCCAGGAACAGCGCGTAGAGCGGTGTCGTCACGCCGCCCGCAAAGAAGGCGGAGGCCATCAGGGGCCAGAGCCCGCCACCGGTGATCCAACCGGCGCCGCAGGACGCGGCACCGAGGGCGGCTGCGCCGAAGATCAGCTTTCGCCGGTCCATCCGGTCGGAAAGCCAGCCGATCGGATACTGCATCAGGAGCGCTCCGGCAAAAAGCATCGCCACGAACAATGCGACCTGCGCCGCCGTCAGGCCGATCTGGCTGCCGAACACCGCCCCCATGCCCGATTGCGTTGCATAGACATTGCCCAGGAGGAAGATGCCGACCGTGCCGAGCGGCGAGCCTGTGAAAAGGTCGCGCAGGGGCATCGGGCGTGCTACCTCGGCGGCCGGAACGGGGGTGACGGAGAGAAGGATCGGCGTCAGCGAGAGCGACACAAGGACAGAGGCGCCGATGAACAGCACCGCGGTGCCCGCATCGCCCAGGGTCAGCAGGCCCTGCGCCCCGATAATGCCAAGCGTCTGCGCGATCATGTAGGCCGACAGAACCTTGCCGCGCGTCTCGTTGTTGGCGGCGTCATTGAGCCAGCTTTCGGCGGTGACATAGACACCGGACATGCAGAAACCGACGAGAAGGCGCAGCACGGTCCAGGCCCAGGGTTCGGTGATCAGCGGAAAGGAAATCAGCCCCGCGGACATCAGGCTGCCCAGGGCTGCGAAGACACGCACATGCCCCACCCGCCGGATCAGAACCGGGCTGAGCCGCGCGCCCGACAGGAAACCCACGAAATACCCCGAGGTGATGATTGCCAGTTCCGAGGCCGAGAACCCCTCGATCCCGCCGCGCAGGCCGATCAGGGTGAAATGCATGCCGTTCCCGAGCATGATGAACACGATACCGAGCAGAAGGGCCCAGACTGCGGACAATACCTGAAACATGAAATGTCCTTTCGGGCGTTGGGGACTTCCCTCGTGCCGGGGCTTTGCACGGCTCAACTGTCTGCGTCCTCGCAAGAACGCCGCCTGTCTCTGCATTTGCGACATTTGGCGGGTTCCGGCGCGCTATATTTCCCGCTAGACCCGAACCCGACGTGGTGGATGCCCAATCGCGATGCAAATCGGGGTTGGCTGCACAGAAAACGGGCTTTGACCTCTGGACTCCATGCGGGGTGCTGCCGTCTATTGGCAGATAGCCGAAATGAGTTTACCGTTTGGTCAAACATCGGGGCGCGGAGCGCACAACAAGGGGGATTACCATATGGATCAATCACGCAAGCAGAATGCCGGGGGCCTGTCGCGCCGCCGTTTCATGGGAAGCACCGCTGGCGGCGCGCTTGTCGTCGCGCTGGCGGCGTCGGGCCTGCCGGGCAGGGCGCGCGCGGCCGAGCCGCTCAAGGTGGCGGGCATCTATACCGTACCGGTCGAGCAGCAATGGGTCAGCCGTATCCACAAGGCCGCCACCGCCGCTGAGGCGCGGGGCGACGTGGAATACGTGTTCTCGGAGAATGTCTCGAACACCGATTACGCCCGCGTGATGCGCGAATATGCCGAGCAGGGCTATCAGCTCATCATCGGCGAGGTCTTCGCCGTCGAGCAGGAGGCGCGCGAGGTCGCGGCGGAATACCCCGACATCGCCTTCCTTATGGGCTCGAGCTTCAAGCATGACGATGCGCTGGGCAATTTCGCGGTGTTCGACAATTACATCCAGGACGCCTCGTATCTGAGCGGCATCATCGCCGGGTCGATGACCGAGACAGCCAATATCGGCATGGTCGGGGGCTTTCCGATCCCCGAGGTGAACCGCCTTATGCACGCCTTCATGGCGGGCGCGCGCGAGATGAACCCCGACATCACCTTCCAGGTCAGCTTCATCGGCAGCTGGTTCGATCCGCCCAAGGCCAAGGAAACCGCCTATGCGATGATCGAGAACGGCGCCGACATGCTTTATGCCGAGCGGTTCGGGGTTTCGGACGCGGCGCAGGAAAAGGGCGTTCTGGCGATCGGCAACGTGATCGACACCCAGGCGGATTACCCCGACACGGTGGTCGCCTCGGCGATCTGGCATTTCGAGCCGACGCTGGACAAGGCCATCGCAGAGGTTCAGGCGGGCATGTTCAAGGCGGCCGATTACGGGGTCTATTCCTTCATGCGCGAAGGCGGCTGTTCGCTGGCGCCGCTGGGCACGTTCGAGGGCAAGGTGCCGCAGGCCGCGCTGGACCTGGTCGAGGAGCGCCGCGCGCAGATCCTTGCGGGCGACTTCACGGTCGAGATCAACGACGAAGAACCCAAGTCTTCCTAAATGACCGATAACGGGACGGCGCGGGTCGTCCTGCGCCTTGACGGCATCACCAAACGCTTCGGCAAGCTGGTCGCGAATGACGCGATCAGCCTGTCGCTGCATGAGGGCGAGGTGATCGCCCTGTTGGGCGAGAACGGCGCGGGCAAGACGACCCTGATGAACATCCTGTTCGGCCAGTACACGGCCGATGAAGGCACGGTCGAGGTGTTCGGCCGCACCCTGCCGCCGGGCAATCCGCGCGCCGCGCTCGATGCGGGCGTGGGCATGGTGCACCAGCATTTCACGCTGGCCGACAACATGACCGTGCTGGAGAACGTGACGCTTGGCACGCAAAGCCTGTTGGCGCTGAGCCAGCGGCGCGCGGGTGCACGCGAAAAGCTGGCGCGCCTCTCGGCGGATTTCGGGTTGCAGGTGCATCTGGATGCAAAGGTCGGCAGCCTGACCGTGGGCGAGCGCCAGCGGGTCGAGATCCTGAAGGCGCTTTACCGCGATGCCCGCATCCTGATTCTTGACGAGCCGACAGCGGTGCTGACCCCGCAGGAAACCGAAGATCTGTTCGCCACCCTGCGCAAGGCGGTCAGGCTGGGCCTGTCGGTGGTGTTCATCTCGCACAAGCTGCATGAGGTCATGGCGATCTCGGACCGGGTGCTGATCCTGCGCCACGGCAAGCTGGTGGCCGAGCGCCCGATTGCCGAGGTCGACAAGGAAAAGCTGGCCGCGCTGATGGTCGGAGCCGAGGTGAGCGCCCCGCGCGTCGAGCCCGGCACCCCCGGCGCGGTCTTGATGCAGCTTGACGATGTGACCACGCCCGACCGGGGCAACGCGCCGGGGCTGAAATCGATGTCGCTGGCGCTGAGGGCGGGGCAGATCACCGGGCTGGCCGGGGTTTCCGGCAACGGGCAGGGCGCGCTGGCCGACCTGATCGGCGGGCTGGTCAGCCCTGAAACGGGGCGCATGGAGCTGGACGGTGCGCAGCCGACGGGCTGGTCGCCGCGCGTGGCGGTGCAATCGGGTATCGCCCGCATCCCGGAGGACCGCCACCGGACCGGCACCATCGCCGCCTTCGACCTCACGGAAAACGCCATCCTGGAAACCTACGCGCAGCCCCCTTACAGCCGTTCGGGCTGGATGAACTGGGCGCGCGCCGAAAGTTTCACCCGCCAGATCATCGACACATACGATGTGCGCTGTCCCGGTCCCGGCACCCGCATCGGCCTGCTGTCGGGCGGCAACATGCAAAAGCTGATCCTTGGCCGCGTGCTCGAGGCCGCACCGCGCATCATCCTGGCCAACCAGCCGGTGCGCGGGCTGGATATCGGTGCGGTGAACTATGTTCACGGGCAGCTTCTGGCGGCACGCGACCGGGGCGCGGCGGTGCTGCTGATTTCAGAGGACCTTGACGAGATCATGGCCCTCTCGGACGTGATCCACGTCATTTCCGAAGGCCGCCTGTCGCCCGGATTTCCCCGTGGCCGGATGACCCCGGCGGAGCTGGGCGTCTGGATGGCGGGCCAGGGTTTCGAGCCTCATGAAGCCGAGCAGGAGGACAGTGCACATGCGCCTTGAACCCATCGCGAGGCCGACGATCTGGCGCAGCACCCTGCCGCCCGCGATCGCCATCGGCGCGACCGTGGTGATCGCCTCGCTCTTGGCAATGGCCGCCGGGGGCAATCCCTTTTCGGTGCTGGGGCTGATCATCAAGGGTGCGTTCGGTTCCAAGTTCGCGCTGCTCGAAACGCTCAATCGCGCGACGCCCTTGATCTTCACGGGCCTTGCCGTGGCGGTCGCCTTTCGCGCCCGTCTGTGGAATATCGGCGCCGAGGCGCAGCTTTATGCCGGGGCGCTGATGACGGTGGTTCTGGGCACCGGCTTGCTGCCCTGGAGCGGCTTTGCCCTGTTGCCGGTGCTGGTCATCGCGGCGATGCTGGCGGGGGCGCTGGTGCTGCTGGTTCCCGCACTTCTGAAGGTGCGTTTCGGCGTCGACGAGGTGGTGACGACGCTGCTGTTCAACTTCATCTTTCTCTTGTTCGTCTCGATGCTGCTTGAGGGGCCGCTCAAGGACCCGATGGGTATGGGCTGGCCCAAATCCGAGCGCCTGATCGCCGAAGCGCGCCTGCCGCGCATCGTCGACGGGCTGCGCCTGCATTGGGGTTTCGGGCTGGCGCTGATCGCGGCCGGCGTGATCTGGGTGATCGAGCGGCGTACGACGCTCGGCTATGAAATGCGCGCCGTCGGGCTGAACCGCGAGGCGGCGGGTTTCGCGGGCATCCCGGTGAACCGCGTTCTGGTCAAGACGGCGCTTCTGTCGGGCGGGCTGGCGGCGCTTGCGGGCTTTTCCGAAGTGGCCGGGCTGAAGGGGAACCTGACGCTCGATCTGAGCCCCGGCTTTGGCTACACCGGGATCATCGTGGCCATGCTGGCGCTGCTCAATCCGCTGGCGGTAGTGGCGGCGGCACTGTTCGTGGCGGGTATCTTCGTGGGTGCGGACAGCATGAGCCGCGCCGTCGGCGTGCCCAGTTACCTTGCGGATATCATGCTGGCGACCGCGCTTCTGCTGATGGTGGTCGCGATCCTGCTGACACGATTCCGCGTGGTGAGGGAATAGGCCATGGATTTTTTCGACATCCTGATTTCCGCCAGTTTCTGGACCGCCGCGATCCGCATCGCGAGCCCGCTCATCTTCGCCACCCTGGGCGAACTGATCTGCGAGCGCGCCGGGGTTCTCAACCTCGGGATCGAGGGGATCATGGTGGCCGGGGCCTTTGCCGGCTGGATGGCTGTCTATTCGGGCACCGGCCTTTGGACGGGCGTGGCGGTGGCGATGGCGGTGGGCATGCTCTTTGGACTGGTGCACAGCCTGCTGACGGTGCCATTCGGCCTCTCGCAGCATGTGGTCGGTCTGGGGGTCACGCTGCTGGCGACATCGCTGACCTATTACGCCTACCGGCTGGCCCTGCCCGAGGTCACAAGCCCGCCCAAGATCGAGGCGTTCCAGCCCTTCGAGATCCCGATTCTGTCGGATATTCCGCTGATCGGTCCGGCGCTGTTCTCGCAGACGCCGCTGACCTACCTGGCCTTCATCCTGGTGGGGGTGGTGGCGCTGGTGCTCTATCGCACGCCCTTGGGGCTGGCGCTCAGGGCGGCGGGTGAGAACCCCGCGGCGGTGGCGGCGCAGGGCCTTTCTGTCACCGCGATCCGCATGGGCGCCGTGATGGTGGGCAGCGGGCTGATGGCCGTGGGCGGCGCGTTCCTGACCATGTCGGCCTTTGACAGTTTCTTTTTCGAGATGGTCAACGGGCGCGGCTGGATCTGCATCGCGCTGGTGGTGTTCGGTGCATGGAAACCCGGCAAGGCGCTTCTGGGGGCGATCCTGTTCGCGGCCTTCGACGCGCTGCAGATCCGCATCCAGCAAACCCCGCTTGGCGCCGACATTCCCTACCAGGTCTTTCTGATGATGCCCTATTTCCTGTCCATCCTGGCGCTGATCGTGATGTCGCGCCGCGCCGAGGTGCCCGCCGCGCTGATGGTGCCGTTCAACAAGGGAGAACGCTGATGTTCGATCTGATCGTCAAGGGCGGGACGCTGCCCGATGGCCGTGTCGCCGATATCGGCATCAGGGGCGACCGCATCGCCGCCATCGAGGACCTGTCGGGCGCCGAGGCGGGCGAGGTGATCGAGGCCGCGGGCGATCTGGTCAGCCCGCCTTTCGTCGATCCGCATTTCCACCTCGATGCGACGCTCTCCTATGGCCTGCCGCGCATCAACGCCTCGGGGACGCTCTTGGAGGGGATCGGCCTTTGGGGCGAGCTCAAGCAGATCGTGACGCATGATGAGATGGTCGAGCGTGCGCTGACCTATTGCGACTGGGCCGCCAGCATGGGTCTTCTGGCGATCCGCAGCCATGTGGATACCTGCGACGACCGCCTGCTGGGGGTCGAGGCGATGCTGGAGGTGCGCGAGCGCGTCAGCCCCTATATCGACCTGCAACTCGTGGCCTTTCCGCAGGACGGCTTCTACCGCGACCCGAGCGCGCGCGACAACACGCTGCGCGCGCTCGACATGGGCGTCGACGTGGTCGGCGGCATCCCGCATTTCGAGCGCAGCATGGCCGATGGTGCGCGTTCGGTGCGCGAACTTTGCGAGATCGCGGCGGCGCGCGGGCTGATGGTCGATCTGCATTGCGACGAGACCGACGACCCGATGAGCCGCCATATCGAGACGCTGGCCTTCGAGGCGCAGCGCCTCGGCTTGCAGGGCAGGGTGGCGGGCAGTCACCTGACCTCGATGCATTCGATGGACAATTACTATGTCTCCAAGCTGCTCCCGCTCATGGCAGAGGCCGGGATTGCCGCGATCCCCAATCCGCTGATCAACATCACGCTGCAGGGGCGCCACGATACCTATCCCAAGCGCCGCGGCCTGACCCGCGTCAAGGAAATGCAGGCGCATGGCATCACCGTGGGCTGGGGACAGGATTGCGTGCTGGACCCGTGGTATTCGCTGGGCACCGGCGACATGCTGGATGTGGCGTTCATGGGGCTGCACGTCGCGCAGATGACCAGCCCCGACGAGATGGCGCGCTGCTTTGACATGGTCACGACGCAGAACGCGCGCATCATGGGGCTTGATGACCTGGGCCTTGCGCCCGGCAAGAGCGCCTCGCTGGTGGTGCTGGATGCGGGCGCGCCCATCGAAGCGCTGCGCCTGCGCCCCGCGCGCCTGGCGGTGGTGTCGAAAGGCAACGTGATCAGCCGGATGCCGCGCGAGGATGCCACCCTGTCACTGCCCGGTCGCCCTGGCACGCTGCGCCGTCGCCACAGCGCGGGCTGAGCGCGCCTCAGGCCCGCCCGGCGCTCGCCGAAAGGGCCAGCGCATCGACACCCAGCGTCTTGAGCGCGGCCTCCCATTTGCCGTGATCGGGGGTTTCGAACACCAGCGCCTTCTCGGCCTCGCAGGTCAGCCAGCCGTTCTGCGCGATCTCGGCCTCAAGCTGCCCCGGCCCCCAGCCGGCATAGCCAAGCGCCATCAGCGCATGGGCCGGACCGCGCCCGTCGGCCATGTCCTCGAGAATGTCGAGCGTCGCCGTCATGGCGAAATCGTCATTCACATCCAGCGTCGAGATCGACGAGTGATAGCCGTAATCATGCAGCACGAAACCCCGGCCATGTTCGACCGGCCCGCCGAAATGCACCGGCAGGTTGCGCATGTCGTCGCCGGGGCTGATCGTCAGCTGGTCCAGAAGGTCGCTCAGCCGCAGGTCGGTAGTGGGCTTGTTGATGACCAGCCCCATCGCGCCCTCGTCGGAATGCGCGCACATGAAGACGAGCGAATGCTCGAATCTGGGGTCGCCCATGCCCGGCATGGCGATCAGCAGTTTTCCGGTGAGGTCGATATCCGAGGTCAAGGTATGGCTCCGGTTGCTTTACCAACAATGGAGGCGCGGCGCGCCCAGTTCAAGCATTGCCCGGTACGGGTTGTGACATTTCTCGCTGGAAAGTGAATTGGCATTTCAGCCCGGATCACCCATTTGAGAGTCATGACAAAACGCATCCTTCCCGTTCTTGCCACCCTTGGCGGCCTGGTCCTGACGTCGCTTGCGGCCCATGCCGATGAGGCGATGGTCAAGGCGCGCATACTCACTGGCTGGAGCCAGCAGGACGGCCAGCATGTCGCCGCGCTGCAGTTGACCATGCAGGATGGCTGGAAGACCTATTGGCGCGCGCCGGGCGATGCGGGCATTCCGCCGCGCTTCGACTGGCGCGGATCGCGCAACCTTGCCGGTGTGCAGATCACCTGGCCGACGCCGCGTTCGATCGGGCAGGGGGGACAGCGCAGCATCGGCTATGGTGATACGGTGACCCTGCCGCTGACCCTGACACCGCAAAGGGCGGGACAGCCGATCAACCTGTCGGGCACCATCGAAATGGGCGTCTGCAAGGATATCTGCGTGCCGGTCACGCTGCGCCTGTCGCAGGACCTGCCACTTGGCGAGACGCGGCGCGACCCGCAGATCGTCTCGGCGCTGGCCTCGCGCCCGGCATCGGCGCAGGAGGCGGGCGTTACGGATGTGCATTGCACCGTCAGCCCGATGGAGGGCGGCCTGCAACTGACCGCCGAACTCAGGATGCCACGGATCGGGCGCGACGAGATCGCCGTCGTCGAATCCGCGAATGAGGCGATCTGGGTCGCGCAGCCCAGGACCGAACGCCAGGGCGACCGGCTGGTGGCGCGCACCGAGCTTTACCATGTCGAGGGCCGCGCATTCGCGCTGGATCGCTCGGGCATTCGCATCACCGTGCTTGGCGGCGACAGGGCGGTGGATATCAGGGGCTGCCCGGCGCGCTGATCGCGCGCGCCCTGGCCGTGGCGGCTACTTGCGCCGCAGGTGCTCATCCAGGCGCGGCAGGATCTCGACGAAATTGCAGGGCTTGTGACGGTAATCCAGTTGCTTGCACAGGATCTCGTCCCAGGCATCCTTGCAGGCGCCGGGGCTGCCGGGCAGGGCAAACAGGTAGGTGCCGTTCGCCACGCCGCCGGTGGCACGCGACTGCACGGCGCTGGTGCCGATCTTCTGCATCGACACCATGGTGAAGACCGTGCCGAAGGCGTCGATCTCTTTCTCATAGACATCGCGATGCGCCTCGACGGTCACGTCGCGCCCGGTCAGGCCGGTGCCGCCGGTCGAAATCACCACATCCACCTTGTCCGAGGCGATCCATTCGCGCAGCTGATCGGCGATCTGGTCGCGCTCGTCGCGCACGATCATCCGGTCGGCCAGCACATGGCCTGCCGCCTCGAGCCGGTTCACCAGCACCTCGCCCGAGCGGTCCTCCGAAATATCGCGGCTGTCGCTGACCGTCAGCACAGCGATGCGGATCGGCACGAAACCGGTGCTTTCGTCGGTGGGGCTCATGGGGTCAACTCCTCTGAAGAAGGGCAAGTCGCGCGGCAAGTCCGGCGAATATCAGCGCACTCGCATAGCCCAGCCCGCGTGTAAACCGAGCCGAACCCGCCAGCCGCCGCCCGAGGCCGCCCGCGAAAACGCCGACGGCGGTATTGATGACCAGCCCGCCAACGGCAAGGATCAGGCCGAAGATCAGGAACTGCCCGAGGATCGCACCGCGCGCGGGATCGACGAACTGCGGCACGAAGGCCAGCACGAACAGGATCACCTTGGGATTGAGCAGGTTGACGATCAGACCGTCGCGAAAGGCGCGGCGCGCAGGCATCGCAAGCGGGGTGGCAGCCTGGATGGCGGGACGGCGCAGCGCGCCGAGCGCGAGCCACAGAAGATAGGCCACGCCGACCCAGCGGATCGCATCGAACAGCCACGGCATCGCGGCCACCGCCGCACCAAGGCCCAGACCCGCCAGCGTGACATGCACGATGCCGCCCGCCGCGACACCAGCACTGGCCGCGGCCGCCGCGCGCGGCCCCGCCCGCAGCCCCAGCCCGAGGCAGAACATCATGTCGGCCCCCGGCGTCAGGTTCAGCGCCAGCGCGGCGGGAACGAAGGCCAACAGGACAAGTGGGTCCATCATGCCGGAATCTCGAACCAGTTGGGCTCAGGGCCAAGGTTATGCACGCCGGTTCGCCCGATTCTGCCGGTGACGCCCCAGCTGTCGTGGATATGGCCGCAAAGCGCCAGTCGCGGCTGTAGCCGCTCGATCGCGGCGCGGATCGCGTCCGAGCCAACCGACGCGCCTTGCGAAGTCGTGTCGCCAACGCCCTTGGGAGGGGAATGGGTGATCAGGATGTCGGCGCTCTCGCAGTGCGAGAGCAGCGCCTCGGCCTCATCTTCGGTCAGATCGCAGGACCAGTCGCCAAAGGGTGTGACCGGCACGCCGTAACCCAGCCCGAACACCCGCAGCCCGTCGAACGTGGCGCCCTCGCCGTGCAGCACCGTGGTTCCGTCCGGTGCGGCGGCGGCCAGTTCGGATGCGCTCTCGTGATTTCCCGGCACCGCCACAAGCGGCGCGGCGATCCCGCCAAGAAGCTGCATCGCCGCATCGAGGCCCGCGCGCGTCCGGCAGAAATCGCCCGCCGCGATCACGAGGTCCGCTGTCCGGCTGGCCCGGACCAGGGTTTCCGCGTGCGGCGCCGAATGGTGCAGGTCGGAAAAACCCAGGATCTTCATGACGTCTCCCGAAGCCGCGCCTGAAGCTCCAGCAGGTCGGCCCAGGCCTCGCGCTTGGCGTTGGGTGTGCGCAGCAGGTAGGCGGGGTGGAACATGGGCAGCGTCGGCTTGCCGTAGCTTTCGGTCCAGTTGCCGCGCAGCCGGGTGATGCCGCGCCGTCCCAGACCCGCCTGGCAGCTGATATTGCCCATCAGCACGATGATATCCGGCGCCACCAGATCGACATGGCGCTGCATGAAGGGCAGCATCATGGCGATCTCGTCGGGCTTCGGGTCGCGGTTCTGGGGCGGGCGCCAGGGCAGGATATTGCTGATATAGACCGACCTGGCCGGATCGGTCGCGTCCCGCGCCATCCCGATTGCCGCCAGCATCCGGTCAAGCAACTGTCCCGCGCGCCCGACAAAGGGCCGCCCCTCGCGGTCCTCCTCGCGCCCCGGCGCCTCGCCGATGATCATCACGCTTGCATCAGGGTTGCCATCGGCAAACACGAGGTTGCGCGCGCCGCGCTTGAGGTCGCAGCCGTCGAAACCCGCGAGTGCCTCGCGCAGCGCCTCGAGACTGTCCGCGCCCTCCGCCGCTGCGCGTGCATCCGCGACAGGGTCGGCATCGCGCACGGCAGGGGCCGGGCGGGGCGCGGCGGCACCGGCACCGGCACCGGCAGGGGCGGCAGCAGCGGCCGCAGCCGCCGGTTTGGGCAGCGACTCGGGCAGCCCATAGCGATCGACCGGCGCATCGCAGATCGCCTCGGTCGCGCCAAGCTCGATCTGCCAGTCCAGAAGCGCCCTCGCGGCGTGATATTGATAAGCCGATTCCATTGCGCCACAGGCTACCGCCCCCATGCGCGACTTGGAAGCACGCAAAGCGCCACCACACCTTGCCCCTTGCCGCGACGCTTTCTATAAGCGGTCAGGATCACGGAACGGAGCGGCGGATGACCTTCTCACACTCGCACCTGCTGGGGATCGAACCCCTTGCCCCTACCGAGATCACCACGATTCTGGACCTCGCCGAGCAATATGTCGCCCTCAACCGGCGCGAGATGAAACATGCCGACGCCCTGGCGGGCCTGACCCAGATCAACATGTTCTTCGAGAATTCGACCCGCACCCAGGCCAGTTTCGAACTGGCGGGCAAGCGGCTTGGCGCCGATGTGATGAACATGGCGATGCAGGCCAGTTCGATCAAGAAGGGCGAAACCCTGATCGATACGGCGATGACCCTCAACGCCATGCATCCCGATCTTCTGGTCGTGCGCCACCCGCATTCCGGCGCGGTCGACCTCTTGTCGCAAAAGGTGAAATGCGCGGTTCTCAATGCCGGGGACGGGCGGCATGAACACCCCACCCAGGCGCTGCTGGACGCGCTGACGATCCGGCGCGCCAAGGGGCGGCTGCACCGTCTCAACATCGCGATCTGCGGCGATATCGCCCACAGCCGGGTGGCGCGTTCCAATATCCTTCTGCTGGGCAAGATGGAGAACCGCGTGCGGCTGATCGGCCCGCCCACCCTGATGCCCGCCGGTATTGCCGAATTCGGGGTCGAGGTGTTCGACGACATGAAGGAAGGCCTGCGCGATGTCGACGTGGTGATGATGCTGCGCCTTCAGCGCGAGCGCATGGACGGCGGCTTCATCCCCTCCGAGCGCGAATATTATTTCCGCTACGGGCTGGACGCCGAGAAACTGTCTTATGCCAGGCCCGATGCCATCGTCATGCATCCGGGGCCGATGAATCGCGGGGTCGAGATCGACGGCGAGATCGCCGACGACATCAACCGCAGCGTGATCCAGGAACAGGTGGAAATGGGCGTCGCCGTGCGCATGGCGGCGATGGACCTGCTGGCGCGCAATCTGCGTGCGCGCCCGCGCGAGGTGCTGGCATGACCGACAGGATCGAGATCAAGCCGACCGAACATGGCGTTGTGCGCGTGTTCCGCGTTGACCTGCCCGAGGACGAGATCGCCGCCTTCAATCGTCACAATGGCAGCTGGCCCCTCCAGCGCGCGCTTGGGGCCGAGACGTTGGACAGCGCCCATGTCGATCTCTTTGCGGTATCGGACCTCGAGGAGCTGGGCCTTGTCCATTACCTCAAGGAGGGTCACGGCGTGGCCGAGGATACGCTCAGCGATATGCGCGGACGCCTCGATGCGCTGACGGGTCATGTCCTTGTCATCCCTTCGCGGGCCTTTTGCGGGCAGGGCCAGACCCTCACGCCAAGGCACCCCCTGCGCCTTGTCGCGACCCTGGACGAGCGCGCCGAACCCGTCAGCTTCGCGCCGCTGCCCTCCGAGGGCGCAAAAGGCACCACCGGGGGTAAATCCGCCCCAAGCAACGCCGCCATGTCGGGCCGCATCGCCAGTATCGCGCTGCTGGTGCTGTTCCTGCTGGTGGCCATCATGATCTGGATAGCGGCATGAACGACGGGCTGTTTTATTCGATGACCCCCACCACCCGGCTGGCGCCGGGTGAGCAGGTGATCCACGCCTTCACCCCCGACAAGGGCGCCTACTGGCGCGACCATGCCTGGATCGCCGCCGTGGCGATGGCGTTGGGGATGGCGATCCTCTGGGCCATCGGCAACCCGCATGTCTGGACCGGGGCCATCGGCGGATTGGCGGCTGTGGCGGTGCGGGCCTTTTATGTGGCGTCAGACGAAATGCAGGCCCGCTGGGACCTGACCGACCGCCGCCTCTTGGGGCCGCAGGGCCGCGCCGTGCCGCTGAGCGAGATCGCCACGCTCCGCACCCTCGGCAGCGCGGTGCAGGTGGTCACGCGGGGCGGCGACAAGCACCTTCTGAAGTACCAGGCTGATCGCAACGCCACCCGTGCCCGGATCGAGGCGGCGATGAGCGGAGCCAGCGCATGACAAGCACGCTTTTCACCAATGCCCGCCTGATCGACCCCGAACAGGGCACCGACGCGCCCGGCTGGCTGCTGATCGAGCAGGGCGTGATCAAGGCCGTCGGGTCGGGGAGCGACGCGCCGGACGCGGACGAGGTGGTGGATTGCGCCGGACACTGTCTTGCACCGGGGATCGTCGATATCGGCGTCAAGGTCTGCGAACCGGGCGAGCGCCACAAGGAATCCTATCGCTCGGCCGGGCTGGCGGCGGCGGCGGGGGGCGTGACCACGATGGTCACGCGGCCCGATACGCAGCCCTCCATCGACAGCCCCGAGGCGCTGGAGTTCATCGCGCGGCGCGCCAATGCCGCGGGGCCGGTCCATGTGTTGCCGATGGCGGCCCTGACCAAGGGGCGCGAGGGACGCGAGATGACCGAGATCGGCTTCCTGATGGATGCCGGGGCGGTGGCCTTTACCGATTGCGACCACGTCGTCACCAACACCAAGGTGTTGTCGCGCGCGCTGACCTATGCCCGCGCGCTTGGCGCGCTCGTCATCGCCCATCCGCAGGAACCGGGGCTGAGCGCGGGGGCCGCGGCCACCAGCGGCAAGTTCGCCTCGCTGCGGGGCTTGCCCGCCGTGTCGCCGATGGCCGAGCGCATGGGGCTTGATCGCGACATCGCGCTTCTGGAAATGACCGGCGCGCGCTATCACGCCGACCAGATCACAACTGCCCGCGCTCTGCCCGCGCTGGAACGCGCCAAGCGCAACGGGCTCGACATTACCGCAGGCACGTCCATCCATCACCTGACGCTCAACGAAATGGACGTGGCCGACTATCGGACCTTCTTCAAGGTCAAGCCGCCGCTGCGCTCGGAAAGCGACCGCCAGGCCGTGATCGAGGCGGTGCGCAGCGGGCTGATCGACGTGATTTCCTCGATGCATACGCCGCAGGACGAGGAATCAAAGCGCCTGCCCTTTGAAGAGGCTGCCAGCGGCGCGGTCGCGCTGGAAACGTTGCTGCCCGCCGCCTTGCGCCTCTATCATTCCGGCGATCTGGACCTGCCGACGCTGTTCCGGGCGATGGCGCTCAACCCGGCGAAGCGGCTGGGGCTGGCCTCGGGGCGGATCGCAGCGGGCGCGCCTGCCGATCTGGTGCTGTTCGATCCCGACAAGCCTTTCGTCATGGATCGCACCACGCTCAGGTCGAAATCGAAGAACACTCCGTTTGACGGTCAGCGCCTTCAGGGTAAGGTGCGGGCAACCTATGTCGCCGGACGACCCGTTTTCGAGGCCCCCTGATGCCACCCATCGAGACCAGCCTGACGCTTCTGATCCTCTGGGCCGTTCTTGGCTATCTGCTGGGATCGGTGCCCTTCGGGATGGTGCTGGCACGGGCGATGAATCTTGGGAACCTGCGCGAGATCGGATCGGGCAATATCGGCGCAACAAACGTGCTGCGCACCGGCAGCAAGAAGGCGGCGGCGGCCACGCTGCTTCTGGACGGCGGCAAGGGGGCCGCGGTGGCTTTGCTGGCGCGCTATCTCACCGGCGAGGACGCCGCGCAGATCGCCGGGCTGATGGCATTCCTGGGCCATTGCTATCCGGTCTGGCTGCGCTTCAGGGGCGGCAAGGGGGTCGCGACGTTCCTCGGCCTTCTGCTGGCGCTGGCATGGCCGGTCGGGGTGGCGTGCTGCCTGACATGGCTCGTGGCCGCGCTGTGGAAGCGGATGTCGTCCTTTGCCGCGATCACCGCCGCGGCGATGTCGACGATCTGGGTCATCCTGCTGGGGCAGGGTCAGATCTTTCTTCTGGCGGCGATCCTGACCTTGCTGGTCTATTGGCGTCACCGCAGCAATATCGCGCGCATCCGCGCCGGGACCGAGCCGAAAATCGGCCAGAAATGACCCGTGCGCACCGCGCAGGATGCCGAAACGATACCGACGCGATACTGACGTGAAACCGCCGCGATACCGAAGCGATTTTTCGTTTTCTTTCAAGTCAGTATGAATATTCCGAGTAGATCCGGCTCAGATCGCCCTGCCAATCGCCATGGTAATGCGCCAGCAGCTCGTCGGCCGGAGCCTGCCCGCTTTCGACGCTTTCCTTCAGCGTATTGAGGAAATGGGTCTCGTCCGGGATCAGCCCGTTCGCCCCGCTGCGCGCCCGCGCCTTCAGGCCGGCCTCGGACAGCGCCAGCACCTCGCGCGCCAGCTCATGCATGTCGATACCCTTGACCCTGGCCTGCAAGGCATCCTTGCCCGCCGCCACCCGCAGTTCCTCGCGGGTCTCGGCGTCCCAGTCCTTGACCAGGTCCCAGGCGGCATCGAGGGCGGACTGGTCATACATCAGGCCGACCCAGAACGCGGGCAACGCACAAAGCCGCCGCCAGGGCCCGCCATCGGCGCCGCGCATCTCGATGAACTTCTTGATTCGCGCCTCGGGGAAGATCGTGGTCAGGTGGTCGGCCCAGTCCGACAGGGTCGGTTTCTCACCCGGCAGCGCGGGCAGTTCACCCTTGAGGAAATCACGGAAGGATTGCCCGAGCGCGTCGATATAGACCCCGTCGCGATAGACGAAATACATCGGCACATCGAGCGCGTATTCGACCCAGGATTCAAAGCCGAAGCCCTCGTCGAAGACGAAGGGCAACATGCCGGTGCGGTCCGCATCCAGATCCCGCCAGACGCGCGCGCGCCATGATTTGAAGCCCGTCGGCTTGCCCTCGAAGAAGGGCGAATTGGCGAACAGCGCGGTGGCCACCGGCTGCAGCGCCAGCGCCACGCGCAGTTTCTGAACCATGTCCGCTTCCGAGCCGAAATCCAGGTTCACCTGCACGGTGCAGGTGCGATACATCATGGATTTGCCCATCGTGCCGACGCGGTCCATGTAATCGGTCATCAGCTTGTAGCGGCCCTTGGGCATGCGGGGCATGGCCTCGTGTTCCCAGACCGGTGCCGCGCCCAGCCCGATGAAGCCGACGCCGACCTTGTCGGCAATGTCCTTCACGTCGCGCAGATGGGCGTTAACCTCGTCGCAGGTCTCGTGGATCGACTCGAGCGGCGCGCCGCTCAGCTCCAGCTGCCCACCCGGTTCGAGGCTGACATTGGCGCCGTCCTTGGTGAGACCGATCAGCTTGCCCGCCTCTTCCAGCGGTGCCCAGCCATGCCGGTCACGCAGACCCTCGAGCACTGCAAGAACACTGCGCTCGCCCTCGTAGGGGATGGGCTTGAGCGTGTCCTTGCAATAGCCGAATTTCTCATGCTCGGTGCCGATACGCCAATCCTCGGGCGGCTTGCAGCCGCTTTCGAGATACTCCGCGAGCTGTTCATGCCGCTCGATGGGCCCGCCGCCTGATTGGGGTATGGACATGAACTTTCTCCTGCCTTGCGCGCGTCAATGGCTGTCACAAGTGGCGCTATTTCCCCGGGGTGTCAATGCAGGCGGGCTGTGTGTTTTTGCCAGATCACGACAGGATGATCGCCGGGACGGCGCATCAACGCGAGCATCCGTTCGGTGCGGATTCCGGGAAGCGTGGCGAAGGCGTCGAACAGATCGTCGGCGCCACACGCGCTGAGCGGAATCGCCAGATCGGGCTGACCGGGCTGGCTGATCAGCCAATGCGGCGGCTTGCCGGTTGGATCGAGGCAAATCCGCGTGATTTCGCCAAGGGCCACAGCGCCGCCCGTCAGCGGCCCGAAATAGGCGATCCGTCCCTCATCGACGCTGACCACCCCCGGCCCGTTGCGATCACCGCGAAACCGGCCGCGCTGCACACCGCTGACGATCAGCACCGAGGCAATCGCGCAGGTGGCATAGCCAAGCCAATGCAACAGCCCCGTGGTGCCCAGCATCCACCAGAGGCCAAGGCAGAGCACGCCGGCCCCCGTGATGACCTCGCGCCAGCGTCGGATCGCGTCCATCGCTTCGGGACGCACGAAGCTCATGTCCAGTCCCCAAGCGCCATCTGCCAGAGCGTCATCGCGGCGACGGCCGCGGTATCGGCGCGCAGGATGCGCGGACCGAGGCTGACGGGGTGGGCGAAGGGCAGGGCTCTGAGCCGGTCGCGCTCGGACGGGGAAAAACCGCCCTCCGGCCCGATCAGGATCGCCCATTTGCCGCCGGGCGCCCCGCTGAGCGAGGTCGCCTCGCCCGCCAGCGCCTCGTCACAGAACATCAGCTGCCTGTCATCCGGCCAGTCCGAAAGGAGCCGGTCCAGCTTTTGCAGGTTGCAGACCTCGGGGACATAGGTGCCGCCGCATTGTTCGGCGGCCTCGACGGCATGGGCCTGAAGGCGGTCTTGGCGGATGCGTTCGGAATTGGTGAAACCCGCCTGTATGGGCAGGATCCGAGCAGCACCCATCTCGGCGGCCTTTTCGACGATGAAATCGGTGCGGGCCTTCTTGATCGGCGAGAACAGCAGCCAGACATCCGGCGGCATCCGCTGCGGTCCCGATTGCGAAACGCACAACAGCGAACCTGCGCGTTTGCCCGCCTCGGCAACAGTTGCCAGCCACTCGCCATCGCGCCCGTTGAACAGCAGCACCGCATCGCCCGCGCTGCGCCGCATCACCCCGAAGAGATAATGCGCCTGGTCGCGGTCCAGAGGAACCGTTTGCCCTTCCCCCAAGGGGTGATCTACAAAAAGCCTGATCTTCGCATCTGTCATGAGGGCACCATATGACCGGCAAGAACCAGACGCCAGAGGCGGCAGGCCCGGTGGCCGATGCGGTCACCGGCAATTGGGTGGACCGGCTGGCGCCGCCGCGCACAAGGCCCTATCTGCGGCTTGCGCGGGCCGACCGGCCGATCGGCACCTGGCTATTGCTGCTGCCCTGCTGGTGGGGGCTTTTGCTGGGGATGCTGCATGACGGGCGCGCAGGCTGGCACGATCTGTGGATCTTTGCCGGCTGCGGGATCGGTGCGTGGCTCATGCGCGGCGCCGGCTGCACCTGGAACGACATCACCGACCGCCATATCGACGGCAGCGTGGCGCGCACCGCGCAAAGGCCGATTCCTTCGGGACAGGTGAGCGTCAAGCAGGCGCTGGCCTGGCTGGTGGCGCAGGCGCTGGTGGCGTTGTGCATCCTGTTGACCTTCAACATGGCGGCGATTGCACTTGGCGTGCTGGCGCTGTTGCCTGTGGCGATCTATCCCTTTGCCAAGCGGTTCACCTGGTGGCCGCAGATCTTTCTTGGCCTCGCCTTCAACTGGGGTGCGCTTCTGGCCTGGACGGCGCATACCGGGCGGCTGGAGTGGCCTGCGGTGGTTCTCTACCTGGCCGGGATCGCGTGGACCCTGTTTTATGACACGATCTATGCCCATCAGGACAAGGAAGACGACGCGCTGATCGGGGTGAAATCCACCGCGCGACTGTTTGGCGCACGGACCCCGAAATGGCTGTCGATGTTCCTGATCCTGAGCGTCATCCTGCAATCGCTGGCGGTGATCCTGGCGGCGGTCGGCGGCAGCTCCCCGGCGTTGCTGGTCGCGCTTCTGGGGCCTTGGGCGATGGGATGGCACATGCAATGGCAGATGCGCAATCTGGCGCTGGACGACAACGACAGGTTGCTAATGCTGTTCCGCTCCAACCGCGATGCGGGTCTGTTGCCCCTGCCGTTTTTCGCCGTCGCGCTGCTCCTGTGATTGCACTTGCGGTCGGCAGAGCCTAAACACGGGCGCGACAACAATTTACGGGCCCCGACACCATGCGCCTGTCTTCGATCTTCACCATCGCCGCGACATTCCTGGCCGCAGCCGTGTTCTGCCTTCTGATTGCGCGTCTTGCCGTGACCGTGATCGAGGACAGCTCACGCGCTTCGGTGCGCCAGGAACTGGACATGAACGGCATGACCTGGACCGAGGTCGATGCCGACGGGCTGCAGATATTCCTTGGCGGGACCGCTCCCAGCGAGGCGATGCGCTTCAAGGCGCTGTCGCTGGCGGGACGAATTGTCGATGCGGCGCGGGTGATGGACCAGATGTTGATCGAGGACACCAAGGGCATCGCGCCACCGCGGTTCTCGATCGAGATCCTGCGCAACGACAGCGGCACATCGCTGATCGGCCTGGTGCCCGCCTCGACCGACCGCGACGCGCTGATGGAGGACATCGCCGATGCCACTGGCGAAGGCGATGCGACGGACCTTCTGGAATCGGCGGATTACCCGCATTCCGAAACCTGGGAAGAGGCGTTGGACTACGCCATAGAGTCGCTGGAACTGCTGCCGCGCGCCAAGATTTCGGTTGATGCCGAACGCGTCCTGATCAAGGCGATGGTGGACAGCCCCGAGGCGAAACGCCGGCTTGAGGTCGAACTGGCACGCAACGCGCCCGAAGATCTGCGCCTGTCGCTGGATATCTCGGCGCCGCGCCCGGTGGTCACGCCCTTCACGCTCCGCTTCCTGATCGAGGATGGCGTGGGGCGTTTCGATGCCTGCTCGGCCGATACCGAGGCGGCGCGCGACCGTATCCTGAGCGCCGCCGGACGCGCCGGCCTGAGCAGCAAGACCGACTGCACGCTTGCCCTTGGGGTGCCCTCACCCCGATGGGGCGAGGCTGCCGAGATGGCGATTGATGCGCTCGACAAGCTGGGCGGCGGGAGTCTGACCTTTTCGGATGCGGATATTTCGATGGTCGCCCTCGAGGGCACATCGGAGAGCACCTTTGACGATGTGATCGGGCGGCTGGAAACCTCGCTGCCGGATGTCTTTGCGCTGCATGCGGTGCTGCCCCGCCCCGAGGATGCCAGCGCGCCGGTGGCACCGGAGTTCGTGGCGACGCTTTCGCCTGAAGGGCTGGTGCAGATCCGTGGCCGCGTCAGCAGCAAGCTGGCGCGCGAGACCGTGGACAGTTTCGCCAAGGCGCGGTTCTCGTCTGAGTCGGTTCGCACCACGGCGAGGGTTTCCGACGGGTTGCCGAAAGATTGGTCGCTGCGCACACTGACCGGGCTCGAGGCGTTGAGCCATGTCGCGAACGGCGTCGTCACAGTCACCCCTGATTCCCTGACGCTGATCGGCAAGACCGGGCAGAAGGATGCATCCGCGCGCGTCTCGCGCCTCCTGTCCGAAAAGCTGGGCGAGGGCGCGACCTTCTCGATCAAGGTGACCTATAGCGAGGCGCTCGATCCGGTCGCCAGCATACCGACACCAGAGGAATGCGAGGCCCGGATCGCCGAGATCCAGTCGGAGAAGAAGATTAATTTCGAACCGGGATCGTCGACCATCGAAGGAGGTGGTGCCGTGATTCTCGACGATATCGCCGAGGTGCTGAGCGAATGCGGTGACCTGCGCATGGAGATCGGCGGTCACACCGACAGTCAGGGCCGCGAGATCATGAACGAGAGGCTGAGCCAGGACCGCGCCCAGGCGGTTCTCAATGCGCTGCGCGAGCGGCGCATCCTGACCTCGTCCTTTACCGCCAAGGGTTACGGCGAATCCGAGCCGATCGCCGACAACGACACCGAAGCGGGACGTGAGGCGAACCGGCGGATCGAATTCCGCCTGATCCGCCCCGAGGCGGCAGAAGAAGACCCGACAAGTCTTGAAAGCGCCGACGAACAGGGCGAAGAAGATAACCAGGCCGAAGAACCATCGCAGGAAGACAAGCCCGATGAACAGAACTGAGTTTATCATCGCCACGGCAATCATACTTTTCGTGGCGTTCTGTCTGGGGTGGTTCGCCAACTGGCTGGTGCATCGCTTCATTCGCGTCAACCAGTCGGATGTCGGCGAGCTCGAGAAGATGGCGCAGGAGCTGCACGAGGCCGAGGAGACACGCGATCAGGCGATCACCTATCTTCAGCAGCGTGAGGCCGAGCTGACCAACCAGCTCTCGCAGACCGAAGCCGAACTCGCCGCCACGATGGACGGTCTGCGCGAGGCCCGCCACGAGACCGAGGAACTGCGCTCATATCTTGAACGCAGCAGCGCTGGCTGATGACCTCTATTCAGGGGCGGTAAAGCCCGGCGAGCCGCGATCCGAAGGGTGTTTCGCAAGATGCTTGCGCTTGATGTCCGCTGAAGTGTCGCGGCTGGCGTCATGGCTCCAGCCCGGCGGCGCGACGCAATACATCAACCGTTCGCGCCATGTCAGCCCCGGCTGGATCACATCGCGCAGGATTCCGACCCATTCGTGAAACACCACCCGGATCGGGTTGAAGGTGCCGAGGTTGTGCACCAGCCCGTAATCGGGTTTCTCGTGGTCCAGTTCCGGCACGAAGGTGCCGAACATCTTGTCCCAGATAATGAAGACTCCGGCGTAATTGGCATCGAGATAGCGCGGGTTGCGCCCGTGATGGACGCGGTGATGCGAAGGCGTGTTCATCACGGCCTCGAACCAGCGCGGCATACGGCCGATGGCCTCGGTGTGGATCCAGAACTGGTAAATCAGGTTCAACCCGCCGCAAAACAGAACCAGCGCCGGGTGAAACCCCAGCAGAATCAGCGGTGCGCGCACCACCATCATGAAGGTGAATGTGCCGGTCCATGTCTGTCGCAGCGCTGTGGTGAGGTTGTAATGCTGGCTGGAGTGGTGGTTCACATGGCTGGCCCAGACCCAGCGGATGCGGTGCCCGAACCGATGCACCCAGTAGTAGCGCAGATCGTCCAGCACGAAGCAAAGCGCGATCACCCACCATGACGTGCCCAGATCCAGCGGCGTGATCGCCCACAGCGCCATGAAGAATCCATAGGCGATGAAACCCAGCAAGACGCCCGACGCCACGCTGCCCGCACCGAGGATCAGCGAGGTTACCGCGTCGCGCGTCTCATAGCGCCCGCCACGGCCCTTGAGGACGATCCACAGCAACTCGATCAGGATGGCCGCGATGAAAAACGGCACCGCCCAGTTGACGACATCGGGGAAAGTAATCTGGTCGCTCATGCATCTTGCTCCTCGGAGGCGGCCCAGACCCCGGTTTCGGCTTCGTCCAGCACCAGGTCGATGCGGGGCGCGGTATAGTCGGGCAGGGAGATGCGCAGCCCTTCTGCGCGGCGGGTGATGCGCGCGCCTGTCAGGTAGCGCGCAGTGGTGTCAGCCCCCATCGGCCAGACGACCCCCCGACCCTTCGGCGTCTCGACCAGTGCGGCCATCCGGTTTCGGCTGAGAAGGACCCGCAATGGCGCATCGTCCGGGAACTCGCTGAGCCATGCATCACGCGCTGCTGACTCATCGGACAGCGCAACAGGGCGCGACAGCCCCAGCAGATGCAAGAGCAGGGCGATCCCGAGGATGCCGACCGTCACCAGCGGGACCAGAATACTCAGCGGCATGGTGTCTCCTCCGCCCCGAAGTTAGCCAAATCCTGCGCGGGTTTGTCAAAGGTGGCGTGGCGTCACTCGGCGACAGGGGGCTGATGCGGTCTGCGCCGTCCCTCGCGCCACGCCAGCAGTCCCGCGCCCGTCAGGATGATGACCGCCCCCAGGATCGAGACGGCATCGGGCAGCACCGCGAACACCGCCGCGTCGTAGATCGTCGCAAAGACCAGCGCGGCATAGAAGAAGGGTGCGACGAAACTTGCATCGGCCCGCGCCATCGCGTTGACGAAACAGGCCTGCGCGGCCGCCATGAGCACGCCGATCCCGGCCAGTGCCAGCCATTGCTGCACATTCGGCGCACGCCACACCAGCACCACCGCCAGCGTCGCGATCACGAGCCCGATCAGGTTGTTGATGAACAGTATCTGAAGCGGCCCCTCGCGCCCGGAAAGCCGCTTGATGAAAATCAGCTCGGTTCCCAGACACAGCGCCGAGCCGAGCGCCAGAACCGCTCCGAAGGCGATTGCCCCGTCGCCAGGGCGGGTCAGCACCACCGCTCCGACCAGCGCGATGGCCGCCGCACCCCAGCGGACCGGCCCAACCTTTTCGCCCAGCAAGGGCACCGCCAGCATCATCCCGAAAACCGGGTTGAGAAAGCTGATCGCCGTGGCGTCCGACAGCGGGATGAAGGTGGCGGCGGCGAACATAAGGGTCACGCCTCCCCAGCCGAAGGCCGACCGCCCGGCATGCAGCCCCAGATGCGGGCGGCTCATGCGCGGTCGCATGACGGCTGTCACGGCCCCGATGGCCAGCAGGGCGAACAGGAACCGGCCGTGGCTGATTTGCAGCGGATGCATCGCTGGCCCCAGAACGCCGGTGCCAAGCGCCTTGGCCAAGAGGGTCGTGCCCGCGGCAAAGGCCGAGGCCGCCAGCGTCAAGAGCGCGGCAAGCGCGGGGTTCGGGGCGCGGGGGCTGAACATGTCTGCAAGCGGTATGCGCAAAACATCACGCCGACAAGGCGTTTGCCAAGGCGTCGCAGATTCCGCTTCACGTCGCGTCAGGATCGGGCTAAATCGATGCCATGATCAAACGCCAAGCATACCCCATCGCCCGACGCCGACGCATCCGCGCCTGACGTCCCGGTCGCTTGATCGCTGGCGCGCCCGCGCGCCGCACCCTTCCCGAAAACATTGACTTGCCCACGCCTCTAAGGCACTCAAAGGGCTTCTGAAACAAAGGATATGCAGATGATCCCGTCCGTTCTTCCGACCTATAACCGGGCACCCCTGACCTTCGTCAAGGGTGAAGGCAGCTGGTTGATCGAGGCGGATGGGCGCCGATTTCTGGACATGGGGGCCGGGATCGCGGTGAATGCGCTTGGCCATGCCAATCCCGATCTTGTCGCCGCGCTGACTGAACAGGCGGGCCGGTTGTGGCACACGTCGAACCTCTATCAGATCCCGCAACAGCAGGCGCTGGCGGACAAGCTGGTCGATGCCACTTTCGCCGACACGGTCTTCTTTACCAATTCTGGCACGGAATCCTGTGAATTGGCGGTCAAGATGGCGCGCAAGCATTTCCATGCCAAGGGCGAACCCGAGCGCATCGGCATCATTGCCTTCGAGGGCTCCTTTCATGGCCGCTCGCATGCCGCCATCGCCGCTGCGGGGTCCGAAAAGATGACCAGCGGCTTCGGCCCGCTCCTGCCCGGCTTCAGCCATGTCGCCTGGGGCGATCACGACGGGCTCCATGCCGCCATCGACGAAACCACCGCGGCGATTCTCATCGAACCCGTGCAGGGCGAAGGCGGGATACGCCCGCTTCCCGACCAGTGCCTCAAGGGCTTGCGCGATCTCTGTGACGAAAAGGGCATCCTTCTGATCCTCGACGAGGTGCAATGCGGGATGGGGCGCACCGGGCGTCTTTTCGCGCATGAATGGGCGGGCATCGAGCCTGACATCATGATGGTCGCCAAGGGCATCGGAGGGGGCTTCCCGCTGGGTGCGGTGCTGGCCTCCGAAAGCGCCGCCAGCGGCATGACCGCAGGAACGCATGGATCGACCTATGGCGGCAACCCACTGGCCTGCGCCGTGGGTGCACGCGTCATGGACATCATCGCCGACCCCGCCTTTCTGCAAGAGGTCAACGAAAAGGCCGGGCGCCTGCGCCAGGGGCTCGAAGCGCTCGTCGCCTCCCATCCCGATGTGTTCGAGGAGGTGCGCGGCAGCGGGCTCATGCTTGGCCTGAAATGCAAGGCGCCCAATGCGGATGTCCTCGCCGCCGCCTACGCCGAACAGCTCATCACCGTTCCGGCGGCGGACAACGTCATCCGCCTCCTGCCGCCGCTCAACATGTCAAACGAGGATCTTTCCGAGGCGCTTGCCCGTCTTGACGCCACTGCAACCCGGGTCGAAACGGGCAAGGGGTCCTGATCTTTCACCTTTCCGGAAATACTCCGGGGGAGTCGCGCGGCACGCGCGGCGGGGGCAGCGCCCCCTTCCCCCTTCAGCCAAGGTCACCACGCCATGAAGCACTTTCTCGATATCCACAAGACAGACCCGGCCGAGTTGCGGTCGATGATCGACAATGCCCGCGCCATGAAGGAGGCACGCAAGGGGCGCCCGCGCGGCACCCCGGACGAGGGCTCGCCGCTGGCGGGGCGCATGGTCGCGCTGATCTTTGAAAAGCCCTCGACCCGCACAAGGGTCAGCTTTGACGCGGGCGTGCGCCAGATGGGCGGACAGACCATGGTGCTGTCGGGTGCCGACATGCAGCTTGGCCACGGCGAGACCATCGCCGACACCGCCCGCGTGCTGAGCCGCTATGTCGACCTGATCATGATCCGCACCTTCGACGAATCCGTGCTGCTGGAGATGGCCGAATACGCCGATGTCCCGGTGATCAACGGGCTGACCGATCGCACCCATCCCTGCCAGATCATGGCCGACGTCCTGACTTACGAGGAACATCGCGGCCCGATCACGGGCAAGAAGGTTGTCTGGTCGGGAGACGGCAACAACGTCTGCGCGTCTTTCCTGCATGCGGCGGGGCAGTTCGGCTTCGATCTGACCTTCACCGGCCCTTCGCAACTAGACCCCGAGGACGAATTCGTCGGACTGGCGCGCAAGAGCGGCAGCACCGTCCAGATCGAGCGCGACCCCGTCAAGGCGGTCAAGGATGCGGATCTCGTGGTCACCGATACCTGGGTCAGCATGCATGACAGCCAGTCCACCAAGGAGCGCCGCCACAACATGCTGCGCCCCTATCAGGTGAACGAGGAGCTGATGTCGCACGCGCGCCCCGATGCGCTGTTCATGCACTGCCTGCCCGCCCACCGCGAGGACGAGGCGACCAGTGCCGTCATGGACGGGCCGCATTCGGTGATCTGGGACGAGGCCGAAAACCGACTGCACGCGCAGAAGGCGATCATGCGCTGGTGTCTCGGAGTCTGAGCCTTTAGCATCCCTCCGACACCGGCGAAGGTTGGGGGGATGTATGGCACGCGCGCAGATCGGTCTTTACGGGCTTGGCACGATGGGCAGCGCCTTGGCGCTGAACCTGGCGCAACAGGGCCTCGACGTGGCGCTGGCCAATCGCGAGGTCGAGGTATTCGAAACTTTCCTCGCAGAGGCGGGCGCGCTGAGCGAATGGCTTCATCCGCATGCGACGCTTGAATCTTTCGTTGCTGACCTCGCCGTGCCGCGCATCGTGCTGTTCATGATCCCTTCGGGGCCGCCAATGGACGAGATGATCGCCCGGATCGCGCCCCTGCTGGCGCCGGGCGACATGATCGTCGATGCGGGCAATGCCGATTTCCATGACACGCGGCGGCGCAGCGCGGCACTGGCCGAAAAGGGGCTCGACCTCGTCGGCATGGGCGTTTCGGGGGGCGAAGAGGGCGCGCGCAACGGTCCCTCGATGATGGTCGGGGCCACCACGGAAAGCTGGGCGCGGCTGCAACCGATCCTCGAACGCATCGCGGCGCGCTACGAGGGCGATCCCTGCGTCGCGCGACTTGGTCCTGACGGGGCAGGGCATTTCGTCAAGACCGTGCATAACGGCATCGAATATGCCGACATGCAGATGATCGCGGAGGTTTACAGTCTTCTGCGTTTCGGCACCGGTCGCAGTCCGACCGAGATCGGCGCGCTGTTCAGCGCGTGGAATGGCGGCGCGCTGCGATCCTACTTGCTGGAGATCACCTCGGATATCCTGCAAAGCAGCGATCCGGTTACCGGCCACCCGGCGGTCGATGTGATCAAGGATAGCGCCGGACAAAAGGGCACGGGCCGATGGACCGTGATCGAGGCGCTGCGCCTGGGGCAATCGGCCAGCACCATCGAGGCGGCGGTCGGTGCCCGCAGCTGGTCAGCCGAAAAGGACACGCGCCAGGCGGCCGAAGCGATCCTGGGTGGTGCCCGGCTGGCACTGGGCCTTTCACCCGAGGTTCTGGCGGATGCGCTGAAGGCGGGGCGCATCCTTGCCCATGCGCAGGGTTTCCGCCTTCTGACGGCGGCCTCGCGGGAATATCAGTGGTCGCTCGATCTGGCGCGGATCGCCGAGATCTGGCGCGCCGGGTGCATCATCCGGTCGGCGCTGCTGAATGATCTGGCCGACGCCCTGCGCGCAGACGGCGCGGGAGAACCACGGGGGCATCTGATCCTGGCACCTGCCATCGCGGAGGATCTTGCGGCATCGGTGCCGGCCCTGCGCGAGGTGGTGGCGGCGGCGGTTCATGCCGGTCATGCGCTGCCGTCGCTTTCAGCGGCGCTGGCCTGGTATGACAGCATGCGCCAAGGGTTCGGCACGGCCAATCTCATCCAGGCACAGCGCGATGTCTTCGGGCGTCACGGCTTCGAGAGGCTGGGTCAGGAGGGCCGCTTTCATGGCCCCTGGTGGGGGTGAGCGACCTGCGCGTCAGCGGATCACTGTTTTGAGGAACAGGAAGATCACCGCCGACATCGCTCCGGCGGCGGGCACCGTGACGACCCAGGCCGCGACGATCGTCATGAAATGGCTGCGCCGCACCAGTTTGCGGCGGCGGCGTTCCTCGAGCGGGATGCGCTTGGCGGTTCCGCCATTGCCGGAATTATTGCGCAGGCGCTTTTCCATATACCATTCGCGAAAGAACCCGACGCCGAACACGCCGCCTACAGCGATATGCGTCGAACTGACCGGCAGACCCAGCCAGCTGGCCACGATCACGGTGATCGCCGCGCTGAGCGCGACGCAATAGGCACGCATCGGGTTCAGCTTCGTGATCTGGCTGCCGACCATGCGGATCAGCTTGGGTCCGAACAGGAACAGGCCGAAGGAAATCCCGAATGCACCGATCACCATGACCCACATCGGGATCGCGACCTGCCCGGAAACGACACCAAACTCATTGGCGTGCACGATGGCCGCCAGCGGCCCCACGGCGTTGGCCACATCGTTGGCGCCGTGCGCGAATGACAGCAATGCCGCCGACAGCACCAGCGGCAAGGCGAACAGTGATTTGAGCGAGCGGTTGCGGTTCTCCATGCCGGCTGACTGCCGACGGATCATGGGGCGCGCAAAACCATATGACACGACCCCGACGCCCAGCCCGATGAGCAGCGCGGCGCCGAGATTGACGGACACCACGCGCGACAGCCCCTTGAGCCCAAGGTATGTCGCAAAGGTGCCGGCCATGATCCCGACCAGCACCGGAACCCAACGCTGCGCCGACGCGATCTTGTCCTCGCGATAGATGATCCTGCTCTTGATGAACGCCAGGAACGCCGCCGCGATGGCTCCGCCCAGCACCGGCGATATCACCCAGCTGGCCGCGATCGCGCCCATCGTGGGCCAGTTCACCGCCGTCAGCCCGGCCGCCGCGATCCCGGCACCCATGACCCCGCCCACAACCGAGTGTGTGGTCGAGACCGGCGCGCCGATACGGGTCGCGAGGTTCACCCAGAGGGCCGCGGAAATCAGCGCCGCCATCATCGCCCATGTGAATATCTGCGCCTCGGAGACGCCCGCGGGGTCGATGATCCCTTTCGAGATGGTCGAGACCACGTCGCCCCCGGCCAGCAGCGCCCCGGCGCTTTCGCAGATCGCGGCGATCACGATGGCGCCGCTCATGGTCAGCGCATTCGCACCGACAGCCGGACCCATGTTGTTGGCCACATCATTGGCGCCGATATTGAGCGCCATGTAGGCCCCGAACACGGCGGCGACGACGACGACGGTGTTGTTGGGATAGGTTCCAAAGAAGAGCGCCGCACCCAGTCCTGCGATCACCATGAAGACCAGGGCGATCCCCGGTGCGATCAGGGGGCGCGCGACATAAGACGTCGCGTATTCGATCTGGGAGATGCGCCTCAGATCCTTGTCCAGTGTCTTCCACTGGTTGCTGTCGGGTGTGTCGGGCACCGGCCCCTCCCAGGCAGAACATTCGCTGACAGCGCTAGTGGCAGATCCTGATCAGATCAATGGCGGAAGCTCATGAAACCGTTACAAAACGGTTACATTTCCTGAAAAATCGCTTTCAGCCCCGGCTCATTCACCATTTCGGCGGCTTGTGCGGGGCTGACCCACTTGCGCTCGCGCTCACGTGCCTCGGGGTAGATGTCGGAAAGTTCGCTGACATCGAGGTAGAAAACCTGCACTTCCACCGGCGCGCGATAACCCGTGTCGAGGCGTTTTTCATATGCGAATGTGCCCACCGGCACCGGCGTCAGCATCGCTGTCTTGACGCCAGCTTCTTCCCAGGCTTCCTCGCGCGCGGCTTCGGCGGCGGATTTGCCATCCATCAGCCAGCCCTTGGGCACGATCCAGCGCCCGCTGTCGCGGCTCGTAATCAAGAGCACCTCGATCCCGTCATCGCTCTGGCGGCCGCACAAGGCCGCCACCTGCACCTCGGGAGGGCGGCGCAGCAAGGGTTGGACCATTTCGGCCCACGCTTTTTTCAATCCCTCAGTCATGGGGTTCGGTTCGCCTGCTCATGTTAATTTCTTGTTATCGCTCCAATATAGCGATACCAGCGCAGAATTCAAATCACGGCTTGCGGCGCCGGCTGGCACGCAGTGTCGGATCGGCCACGGTCGGGTCTTCGGGCCAGGGATGCCTGGGGTAGCGCCCGCGCATGTCCTTGCGCACATCTGCATAGCTGGTGGCCCAGAACCCAGGAATGTCGGTGGTCGTCTGCACCGGACGACCTGCGGGCGACAGAAGTGTTACGCGAAGCGGGGTCCGGCCCACGCTGGGATGGGTCGTTTGTCCGAACATCTCCTGCAGGCGCAGGCTGATTTCCGGGGCCTCGCCGCCGTAATCTATCGGAATGCGGCGCCCGAGCGGCGTGGTGAACTGCGCCGGGGCCTGCTTGTCGAGCCGTTGCATCTGGTCATGGCTTAGCCGCGCGCGCAAGGCTTCGAGCATGTCGAACCGCTTCCAGTCCTGCGCTGTGCGCACCCCGGACAGATAGGGCAAAAGCCAATCCTCGAGTTGCTCGAGCAGCGCGGGTTCACGCATGTCTGGCAGGTCATCGCCAGCCGCGCGCAAGAGCTCCACGCGCGCAACAAAGCGGCGCGCCGCATCCGACCAGTTCAATCCCAGGTCGCGCACTCCGTCCAGCATCGCGCGGGCCACCGCGTTGTCGGGGGCATCTTTCCAGACCCGGTCATCCAGCAACAACGCCCCGAACCGTTCCTGCCGCCGCGAGGCCACGCGGCGTTCGCGCCTGTCCCAGAGGCAGACATCATGCCAGGCGATCTGATCGGCGAAGAGCCCGCGCAGCGAAGCCTCGTCAATGAGGATCGCCTGACGGATGCGCGCCTCGCGCGGGTTGCCGTCAAGATCGGTGGCCACGATCAGCCGCGCGCCTGACATGTCGTCGTCATCCGGCATCACAGCACCCTTGCCACCCGAAAGCACATAGCGCGGCGCATCCCCCTTGCGGCGCAAGCCGATGCGGTCGGGATAGGCGAGGGCTGCCATCTCTGCATCGTCCAGCTGGGGTTTTTGCGCAGGGGTCGCCTGACGGGCCAGCCGCCTGGCTTCGCTGCGGATGCGTTCAAGCGCGCCACGATTGACGCTGTGGGAATGTCGCGTCTGGAAATCGCGCAGATTGCGCAGCGCCGAGAGGCGCAGCGACAGATCCACCGGCGCGCCCCGCGCAAGCGGATCGCGGTCCGACAGAAGGGCGGCAGGCAACGCGGCGTCGGCCCCGGCCAGCGCCATCATATGCGCAAGTCTCGGGTGCAGTGGCAACGCCGCCAGCACCTTGCCATGCGCGGTGATCCGGTTGGCATTGTCCAGCGCGCCCAGCATGCGCAGCAGAGCCTGTGCCTCGGCATAGACGCCGGGATTGGGTGGCGTCACGAAGGCGAGATCACCGGGCGCGGCCCCCCAGAGCGCGAGCTCGAGTGCCAGCCCGGACAGGTCCGCGGCCTCGATCTCGGCAGGGGGGAAGGCCGGAAGTGCGCCATCCTCGCCCTTGGTCCAGAGGCGATAACAGACACCTTCTGCCACGCGGCCCGCGCGCCCTGCGCGCTGTGTCGCCTCGGCGCGTGTGACAGGTTCGGTTACCAGCCGTGACATGCCGCTGCCCGGATCAAAGCGCGCCCGCCGCGCCCGCCCGCCATCGACCACGACGCGGATATCGGAAATGGTCAGCGATGTTTCCGCGATGGCGGTGGACAGGACGACCTTGCGGCCGCTTTGGGCGGGGGCGATGGCGGCGCGCTGCTTGCTGAACTCCATCGCGCCGAACAACGGGCGCAAATGGCAGTCTTCCGGCAGGCGGTCACGCAGCAGCGCCTCGACGCGGCGGATCTCACCCTCGCCGGGAAGGAACACGAGAATCCCGCCCCCGGTCTCGGATGCGGCGTCGAGGACCAGATCGGCCAGCGCCTGCTCGAACCGGCGCGTGGCGGGAACGGGGCGGTCAAGCCAGCGGATATCCACCGGGTAACTGCGCCCCTCCGACGTGACGACCGGTGCGTCATCCATCAGCGCCGCTACCGGTGCGGCGTCAAGCGTCGCCGACATCGCCAGCAGGATCAGGTCTTCGCGAAGTGCACCGGCCACCTCTAGACAGAGCGCCAGCCCCAGATCCGCATTGAGCGAGCGTTCGTGGAACTCGTCGAAGATCACCGCACCGATGCCGCTGAGCGCCGGGTCGGATTGCAGCATCCGCGTCAGGATGCCTTCGGTCACCACTTCGATCCGCGTGGCGCCGGACACCTTTGCCTCGCCGCGCACACGATAGCCGACGGTCTGGCCCGGTGCCTCGCCCAGGGTCTGCGCCATGCGCTCGGCGGCGGCGCGCGCCGCAAGGCGGCGCGGCTCCAGCATCAGGATGCGTCCACCGGTCAGTCCGGCCTTGAGCATTTCAAGCGGAACCACGGTGGTCTTGCCCGCGCCGGGCGGCGCCTGAAGCACCGCGCGACCGCGGGCACGCAGCGCGTCGAGCAGCGGTGAAATCGCTTCATGGATGGGCAATTGCGTGGTCATGCCCGCCTTATCGGCCATGCGCTGGCATATTTCCATAGCCTGACGGCGGCGGCCGGTCTGGACATTAGGGGGCGTGGCGCGTCATGTAGGCGCCCGGAACACATCAACAACGGGTCTGCTGCCGCCATGGATATCGACACAATCAGCGAAAAGATCGTCGCCGGTGATCGCAGGGCGCTGTCGCGGGCGATCACCCTGATCGAAAGTTCACGCGAGGATCACCGCGAACAGGCGGCGCTGTTGATGGAGCGGCTGAAGGGCGCGGAGCGGCAGGCCATCCGTATCGGCATGTCGGGCACGCCCGGCGTGGGAAAATCCACCTTCATCGAGAGTTTCGGCACCATGCTGACCGCGCAGGGCCTTCGGGTGGCGGTTCTGGCGGTGGACCCGTCGAGTGCGCGCTCGGGCGGCTCGATCCTGGGCGACAAGACCCGAATGGAGCAGCTTTCGCGCGATCCCAATGCATTCATCCGGCCCTCGCCCGCGCAATCGCATCTGGGCGGCGTCGCACGGCGCAGCCGCGAGGCCGTGGCGGTCTGCGAGGCGGCGGGCTTTGATGTTGTGCTGATCGAGACCGTGGGCGTCGGGCAGTCCGAAACCGTCGTTGCCGAGATGTCTGACCTGTTCATTCTGCTGCTGGCCCCGGCGGGGGGCGATGAGTTGCAGGGCGTGAAGCGCGGTATCATGGAGATCGCCGACATCATTCTTGTCAACAAGGCCGATGGCGATCTGAAACCGGCGGCAACGCGCACCTGCACCGATTATGCCGGGGCGCTGCGCCTGTTGCGAAAACGGCCCCAGGACCCTGCCGGGTTTCCCAAGGCGATGATGGTATCGGCCATGCAGCAGGAGGGCCTGGAGAAGGCCTGGGAGGAAATGACCGCGCTGGTCGAATGGCGCCGTGAAAACGGGTTCTTCGATGCGCGGCGCGAGGAGCAGGCGCGCTATTGGTTCGAGCAGGAAGTGCGTAACGGGCTTCTGGCGCGCCTTGAAACGCCGCAGGCCCGCGAGGCGATGCAGGACTACGCCGCGCGCGTCGCCGAAGGGACGATCACACCGACCGTCGCCGCGCAGGAAATGCTGGACGGGCTCAAGGGCTGAGCCTCAACCCTGCGCGAAATCGACGATCCCCTCGACCAGGCAATCGAGGCTGTCCGTCCAGCCGATACCATCAGGCAGCGCGCCGGTCAGAAAGGACAGTTCGGTGCAGGCGACCAGCAGGTGATCGGCGCCCGCATCGGCCAGCCGGTGCGCCTGTCCGTTCATACGTGGCGCCAGCGACTCCGGGTCTTCCCCGGCCTTGACGGCGCGGATGATCGCCAGCAACTCGCTGTCATCGCTCAAGGAGACTGGCTCTAGCCCGCGGGCACTGAAGGGCCGCAGGAACACCCCGGTCAGCCGAGTCGCGGGCGAGGCCAGAAGCCCCACCTTGCGCGCACCCGCGCCCGCCAGAGCCGCGGCGGTGAGGTCGAGCATGTTCAGGAATGGCAAGCTGGTCGCGCCCTGAAGCGCATCCGCGTAGTGATGGGCGGTGTTGCAGGGCATCGCGAGCGCCTTGGCTCCGGCGCGTGCAAGGTCGTCCGCCATGCGCGCCAGAACCGGCGCGGGGTCTTCGCCGTTACCGTCGATCAGGGCCTTGATGCGGCTTGGAACCTGCGGATTCTGGTGCACGATGAGAGGGATGTGATCGCCGTCATCGCGCGCGGGCACGGCATCAAGCACCTTCTGCATCAGAAGTATGGTGGCCTCTGGCCCCATCCCGCCCAGGATTCCGACAGTTCGCATTCTTACCGCTCTCCCCTTTGCCTATCGTGGCGCGGGGTCAGCCCCCGGCGCGCGCGGGCATCTTGGCGCTTGCCGCGAGCTTGTCCAGCCGAATGTCGGCCGAGCGCGCATGGCCTTCCATGCGCTCTTCGCGGCTGATGCGGGCGCTGATGCGTGCCAGGTCCGGCAGGGCGCGGGTATCCACCTGTTGCCAGGTTACCGTCTTGAGGAACTTGTGCACGCTGAGCCCGCCGGTATAGCGCGCCGCGCCCGAGGTGGGCAGCACGTGATTGGGGCCGGCCGCCTTGTCACCGAATGCCACGGTGGTTTCCTCGCCAAGGAAAAGCGACCCATAGGCCCGCAGCCGCGCGCGCCACCAGGGCAGGTCAGCGGCCTGAACGTGCAGATGTTCCGGCGCCTTCTGATCGGCATATTGGGCCATCGACTCGCGGTCGGGGCAGAGAACCACCTCGCCGAGGTCACGCCACGCGGCCTGCGCGGCGCTGCGGTTGGGTTCGGGCAAGCTGTCGATGACCGACGGTATCGCTGCGATCACCGCGTCGGCCAGCGGCCTGTGCGTGGTGGCCAGCCAGACCGGGCTGGTTGCGCCATGCTCGGCCTGCCCGACAAGGTCGATGGCGACGGTCGCGGGATCGGCGGTTTCGTCGGCCAGGACAAGACTGTCGGTGGGGCCGGCGAACATGTCGATCCCGATGGGGCCGAAAAGCTGCCGCTTGGCCTCGGCGACATAGGCGTTGCCAGGGCCGACAAGGATATCCGCAGGCGGTGCACCGAACAGGCCGAACGCCATCGCCGCCACACCCTGCACACCGCCGATGCAAAGGATGCGCGAGGCCCCCGCCAAATGCATCGCATAGAGCATCGGCGCGGGAATGCCCGCTGCGCCGTTGGGCGGCGAACAGGCGGTGATGTCGGGCACGCCCGCTTCGCGCGCGGTGGCGATGGACATGAGCGCCGATGCGATATGCGTGTAGCGCCCGCCCGGCACATAGCAGCCAGCCGCCGAAAGCGGGATCTGCCGCTGACCGGCGATCAGGCCGGGGCGAAGTTCGACCTCCATGTCTTGCGCGGTGGCACGCTGCGCAGCGGCGAAGCGGCTGATGTTCTCATGCGCCCAGTCAATGTCGTCCTTGAGATCCTGGGGGACCTCGGCGATCGCCTGTGCGACCTGCTCGGCGCTGACAGCGATTTCGCCGCTCCAGCCATCGAGGCTGCGCGCATATTCCAGCGCCACCTGCGCCCCACCGGCCCTGAGCCGCGCCAGCATGATCTGAACCGTATCGGCGACATCGGCGATGGCTTCGGGCGGTTGGCCGGGGGCGGACTTGATGAATTCGAGGGACATGGCGAAATCTCCTTGGCCCCTTGAATGTGGGCAAATGGTATCGCCGGACAAGGCGTTTTCGGCGGGGCCGTGCCGGTTTTTGCGCGCGCCGAAACAGGGTTTCGGCAAACCTGAAAAGCCAGTCACCTTCCCGGCGTAACCTTCAGAGTGTCGCCCTCAGTCCGCGCGCCGCATGCTCGATCAGATCCAGAACGCCGTCGAAATCGCGGGTATAATAGGGGTCCGGCACATGGCTCATGCCGGTTTCGGGGGCAAAATCGGTGAACAGCCGCACTTGTGTCCCTGCGCCGGCGGGGCGCAGAGCCTCGATCCGTTGCAGGTTGTCCTCGTCCATCGCGACGATCAGGTCGAATTCCTCGAAATCGCCCGCATGGAACTGGCGCGCGCGCAGCGAGGAGAGGTCGTGCCCGCGTCGCCGCGCGGCTTCCTGCATTGGTCCGTAGGGCGGTTCGCCCAGATGCCAGCCGCTGGTGCCTGCGCTGTCAATCGTAAGCCCGAGATCGGGCGTGAGCGAACGCAGGACTCCTTCGGCTGCGGGCGAGCGGCAGATGTTTCCAAGGCAAACGAACAGGATACGGGTGGTCATGCGGAGCTCCTTTGGGCAAGAAGTGTTAAGGCAAGGAGGTGACATGGAAAAGATCGTCATTCTGACCGGAGCGGGAATTTCCGCGGAAAGCGGCCTTGGGACATTCCGCGACGAGGGCGGGTTATGGGCGCAGCACGCGATCGAGGACGTCGCGACGCCCGAAGGGTTCGCGCGCGATCCGGGTCTAGTGCATCGCTTCTACAACGCCCGCCGCGCGCAGGCGGCGCAGGCCACGCCCAACCCCGCGCATGAGGCGTTGGCGCGGCTTCAGGCCGGGTTCCACGGCGATTTGTGGATCGTCACGCAGAATGTCGATGACCTTCACGAAAAAGCGGGCAGTTCCAATGTGTTGCATATGCATGGCAGCCTGAGCGGTGCGCTCTGCGGGGCCTGCGATCATCGCTGGCCCGCGCCGCTTGAGATGGCGCCGGGTGACCAATGCCCGGATTGCGGCGCGCCTACTGCGCGGCCTGATATCGTATGGTTCGGCGAAATCCCCTATCACATGGAACGGATCTGGGAGTTGGTCGAGACCGCGGATATTTTTGCCGCGATCGGCACGTCGGGGCAGGTATATCCGGCGGCGGCCTTCGCGCAGCATGCCGGACGTGCCGGGGCGCATTGCGTGGAACTCAACCTGGAGGATTCGATCAATGCCCGCGACTTTGCCGAGACCCGCCGCGGACCGGCGTCGACGCTGGTGCCAGAATGGGTTGATGAGATTCTAAGTCATTGACGTAAAATAAAAAGGCCGGGCGCGAGGCCCAGCCTTTCTGTTGCCGTTCGGGGTCAGCGTTCGAGATCGACGGGAACCTCGACCGAGATTTCGCCGGCCGTTTCGAAGGTCAGCGTGAGGGGGACGGTTGCGCCTTGCTCGAAGGGCGCTTCGATGCCCAGGAACATGATGTGGTTGCCGCCGCGCTCCAGCATGAGAGTTTCTCCGGCGGCGATCGGCAGGCCTTCTTCGACATGAATCATGCGCATCACGCCGTTTTCGTCCTGCTTGTGCGTATGCAGTTCCACCTTTTCCGATACGGGCGAGGCGGCGGCGATCAGGCGGTCATCGGTGCCGCTGTTGTTGGTGATGGTCATGAAGGCCGCGCCCGAGGTGGCCATCATGGCCGAGCTGCGGGCATAGGGGTCATTCACGGTGATGTCCTGCGCAAAGGCGGGAAAGGCGAGGGCGGTGGCGGCGAGAGCGGCCGCGATGGTGGTTTTGAAAGACATGGTTTTCGTCCTGACATGATTGGAAGAGTTTGACTGCGAAAGGTCGTTCAGGCCGCGAGAGGGGGCGCACGCGCACATGGCGATACCGCAGATGCAGTCGAGATATGTTGTGTAAATTCAATGGTTTCAACGGGCATCCAGCGCAGCTTGCGCAGCAGGAGCGGGCCGTCGGAAGAGGTAATCGCCTGGAACAGCGCCAGCGCGCATTCGGGGCAGATATGGGTGGCGCCGGTGGGCTGGCCATCGGCGTCGACGATCACGGTGACAGGCCCCGAGCCGGTGCAGATTTCGATCTGGCCGGCCGCGTCGGGGGCGGCGCGCGCCACGGCGAGGGCCTGGCCCGCGAGGACCATGACCAAGGCGAGGGCGATGCCCAGATATGCGCGAAGTCCTGTCATCTTCATCCACCATATACGCCTTGTGCGCAGAGAAGGGGAAGCGACAAAACGAAACAGCCCCGCCGCAAGGGCAGGGCTGTCAATCCGGTTCGGAAGATCGTTTGGCTCAGGCGCTGGCGGCCTGGGCTTTGGCGATTTCCTTTTTGACTTTCAACGCGTTGGCGGAAAGTTCATCATCCTTCGCCTTGGCGAGGAAAAGATCCAGACCGCCGCGGTGATCGACGCTGCGCAGAGCGGCTGCGCTGATCCGCATCTTGATGGGGCGGCCCAGGGTCTCGGACTGGAGCGATACGTCCTGCAGGTTGGGCAGGTAGCGGCGCTTGGTTTTGTTGTTGGCGTGGCTGGAGTGGTTGCCAGACATGGGGCCTTTTCCGGTCAGTTCGCAGCGGCGCGACATGGGTTCATCCTCGTCTTGGGTCAAGGGGGCAACGCGCCCCTGCTCAATGCAAATGGGCACCGCCAGTGGCAGCGCCCCGAATTCATCGCTGGGTCTTTACGTCCAAAGTCGCGGGGCGTCAAGGGATTCGACAGGGGAATTCGCGCCCGTGAAGGCATGTACGAAACGTCCGGTTTGTACATCGGTTTTGTACCGACTTCGCGCCGCCGGTCGCGGAAATTGTACAAAACCGGCAAGACCGCCCGCGGCGGGGCGCTGCCGGGGCGGTTGTGGGCATCGCGGGAGGGGGCTAGGCTGCGGGGCGAACGACGGCTGAAGCGCGAGACCGAGAGAGAGCAGGAGGGAGCGTCATGGAGATCATCACCGCCGGGACCACGCCGGACAGGCTGGCGAAGCCCGACTGGTTCACCGGACGGGTCTGGCAGACGCCCATCGTGGAGGCCCCGGCCCCGGCACGGGTGCGCGCGCTGCGCGTCAGCTTCGAGCCGGGCGCGCGCACTGCGTGGCATACGCACCCGCTGGGGCAGACGCTGCATGTCCTTTCGGGCATCGGGCTGGTGGGGCTGCGCGACGCGGCGCCACGGGTGATCCGGCCCGGCGACACGGTCTGGATTCCGCCCGGCGAGGAGCATTGGCATGGCGCGACCCCCGAATCGATGATGTGCCACATCGCGATCCAGGAGGCCGATGCCGAGGGTCAGGTGGCCGACTGGCTGGAGCATGTGAGCGATGCCGACTACCGGCGCGCGCCCGATTAACCGGCTGGCAAGGCTGCATGCTGTTAGTTGGACGGGTTCACGAGGGCGCGGGCGTTTTCGGCGATGGGTGCGCTTGAAGAGCGCGCGAGGGATGCGCAGATAGATTGAGACGGGTGCCTTACCCCGGACCCGCGAAAGCAGGAACAAGGAGCGCGACCATGCAATTTCAGTTCAACACGGATTCGAGCATCGAGGGCAACGAGGACCTGGCCGCCTCGGCGGAAGAGACCGTGACGTCGGCTCTGGGCCATCTCTGTGACCGCCTGTCGCGGGTCGAGGTGCACCTCGTCGATGCCAATGGCGCGAAGGGTGGTGCAGATGATATCCATTGCACGATCGAAGCGCGCCCCGAGGGGCTGAGGCCACAGACCGTGACCCATGCCGATGCCGACATTCCCGCCGCCCTGCGCGGCGGTGGCAAGAAAATCCGTGCGCTTCTGGAAAGCGAGTTCGGCAAGCTGTCGCGGCGCTGACAGGATAATGCCAGACGCGCCTGCGGGCGTGGTGCAAGGGAGGGCGGGAGAATGACGGATGTGAGGGACTTGCGGGGTGTCGTGCCCTATCTGCCAACGCCGCTGACGCGCGAGGGCACGGTGGATGAGGCGGCGCTGAAGCGGCTGGTCAACCACCTGATCGCCGAAGGGGTGCACGGCCTGACGCCGCTGGGATCGACCGGCGAATTCGCCTATCTGGACTTCGCCGCCAAGGAGCGCGTCGTCGCCGCCACGGTCGAGGCCGCGAAGGGCCGGGTGCCGGTGATCGCGGGCGTTGCCGCCACCACTACGCTTGACGCGGTCAGGCAGGCGAAACGCTGGGCCGAGCTGGGCGCGGATGGCATCCTGGCCGTGCTCGAGGCCTATTTCCCGCTGAACGACCAGAACGTGATCGACTATTTCACCGCCATCGCCGATGCGACGGACCTGCCGGTCACGCTTTATACCAACCCGAATTTCCAGCGCGTGGACCTGTCGCTTCAGGTGATCGAGCGGCTGTCGCATCATCCGCGTATCGTTTTCCTCAAGGATGCGTCGACCAATACCGGGCGGCTGATGTCGATCATGGGGATGACCGAGGGGCGGCTTGGGATCTTTGCGGCTTCGTCCCATATCACCGCTGCCGTCATGCTGATCGGCGGGCGCGGCTGGCTCGCGGGGCCGTCCTGCCTTATTCCGCGCCAGAGCGTGCGCCTGTTCGAGCTGTGCGAGGCGGGCGACTGGAGCGGCGCGATGGAGCTGCAACGCGAACTCTGGGCGGTGAACCAGGTCTTCGCGCGTTTCAACCTTGCCGGGGCGATCAAGGCAGGTCTGAAATTGCAGGGTTTCGACTGCGGCGATCCCGCACCGCCCCAGGCTGCGCTGAGCCCTGAGGCGGTGGAGACGCTGCGCGATGTGCTGAAGCGCGTGGGTGCGCTTTAGTCGATATCGCCTCAGCCGCGCCCGTGCGGTGCGTCGAGGTCGAGATCGGGTCCGACGGGGATGATCCGATGCGGATTGATCATGTCGTGGCTGTAGTAATAATGCCGGGTGATATGATCGAAATTCACCGTATCTGCCACTCCGGGCCATTGGTAAAGCTCGCGCAGATAGCCCCACATGTTGGGATAATCCACGATCCGCGCGCGGTTGCACTTGAAATGGGTGTGGTAGACCTTGTCGAAACGGATCAGCGTGGTGAACAGCCGCCAGTCGGCCTCGGTCGCGTCCGCGCCGGCCAGGTAGCGGTTGGACGACAGGCGCTGCTCGACCTTGTCGAGCGTCTGGAACAGGGGCGCGACCGCGTCGTCATAGGCCTCCTGGCTGGTGGCGAAACCCGCCTTGTAGACGCCGTTGTTCACGTTGGAATAGATCTCGGCATTGATCGCGTCGATCTCGTCGTGCTTGTCCTTGGGGTAGTAATCGTCACTGTTGCCGGTGATCGCGTCGAAGGCCGAGTTGAACATGCGGATGATCTCGGCGGATTCGTTCGAGACGATGGTCTCGCGTTCCTTGTCCCAGAGAACCGGCACGGTGACGCGGCCCGAAACCTCGGGGTCGGCCTTGGTGTAGAGGTCGCGCAGGAAGGGCAGGCCGTAAAGGTCATCGCCCGTTGCGCCGGGGTAATCGCTGCGCAGTTCCCAGCCTTCGCTGAGCATCTCGGGATGCACGACGGACAGGCCGATGTGATCGGTGAGGCCTTTCAAGCGGCGCATGATCAGCGTGCGATGCGCCCAGGGGCAGGCCAGCGAGACATAGAGGTGATAGCGCCCGGATTGCGCGGCGAATCCACCCTCGCCCGAGGGGCCGGGGCTACCATCGGCGGTGATCCAGTTGCGGAATTTCGACGTGTCGCGCACGAATTTGCCACCTGTCGAGTCGGTGTCATACCATTCGTCGTGCCATTCGCCTTTGACCAGTTGTCCCATGTTCGGTCCTCCTTTGCCCGATTGAGATAGGGCCGGGGCCTTCGGGCGTGAAGCCGGATGGGCGCGCATCGCCCGTGCATCGCCGCACATCGGTCATTTTCGGTGTTTGCGTGCCGGGACATGGCGGCCTATAGACGGGGAGACGATGCCCGTCAGGCGGGCCGGAAAGATGTGCAGGCGCGGCCGACCCAATCCGGGGGCTCTGGCGGCTGTGATCGTCGGGACATCGGCGCCTATCAAGGGCACCTTGCCTCCGTTTTTTCCGGTGCGCGACGGGCGAATGCCGGGAAAAGGGGAGAGACCCATGCGAAACCTGATCTGTGCCGCCGCCCTCGTGGCGGGAACGCCCGCGCTGGCCCATCCGGGCCATCTGAGCGAAGTCGCGGGCCACGGTCACTGGCTGGGCGCGGCGGCGATCGGCGCGGCCATCGCGATCGGGCTCTGGGCCGGGCTGCGGGGGCGCAAGGACGCTGCCGAGAGCGACGCGGCCGGGGCGCAGGACGGCGCCGGCGACGACGAAGCCCAGGAGGCATGAGCATGGAGAACGGCGCGGAAAAGACCGGGGTGATGATCTGCGGGCATGGCTCGCGCAGCCAGTCGGCGGTGGATGAATTCGCCACCCTGGCCGACAAGCTGCCTGCCCATCTGCCTCCCGACTGGCAGGTGGAATACGGTTATCTCGAATTCGCCAACCCGGTGATCCGCGACGGTCTCGACCGGCTGCGCGATGCGGGATGCAGCCGGATCCTGGCGGTGCCGGGGATGCTGTTTGCCGCGATGCATTCCAAGAACGACATCCCGACGGTGCTCAACTCCTACGGCGCCGAGCACGGGATCGACATCCGCTATGGGCGCGAACTCGGTGTCGACCCCAAGATGGTCGCCGCCGCGGCCGCGCGTATCCGCGAGGCGGTGGCGCAGGCCGACAGCGAAGACGGCGAGGTGGCGCTGCATGACACCTGCCTTGTGGTGATCGGGCGCGGCGCATCGGACCCGGACGCCAACAGCAATGTCGCCAAGATCGCCCGGCTCTTGCAGGAAGGGATCGGTTTCGGCTGGTGCGAGACCGGCTATTCCGGCGTTACCTTTCCGCTGGTCGCGCCCTGCCTCGAGCATGTGGCGAAGCTGGGTTACCGGCGGGTGGTGGTGTTTCCCTATTTCCTCTTTTCGGGGATCCTGATCGACCGCATCTACGGCTTTACCGATCAGGTCGCGGCGGCCCATCCCGGGATCACCTTCGTCAAGGCGGGGTATCTCGGGGATCATCCCAAGGTGCTGGAAACCTTCGCTGAACGCGTGCGCGAACAGGCCGGCGCCAACCCGCCGCCCAATTGCGCCACCTGCCAGTATCGCACCCAGATACTGGCGATCGGCGGCGAACCCCCGCGCGAGATCACGCCCGAACAGCGCGCCGCCTTCGCCGCAGCGCGCGGCGCGGGTCATCCCGCCTTCAGCGACGTGCCGCCGCCCACCTGCGTGATGTGCAAATACCGCGTTGCGGTGCCGGGGTTCGAGGCCGAGCTGGGCGCGGTGCAGGAAAGCCATCACCACCATGTCGAAGGCCAGGGCGCCAGCGCGCCAGGCTCGAACGTGGCGGATTGCAAGCTGTGCGATACGTTCTGCACGGGGCTTTGCCGACTCGAGATGCAGGATCATCATCACCACCACCACCATCATCACCATCACCACCACCACGACGGCGATCACGGCCATCCCCACGACCATCATCACGATCACCATCACCACCACGCGCAATATCCCCACGCGGATCACCCCTTGGGGCCGCAAAGCGCGCGCAAGGCGCGGGGGTGACGGGGCTTCATCTTGCCTCAAATATTCCCGCCGGAGGCTCCCGCACCATCCACACAGAGCAAAGGCCGATCATTGCGCCCCTATGAAAAGACCCCTTCGGCGATCTATGCCCAGAGCTTCGCCACCGTGCGCCGCGAGGCGCGGCTGGATCGCTTTTCTCCAGGCATGGAGGCGCTGGCGATCCGCGTGATCCATGCCTGCGGCATGGTCGAGGTGGCGGACCGGCTGGATTTCTCGCCGCCGGCCGATGCGGCGGGTCGCGCGGCGCTGGCGGCGGGGGCGAAGATCCTGTGCGACTGCGAGATGGTGGGCGCGGGCATCATCCGCCGTCACCTGCCGCGGGACAACGAGGTGATCGTCACCCTGAACGATCCGCGTGTGCCGGGGATCGCCGCCGGGATCGGCAATACCCGTTCGGCGGCGGCGGTGGAGCTCTGGGCGGATCACCTCAAGGGCGCTGTGGTGGTGATCGGCAATGCGCCGACGGCGCTGTTTCATCTTCTCGAACTGCTGGACGAGGGCGCGCCGAAACCGGCGCTGATCCTGGGCTTCCCGGTGGGGTTCGTGGGGGCGGCGGAAAGCAAGGCGGAACTGGCCGCGCGTCCGCGCGGCTGCGATTTCGTGACCCTGCGCGGCCGGCGTGGGGGGTCGGCGATGGCGAGTGCCGCGCTCAATGCGCTGGCGGCGGGCCTGCCCGAGGAAATATCATGAGAGCGGCGCCAGGGGCAGCAAAGGGCGGTGCGCCCTGTGCGGGGCGCGCGTGCAACGGAGGGACGGAAGATGGCTGAGGCGTGGTTGCATGTGGTCGGGATCGGCGAGGATGGCATGGAGGGACTCTTGCCCGCCACCCGCGCGGTCGTCGAGGCGGCGGAAATCATCATCGGCGGCGAGCGCCATCACGCCCTGTCGGACAGTGTCGGCGCCGAGCGCATCGCCTGGCCGTCGCCTTTCGATGCGCTGATCGACCAGCTTAGGTCGCTGCGCGGGCGGCGCGTCGTGGTGCTGGCGACGGGCGATCCGCTGTGGTTCTCGGTGGGTGCGCGGATCGGCCGGGCAATCGACCCTGCCGAGATCGTCTATCACCCGCAACTGTCGGCCTTTCAGCTGGCGGCGGCGCGGATGGGCTGGTCATTGGCCGATGTCGAGACGCTGACCGTCCATGGCCGTCCGGTCGAGCAGATGATCGCCTTCATCCAGCCCGATGCGCGGCTGTTGATCCTGACCACGGGTGCGGAGACGCCGGGACGGATCGCCGAGTTCCTGACCGAGCGCGGCTTCGGGCGCGCCAGGATGACGGTGCTGGCCAATATGGGCGGTGCGGGCGAGGCGCGTTTCGACGGGCTGGCCGAAAGCTGGGATCACGCGGTGCCGGATTTCAATACGTTGGCGGTGGATTGCGTGGCGGCGCCGGATGCGGCCCTGTTGCCGCGTGTGCCGGGCCTGCCGGATGCGCTGTTCCAGCATGACGGCACCATGACCAAGCAGGAGGTGCGCGCCGCCACGCTCGCCAAGCTCATGCCGATGCGCGGCGCGCTGTTGTGGGATATCGGCACCGGCTGCGGTTCGGTGGCGGTGGAGTGGATGCGCGGCGCGCGCTATGCCCGCGCGATTGGCATCGAGCCGCGCGCCGACCGGCGCGCCATGGCCGCCGCCAATGCGCTGGCGCTGGGCGCGCCCAAGCTGGAACTGATCGACGGGCGGGTGCCCGAGGCGCTGGCCGGGCTGGCACCGCCCGATGCCGTCTTTATCGGCGGCGGTCTCAGCCGCGAGACGTTCGAGGCCGCCTGGGAGGCGCTGCGCCCGCTGGGGCGGCTGGTCTGCAATGCCGTCACGCTGGAAAGCGAGGCGCTGCTTCTGGCGCTTTACAAGGAGCGGGGCGGGCAGTTGGTGAAGCTCATGGTCAACCGCGCCGAGCCGGTGGGCAGCATGACGGGCTGGCGGCCGCTGATGCCGGTCACCCAGTGGAGCCTGGTGAAGCGATGATCGGGTGGTGGCGCGCGGGGCAGGCGGCGGACGCCTCCGGCGGGAGTATTTCCGGCAAGGTGAAGCCGGGGGGCAGGCCATGAGTGCCGTGCTTTATGGTGTCGGGCTGGGGCCGGGGGATCCTGATCTCATGACCCTGCGCGCCCATCGCCTGATCGCGGGGGCGGATGTGATCGCCTATCCGAGCCTTGCGGGGGGCGCGAGTTTCGCCCGCGCCATCGCGGCGGCGGCGATCCGGCCGGGGGCGGAGGAGATCGTGATGGAGGTGCCGATGAGCACCGCGCGCGCCCCGGCGCAGGCGGCCTATGACACGGGCGCGGCGCGGATCGCCAAGGTGCTCGATTCGGGGCGTGACGTGGTCTGTCTTTGCGAGGGCGACCCGTTCTTTTATGGCTCGTTCATGTATCTTTTCGCGCGTCTTGCGGCGCGTTACCGGGTGGAGGTGGTGCCGGGGGTGACGTCGCTGACGGCCTGCGCGGCCCGCGCCGCGATGCCGCTGGTGGCGCGCAACGAGCGGCTGACGGTCCTGCCGGGGCCATTGCCCGAGGATGAGCTGCGCGCCCGCATCGAGGGCGCGGAAAGCGTGGCGATCATGAAGGTGGGGCGTCACATGGCCAAGATCCGCGGCGTGATCGAGGCCTTGGGCCTGACGGCGCGGGCGGTCTATGTGGAGCGCGCGAGCCTGCCCCAGGAGGTGGTCTGCCCGCTGGCCGAAGCGCCAGACGACGCGCCGTATTTCTCGATGATCCTGCTGGTGAAGGGGGGAGACCCGTGGCTGTGAAACCTGTGGTTCTGGCGTTGAGCCGGTCGGGAGAGGCGGTGGCGCATCGCGTGGCCCGGGATCTGGGCGCCGCCTTGCATGGGCGCGAGGGGCGGGTGGATCAGGCGGATGCCTGGTTTCCCGATGCGCTGGCGCATGTCCGCGACCTGTTCGCCGCCGGGGTGCCGGTGGTGGGGGTCTGCGCCAGCGGTATCCTGATCCGGGCGGTCGCGCCGCTTCTGTGTGAAAAGCGTGTCGAGCCGCCGGTCCTGTCGGTGAGCGATGACGGGTCGGTGGTGGTGCCGCTGTTGGGCGGGCATCGCGGTGCCAACCGGCTGGCGGCGCGGATCGCCGAGGGCCTTGGCGCGCAGGCGGCGGTAACGACGGCGGGCGATGTGGCGATGGGGGTTGCGCTTGATGCGCCGCCCGAGGGGTATCGGCTGGCCAATCCCGAGGATGCGAAAGCGGCGATGGCGTCGATGCTGGCGGGCGAGGGTGTACGTGTGATCGGCGAGGATATCCTTGGCATCGGGGGCGATGTCCACGGCCAGGTCGAGCTGGTGGTGAGCGAGGCGCCCGAGGCGGGCGATGCGAAACGGCTGGTCTATCATCCGCAGCGCTTCGTGCTGGGTCTCGGATGCGCGCGCAATTGCGACCCTGCCGAGATGTGGGCGCTGGCCGAGGCCACGCTTGCGGAGGCCGGGATCGCGCCGGGAGCGGTGGCCTGCGTCGCCTCGATCGATCTCAAGGCGGACGAACCCGCGATCAACGCGGTGGCGGCGCGGTTGGGTGTGCCCTTGCGGCTGTTTGATGCCGGGACGCTCGAAGCCGAGGCGGGGCGGCTGGCGAACCCCTCGGAGGTCGTGTTCGCCGAGGTGGGCTGTCATGGCGTGGCCGAGGGCGCGGTGCTGGCGGCGGGCACGGAACTGGCGGTGGAGAAGCGCAAGAGCGCCAATGCCACCTGTGCGCTGGGGCGCGCGGATCAGCCGATCGTGGCGATGCCGGGGCGCGCGCGCGGGCGGTTGAGCGTGGTCGGCATCGGCCCCGGACAGGCATCGTGGCGCACGCCCGAGGCCTCGCGCCTGATTGCCGAGGCCGACGAGCTGGTGGGCTATGGCTTGTATATCGACCTGTTGGGGCCGCTGGCGGCGGGCAAGGAGCGGAGCGATTTCCCGCTGGGCGGCGAGGAGGCGCGCTGCCGTCATGCGCTGGAGCGCGCCGGTGAGGGGCGCAACGTGGCGCTGGTCTGTTCGGGGGATGCGGGGATCTATGCGATGGGGGCGCTGGTGTTCGAACTGCTGGACAGGGGCACACAGGCGCAGGGCGTGAGCGATGCGGCGCGGCGCGTCGAGGTGGTCTGTTCGCCCGGTGTGTCGGCCCTGCAGGGCGCGGCGGCGCGGGCGGGTGCGCCCTTGGGCCATGATTTCTGCACCATCAGCCTGAGCGATCTGTTGACCCCGCGCGAGGATATCCTGCGCCGTTTGCGCGCCGCCGCCGAGGGGGATTTCGTGATCGCCTTCTACAACCCGGTCTCCCGGACACGGCGCACCCTGTTGGCCGAGGCGCGTGATATCCTGCTGGCGCATCGTCCGGGCGATACGCCGGTGATGCTGGCGACCTCATTGGGGCGGCCCGAGGAGCATCTGCGCTATCGGCGGCTGGATGCGCTGGAGGTGGACGAGGTGGACATGCTGACCGTGGTCCTGGTGGGGTCGAGCCAGTCGAGGCTGGCCGAACTGGGCGAGGGGGCGCGGATGTTCACGCCGCGCGGCTATGCGCGCAAGATCGACGGCGATCTGGCGGCGGGCGGCACGACATGAGTATTTCAGGCAAGATGAAGCGAGGGGTGCGGCGATGACCGTCTATTTCATCGGGGCGGGGCCGGGCGACCCGGAATTGCTGACACGCAAGGCGGAGCGGGTGATCGGGGAATGCCCGGTCTGCATCTATGCCGGGAGCCTTGTGCCTGAGGAGGTGGTGGGCTGTGCGCCGGAGGGGGCGCTGGTGATGGACAGCGCGGCGATGACGCTGGACGAAACCCATGCGGCGATCCGCGTGGCCCATGAGAATGGGCAGGACGTGGCGCGGGTGCATTCGGGCGATCCGTCGCTTTATGGCGCCATCGCCGAACAGATCCGGCGCTTGCGGGCAGAGGGCATCGATTATCGTATCATTCCCGGCGTGCCCGCCTATGCGGCGGCGGCGGCGGCGCTGGGACAGGAGCTGACGGTGCCGGAGGTGGCGCAGTCCATCGTGCTGACACGGGTGTCGATGAAGTCGACCTCGATGCCCGCGCGCGAGACGTTGGAGAATTTCGCCCTGAGCGGCGCGACGCTGGCGATTCATCTCGGCGTGCGGGCGATGCGTGAGATCGAGCGCGCGCTCATTCCCCATTACGGTGCGGATTGCCCGGTGGTGGTGGCCTGTCGCGTGGGCTGGCCGGACGAGCTGTTCATTCGCGGCACGCTTGCCGATATCCGCGAGAAGGTGCGCGCCGAGAAGATCACGCGCACCGCGCTGATTCTGGTGGGACCGGTATTGGGCGACATCGCGGATTTCAGGGAGAGCGCGCTTTACGATCCCGCGCATCCGCATGTCTTGCGCCCGAAAGCGACCGCGCGGCGCTGATTTGCGAGTATGGGATGCAACTTTTTACGTGACGGTTACGTTTTGCTGCGACAGACTGGAGCGGTATTGGAAAGAAGCGTGATCATGACGACATATTTACCCCCCGATGTTCAGGCGGGCCTGGATGAGGCGCGCAAGAAAGGCTGGAAGGCGAGCCACCGTTTGCGGGTGCGCGCCGGTGAGGAGGTCTATCGCGTGCTGCGCGCCTGGGACGGCGGTTTCGCGCTGGAGGCCGAGACCGCACCGCATCTGCGCGGGCTGGTCGATCTTTACGATGGTCCCAAGCACCTGTCGCAATGCCTGATCGTGGCCACGGAGGAAGACGGCGGCGAGATGCGATTCGAGCTCAAGCGCGTGACCGAGGCCAGCGAACTCCAGCCGGTGGATTTCGTGCGCGACCCGGAGGCGCCAGTCGCGCTGATCGCCAAGGATTGAGGCCACGCGGCAGCAGGCTGCTGCTGGCCGATACGCATCTTGCAAGAGCGGCATGGAAGGAACGCGTGATGCGCGGTGACGGCGAGAGTCGGCACGTCATCCTGTCGGGATGTTCGGGCGGCGGAAAGTCGACCTTGCTGGCCGAGTTGGCGCGGCGCGGTTTCGGCACCGTCGAGGAACCCGGCAGACGGATCGTCGCAGAGGAACTCTGCGGTGAAGGCAAGGCGCTGCCATGGGTCGACCTTGCCGCCTTTGCGCGGCGCGCCATCGAGATGGCAGAGGATGACCGGAAGCGTTTGAAGCAATCAGACGGTTGGGTCTTTTTCGACCGCGGGCTGGTGGACGCGGCGTTGACGCTGGAACATGCAACAGGGCTGGCGGCGACCGAAACCCTTGCAGGGCGAAGCCCCTTTCACAGGAAGGTCTTTCTGACGCCGCCCTGGCCGGAAATCTACCGGACGGACAGGGAGCGACAGCACGCCATGGCGGAGAGCATCGCGGAGTATCATCGGCTGCTCGATGGCTTTGACCGGCTCGAGTACGAGACCATCATCCTGCCGAAGACCGACGTCGCGGCCCGCGTCACATTCGTTCTCGACAGACTTTGCTGAGCGCCGAAGGTTCGGATCCGCTAACGCGGAGCGGGTCTGTTCCGGCGCCGTCAGGGCTGCTTTTCAAAGATGATGATGACCGAGCCCAGCGTCACGCCCGCCTTGCGCATGTAGGCGCGGTTCAGGACGCGGGTATCGGAGAGCTGCCACATCCAGTCATCGAAATGCACCCGCGTGGTGCCGTCGCGCGTGGGCAGGTCGATCAGGTAGGTCCAGTTGAAGGTATCGCCCTTTTCGGTGCCGCGCGCGGTGCCGATCACGCCGGGGGCACTGCCTTCCCAGCTTTCGGGGCCGGTCTGGCGCAGGGTCCAGATGCGCTGTTCGGCGCTGCCGTCGGCATAGGTGAAATCCTCGGTCAGGGTGAGGGTTTCGCCGTCCCATGTGCCGTCGATCTGGACCTCGAAACGGCGCCGGACGGTGCCAAAGCGGTCCTGGAACTGGCCATGCGCCACGGTCGTGCCCGCGAAGAATTCCTGCAGTTCAAAATCGCGGCTGCTGAGCGCGGGATCATCGAGCGACGGGCGCCCCGTGCAGGCGGCCAAAAGGGTGAGGGCGGCAAGGCTGAAAACGGTGGCGAGGGCGCGGATCATCGATGACTCCGATTGCGTGCTTCGCGCCATAGCTAGGCCGCGGCGCGCGCAGGGCAAGAGCCGGGCGCGCCGCGGTCCCGGTATCATTGCAGGTCGGCGAAGGCCTCTTGCAGGCGGGAGACGGCCTCTTGCACGCGGGCGCGGGGGGTGGCCAGGTTGAAGCGCAGGAAGCTTTCGCCGCCAGTGCCGAAGGTGGCGCCGTGATTGACCGCGATGCGGGCATCCTTTTCGACACGGGCGGTGAAGTCGCCCGTATCCATGCCGGTGCCCGCGAAATCGACCCAAGCGAGATAGGTGGCCTCGAGCGGCATCGAGGCGAGGCCGGGGATCGTGGCGATCCCGGCATCAAAGAGCCGCCGGTTGCCATCGAGATACTGCGTCAGCGCATCGACCCATTGCGCGCCCTCGGTGGAATAGGCGGCCTCGGCCATGACGAGACCGAAGGAGTTGGGCGACATGCCAAGCGCGCCCATGCGGGCGGCGAAACGGGCGCGCAGGGCCTCGTCGGCGATGATGACATTGCCGGAATGCGCCCCGGCGATGTTGAAGGTCTTGGTGGTGGCGGTCATCATCACCAGCCGGTCGGCGATGCGGTCATCCACCAGCGGCATGGCGATATGGGAGTGGTCGGGCATGACGAGGTCGTGGTGGATCTCGTCCGAGACCAGGATGAGGTCATGGCGGCGGGCGAAATCGGCGACGCCCTGAAGTTCCTCGCGGGTCCAGACGCGGCCGCCGGGATTGTGGGGCGAGCAGAGGATGAGCATCTTTTCCGAGCCGTCGAGCATGTCGTCATAGGCGTCGAAATCCATGACGTAGCGGCCGTTTTCGGTGGCCAGCGGGCATTCCACCACGCGCCGTCCCGCCGCTTTGATGACGCGGGCGAAGGAATGGTAGACGGGGGTGAAGAGCACCACGCCGTCGCCCGGTTCGCTGAAGGCGTCGACGCAGAGGCCGGTGCCGTTGACGAGGCCGTGGGTGGTGAAGACCCATTCGGGTTCGACCCGCCAGCCGTGGCGTTCCTGCATCCACCAGCGGATGGCGGAGAGGTAGCTGCGATCATCGCCGTAATAGCCGTAGATGCCGTGATCGACCATGCCCTGCAGCGCGTCCGAGATGCATTGCGGCGGCTGGAAATCCATGTCGGCGACCCACATCGGGATGCCGTCGCTGGCGGGGACGCCATAGATCTTTTCCATCATGTCCCATTTCTGGGAGTGGGTGCCGTGGCGGTCGATGATGCGGTCGAAATCCATGCGGGTCTCCTTGCTGGTTCTGCGGGCAGGCTATACGCTGTTGGCGCGAGGGTGTAGGGCGGATGCTACGGCGACGGATATTCTGATATTATGCGTCTGATTGGAAGGGTGTTCTGTTCTATAGTTCAAGAATGGGACAACGTTCTATTGGTGTTTGAATAAATGGGACAATATTCCTTGCGGGGGTGTCCGCACCACGACCTGCCGAAAGATTGGCCCATTGCGCGGCCAGCGGGCATGACCTAAATCCTCCCGCATGATACGGCCCATTCTGATCCACCCCGATCCGCGCCTCAAACGGATCTGCACGCCTGTCGACGATCTGTCGGACGGGTTGCGCGCGCTGGCCGATGACATGCTGCAAACCATGTATGATGCGCCGGGCATCGGGCTGGCGGCGCCGCAGGTCGGGGTGATGGACCGGCTGATCGTCATGGATTGCGTCAAGGAAGAGGGCGAGGCACCGCGCCCGCTGGTGATGTTCAACCCCGAGATCCTGGCCGCGTCGGACGAGACCAATGTCTATGAGGAAGGCTGCCTTTCGATCCCGGAGCAGTATGCCGAGGTCACGCGACCGAGTGCCGTGGACGTGCGCTGGATCGACCGGGACGGCAACGAGCGGCAGGAGACGTTCGACGGGCTGTGGGCGACCTGCGTGCAGCATGAGATCGACCACCTGAACGGCAAGCTGTTCATTGATTACCTGGGGCCGATGAAGCGGCAGATGATCACAAGGCGAATGCAGAAGCTGAAGCGCGAGCAGGCGAAGGCGAGGGCCTGAGCCATGACCGTGCGCCGCTGTCTTGCATGGCCGGACCGGCGGTTGCGCGCCCGCGCCGAACCGGTCGAGGCGATCAGCGACGAGATCCGCGCCATTTGGGACGACATGATCGACACGATGGAGGCGATGCCGGGCGTCGGGCTGGCGGCGCCGCAGATCGGGGTGATGCAGCGCCTTGCGGTCGTGGATGCCAGTGACAGGCGCGGGCAGGCGGTGCGCATGGCCAATCCCGAGATCCTTCATGCCAGCATCGATCTGCGCGCCCATGAGGAAGCCAGCCCGAACCTGCCGGGTGTCTCGGCGCAGGTGAAGCGCCCGCGCGCGGTAACGGTGCGGTTCATGAATGCCGAAGGCGAGACCGAGGAGCGCGATTTCATCGGGCTCTGGGCGACCAGCGTGCAGCACCAGATCGACCATCTGGAGGGCAGGATGTATTTCGACCGGCTGAGCAAGGTCAGGCGCGACATGCTGTTGCGCAAGGCGAAGAAACTGGCGGGATAGGGCAGGCGAAGCGATGCGCGTGATTTTCATGGGAACGCCGGATTTCTCGGTGCCGGTGCTGGAGGCGCTGGTGGCGGCGGGGCACGAGGTGGCGGCGGTCTATTGCCAGCCGCCGCGCCGGGCCGGGCGCGGCAAGCAGGCACGTCCGACCCCGGTCCATGCGCGGGCGCTGGAACTTGGCCTTGAGGTGCGCCATCCCGAGAGCCTCAAAGACGCGGGCGCGCAGGCCGATTTCGCCGCGCTTGATGCGGATGTGGCGGTGGTGGTGGCCTATGGTCTGATCCTGCCGCAGGCGGTTCTGGATGCGCCGCGCCAAGGGTGCGTCAATATCCATGCGAGCCTGTTGCCGCGCTGGCGCGGGGCCGCGCCGATCCATCGCGCGATCATGGCGGGGGACCGCGAAACCGGCATCTGCATCATGCAGATGGAGGCGGGACTGGATACCGGGCCGGTGCTGTTGCGCCGCGCCACCGCGATCGGCCCCGAGGAAACCACCGGCGAATTGCATGACCGGCTGTCGAAGATGGGCGCCGAGGCGATCATCGAGGCATTGGCGCAGCTGGATCACCTGACGCCCGAGCCGCAGCCCGAGGCGGGCGTCACCTATGCCGCGAAGATCGACAAATCCGAGGCGCGCATCGACTGGACCCGGCCCGCCGCGGAGGTGGACGCGCAGATCAGGGGCCTGTCGCCCTTTCCGGGCGCGTGGGTCGAGCACGAGGGCGCGCGCATCAAGCTGCTGGGCTCAAGCATCGCCGAAGGGCAGGGCGCGCCGGGTGAGGTTCTGGATGACCGGCTGACCGTGGCCTGCGGCAGCGGCGCGGTCAGGATTTCGCGCTTGCAACGGGCCGGACGGGCGGCGCAGGATGCCGAAAGTTTCCTGCTGGGGCACGCGCTGCCGGTGGGCGCGCGCTTGTAATGGAAGGTTAGGGCCATGTTTCCCACGCTGATCGGCACGGTGGTGATTGCGGGCATCGTGGGCTACCTTTCGGAAAAGACGGGCTTTACGCGCAACGGCTATGTCCAATCCATCATCATCTGCGTGGGCGGCGCGTTCCTGTTCTATTTCCTGCGCATCATGTTCGGGATCCGGTTCGGCGCGCCGGGGGTGGATGCGGTGCTGTCGTCGATCGGCGCGTTGATCATCGTGCCGACCCATTGGCGGCGCAAGAGATAAGGAAGCAAGGCGATGAGCGTGGTCTACCTGATCATCATCGGCGCGGCGGCGGGTTTCCTGGCGACGCGGCTGATGCGGATGGAAACCGATATCGTCACCACCATCGCCATCGGCATCGCCGGGGCGCTGATCGGCGGGCTGGTGTTGCAGGTGATCCTGACGGTCGCCGGGCTGCTGGGCGGGCTGATCGGCGCGGTGCTGGGCGCCTTGCTGCTGATCTGGGCCTACCGGACCTATATCGCGCGCCGAAAATAGATCACAGCGAGGCCGCCGCGCGGCTGGCCTGATCGTATTGTCCCGAGAGCCCGCGCAGCACGCGGGCGAGCTGGCGCAGATCTTCGCCCGAGAGATCGCCACCCGACATCCCTTCGAGCAGGCATTGGCGGCGCACGTCCCGATAGGCCTGGCACAGCGCTGCACCATCGGGCGAGGTGCGATAGAACACCTCCTTGCCGCGTTTCTCGGTTTCGATCAGCCCGGCCTTGACGAGCTTGCGCAGCGCGTAATTGACGGTGTGGGTGTCCTCGATATTGAGCAGGAAGCAGATATCCGAAAGCCGCTTGTCGCGGTTGCGGTGATTGGTGTTGTGCAGGATCAGGATCTCCAGGGGGCTGAGATCGGAATGGCCGGACGCGGCCATGCAGCGCGTCATCCAGCGCGAAAAGGCGTTGAAGGCGATGATCAGGCCGAATTCGAGTTCGGACAATTCCCAGCCGTCGCCGTCGGCAAGATGGCGGGAAGAGACGATTCGCCGCCCGTCGGGTTTCTGTTCGCTCATGCGCTGCCCTTTCCTTGGCCGGTGCCGGAAAACGCCCGCGTTTCCCGCTAAGTCCCCCGGATGCCTTGAACCTTTGGCAAATGTCCAGAGCCCGGTCGCTTCTGCTATCGGTATCAGGATGACATAACGTTGACAAATTATCAACGTTATGCCTTCATGAGGTAATGATAATCAATGACAGGGAGTTTTCGAGATGAAGATGACACGCTATTTCACCGGCGCCGTAGCGGCGCTTGCCGGGATGGCCATGCAGGTCCAGGCCGAGGCATGGGACATGCCGACGCCCTATCCGGACGCCACCTTTCACACGGTGAATGTCCATGAATTCGCCAAGGACGTGAACGAGGCCACCGACGGCGCGCTGGAAATCAAGGTGCATTCCGCCGGGTCGCTGTTCAAACACCCCGAGATCAGCAAGGCCGTGCGCAGCGGGCAGGTGCCCGCGGGCGAGTTCTTTCTTTCGCTGCTGGCCAATGACAACCCGGTCTTCGGCGCGGATTCGCTGCCGTTTCTGGCAACCAGCTATGACCAGGCCGAGCGGCTTTGGGCGGCGCAGAAAGACGTGATTTCGGATCTTCTGGACGAGCAGGGCATGATGGTTCTTTATGCCGTGCCGTGGCCGCCGCAGGGGCTTTACACGACCAAAGAGATCACCTCGGTCGACGATCTGTCGGGGCTGAAGTTCCGCACATACAATGCCACGCTGGAAGAGTTCGCGAACCTTGCGGGTGCCGCGCCGACGCAGGTCGAGGTGCCCGACATTCCGCAGGCCTTCAGCACCGGGCGGGTCGAGGCGATGATCACCTCGCCCTCGACAGGTGCGAATTCCAAGGCCTGGGATTTCCTGTCGCATTACACCGACATCCAGGCATGGATTCCCAAGAACGTCGTGGTGGTCAACAAGCGTGCGTTCCAGCGTCTTGATGAAGGCGTTCAGCAGGCAGTGCTGGATGCGGCCGCCAAGGCCGAAACCCGCGGCTGGGAGATGAGCCGCGCCGAGACCGACGAAAAGGTCGCCATCCTCGAAGAGAACGGCATTACCGTGGTCGAGCCGAGCGATGAGCTGATGGAGGGTCTGCGCGATATCGGTGCGCAGATGCTGGAGAACTGGAAGGCCGATGCCGGCGATGCGGGTGCGGCTCTTCTGGATGCCTATCAGCAGTAAGCGGCGATGACATGCGCCCGGACGCCGCCAATGGTGTCCGGGCCGATTCCAGGGGAGGATGGATGCCATGCGGCCTGTTCTGACGTCGATCTATCGTTTCGCGGGCGGGCTTGCGGCCTGTTTCATCCTGGCCATCGTGGTGCTTGTCTTTGCGCAGGTCTGTCTGAACCTTGCCGACAAGATCGCCGCCGCGCTGACCGGGCAGGGGATCGGACTGACGATCCCGTCCTACGCCGATTTCACCGGCTTCTTCCTGGCCGCGTCGGCCTTTCTGGCGCTGGCCTATACGCTGCGCGAGGGCGGGCATATCCGGGTCACGCTGGTGGTGATGCGCCTGCCCGAGCGGGCGCGCCACATGGCCGAGATCATGGTCACGTCCATCGCGTTGGCGATGAGTGCCTTCGCGACGGTCTACATGGTCCTGCTGGTGCTGGAATCGCATGAATTCGGCGATCGCAGCGCGGGGATGGTCTCGGTGCCGCTGTGGATCGTGCAGATGCCGGTGGCGCTGGGTCTTGCGATCCTGACGCTGGCGCTGGCGGACGAAATCTACGGCCTTTTGCGCGGTTCCCGGCCCTCCTGGGCGGGGAAGGGCGAAAACCTTCTGAACGAATAGGAGACGGATATGTCCATCGCCCTGCTGTCCGTCATTCTTATGGTGCTGCTCTTTGCCTTTCTCGGCTCGGGGCTGTGGGTCGCGTTCTCGCTCTTGGGGGTGGGGATCGCGGCGATGGCCCTGTTTACCGAGGCGCCGCTGGGCCTTGTCATGGCCACGACCCTCTGGGGGCACAGCAATTCATGGGCGCTGGCGGCGTTGCCGCTGTTCATCTGGATGGGCGAGATCCTGTTCCGCTCGCGCCTGTCGGAGGACATGTTCGCGGGGCTGTCGCCCTGGATGAACCGGCTGCCGGGGCAGCTGTTGCATGTGAATGTCTTTGCCTGCGGGATCTTCGCGGCGGTGTCGGGCTCGTCGGCGGCGACGGCGGCGACCATCGGCAAGCTGTCGATCCCGGAGCTGACACAGCGGGGCTATCCCGAGAAGATGGTGATCGGCACGCTGGCGGGGTCGGCGACGCTGGGCTTGCTCATTCCGCCCTCGATCATCCTGATCGTCTACGGCGTCGCGACCGAGCAGTCCATTGCGCGGCTGTTCGTGGCCGGGGTGTTGCCGGGGGTGCTGCTGGTGTCGCTTTTCGTGGGCTATGTCGCGCTTTGGGCGCTGGTGAACCGCAAGAGCCTGCCCGACGAGGCGCTGCATGTGGGTTTCGGCGAGAAGCTGCGCCGCTCGCGCCGGCTGTTGCCGGTGATCGCGCTCATCGCCGGGGTGATCGGGTCGATCTACACGGGCCTCGCCTCGCCTACGGATGCGGCGGCGGTGGGCGTGGTGCTGGCACTGGTCCTATCCTGGAGCACGGGCACCCTGAGCCGCAAGAGTTTCATCGAGGGGCTGATGGGCGCGACGGTGACCTCCTGCATGATCGCCTTCATCCTGGCGGGCGCGTCCTTTCTGACGGTGGCGATGGGCTTTACCGGCATTCCGCGGATCCTGGCCGAATGGATCGGGGGCATGGAGCTTTCGACCTATACGCTGCTGGCGGCGCTGACCGTGTTCTTCGTGGTTATGGGGTGTTTCCTTGACGGGATTTCGGTGGTGGTGCTGACGGCCTCGGTGGTGATGCCGATGGTGCAGGCGGCGGGGATCGATCCGCTGTGGTTCGGGATATTCCTGGTGGTCGTGGTCGAGATGTCTCAGATCACGCCGCCGGTGGGGTTCAACCTGTTCGTGCTGCAATCGCTGACCGGGCGCGACATCCTGAGCGTGGCCGTCGCGGCGCTGCCATTCTTCGTGCTGATGGCGGTGGCGCTGGTGATCATCGTGATATTCCCCGGCATCGTGACCTATCTTCCGGGCCGGATGTGACCGGCGCGATGGAACAGGAAACGGCCAAACCCCCGATTATTCGCAGCGTCGGCGTGGACGGGATGCTGGTATCCTTCGCCGACCGGCTGAGCGAGCCGGCCAACCGCGCGGCGCTGGCCCTGAGCGCGGCGCTGGAGCGCGAGAGCTGGGACGGGGTCGAGGAAGTGTCGTCGTCCCTCGTGTCGAGCTTCGTGCGGTTCGATCCGCTGCACCTGAGCCACGCGGATTTGCGCGAGAAGCTGGCGGAACTGGTCGAGGGCTGCGACTGGCGGGCGGCGGCGCTGCCCGAGGGGCGGCGGCTCTGGCATATTCCGACGGTGTTCGGCACCGAGCTTGCGCCGCAACTGGGACAGGCGGCAGAGGCGGCGGGCATGAGCGAGGCCGAGGCGGTCAAATCGCTGTCGGAGGCACGGGTCAGGGTGCAGGCGATCGGCTTTGCGCCCGGTCAGCCTTATCTGGGCGAGTTGCCCGAGCCTTGGGACATCCCGCGCCAGAGCAGCCTGACCAAGCGCATTCCCGAAGGCGCGCTGGCGGTGGCAATCCGCCAGATGGTGCTGTTCTCGGTAAGCGCACCGACCGGCTGGCAGCATGTCGGCCAGACCGCGATCCGGCTGTTTCAGCCAGAGGCCGACCAGCCCTTTCTGCTGCGCCCCGGCGACGAGGCGCAATTCACGCCTGTGGATGCCGAGACGCTTGCCTCGATGCGCAGCGACCCCAAAGGCGGGGCCGAAAGCGAGCCGATCCGATGAGTCGCGCGCTGACCATAGGCCGGGTCGGGCCGGGCGTGACCCTTCAGGACGAGGGGCGCGCGGGCTATCTGGGGTTCGGGCTGTCGCGCGGTGGCGCGGCGGACCGGCTGGCGCTGGCCGAGGGTGCGACGCTCCTGGGACAGGGGCGCGATCTGGCGGTGCTGGAGATGGCCGGGATGGGTGGCGACTTTACCGCCGAGGACGACATGCGCATCGCCCTGACCGGCGCGCCGATGCAGGTGACGCTGGATGGCGCGGCGCTGGCATGGAATGCCAGCCACGCGATGCCGAAGGGCGCGGTGCTGTCGATCGGCGGTGCGCGAACGGGCAGCTATGGTTACCTGCATGTGGGCGGCGGTTTCGATGCGCCCAAACGGCTGGGCGCGCGCGGCGCGCATCTGGCGGCGGGTCTGGGCGCACCCCTGGAACAGGGCGCGCGGCTGGAACTGGGCGAGGACAGAGGGCGTGGAACCGGCCTGACGCTCGATCCCGGCGAACGTTTCGGGGGTGGCACGGTCCGCATCGTGGAAAGCTTTCAGACCGCGCTGTTCCCGCAGGACGAGGTGGCGCGGTTCACCGCCACCGAATTCAGGCGCGGGGCGCGCGGCAACCGGATGGGCGTGCCCCTGGAACAGGAGGGCGCGGGGTTCACCCTTGAGGGCGGGCGCAACGTGCTGTCGGATGTGGTGGTGCCGGGCGACATCCAGATGACCGGCGACGGCACGCCCTATGTGCTGCTGGCCGAGTGCCAGACCACGGGCGGGTATCCCCGGATCGGCTCGGTGTTGCCCTGCGACATGCCCCGGCTGGTGCAGGCGGGGCCGGGCGCGCCCTTGCGGTTTGCCTTTGTCTCGCTGGAGGAGGCAGTGGAACTGGAGCGCGCGGCGGCGCGCCATGTCGAGACGCTCGACAAGCGGCTGAGCCCCCTGTTGCGCGATCCCCAGCGGATGGCCGACCTGTTATCCTATGACCTGATCAGCGGCGTGAGCGCCGGAGACACACACAAGCATTGAGGTGAGACCATGGAACCGACCGTCGATCTGAACGCCGATATGGGCGAGAGCTTTGGCCCCTGGGTGATGGGCGACGATGCGGCGCTTCTGGATATCGTCACATCGGCCAATATAGCCTGCGGGGTGCATGCGGGCGATTGGGACGTGATGGCAGAGACCATGCGCAGGGCGGTGGCGGGCGATGTGGGGATCGGGGCGCATCCCGGATTTCCCGACATCCAGGGCTTTGGCCGCCGCCGGATGATCCTGCCGCATGAGAGCCTTGGCAACCTTGTGCGCTACCAGGTGGGTGCGGCGCAGGCGATGGCACGCGCCGCCGGGGGCGAGGTGCGCCATGTGAAGCTGCATGGCGCGCTGTCGAACATGACATCGCAGGACGAAGCCATGGCGCGGGCCTGCTACGAGGCGGCGCTGTCGGTTGCGCCGGATGTGATCATCATGGTGCTGGCGGGCACGAAACAGCAGGATGCGGTGCGCGATCTGGGCTGCCGGGTGGCCTGCGAGATCTTTGCCGACCGCGCGTATAATGACGATGCGACGCTGGTCGACCGCAGCCAGCCGGGCGCGGTGATCCACGATGCCGCGAAGGCGGGTGCGCGCATGGCCGAGATGGTGCGCGAGGGCGCGATCATCACCGAGAGCGGCAAGCGCATTCCGACGCGGATCGACACGATCTGCCTGCATGGCGACACGCCGACGGCGGTCTCGATTGCCGGAGAGGTGCGCCGCGCCCTGACCGAAAGCGGTGTGCGCCTCAAGTGGTTCGAGGGCGTGCCGGTCTGAAGGGCCGCGCCGTATTCAGCCGGGTTTGAACGGCGCCATCCCGGCGCGTGCCAGCGCGTCGGCGCGTTCGTTCTCGGGGTGGCCGGCATGGCCCTTGACCCATTCCCATGTCACGTCGTGGCGGGCGCGGGCCGCATCGAGGCGCTGCCAGAGTTCGACATTCTTGACCGGCTTTTTCGCTGACGTCTTCCAGCCATTGCGCTTCCAGCCGTGAATCCAGCCGGTGACGCCGTTCTTCACATAGGCGCTGTCGGTGACGATGGTGATCGCGCTGGGCTTCGATAGGGCCTCGAGCGCGGCGATGGCGGCCAGAAGTTCCATCCGGTTGTTGGTGGTTTCTGCCTCGCCGCCCTGCAGTTCGCGTTCGCGCAGCACGGTGTCGCCCTCGACCGCCTGCAAGAGCGCGCCCCAGCCCCCTGGCCCCGGATTGCCCGAACAGGCGCCATCGGTATAGGCGAAAAGCTCAGGCATCCTGGAACAGCTCCGCATGGCCGGGCAGGGCGTGCATCCGGGCGCACCAGGCGTTGATCGCGCCGAAGGGCGCCATGTCGAACCCGCCGCGCGACCCGGCGCTGTGGGTATAGGCGTAAAGCGCGATATCGGCGAGGCTGGGCGTATCGCCCAGCAGCCAGTCGCGCCCCTGAAGGGCCTGATCGAGCAGCGAGAGGATCGCGTTGCCCTCGTGGAGCAGGGCGGCCATGCGTTCGGGCGTGGCGTCGGGCGCGCGGTGCGCATAGCAGCGCAGCGAGGCGCGCACGGCGATGACCGGCTCGTGGCGGTTCTGCTCGAAGAACATCCAGGCCAGCATCTGCGCCTGGGCCGTGGGATCGGTGGGAATCCAGGCGCTGCCTTGGGCGAGATACCAGAGGATCGCGTTCGATTCCGACAGGATGGTGCCATCGGGCAGGTGCAGCGCGGGCAGCTTGCCCAGCGGCAGGCGGCCTTCGGCCTGCGCGCGCTCCAGTGCCTCGGAGGCGGCCTCGCAGGGGATGTGGCGATAGGGGCGTCCCAGCAGGGATAGCAGCAGCCGCACCTTGTAGCTGTTGCCCGAGGAGGGCATTGAATAGAGCGTGAGATCGGTCATGGCGTTCCTGATGCAGGCTGGACGGGAGGCTGTCAATCGGTGTAGCGGGGCGGGTGCAGCGGGGTCAGAAGAACACGCCGATGCCAAGGCATGTCACCACCACCGCCGTCAGCGGCAGGCGCAGGGCCATCCACCATTCGGGCGCGGCGCCATGATACCAGAACAGCCAGTCGAGCCCCAGAATGCCGATGAACCCCATCATCAGCGAGACCCCCGAGCCGGTCGGCCCGCCCCCCGTCATGAAGAACGCCCAGAGCGCGGGCAGCACGGCGAGCCCATAGCCGGTTGCGGCCTGTGCACCCTTGAGCCGCGTCGCAAAGCCCCAGAGCGCCCCCGACATGAAGCTGAGGATCACCGCGCCGTAGAACAGCATGACGTATGGCCCGACGAAGCGCCCGCCGAGGGTCTGGCTGGTCCAGATGCCGAGATCGGGGATGAGCACCGTCAGCGCCCCCCAGACAAATGGGATCAGCCCGGCAAGGCCAAGCAGCAAGGGGGCGCGGGGGATGGTCGTCATGCGGCTTTCTCCAGTGCGAGGCGTGCCGCCAGCGCGCCGAATATCGCGGCGAAGCTGCGATTGAGCCAGCGCATCGCGCGCGCCGAGGACAGGAGCCGGTCACGCATGGCAGCGGCGAAGCTGCCATAGATCGCGAAGACGGCGAAGGTCAGCCCCATGAAGATCGCGCCAAGGCCCATCATTTCGGCGGCGGCGGTGGCGGGATTGCCGGAAAGGAACGGCGGCAGCAGCGCGAGGAAGAAGATCGAGAGCTTGGGATTGAGGATGTTGATCAGCGCGCCGCGCCGGGCGATTGCAAGTCCGGGTTCGGCGCGTGCTTCGGGGCGAAGGCTGAGCGCGCCGTCGGATCTGAGCGCCTGCCATGCCAGCCAGAGCAGATAGGCCACGCCGGCGAATTTCACGACCTGAAACAGCAGCGCCGACATATGCAGCAGCGTCGCCAGCCCCAGCACCGCCGCCAGCAGGGCCGGGACGATCCCGAGCGTGCAGCCAAGCGCCGCCATGAGCGCGGCGCGCCGCCCCTGCCCGAGCCCGATGGCCAGTGTGTAGATGACGCCCGTTCCGGGCGCGATGACCACCACGAGGGCGGTGATGAGAAACTGAAGGCTCATGCGCCCCCCTTTCGTGAGACCGTTCAAGAGGGGCCACAGCCGCGCGGGGCTGTCAAGCCGCGTCAGGCGGTTTCGCGCATCACGCGGGGCACCTTGAACTCGACATTCTCCTGCGCGGTCTCGACCAGTTCGATGGTCACGTCATAGCGGTCGCGGAAGGCGTCGATCACTTCGTTCACCAGCACCTCTGGGGCGCTGGCCCCGGCGGTGATGCCGATCGATGCGATGCCATCGAGTGCGCGCCAGTCGATGTCGCCCGCGCGTTGCACAAGCTGAGAATAGCCGCACCCCGCCTTGGCGCCGACTTCGACGAGGCGGCGGGAGTTCGACGAGTTGGGCGCGCCCACCACCAGCATCGCGTCCGCATGAGGCGCCATCGCCTTGACCGCCTCCTGACGGTTGGTGGTGGCGTAGCAGATGTCTTCCTTGTGGGGGCCTTTGATGGAGGGGAAACGCGCCCTCAGGGCGGTAACGATATCGGCGGTGTCGTCGATCGACAGGGTCGTCTGGGTGACGAAGGCCAGCCGCTCGGGGTCGCGCACATCGAGGGCGGGCACGTCTGACGGGGTTTCCACAAGCAGAACCTCGCCGTCGGGTAGTTGCCCCATCGTGCCGATCGTCTCGGGATGACCGGCATGGCCGATCATGACGATCTGGAGCCCGTTCTCGTGGTGGCGCTCGGCCTCGATATGGACCTTGGAGACCAGCGGACAGGTCGCGTCCACATAGAGCATCTGGCGGTTGGCGGCCTCGGCGGGGACGGATTTGGGGACGCCGTGGGCGGAAAAGATGACGGGGCGGTCATCGGGGCATTCATCGAGTTCCTCGACGAATACCGCCCCCTTGGCGCGCAGGTCATCGACGACGAACTTGTTGTGAACGATCTCGTGACGCACATAGACCGGCGCGCCCCATTTCTGAAGCGCCAGTTCGACGATCTTGATGGCGCGATCCACGCCCGCGCAAAAGCCGCGCGGCGCCGCAAGGTATAGCGTGAGCGGGGGTCTGGTGGTCATGGCGGTCTCCTGTCTGGCCCAGACCTAAGGTCAAGGGCGCAGCACGTCCAGAGGCGATCGGGAGAAAGCCGGGTCGTGAAGCTGCAAACCCCGCGATGCGGAGCATGGCGGGGTTTACGCTGTGACGTTGTCGCTATTGGCCGGGCTCAGTCTTCTTGTTCGAAGACGTCCTCGCGACTGTTCGTCGACTCGCGCGGCGGGCGGCCGATCACGTCCTTGAGATCCTCGAGTTCGATGAAATTATCGGCCTGACGGCGCAGGTCGTCGGCGATCATCGGCGGCTGGCTGCGGATCGTCGAGACCACCGACACGCGCACGCCCTGACGTTGCAGGCTTTCGACCAGCGGACGGAAATCGCCATCACCCGAGAACAGCACGATATGGTCGATCCGGGGCGCAAGTTCCATCGCGTCCACGGTCAGCTCGATATCCATGTTGCCCTTGACCTTTCGCCGGCCCTGGCTGTCGGTGTATTCCTTGGCGGGTTTTGTCACCATGGAGAAACCGTTATAATTCAGCCAATCGACCAGCGGGCGGATCGGCGAATATTCGTCATTCTCCAGCATCGCGGTATAGTAGAAGGCACGCAACAATTTGCCACGGCGCATGAACTCGGCGCGTAGCAGTTTATAATCGATGTCGAACCCAAGCGCCTTTGCCGCCGCATATAGGTTGGAACCATCGATGAACAGCGCAAGCCGTTCGTCCTTGTAGAACATACACAAAATCCTTCCGGTTTATCGTCTCCGCCCCTGAAATTTACTACGTGAGTGGGTCGAACCGGGCCGAAGATAGCTGGCGAAACTAGGCGTTGTGACGAGATAAGCAATAGTGTTTACACATCCATAAGGATAGGTTGGTGATGTTTTTTGACAAATCCCATCTGGTCGCATTGGGCGGAAACATGCCTTCTGCAAAAGGTGAATCGGTTGAGACTCTGCGTGCGGCGCTGGATCGGATTGCATCCAGCGGTTGTGAATTGCTGGCGGTCAGCCGGTTCTATCGCACGCCCTGTTTTCCGCCCGGTGCCGGCCCCGATTACGTCAATGCCGCGGCGATGATCGCCTGTGACGCTGCGCCCGAAGCGGTCTTGAACCTGCTGCACCGGGTCGAGGCCGAATTCGGGCGCGAACGCGTGAAACGCTGGGGGCAGAGGACGCTGGACCTGGACCTGATCGGGGCGGGCGATGCGGTGCTGCCGGATCCTGCCACCTATCAGGCCTGGCATGACCTTGCGCCTGATGCGCAGCAGAGCGAGGCCCCGGATCGCCTGATCCTGCCGCATCCGCGGATGCACGAGCGCGCCTTCGTGCTGGTGCCGCTGGCCGATGTGGCGCCGGAGTGGCGCCACCCGGTGCTGGGGCGAACGGTGGTCGAGATGCGCGACGCCTTGCCCGACGACGCATTGGCGGAGGTGGTGGCGCTTTAGCCGCAAGATGGCGGGTTGCATTCGGCTGGGCAGTGGTTGTAATAGTATAACATCACATCTGTTACCGACCGATCACAGGAGCCCCAAGATGCCGCAACCGGACCGCCGCCTGCCAGTCACCGTGCTTTCGGGTTTTCTGGGCGCGGGCAAGACCACGCTGCTCAACAATGTTCTGAACAATCGCGAGGGCCGCCGCGTGGCGGTAATCGTGAATGACATGTCCGAGGTGAATATCGATGCCGACCTGGTGCGCGAGGGCGGTGCCGACCTGAGCCAGTCCGAGGAAACCCTTGTCGAAATGACCAATGGCTGCATCTGCTGCACCCTGCGCGACGATCTTTTGCAGGAGGTGCGCCGCCTCTCGGAAGAGGGGCGTTTCGATTACCTGCTGGTCGAGTCGACAGGCATCGCCGAGCCGCTGCCGGTTGCGGCGACATTCGAGTTCCGCGACGAGGCGGGCGAGAGCCTGTCGGATGTGGCGCGGCTCGATACGATGGTGACGGTGGTCGATGCGGTGAACCTGCTGGAGAATTACTCCAGCCATGATTTCCTGAGTGACCGCGGCGAAGTGGCGGGTGACGCGGATGACCGCACGCTTGTCGACCTGCTGGTCGACCAGATCGAGTTCGCCGATGTCGTCATCCTGAACAAGGTCACCGATGCCGGGCCAGAGCGGCTGGACGCGGCTCGCAAGGTGGTGCGGAGTCTCAATGCCGATGCG